>VYME01000005.1_pt1 | contig 375045 bp, 334 predicted proteins | sample 5115281 | NCBI WGS metagenome assembly VYME01 (sample SAMN12291780, study PRJNA351875) | freshwater metagenome | isolation source: freshwater lake | place: USA: Michigan, Wintergreen Lake | collected 2013-08-08
GTGCGGGAGGCCTTGGACAAGCTGCGCGCGAGAGGCATTAAGCGGATTGCGATGCTGACCGGCGACCAGCCCGCCACCGCCCATGCCGTGGCCGCCCAGGTGGGCATAGACGAAGTCCACGCCGGGTTGCTACCGCAGGACAAGGAGAAGCTGGTTGCCGATTCGATTGCCAAGGGGCAGACCTTGGCCTTCATCGGCGACGGGGTGAACGATGCGCCTAGCCTGGCCCGCGCCCACGTGGGCATTGGCATGGGAGGCCTGGGGAGCGACATCGCGCTGAACGCCGCCGACGTGGTGCTGATGGACGACAAGGTGGACCGGATTTCGGACCTGATGGCGCTGGGTTCGGCCACGCGCCGCACCATCCGCGCCAACTTGGTGTTCGCCGGGGTGATCATCGGATTGCTGACGCTCAACAGCGTGTTGTGGGGTGCCCTGGTGCCAGGACGGGCCGAGATGATGCTGCCGATCGCGGTGATTGGCCATGAAGGGTCGACCGTGATCGTGATCCTCAACGGATTGCGACTGCTGGCGGGACCGCGCGGCCTTTGAGACCGTAGAATACGACCATGCATATCCTTGGGCTGGCCGGCAGTGCGCGGCGAGAATCCTTGAATCGCCATTTGTTGAAGTACCTGCTGGGGGAGATCCAAGCGCGGGGCCACCAGACAGAGACTTTCGAGTTCTCGGAAGTGCCGTTGCCGCTTTACGATGGCGACTTGGAGGCCGAAAGCGGTCTGCCGGATGAAGTGCTGCAGCTACGCTCGGCAATCCTCGCGGCCGACGCCGTAGTCATCACGAGCCCGGAATACAACGCTTCGATTACCCCTTTGCTCAAGAACGCGATTGACTGGGCCAGCCGCACCGACCAGGAAACCGGCCAGGCCAATGTGTGGGCGGGCAAGGTGGTGATGCTGGCGGGTGCCTCGCCGGGTGGACTCGGTGGCCTGCGCGCCCTGCGCGTGGTGCGCGAGGTGCTGAACGAGGTGATGGCGATCACGGTGCCGCAGCAGGTGAGTGTGGGAGGCGGATTGAGCTCCTACGGCCCCGACGGTCAACTGGCCAACGAACGAACCAAAGCCCTGAGTGATGGGGCCATCACCGCCTTTTTGCAAATGGCGGAACGGCTGAAAGCCTAAATCTCTGCCAATTCCGGGCCGTCATCGGCTAGGCTAACGCCATGGAGCAAAAGGTTCCGATTACAGTGGCGTTCGGCGATGGCATTGGCCCGGAAATCATGCCCGAGGTGCTCAAGATCCTCAAGGCCGCCAACGCCGCCATCGAGATCGAGACCATTGAGATCGGCGAAAAGGTTTACAACCAAGGCGTGACGAGCGGTATTGCGGATTCCAGCTGGGAATCGCTCCGCCGCACCAAGGTTTTCTTGAAGTCGCCCATCACCACCCCGCAGGGGGGCGGCTTTAAGAGTCTTAACGTCACGGTGCGCAAGACGCTTGGCCTTTACGCCAACGTACGCCCGTGCGTGAGTTACTACCCGATCATCCAGACCAAGCACCCCAAGATGGACGTGGTCATCGTCCGGGAGAACGAGGAAGACCTCTACGCCGGGATTGAACACCGGCAGACCGACGAGGCTTACCAAAGCCTGAAGCTGGTGACCCAGCCGGGCACCGAGAAGATCGTCCGCTACGCCTTTGAATACGCGAAGGCCAACAACCGCAAGAAGGTGTCGTGCTTCAGCAAGGACAACATCATGAAGCTGACGGACGGCCTCTTCCACAAGATTTTTGATGAAGTGGGCGCCGAGTATCCGGACATCGAAAAGGATCACTGGATCGTGGACATCGGTTCGGCCCGCTTGGCCGATACGCCGGAAATCTTTGACGTTATCGTGACGAGCAACCTCTACGGCGACATCATCAGCGACATTGCGGCTCAGATCACGGGCTCGGTGGGGCTGGGGGGCTCAGCCAACATTGGCGAGTCGTGCGCGATGTTCGAAGCGATTCACGGCAGCGCGCCGATGATCGCCGGGCAGGGCATTGCCAACCCGAGCGGCCTGCTGCTGGGCGCGGTGCAGATGCTGGTGCATATTGGTCAGCCGGAAGTGGCCGAGACCGTGCACAACGCCTGGCTGAAGACGCTGGAAGATGGCATCCACACGCCGGACATCTACCGTGAGGGCGTGAGCCAAAAGCGAGTGAGCACCCAGGAGTTCGGTGATGCGGTGGCGGCCCGGGTTGGGCAGCGCCCCACCACTCTAGCGGCGGTGGAATACGACAAGAACCGCAACGTTTGCTCGCCGGTGCCGCGCCTGCAACGGCGACCGGCCGGGAAGAAGGAAGTTGTCGGGATCGACGTATTTGTGCACGACCGCAGCACGGACAAGCAGGCCTTTGGCGACAAGATCGCGGCACTCTCTACCGACAAAGCCAAGTTACGGCTGGTGACTAATCGAGGAGTGCTGGTGTGGCCGGACGGCTTCCCCGAAACGGCGGTGGTGGATCACTGGCGCTGCCGATTCATGGCCACCGAGGGCACGATCAGTAGCGCGGATGTGGTGGAACTGCTTGGGAAGTTCTCGCAAGCCGGCGTGGACTTTGTGAAGACGGAACAGCTGTGTAAGTTCGACGGCGTCGTTTCGTACAGTCAAGCCCAAGGCGAGTAAACTCCCTGGAATTGAACGTGAGGAGTCGATGACGGCTCCTCATTCGTATAACCAGGAAGAAAATGAACGCGAAGTGGTTAAGAAGCACGGCGGCCTTTTTTGTTGCCGCCAGCCTGGTGCTGGCCCAAGCCCAGTCCGATGCGCCGACGCTGAATCAGACGCAGAAGAAGGAAGTCATTGACGCGATTGGCAAGACGCTGGTGGAGCGCGCCTTTGTGCCGAACATTGACTTCGGAACCTGGCCCGAACTGGTGCGTCGTGAATCCGACATGGTGGAGCGATCCTCAACTCCGGCGGCATTCACCGCTACCCTCAATCGCCTTCTGAGAACCTACGGTATCAGCCACATTCGGTTGTCTCCGGGCAGTGGACGCGTGGCCTCCGCGCCGAGCTTGCCCTCCGTCAATGACGTTCTCTTGCTAGTGCAAGAGGCACCGCCCCGCCGTGAGACGCTCACGATTGTCGGAGAGATTGCGGTTCTTCGCGTACCGACGTTCTCCGATGGCTATAGCCGCGAAAACATCGAAAAGCTGATGAAGGGGGCGCACGAGGAAGATGCGAAGGGCTTGATCCTCGACCTGCGACGCAATGGCGGGGGGGCCAGTAGCAACCTCAACCACCTGCTTTCGCTGATCTTGCCACCGAACACAGAGTACGGCGTGTTCCTCAGCCGCCGCATTGTCTCGGATTGGCAACGGGCGCACCCGAACGAAGAGGTTGACTTGGGCCGCGTGGCGACCTGGACGACCTCGCGGGCACGCACCCGGCCGCGCGGGATTGACCCTTTCAAGGGCCCCATTGCAGTGATGATTGATCGCGGCTCGGCGAGTGCCAGCGAGATTACGGCCGCCGCACTAAAGGAGAACGCCGATGCGATTCTGGTCGGTTCACCCTCGGCCGGTGCGGTGCTGGCCAGTGTGAACGCGCGATTGCCGCTCGGTTTCTCGTTGCAGTACCCGGTGAGTGACTACATCACCACCAAGGGGCGACGACTGGAGAAGCAACCGCTGGAACCGGACGTGAAGGAAGCGGGCCGAGTGACCTCATCCGATGACCCCGTGCGGGCGGCAGCCCTCAAGGCCGTGCGCGCCAAGCTCAACGAAGCCGGGGCTTAATAATCGCTGAAGGGGGTGCCGTTCGAGTCGTTGCCCGGGGCAGACGGCTTGACGGTTCCCACCGAACCGGCGGCCGTGAAGTATTGGAACGGTTGATCCGACACCGGGTCGAACCGCACAGATTCCACATAAGGTCCACGCCAGGAAGTATCGACCAAGCTGCGGGTCGCCCCATTGGCATTCAGGCCGGTACTCGGAGCCGTGCGCGCGGCGAGGTCACTGAGTGTGGCCGGATAGAGTCCGGTGTCGCTGTAGAAGACGTAGATGGCGCTGCGATACACCTGCAAATCGGTGCGTAGCGCGGATTCACGACTCTTCCGCTGAATATCGTTGAACTTAGGCACAGCAATGGCCGTGAGGATGCCGATGATGCTGACCACCACCATCATCTCCACCAGAGAGAAGCCAGCGCGATGCGACCGAGTCACATTTATTGTATTGGCAAGTGGCTTCATGTTTCTTAGACCATGCCCCTAAACGTCTAGATCTTTTGCATGATGCTGAAGAGCGGGGTGATGATCGACAGGGTGATCATCCCGATGACACCGCCCATCACCACGATGAGAATGGGTTCAAAGAGGCTGACGACGGCTTTCAGACGGGCATCGGCGTCGTTCTCCATTTGCAGGGCCGCGCGGTCGAGCAGCGGGGCCAAACGGCCGGTGCGTTCGCCGATGGAAATGAGCTGGACCAGAGTGGAGGGCAGGATGGCAGTGCGAGCCAAGGATTCGCCCAGGGTTTGACCGTTTTGCAGGTCGTCCTGCGCGGTGAGGAAGGCGTTTTCGAGGCTGGGCAAGCCGGAGACATTGGCGGCGTGTTCCAGGGACTCCACCAAGCGGATGTTGGCGCCGGTGAGGGCGGCCAGCGTGTGGATGGCGCGGGAGAGCGCGACCTTGAAGATGAGTTCGCCGACCACGGGAATGCGCAAGGCAAACACGAGGACCGCCCGGCGGACATCTTCTCGGGCCCAGGCGATCTTGGCCCCCACGAATACGGCAATAGAGACACCGAAAGTCACCAAGGGATATAGGCGGAACAGGTTGCCGAAGGCCATCAGCATGCGCGTCATCAGGGGCGGCTCGATGTCCATCTGCTTGAACGTCTCGACGAACTGCGGCAGCACGAGCACCACTAGCGAAATCACGCTGAGGAACGAGACGACGGTGAGAATGGCCGGATAAATCAGCGCATTGATGACCTTGCCGCGCATGGCGGCGGAGCGTTCCATTTGCTCGGCGGCAGAGCCGAGGGCTTTATCCAGGTTGCCGCCTTCTTCGCCCACGGCAATCATGTTGCAGGCCAGGGTGCCGAACATCTTGGGGTGTTCGCGCATCGCTTCGCCCAGGGCCGAACCGCCGATCACGCGATCCTTGATATCGCGGAGAGCTTCGGTGAGGTCCGGAGTGCCGGCTTCGAGAGAAACGGTCTCCAGGGCTTCTTTGAGCGGGACACCGGATTCGGCCATCACGCCCAAGTTGCGCAGGACGGTGATGACGTCCTCGGTTTTGGTCTTCTTCTTTCTTAAGCTGGCAAGGGGGTTCGAGGAAGCCGGAGCGTCATCCTCATCGTCAAAGTCGTTCGCTTGTTCCAGCAGCGGGACGATACTGATGACGCGGCCGAGTTGGGCAAGCTCAACGGTAGCTTGGTCAATGTTGTCCGCGCGGACCTGGCCGGTATGCGTTTCACCATCCGGTGAAACGTACTTGAATCGGTAGGCGCTCATTCTTGACTTTCATTCGGGGTGACGCGGAGCAATTCCTCCACCGTCGATATCCCTTCCAGTACCTTGGTCAAGGCGTCTTGGCGGAGAGTTCTCATCCCTCCGCGCACAGCCTCGCGGCGGATGGCATCGGTGCTCTCGCCGACAAAGATCATCTGGCGGATGCGCTGCGAGATGTCAGCGACCTCGTAGACCCCACATCGGCCCCGGTAGCCCGTGCCGCCGCACTTTTCGCACCCTTCGCCTTTCATATACTCGCGGTTGAGTGGCAAGTCGAGCGACTCCAGAACGATCGAATCCGGCAGATAAGGCTTGGCGCAGTGCGAGCAGGTGCGGCGCATCAGTCGCTGGGCCACACTCAGTGTCACGCTGCTGCTTACAAGGAAGGGTTCGACACCCATTTCCACCAAACGGACAACCGCCGCCATCGAGTCGTTGGCGTGAAGGGAGGTGAGAACAAGGTGGCCCGTCAGCGAAGCTTCAATCGCGGTTTTGGCGGTTTCGGGGTCACGGCTTTCCCCCACCAGAATCACGTCCGGGTCTTGGCGAAGGATGGCGCGCAGGCCATTGGCAAAGGTCATCCCGGCGCCCACATTCACGTTGGCCTGGGCAATGCCTTCCAGTTGGTATTCCACCGGATCTTCGATCGTGACGATGTTCCGACTGTTATCATTTAAATGGTTGAGAATTGAATAGAGAGTGGTGGATTTCCCCGAACCCGTCGGACCGGTGACGAGGATCAGTCCTTGACTTTCCTCCACCCGCTTGAGGATGCGATCCAGCGAAAGCGGCGGGATGCCCAGGGTGGTGAGGTTCACAGCCAAGGAGGATTTATCCAGCACGCGGAGCACGACCTTCTCGCCGTGGACGGTGGGGTACGTGGAAACACGCAAATCGTAACTGCCTTCGCTCAGGCTGACGGAGAAGCGACCGTCCTGCGGGATGCGGCGCTCGCCAATGTCGAGCCCGGCGATGACCTTGAGGCGCGACACAAACGGGCGTTGCACGGCCTTGGGGATGGTCATTACTTCGCTGAGGATGCCGTCCACGCGGAACCGCACGCGCGTGTCGTTCGGGCCGGGCTCCACGTGCACGTCACTCGCGTGGCCGCGAATGGCGCGGGCGAGCAGGGCGTTGGCCAGGCGGATGATGGGCGCGCCATCCTCCCGCTCATTAAGACTGATGGTGGTTTGGTCGTCTTCGGCCCCGGCGTCGCTGGTCGAGATCTCAACGCCCTTCGCGAATTCACCAGCGAGCACGGAGAGGCTATCAAAGCTTCCAAATGCCCGGAAGATGGCCTCGCGTACGTCGGATTCGGTCGCGAACATCGGGTCCACGTCCACGCCCAGTTGGACCCGGATTTCGTCGATGGAGGCGACGTCCAGCGGGTTGAACATTGCCACCGAGGCGGCGTACTCCGTCTTTTCGATGGGGATGGCGAGGTGCTTGACAGCGAGCTGGTGCGAGATGCTGCGGGCAACATCCTGCTCAATTTCGAGCTTGGAGAGGTCCACAAAGGGGATCCCCGCCTGCAGGGCCACGCACTGGAGATGTTGCTTCTCGGTGATGAGACCCATGCGCTGAAGCAGGTCGCCCACATTCTCTGTCGAGTCGGTGCGCGAGGCCAGGACTTCGTTCAACCGCTCAGCGGTGACAAAGCCTTCTTCGATAACAATATCTCGTATCGTTCGTTCAGCAATCATGGGGTCGATCGGGGGTCATTCGGGTTGGTTGTCTTCGGGGCGGACCACGGTCGGTGTGATGCTAATGACCACCTGCGAACTTGTCTTGGAAGTGCTGCGCCACTTGAAGAGCTCACCAAAGAAGGGGATGCGGCTGAGCACCGGCACCTCTTGCCACTTCTTTATGTCCTGCTCTTGAATCAGGCCGCCGATGACAATCGTCTGGCCCGATTTGACCGAAATGGACGACTGGGTTTCGCGGGTGCTGATCTGCGGGAAGCGGCCCACATTCGGCACATCCAGGAAGTCCGTGACCGCGCTGACCTGCGGATAGATCGACATCGAGACGGTGTTGTCCGCCGCAACGGTGGGGGCCACCTGCAGGTAAATCCCCACCGGTTGCTCTTCGGTCGTAAAGATCGGGCGGCCGTTGGCGTCCAGGCCGGTGGCCACGGGGTAGCGCAGGCGGTCGCCGATCAGGACAAATCCTCGTCGTCCGTCCAGCACACTTACATTGGGTTCAGCCAGCACGCGGCCGGCGCCATTATCAATCAAGGCGGCAATCTGCGCTTGGAAGTTGAAGCCCTGGCGTTGGAACGGCATCACGCCGATGCCCGGCGGGGTGTTTTCGGTGAAGCCCGTGCTTCCGAAATCCCACTTGAGGCCGAGGTTATGCAGCGCATCGTTGCTAATGTCGAGAATCTGAACCTTGATGACCACCTGCGGGCGAGCGTAGTCCATCGTCTTCACGAGTTCGAGCGCCTGATTGATCACGGTTTGGCTGCCGCGCAGAACGACGACCTTGGAGGCCGGATCGCCGGTCGGGCCATTCCCCGCGCCGCCACCGTTGGCCGGGGGACGGGAGTTGGCGGCGCCGTTGATGCCAGTCACCGAGCCCGAGGAAGCTTCCATGAGTTCCGGAGTCCAGTGCGAGGGGCCAACGGAAACGCTGAGTTCTTCTTGCTTCCACTGTTCGCTCAGCACTTGGGCCACGGCCACTGCGTCCACGTAATCCAACTTAACGGTGCGGGATACGATGGCCCCGTTGTCCGCCGGGCGGAACTGCGGATACGCCTTGTAGAAAGCCTCGGCGTAGCGGGCCACCAGCGCATCCTTGCTGCCGACGACAACCATGCTCGGGGTCTCGACAAAGTAGAGGTCGCTGAGGCTGCAAATGGTGGTCAAGATGTCGCGGAACGGCGTGTTGCTCAGGTTCAGCGTCAGCTTCTTGTCGCTCGGGCTTTGCAGCACCAAGTTAATGCCTACCTGCTCGCACAGCGAGGAGAGAACGGTCGCCACGTCCATGTCTTGCACCTGCGCCGAGACTTTCTTGCGCATCGGGTCCGGGGCAAAAACGGGCAAATCGCGAGGCGACGAGATGTGTGGGATATCGGTCGTGTTGGTGGAAGTGGTGGTGGACGTCGTCGTGGTCGTTTGGGCCCGGGCGATGACTTCGCTATTGTCAATGTCCGTAGGGAGCGACACGTCCGGCTTGGATTGACGCGTGGCCATGATTTCGCTCACGATCTGGCTGAGCGAAGGGAAGGGCTTTTCTTCCACCGGCGGCAGGGGCAGTTCCACGGTTTGCGGAGCGGCCACCGAAGCCACGATCATGGGATGATAGGGCATCCTCGCGCGAGCGGGGGAAGCTTGCCACCAGGCGGTCATCGCGATGAGAGTAGTGATCACAGGTTTGTTTCCTTTCCGACGGGAACAGAAATGGACTTGCCATTTCGTTCGATGACAACGTGGGTGGAGGTGACGCGCTGGATGCGCACCCCATCACCGAGATCTGAACCGGCCTGCACCGTGCGGGTGGAGCCGTTGACAGTGAGAAATGCGCGCGGGCGATCCGCGCCGACAATGCCGCGCACGTGCACCTGGATGGGGGCAGCCGGGGGCGCATCGTCTTCCTCGCCCTGGGCGGGAGCTACCGGGGTGTTGTCCCTGGGCACGGCCGTAGGGATGGAGCCCGGCAGGGCAACCGGCGAGAGAAACACCGGTGATTCGCCCCGATCAATCGGGGTGAACGACGGCGGGGGCAAATTACGGCCCGCATCGGTGTTGCTGGCGGTGCCGCTGGTCGAAACAGGTTCGGCGATGGCCGTTTGGTACGGGGCGGAACGCGCAAAGGGGTCTACGATCAAGACCGCTAAGCGGTTCTTGTTCGGGGCCGGCTTTAGTTTCGGTTCGTCTTTGGGCGTTGCGCTGGACGACGAGTTCTTGCGGTCCGCGTTCTTGGCGGCTGCCGCGTTCGAGAGTTGATTCCTCAGGAATAGCATGCTGGCCATCGCCATCGCGACGAGCGCGAGGACGATTACGAGACCCACCTTGCCGCGTCCGGCGGACATCAGGCTTTCCCTCCGGTGGGCGGCGTTGCGGCCGGGTTCACAGGGCCCGCCGGTCCCTTGCTCAGCCCCTGGCGGGTGACCAGGCGCACGGAAACGCGCGCGTTGATCCCTTTTAGCAAGGGGTCGGCGCTGCGGCGTCGATAGGTGATGTCTTCAAATTCGAACGCCATCGAGCCTTCCGCAAGAGTGCGCAGAAGCTGGTGGACATTGCGGGTATCGCCGACGACTTCAAACTCGTAGGTGAGGTTGGCCCAGCCTTCGGCGGGTCCCTGACCGCCGGCGCGCGTGATGCGAGGATCCAGCTTGTCGTCTTGGCCCCCACGAACAATTTGCACCGAATGGTTAACGGCCAGCGACGAGAGTTGCCGGTTGAATTCCTTCACGATGCGGTCGCCCAGAATGCGGTGGTACTTGCCCTCCACATCCATCGCTTCCGCGTCGGATTTGGCCGTCACGAGGGTGCTGCGTTCCTTCTCGATCTGGGCGGCCATGTTTTGCGAGGCTTGGTACTGACTGACACCCCAATAGACGGCAAACGCAAAGGCGAAGCCGGAGAGGATAAGCAGGGCATGGCCGGTCTGCAGAGGCTTGCGCGCATTGCGCTTCTTTCCCTTGCGGGCCGGGGCTTTATGGGGCGCGGTTTTGGCGCTCATGGCGCGGCCTCCGTGGACTTCTTCACGATAAAGGAGAAGCGTTCGACCGTCTTGCCTTCTTTGATTTCCATCCCAAAGGACTCGATCTTGGCTTCCAATCCCACTCCGTTGGCTTCCAGTACGCGGACGAACTCAAACTTCGATTCTCCGTTCACAGCCAGCACGCGGCCCGAGATTTGGGGCTCGTCGTCTTGGTAGTTAGCGGTAACTTGCTCTGGCCAGCAGCTCATCGGCATTTCGTTGAGCGTCATGGCGAGCGGGTCAAGCAGTTGCGCGTTGGCTTCCAAACTTTGCGAGAGTATCGAGCGGTACTCGCGCTGCACGGTCGCTTCTTCGGCTCCTGCCCCGAGCAGGCGCATTTGGCTTTGGATCTGTTGCAACTCCCATTGCTGCTTTTGGGCCACGGCGGCCGACTCGGTGAAGACGTAGAGGCAGGCAGCCAGCGCGGCCACTAAGCACACGGCACCGGCGGCCATGAGTTGCTGCTGGGCGCGGCGCTGCGCCGCGCGTTGTGCGCAGTATACAAACCACCCACCTAGCACATTGGTGTGCGCCAAATATCGGGCAGTCTTACGCGGCCCGCGCGAGAATACGTTTTGAACCATTTGGTTTGCTTTCCTCCTCAAAGCCCATTCGATTTCGTAGCGCTAAAGCGAGCCCCGTGGCGACCGTAAACACGTACGGTGCGCGTGACATGAGAATGAATTGATCCTCCGGCAAGTCAATGCGGACCACCGAGAGCGGGTCCACCAGGCAGGATTCGATCTGCAGGGCGCGATCCACGTATTCGCAGATGCCGTTCAGGCCTGCCAAGCCGCCTGTCACCAGCAAGCTGGCCACCGTACCGGCGTAGCTGCGTTCGGGATAGATGGAGCGGAAGTAGCGCACCAGGCGACCGGTTTCTCGCACCAGAATCTGCAGGTGCGGGTTGGCATCAATCTGCGCCAAGCCTCCCGGGGTGGGAATCTGCAGCCAGCCTCGATTACTGAGGGAGGCCGTGGAGTGCTCCAGCGTCTGCGCGGCTTCTTCTTCGGTCAGCACCAGCTCCTTGGCAATGGATTTAATCAAAAGGTGAGATCCAAAGCGGAATTCGCGTGTGAATTCGATCTTGTCGTCCCGTACCATGTCGATACGGGTGCGCTGGTAGCCAATATCGAGAATCACGGCCGCGCCGTCACGAAGCAGCGGACTGCGGCGGCGCAGGACACTGCCACCAATGCGCAAAATCGCGTTGGATTCGGGTTCGGCAGCCACGGGGTTCAAGCCCAGTCCCTGCACGGCGTCGGCGTAGCGGAAAATCAAATCGCGCGGCATGGCCGTTACCAGTCGTTCGTTGGTCACGGGGTCGGGTTCGGTGCCGATGGCGATTTCCCACGGTTGGGTTTCGTCCAATTGTTTGCGCAGCATCAGGGCGGCGGCGTCCTTCCAGTCCGCCTCCTCCATGCCGGCAAAGTCCATCCATCGCAGCACGGTGTGTTCGGGCGGCAGGCTAAAGCAAACATCCTGGCCCTTCAACCCCAGGCGAGCGACTTCGGCTTTCACGCCCAGAAAGGCCGGTGACTTGTGGTCCACGCGACGCCAGTCCATGGCACCCTCCGTGGGGATGCGCCAGGCACCCGTGAGGATGTTGCTGCGCCGTTGAGAATCGATGCGCACCATTTTGAGGGCGTGCGCCCCAAGCTCCAATCCAATGAGGTGAGGACTCGGCTTCATGCGGCAAGGTCCGAGATACGCTTCTCGGTGGTGGTCGAAAGCGCAGGGTAGATGCGTTGGAACTCTGCGTCGTTCACGCTCTCGCGCAGGGTTTGCACCACCACAGCGTCGAAGTGCGTGCCGGCTTCCAGGTTCAATTGGGCCAGGATTTCGTCGAGGTCCAAGGCAGTGCGGAAGGCACGCGGCGAGGCCATGGCATCAAAGGCAATCGCTAGAGCCGCAATTCGCAGGGCCAGGGGCATTTGCTCGCCCTTCAGTTGGTCGGGGTAGCCGGTGCCGTCCAGGCGCTCGTGGTGGTTGCGGACAATCGTCAACACCCCGCGCGGCATCATCAGGCGGCGGCAAAGTTCGTAGCCAAAGGTGGTGTGCTGCTTGAGAAGCTCAAACTCCTCGGCCATGAGGCGCCCAGACTTATGCAAAATCGCGTCCGGCACCTTGATGCTGCCGATGTCTTGGAGCAGCATGCCCAGCCGGAGCTCTTCCAGGGCTTCGTCGCTCATCCCGAACTTGCGGCCCAACAGCAAGGCGAGGTCACAAAGGCGCTGTGAGCGGCCCGACATATAGCGGTCGCGGGATTCCAGAGTGCTGGCCATCAGTACCAGGGTGTCCAGCAGGGTGAGGCGATGGTGGGTGCCGATCCAATGGCTGGAAACAGCCATGGAAAGCAAAGCGCCCAACGCCGTGATGGTGTCCAGCCGTTCCCCTTGGAACGACATCTTCTTCTTCTTGGAAATCAGCACGAGAACGCCTACAACATCGCTGGTCCGCAGGTCTTGGTCGCGGAACAGGCGGTTGCGGATGGGCGTTGCAATGGCGGCGGTTGTGTCGTTGGGCAGTTCGTGCAGCACATCGGTGCCCCCGGTGCGCGTGAAGTGGGCAGGTTGCCCCGAGTGCGCCACCGTGCCCGCCAGGCCTTCGCCAATCAGCGTGGTGGTGGGGAAGATGTCGTTATCGTCAAAGGAGTAGACCGCTTGGGTGGTGAGCTTTTTCGGCTGGTTGCGGTCGAACAGCATGATGTAGCCGGAGTCGGCTCCGGCGGCGGTGACCATGGCGCGCAGGGCTTCGGCCAGGGCGGTGCCGTTCGCATTGAATTCGCTAATGACGTGGCTCGCGTGGAGGAAAGTGTCGTTCGCTTGGCGTTCGCGCGAGTATTCGTTTTGGGCGCGTTTGCCCTGTACCGAAGACGCGATGGCCCACCCCGATCCGATGATCGCGGCTGCCCAACCTGCCATGCCCAACAAGTCCATAAACAGACAATCCCAGAGCAGCGAAACTGCTCCAGGATTGATATCGGCGAATATTGTCTATCCCCGTAGGGTTGCCAGGGCAACCTTCACCTAATCGAAGTAGAAGCCGTCACCATTCATCTGCAGCGGGGCAAAGGCACTGATGCCTTGGCCGGCCGCTCCGATCCACTTAAGATTTCGATTCGTCTTCATCGCACCCGAGAAGACGATGGGCCGGTAGATCTCGATGTTGCCTTCGGCACAGAGAATCTGCTGCTGGAGGGATAACCCCGAGACAGCCGTATCCGGCACGAAGATGTTCCCCTTCACCAACCATTGAATGTTGCGGTTGGCGTCGGTGGTCACGCTGTTGTTGATCGTGAGATTCCCGGTGACGAAGATCGTCCCGCCCGTGGGGATCGAAAGGCCGTTGACCGTCGCATCGCCATTGATCAACAGATTGACGAGGGGTTCACCCGCTGGCGGGTTGAGAACGCCCGAGAGAGTGACCGGCCCATTGAGCTGAGAGTTCGCCACCGTCGCAAAGGAGGCCTCATTGAGCACGAAGGGCACCGGGGACTTCGAGGCCGATTGGAGGCGACCGTTGGTGATGATCAGCAAGGGGTTGTTGGCGAACTTATTGGCCCCCTGTTTGATGTTGACGTGACCCACCACTTCCCACGGATTGCCCGTGATCTTGAGCGAGGAGGCAAAGAGGCCGCCCGTGGTCTTGCCCAGATTCTCGACGTGCAGCTCGCCGCCCACCGAGAAGATGAAGTCCGTAGTGCCTGTGGTCGGTGGGGCCAACATTATGGGCAACGTGCGGTTGCCCTCACGGTAGCCAAAGTTGGCTTGAGTGATTTTCACGGCCGATTCGTACTTCGCAAGATTCGGATTGAACACAAACGACACGTAGCGGTCGGTGAGACTTTCCGGACGGGTCATCAAGGTAATGCGCCGGAATTGGCCGTTGGTAACCACTTGCCCCACTACCACGGGCACCGGGCGCCAGTTGTCCGTCGTGCGATCGCGTTGGAAAGCTTGAATCGCGCGTTCCGGTCGCACTTCGCCCGTACTAATGCTCACCAGGTCTTGAATCTCTGGCCAGCCCGTGCTATGGATGGACAGCATGAGGGCTCCGTGACCAAACTTCTTGCCCACGATCCCAGTGGTTGTCTCCGCATCGTAGGTCATCGAGTACGACCCGCTCGTGTTCCCCGGGGGGTTGAGCGTGATGGCGACGTTATCGGCATCGAGTTCGCCGCCGTCCACGAGCTCGGAGTGGGTGCTGACCGCACCCCCCACGATCGTGGCCCCCATGGTGCCAAAAGCGTGGTCCGAGTTCAGAGTGAAGGGCGCCTCCGGCGTGAAGGTCACGTTGGACAAGAACCCTAAAGTGCTCGTCCCGCCGCGATTGGCGTGGAAGATGTCGATGCGGTTCTTGCCCACCACGATGGGGGCTCGGTTGAGCTGCGTCGAGGTCATGGAACTGTGCAGGCCGCCCATATCCATGGCCAGTTGACCATTGATGAACACCCAGGCGTCGTCCTGACTGGTGAGGTTCATCGTCACGGCTTTTCGTTGCGCACTGGACCTGATCTCAAATCCGCCCGAGAGGTGGACCGCCCGGAACTGCGGGTTGTTTTCGGCATCGTTGGGCAGACTCTGGTTGGTCCAGCTAAAGGGAACCGAAGTCTGACCTTGGGTTGGATTGGCCACGCGGCGGGTGCCGGTTTGGCCGGCTCGCCACCACAGGAGTTCGTAAGTGGTCGGGGCGTATGCACTGACCAGGGAAACAGGGGACGCGCTGGACCGAGCTTCCGCAGTGGCAATGGGGAAGCCTTGCGGACCCAAGCGGCTCTCCACTAAACCTTTCGTGATCGCGGCAGGTCGCGGGGTGGTCGGCCTCAGGTCCATGTGAGCCACGGCCGTGGGGCCAGTTCCGCTCCAGGTGTTGGAGCGAACCGCAAGCTGCGAAGTTGAAGCCGAGTAGTTCCACGGCACGCCGACCACGCGATTGCGAGCGAAAGTGCTGCGATGCCCCTTGATGGAGATCGCCAGATTCACACCCCCGGGCATCTCGTTGAACACCGTCTTGGTGTGCACTCGCTTCACGGCGGGCTCGGCGTTAGATACGAACTTGGTTGATTTGCGCGAACCGCGGTAGGTGGCGGTCACCGTGCCATTGACCCCCGTGCGCAGGTGTTTAAACTTGCCGCCCCGAACCCAGGCGTAGCCATTCTGCTGGGCCGTCTTCAATTCGTGGGCAGGGAAATCAAAAGCAGTTGCATCGCCGAGCGGCAACCCGAGGACAATTTCCTTGACTACCGCCCGGTGCGTGGCAACGTCTACCGGTTCAATCATGACCCCGGTCTTTCCTTGACGATTCGTGAGTTCGAACGGGAGCAAGCCGAGCTCCAACGAAGTCAGGGGCCGGTCGGACAGGATCAAGTCGGTGGGAGAACTCTTGGGCCCCACCCCCTCATTGGTCCCCTCGAACTCGAGATTCATGTTGTCGACCGGGTTCACGGTGTACCTAGTTTCTCGCACGATGAGGCGTCCCTTCTCGAACAACGCATGGGTATCGGCGGCTGCCACCACGGATTCGGTGGTGAGTTCGTCCTTGCGGGAAGCCTCGGCTGTGAACATGGTCAGGCCCCCTAGCATCAGCGTGATCCCGGTGCCGGTGGCGGCCACGTAAATCAGCGCCGCCCCGCGTCGCGAACGGTTGCGAATCACTTACTCAACCCCCAGTTCACAACTCGCGTGACCTTGAATTCGGCGGCGTTGCCGTTGTTCAGCGAATCGGCCGCTTCCCCCGTCGAGAGGTTGGCGCTGGCCGTGATGGTGAAAGTCGTTTCTCGGCGCAGGGGGTCACTAGTGAACTCGACGTTGCGGATCATGTTCCAGCGCGGCTTGCCGTCACGGCTCGCCCAAGATTCGTCAATGACCAACATCATTTCGCTACCGCCCTCCGTGCTGTTGCGCAGGCGTTCGATCTTGCCGGGGGTGGAGCCAGCGGGGAGCGTCCACATAAAGCCTTCGTAGGAGGTGGCGCTATACATTTCGTGCCCGGCCGGGCTGATGGAACTGGGGGCGGCGGTGTCCGGCACTCCGTCTCCGTCGGTGTCCAAATCGTTGCTTGGCACCAGGGCCAGCAGGCTGACTTGGCCGTTGCTCGATTCGAGCTTGACGTAGCCACAGTTCTGCACCAGGGCACTCATCTCGTCGGCTAGTTCCTGGGCCTGGCTGGCGACGGCCAACTCCACCGACTCCGTCTGAACCCGGCGGACAGTGTAGGCAAAGAGCCCAGCGGAACTGCCGATCACGGCCGTGGAGAGGGCGGCGGTGACGACGGTTTCGGTGAGGGAGAATCCTCGATTTCGCTTGCGGAGTGCCATGAGCTTAGAAATACACAGAGCCGTACTGCACGGCAGATTCGACGGTGACGGTGCGGGTTTTGGCCCCCACGATGGTGCGGGCGTCGAAGTTCAGCTTGATGAGAACGTCGTACACCGTAGAAGCTCGGTTCAGAAATCGGAGGTCGCCTTTAGCGGTGCCGAGAGTGAGGTTTTCAACCCGAGCGGGGTAGACAAACCGGCTGCTCGACTCGGACCCAAACTTGAGTCCGTTGAGCATGAGGGCCCCGGCGGTCTTGGTGACAGTTCCCGGGCCGCTGACCTCATAAGTGGGGGCCACGGTGGCCTGGATGTCCTGGCCGTCGAATCCGAAGATCTTGAAGGAGGTCTCCTGCTTGGGCACGGTGACCCGCACGCCCGCCACCCGGGTGACGTTGAAGTCCCGAGACAGGTCAATTCCGAGGATCTCGATATTCACGGTTTTGTTTCGACCATCCGACAAGTAGCCCTGGGGCGTGGAGTCGACAAACCCGTTGTTGGCCTGGAAGGAACTTCCCAGAAGTTGTCCTGATTCGTCTATGGCCTGTAATTCAACTCGACCGTTACCGATACCGCCCGTAAGGATGATCTCAGGCACCGAGTCCGCCCCGCCGTTTTGGTCGTTCAGGGGCTCCGCGAAGTACAGATCGAAGCCGGAGTTGTTATCCAGCTTGCGCGAAGTCCAGCGTTGCGTGAGATCGTTGTTGCCAAAGCACCGAAGGATCATGATCCGGGCCTCGATCACATCCATTGCGGAAACGGAGATGGGATCTCCGTCAAGCGCTTCGAGCGGATAGGCCGCAAGTTGCGGGGGAACGTCGCCACGCACGTCGATCGTCATCGTGCCGACCGTGTTCGGGCCGAGGTTTACGTCTTTGGTGGTGAGCCCAGGCGTGAGAGTGGCCATGCGGCCGGCGGTTTTGAGGGTTTCCAGCTCGTTCTGAATGGCTGTTGCTCCCTGCTTGGTGAGGAGAGATTCATCGAGGCGCGCGCTGGCGGCAGTGGTGCCGCCAATGGTGGCCACGCCTAAGATGCCCACGCACACCGTCGCCGTCACGACCTCGACGAGGCTAATACCCGCCTTTCGCGATCGAATCCTTCTCACATTGCCGTTGTCGGAGCCCTTGGGCGGCGGGATTCCCGAACACTTACTAGGTTTTGGCAAAATGAGGCGTGGAACTGGCCGAGCTACTCCAAGAAACCTGGGGAGATGTGGAACGTGGGGTCCTCAAATGGCGCGACCCTTTTCACTTGCCCGTACTGTCATTGATGGGGGCGGCAGGAGTGGATGCGAGGGTGGTGACACTGCGGCACGCGGATCGGGGGCGGCGCCGGCTGCAGTGCCACGTGGATGCGCGCTCACCCAAAGCGGAGCAAGCGCGGGCGGGCGGCCCCTGCGTGTGGGTGTTCTACAGTGCGGCGAGTGGGTGCATGGTGCGGATGTACGGGGCGGTGGAGTTGCTGAGCGATGGTGCGGAGGTGGAGGCCGCCTGGGCGCGCACCAAGCCCCTGGCGCGGCGGTGCTATCTGGCGGCGGCGGGGCCGGGGACAGTGCTGACGGTGCCCGGGCCGGGCTACCCGCTGGACTTAGTAGACCGAGAACCCAGGATGGAAGAAAGCGAAACAGGGCGGGTGAACTTTGCTCTGCTGCGGGCGACGATTGACCACATGGACCGGCTGGACACCCGCGTGAGCGGACACCGGCGGGCGGGCTGGACCTGGACCGGCGCGGACTGGGAAGGGCAGTGGCTGGTGCCTTAGGTTCGCGTAAACTCGCGCGATGCGGTCACTTCGCGTCCTCGATACGCACACCGAAGGCGAGCCCACCCGGATCGTCCTGGATGACCACCCGGACCTGACGGGGACGCTGGCCGAGCAGCGCTTGGTCATGAAGCAGTGGGATTGGGTGCGCGGCGTGGTGGCCGAACCGCGCGGCTACGACGCCTTTGTGGGGGCGTGGCTGCGGCCGGCCGAGGGCGACGAGGTGGCCGGCGTGATCTACTTTGATGCCGCCGGGCCGCTGGGGATGTGCGGGCACGGCACCATTGGAGTGGTGACGGCATTGGCGCACCTGGGGCGCTGGCCGGAGAGCGGCGAAGGGCATTTGATGACCCCGGTGGGGCGCATCACGGCGTGGCGGCACCCGGATGGCAGCGTGGAGATTGAGAACATCCCGTCGCGGCGGTCGCTGAAGGATGTGAAAGTCACCGTGCCGGGTTACGGCGAGTTCACCGGGGATGTGGCCTACGGGGGGAACTGGTTCTACATCCTGCACGAATCGCCGGTGGAGTTGATCTCGGGCAACCGCCGCGAGCTACTGCGGATGACCTCGCTCATCCGCGATGAACTGCACCGCCAGGGCATCGCCGGGGATGACGGGGGCGAGATTGACCACGTGGAGATCTGCGTACCGCATGCGGACCCTGCCATTGACGTGCGCAAGTTCGTTTTGTGCCCCAGCGGGGCGGACGATCGGTCGCCGTGCGGCACCGGTACCAGCGCCCACCTGGCGTGTCTGGCCGAAGATGGTCAGATCGCGGAAGGGCAAGTTTTTGTGCAAGAGAGTGTGACGGGTGGCCTGTTTTCGGCGACCGTGCGCCGCACACCGGAAGGGTGGGTGCCTCGCATCCGGGGCCGTGCCTGGGTGACGGCGGAGAGCACGCTCCACTTTGCCGCGGACGACCCCTATGTGGCGGGGCTGCCCGAGTGAAGCGCACCGCGATTGTGGTGGGCGCGGGGCTGGTGGGCCTGGGCGTGGCCGCCGAACTGATGCGGGACGGCTGGCAAGTGACCGTGCTGGAACAGGGCCCCGCCGATGGGGTGGGCACGAGCCACGGCAACGCGGGCATGCTGGTGCCGAGCCACTTTGTGCCGCTGGCGACGATGGGGTTCCTGAAGACCGGCCTGCGCATGATGCTGAAGCGTGGGGCCCCGGTGACCGTACGGTGGCGTCCCGATGCCGACCTGCTGGGGTGGGTGACGCGCTTTACCTTGAGCAGCCTAGCGGGGGATGAACAGGCCCGCACGCAGGCCCTCTTGCGGCTGAGCCTGGCCAGCCGCGACCAGTGGGAACGCTGGGCGGACGATTTTCCGCACCTGGCCCGCCCGGGCGGACAGGGGCTGATGATGATTGCCCGCACCAAGCATGGTCTGGAGGAGGAAGCCGAAGTCGGGCACCAGGGGGCGAGACTGGGGCTGGACGTGGAGATTTTGGACGCCGACGGCGTGCGGCGGCGACAACCCGGGCTGGACGTGCAGTGCGAAGGTGGGGTGTGGTTCGGCAACGATGCTCACGTGGCGCCCCACGAATGGGTGCAGGCGATGCGTTCGGCACTGGGATCGAATTTAGTCTCGGATACAAAGGTGCTGGGCTGGCAACTGAGCGGCGACCGCTGGACCGGCGTGAAGACCAACCACGGCGCGATGAGCGCCGACCACGTGGTGCTGGCTTCGGGGTTTGAATCGGCCCGGATGGCGCGTAGCCTGGGCGTAAACATGGCCATTCAGCCCGGGCGAGGCTACGGTTACACCCTGCCCGGTGGGGCGCGCCTGACAACGCCTTCACTCCTCGTGGAAGACCGCGTGAGCCTGACCCCGATGGGCGAGACGCTGCGCGTGACCAGCGGCATGGAGATCGGCGCGACGCATCAGGCCCCGGACCCGGCGCGGGTGGCCCACATCCGGGCGGGGGCGGAGCGGGTGTTCCCCAGCTTGGCCTCGGCGGACTGGGATCAACCCCTGTGGACGGGATGGCGGCCGCTGAGCGCCGACGGCTTGCCTTACATCGGGCGAGTGCCGAACCTGGGCAATGCCTGGGTGGCCACCGGGCATGGGATGATGGGAATCAGCCTGGCGGCGGGCACCGGGCGCATACTGGCTGACCTCATGGGCGGGCATTGGCCTAGTTTGGACCCGGAACCCTTCCGACTAGACCGCTAGCGGCCCTTAGAGGGTGGGGGCTGAGTAAGATAGTCGGCGATGAATATTCCCTGGCAAGGCGTTCTTCCGGCCATCACCACCCCCTTCACCGCGTCGGGTGACGTGGACTACGACTTTTTGGTCAAGCATGTGGGGTGGCAGCTGGAAAATGGCTGCCACGGCGTGGTGCCGCTGGGTTCGCTGGGTGAAGGCGCGACCCTGACCGGCGAAGAAAAGCGACAGATTCTGAAGACACTGGTGGAGTCGTTCCCGAACTACCCCATCGTGCCGGGTATCAGCGCCCTCAGCACGGATGAAGCCGTGACCCTGGCCCGGGATGCCGCCGACCTGGGTTGTGCGGGCTTCATGGTGTTGCCCCCCTACGTTTACAGCACGGACTGGCGCGAGATGCGCTATCACGTGGAAGCGGTGATCCGCGCCACCCCGCTGCCGTGCATGCTCTATAACAACCCGATTGCCTACAAGACCGACTTTGTGCCGGAGCAAATGGCGGAGTTGGCTTCGATCCACACCAACCTCGTGAGCTGCAAGGAATCGAGCGCGGACGTGCGCCGTGTCACCGAAATCAAGCGCCTGATGGGGGACCGTCTCGCCATCCTGGTGGGGGTGGACGATGTGCTGGTAGAAGCCGTGCGCAACGGCGCCCGAGGCTGGATTGCGGGCCTGGTGAACGCCTTCCCGCGCGAATCGGTGCGCCTGTGGGAGTGGGCGCTGGCCAACGACCCGCGCGTGGATGACCTCTACGCCTGGTTCTTGCCGTTGCTGCGCTTGGATACGGTGCCCAAGTTTGTGCAGCTCATCAAGCTGACGCAGGCCATGGTGGGAATGGGCACGGAAACCGTGCGCGCCCCGCGCCTGGAACTGGTGGGCGAAGAGCGAGCCGCCGCCGTGGCCGTGATTGAGCACGCGCTGGCCAACCGCCCTGACGTAGGTTAAAGGAGATGAACACGCGCAGTTTGGTGGCGGGCCGCCTCGGTGGCGGGGAGAAGACGTTCTCGGTGGTGGACCGACGCGACGGGAGTGCCCTGGAAGGGGCGTTCGTCGTCGCGACCCGGGAGGATGTGGACGCGGCGTGCCGGGGGGCTTTGGAGGCAGTCAGTTCTTTGGCTTCGTCGTCCGCGCGGGCGGAGTTCTTGGAGCGGATTGCCACCGAACTGGAAGCCGACGCCGAGGCGATTGTCGCCCGCTACCAAGCGGAAACCGCCTTGCCCGAAGGCCGCGCCCGCGGCGAACTGGGCCGCACCACCGGCCAATTGCGCATGTTTGCCCGCGTGGCTCGCGAAGGACACTGGGTGGATGCCCGGATCGACCACGCCATTCCCGACCGGCAACCCCTGCCGAAGCCCGACCTGCGCAGTATGCGCGTGGCCATCGGGCCGGTGGCGGTGTTTGGGGCCAGCAATTTCCCGCTCGCGTTTAGCGTGGCGGGGGGCGATACCGCTTCGGCTTTGGCCGCGGGCTGCCCGGTGGTGACGAAGGTTCACCCCGCGCACCCCGGCGTGAGTGCGCTGGTGGGGGCGGCGATCGTGCGCGCGGCGGAGGCTGTGGGCGTGCATCCGGGCGTGTTTTCGATGCTGTTTGACCAGGGCATTGAGGTGGGCGAGTGGCTGGTGGACCACCCGGCCATTGCGGGCGTGGGCTTCACGGGTAGCTACCGTGGAGGCACGGCCCTCATGCGGCGGGCGGCGGAGCGGCCGGTGCCGATTCCGGTGTTTGCCGAGATGGGCTCGGTGAACCCGTCATTCTTGCTCCCGGAACTGTTGGCGAGTGATCCTGCGGGCCTGGCCGAGCGACTGGCGGGTGCCCTGACGATGGGCGTCGGGCAGTTTTGCACGAACCCCGGCGTGCTGGTGACGGTGGGAGAAGCCAGTGTGTGGGCGGAAGAGATTTCCCAGCGCCTGGCGGGCTTTGTGCCGACGCCGATGCTGACGGAGGGGATTGCCCAGGCTTATTCCGAAGGCGTGGAGCGACGTAACCAAATGGATGGAGTCAATCTGGTTGTCGATGGCCCGGCGCACCTCTTTGAGGTGACGGCGGCGCAGTTTGTGGCCGAACCCGACCTCCACGAGGAGATTTTTGGCCCGAGTGCGGTGTGGGTGCGCGCGCAGGACTTGGCCGAAGCGGAAGCGGTGGCCCGGGCCATGGGTGGGCAGCTGACGATGTCATTCCACGGTACTGGTGCCGACCTTGAGGCGGCCAAGCCGGTGGTGCAAGTGGCCGCAACCAAGGCGGGCCGGGTGCTTTTTAATCAAGTGCCAACGGGCGTGGAAGTGTGCGACAGCATTGTCCACGGCGGGCCGTTCCCGGCCACTAGCGACGGCCGTAGCACCAGTGTGGGCACGGGCGCGATCGAGCGATGGAGCCGCCCGGTGTGCTGGCAAAACGCGCCGGAGGCGCTGCTGCCGCCGGAACTGCAAGACGCGAACCCGCTCGCCCTCCACCGTTTGGTGGACGGCAAGCGATTGGTGAGCGGCTAAACGCTTCCTTTTGACTAGCACTTGGGTGCAAGCGGCGGGCTCGGGGTGAGTCCATATGCATCTCGGTGCTCCTGGGAAACTTAGGCTTCGATCATGCATTTTCGGACGAGGATTCGCCATGTCGGTATCCGGGCGTCCCAACACCCCATAATAGGGCGCATGATGGTGTGGGCAGTTGCCATGGCCATGGCGCAACCGCAAGACGAAACGATTGTCCTGAAGGAAGGCCTGCAGATCACGGTTCCTGGCAATGGCCGGACGCCGGTGGCCGTGGATCCCGTGATCGCGGGGATGATTGACCGGAAGACGCCGAGCGAGGCCACAGGTTGGCGGCGCGTGGAGGCGGCGGCGGATGGTTGGTTCCGAGGGAACGGCTACGTGTTCGCCACCGTGCCTTCGGAGCGCGAGCAGATCATGCTGCTGGAGGCCACCGGCACGTCGCAGACCTGGGTGAATGAGGAGCCCCGCGCGGGCGACCCCTACGGCTACGGCTACCTAAGCCTCCCGGTGCGATTGAAGGCGGGCACCAACGAGTTCTACTTCCAAGTTGGACGCGGCCAAATGCGGGCTTCGCTCATCAAACCGCCCGCTCCTGTAAGCTTCGATACGCGAGATGCGACCCTCCCCGATGTGGTGACGGGCGCCCCCGCCAGCGATGCCTGGGCCGGGGTGGTGATCCGCAACGCCCAGGATGAATGGGGCGAGGGGGTTGAAGTCACCGCCGAGCACGGCGGGCAATCTCGCACCACCAAGGTGCCGCACCTGTGGCCCCTGGGGGTGCGCAAGGTGCCTGTGAATGTGCCGCGCCCCAAAGACGCCGACGGCAAGGTGGTGCTGACCCTCCGCAAGGGCGGAGAAGTGCTGCATAGGGCCGAACTGAACCTGCGGGTCGTGAAGCCAGAGGAAGCCCGCCGGGTGACCTTCATCAGCCGCATTGACCAGAGCGTGCAGTACTACGGGTACTTGCCGGCCAGCGACCCCAAGGCCACGAGCGTGATCCTGAGTCCACACGGGGCGAGCGTGGAAGCGCTGGGCCAGGCGCAAGCCTATGGGGCAAAGCCGTGGGCGCACGTGGTGGCCCCGACCAACCGCCGACCTTACGGCTTTGACTGGGAGGAGATTGGCCGGCTGGACCTGCTGGAAGTGCGCGACCTGGCGCTGGAAATCCCCGGCGTGAACCCGGACGAGGTTTACATCAGTGGCCACTCGATGGGCGGCCACGGGTCTTGGATCAACGGGGCGCTGTTCCCGTTCGAGTTCGCGGGCGTGGGGCCGTGCGCAGGGTGGGCGTCGTTCTTCACCTACGGCGGTGGACGACGATGGGACGCCACCGACCCGATGGGCGCGCTGCTGAACCGCGTGAGCCAAATCCACGACACGATGCTGTTCAAGGACAACCTCCGCATCAACCCGGTGTACGTGCTGCACGGCGATGCCGACGAAACCGTGCCGGTGAGCGAGGCGCGCAACATGCGCAAGGCGCTGGAAGGGCACCCGGCGTTAGGCTTCCACGAAGAAGCCGGCCAGGGCCACTGGTACGACACCGACCCGGCCCCCGGCGCGAACTGCCTGGACCACGCCCCGATGTGGGATTTCTTGCGGGCGAACGCGCTCAACCGACCGGATGACTACACGCTGACCACGATTGACCCCAGCATCAACGGCAACTTTGGATGGATCACAGTGCACCAACAGGCCGAGCCGTACCAGCCCAGCACCATCACGGTGGCCAAGGGCGAAGCGACCACGGCCAACATCACGCTGATCTCGCTGGACCTGGGAGAGACGATGAAGGTGGACGGGCAGGCTTTGACCTCCGGCCATTGGCGACGTGACGGGGCGGGCCAGTGGCAACGCCTGGACGAAGTGCCGACCGACGAACGGAGTTCCGTGCGCGGCGGCCGGTTCAAGGACGTGTTCTATCACCGACCGACGGTGGTGAACCTGGACCGTGACCAACGGGATTACGCCTTCCAAATCGCACGGTTCTGGGCGGAGACGTTCTACTACCGGGGTAACGGCGACCTGAACGTCATGTTTGATGGCGATGACAGCGACGTGAACCCGATCTACATCGGCGGGCCGGACTTTGAGAGCGAATCGTTTGCCGCCGCCGCGAACTCGGAAACTGAAATGCGCATCGGTTCGGATCCACTGCCGGGCGCCGGAGCGGGTCTGAGCATTGCGCCCGTGCCGGGCGAACCGGATCGGCTGCAGGCGTTGGTGAGCTACACCGACCGTGCCGGTGCGCTGACGATGGCGCGACTGCCGATCTGGACGCCGGGGGCGGCGTTCCCGGATGTGTTCGTGGTGGGGCCGGAGATGCTCCGCGACGGCATCAGTGGGGTCCGCGCGGCCGCGATCCTTGACTCGCAGTACCGCCTTGATCCCAAGATGACGGTTGTGAATACGCCGAAGGCTTACGTGGCCCCCTTTTGGTTTCAAGAACCGCCGATGGATGGGGATCTTTCCCACGAATCCTGGCAGTTGAGCCCCTGGACGGACGACTTTGTGGACATCGAGGGCGATAAGCGCCCCGCGCCGCGATTTCGCACCCGCGCCAAGATGGGGTGGAGTGCCACGGGCCTTTGGATCGGTGCGGAAATGGAGGAGCCCCACGTGTGGGGCACCCTGACCGAGCACGACAGCGTGATCTTTTACGACAACGACTTTGAAGTGTTCATTGACCCGGACGACGACGCCCTGAACTACGGCGAGCTAGAACTGAACGCGCTGAACACCACCTGGGATCTGCTGTTGCCCCGCCCCTACCGCGAAGGCGGCCCGGCCGTGGACAGTTGGGAGATCAAGGGCCTGCGCACGGCCGTGAAGATCAATGGCACCCTCAACGACCCGAGCGACGAGGACGAGGGGTGGAGTTGCACCATTCACATCCCGTGGCGCAGCCTCAAGGAGATCAGCAAGGTGGCCGTGCCCCCGCAACCGGGCGACCGCTGGCGCATCAACTTCAGCCGCGTGCAGTGGCAGCACCTGGTGGAGAACGGCATGTACCGCAAGGTGCCCGACACCAAGGAAGACAACTGGGTGTGGAGCCCGCAGGGCGTGGTGGACATGCACCAGCCCGAGATGTGGGGCTACTTGGAGTTCGCGCGGTGAAGCCGAGCTTTTGGGTGTGGACTGGGGCGGACCCGGCCGAACCTGGTGACAAGTACGAGAAGCTCGCCGCCCTGGGGGTGACGGGCGTTTTTCTTGGCGGGGTGAACGCCGCGCATCTCAAGGCGATCCGCGAAGCCGGACTCTCGCCGCACGTGTGGATGTGGACGACCAACCAGCGCGACGCCAAGCTGATGGCCGAGCACCCGGAGTGGTACATGGTGGCCCGGAGCGGTGAAAGCTGCGTGGACCAGCCGCCTTACGTGGACTACTACCGCTGGGTGAGCCCGCACATCCCGGAAGTGGTGGAGCATATCTGCGGCAAGGCGGAGGAGATTGCTCTCCGTGATGATGTGGACGGCGTGCACCTGGACTACGTGCGCTACCCGGACGTGATCTTGCCCACTGCGCTGTGGGACACCTACAAGCTGGATCAGACCGAAGAGCTGCCGCGCTACGATTTTGATTACAGCGAGGCGGCGCGGGAAGCGTTCCGAGCGAGATATGGCGATGACCCGCTGAAGCTGGAGCGGCCAGATTTGGACTCGCGGTGGTTGCACTTCCGCTACGATGCGATCACGGCCCTGGTGACCAAGGTCACCGAGCGGGTGCACCAGGCGCGCAAGCAGGTCTCGGCGGCGGTGTTCCCGACGCCCAGCATGGCCCGCAAGATTTGCCGCCAAGACTGGGATAAGTGGCCGCTAGACTTTGTGACCCCGATGATCTACCACTCGTTTTACAACGAAGACACGGAGTGGATCGGCAACTGCGTGCGCGAGGGCATCCAGGCGGCGCGGTTCCCGGTGGTGGCGGGGCTCTATATGCCGGCGTTCAAGTCGCCCGAGGAGTTCCAGGCGGGGCTGCGCGCGGCGCGGCACCGGGGGGCGAGCGGCGTCAGCATTTTCGATGGGATGAGCGAGCCCATGCAGGCTGTGTTGAAGGAAGAGATCGCGCGATGGAGCGACGAATCGTGAACCGGCAGCGGGTAAACCCTTCGTCCATGCGATTCGCACTTTTTGTGGTGGCCCTGGGGGCAGCGGGGGCGGCCTTGGCTCCGGTGCAGGGGGCACCTTCAGCGCCGTGGGTGAGCCTGTTCAACGGTCGCAACCTGGAGGGCTGGACGCCCAAGATTGTGGGGCACAAGCTGGGCGAGGACCCGATGCGGACTTTCCGCGTGGAAGGCGGCAACCTGGTGGTGCGCTACGACGGCTACGAGAAGTTTGATGGCCGCTTTGGCCACCTTTTCTACCGCACCCCGGCGAGTCGCTATAAGCTGCGCCTGGAGTACCGATTTGTGGGCCAGCAGGTGCCGGAAGGGCCGGGCTGGGCATGGAAGAACAGCGGCGTAATGATCCACGGGCAGCCGCCCGAGACGATGGGCGAGCGGCAAGACTTCCCGGTTTCGGCCGAGGTCCAGTTACTGGGCGGGGACAAGGAGGGCGACCGACCGACGGCCAACCTCTGCACGCCGGGCACGAACGTGATGTACAACGGGCAACTGTGGCGGCAGCATTGCACCAACTCGAATTCGCCGACCTTCCGGGGCGAGGAGTGGGTGCGCCTGGAGCTGGATGTGAACGGCCCGGAGGACGTCGTCCATTACATCAACGGACAAGAAGTGTTCCGCTACCGTGAGGTCCAGCTCGACCCGAATGATGCGGACGCCAAGGCCTGGGCGGCCTCGGGGGCGGAGAGTTTGATCCGGAGCGGCTCCATTAGCTTGCAGTCCGAAAGCCACCCGGTCGAGTTCCGGCGCATTGCCCTGCAACTGAAGCGCTAGTCCTGGATCGGCGGGGGCACCGGGGACGTGTCCTCTTGCCCCAGGTGCGCTTGGATTTGCCGGAGCATCACCTCACGGTTGGCATCGGTGGTGCCGGTGGCGACCGCAATCGGGCGGCCGTCTTCGCTCGTGAAGATGATCGCAGCCACTCGGATGGGGGACGATCGTCGGTTTCCGGGAGAAACGGCTTGCTCGGTGGTGCCGATCCGCACTTCGACCTTGGGGTTGATGCGGTGGCGCTTCACCTGGCGCAGCGGGCCTAGGGTTTTGGTGATGGTGAGTTCGTCACCTTCGAGGGTGATGGTTTCCTGGGCGGCCTTGTGGAAGGCACTCACAAACATCCCCACGCCCACGGCCCAGAAAATCGCGTAGAAGCCCAGCATGGCCAGGGCCAGCAACCCCATGGCCTGCATCATCCCGCCGATCATGAAGACCGCGTGGAGGGTGGTGAAGGCCGTCCACCCTAAGCCAAAGATAGCCATTCCCACTCCGGCCATCACTTGGGAGGGCGAACTGAGGAGTTCTAACCGGTTCGGGTCGGCCGAAAAGGTGGGGACCCCGACTTCAATCTGAGCAGCGGTCTCGGCGAGGCGCTCTTGCAAGGCGTCGTAGTCCGGTTCGCTGTTCGGGTCGCCCGGAGCGAGGGTGGCGAGGCGACGACGGAGGTCGCGCTCGATGGTGCGGATCTGCTCCCGAGCTTGGTTGTAGGTGCGAATGAGCTCGCCGTCATCCATGCGGGTGAGGAGCCCCTTGCCCTGGTCGAGATCGGACGTGCGGCCCTGGAGCCGCTCGATGAGGTCAAGTTCTTGCCGGACTTCGGTGGCAGTACGCTGAGATTGATCCATCACGAGGGGGGCAAATTCGGCCAGCCAGGCGCGCATGGCGTCCCGGGCTTGCTCTTCCTGCACCTCGTGATTCATCGATTCCACACGGATATTGTGTCACTGAATGGGCTGCAACACGAGGGGGCGTAACGGTGGGGGCCGACTGCGTATGATGGAGTTATGGTTTTGGCCCTTTCGTTGGTCTTGGCGCAGCCGGCCGCCCCGGCCACCCGTGCCGACATGGCGGAGCGCACGCTGCGCATGGAGCGCACCTGGCGGCAGGTGCAAGACCCGGCCCGGCGACGGGCGGCCGTGGACGTTCTCTCGCGGGCGGTGGGGGCGTTTTTCGCCAATCAAACCGGGCAAGTGTGCCAACTGCTAGACCAAGCCGAGGCCGCGCTGCGCAACGAAACCGTGAGCCCCAGCGCCGGCTGGCGGGTGCGGGTGGTGCCGCCCGTGGTGGCCCCTGGGGAGCCGTATCAGTTGGTGTATTCGTGGGCGTACGGCTCGGGAGATCCCGCGCCCCCGGCCCCCAAAGCCGGCGTGGCTCCGGATCGGGAAGGGGATATCACGTTGGACGGCCCCGAGACTTTGGGCCGCGCCCTCACCCTGAGTGTGGTGCGCGATTTTGAATCGCGCCGAGCGGCCCTGGAGCAGGGCGATACATTGGCCCTCGCCCGGGCCCTGACCCAAACTCGGGAAGGTCAATACGAATGGAATGCCCCCGCCCACGCTTGGCTGGTAAGCGGGGAGCGAGGCCGCGCGGAAGGATGGAAGAAGCACGAGGAACTGCCCCTGGTGCAGGCGGAAAACACGGTCTTCCGGGCTTGGATTCCGAAGGAGGCCACCGCCAAGACGCCGGTAGTGATTGCCCTGCACGGGGCAGGCGGCAGCGAGAACATGTTCTACGAGGGCTACGGGGCGGGGCTGGCCCGGGAGCTGGCGCAGAAGCGAGGGTGGATTTTCATGACCCCGCGGTCCTCTCCGACCGCGCCCGCCAACTGCCTGAAGTGGCTGCAGGAGGCGCGGGGTCTGGCCCCCGAGAACGTCTTCATCATGGGTCACAGTGCCGGCGGGGGGGCCACGGTGAGCTCGCTGGCCCGGCTGACCGTGCCGCCGACCGGGATGGTGCTGTTCGCTCCGGCTACTGGTGCCGCCTTGCCCCCGGCCGCCCAGGGCGTGCCGACATTCCTGGCGGTGGGCGAGCAAGAGATGGGCGCGCTCAAAACCGTCTCCGAACGGCTGGGAGCCCTGCTCAAGGACCGAAGCGACAGCAAGTTTATGATGGTGCCGAACTCGGAGCACCTGATGATCGTGGCCGACGCGCTGGAGGTCAGCTACGAGTGGATGGACCAGCGACTCGCCGACTAGCTTTCTCGTTGCTTAGAGGTTCTCGAGCACCAGCAAGGTGACGCCCCACTTGTCGGTGCCGGGGATAAAGCCACCGTCCGGGGTCAGCTGTCCCGCCACGCACACCGCGAGCGACGCCTGGCCCTTGATCTTTTCGCCCGCTGGGTTGCGGGAAACCCAGGCCGCCTGGTTCTGCTCGTACTCAAACGTGGGCCAGGGTGGTGTGAGCTTGGCCACTTGGGGGTTAAGTCGCGGGCAGAACTCTTCTGCTTTCTCACCGGGGAACTCAAAGTGATAGAACCGGTAGGGGGACTGAATGACGACGCGGTCGGGAGCACGGGAGGTGGCGTCAATCGCGAAGCTCTTGGGGCCCGTGAGTGTGGGCTGGCAACCACTCAGGCCGGCCACAGCCAAGCCGCCGACGGCGACCAAGACGAGAGAGTGGTGCAAAGTGGTCATTCGTTGCGTTCTACCTAATTGCATGAAACTCGAGGAGGCAGCGAAGGCGGCTTTCCACCGTCTTCGTGTCCTCTACCTCATCTCTACGTCTTCGGTTGGATGGGGAACCACACTTCGGTGACGTAGTTGTCGTCCATAGGCGCATCAGAATAGACCTCGAGTTCGGGTTCCTCACGGCGGGAAGCAAAATCCGAGTTCGCAAAGAACTCGGAGTTCACAAATTTGAAGACAGCCGGAATGGCAATGCTCGGCTCGCCGACGGCCGAGAAGACGGCCCACTGACCAGGTGCGACCGTGACGACGGAGTAGTCGCTAGCCGTGAGCGGTGCCAATTCCACAGCGACGTAATACAAGAACCCATCTTCGTTCTCAGGATCAGTTGCATTGACGCCGAACGTGGTTCCGTCGGGGAAGACCTGCGGTTGGGCAAGGGCACAAATCGTCTTGAACTCCCCCGAGGCCATCAAACTTTGCCAGAACTTGGGGATGCTCTTTTCTCCCTCGTTATCGGCGACGGAAGTTCGCAACATCGGCCCGGTTAAGTGAAATTGAGGCAGTTCGGTGATTCTGTAGTTCATTTTGATACTCATTGCTTAAGGTTGGGCGCCCGTCTATTGACTCCCTGCCGAGGCTTGGCGCTTGAATTCAAAGCGGCGGGGTGAGCCACCGACGATGTAGCCGATGGTGGCGGTGAGGGAGTCACCAGTTCTCTCATAGATGATCTGCTTGGGGTAGTCGTGGCGCGGGTTTTGGAAGACCGCGCGCGACGCCGAGAACTCGGTGAGATAGAACTCGGTGGGGGCGGCGCCTCCCGGTTGGGCAATGTAAACGAGGCTGCCATCGCGCTCGAGAATCCTGAGGAACTCAAAGGCCGAGAGTCGATCGCGGTTGACCGTGCGTGCCGTGGCGAACATGGAGCCCCCGCGGGGCGGGCTCCAAAGTTCTTCGAAGTAGATCTGATTATCGGTGCCCCGAATGCCGGACCAGTTCCCTTGCATCCAGCTGAGGTCGTTGATGGTGGCCTTGGCCGTGGCGGGCAGGGGGACGTCTTTGGCCTGCTTATAGAGCCCGACCGTTTCGTCCATCAGATTCGAGCGGACGATGAGGCCATCCGGAGTGAGCGTAAACGCGCGGCGAATCAGGTTTTGCGGAGTGCCGCCCGCTTCGCGGATGAAGTCCACTTCGTACGTGAAGGCGCCGTCCTTCCAACTGCCTCGATAACGGGCGAAGCTGCCAGGGTTCGTGTTCGGAACTTCGGTCATGCGGCCATCAAAGGTGACCCGCACGTTGGTGTGCCCCGATCCGTGGCCACTCACCAGGATCATCGCGTCGGAATCGGCGCGCAGCGAAAATCGCGAAGACAGCGGGGGGTTGAACTGCTCGGGCGCACGACCAGGGGTCCGATCTTCTTGCCAAATCCACTTGCCGTCAAAGGCCTTCAGCTCGGCGGGCGGCTCCGTTTGCGGCCATGCGGATATGACGATCGAGGCAAGGATGAGGTTGAGCATGGGATTCTCGGCGAATGCCTCGGGGAGGTAGGGGGAATCTACCTGACCTTAAGTTAAGAAGAAGATTGGCCGCCTCCCTCCACGGTGGAGAGAAGCGGCCAAGTGATCTCTTACGCGTAGAGGGGCTTACGCCTTGCGTCGCTTGCGGGCAAGAGCCAGCAGGCCCGCGCCGAGGGCGATCATCGAGGCCGGTTCCGGCACCGCACTGAACGACACGTTATCGTAGTACATGCCGGTCGGCTCGTAGGCCGTGGCCGTGTTCATGAAGCCGAACTGCAGGATGTTGTTCGTCCAGGACGGGTCGATCGTGATGTTGATCGTGTTGCCTTCCGACCAAGTGGAGGTGGAAGCCGCCGTGGTTTCAATTCGCGGGAAGGCGACCAGGTTGAACCCGTTGGCCGGGTCGAGAACCTTGACGAACGCCCAGGTGCGAGAAGCGCCGCCCGGACCGAAGCCCGAAGACGCCTTGTAATCGAAGCCGAACGTAAAGGTTTGACCGAGGTCGGCCGCACTGATGATCTGCTCTTGGAAGATGTTGGCCTCAATCTTTCGGTTGTTGCCGTGGTCGCCGTTGTTGTAGTCGCTGTACGTGTTGATGTACTGCTGACCCTGGTTCGGCCCGGCTTCGCCCGTGGCGATAGCCGAGAAGCCCGCGCCGCCATTGGGGGCGCCGAAGGGGCCGTAGCCGTACAGGTAGTTGTCGGCAGAGTCAAAGACGTTGGCGAAAATCTTCCAACCGTCACCGGACAAGGCACCACCATTGCCCGCGGCCAGACTTTCGAAGTCTTGGTTGTAGGTCGTCAGGCTAGCGAAAGCGCTGGAGGCCATAACTGCCCCAAGTGCCACCATCGCCACTCGTGAATTCTTCATGAACATGTTCAATTTCCTCTAAGAGAGTCTGTGGCCGAAACGATTCGCGAAACGTTTCGGATCACCTGTGGATATTCTACACCACCAAAAGTCCATCGTTAGCAAAAACCCGCAAAGTTACGGGGCGGCTTAGCTGAGGGTTGGCCTCGTGCCGACGAGCGCATGGGTGCTCGTTGCCTTGGGGGCCGACAGGCCGTTGTTGGCAATGACCTGCGCGTACCACGCGGCCGAATCCTTCGGGGTCCGCCGAAGAGTTTGGAAGTCCACGTGGATCAGCCCAAAACGGTGCCGGTAGCCTTCCGCCCACTCGAAGTTGTCCATCAGCGACCAGTGGAAGTAGCCCTGAATCTGGTACCCCTCGTCGTCCGCGCGATGCAGCCCCTTGAGATGGCGCGAAAGATAGTCAATACGTTGCGGATCGTGCACGGCACCGTCTTCGGAGACCCAATCGCGGCAGCTGAGGCCGTTTTCGGCGATCATGGTCGGCAGGCCGTACCGCTCCTCGTGGAATCGCACCGACCAATAGAGGCCTTCGGGCGTCACGGGCCAGTCGAAAGCCGAGCGCGGATGCCCCGGCGGCAGCGCCACGGTCTCAGGCCGGCCATCGGCACCCCGGCGGATGTAGGGCGCGGCGTAGAAATTGAGGCCGAGCCGCTCGATAGGCTGGCTCATCAGGGCCAGGTCTTCGGTCGTCACTTCCGGCCCGCGATCGGTCAGCACGCGCACGCACTCCTCCGGCCATTCACCCAGCACGACGGGGTCCAGGTAGAGACGGCTGTACCAGAACGTTCGGTCCGCCGTCGGCACGCCGAAGGTGAACTCGCGAGCCGCTTCAATATTCTCGGGCGACTCGTCAGCCGGGATGCCGATGTGGCTGATGGGGACGTAGCCGATGCCGATCGGTTGCCGGGCGGTAGCGCGCAGCGCCTGCACCGAGCGACCGTGCGCCATCAGTGCATGCTTGGTGGCCAGGAAGAAGTCCGGCCAATCGAGTTGCAAGCCCGGGGCGTGGATGCCGTTGACGTGACCAAGGCCGAGGAAGCATGGGGGCTCGTTCAGGGTCCACCAGTTCTTCACGCGGTCGCCTAGTTGCCGCCCGACGAGTTCGGCGTACTCGCCAAACCACTCCACCGTGTCGCGGTTCAGCCAGCCACCCTGAAGGTAAAGCTCCTGCGGATAATCCCAGTGGAACAGGGTGGGGTACGGCTCGATCCCGTTGCGCAGAAGCTCATCCACCAGCCGGTGGTAGAAGTCCAATCCCTGGTGGTTGACGCGGCCCGTGCCTTCCGGCAACACGCGCGACCAAGAGATGGAAAACCGATACGCCTGCACCCCGAGGGCGCGCATCATGGCGATGTCTTCTCGGTAGCGGTGGTAGTGGTCGCAGGCGGTGTCGCCGGTGTCGCCTTCGGCGACCTTGCCCGCCTTGCGGCAGAACGCATCCCACACGGAGGGGCCGCGCCCGTCCTGCGCCGCCGCGCCTTCCACCTGATACGCGGCCGTCGCCGCCCCCCACACAAAGTTCTTTCCAAATGTCATCTTGATAACGCTCGATTACTTGAGTCCGCTGAGGGCCATGCCCTTGACGAAATAGCGCTGCCCAAACAGGAACATCACGATGAGCGGCAGCGTGACGAGCACACTCCCGGCCATCAGCAAATGCCACTGTTCGGCGCGCAGGGAGTTGTAGGTGGCCAGACCCAACTCCAAGGTCTGCTTTTCGGGTTCGTTGAGGTAGATCAGCGGCCCCATAAAGTCGCGCCAGTTGTAGATAAAGCAGAAAATGCCGACGGTGGCCAGAGCCGAACCCGACAGCGGCATGACAATGCGGGAGTAGATGGTCCAGTGACCGGCTCCCTCGATCTTGGCGGCCTCGTCCAGTTCCTTGGGGATGCCCAAGAAGAACTGCCGCAAGAGGAAAATGTTGAAGGCCCCACCGCCAAAGAAGGCCGGCACTGTGAGGGGCAGGATGGTGTTGATCCACCGCAACTCTTTGAAGAGGAAGTAAGTGGGGATCATCGTCACGATGGCGGGCAGCATCATGGTGCTGAGCAAAATGACGAAGAGCCGATCTCGGCCCATGAACTTCATCTTCGCGAAGGCGTACGCCACCAGACTGGAGCTGGCGATGACCCCAATCGTGGCGAGGCCCGCGATGATGACCGTATTGAGGAACAGCTGCAGGAAGTTGACGTTGGGGTTGGTGAGGACTTCGCTGTAGTTGCTCCAGGTGGGTTGCTGGGGCCAGCTCCAGGCGGAGGTAGTGGCCAGTTCCTCGGGCGTCTTGAGCGACATGGAAAGCGAGGTGTAGAACGGCAGCAGGAACACAATGCTCCCGCTGGCCAGCAACAGGGCCACCACGATTTTGCCGAGCCGGACGCCGAGTTTCGGGTTCATTCCGCCCCCTCGTAGTACACAAGCTTGTTGAGGCGCCACTGCACCAGGGTGACGAGAAGCACCACCACGAAAAGCAGCCACGCGAGCGCTGAGGCGTAGCCCATCCGCAGATTCCCAAAGGAGTTGTCGTACAGATGGAGCATGTAGAACCGGGTGGCGTCGTTGGGGCCGCCCTGGGTCATCACGAACCCCTGGGTAAACACCTGGAAGCTACCGATGACCCCGGTGATGAGGGTGAAGAACAGCGCCGGGGACACCATGGGCAGGGTGACGACCTTGAACTTCTGCCACAGCCCCGCCCCGTCGAGGGTGGCGGCTTCGTAATAGAAATCGGGGATGGCCTGGAGCCCGGCAAGCAGGATGACCATGCCACCGCCCACCCCCCATAGGCTCATGATGATGAGCGACGGAAGGGCAAGTTGCTCGTTGCCAAGCCAGTTGGGGAGTTGCCCGTCGGTGCCGAGCCACGACGCCAGACCCAGGAAGTTGCGCTGCCCATCCGCGCCGAACAGGAGGACGTTGAGTAGCCCGCCCTCGGGCTGAAACACCTTGCGCCATATAAGCGACGACGCGACGGCGCTGGCCAGGGCCGGGAGATAGAAGAACGTCCGGTAGACCGGCATCCCCTTGACCTTCACGTTGAGGAGAAGGGCCAGGAGGAGCGAGACGACGAGGCCGAGCGGCACCGAGAAGATGGTGTAAACAGCCGTGACCTTGACGGTCTGCCAGAACCGGGCATCCTGCGCGACGGCTTCGTGATAGTTGCCCATGCCGCGCCACTCGGCGGGCTGGATGATGTCCCAATTGGCAAAGCTCATCAGGAGCGAGAAGATCATTGGCCCGACGGTGAACAGCAGGGTGCCAATGATCCAGGGCGCCAGGAACAGCAGGCTAGTGCGGCCCTCCGCCTTCTCCGCCTTCGTGCGGGTTTTGCCGCGCTCGGGGAAGTACACCCAGGCGAGAGCCGCCGCAAACAAGGCCAGCCCGACCACGCCGCCGATGTTCCAATTGAAAGCGGGTAGTTGATCTTCTTTGAGAATGGTCTCCAGGCGGGCGGTGGCGATGCGGTTACCTTCGGTGAGCGCCTGCTCGGCCGTCGCCGAGCCGGAATAGATGGATTCCGTCTTGGAGAACACGAGGCCGCTGACTTCGCCCCAATAATCGGCGGTGGGGGGCAGCACCACGTACGGCACGGCTTGGTCCGTGGCGATGCGGTTGGCCGGGTAGCGCTGCTCAATTGGGGTGTCCGGCCCGGGAATCCAGTCCGGACCCATCGCCAGCGACTTGATGGCGGGCTGGGCAAGGCCCGCCTTGGCCATCGCCTTCATGCCGGGTTCGCCGGACATCCATTGGACGAGCTTCCAGGCTTCCTCGGGGTGGGGGGTGGAGTTGAGAATGGCGTAGCCGGAGCCGCCGGAGGGGGCCGCCCGCACCACCTTGCCCGTGGCGGGGTCGATGTGGCCGGGGGCGAGGGTGATATCCCACTCAAAGAACTTCTCGCTACCGGGCTTCAGGGCCTGCCGGATGCGGGGGACATCCCAGATGCCGCACTGGTACATCGCCACGCGCTGCGAGATAAAGAGGTCCACGGCGGTGGACTGCACCACCGACGTGAGTTCGCTTTGGCTGGGGAGCCATCGCTTTTCATTGGCGAGTTCCACCACCCAATCAAAGGCGCGGGTGACCCGGGGATCGGTGAAATTGAGCTTGTCGAAAGACTCCGGGTTGTCCACGTACCGCGCGCCCGAAGAGAAAGCCACAGTGTCGGTCCAGGCTCCGGTCCACGAGGGCGCAAACCCCCACGCCTGCGTGCGGCCCTTCTCATCCTTCTGGGTGAGCTGCTGCATGCAGTAGGTGAAGCACTGGCTCCCGAGTTCGGGGCGCGGCTCAAAATCCCAGGTCCAGTTGCCGTCGGGTTCTTCGAGCCCCGCCTCTTTGAACAGCCGCTTGTTGTAGTAGATCAGCCCGATGGGGGCGATGTCGCGCGGCAGAACGTAGAGGCTCTTTTGATACCGGAAGATATCGACGATGGGCGGATAGTAGTCGCCCAAAGCAAAGCCGGGAGTGGATTCGATGAGCGGATCCAGCGGCCGGAGCGCCCCCCGCTTGGCGAACATCTGCATGTTCTGCGGGTCAAGAATCGCCACGTCCGGGGCCGTGTTGCCCGCCACCTGCGAGAGCAACCGCTGGAAGTAGTAGCGATAGTCAACGTTCTCAAGCTTGACCTTCACACCTGGGTTGGCCCGCTCGAAGTCCTTGGTGACCTCGCGGAGCACGCGCAACGCTTCGTCTCCTTCCCATACCACGAGACGGAGTTCAACGGGCTTGGCAAAGGCGATGCCCGTGGCCAGGGCAAGCCCGAGGGTTACCCCGAAGAGTCGCAGGAGCGCGCGCACCGAAACCTCTTGCGTTACTGACCGGTCGGCGGGCCGGCGGGCGGGCCGCTATTGGCCGGCGCATTGGGGTCAATTTCGCCGTACTTTTGCGTCTGCTCGCGGATCTCCTTTTCCATCTCGGGCGTCATGTGGCCCTTCAGGTGCTCAGGGATTTCCTGCTTCACCTTGATCTTGGGGGCCGGGAGTTCCGGCGGGCCGGAAGCCGCCCGGACGACAAAGAAAACGCCAATGATCGCGGCCACCGCGATCGCGGAGATAACAGCCCAGGAGGGAATCTCTTTTTTCATGGGAATTGCGCAAAAGGGAACGGAGCCATACCGAGGCGGTATGGCTCCAGAGGGATAGGGCTGCCTTACTGCGGCAGCGGGCAGTCGTTGTCCGGCGTGCCGCCGCCAAAGTCATCCGCATCGAGGCAGACGCCCTTGAGGGCCGGGTTTTCCGGCTGGCCCACACCCGTGGACTGGCGGTAACCGCGGAACAGGAAGCCGCGCGGTACGGACTTGACGTGCGTATCGGCGAAGCCAAAGTTGGCGGTGCCGTTGCCGGAATCGTAGTCAATGCCGGACCACAGCTGGTTCGCGTTCACGTCCTTGTAGGAAAGCGTGTTGCTGGAACCGGCGCCCCATACCCAGTGCTCCCAGAACGTGGACCAAATCCACGAATCCCAGGTGTAGAACTGGCCTTCGTTGCGCTGCTCGGTCAGCATGATGCTCTCGGCGGGCACGGAGATCGAGGTCGTGGAGTAGACCGTCACCGGGGTTTCGGTCGTGCCGCCCCAGGTGTTCACGCCGCCCACGCCGCGGATCAGGTTGCTGGCCACGCGGTAGGAGCGCTTGACTTCGCCAAGGTTCGACGGCTTCTTGGGGGAGCGGTCGAGGGACGATTCGAACAGTTGGTAATTCTTCTGATACGGGTAGAGCACCTTGTCCCAGGTCGGGCATCCCCATTGCTCCACGCTGCAGCTACCGGTCGCCCAGGATTGGCCATTGCCATTCATGGTGCCGCGCTTCGGATACATGTCGTCGTAGTCACCCACGTACAGCTGGAAGGCCGTGAGGATCTGCTTCATGTTCGAAGTCGATTGGATCTTCTTCGCCGCCGTCTTGGCCCGGGCAAAAACCGGGAACAGGATCGCGGCCAAGATCGCGATGATCGCGATGACAACAAGTAGTTCAATCAGCGTAAAGGCTGAACGTTTATTGATCATGATTTGTGCTCCTTTGGACAAGTAGTCGATTGGCGAATGATAAGTTCGGTCTGGAAAACGGTGGGTTCTTGCGGCTCTTTGCCGTCAATGAGGGCCTTAAGGGCACGGACGGCGGCGGCGCTGAGTTCGCCGATGGGTTGGCGGACGGTAGTGAGGCCGGGATAGACGTTCTCGCTTCCGGGCGTCATGTCGAAGCCGACGATGCTGATATCTTCTGGCACTCGCACTTGGCGGCTGTGGGCTTCAAACAAGGCGCCCAGGGCCATTTCGTCATTAGCGCAGAAGACGGCAGTCGGCGGTTCGGGGAGCGTAAGCAACTGCGCCATGGCGCGGCGGCCCCCATCAATAGTGAACTGTCCCATGCCCACCCACTCCTCGCGGTACGAGATGTGGTGATTGCGCAGAAACGCCTGGTACGCCTGCAAGCGAACGAGGGCGTCCTGCATGTCCAGGCGGCCCGCGATGTGGGCGATCTTGCGGTGGCCGAGCTCATAGAGGTGGCCCATCGCGCTGGCCACGCCCGATTCGTTATCCACCGAGAACGACAGCACGCCATCCAGCGGCACCCCGGAGACGGTGGCGCACGGGGAGTGCAGGGAAGCGGCGAGTTCCACCGACTTCTCACTGAAGTGCGGAGCAATGAAGATCACGCCATCCACGCGCCCGTCTACGAGAATGGAGGCGAGCTCATCGCGGTCCACTTCGCTGCAACGCGTAAAGAGGAGAACGTCTTGGTGCTGGCGGCCGGCTTCGTTGATGATGCCGTTGAGGGCCAGGTGGAGATAGGGGCTGAGGAAGACGTTGTCCGTGACTTCGGGCGGGACGACGCCAATGGTGTCGCTCTTGCCCGTGACCATGGACCGCGCCACGCGGTTGGGGCGGTAATTGAGTTCCTTGGCGACGCGCAGGACGCTCTCTCGGATATCATCCGGCACCGAACGCGGCCCGCCGTTCAGCGCATAGCTGACCGTACTGACCGAAATGTTCAGTTGCTTGGCGATATCCTTGATGGTGGCGGCCACTGCTGGTTCTCCGAAACGTTTCTCAACCCTTCGTGGCGCTGATTATTGCAGGAGGTCTCCGCAAATTGCCACACTTTTTTTTCCGGGGCGAAAGATTCTCGGGGAAAGTGCCGCCATGTAGCGATTTGGACTTGATAGCTCTAGCTATAGGCCGGGTAAGGTGCCGCCATGTTGCTGAGAAACGTTTCGCGATGGTTAACGGGGGTGCTTGGCCTGTGCGTGCTGGCGTTGCCCACCAGTTGCGTGGCCGCGAGCGACGCGCCCACCGCCTCCGCTGCCCCCAGCAAGGTCGAGCTGGTCGGCGGACCGGGCAGGTATCAACTGCTCAAGAATGGGCAGCCGTTCGTCATCCGGGGCGTGGGCGGCAATGGCAATCGGCAACTGATGCTGGAATCCGGGGTGAACTCGTTCCGCACCTGGGGCGCGGACAACCTCGGCCCGATCCTGGACGAAGCCCATCGCGACGGCCTGTCCGTGACCGTTGGCATTTGGCTGCAACACGCGGGCGGGTTCGACTACCACAACGCCGCCGAGGTGAAGAAGCAGTTTGAGATGTGCCGCGAGGTGGTGGAGAAATACAAAGACCACCCCGCGCTGCTGATGTGGGCGTTTGGCAACGAGATGGAAGCCCACCCGGATGATCCGGCGGTGTGGCGGGCGATTGAAGACATCGCCGCGATGAGTAAGCGGCTGGACCCGAACCACCCGACGATGACGGTGATTGCCGACATCAGCCCGGAGAAGGTGAAGAACATCCATGCCATCTGCAAGAGCATTGACATCATCGGCATTAATAGCTACGGCGGTGCGCCCTCGCTGGCCCAGCGCTACGCTGACCTCGGCGGCACCAAGCCGTACGTTCTCACCGAATTCGGCCCCCTGGGGCAGTGGGAGGTGACCAAGACCCGCTGGGATGCGCCGATTGAGGCCACCAGCACCGAGAAGGCTGAGCACTACCGCAAGTCGTATGAGAATGCGGTAGTGAAGAACCCCGGCATGTGCCTGGGCGCCTATGCCTTCCTGTGGGGGACGAAGCAGGAGGGCACGGGCACTTGGTTCGGCATGATTCTGCCCAACGGGGCGCCTCTGGAATCCGCGCAAGTGATGGCCGAGTTCTACACCGGCAGGGCCCGGCCCAACCTGGTGCCGCGCATCACCAAGCTGGAAGTGGACCAGGCCGACCGCCTTCGCCAAGGCCAAACTGTGCGGGCCATGCTGGCGGCAAGTGACCCCGAGGGCCGCCCGCTGAAGGTGCAGTGGATATTGACGGCCGAGGGCCGCGAACGCCTGACAGCCGGGCGCGACGAAGCCGTGCCCGAGAGCTACCCGGGGGCGCTGGTGAACTCGACGAACACGACGGCGACGTTCCGAATGCCCGATTCGGGGGGCGGCTATCGCATCTTCGCCTATGTCTTTGATGAAGCGGGCGGGGCGGCGGTGGCCAACGTGCCGATCTTTGTGGAAGGGCCGGTGCGCGTGGAAACGGGCGTGAAGGCCGACCTCCCGCTGGTGGTCTATGCCAACAGCGCGGCGGACATGGCGTTTGCGCCCTCCGGCTGGATGGGCAACGCCGGTGGCCTGACCGTGGACTGGGAGTGGAAGGATCGCCCGCAAGCCGGGGCCGCCTGCGCTAAGGTGACCTACACCAGTGCCGGGGGCTGGGCGGGGGTGGCCTGCCAGTTCCCGCCGAACGACTGGGGGGATCAGCCGCAGGGGCTGAACCTGACCGGGGCGAAGGAACTGGAGTTCTGGATGCGCGGCGAGGCCGGGGGCGAGAAACTGAAGGTGGAGTTCGGGATACTGGGGAACGACAAGAAGTACCCCGACACGGGCCGGGGGCAGTTGGAAGTCACCCTCACCCGGGAGTGGAAGCGCTACACCATCGACCTGCGCGGCAAGGATCTCAGCCGGGTGAAGACGGGGTTCGTGTTCACGGTGGCGGGGGCGGGTCGCCCGGTGACGTTCTTCTTCGATGAAGTGCGGTTTAAGTGAGCCCGGGCTGAAGATGGCCTAGAACTTCAACGATCGTTGAAGTTCTGGGCCGGGAGCACCGGATTCAGCGGGAATGCCCAATAAATTTCAACGATCATTTAAAAAAGTGTGAATTCCCCTCGCGTTTGGGCAGGGGTCGTCGTATAATGTAAACGATCGTTGCCAAAATGAACGCAAAAGAACTTGGTGTCAGGATTGAGCAGCGCCGGAAACTGCTCCGCATCACGCAAGCGGATGTGGCTCGGTTAGCCTCATGCTCGGTGCCTTCAGTGGTGGCCGCCGAGAAGGGGAAGCCCACCCTCCGGCTTGAGATCCTGTTATCGATCCTCCGTGTCTTGGGATTGACGATTGAACTCGCCGAGCAAGGGAATGGCGATCTACGATGACCGCCGGTGATGTCTATCAAGGCCAGGAGTTGATTGGCCGCTTGGAGAGGCATGCCCGTGGCATCCGGTTCTCCGCCATCGCGGGCGCGACTTTGCCGCATGGTTGGGTCGCCACAACGTTGCCGCATGAGACGGCCGATTTCGCAGAACTCCCGAACTTTTTTCTCAACCTGCTCCCCGAGGGCGCACGTCTGCAATTGCTCCTCGATAGCGCTCGCTCGCGGGATGATGCCTTGGAACTCCTGCTGAGGGTGGGGTGGGACACCATTGGAGACATCGCCGTCTTGCCGAGCGGGGAGAAACCTGGTACCCGACGCGCCCGCGTGGCGGTCAAGGATCTTGGCCAGGTGAGCTTCTGGGAGCTCTTCCGGGCTGGCGCTTCCGACAACGCCGACAGCGCAATTCCGGGCGCCCAAGAGAAGGTCTCGGCGGCGACGGTGGCCTTTGGAGTGAGAGCCAAAGGGGTTCCCTCGGCGATTTTGAAGCTCAATCCGCCTCAGTTTCCTCGGCTCGTCCAGAACGAGGAGTTCTTCTTGCGGATGGCCAAAGGGTGCCGCCTGGAGGTCAATCGCGCGAAAGTCGTGCATGACCGAGATGGCGAGCCCGGCTTGCTGGTGCAAAGGTTCGATCGCAAAGACGGAGGGGCCACGAAGCTGCATCTAGAAGATGGGTGCCAACTGCTTAATAGCCCGCCCGCACACAAGTATCAGCCCTCGATGCGCGCAATTGCCGATCGCGTGGCCGACAATTGTTCATCTGCCCTGGTGGAAGTTGAGCGTCTCATGCGATTGACGGCCTTCAGCTACATCATTGGCAACGGCGACCTGCACGCCAAGAACGTCAGCGTGTTGTGGGATGAAGTTGTGCGTTTGAGTCCGGGCTATGATCTCCTGAGCACCCTGCCATACAAGCAGTTGGACCAACACATGGCCCTGTCCATTCAGGGCAAGAATGACAACCTGCGCTGCGGTGACTTCATTGACTTTGGCCGCAACTACGGCCTCACCGAGACGGCGACAAGGCGGATGATTGAGGAGCTATGTGACTTGGCGGAGCCTTGGCTGGGCCGGGTGGCGGAGATCGGCTTTGATCCGCGAGTCACCGAGTCTCTGCAGTCCGAGATGGCCCGGCGTCTGGCCAAACTGCGACGGTAGAGGCTTAGCTGGCACGCGCTTAGCGAATCAGGGTATGGAACTCGGAGAAGCGGCCCCCGGCCAGGTTGGTGGCGGGGGCGGGTCGCCCGGTGACGTTCTTCCTTGATTAAGTTCGGCTTGAGTGAGCGTCGCAGTTCACTTCATCCACATAGTGAGTTAGTTCGCAATCCAAATCGACCACTGCCTGGGGCACTGGTAGACTCTGTTGATGCCGCTGGCCCTGTTCGTGGCACTTAGTGGGGTCCGTATCTACGATACGGATCTCCTGCGCCTCGGACTGACCCTTCCGGGGTTTGTTGAACGCGGCAATGTCATTGCTTCCATGCCCAGTCTTGGGCTATTGACGCTGGCCGGAGCCACGCCTTCCTCTTGGACAGTGGCTTATCAGGAAGCCGATGGCGAAGTCGAAGCAGCTATTGAAGCCATTCGGGCAGCCAAGCCTGAGTTAGTCGCTCTCTCCTTTCTCACGGCTCGCGCTAAGGAGGCTTATCAACTTGCCGACGAGTTGCGAGCCGATGGAATCCCAGTTATCCTAGGCGGACTCCACGTTTCGGCGCGCCCCGATGAAGCCCAACGCCATGCCTCGGCGATCGTGGTTGGGCAGGGGGAATGGGTTTGGCCCCAAGTGATTGCCGACTTCGAGCGGGGTGAGTTACAACCGAGGTACGGAACACTACACACTACCGAGCCTCTTGATAGCGCCCCCCTGCCTCGGTTCGACTTGTTGGACCTTGACCGATACAATCGCATTCCCGTGCAGACCACCCGGGGCTGCCCCTTGGATTGCTCGTTTTGCGCTGCGAGCCGGCTCATCAGCCCCTACAAGCGAAAGAGTGCAGAACGCATCCGTCAAGAACTCTCGGCGGTGACCACGCGGTGGCCTGCGCCCTTCATCGAATTGGCAGACGACAATACGTTCGTCAATAAGGGTTGGGGGCGAGAGCTGGCGGCCGTGATGAGCGAGTTTCCTGGCCTCAAGTGGTTCACCGAAACCGATGTCTCGCTGGGGGATGATCCTGAGTTGGTCCAAACTCTGGCGCGGGCTGGCTGCACCCAAGTTCTGATGGGGCTGGAGTCCATCTCTCCCGAGAGCTTGGACCACGGCACCGATAGCGGCAAGTGGAAGAAACGTCAGCGAGAGCGCTACCTTCGGCAAATCCACACGATTCAAGAGAATGGGATTAGTGTCAACGGATGCTTCGTATTCGGGTTCGATCAAGACACCCCGGATACCTTTGCCGCAACGAGAGATTTCATCGAAGAGTCCGGACTCTCCGAGGTTCAGCTCACGATTCTCACGCCTTTCCCAGGTACGCAATTGCATCAAGAACTAGGGAAGCAGGGCCGGCTTCTTGATCCCTTGGCGTACGAAAAATGCACCTTGTTTGATGTCAATTTCCAACCCAAGAACTTCTCTCCGACTGAATTGCGAGATCAATTTGCAGAACTGATCAGTTCGGTATATTCGGTGCAAGCGACCGAGTACCGCCGCGCCATTCGAACCCGAATCTATAGGAATCGACCTCGCCATGACTGAGAAGCAACGCTACCGAGAAGCCTTCACGGACTGCCTGCGCTTTCTCACGTTCCGGGCGGACGATAAGCTGTGGGATCGCTTGGGTTTGCCGCACTTTCTCATCGGCTTCGCCGTGACCTGGTTGGTGGGGATCGGTAGGAACTGGGATTTCCCCGAGGCACCCCTGTTTGCCAAGACTGGCTTGCCCTCCGTCGCTTACATCTTCGTTTTGTCGTTCATTTTGTTCTGCACGTCGTGGCTGGCAAGTTATGAGCGGCTGAACTACTGGAAGATTCTCACCCTAGTCGCCATGACCAGCGGACCTGGGTTGGTTTACGCCATCCCTGTCGAAATGATGTTCCCGTTACCCGTGGCGCAAAACATCAACATGTGGTTCCTGTTGATTGTTGCCATATGGCGAGTGGCGCTGGCGTATTACATCTTTGTTCGTGCGGCCGGGAATGACGGTGGTACGGCCACGGCGATCCTGATGACGCCCTTGTGCGGGATTATCATTGGGCTAGTTCTGACCGGCCGGGCGGGGTACGTCATTGAGATTATGGGGGGCAACAATCGGCCACAGAACGTGAACACGGGCGTGGATGAGATCATCAGTGGCCTTTTCATCCTGGCCTGGCCCCTCTTGATCATTGGATTGATCGTTCTCGTGACGTCAGCGATCCGGTCCGCGAGAGATCAACGCGCTTAGTGGTGTCGGTCGAGCCAGCGGAGTTGCTCGCCGATGCGGAGGCCTTGCATCGGCACGTCCACTTGCACGCCCCGGGCTTGGAGCATGGGGGCAAGGAACTCGCGGTAGCGGTCCCCGGCCAGGATGGTGGCGTGCTTGGACGCCCTCAGGCTCGTGACGGGTTGGGGTTGGATTATGTCGCTGAGGAATATCAAAAACTATGCTCCGTGAGCGAATTTGGCAGAGGATGCCGTTCTGGATTAGTTTGGCTGCCACCATCCTTCCGGGAACTCATCAATGAAAAAGTCTTGCGTAAAGATGAGGTATGAACCAGGCCCGTCATTTCGATATTTTCTGTTGCGAACAACTACAGAAAGATCTCCTTGAAGTCGGTGAAATGTGCCTGTAAACTCGAAAAAGCAGTCATTACTTGCCTTCACTCCCAAAGATAGGTCGGCAACTAATCCAGGGTTGTCGTTCCATTGCTTCATGTGCTCATACACCGAAGGATCATCATCACTCCACGGCACAAAGGGATGAATATCGGACTGTACACGATTTCCACCAAAAAGCGTGCTTCCTGTTAGGCACTTATCTAAGTGGTTCGCATATCCTTCAGAGTAAGTTTCCAGCGGCGACTTCAAGAGCCGGTCATCTTGAAGATACTTTTCATCCGCGATGACTTGCAGTGAGCGAAGCGGCATAGCCCCGTGATCCTGCGCATAGAGTTCCAGGGCCACCCCAATTTGTCGAAGACGGACGGCATTAGTAGCGTGAAATGCGTGGCGCTTGGCAACAACGTGAGTACCGAAAAGTAATCCTGCGAGCATTACTACGATTGCCATGCTCACGAGTAGTTCAAGGATTGTAAATGCCTGGCGTTTCAAGATCGATCCTCTATTGGCCACCAACGATTTGCCATTGGCGAGGTCGCAACGGCGATGAGGACAGCACTGAGCACGAAGCGAAGACCTCCTTCAGATGCCATAAGCCAGGACGCTCCCGTGACAAATGCAATGCTAAACCCTAAGAAGTAGATGTTCGCCCATGATATGCAAAGCAAGGCTATCGCGGCAACGATCGGAATTCGCAGCGCAAGTTTTGCGAGACCGAGTGAGGCCAGAAAAGCGATGACCCCAATAAGGGCGGCAGACAGGAACACAAGACCCGGTTCTGCCGCCCTCATTTGCGGAATACTTAGCAACACGAAGGACATAGCTGTGACGCCACCTGCAATCAAATGCAACTTCATTACTTGCAATGCCCTCCCATGTTTTCGTGAATGCTACTCGCCTGCCAAAGCGCATTCCGGCAGTGTAACTGGCGGGACGGAGTTCATGTCTCCACATGCAGGTTCAGTCTGGGCACCTGAACAGCAATCGGAACCCTCGATCGATGACCACGCATAGCAGGCAACATGGGTTACTCCATTGCATTTAAAGAACTTGCGAGTTCGCGTTCGCTTATACTCCCACTTGGGAAAGGGGAATTCCCGGCATTTGTACGGCAACTGCGACATGCACCAGTGTTGCTGCCCAGTTACTTGGTACTTACAGTCCGCGCAGTTCGTGCTGCCTCCAGGGGGATTCATGAATTCTGCCGCTCCGTTGGCAGTGAAGGAGGCTGCGAGGTACGCTTTCGTATCCTCCTCAGTTTGGAAATGCTCTGCACTACGGCCACAAACAAACTGACTGTTCGCTTCGTCACTGCCGTTTGTTGCGGGTGCAATGATTGGCAACGCCAACAAGTTGCCTATGGCAAGCGCAGAGATTGCCAGCTTGACCTGGACGGATAGCTTTCTGTTCAGCTGTTCCATCGGGGGGATATTACCCATGGCCGTGCGCCAAAATGCTCATGCTATCGCATTTTGAGGAAACCTAGTAAAAATGCCTGGCGCAGATTGCTCCCGCCTACCCCGCCACCGACAACTGCCGCGCCCGCAGCCGGTCAACCGCCACGGCCACCAAGATAATCACCCCGGTGAGGATCTCTTGCACCCAATTGGAGAGCCCCACCGTGTTGCACCCCATATTGATCGTCGCCATCACCAGCGCCCCCACGGAGGCCCCCACCAGGTTGCCCTGACCGCCGCTGAGGCTGGCCCCGCCGATCACCGCCGCCGCAATCATGCTCAGTTCGGCCCCCATCGCCGAGCTCATATCCCCGGTGCGCGTCCGCGAAAGCAACATCAACCCCGCCAGCCCGAACATCGCCCCACCCAGGGCGTAGGTCGCCACCTTCACGCGGTTCACCTGCACCCCGCACACGCGGGCGGCGGCTTCATTGCTGCCAATCGCCACCACGTTGCGGCCAAAGGTGGTGTAGCGCAGCGCCCAGGCAAAGGCAGCCGTGCACACCACCCAGATCCACCCGCCCGGCGGGATGATCATCCAGCGGTTGTCGGCGGTCAGCGCCCCCGTGAACTGCCCGATCCATTGGGGGGCTTCGGGATAGACCGGCTTCTCGCCCGAGATGCCCTTGGCCACGCCCCGCAGGGCCAGCATGGACACCAAGGTGACGATGAACGGCCCCGCCCCGAGCCGGGTGATGAGCACGCCATTGAGCAGGCCGCACACTAGCCCCGTGAGCAAGCACGCGCCGATGGCCGCCCCCACGCTGCCGGTTTGGTCCAGAGTCATGGCCCCGGTGACGGTGGCCAGCGCCACCACCGACCCCGCGCTGAGGTCAATGCCCCCCGCCACGATGATGTAGGTGATGCCCAGCGCGCCGAGCCCGATGACGAGCGACTGGCGCACCAGCTGCTCCACGTTGCTGAGGGAGAGAAACACGCCCGGCTTGGCCACGGCAAACGCGAGGTAGATGAGGATCCAGGCCCCGATGAGAATCGGCAAGGAGTGATCTTTCTTCATTGAATGCTATCCGCCATGAGGGTCGCCGAATCCACTGTTCGGCCGTCGTGAATCGCCACCAACCGCCCGCGATTCATCACCGCGATACGATCGCAGATGCCCTGGAGTTCGGGGAGGTACGAGCTGGTCATCAGGATGGCGCACCCCCGTTGGGCGGCGGCGTCCATCTGCGCGTAGAGTTCAATCTTGGAGCCGACATCAATGCCGCGCGTGGGCTCGTCCAGCAAGAACAGGTCGCACTCGGCGTGCAGCAGCCGGGCAAAGGCGACCTTCTGCTGGTTGCCGCCGCTCAGGTCTTGCAGGGGTTGGTCGGGGTCTTTGCATTTCACGCCCAGCTCATCAATCCAGCGCTGGGCCACGCTGCGCCCCTCGGCGGGGTGATTGAGGAAACCCTGGCGGCGGGGCAGGGTGATGTTTTCGGCCACGCTGAGATCGGTGGCCACCCCGTCGAGCTTGCGTTCTTCACTTACGAACCCGGTCTGGGTGCGCCAGTGCGCCCGGGGGGAGAGCGACGCGAGATTCTTGACTTGGACTTGGCCGGACTTGACTTCGCGCAGGCCAAAGATGGTGCGCAGAAGCTCGGTGCGGCCGGCCCCGTTGAGGCCCGCCACGCCCACAATCTCGCCGCGATGCACTTGGAGCGAGGCCTGGTGAGGCATGTCGTCGGTGCCCGTCAGGTTCTCGATGGTGAGAAGGCATTCGCCCCGCGTGCGGTCGGAGCGGGGGAAGAAGTCATCCACGCTGCGGCCCACCATGTGGCGCACGATGTCGGCATCGGTGAAGTCCCCGATTGGGCCTTCGGCCACCTTGTTACCGTCCCGCAGGATGACCACGTCGTCGGCAACCTCGCGGATTTCTTCCAAAAAGTGCGAGACGAAGAGGATCGTCCGGCCCCGCGCCTTGAGCGTGCGGATGAGCTCGTAGAGCTTCTGCTTATCGGCCTGGGTGAGCGAGCTGGTGGGCTCGTCGAGCAGGATGACGGGGGCGTCGCGGGCCTCCGCCCGGGCAATCTCGAGAATCTGCCGCTGCGAGATGGGCAAAGCGCGTGTAGGGGCGGCGGCGGGGATCTCGGGGAAGCCCATGCCGCTCAGCAGGTCGTGGGCGCGGTCTTGCAACTGCGCGGGGGAGTAGCGCGGGCCGGGGATGCGGCCGAGGAAGATGTTTTCCGCTGCCGTCAGGTCCGGGCACAGGGCCAGCTCTTGGTGGACCAGCAGCACTTGGTCGTCGCCGGGGCGCAGAGGCTGCTCGTTCCACTCCACCTGGCCAGCCTGCGGACGCAGCTCTCCGGCCAGGATTTTGAGGAGCGTGCTCTTGCCGCTGCCGTTCTCCCCGATCACCGCCAGCACTCGGCCCGCCGGGGCCGAGAAACTGACGTCTTGCAGGGCAAGGGTCGCGCCGAACGCAAGGGACAGGCCGTGCGCGCGCAGCATTACTTGGGCAGCAGCGCCTTGACTTCTTCGGAATCGATGTTCGTCTTGTCCACGAACACCGCGCCGGAGTCAATCTTGGGTTCAGGCTTGGTGCCGTTCAGGTGCTCCAGCATTTTGGTCACGCCCAGGTAACCCATCTTGAAGGGGTCTTGCAGCAGCAGACCTTCGATCTTGCCTTCGCGCACGGCGGCTAGCAGCTCTTGGGAAGAGTCAAACCCGACCAGCTTCACCTTGCCCAGCAGGCCCGCGCCTTCCAGCGCGCGCATCATGCCAAAGGTGGTGGATTCATTCGGGGCAAAGATGCCCTGCACCGAGAGCGCATCGCCTTCCTTGAATCGGGAAATCAGGTTCTCGCTGGCGGTTTGCGCACTCTCGCGGGTGGCGCCGCCGTACTGCTCGGAGCTGACAACTTCGAGGCCAAACTCCTTGGCGCCGTCCAGGAAGCCTTGCTCGCGGGCCATGGTGCTGGCCGATCCCTCCAGGTAGCGCAGCACAATGACCTTGCCCTTGCCGCCCATGGCCTTGGCCAGGCGCTCGGCGCTGGTCTTGCCGGCCGCGTAGTTGTCGGTGGCGATGAAGCTGATGGGCTCCAGGCCCTTGATGCCGCTATCCACGATCAGCACCGGGATGCCGGCGGCGATGGCTTCATTCCCGGGTACAGCCAGGGCGTTTTCGTCCAGCGGGGCTAGCACGATGCCGTCCACCTTGTCCACGGTGAAGTTCTCCACCACTTTGATCTGCTCGGCGCGGTCGTCTTCTTTCAGCGGGGCTTTCCAGATCAGCTCGACGCCCTTTTCACTAGCGGCCTTTTCGGCCCCGGCCTGCATGGTCTTCCAAAACTCGTGGGTCGCGCCCTTCGGGATGAAGGCAATGCGCTTCTTCGCGGCGGTGGGCGCATTCCCGCCCGTGGGCGCCTCGCCGGACGCCGCTTGACCACCCCCGGAACATCCCGCGAGGGTCGCCAACAAGAGAGCACCAACCAAACCAAATTTCCACATGGCCGCAATTTACCTTTCGAGGTTCGGGTTTCGACCACCTTCATCGGAGCACCGATATGCGGTCTCCACTAGGCGCATGGTGCGCAGGCTGTCGTGCACCTCGGTCCAGGGGGCGGGGCCGCCTGCGTGCCAGCGCATCATCGCCGCCATCGGGCCAATGAACGCATGGGGGAACCACCCCCCTTCGCAGGGGATTTCCGTCCACGCGGTATCGCCTTCGCGCCAGATTTCGATCCGGTCGGGCCCGCCCTCGGGGTAGTTGAGGTTGAGGCCCATATGCACCCACATCGAGCCCTGGGTGCCGTCCAGCCGGCAGTAGGATTCGGCGTGGCCGGGCGGGGCCTGGTGGTTGTGGAACGTCTGCACGGTGGCCCGCCGGGTCCGGTCGTAGTTCAGGCTGATGGTGCTGCGGGTGGATTCCAGGCGCGGAGACGAGGGATCGTTGAGCGAGAGGGCCATCACGCCCGTGGGTTCGCCCCACAGGTGGCGGATGAAATCGAGATAGTGGATGGAGTGGTAGACCATCTCCATGCGCGGGGCGGATTCCAGGAATTTCCAGTTCGCCCACGGCGTGAGAACGTTGATCTTGAACTCAAGTTCGTACACCTCACCGAGCAGCCCTTGGGCCACGGCGTCCTGCAGGGCCAGCATGTAGGGCGCCCAGCGCAGCTGAAAATTGACGGCCGCCCGTAGCCCTTTGGCTTCGCACTGGGCGACGATGCGCTGCGCCTGGGCGTAGGTTTCGCCCAGCGGCTTTTGGATGAGAACGAAGGCACCCTCAGGGAGTTCGGCGAGGACATCTTCCACCACCGCCCCGGGCACGGCCACGTCGTAGATGACCTCGGCGGGGGCTCGGCGGACCAGCTCGGCGAGCGAATCCACCACCGGCGCCCCGACGATCTGCGCGGCGCGTTCGGCCCGCTCCCGCACGGCGTCAAAGACCCCCGCGACGGGGAAGCCAGCCAGGCGGTAGGCGGGGTAGTGGGCGTTCTCCACGATGCCCCCCGCCCCGATGCTGAGAATAGGGATGACCCGCTCGGGCAGGTCCGGGGTTTGGCGCAGCGAAATCATGGCGTGGCCAGGATCTCCGTGGTTTCCTGGGCGGCCTGGGCCAAGCTGGGAGCTACGGGCTGATGCTCATGCACCACCCGGTGCACGGCTCGGGAAATCGCCTCGTTAATGGCCGTATAGGCGGGGATGGCCGGGAGGGTGAGCGTTTGGCTGTGGACGTCCTCGATGATCGCGTAGTGCGGATACTTCTGTTGCACGTCGGGGTCGCGCCAGGTACTCAGCCGCGTCCCGTTGGCCCCCACCATCGAGGTCACCTTGTCGCTGGCAGGGCGGGAAACGTGCGCCAAGAAGTCACGCACCACCTCAGGGTGGCGGCCGTTGCGTCCAGCGGTGAGCGCCCAGTAGATGTTGAGCGACACCGAACGTCCGGCGGGGCCGTCACCGGCGGGGAGTCGGGTGCAGCGGTTCCGGCCTACAATCCGGCTGAGCTCTGGCAACTCGCACACGGCGGCAAACCCGCACCAGTTCCACATCATTGCGGCGTGGCCCTGGGCGTAGAAATCGCCCGATTCCACGCTGCCCATCCCCAGGCACTCGGGGGCAATCACGCGGTGGCGGTGGAAGAGGTCGTAGAGGAAGGTCAGGGCTTCCACGCCGATCTCGTCGTGGAATTGCGGCCGCAGTTGGTCATCCAGCAGGGTGCCGCCGCGGCTCCAAAGCTGAATCAGGAAATCGTAAACGTTGTTGTGCCCGTCGGTGAGCCCCGCGCACACCGCGCCCCACTGGCCTTGTTCCGGCCGCGTGAAGAACTGCGCCACCTCCACAAATTCGCTCCAGGTGGCGGGCACCCGCAAAGGCCGGCCGAACTGCGCGGCGAAGGTCGCTTGCTCCTGGGCGTCTTCGAAGAAGTCGGTGCGCACCATAAACACCTCCGGCCCGTCGTGCCACGGCAGCCCCACCCACTGGCCTTGCTGGACCACGAGCTTCTGCATGGCGGGGTGCCATGCGTCGGGCCAATCGGGTAGGGGTGCGGCGGCGAAGAGTTCGTCCAAAGGGGTGAGGAGGCCCTGAGCGGCGGCGTCCGGGAGCCAGTCGGTGCAACACAAAAAGAGGTCCACATCGGCGGCTCCCCCTTGCTCCACCATCGCGACGTAGTGGTCGTGAATCGGGCGGGGCTGAACGGTAATGCGCACATCCGGTCGCTGCCGCTGGAACTCCTCAATCTGCCAGGCGAGGGCCGCTTCGAACGTGTCCTGTTCGCGGGTGGTCAGGACCAGCTCGATCATGGCCGGTGGACTTCCACCCCGTTCAGGCTGCCCCAAGGTCGCCCGGCGGGCGGCTGCAGCATTTCCAGCGTGATGTCGTCGGGGTCGAGGAAGTAGACGGTGAAGCCGCCTTGGTTCACTCCCTGCTCAATCGCCACCGGGGCGGTTGGTGGAGACATCGGTCGGTTCGCCCGCCGGATGCACGTACTCCACCAACTCCAAATGGTGGCCGCTTGGCCCCACAAAGGCGTTGGGGATGCGCAGCATCGCCACCTTGAGGTGCGCATCGGGGTAGCCCACGAGCTTGGCCGTGTATTCGTTGTGCTGCACCTGCTGGTGGTAAAGCTCCAGCCCCAAAAGGCCGCAATAGAACTCGAGGCTGGCTTCCAGGTTCTTGACCGTGAAGCTCGCATGCCAAACGCCGTTAAATCCCATGATCGTTTATCTCATCCATTGGCCGCCATCGACCAAAATCGTTTGCCCGGTGATGTAGGCCGCGCGGGCGGAGGCCAGGAACACCGCCATCTGCGCGATTTCCTCGGGTTGGCCCATGCGGCCAAGGGGAAGGTTGGCAATGACCGGGCGCAGAGTCTCTTCGGGCGCTACCCCCCGCACCTCGCCGCGTTGCACCGCGATGGATTGCGTGAGTGGCGTATCAATGATGCCGGGAGCGATGGCATTGACGCGGATACCGTTCGGGCCGAGGGACAGCGCCGCCGAGCGCGTGAGCGACACCAAGGCCGCCTTGCTGGCACCGTAGTCGGCCTGTTCCAGCTTGGGGACGAACCCGGAATTGGAGGCAATGTTGATGACGCAGCCGGTGCGCTCCTCGCGGATCAGCCGGGCGGCGGTGGCTTGCATGAGGGCAAAAGCCGCGGTCACATTGATGCGGAATGTTTGCTCGAAGGAAGGGAGATCGATATCCAGCATCCGCCGGGTGTGGCAGATACCCGCCGCGTTGACGAGTACATCGGGGCAGGTTTCGAGGCCGTCAATGAGCCCATGAATGCCCGATACCTCACTCAGATCGAGCGTGATCTCAGTGGCCCCAGCCTGACGATCCAACCCGAGAACCGTGGCCCCTTCCGCGCGGAACGCCTCCGCGATGGCCTGGCCGATGCCTTGTGCGGCCCCCGTGACGAGCACGGTCTTCCCGGCGAACTCACCCACGCACGGCCCCGAGGCAAGCCTCTAGCAGGCGGGCGGGGGAGGGGAGTACCACGTCTTCCAGCTCCTTGGCGAAGGGGATGGGGGCATCCAGAGCCGCCACGACTTGGATGGGGGCATCGAGTTCATCGAACAGACGCGATTGAATCTGGTGCGAGAGATCCACGCCCACGCCGCAGCGCATGTGGGCTTCGTGCGCAATGACCACGCGGTGGGTTTTGGTCACGCTTGCGGCGATGGTATCCCAGTCGAGCGGGTTCAGAGTGCGCAGGTCAACGACTTCCACCGAAACCCCCTGGGCGGCCGCCTCTTCGGCCACTTGCATGCCCATTCCCACCAAGTACGAGTAGGTGAAGAGGGTCACGTCCGTCCCTTCGCGCACTGTGCGTGCTTGCCCCAGTGGGACGACATGCTCGCCGTCGGGGACTTCGCTCTTGGCCCCGAAGAGCTGCTTGTGATTGATGAACACCACGGGGTTGTCGTCGCGGATGGCGGCGGCCAGCAGTCCCTTGGCATCGGCGGCATTGGAGGGCAGCACGACCTTGAGCCCCGGCAGGTGGAGGAGCAAGGCTTCGAGCATTTGGCTGTGCTGCGCGGCCGCGCCACGATAGCCCCCGCCCTGGGTGATGATGGTGAGCGGCACGGGCACGCTGCCCCCGCTCATGTAGTGCGTCTTGGCGATGTTGTTCAGCAGTTGGTCCATCGCCACCAAGCTGAAGTCAATGAACATCAGTTCTGCCACCGGGCGCATGCCCGCCATGGCGGCCCCGAGGCCCATGCCGAGGAAGCCGGATTCGGAGATCGGGGTGTCAATCACCCGGTCGGCGCCGAAGTCGCGGAGAAGGCCATCGGTTACCCGGAACATGCCGCCGTAGTGCGCCACATCCTCGCCGTAGACGAAGACTTTGGGGTCGCGGGCCAGTTCTTGGCGCAGGGCGGCGTTGGTGGCTTCCACCACGGACATCTGGCTCATGCGAACACCTGCGTGCCGGCGGCCAGCGGGTCGGGGCCGGGGAGGGCCCAAGCTTCTTCAAAGACCGCGCGGACCGCGGCTTGCTCTTCGGCGGCTATGGCCGGGGCGCGTTTGCCCAGCTTGGCGGCCCAGCGGTCGAGCGGGGATTTGGCGCGCCAGGCTTCCACCTCTTCGGCAGTGCGGTAGCCAATGCCCGAGTCGGCCTGGTAGTGGCCGATGGTGCGATAGGTGGCGGCTTCAATGAAGGTCGGTCCGCCGCCCGTGCGGGCGCGGTTCACGGCCTCGCTCATCACTTGGTAGACCGCTTCCGGGTCGTTGCCATCGATCTGGGCGGTGTTCAGTCCGAACCCGGCCGCGCGGCCCGCTAGATTCACATCACCGTGGCTGCGAGAAAGGGGCGTCATTTCGGAATAGAGGTTGTTTTCGCACAGGATGATGAGCGGAAGTTGATAGAGCACGGCCATGTTCATGCATTCGGAGACGTGGCCTTGGTTGAGAGCACCATCGCCGCAGACGGTGAGAGCGACCCGGTCGGTCTTCTGCAATTGCGCGGCCCAGGCAGCCCCGGCGGCCGTGCCCACGGCGGCCCCGACGATGCCATTGGTGCCCAGGATGCCGTATTCGAGATCAAAGAGGTGCATCTTGCCGCCCTTGCCCCCGCCCAGCCCGGCGGCTTTGCCCAGGATCTCCGCGATGATGGGGAGGAGCGGACCCCCCTTGGCCAGCACGTAGCCGTGGCCCCGATAGGTGGCGGTAACGTAGTCGTCCTTGCGGAGGGCGGCCCCGGCCCCGGCGGGGAGTGCTTCCTGCCCTTGGGCGAGGTGCAATGAGCCGCGCAGTTGGCCAGCGGACGAGAGGGCGAGCAACTCCGTCTCCACGGCCCGCATGCGGACCATGGATCGGTAGAACTGTTCGTCCCGTTGGGATGTCTCCATGGGCGGCGCGAGTTTACACGCGTGGGGGCCAAGGGAGAGATTCAAAATGAGGACGGCCACGCGTAAGCAGGCGTCTGCAAAAAAGATAGAGAAAAGAGTGGTGGAGGATAGGGGGCTCGAACCCCTGACCTCCTGCATGCCATGCAGGCGCTCTCCCAGCTGAGCTAATCCCCCACTCGGATGGCCGAAGCCACTGGAATGACAATTAAACCCCACGCCCTGGGCATCGGTCAAGCAGACCTAAGGCCAGCGCACCCTGGCGGGGAGCCACAGGGGATTACAATAGGGCCATGCAGATCCCGCGACCGGCGCAAATCATCGCCCAAGCGGTACCTGAATTTCAGGGGCACCTCTTTCTGGTGGGCGGCGGGGTGCGCGATGCCCTACTGGGCAAGGGCGAGAGCGCGGACCTCGACCTGGTGACCACGAAGGACGCCCCGGCCCTGGCACGGCATCTGTTTGACATCGGCGTGAGCGACATCCCGCCGGTGACATACGAGCGGTTTGGCACGGCCATGGTGCAGGTGTCGGGGGCGCAGATTGAGCTGGTGACGGCCCGGCGAGAGAGCTACCGGGGCGACAGCCGCAAGCCGCAAGTGGAGCCCGCCACGATTCTGGAAGACGCCCAGCGCCGCGACTTCACGATCAACACGTTGTTGCAAGACATTTACACCGGCGAGGTGTTGGACCCCCTGGGCATGGCCCGGGAGGACCTCGCTGTGGGCGTCCTGCGCACGCCCCTGGACCCGGTGCATACGTTCCGGGAGGATCCGCTACGGATGCTACGGGCCGTACGATTCCGATGGCAGTTGGACTTGCAGTACGCCGAGGGGCTGGCCGTGGCCATCCAAGCCGAAGCCAGTCGCCTGAGCATCATTAGCCAGGAGCGCATCCGCGATGAACTGGTGAAGATGATGCGCAACCCGCAGGCGAGCCGCGCCTGGCAGGACCTGAGCGACCTCGGGTTGCTGGTGGAATTCTTGCCGGAACTCTTGCCGCTCCAAGGCTGTGAGCAAGGCGACTATCACCACTTGGATGTGTGGCACCACTCGCTGGCCGCGCTGGACAACACCGCCGGGGACGAGGCGGCAGTGCGCTGGGCGGCGCTGCTGCACGATATCGCCAAGCCCGCCACCAAGGGCAGCAAGCCGGATGGGCGCATCACGTTCTACGGCCACGAGATGGAAGGGGCGCGCATGGCCATGACCATCCTCTCAAGGCTCAGGTTCCCACACCGTGAGGCGCTGCAGGTCAGTGCGCTCATCCGCCACCACATGCGCTTTATGGGTATGCCGAAGGTGTCTCCGGCGGCCGCGCGGCGCCTGGTGCGCGACCTGGGCGACAACTTGGAACCGCTGTTGCGCCTGTGCGACGCCGACGCGGGGGCGCTAAAGGCGGGCGTGCGCACGTTCTATTCGGACAATGTGCGGGCGGTGCTGGCCACGTTGCCACCCCCGGTGGAAGCCAAGAACCCTTACGAATCGCCCCTCACCGGCGAACAGATCATTGCCTTGTGCGGGCTCGAGCCCGGCCCGGCGGTGGGGAACCTGAAGCAGTGGCTAAGCGATTTAGTGGTCGAAGGTCAGGTGGAGCCGGGCGACGAGGCGGCGGCAACCGCTATGCTGGAAGAATTACGGGCCAACGCAACCGAGTTTGCGCGGGTCTCGTTAGGTGAAAGAACGGTATGAAGTCCCCCGCCCCTGATCAATCATCGGCGTTCCGCCCCTGGTTTTGGGTCATCCTGCTGGCGCTCCTCGTACTAGCCGGGTTCGTTTATGGCCCCTTCATTCAGGCGATTTTGTGGCCGGCCATTCTGGGCGTCCTGCTCTACCCGACGTCACAGCGAATTGCGGCGTACTTCAACCGGAAGCAGATTTCAATCATTGCCCCATCTCGCGACCCGAATGACAAGGCCATCAAGTGGGGCCGTCGCCCGCTGGAGGGAATCGGCAACACCCTTGGCCCGCTCTTCACGGTGCTGGGGCTGATTTTCGTGGTCTTGGGGCCGCTTTCGACGGCAGGCATCATCGCCGTGGCCGAAGCCCGGCAACTGGTGGCCGAAATTAATGCTGAAGCTGAACCGCGGGGCACGACGCTGGAAAACCTGGCCCACGAGGCGCAAAAGCGGCTTCAGCCGACTTTGAACACCTTAGGCTTCAAGGACCTTGACCTCGCGGCGGTCATTCAAGAAAACGGAACGCGACTCGCCCAAAATTCGGCGCGCCCGGTGGCGGAGTTCCTTGGCAAGCTGGTGTTCGTCATTGTCATCACACTCATGAGCTTGGTGGCCTTGTTCTATGCCCTGCGAGACGGGCACAAACTGCGGGGGCCCGCAGTAGACCTGTTGCCCGTGCGGAGGGAGGAGGGCAACCTGATTCTGGACCGGCTGGTGACGACCATCAAGGAGGTCGCCAAGGCGATTGTGGCCGTGGCCTTCATTCAGGGTTTGCTGGCGGGGCTGTTTGCCGGCATCATCGGCATCAAAGGGGCCGTGCTCATTGGCTTGTTGACCTTTGTGATGGCGTGTATCCCTCTGCTCGGGCCGCCGTCGGTGTACATCCCGGTGGTGATCACGCTCGTTCTGCAAGGGGACACGGGGCGTGCGATTGCGATGCTGATTTTTGGCATGGCGATTCTCTCCAACATCGACAATCTCCTGCGGCCGTTCTTTATCCAGGCGAGCATGCCGCCGGTGGGCTTGTTCTTTGCGCTCATCACAGGGGTTCTGTTCTTCGGTCCGATCGGGGTCATGCTTGGTCCGATGTTCCTGAGCGTGCTGCTTTCGGTGGCGGAGATCATGCGCAACCGCCGCGCCGAACTGGAAGATGCCGCACCTGCTGCTTAGGTTAAGCGCAGGCGTGGCCTTGCCCCTGGCGCCCAACGAGGTGCTGGGGGCGCTGGTGCTGCAATTCAGTGAGGTGGAGACGGTGCGCCCGGAGGCCGTGAAGGCGGCCCTGACCGTGGTCGAAACTTATACCACCGGTGCTGGGCATCCGGGCGAGTTCGCGCACCTCGAGGTGGCGGTGCTGAGTGGTCGCCCCCTTGAGCTCAGGCAAAAAATGGGCGACCTCATGCACGAATGCATGAGGTCGCTTTGGCCCGACGCCCGGGTGGGCGTCACGGTTGAGGTACGCGAGATGGACGCCTCGACGTACCGGAAGAGTTAGTCGTTATCCCGGAACCGCTTCTTGAACGGCGGGCGGCCGGAACCACCTGGGCGTCCACCCTTGAACGGCGGGCGTCCCCCACCGGGGCGTCGGTCGAAGAACGGTCGGTCGTTGCCCGGGCGATCGCCACCCGGTCGGTCTCCGCCACGATCCCCACCGCGGTCTCCGCCTCGGTCATTGAAGTCGCGTCGCGGGCGGTCACCAAAGCCGCCTCGGTCGCCACCACGGTCTCCGAAATCGCGGCGCGGTCGGTCGCCGTAGCCACCGCGATCTCCACCACGGTCGCCGCCTCGATCACCAAAGTCGCGGCGCGGGCCGCCGAAGCCGCCCCGGTCGCCACCACGGTCACCAAAATCTCGGCGCGGTCGATCACCATAGCCACCGCGGTCTCCACCTCGGTCACCGAAGTCGCGTCGCGGGCCACCAAAGCCACCCCGGTCGCCGCCACGGTCATTGAAGTCGCGGCGCGGCGGTCGGTCGCCGTACGGTCGGCTCGGTCGATCACCGTAGCTGCGTTGCGGTCGGTCGCCGTAGCCACCTCGGTCACCAAAGTCGCGTCGCGGACGATCGCCGTAGCCACCTCGGTCGCGGTCACCAAAGTCTCGGCGCGGCGGTCGGTCGCCGTAGCCGCCACGGCCGCGGTCACCACCACGATCACCGTAGTCTCGGCGCGGTCGGTCGCCGTAGCCACCCCGGTCGCCGCGATCGCCTCGGTCACCCCGATCTTCGCGGCCTTCACCTTCGCCTTCACCCTCGCGGGCTTCGGGCTTCGGTCGCGGTTCGCGCTCTTCGCGCTCGTCGCCTCGATCCTGATCGGCTTCCGGCGAGAACGGCGCGTTGCGGAACTTGATCCGCCCCGTCACGTAACCCTCTTCGGTTTCGAGGGCAAATTCGCACACCGCGTCCAGGCGGTCAGCGTACACGAAGGTTTCGACGGCCTTGACTTCGTTGGTCACGGATTCGGACCACTTGCCACCCGCGGCGGTGATTTGCTCGACCAAGATGGCACGAGCTTCGAAAGGAAAGGCGATTTCCGCCCCGAACATGCGCTCGGCCACTCCCGGCTTGGTGATGCGCATATCCGCACCCCCGAAGTTGGCACGAACAAACGCCATAAACTGTTGGAACCACGCTTGGCGCGCGGGACCACCCACCGGACGCGAGGACGTGATCAGGCGCCGACGAAAAGCATCAAAACTGGCTGCGTCCCCGGACATAAGATTGCAAGGATACGCCTTTTCTAGGGTCGCACAATGACTAATGCCGAATACGGACCTAGGTTGAACCCACCGCTATAGGCCAAACCGTCCCGGGGCGAGGAGCTGGCGACGATATCTGGAGAAAAGGTATTCCCGAAATCGCTGCTATAGCCGTTCCAGTCGCTGTTGAACGCTACCTTCCAGTTTCCTCCGTGCGGGAGACCAATTTGGTACTGGTTGAACGGAGTATTGGACCAATTCATGATGACGATCACGTCGTCGCCCACGCCGCCATTCTTCCACCGGTGATAAGCCACCACTTTGGCCCCGTGATTCACGTGGAAAACATTGATATGGGGGCCGCCCAGGCCCGCAGTTTTGCCACCCAAATTGCGGCGTAGCGCCACCAAATCCTTGTACATCAGGCGGATGCCGGCGTAGGTATTGGCCTTATTCCAGTCGATCGGGTCGGTATCGCGGAAGTATTCGTCTTCCAAGAGTTCTTGGCCCTGGAAGAGCATGGGGATGCCGGGTGCGGTGAGCGTGGTGGCGGCCCCGAGGGTGGATCGCTTGCGCGCCCAATAGCTGCCCGGGTTGCCCGGATCAATTTCTTGCGGGACGCGGCTGCGGCCGTTGGCCACCTCATCGTGGGATTCGGTATAAATCACCCGCTCAAACGGATTGCCGTTGTAATTGCCCGTAACGGCGCCCACGAGGTCGTTCATGTTACGCCCGCTATCACTAGGGGTGGTCATGAGGGGGCGCAGAGGGTGGACAAATCCCGGGCTCCATTGCGAGTCGAAGCCGGCCCCGCCGGTGCCGGTGGCTTTGGTCACCCACGGATTGTTTTGGAGGTCTTCGGCCACCATCAGCTTCCAGGGCTGGCGGGCATTGACCTCGTTGTTGATCCACTGCATCAGGCTCCAGCCGTCGCCGTTGTCGCCCCAGTTCGTGGTGCGGGTGCTGAGCGCACTATCCCAGCGCACGCCGGAGATACGGAACTCTTCCAGCCACTGCAGCACGTTATCGCGGATGTACTGGCGCACTTCCGGGCGGCCGTAGTCGGGGCGGGTGTCGCCCCAGGCCGTGATGGCGCGGGTGTCGTTGTAAAAGTAGATGCCACCCCAGTTACCTTGGCTCCAGCCATCGAACCGCCAGAGGTTCATGTCGCCCGGGCCCCAGTGGTTGTGCACCAAGTCAATGAGCACCACCATGCCCCGGGCGGCGGCGGCATCCACAAAGCGCTTGAGGGCGTCGGGGCCGCCGTAGGCTTCCTCGACACTGAAGGGATAGGAGGGGTTGTAACCCCAGGAGAAGTCGCCGGGGAATTCGTGCGGTGGCAGAATCTTGATGGCGTTCACACCCAAGTTTTGGAGTGAATCCAGGCGGCTGATGGCCGTATCGAAGGTACCGGGGCGACCACCGGGCACGTCGTTGAACGTACCGATGTGCATTTGGTAGATCACCATGTCGCGCCAGCCGGGCATGGTGATGTTGTTCTGCCAGTTAAAGGCGGGGTTGTGAATCTTGGTGTTGCCGACCGAGTTCGTTAGCCACTTGGCGCGCGGGTCGTTTTGCCACAGGGTTTGGGTGCCGTTGCGGATGACGTACTTGTATTCCTGGCCTGGAACGGCATTGCGGAGGTCGAGTGACCAGTGGCCGTTGCCCTCGCTCACCAGTTCGGCGGCGTTGCCATTCCAGCTGTTGAACGAGCCGGCGACGTGGACGCGCTGGGCGTTGGGGGCCCACACGCGGAAGGTCGTACCACCGCTGTAGGGGACGCTTCCCATCCCGGGGCGGGCGCTTGCTTTGCGCTCGCTTTGAATGGTGACGATGACGGACGCGGATTCACGGGCGCTGATGCCAATCCAGTAGCGACCGGTCTTGAGTTTGGGCGTGGTCGCGTCGTTAAGGACCGCTACCTCATCGCCTCGGCGCAGGAAGGGGCGCACATCCCACTGGGTCAAAGTCGGTTGGGCATTGTGTCGGACGTAAAGGTCGGCGACCCCTTCGCCAATCTCGTCCATGGTCACCGTCAGCACGCTTTCGGGGTCTTCGATATCGACATGGAAGTACTGGAAAGACCCCAGGCGGCTCCGGGCCGGGCCTTGGAAGTAATCCTGAGCGCAAACCAGAGAGGCCAGCATCATGCCGCCGAAGATGAAGAGTGCCTTTTTCATTGGAGAGGTGTGGGGGTAAGACGCAATCGGGGTCCTGGCGGATGCCAGAACCCCGAATCACGTGGATTTCAGACTCGGGGTTCCGAGTAGGAAGTTACTTGCTGCGGCGTCGGCGAGCGAGGGCGAGGAGGCCCGCACCCAGCGCGATCATGCTGCCCGGCTCCGGCACGCCTTGCACGGTGACGAATTGGTCGCCCGCGAACTGGTTGAAGTTCACGTTGCCCGTGGTGGCGAGGTTACCGGTGCCCAGCGGGAGACCGCCGATCACTTGGTTGCTCATGAAGTTGCCGCCGCTGTTGACGAAGCCGGCCACCTTGATGTTGCTACCCGCCGAAGCACCGATGGTGGAGAGCGCCATTTGGAACTCCCAACCCGTGGTCACGCCGCTACCGTCCGGAGAGGACTGGTTACCCGAGCCACCCACGACGCCGCCCACGTTGCTGTTGTTGAGGCGCATGCTGGTCAGGGCGCCCGTGAAGAGCGAACCGGTCGCAAAGCCACCCGTTTCAAGGTCGCCGCCCGCACCGAGTTCGGCGAAGGTCATAAAGGAGTTGGTGCCGTCGTGGCGAATCCAGATGGCGTAGTCGGCATCAAAGCCGGTGTCGAACGTCAGGCCTGCGGCGTTGCCGTTGAGCCAGCCGAAGTCGTCACTCGACGCGTTGGAGTTGCTAATGGTGTTGAATCCACCAGCCTTGCTGTCGATGAACACGACGAACTTATTGAAGTTCGATTCGAGGTTGCCAGCGACAGTGAAGGCGAAGTTGGTTCCATCGTTCAGGCCGAAGGCTTGGTCGATTTCCGAGCCGTTGGCGGTGTTGAACGAGTTGTCGTTGTTGTTGCCGAATTGGGTGGTGTTCTGCTGCGTGAACAGAGCCGAGCCGTAAGCAGCTTCGGCCGTACCATCCACTACAACCGCGGCCGCATTTGCTGCAATTGCGCCCAGGGCGAGAAGGGTAATCGCGAGTTTATTCATTCTCCGTTGAACCTAGAAGCTGGTCCGTTGAGCGGACGAGCCCGAGTTGAGAATACGTTTTCACGTATCCGTAAAGGCATGTTAGCACAAGAAAAGCTGTTCTGGGACCGGTAAAAGTACGAGCAACGGCAAACCCGGTAATTGATGCGGTCCCCCGGCCGGCCGGATTGGTTCGGATATCTTCCGCTGAATCCATGTTCTTCACCAAGTTTCCGCACCCCGCGAACTTCAGCTGGGCGAAATACGACGGCCAATGGGCCAAAGCACATGGGGGCTCCTTCTGCCTCGAAATCCGGTCCTTCGAGCGGGGTCTCAGCCAGATTGTCAGCCCGGACGAGGCGCGATGGGGCACCGACCCGAACTTGCTCAGTCTAAACCCAGGCGAGGCGGGCGAAGGCTGTGTGAGATGGCAAGAGGATCGCTTTGTGATCGTGGGTCCGGATGCTGAAACCTGGCTCGAATCTGCCCCGGGCATGGCCCTCGGCGTGAGCGAGGAAGCCCACATGTTTCAGTTCGTCGTGTCCTCGGAAGCCCGCTACTACGGCATGGGCGAAAAGTGGCTGGATCGCATTGAACTGAGTGGCCTGCGGACCAAGTATTGGAACACCGACGTGTGGAGCGACTTCCACTGGGCGCAGTGGGGTTCAAACCCGGTCGACCCGCCTTACTTCACCACGCCGTACCTCATCGTACGCACCGAGCGGGGCTACGTTGGGTTCCTCATCCACAACCCGGGCGTGACCTATATGGAGACTCCGGGGCACGACCGTACCCGCGTTTTTGTGGCGTGGCAGGAGACGTACCCGAACCTGTTACTGGGGGCCGAATGCGGCCCGCCGAACCTATGGGTGCTGGTGGATACAGATCTCAATGCCCTCACGGCGAAGTTGCAAAAGCTCGTCGGCGTGACGCCGCGCCCGCCCATGTGGGCGCTGGGCTACCACCAAAGCCGTTGGGGTTACGGCGGCGAAAAGGACCTGGAGAAGCTGAGCCGCAGGTTTGCCAAAGAAGGGATCCCGTGCAGCGGGCTGTGGCTGGACCTGGACTACATGGAGGGCTATCGCATCTTCACGGTGGACGACAAGCAGTTCCCGAACGGGGTGGCCCCGGTGGCCGCCAAGCTCCTAGAGAGCGGGCAACGCATTGTGCCGATCCTGGACCCCGGCGTGAAGAAGGAAGCGGGCTACAGCATCTTCGACCATGGCACTAAGGCGGATGTGTGGTGCCAGAACCCCATCGGTGAACCCTACGTGGGACTGGTGTGGCCCGGCGAGACGGTGTTTCCTGACTTCACCATGCAAGCGGGGCGGGAATGGTGGACCAAGCACGCCCGGGCCTTCTTTGAGCGTGGATTTGCGGCCGCTTGGGTGGACATGAACGACCCCAGCACCGGCCCGGTGGATCCGGCGGGGATGCGGTTTAGGCAGGGCACCGAAGCGCATGCCCGGCACCGCAACCAGTACGCCCTGGGCATGCAGATGGCAACGGTGGAGGCGTTCCGGCAGGCAAAGCCGGGGGTGCGTCCTTTCCTGCTGAGCCGCAGCGGGTTTGTGGGCTCCAGCCGGTACGGAGCGATCTGGACCGGGGATAACCTCAGCAACTGGTACTACCTCCGCCAAAGTATCCCCACGTCGCTTGGCTTGAGCCTCAGCGGGATGCCGTTTACCGGCCCGGACATTGGGGGCTTCGGAGGTGATTCCACGCCCGAACTGATGACCCGGTGGATGCAGGCGAACTTCCTGTTCCCGTTCTTCCGCAACCACAGCAACGAGAGTGCGCCGGACGAAGAGCCGTGGCGATTTGGCCGCGCCAATGAAGTCATTGCGCACTTCATTCGCCTGCGCTACCAGTTCTTGCCGTACCTGTACCAGTGCTTTGTGCGGCAGGAGCGGCTGGGTGAGCCGATTCTGCGCCCGGTGATGGCGGAGTTCGATGAGGAGAAGTATCTCGAGGCCAGTGACGCCTTCTTTGTGGGGGCCAGCTTGCTGCAGGCGCCGGTGCTGACGGAAGGAGCCAAGAAGCGCTCGATTGACCTCCCGGATGCCCAGTGGTGGAACCTAGCGGACGGCGAATGGTACGGCGGTGGAGAGGTGAAGCTGGCTTGCCCGCGTTCGCATACGCCGGTCTTTGTCCGGGGCGGGCACGTGGTGCCGGTTCAGGCCGAGGCTCCGCGTACACCGGTGGTTGACCTCGCTGCGCCTTGCTTCTTGGTGGCCAACCCGGCCGGGGAATGGTCGCAAGAAGGCGTTTATGAAGCCGATGATGCCGAGACCGAGGCGTACCAATCTGGGGCGACCACCCGCGTGGAGTATTCATTCCACGGAACGGGCAAGCACGCGGAGGTCACGATACGAGAATCGGAATCCGGATGGGAAAGCGTGACGCCGACCCTGTGGTTTGCCCGCCGCGTGAAGGTGAAAGTGAACGGCGTTGAGTTCAAATTGCACGAGCATCTGGTGAAGCTGACGGGTTCTGAGTTCATCGTATTCTCAACGGGTCCGATTAACCTCCCGCGCTAAACCTAGAACACTTGCCGGGGATAACTCAAAAAATATTCTTGCAATTCCGAGATTCCTCGGAATATCATGGGAATACGAATTCTGGCACGGAAGCCGGATGAGGCACTCGCAGATGAGGGTCACGCAACTCGATATTGCTAAGGCAGCAAACGTCTCGCAAGCCACGGTTAGCCGTGTGCTGGCGGGAGATGAGCGCGTGGAAACGACGATGCGCGATCGCGTGATCAACGCGATTGAGAGCCACAACTATCGCCCCGATGCTCGCGCCCGGTCACTGCGCAAGAAGCGCGCTGGCCTGATTGGGCTGGCCGTGCAGCGCCCTAGCGGCGGCCTGGCGGACGATCCCTTCTTCACGGCCCTGGTGGCCGACATTGCGGACGCCCTGACGGATACCGAGTTCCGCCTCACGCTCGAGGTCATTAGCGACCACCAAGACCAAGTGGACGTTTACGACGAGCTGTTGCGCTCGCGGCGGGTGGACGGGATGATCCTGGTGGAAAGCGAGCTCAACGACCGCCGCCTCCACCTGTTGCAGGAAGACCAGTTTCCGTTCGTTCTTATTGGCAACCCGGGTGGGCAGCCGGTGTGGTCGGTGGATAACGACAATATTTACGCCGCGCAAATTGCCACCCAACACCTGGTGGATATGGGCTACCAGCGCGTAGCGCTGATTGCCGGCCGCCAAGGCGTGACGGTGAGCGACGACCGCGAAGAAGGCTACCGCCGCGTGATGCGGGCGCATGAATGCGCGCCGATGGTTTTCCACGCCGACTTCGGGGCGGAAAATGCCCGTTGCGCCGCCGCTATGGCCCTTGCCGAGCACCGGCCGGACGCCTTTGTGGTGCTGGACGACTTTATGGCAATGGGAGTCATCAATGCCGTCCACCGGGCCGGCCTCCGCTGCCCGCAGGATGTCGGGATTGTCTCGTTCAACGACTCGCGGCTGTGCGATCTGACGACTCCGGGCCTGAGCTCGGTGAGCCTTAACCTCGATCGTTTGGTGCAGAAGGCAGTAACTTGCTTGCTGAACTTGTTGGATGAATCGCCGTTGAAAGAGCCGGTCCGCGAGATTGTGCCGTGCACATTGCGGGTGCGTGGTTCCAGCCGTTTCAATCAGGGAGGGTTGGCATGATTTCCAGCTTCCTGCTCCTGGCGATGGACCAGGTGAACCACACGTTCGAATTCGTGGCGGAACGCGCCGTGACAAGCGTCACCGTGGCCGGCACTTTCAATGGTTGGAACGCCAGCGCCACGCCGCTGAAGACGGCGGATGGCCGCACTTGGCGGGTCACTATCCCGGTGGCCCCGGGGCGGCACGAATATAAGTTTGTCCTCGATGGGCGCGATTGGGTGATTGACCCCAAGGTGCGTAGCCAAGACGACGGCAACGGCAACATCAATTCGCTGTTGTTTGTGTTCCCCAAGGGGTACGAGGTGCCGGCGGACATCAACGATGGCACCATCACGCTCTCGGCGGTGCGGCACGAGCCCAAGCTGCCGTACCTCAGCGTGGCGGATGGGCGCGCGAATCTCACAGTGCGCACGCGTCGCCAGGATGTCGAGGCGGTCTACCTGAGGGTCGAAGGGAAGCCCGAAGCCCGCATGAGCTTTGCCAGCCGCGACGATCTTTACGATTATTGGGTGGGGAGCACGCCGTGGAACCGGAGCGCCGACCTCAAGTACAGCTTTGCGATTGCCGACGGGGCGGAGCGGGATGCTTACCAGTCCGCGAACGGTCCGTTTGTGGCCCCCAAGAACCTCATGTCACTCACGCCGCCGAAATGGGTGGAACAGAGCGTGTTCTACCAAATCTTTCCGGATCGCTTTGAGAATGGCAATGCCAAGAACGACCCGGAGAACAGCCTGGGCTGGGATGCGGCGCCGACCTACTGGTCGTTCCATGGCGGCGACCTGAAGGGGATCGCGGACCGCAGTGGCCATTTGGTGAAGCTGGGTGTCAACGCGATCTACCTCAACCCGATCTTCGACGGGCCGAGTAACCACGGCTACGAGACGACGGACTACGCGCTGGTGGCCCCGCGCTACGGCACCAACCAAGAACTGATTGACCTGACGCACAGCCTGCGCAAGCAAGGCATTCGCACGGTATTGGATGGCGTGTTCAACCACACCAGCACAGATTTTAAGGCGTTCGCTGACCTCCGCCAGAATGGCCCGGCTTCGGCTTACAAGGATTGGTACTTCGTCAAGTCCTGGCCGATCCGCGTCGAGGAGAACCCGAATTACGAGGCTTGGGCGGGCTTCCGCTCCATGCCCAAGGTGAACCTAAAGCACCCCGCCGCTCGTGATTACATGCTGCAAGTGGTGCGCGATTGGCAGGTCAAGGCCGACATCGCTGGCTGGCGCCTCGATGTCGCGAATGAAGTCGAAATGGATTTCTGGCGTGCCTTCCGCAAGGTCGTCAAGACTCAGGACGAGGACCGCTGGATTCTGGGGGAAGTGTGGACCGATGCCAGCCCGTGGCTGGGCGGCGACCAGTGGGATTCGGCGATGAACTACCAATTCCGCGATGCGGTGGTGCAATACGTGGCCAACGGACGCACGACTTCGACCGAATTCTGGGGCAGCCTGATGCGGGTGCACTTTGGATACGGTTCGGCGGTATCGCGCAACATGCTCAACCTGCTGAGCAGCCACGACACGCCGCGCTTTGTTACGCTGTGCGAAGGCGACGCCAAGCTCGCGCTCCTGGGCGCCGGGCTCCAGTTCACCTGGGTCGGTGCCCCGAGCATCTATTACGGTGAAGAGATTGGGATGGAAGGCGGGCGCGACCCCGATAACCGACGCGGCATGGTGTGGAGTGCGGCCACCAATGAAAACCCGTTCCTCCAGGAGTACCGCGCCCTGGCCACCCTGCGCCGTTTGTCCCCCGCACTACAGAGCGGCGATCCGAGCTTGATTGAAGCTAACGATGCGGACCGCACGCTGGTCTTCCGCCGGGGCGATGAGAACCAACAAGTGATTGTTGTCGTCAACCGCTCCAACGTGGAACGCAACGTCGCGTTTGCCGCCCCGGGTGCCAAAGGTGCCCAAATTGATCTGCTTTCTAACCGAGTGGTGAGTGTCGAAGAGCAATCGCTCTCCATCAAGATGCCGCCGCTCAGCCTCGCCGTCCTTGCGGACGATACTGCCGAATCTCGACAGATCCGAAGCCATGTCCATCGGGCACGCACTGGTGAGGTGTCGCTCCCGTGATTTATCTATGCGTCTGCGAGTTTCGCAACCGCTCTTATTCAAGGTGATCCAAATGACTCAAAACCGAAAGATGGGCTTTACGCTCATTGAACTCCTCGTCGTGATCGCGATTATCGCGATCCTGGCCGCCATCCTCTTCCCGGTCTTCGCCAAGGCGAAGGAAGCCGCCAAGAAGACCCAAGCGGTCTCGAACATGAAGCAGATGAACTTGGCCCAGATCATGTACTCGGCCGACTACGATGACATGTTCGCGCCCAAGGTTCGCCAAGGCTTCGGCCCCGCCCAAGGTGGTCCGGACCCCACGCAATCCATGTCCTTCGACAAGATCATCCAGCCGTACATGAAGAACTATCAGATCTTCGTGTCCACGCAGGACCAGCGACCGAAGTTCAACACGCCGTTCGGCCAGCTGCGCATCGGCTACGCCGTGGCCAGCAACGTGTTCCAAAGCCCGCAGATCAACCCGACCCTCGGTTGGGGTACCTCCTGGCGCGGCTCCATCAGCCAAACCTCGCCGCCGGAAGTCGCCGCGACGGTGACCCTGGTTGAAAAGCGCCAGGCGCTGAACACGCAGCCGGACCCGTGGGCCAGCCTGGACTGGTGGGTCGGTACGGTGGCTTACAACACCCGCCGCGACGACCTGCCGACCACGGACCCGCGCTCGGCCTATGGTGAAATCGCCAACAAGTACGGCGAAGGCGCGATCTACGCTTACGCCGACGGCCACGTGAAGTTCATCAAGATGAACGGCAACTCCAGCGACGGCGTCCGCCACGGCACCAAGCTGGAAGGCTACGAAGAAAAGGCCGCCTGGTGGGTGGGCACCCCCGCCGGCAGCATTTGGGACCAGGGCATCTCCTGTCTGGACGCGGGCTGGAACCCGGCCGACGGCGTTTGCCGACTCCCGGGCGAGTAAGTCATGAAAGCTGAACTTCCCGGTTGGGCCATTCCCGTTCTCATCGTAGTGGGCCTCGGCGTCATTGGTGGCGTGTGGTTCATGTCAGGTGGCAGTGGCCAAATGACACCGCAAGAAAAGGAACTGGCCGAAAAGCAGACCGAAGTCCAGAAGCAACTGGGCAACTCGTACATGCAAGGCCAGGGTGCGCCGGGGGGCGAAGCTGCCGCCCGAGCTCAATACGAACAGCAGCAGGGCGCTGGCCAAGGCCAGTAAACTGTACCGACACCGAACGGACTCTTTCCTTTGCGGAGGAGTCCGTTCGTTTTCTCCCACAGGTATTCACATCTATGCGATTTGCGCGCGCGCTCTGGGGCCTCGGATTGGCCATGCTGGCCTCCTTGACGATGGCCACCGAACGCACGCCGATCGTGGTGTGGGGCTTGGCCCCCGGCCCGGATAGCAAGGGCATAGATGCAGTGGTGCGCGAGTTTGAGCGCCGGAATCCGCAGTACCAAGTGAAGCTGCTGAGCATGGGAGCGGGGGAGATGAACCCCCAAAAGCTGCTCACCAGCATTGTGGGCGGGGTGCCGCCCGACATCATCCGCCAAGACAGATTTACCCTGAGCGACTGGGCCAGCCGAGGCGCCTTTATGCCCCTGGACGACCTCATCGAGCGCGACCGAGGCAAAGACCCGCTCACGCCGACCCCCGATCAGTACTACCCGGCCGCCTGGGAAGAAGCTCAGTACGAGGGCAAGATTTACGGCATCCCCACCGAGGCGGATGACCGCATCATGTATTACAACAAGGCGGTTTTCCGGGAGAAGGCCGCCGAGTTGCGCGCCGCCGGGCTGGACCCCGACCGGCCGCCCCGCACCTGGAGCGAGGTGCTGGCCTACAGCAAGGTGCTGACCGAGAAAAACCCGGACGGCACGCTGAAGCGCGCCGGTTGGGTGCCGAACTTTGGCAACACGTGGCTCTATCTCTTTGCCTTCCAGAACAACGCGCAGTTCATGAGCCCCGACGGGCGGACCTGTACTTTGAACTCGCCGGAAGCCGTGGAGGCCCTGGACTTTATGGTCAAGGGTTACGAACTGCTGGGCGGCTATGACAACGCCAACCGCTTTACCTCGGGGTTTGTGGGGGCCGAAAACGACCCCTTTAACCTCGGCAAAGTGGTGATGAAGGTGGACGGGGACTGGATTCTCAACAACATGAGCCGGTACGCCCCCGACCTCGATTTTGGGGTGGCGCCGCCGCCGGTGCCGGATGACCGGTTCTACAAGCGGGGCCGGTTTGCCGACGAAAAGGACACGTTCATCACTTGGATCGGGGGCTTCAGCTACGCCATTCCGGCCGGGGCCAAGAACGCCGAAGGCGCGTGGGCGTTTATCAAATTCAGTTGCAGCCTAGAAGGGCGAATGCTGGAAACCCGGGCGCAACGGAACTGGGATATCTCCCGGGGCCGTGATTTCATCCCGCGCATCAAGGCGCACCGCGAAACCAATGTCCAGAGCTACGCCGAGTTCAAACCGGCGGTGCCTGCATTTGCCGCCGCGCTCAAGATGCACGTGGATATGTCCGAGTTCGGCCGGGTGCGCCCGCCGACCTTTGTGGGGCAGATCCTGTGGGACGAGCACGTCCGTGCGATTGAGTTTGCCAGCCGCAAGGAGAAGACTCCCGCCGAGGCGCTCCAAGATGGCCAGCGCGTGGTACAGCGAGAACTCGACGCGCATTACCGGTACGATTCCCTGCCCACGGCGGACCTGAAACTGCCGATGTTCTTTGGCCTTGGCCTGCTTTTGGTGGGCGCGGGCCTGGGCTACGCCCGCATCCGGCGCATGCCGATGGGGCGCATGGGGCGCTACGAAACAGCGTGGGGATACATCCTAATTTCCCCCTGGCTGATTGGGTTCCTCATCTTCACGCTCGGCCCGATGTTGGCCTCGTTGGTGTTCTCGTTTACGCAATACAACGTCCTGAGTGAGGCCCGCTGGGTGGGGCTGGATAACTACCGACTGCTGGTGGGGGAAGAGCGCGACAACGTGCTGAAGGCGTTCGGGAACGTGCTCTATCTCGCCGGGATTGGCGTGCCTCTGGGCTTGCTGACCGGGCTTGCCATTGCCCTCTTGCTGAACCGGGCCTCGATGGGCATCCGCACCTACCGGGCGATTTATTACCTGCCGTCGATCCTGCCCGTGATTGCCACGGCCACGCTGTGGGGGTGGATCATGAACCCCGACGCCGCCAAGGGCTTGATCAACTTTGCGTGGAGTAACACCCTGCAACCATGGCTAGGCGTAAACCCGCCCGGGTGGTTAACGGTGGCCGAATGGAGCAAGCCCGGCCTGATTGTGATGGGCTTGTGGGGAGCCGGGGGCGGCATGATTTTGTGGCTCGCGGGCCTCAAGGGGATCTCCCCGACGCTTTACGAAGCGGCCAGCATCGACGGCGCCTCGCCCAACCGGCAGTTCTTTGGCATCACCTTGCCGATGCTTTCCCCGATTTTGCTCTTTAACTCGGTGATGGGCGTGATTGGGGCGATGCAGGAGTTTGACCGGGTGTACGTGTTCCGGGGCACCACGGGCTCGGCGGGGCCGAGCGACTCGCTCCTCACGCCGGTGCTGCACTTGTTCGTCAACGGGTTCAACTACTTCAAGATGGGGTTCGCCTCGGCCTTGGCGTGGCTGGTGTTCTTGGTGATTCTGGTTTTGACTTTGGCCCAACTCCGGCTCAGTAAGAAGTTCGTGTACAACGAGGTGGCCGACTGATGCCGAAGGAACTCTTGTTCGTCATTGGCAGCCTGGCTCACTGGATTGGCTGGGTCGTGCTGGCCATGGGGATCTACCACCTGGTGCGCGCGATCTCGGCGGGGCGCGAATCCCGGGCGGCCTGGCCGCTACGGCGCGCGGCCCTCACCGGGCTCTCGGCTATTGGCTTGTTTGCCCTGGCTCACGTCTTCACGGGCGGCGGCAAGGGCGTGGCTCTGCCCTTGGCCTGGCCCGATATGCACCCGCTGGGCTGGGTGGTACTCATTTGCGCGGTGGCGGCGGCGAGCCACGGAACCGGGGCCTTCACGGGCATCACGCCGGAAGAGCGACGTCGGCGCGGGATGAGTGCGTTGGTCAGCCTGGGCGTGGGTGCCCTTTGCGTGGCGTGGATCATGGTGTTCAAGCACCCGTTCCGGTGGTTGACCGGGTGGATGACGCTCACGGCGCCAACCTTGGGCTTTATCATCGCGGTGACCCTGGGCACGACCGCCGTGATGGGCTGGGTGGCGCGAAGCGCCGAAAGCCACGACCGGGCGCGCCGATTCCTTACGCAAGTGGTGCTGTTTGTGGGGGCGGTGGTGTTTATGTTGCCGCTGGCTTGGCTCTTGGTCACCAGCGTCAAGGAAGACCGAGATATCGCCTCGACGGAGGGGTTGGTGTGGATTCCGCTGCGCACGCAAACCGTGCCCTACATGGACCCCAAGAACCCCGTGTTCGAGGGCCAGTATCAAGGCAAGACAGTGACGGCCGTGCGCGACGCCGGAGCCCCGGGCGGCAAACATCTCTACCGCATTACGCGGCCCATGTATGTGAGCGGCTACACCTTTGAGGCGACACCGGACCAGATGAAGCAGGTGCCCAGCGAGGCCCCGCTGGTGACCCTAACGGATGGAGACTTGAAGCTCACCGGCATGGTGGTGGAAGACTTGCCGGACGGCCGCCGCCGCGTTTCCATCTTGACGCCCAATGAGCGCAAGGGGGAAGTGAAGGTGGTGTCACGGGCCGAAGTCGAGCCGGTGCGCACGCCGGGCATGCGGTGGGAGAACTATCGCGATTCGCTGGAATTCTTGCCGCCGGAAGCCAACAACGGCCTCGTTTATCTCAAGAACACGCTCATTCTGGTGGTGCTGAGCGTGCTGGGCACGGTGCTGTCGTGCTCGGTGGTGGCCTATGGGTTTAGCCGGTTGAAGTTCCCGGGGCGCGAGATGCTCTTTAAGGTCTTGCTAGCCACGATGATGCTTCCGGCGGCGGTGACCCTGCTCCCCACGTTCCTCATCTACCGGCAACTGGGCTGGATTGACACGCTGCTACCTCTGTGGGTGCCCACGTTCTTTGCCTCGGCGTTCAACGTGTTCTTGCTGCGTTCGTTCTTCCAGCAGATTCCGTTTGAACTGGAAGACGCCGCCAAGATTGACGGCTGCACCTATCTCAAGACGTTCTGGAGCGTGCTGCTGCCCCAGGTGAAGCCCGCGCTGACGGTGGTGGCGATCTGGACGTTCTTGGGGGCGTGGAACAACTTCATGGGGCCGCTGATTTACATCAATAGTCAGGAGAACATGCCGATCGCGTATGCGTTGCAGCTGTTCCAGGGGCAGCGGGCGGGCGAGCCGGGCTTGCTGATGGCGTTCACCACGTTGTCGGTGGCGCCGGTGTTGGCGCTCTTTGCCTTCAGTCAGCGCTACTTCATCGAGGGCGTAACGCTGAGCGGCTTGGGCGGTCGGTAACTTCAGGTGGCGCAACTTTCTATGGTTGCTCCAAAGCTGAGTAGATACCTTCGGTCAGTCCTGTAGAATGAAAATAGAGGACGACTATGGGCAAGCCCGATCGCGAAAGTGAAAAGACAAATGGAGAAATGGATATAGCTGGCGACTCGAACTACTCGTCGATAGCTGTTTCTGAGTCTGAGTACCATTGGTTAGAAGCACGGCTCGTAGAGCCACCTCGGTTACTCCCCGCGTTGAAGGCGCTCGCTGATTGCCGGAGTGTTTTCGAAGTCTGAGCGACTTCCCGAGCATGTGGCATAAAGAAAAATCCCCCGGGAGCCCATGAGGCACCGGGGGATTTGGTTTTTCTCCCTAAGCCGAGACTTAGGCTTGCGGCTTTCGTCGTCGGCGAGCTAGGGCGAGCAGGCCAGCACCGAGGACGACCATCGAAGCCGGTTCCGGCACGGCGGTGATCCCGGTTTGTTGCTCCAGCCAAGCGGTGTGCTCGTGCAGAGCGACGTAAGCCGCTTGGTCGCCATAGCGGGACAAGGTGTCGGTCCCCCACGACGTTACACCGGCGAGGCGCCAGGCCGCGCCGTCGTGCCAGAACATGCCGCCGCCACTATCGCCACCGGCGGTCGAGCCTTCCAGCGGGAGGGCCGTGCCCGTGTTTGGATTCGTGAAGACGGTGAACCAGAACTTGCCACCGCCACTCCCGGAGGAGAAGTCGACGATGTTTTCGGCGGCGCGATTGTTGTTGTCAAACATCAAGCCCGTGTTGTTGCCCGGGCCGCTCCCGCCGTAACCGGCAAAGGTGACGCGCTGACCGATGAGGCTACTAAAGGTGGTGAACCGCACCGGGGCCACGCCCGTGGGGGCCGAGTTTAGGCGCACCAGGCCGAGGTCAAAATCGAGCGTACTGGCGTTGTAGCCCGGGTGGGTGATGCTACCGGCCGCCGTAATCGTCTGCGAACCGAAGCGGACATTTTGGATCGTGGTGCCGGAAGTGACGTGACCGGCCGTGAGCACCCAGTGGAACCCGTTACCTTGGCCCAGATAGGTGCCACTGCCGAACCAAGAGGTAGCAAGGACGCGACCCACCGAGTTGTGCGGGACTTGGTTTGCAAAATTGCGGTACGCGGTATCGCCCACATCGTGCCGCCAGGTGATGGCCGAACCGGAGGCCGCCAGGGCCACCGTCGCCATGCTGATCAGGCTCAGTCTTGCCAGGTTTGACATGGCGCTAGTGTGCTCCATCCGGGGAGGGGGATACAACTGGTAATGGAGTGCAATGCATTCCATTTGCATTGCAACGAGTGCCTAGCCGTAGACCTTCCGGTGTAGCTTACGCCACAGGCGAGGGTGCGAACTCTCCGGGATGACCTCGAGCATCCGGCGGGTTTGGTTGAGGTACCGGTCGTACTTGAGGAAGGGTCGGGTGCGCTTGGCCTCGCGGAGGTTGCTCAGTCGGTCGGCGAGCTTGATGGCGTGGGCGCTGGGCGACATCCGGGCAATCTCCGCCATCAGCCGGTCGGTGCGCAGCACGTAGATCTCCTCGGCGTCCATGCCAGCGGTTTCTTCAGGCGTTGGTTCATCGCGCGTAACCTCGCCCACCAGTTCAGCCACGCGGTCGCCAAAGCGGGCTTGCACGTCCGCGAGGGTGACCGAGGTCTCTTCCACGATATCGTGGAGAACCGCCGCGATGAGGGTGGCCTCGTCAGTTACGTTGGCGTACCGCAGGGTCTGCAGGACTTCCAGCGGGTGGCAAAGGTAGGGCACGGGCGGGTTGCCATCGCGCCACTGGTCGGCGTGGAGCTCAGCGGCCCACAGCACCGCGAGTTGAAGGGCTTGGCTCATGGCCCGGAGTCTATCCGGCGCTCGGATAGACTGGGAGGCACCCATGGCGCAAATTTTGGCGACAGCCGATATCGGGAGCAACACCATCCATCTGCTGGTGGCCATGGCCAGCAAGAAGCGCTTCCGCCGCCTGGTGAACGACAGCGAGTGGCTGAGCCTGGGCGAAATGGTGCAGCGGCGCGGCGAGATTAGCCCCGACGCCATCCGGCAAGTGATTCAGGTGCTTACTCGGTTCCAAAGCGAAGCCAAGCGGCTGGGCGCGGATGGGCTTTACGTTTTTGGCACCGAGGCCATGCGCAAGGCGCGCAACCACGACGATTTATTGGCGCAGATCAAGGCGCAAACGGGCATCCAGGTAGACCTCATTCCACCCCGACGCGAAGCCGAATTGGGCCTGCGAGGGGCGCTGCTGGATTCCGACCCCGTGATGCCGGCGGTATTCGCCGAGGCCGGTGGTGGCAGCCTGCAGGTGGCCGAATACGACGGCGCGGGCATGGGCCGCGAGTGGTCGTTGCCCCTGGGCACGGGGGCGCTGATGGCGCGAGTGAACCTCACCATCCCGTCCACTCCCGCGCAGCTCTCGGACCTCGAGCGCACCATCCAGCAAGCTTTTGACAGGGCGGACCTGCCCGCCTTTGCCCCGCGCCTGCTGTGCTGCGGCGGGGTGGCTCGCGGCCTGTGGCGGGCGATGCACCCGGACGGTCAGCGCGAACTGCACTGGCGCGAACTGGACCACCTGGTGTGGGACACCAGCCGCCTGACCACCAGTCTGATTAGCCAGCGCTACCAAGTGAAGCCCAAGCGGGCCGAAACCCTGCTGCCGGGCGCGGTCTTGTTCCGATCCTTAATGGAGCGGCTTTCGGTGACCACGATGGAGGTGAGCGCCTACGGCGTGCGCGAAGGGGCCATCGCGGAGATGCTTGAGGGACGCCTGACCCCGGTGCTGACGTAAGGAAGACGAGAATGAGCGAGGCGACGATTGAATCCACGGCGGCCGGGCAAAATCCGGGTTACATCAATCGTGAGCTGAGCTGGCTGCGGTTCAACGAGCGGGTGCTGGCCGAGGCCGAAAACCGCCGCCATCCGTTGCTGGAGCGGCTGAAATATCTGGCCATTTTTGAAAGCAACCTGGACGAGTTCTTTATGGTCCGGGTCTCGGGCTATTTCGAACAGATTGAGCAAGGGCTGAACGAGGAAACGCCGGACGGCTTGAACCCGGAGGAGCAAGTCCAAGCGATTTTGGATGCCGTGAAGCCACTGCGGGACCGCGCAGCGAAGCTGTGGGAGGAAGGATTCCGGGCCAGCCTGGAGCGAAGCCGCATCCGCCTGCGCCGCCCCACCGAACTGGAAGAACCGGTGCAGGAGAAGCTGGCGGAGTGGTTCCGGCGCGAAATCTTCCCGCTCTGCACGCCGCTCGTGCTGTGGCCGAACACGTCGTTCCCGTTCCTCAGCAACCGCAGTTTGAACCTGGCGGTGGTGCTGAATGACGAAAGTGGCGAGCGCCTGGCCCGCGTGAAGGTGCCCAACGGGGTGTCGCGCCTGGTGCCGGTGCCGGGCCTGCGGGGCACCTTTGTGTGGCTGGAGGATCTGCTGGCCGAGCACCTGGATTCGCTGTTCCCCGGCATGGAAATCCGGGCTAGCTACCGCTTCCGGGTCATCCGCGACGCGGACATCGAAATCCGAGAGCTGGAAGCCAGTGACCTCATCTCGATGGTGGAGCAGACCCTGCAAAAGCGCCGCTTTGGCGATCCGGTGCTGCTCGAAGTGGAGGAGGGCATGCCGGAAGCCTGGATCAAGGTGCTGCGCCGGGGGCTGCAACTGGACCCGCGCGATGTGCTGCGCGTAGAGGGATTGATTGGCCTGGACGGCCTGTGGGAGATTGCCGGTCTCGACCGGCCGCGCCTGCGCTATCGCCCGGTCGTACCCAACAACCCCAACTGGACGAGCAGCCCCGAAACCCTGTTCGACACCATCCGCGAGCGCGACGTGCTTTTGCACATGCCGTACGATTCCTTCCGCGCGGTGGAGACGTTTGTGGCCTCGGCGGCCAATGACCCGAAGGTGGTGGGCATCAAGCAGACGCTGTACCGGGTGGGGTCGGCCTCGCCGATCGTTGAGAGCTTGCTGGAGGCCAGCAGCCGGGGCAAGCAAGTGGCCGCGATGGTCGAATTGAAGGCCCGATTTGACGAGAGCAACAACCTGGTGTGGTCGCGCGCGCTGGAACGCGCGGGCGTGCACGTCACCTATGGGTTCCGGGATATGAAAGTCCACGCCAAGCTGTGCGTGGTGGTGCGCAAAGAGAAGGACGGCCTGCGCACCTACACCTACATCGGCACGGGCAACTTCAACCCGAACACGGCCCGCACCTACACCGATTTGGGGCTGTTTACGTCTGACCCCGAGGTGGGCGAGGACGTGCTGCAGCTGTTTAACTACCTGACGGGGTACGCGCGCCCGCAAAGCTTTAGCCACATCCTGGTGGCCCCGATTGACGTGCGGGACGGGATTCTGGACCGGATTGAGCGGGAGATTGAGATCTGCCGGCAGACCGGGAAGGGGTATCTGGCGTTCAAGGTCAATTCTTTGGTGGACCCGGAGGTGATCCAGGCGCTTTATGAAGCCAGCCAGGCGGGCGTGCAAGTGGACCTGGTAGTGCGGGGCATTTGCTGCCTGCGGCCGGGGGTGAAGAAGCAGAGCGAGAACATCCGGGTGGTGAGCGTGATTGGCCGCTACCTGGAGCACAGCCGCATTTACTATTTCGGCAACGGGGGCAAACCGGAGTGCTTTGTGGGGAGCGCCGACCTGATGCGCCGCAACCTGGACCGGCGGATTGAGGTGCTGGCCCCGGTGCGCTCGCGCGGGCAGGTGAGCTACCTAAAAGGGGTGGTGGATGCGTGCTTTAAGGATAACCGGCAGGCGTGGGAGCTGCGGAGCAACGGCACCTACCGGCGAGTGCGGCCGAAGGCGGGGGATGCGGAGTTTGTGGCGCAAGACGCCGGATTTGCGAACCCGGCGTCGGAAGTGATGTAGGTTGCGTGCGCCCTAGAGCGGCGTAATCTTGTAGCGCATCTGCCAATTGAACTTCTGATTGATTTCACGGCGGTGCGGGCCGAGGTTGGCAGGATCGGGTTTTACGCCTCGAAACTCATCGCCCGGCCGGGGTTCCACCCAATGCCAGGATTCAAACCCTTTCGTTTGGAAATAGCGGTACTCAACGACCAAGCGACTTCGCGGTGGGATTTCAATCTCATCCGGGGCATTCCCAATGAGAACGTAATCGTAGTCCACAAGGAGCACCTTGGCCAATGAGGGAAGAGCAATGGCGTAGGGTTCGTCCATCAGTTGCTCGAACTCTTTGGACCACGGGCATCCCTGAAACTTGGAGCCTGTGACCTGATTGGAGCCGGGCAAGGGGATTGTCGGCCTTGGGGTTTTGACAACCCGGGGCACATCCTTGGAATTATTGTCAATGCGCATTAACGGCTTCCAAAGTTGCCAGAAGCTCGAATACTGAACGTGAACTTGCCAACCGTAGGGCTGCTGCGCCATCGCGGACGGCATGACCATTGCCCACAGAATCAGACTTAAAGCTATTTTGCGCATCTTCATCCCCAACCTCTCGAAGAGAGCCTGCCAATTATACTTACGTATGACTCTTAGCGGAGTTACTTCGGCGTAGTCACCTTTGCTCGGGTCTCGTCCACCTTCGCCAAGCCCCAGCAATGAGAAGTAGAAAACGATCATTCGAATAACAATACTGCTGCCTCGAGCCAAATGTGCGACCCGCGATAGCTGCAGGCTCTAGCGAAGGTGTGGCAGCAACATACTACTATGGTGTTAGCTTGATTGGAATGGCGTAGGTTGCCGTCGCGCCGCTTGGCTCGAGCTTGAAAGGAAGCATAATACGTATATCGGGCGCTAGCTTCAAGCGCAAGCCTGCGTCGCGTTCACGGTGAAACTGCTCAAGTGAGGAGTATCCGTATTTTTGAGGCTGCAGCTCGATTGCACTCTCTAATTGGTCCTTGATGTGGTCCGGTAACTTATCGAATTCAGCGTTGTTCAAGTCCATCGCCAACAACTCATGACCCAAGCTCCCGATAATTGTTGGAAGCAAGCCGCGAGCAGTCTCCTCAGCCTTCTTCCTCTCTCTCTTCGCGAAATCGGCAACAAACTCTGCAATCTTTGCGTACTCCTCCAGGCTGTCGTAGGTGCCGTCGAAGACGTCGGGGACAATCTCATATCCTGGTCCAAAGCTTGGTTTGCCAGGCAGTCGCGACTTTAACTCGTCCTCTGAGGGTGGAGTGAACTTTAGCGGTAATGGAGAGTCGTTCGGTCTCGGCTTAGTAGGGAGCGACATATGCCCTTCATGTGTCTGGCCATTGAATGTGAACCCTAACCCTGCTTCTAGAATAACAGGCAACCCAGGTCCAAAGCTCTTCCGAATCGACTCACTGATTGAGTCAGAAGTTGCAAGTGCATTGGCAATATCATCTGGTACTGTCGCTCTCAAGGACTCCTTATCATAGACCCACTCAGCGCGGCTAAGTATTGCAGTCGTTAACCTAATGCGGGCTATGCCGTGAACCGCGGTGCTTATGAATACTTCTGAGTCATCTTGGATAGAGAGCTTCAGCCAGCGTTGCAGGAACTCTGGCTTGCCGGAGTCAGCATTGAACTCACTTTGGGCTACGGCAACACTAACATTATTCCACGTATGCGGCCTTACAATGTACTTCCTGACTGCGGACTCGGCCTGTCCTAGTGCCGTAAGTGGCACTAGGACAGCTAGAAGTAGCGATGCTGTACGTCTCGCGCCCAGACGATTAAGATGCATTATTCTATACCCGCGAACCTAAGGAAATGCCTACTGGAGTGGAACGATTTGGATGCGCATCTGGAATGGGTCCTTGATCAACACCTCACGCCTGTGAGGGCCCGGATCTGTCGGCGGCACCGGATTTCCTTCAACTTGAGTTCCTCTTCCTTCCTTGTAGAACCAAGTTTCATAGCCCCACTTCTTGTAGAAGCGAGACTGCGCAATTACCTTGCTGTAGGGCTGGATGTGCAACGGAACGGGTGCCGGCCCGCTCTCACCAGTATTGGCGTTGAAAAGCTCTACCTGCTCGGGAATCTGCCATGAATGGCTGTATGACTGGGCGTAGGGAAATGGAAACTGCGCGGTCCATGGACACAGCGTGTATTGGGAACCCGTAACTCCGTTGGTGCCTGAGTGCGGAGGCGTAGGGCTAACCCGCTGAAAGAACATCAGAGGTTCTGCCGCATTGTTCAGCCAAGTATCAGTTATAAGCCACTGTTGCCATTGCTCTTGATACTCTCGCGTCACAACCCAGCCAAATCCTTGCTGAGCAAAGGCGGACGGAGTCAAGAGGGCCATAGCGGCCAGAGCGGTCCACTTCAGGTTCATGAGGGCTATATTCTCTCTCTCTCTCTCTCTCTCTCTCTCTCTCTCTCTCTCTCTCTCTCTCTCTTTGTCAAGCTCCGGGCAAAAATTGTCCAATTCTTAACAACTGCAAGGTGTAACGAGCGAGATCGCCCGCGGTTACGCCAGCGAAGCCGAGGTCGCCCGGGCCATGTGCGCCTGCGCCGCCTGCACCAAACCCAGAAAGAGGGGGTGCGGCCGATTGGGGCGGCTCTTGAATTCGGGGTGGGCCTGCGTGGCAATGAAGAACGGATGCTGTGGCAGCTCGATCATCTCTACCAGCCGGTAATCCGGCGAGACCCCGCTAATCGTCAAGCCCTTCTCCTTCAGCAATTCGCGGTAGTTGTTGTTCACCTCGTAGCGGTGGCGGTGCCGCTCCGAAATGCGCGTGGAACCGTAAAGCTTATGCGCTAGGGTATTGGCTTCCAGGTTGCAGGGGTATTGCCCCAGGCGCATGGTGCCGCCCTTGGCACTCACGGCGGCCTGGTCCGGCATCACGTCCACCACCGCTTCCTTCGCGGAGGGGTCGAATTCCGAACTCGTGGCCCCTTCGATGCCGCACACATTGCGCGCGTATTCGATCACGGCCATTTGCATACCCAGGCAGATGCCCAGGAACGGAATGCCGGTCTCGCGGACGAACTTGAGGGCGGCGATCTTGCCCTCGATCCCGCGCCCGCCAAACCCGGGGGCAATGACCACGCCGTCCACGTCGGCCAGCAGTTGCGCCGGCTCGGCGGTGTTCTCAAACTGGTCGCTCTCAATCCAGCGGATTTGGACATCGGTGCTGCTTTCGGCCCCCGCGTGCACCAGGGCCTCGGCGATGCTCTTGTAGGCGTCTCCGTTGGCGGTGTATTTGCCCACGATGGCCACGGTGCAGGATGATTTGGGGTGGATCATGCGGTCCACAATCTGGCGCCATTCGGCGTCTTCGGGGGCTTTGGCTTCCAGCCCCAGTCGCTCGGTGACGAGGTGTCCAAAGCCCGAATCTTCGTACATCAGGGGCACTTCGTAAATGCTGCGGGCGTTGCGACTTTCCACCACCGCTTCCATCGGCACGTCGCAGAAGTTGCTAATTTTCTCGCGCACGTCGTCCGGCATCGGCACATCGGTGCGGCAGATCAGCACGTCCGGGGCGATCCCGATCTGGCGGAGCGTGTTGACGCTGTGCTGGGTGGGCTTGGTCTTGATCTCCCCCCACGGCCCCACCTGCGGCACCAGGGTGACGTGCATGAAGAGGGTGTTTTCCCGGCCTTCTTCCTTGCGGAGTTGGCGGATGGCCTCCATGAAGGGGAGCGATTCGATGTCCCCCACGGTGCCGCCGATTTCGGCCAGCACCACGTCGGCGCCGGTATCGGCCGCCACCTGGCGGATGAGGCGCTTGATTTCGTTGGTGACGTGCGGGATGACCTGGACGGTGGCCCCGAGGTAATCCCCGCGCCGCTCGGCTTCAATGACGTTGCGGTAGACCTTGCCGGTGGTGATGCTGGAGAGAGTGGAGCACTCCACGTCCAGGAAGCGCTCGTAGTGGCCGAGGTCGAGGTCGGTTTCGGCGCCGTCTTCGGTGACGAAGACTTCCCCGTGCTGGAAGGGGTTCATGGTGCCCGCGTCCACGTTGATGTAGGGGTCCAGCTTGACGGGGGCGACGCGATAGCCTCGGTGGCGGAGCAGCCGGCCCACACTGGCGCTGGCGATGCCCTTGCCGATTGAACTCACAACCCCACCGGTTACAAAAACGTACTTGGCCATCGGATGCTCCGGGCCGAGTGTCGGCCCATCAGATATTACCGCTGTTGGGGCCGGGGTGCGCGGGGGCGGGCGGCAACCTGCCCGGGTCCATTTTGGTGGGGCGATTTTTGAAATCCACCCGAAAAGCGGGTGATGTCACCCGGAAAACGGGTGGATACTGAGAGAGGAATTGAGGGCTGTAATGCGGGAACTGGTTACAAGTACAGAGTTCATGGTGCGGACATTGCTCTTCCTATGCGCTGCACTCGCCGCTACGAACGTCGGGTTGGGGCTTGGTAAGTTCAAGGCGGTCCCTGTTGTATTCCTTTTCTTTGCTTTGGGTCTGTCCGCAGTGGCGCAGCTACGCCAATCTGAGCAACAACTTGTCGCCTTCGCAATCGTTCTCGGACTGGTCCTCGTTGGCAACCTGATCTGGCTGGGATTCACCCTCTCATCGCTCAAGAAGTCGAATCTTCAGAACGGAAGCGATGAGAAGGTGAATGTGCCAGCCGATCCCAGCTAGTCCATGCCGTTGGGCATCCAGCGGGGCAGGTTGGCCACCTGCGCCTTGGCTTCCGGCGTGATGGGCATGTGCCACGCCTCGAAGAACGGCCCCAGGTTCCGCCCGACGGCGCGGCTCATGCGGATCATCCACTGGTCGCGGCGATCCTGCTGGCTGCGGGGGCGCTCATTCTGCGGCAGCGCATCGTACTCGCGGAACACCTTCTTGTAAGGCTCCCACCCGAAGGCGTTCTGCATCTGCGTGTACATCACCAGCGCCAAAAAGGCGTCGCCCTTCCACTTGTCGTGGCTCGGGTTGTTGGCTTTGAACTCCTTCCACCGCTTGAGGTTGCTGGCGTCATCAAAGGCGCGGTCGGCCGGGCGGGCCTTGTTCAATTTGTCGTAGACGTAGAGGGTGAACAGGTTCACCGTGACCTCGACGGTGCCCTCAAACGTCCACATGTCGTCCTGGTGGTTGTGGCCGATCTCGTGATAGTGGCCCCAACTGCCATCCTTCATTAGAGCCGCCACGCTCACCACCATGTCGGCCACGTCCAGGTGGGTCATGATCGGGTAGCCAGCGTGCATATAGCCCGCGCTGATCTGGGTGTCCGCTACGAACCGTTCCTTGCGGGCGCGGGGGTGCGCCCAGCCGACCAGGTCGGCGCAGTGGTCGGCCACTTCGTCCCACAGCTTGGCCACGGCCTCGGGGTTTTCCAGGTTCCGCACCGATGAACTCGGCACAGTAACGATCACGCGGTCCCCTTCAATCTCGGCCCAAGGGCCGGGGGCGGCGCGATTCTGCTTCCACTCGTTGGCGGTGGTCACGCCACGCTTGAAGTGCGGGGCCTCATGCGCGCCCCGAATGGTGACCCGCACCGCACTGGTGGGGGCTTCGTCGCGCACCAAGTAGATGAGGCCGCCAAAGGCGCTGGTCACGGTGGTGCGCTCGCCGGTCACCGGCCACTCGGCGTCAATTTGGGGGAAGCGGCTCCACGGATTGTGGTGCCACACCTGGTCGGAGTGGCTACCGATGCGGATGCGCCAGCCCTGCGCGGCGGCGGCACTGGCAAACTGCACCGTGATGGGCACGCCCGCATTGGCGTAGAGCCCGGTGCTGTTCCAGCCCGCCTGGCCCTGCAACGTGCGGGTCGCCGAAGCGGGAGCCGTACCGGTGGCTTGGCCCGGGTACAGGCTCGCGCTGGGGTGGGCCTGCACCTGGTCGGCAGGTAGGCCGCGCCAGCTTTCATTGTGCAGGTGCGCGCGCACCCGGTCGAGGCCCTGGCGAGCCGGGAGCTTGGCGTCCGGGCCGATGCGGAGGGCGGGAGCGGTTTGGTCGCGGCGGCGGAGTTCTTTGACCAGCGGATGGTCGGGCCGCACACTTCGCAGACCGTCTAGCAGCACCACACTTGCCGGGCCGGCTTGGTCACCGTTCAGTTCGTCCCAGGCCTGGTAAGCGGCGTGCAAGGGGAGCGAAGGCTGCACGACCACCATGCCGCCTTGGTCGGCGTCGATGGTGCTCGGCCCGATGGCGAGGCCGACTTCAGCCAGCGCGGCCTGGGCGGGCATGTGGATGACCGTCTTGCGGTTGATTTGCTCCCAACCCCAGCCGGTGCTTGCAGTGAGCCAGGCCCCCCCGGCCTTGAGGAAGGCCTTGAGGGCGGGGACATCTCCTTCGCTGACCGCGTGGGCATCCAGCACTAAGATGTCGCGGCGAGGGTCGAGGGTGCCGAGTTGGTTACGCTTTTCCACCGGCAAGGCGAGGGACTGGGCCAAACCCGCCACCGCATCCTGGCGGATGCACACCAGCCGGGCCTGCGGGCGGCCGCTGGCCATCCATTGCACCAGGTTGCGGACGAGCCGCCGCGTGTCCCCGTTTTCGGGCAAGCCCAGGTAGCCGCCGTGGGCAAAAATCGCCACCCGCGCCCCACCCGCGTTGCTGGCTGCCAGCAGGGGCAGGCGTCCTCCGTCCACTCGGGCTGTCACCACCGGGAATGAACCCGGACCCACGCACGCCACCGTGCCCGGGGTGCCCGTGAGCGGGAGCCGCTGCACACCTTCGGTGAGGTTGGGGGATACGGTCTGGGTGAGCAGGGCCAGGGCCAAAGAAAGCATGGTTCTATTGAACCCGAACGAACCGGCGTTGCTCTTTGTTTCGTATCGCGATACCGACAAACCACGAGCGGCAAAAGTCGGGGGAGGACCGACGTGGCCCCGGCTCGCCACCGTAGAATCAAAGCATGAGTACCACTGCCGTCTTCGCGACCGTGGAAGAAGCCTTGGCCGAGATCCGGGCGGGACGGATGATCATCGTGGTGGACGACCCCGACCGCGAAAACGAAGGGGACCTGATCATGGCCGGGGAGCACTGCACGCCCGAAGCCATGAACTTCATGATTACTCACGGGCGTGGGGTGCCTTTCATCAGCACCACGCCGGAGCGCCTGCAGCAACTGGGCATCCCGATGATGACCAAGCAGAACACGGCCCGCCTCGGCACCGCCATGGCCGAGACGGTGGACGCCCGCTTTGGCACCACGACGGGCGTGAGCGCCGGTGACCGCGCCAAGACGGTCAACGTCTTCTGCGACCCGCAGGCCACTTCCGAACACCTGATGCGCCCGGGGCACGTGATTCCGCTCCGCGCCGAAGAGGGTGGCGTACTACGCCGCAGCGGCCACACCGAAGCCAGCGTGGACCTGTGCGTGCTGGCGGGCTACGCGCCGGTGGCGGTGGGCGTGGAGATCATTGGCGACGATGGCGAAATGCTCCGCATGGACGGGCTGATCCCGTACGCCGAGCACCACGGCCTTAAGATTCTCACCATCAGCGACCTCATCGCCTACCGCCGCAAGACAGAGCGGCTGGTGGAGCGCGTGGCCGGGCCGATTGACTTCCCGACCCGCTACGGCCACTTCACGCTCTACGCTTACGAAGCCAAGGTAGACCACGAGCCGTATTTGGCGATCACCAAGGGCGACCTGACCAACGGCGAGCCGACCCTGGTGCGCGTGCACAGCAGTTGCCTGACCGGGGACATCATGGGCAGCCTGCGCTGCGACTGCGGCGACCAACTGGCGCTGGCGCTGGAGACGATTGAGGAAGCCGGGCATGGATGCGTGCTGTACGTGGCGCAAGAAGGGCGCGGCATCGGCATCCTGAATAAGCTGCGCGCCTACGAACTGCAAGACAAGGGCCTGGACACCGTGCAGGCCAACGAGGCGCTGGGATTCAAGGCGGACTTGCGGGATTACGGGCTGGGGGCCCAAGTGCTGCATGAGCTGGGCATCCGCAAGATGCGCCTGATGACGAACAACCCCTCGAAGCGCATTGGCCTTGAAGGCTTCGGACTGGAAATCACCGAGACCGTGCCGATGGTGGCGGGGCACCGCAATGAGAATCGCAAGTATCTGGACACCAAGCGCGACAAGATGGGCCACACGTTACCGGTGGAGTAAGGGCCGGTAGAGTAACCCCATGCACTTCACATCGCCGAGCTTCGCTTCGCCTCCGAGAACGGCGATCTTCGTGGATCTGGAGAACGTTTACTACTTTCTCAAGCGGAGACTGAAGCCGGGCGAGGATGCCGTCTCGGCGATGGTCGAAACCCTCCGCGCGCTCAAGTTGGGCGTAAAGGAGCGCTTTGATCACGACGCCATCATTCTCTTTGCGTACGGCGACTTCGAGCGGTTGCCCGACACGGTGCAAAACCAGCTCTATCTGCTGGGATTTGACACCCGCAACGTGCTGGGCACCGAGCATAAGAATGCGGCCGACATGCAGCTTTGCATTGACGCGATGCATACGCTCTATGTGCGCGCTGACATTGCCTACTTTGTGATCGTCGCGGGCGATCGGGATTACATTCCGGTCATCAAGCACGTGGTGTCGCAAGGGCGTGAAGTGCTAGTGAGTGCCTTCAAGGACGCCACCAGCGGCGACCTCTTAGAAATCCTCGGCGCAGATCGGTTCTTCGATCTCACCGAGCTGGTGACCCAGCGGTTCAAGCTCATGAGCCGCGAGGAGATTGCTGTCCAAGAAGCAAAGGAGACTCGGGTGAACCCGGCACGACCCCAAACTCCTGGTCACGGGAAGGACAAATTGGCGGCAGCCGCGCCGGCGACCAAGTTCCCGGATGCGCGCCCGGTGCACGATGCCGACGCGAAGATTGCGCTCAGCACCATGATGCGTTACTTTGGCGACAAGCCCGAAGTCTGGATGTCGCCGTTCTTACACAAGTTGCGGGAAGAATTGCCAGAACTGGCGGAGTACGAGCGCAAGAGTCTGATTTCGACGCTGAAGGCTAGTGGCGCCATTGTGGTGGAGTCTCGTCCGGGCTGGAAGGATGGGGAAGCCGTGGACTATTCGGTCGCCATTATCAACTGGGATCACCCGCAAGTACGGGAGCTTAACCAGTGGGACGGCCAGTTCTAACTTGGCAGGTCCCTGAAGGGCAAAATTCTTCCGTTACAATAGGGGAGTTCTGAGAGAAGGCTCAACGGCGTGCTCACCTCTTGTTCGCCTATCCTGGCGACGGTGAGTCCCTGCGGATCCTCAGGCAGGTGAATCACTAATGCCGAGCCTTGTCATAGTCGGCGCCCAGTGGGGCGACGAAGCCAAAGGAAAGATGGTCGACGTCTTGGGGGGCGATGCCTCCTACGTGGTGCGCTGGAGCGGAGGCAACAACGCCGGCCACACCGTCATCATTGGCGACCAGACCTTTAAGTTCCAACTCATCCCGGCGGGCATCTTGCACCCCGGCACCGTCTCCATCATCGGGGGCGGCATGGTGGTGTGCCCCAAGCACCTCATCGAAGAAATTGACCGCACCCGCGAGCAACGCGCCGAACTGGGCGAGCTGATTGTCAGTCCGGCCGCGCACGTGGTGTTCCCCTACCACCGACTGCTAGACGCGCTGGAAGAGGAGGCCCGGGGTGAAAACAAGATTGGCACGACGAGCCGCGGGATTGGCCCGGCCTACACCGACAAGGTGAGCCGCATCGGCATCCGCATGGGCGAGTTTGTGGACCCGGACATCTTTGCCAAGCGCCTGCGCGATGTGCTGGCGGTGAAGAATCGCCTACTGCGCATGTTCGAACACGAGGAGATCGAGTTCGATGCCCTGCACGCCGAGTATGCGGCCTACGCCGAGAAGATTCGCCCGTATGTGAAGGATGCCGAGTCGCGCTTATTCTCGGCGTACCAGGCCGGCGAGCGAATCCTGTTTGAGGGGGCGCAGGGCACGTTCCTCGACCTCGACCACGGCACCTACCCGTATGTCACCAGTAGCCACCCGATTGCGGGGGGAGCGTGCCTGGGTACCGGACTGGGGCCGCGCCACATTGACCGCGTGCTGGGGGTAGCCAAGGCCTACACCACGCGCGTGGGCGAAGGCCCGTTCCCGACGGAACTCAATGACAGCATTGGCCAGGCGATTCGCGATGCGGGTCACGAGTACGGCACGGTGACGGGCCGTCCTCGACGGTGCGGCTGGCTGGATTTGGTGGCCCTGCGGCACAGCGCGGCGATCAACTCGCTGAGCGGCTGGGTGATGACCCGACTGGACGTGCTGAGCGGGCTGGAAGAGATCCGCGTGGCCACGGCCTACAAGCTTCCGAGCGGCGAGACGAAGTCGCTGCCGGGTTCGATGGCCGAATGGGCGCAAGCGGAGCCGGTCTACCAAACGTTTAAGGGCTGGTCGGGGAACCTGCGGCCTTGCCGCCAGTGGGATGAACTCCCGGCGGAGGCGCGAACTTTCTTGGAGTTCGTGGCCGAGGAAACGGGCGTGCCGATTGCAGTGGTAAGCGTCGGGCCGGACCGCGCCGAGACGATCATCGTTCGTCCCGACGCGCTTTGGGGCTAGTTCCCGGCCGTATCTGATCCCGGTTCCGATGGATTCGGGGCCGGGGTCTCGGGGTTATTGCTTTCCGTCGTCCCCGATTGTTCCTCCGGATTGCTCGGGGCGGGGTTCGAGGGCGGCGGTTGGTTGGGCGAGGCCCCAGTGCCGCTGGGCCACACGTTCTGCAGGTCAGCGGCGGCCATCAGGCTCGTTCCGCGAGCCGCGCGCACTTGGCGGGTGCCATCGGCGGCGTAGAGCAGCTTGCCGTCTCGCACCAGGCGCACCGTCATCATCGACGGGGCGTCATTACCATCCAGCCCGGGGTTCAGGATCTGTAGCGCCAGCGTGGTGGGGTCATCGGTGGGGAGAGCGGAAACGGTGACGCGCCACACATTGCCTCGGGGGTCGATTTCGACATCAAGGAAGCGACTCTCCGGGAGTTGGCATTCCGCCGCCAGAAAAGCGCGCGCTTGGCGTTCCGCCTCGAGTTCGGGGCCAACGGTGGGCAGCGGTTCGGAGGGGGAAGTGTTGTCCTCGGTGGCCATCGCGGTGCTCGTGCTGGCCTGGCCCAGGGGGATCGGAGCGGGGCGTTGAGCCGAGGCGGGCTTGGTGTTCTTGCCCAGCCAAAAGGCGCCCCCGGCCATCCCCACGGCGATGACGGCCAGCCCGGCCACGAACCACCGACCCCCGGTGCGGGGCACCTCGGCCACTTTCACGCGCAGGGCTTCCTCTTGGGCGGCCATGGCCGATTCGGTTTCGCGCAGGCGCGAGCGCACGTTGTCGTCGTCCGGGCGCACGTCGAGGGCCATGGCGTACCACTCTTTGGCCTGGCCGAGTTCGCCTTGCTCGCGGCAGATATCACCCAACAAACCCTGGGTGGTGGCGTTGTTGGGGTAACGCCGGAGGATGCTGAGGCACGTCTCACGGGCGGCGGCGTAGTCGCCCCGCATCCGTTGCAAGTTGGCCCGAGCGAGATCCCGGTAGACCAGTTGGTCACTCTCTTCGCCGGCCGCCTGGCCCTCCACCAGGGGAGCCCCACACTCTCCGCAAATCTGTGCCCCTTGGGTGTTCATTGCGAAGCAAAAATCGCAAATGATGTCGTTACTTCCCGGTACTTCCAAAACCGCCTGTTCCTCTCTCCGTTTCGTCCAAGGCGTCTGTGATCACTAGTTCGGCCCGCACCACGGGCGCCAATACGAACTGAGCGATGCGTTCACCTTTGGAGAGTGTGACGACGTCCGACCCCAAATTGATCACCAAAATCTTGATTTCGCCTCGAAAATCGCTATCAATGGTGCCCGGCGAGTTCACCATGGTGATGCCGTGACGGATGGCGAGGCCACTGCGGGGGCGCACTTGGATCTCGTAACCCTCCGGAATCATGACCCGCAGGCCCGTGCCCACGCTGGCGCGTTCCCCCGGTTGCAGCACCACATCGTGGGTGCACGTCACGTCCATGCCCGCCGCCCCGGCGGTTTGGTATTGGGGCAGGGTCGCGCCTTCTTCCAGTTGCACCGGCACCTTGATGGAGGGGACATCGCTCATGGTCTTGCACCATACTCAAGGCGAGGCGATGGGCGTAGTGATTCCGGACTGGCAACCGCTGGGGGACCGTGCCTGGGAGTGGGTCGGGGCTCCGCGCGGCGCGGCGGCGTGGCTGGCCTTGCAACCGGGGGTAAGTGAGGCGTGGGAAGCCTTCGGTACGGTGGCAGTTGAACTAGAGGATGGCGGGGCTTTGCCTGGGGGGTTGCCTGAAGGTTTGGGGGCTTCGGCTGGGCGAGAAGTGGTGTTGCCCGTCCGCTGGGATGGCCCGGACCTGGACGACGTCGCGGCCCGGGTGGACTGGACCCGCGAACGGGTCATTGAAGCCCTGATGCAGGCGCCGCTGGTGGTGGAGGCGATCGGGTTTCAGCCCGGTTTCCCTTACATGACCGGCTTGGCCGGGCCGCTGGCGGAGATTCCTCGGCGGGTGACCCCGCGCCCGCAGGTTCCGGCTGGCTCAGTGGCGTTGGCGCAGGGCATGGTAGGGGTGTATCCCCGGGCTTGCCCGGGAGGCTGGTGGCTGGTGGGCACCTGCCTCGTGCCGATGGTGGATGAGGCGACCGAGGAAGTCCGCTTAAGAGCGGGCGATGAAGTGCGATGGGAGCTGAGCGAATGAAGGCGATGGACCTGAACGTGGACGCGGGCGAGGGCCTGCCGTGGCCCGAGGAAGCCTGGGCGTGGGTGACCAGTGTCAACGTGGGGGCGGGCGCACATGCGAGCAGTCCAATTGAGTCCCGAGAGTTTGCGCGGGAGGCGCTTGAGCGCGGCCTGACGGTAGGGGTACATCCGGGCTACCCCGATCGAGAAGGATTTGGTCGCCGCCCCTGGCGCGAGGTGGGGGGCGACGTTTTGACGTCGCTCTTGGAGCAATGCGAAGGGTGGCGCGACCTGGGAGCGCAGTACCTGAAGCCGCACGGCGCGTTCTATCACGAAAGTGGCCAGGACGACCCGGCGGCGGAGTGGTTGCATCGGCTTCTGGCCGAGACCGGCTTGGGATTATTGGGCTCGCCTCACAATGCGCATGCCCAGGTGGCCCGGGAGGCGGGCGTGGAGTTCCGAGCGGAAGCGTTTGCCGACCGGGGCGTGCGTCCGGATGGCCTGCTGATCCCCCGGGGGCAGCAGGGCGCCGAACTAGAGACAGAAGAAGAAGTGCGCCAAGCGGTGGCGCGGGTAGCGCCCCACGTGCAGGTGCTGTGCCTGCACACCGACCGAGCGGGCTGGGATGAGCGTGTGCAAGCCACCCGGGCGGCCTTGGCCGACCTGGGATATGAGATTCGAGCGTGCCGATGGGATTGATGGACACGGGGCCGGGGGTCGTGTCCGGCCGGGAGCGGAAGGGCAAGCGCGGGATGGGGTTCCCACCGGGCGGGCTGTGGTCGCCGGATGCGCGGGCGCTGTTGGCGAGCTTGGGGGTTCCTGGCGAGAGCGCATTTGAGGTCTACGGGCGTTCGGTGGTGCTGCCGCAAACCGGTGTGCTGGTGATCGGTCAGGTGCGCCATGAAATCTCGGAGGGGCAAGTGAAGCTCACGCCGCGTCCGGGTTCGCCCAGGTTTGTGGTGGCCCCGTGGCCGGGGGAGGAACCGGTGATCATTGCCCCCCGCGACATGCCGGGGGAGGTCTTGCGCTTCGTGCCGTATCCCGAAGGTGGGCCGAGCCCCATCCTGGCCGGACCCTGGACCGTGAGCGCCACCAGCGACCGTGTGGGCATCCGCTGGCAGGGCCCGCAACTTGAAGCCCCGCCGCCCGGGCGCAGCCGCCCCATGGTGCCGGGAGCCATTGAAATCCCGCCGGATGGCCAGCCCATCACCCTCGGCCCGGACGGGCCGACGATTGGCGGCTACCCGCTGGTGGGCGTCATGATCCGCGCCGATGACGAAGTCCTCAGCCGTCTCGGACCGGGTGCGGTGCGCCATTGGCTTACCATCACAGGGGCTGAAGCCGAGGACCTCTACGCCGGGGACCAACGCCAACAGGCCCGCTGGATCGAGACGGTGCGACAGGGTCTCGCCCTGCGGCGATAGAAGATCAGGGGTAAGAAACAGAAATGGCGCAGCCCTGGCTCGTTTGGGATGGCACCTGTGGCATCTGCAATGCCACGGCCCAATGGGTGCGCCGCAAGGACACCGAGCGGCGAATTGTGATCTGCTCGTACCAAAACTGCACCCACCCGGTTTGGAGTGCCGACCTGACCCAGCGCGCCCAGGGCGAGGTGCTGTGGATTGACGAAGCAGGGCAGGTGAGCGGCGGGGGCCGCGCCGTGCTCAAGATGCTGCGAGTTTTGGGTTACCGGGGGCTTGGTTGGATTGCGTGGCCGCCCTTCATCTGGGTGTGGGAGCTCGGCTACCGGCTGGTGGCCCGCAACCGGAATGTCATAAGTCGGCGACTGGGTTTGGGTAGTTCTTGCGGCCTAGATGGACGCTATCCGGAAGTGGATTCCCAACCCTAACGCGGGACAACGGACCCGAAATGCCGTGCGAGGGTCCCGGTTCGCTTGAACTTGCCCATGCAGAACCCCAGAATATGCGCCATGCAGGTGCGGTTGGGTGCCTTCATCGTTCTGGGCGTGGCTGGTCTGATGGCTGGTTGTGTGAGTGTCCGAAGCGTTGAAGTCCAGCGGGAAAATGAAGCGACGGCAGAACGGGCGAAGCCCTCGCTGTCGGAGCTGAAACGCCATCTCACCCGTCCTGAGCGAGCCGAATACGTTTCGGTGCAAGTGGTGTGCCCCAATGGGGAGGCGGTCTGGCTGGAAGGCGTGACCGTGAAGAACGGTCAAGTGGAAGGCCTGGCCTGCGCCACAGGCCCCGAAACCCAACCCCAAGTGGTACGAGTTAGTGACGCCAATCTCCGCGATTGGATGGTGATTCGCAACCAAGAAATGACCGGCGGGTATACGCTTTCGACCACATTGCGGTAACGAGATCAGCCAGAGGGCGGTCGGTACCGCCCCTGACACCGGCGCGCGCCGCGCCAAGATCTCATGTTTGAATACCGAATTTTAGAATCTGATGATGATTTGCGCAGGCTTGTCAGCCTTCGCAATCGCTACTTCCCGGATAACCCCGTCACGCTTGAAGAGCAGAAAGGGATGATCGCGATGTTGCCGGCCCGCTTTGAAAAGCAGCGCTGGGGCGTTTTTTCCGAGGGTGAACTTGTCGCTTGTTTTGCGATTGAGCGAGAGGATCCCCTTGAGGAGGGCCGGGAGTTCCTCTTTGTGATGACCGAAGAATCGGTTTCACGCCAAGACGTTGACGCTTTTGTTCAGCGGCTGTTGGAACTGGGGCGCGACCGAGGAAGCCGAAGTTACACGGCGATGACTTCGTCGCTGCGCCCCGAACTCCGATCAGCTTGGGAAGCGGTAGGAGCGGAGTTCAAGCAGGAAAACCCGGTGAGTGCCATTGACTTGCGTGAGTGGGACATGCCGGCGGAACCCGTGCCGGGGGTGACCATTCGTCGGTTCGACTTCTTGAACGAGCCGGAGGCTCTCCAGCGCGAACACTACGACATGTTTTGGGAAGCGATGATGGACGTGCCGTGGCCCACACCGTTGGTGAAGGAGCCGTTCGAGGAGTTCGTGGACTACTTTAAGGCTCCGCTCGGGCGGCAGGGTCGCGACTGGGTGGCAATGGAGGGCGACCGGATCCTGGGGATGTCTCAGGTTCGGCCGTTCCATGCCGATACGGGCAACCTGGGCGCGAGCACCGGGTTTACCGGGGTGCGGAAGGAAGCCCGCCGTCGCGGACTCGCCCGAGCGCTGAAGTGCCACGCCTTGCAGGACATGAAGGCGATGGGCCGCACCATTGTCTACACCGACAACGAGGAGAACAACCCGATGTACCAGCTGAACCTGCAGTTGGGCTTCCGTCAGGTGCACTCGCTGTTCATCTTCACGGGCAACCTATAAGGTCAACAAAAAACCCCCTTGGTCAATTTGACCAAGGGGGTTTCTCATTCTTAGCGCCAGGACGCTTACTTGTGGATGGCCATGCCGTGCGCGTCTTCGAAGGCTTCGAGGACGGCTTCGCTCATGGAGGGGTGAGCATGGATCATCTCGGACATGATTTCGATGGTGGCTTCCAGCTTGATGGCCGCCGCGCCCTCGTGGATCATGTCGCTCACGTGCGCGCCGATCATGTGCACGCCCAGGATTTCGCCGTACTTCTTCTCGGCGACAACCTTGACGAACCCATCTTGGTGGCCCGACGCCATGGCCTTACCGAGCGGGCGGAAGGCGAACTTGCCCACCATCACGTCGTAGCCCTTCTCTTTGGCTTCGCCTTCGGTCAGGCCGACGCTGGCAACTTCCGGCACGGTGTACACGCAGTTGGGGACCACCTTGTAGTCCACCTTGCGGTCGCCGCCCTTCACGATGTTGCTGGCGACGATGGTGCCCTCGTGGCTGGCCATGTGGGCGAGTTGGATGCGGCCCGTGACGTCACCGATGGCCCAGATGTTGGGGACGTGCGTGCGCAGGCTGTCGTCCACCACTTCCACGCCGCGTCGGTGGAGCTTGACCCCGATCTTCTCGAGGTTCATGTTGTCGGTCATCGCCTTGCGGCCGACGCCGAGCAGCACCACGTCCACTTCAATTTCTTCCGACTTGCCGGCGCTGGTGACGGTGCACTTCCAGCCGGTCTTGGTCTTCTCGCACTTGTCCAGGCTGGCGCTGGTGCGCAGGTCCACGCCTTGGCGCTTCAGCAGCTTGCCGAGTTCCGCACCCAGGTCGGCGTCGAACATCGGGATCGGCTGGGGCATCATTTCCACCAGCGTCACTTGGGTGCCGAGGCCGTTGAAGACGTAGCTGAACTCCACGCCCACGGCGCCCGCGCCCAGGATGAGCATGCGCTTGGGCACGAACGGGGCCGTCACGGCATCGTCACTGGTCCACACGCCGTCTTCGCGCTTGCCTTCCAGGCCCGGAATGGTGAGGTAGATCACGCTGGAGCCCATGGCGAGGATGAAGTTCTTGGCGCGCAGGGTTTGCGTCTTGCCGTCCTTCTCGACTTCCAGGGTGTGGGCATCCACGAACTTCGCGAACCCTTCCACGTGGTTGATCTTGTTCTTCTTGAACAGCATGCCGACGCCACCGCGCAGGGTTTCAACAATCTTGTTGCGGCGGGCCGAGAACTTCTCGAAGTCCATGCTGACTTCGCCGGTCACCACCACGCCCAGGTCGCCCGCGTGCTTCACGTCGTTCAGGCGCTCCACGCTGCCGATCATGGCCTTGCTGGGGATACAACCCCAGTTCAGACACGTACCGCCGAGGTACTCCTTCTCGACGACCGTGACCGTAGCCCCGAGCTGGGCGGCGCGAATCGCGGCAACATAGCCACCGGGGCCCGCCCCAATGACAACGACATCTGCATCAAACTTTTCTTGGGCCATAGGATAATCCTGGGGTTCGGTTTTGGTGATATCGCTAATCTGGCGGATCAGCGATTCAATCGAGGCAGGAATCAGCGCGGCCTGATTGACAATCGGGTCGCCAGAACTGGTGTCTGCCACGCTATGAGAATACCAAGGGCATCCCGGGTGCCGTAGGGAACTCACCCCCTTGGCGGGAGGCCAAAGGGGTGCCGGAATGGGGCCAACCGTTAGGCCAGCGTGATGCGGTCGTTCAGGTAGACGTCTTGGATGGTTTGCAGGAGCTTGGCGCCCTCGGCCATCGGGCGCTGGAAGGCCTTGCGGCCACTGATGAGGCCCATGCCGCCCGCGCGCTTGTTGATGACGGCGGTGGCCACCGCATCCTTGAAGTCGTTGGCGCCGCTGGCCCCGCCGCTGCTGATGAGCCCCGCGCGCCCCATGTAGCCGTTGATGACTTGATAGCGGGTCATATCAATCGGGTGATCGCTGCACAGTTCGGTGTAGATGCGGTTGTCGATCTTGCCGTAGCTGGAGTTGCCGGTGTTGAGGGCTCCGTAGCCACCGTTGACTTCCGGAAGCTTTTGCTTGAGGATGTCCGCTTCGATGGTGGCGCCGAGGTGGTTGGCCTGGCCCGAGAGGTCAGCGGAGAGGTGGTAATCCGTCTTGCCTTGCTTGAAGGCGTCGTTGCGCAGGTAGCACCACAGAATGGTGGCCATGCCGAGCTCGTGGGCGTGGGCGAAGGCTTGGCTCACTTCTTGGATTTGGCGGGTGGCTTCGTCGCTGCCGAAGTAGATGGTCGCCCCGATGGCCACACAACCCATGTTCCAGGCTTGGTCCACCTGGGCGTACATCACCTGGTCGGCCTTGTTGGGGTAGGTGAGGAGCTCGTTGTGGTTGATCTTGAGGATGAACGGAATCTTGTGGGCGTACTTGCGCGCCACCGAGCCGAGCACGCCGTAGGTGCTGGCCACGGCGTTGCAGCCGCCTTCGATGGCGAGCCGGACAATGTTCTCAGGGTCGAAGTATTCGGGGTTCTTGGCAAAGCTGGCACCGGCGCTGTGCTCAATGCCTTGGTCCACCGGGAGGATGCTCATGTAGCCCGTGCCGGCCAAGCGGCCGGTGCCCAGAAGCTGCTGGATGCTGCGCAGGACGGGGATGCTGCGGTCGCTGGGGCCGAACATGCGGTCCACAAAATCCGGGCCGGGCTGATGAAGGGAAGACGCCGGAACAGTCTTGCATTCGTGGTCAAGGAGGGACGCTTGATCTTCGAGGAGGGAGCGGATTTGCTCGAGGCTCATTGCCGGACTGTCAGCCATAGATGGATTTTGGCACGGTGCGGTGCGGGGGCCCAATTTTCGAGAGTTTCCCCGAGAAAAGCAACCGAAACCCCGGTCAACCCGGTATGACCAACGGATGGCTTCGGTTTTGCGGAGCCTCGGGAGTGAATGAGAACAATGAAGCGTTGGTCGTGGGTGTGCTTGGCACTGGCCGCAGCCCTGGCGCACGGGCAAGACGTGCTGACGATTGATGAAGCCCTGGCATCGGCACGAGAGAACAATGGGGACGTTCGTAGTGCTTTCTTGAGCGTGCGGGCGGCGGAGCAAGATGTGAAGTCGGCGCGGGCTGACTTTTTGCCGTCGGTCTCGGCGAACCTTTCTCGCAGCTCGGGGTGGCAAGAGCGGTACACCGGCTTTAACCAAGGCCGCACCGACTTCAACAGCACCAACAGCAGTGTTTCGCTGGACTACCGCATCCTGGATAACGGCCAGCGACGCTACAGCTTCGATCGGGTGCTGCTCAGCCAGGATGTGGCCCTGCTCAGTGCGCGCCAGACTCTGCGAACCACGCTCTTCAACGTGCACCAGCGTTTCTATGACGCTCTGCGCTCGCAGGAACTGTTCCGCGTACGGAATGCGCAACTGAAGCGCTCGGAAGAACTGCTGAAGCAAGCCGAAATCAGCGCCGACCCGGCCATCGGGGCGATCCCGCGCCGAGATGTGTTGCAAGCGCGCGCCGACCTGCTCAACTCCCGAGCCAGCGTGCTGCAAGCCCAAAATAACGTCACGAATAGCCTGGCTAACCTCAAGGCGGTGCTGGGATGGAGCACGGGTGAACTCCCGGAACTCGATTCCCAGACCGACCCGAATCGACGGCCGGAAGAGCGCGATCTGGAATCGCTGGTGAACAAGGCCCTGGAAACCCGCCCCGACCTGGTGGCGCAACGCAAGCGCGTGGAGCAGAGCCAAGTCGCCCTGCGGCTGACCAAGCTGAACGTGGGCGTGCAATACAGCCTGAATGCGCAGTACACGCGCACCTTTAACGAGGACGTGAGCGATCGCCCGCAACTGGTGTTCCAAGCCAGCATGCCGGTTTACGATGGCGACAGCCGCCGGGCGGAAGTGCGCGGGAGCGAGCTCTCGCTGGAAGCCCAACTTGCCTCCTTGCAGCAAACCGAGCGCGATGTGGTGGCCGAAGTGGAAAGCGCCTACAAGTCGTACGCCCAGAACGGGTTGATCCTTGAGGCCAGCCAGCTTGCATTGCAGGCTGCCCAGGAAAACTACGACGCGGCCAGCAAGTCGCTGCAGCTCGGGGCGGGTGACGTCATCGATGTGCTCACCGCTCAGGTGACTTTGGTGACAGCGGAAACAAATTTTGTCCAAAGCCTGTATGACCTATTGATAAGCGAAGTCCAACTGGACCTTGCCGTCGGGGATCCGATTCCGGGTGAGCCAGTCGAAGAATCAGTAGGGGAATGAACAAAACAACAGTAGGGGTCGTGGCAGCCCTGGTCGTCTTGGGGGCGGCCGGGTGGTACACCTTGCGTAACAACACGCAGGGTGGTGCCGAAGTGGAATTTCGATACGCTCCGGTATCGAAAGGTGAATTGTTTCGCTCAACCAGTGGCACGGGCAACCTCGTCCCGCTCACCCGCGTTACGGTTCGTAGTAAGGCGGGGGGGACGGTCGTTCGGCTTGCTGTGGAGGAAGGGTCCGTCGTCAACCGCGGTGATCTTATCGCCCTTATCGACCCCCGTGATACGCGTACGCTCGTGGAGCAGGCCCAGGCCGACCTCACTGGCGCCGAGGCCCGGGTTCGCTCCGCCGAGATCACGGCGAGCCGAACGGTCCAGGACGTCGAGCAATCGGTTAGAGATGCGCGCATTCGACTAGATCAGGCCAAGATTCGCCTGAAGAATGCACAGGAAGCGGCGAAGGCCGAACCGATGACGTACGGGGCTCAGTTGGAAAATGCCCGGGCCAGTGTCCGAGCCGCCGAAGAGGCGATGAAGCAACTGAAGGAAGTCGACCTGCCGCAACGCCGCCGAGATGCCGAAACAGCCCTCGAGCGGACGCGTACGCAGTACGAGACCAGCCAGGCCGCCCATGAGCGTGCGAAGCAGCTTTACGAATTAGGCTATGTCAGCAAGGCGGACCTGGATCGGGCCGCGAGCGACGAACAGAGTTCTCGCAGTAGCTTCTTGGTGGCCCAGCAACGCATGAGCACGTTGGAAAGCGAACTGGAGATTGCCCTGCGCACCCAGCAAACTCGAGTGGATCAGGCCAAGTCCTCGCTTCGGCAAACCGAAGCCGGTGAGATCCGCCTCGGTCAATCTCAACGCGATGTGCAGGACGCCCAGAAGGCGGTGGAGCAAGCGGAGATTGCGCTAAAGACGGCGGAAATCAACCGCGCGAACGTGCAATTGCGCCGAGCCGACCTCCAGAGCGCGCAATCGAGTGCGGTTCGAAGCCGGGTGAGTGCTCAGAACGCACAGCAACAGCTTGAAGAAACCACGGTTTCCGCACCCCGCGCTGGGGTGGTGACGCAGAAGTACCTTGAAGAAGGCACGATTGTGCCGCCCGCCACGAGTGCCTTTGCCGAAGGAGCGCAGATTGTTGAAATCGCCGACACGAGCAAGATGTTCGTCGAGGTCAATGTGGATGAGAGTGATATCTCGTCCGTCAAGATCGGGATGCCGGTTCGCATTGCGGTGGAAGCCTACGGCCAACGCCGATGGCGCGGCGTAGTCCGCAAGATATTCCCGAGCGCGGTGAACCAGAACGGCGTGACGAACATCCGCGTGCGGGTGGAAGTCGTGAGTGAGGAAGCCGGATCGGGTCGCGGAGGCGGTCGCCCCGGAATGGGCGGCGGTGCCCCCGGTGGGGCCCCTGGGGGAGCCCCGGGTGGCGCCCCGAGTGCCGGTGCGGCCGGTGGTCCGGGCGCGGCGGGTGCCGGCCGGGCGAGTGGCAGTGCCACCAGCCGGCAGGCTGATCGCGGCGGACGACCGGAAGGTGCGGCTCAAGGCCAAGCTCAAGGCCAGGGTCAAGGTCAACGACCGCAGGGCCAGGGTGGCCCCGGCGCCGGACAAGGTTCGGGTCGGCAACGACCGAGTGCCGAAGGGACTTCAGCTCCGGATCAACCGGCAACCGGACGACCGGGCGCGGGGGCCACGGGGGCACCGCGAACCGGCGGTATGCCGGGCGGGAACCGAGCGGGCGGCGGTGCCGGAGCAGCGGGAGCCAATGCCCCGCGTAGCACGGCTATGGCCGACCAAGTGCTTAAGCCAGGGATGAGCGCCACGTGTGAGTTCATTCAGATCGAAATCAAGGACGTGCTGCTGGTGCCGCAACAAGCGGTCCAGCGCGAAGGTGGCAAGACGTACGTTCGCGTGAAGTCGAGCGACCCGATGAAGCCCGAGCGACGGGAAGTGAAGCTCGGCGAACTCGGCAACGACGGCTACCAAGTGCTGGAAGGGCTGAAGGAAGGCGAGGAAGTTGTCATCGCCGAAATCAACCTGCAACAACTGCGCGAGCGCCAAGCCCGCATTGAGCAACAGCAACAGGGCGGCGGCTTTACGGCCGGTGCCGGTGGACAAGGACCGCAACGACGATGATGATCTTCGAAACCCTCGATATGGCCATCCGGGCCGTGGCCGCGAACAAACTCCGGTCGGCGCTCACTATGCTGGGCGTCATTATCGGGGTGGGTTCGGTCATCGCCATGATTGGCATTGGCGAAGGCACCAAGCGCAAGTCGCTTGAGCAGCTGGAGATCATGGGCTCGAACCGGATTTCGGTGATGCCGGACTGGGGGCGAGGCCGTGGCGGCGACAACAACGACAGCACGCTGCGCCTCTCCGACGTCGAGCGCATTGAGCGGATGGTGCCCCACGTCCAACTCATCACCCCGGTGGTGCGTGGACGCGGCGGCAACTCCGGGACGGTGAAGTTCGGCGGCAACACGCACCGCACCAACGTGATTGGCGCGCGCCCTGAGATCCAGATCATCGAGAACGCCCGCAAGATGATTGAGGGCGGCTTCTATTCTCAGGAAGACGAGATCATGCAGAACCGGGTGGCTGTGCTGGGCTACGAGGTCTACAGTCGCCTTTACGAAGGTGAAAACGCCGTGGGGACGACCATCCGCATTGGCGACCAGCCGTTCGAAGTGGTGGGCGTGGTGGACTACAAGGGTGGCTCGGGGATGATGAACCCGGACGACCAGGTCTACATCCCGTTTAACACGGCGGCTTACCGTTTGCTGGGCACCCGCGACCGGATTAGCTACATCACGGCGCAGGCCATCAACAGTGACCTGATGAACGTGACTCTGGACGACATCACGAAGGTGCTGTATTCCACGCGGCGCAATGCGTCGGGCGAGGCTCTGTTCCGGGTCTTTAACCAGGCCGAATCGCTCGAGGCGATTCAGACGCAGTCCCGCTTGCTCTCTCTGCTCCTCGCCGGGATTGCCTCGGTTTCGCTCCTCGTCGGGGGCATCGGCATCATGAACATCATGCTGGTGTCGGTTACCGAACGCACCAAGGAAATCGGCCTACGCAAGGCCATCGGCGCAACGCGCGGCAGCATTCTCTCGCAGTTCTTGATGGAAAGCGTGGTGATGTGTCTGCTGGGGGGTCTCCTCGGCATCATCCTCGGGCAATTGGGCGTTCGGTTTGTGGCCGGGCTGCTGCAAGTGCCTCCGGTGATTGACCAGACCGCGATTCTCAGCGCCTTCGGGTTTGCATCCGTTGTGGGGGTTTTCTTTGGCCTGTACCCGGCCATCCGAGCGAGTAACCTGCAACCGATCGAGGCCCTCCGGCACGAGTAAGCCCCGCTGACCCTTTAGGATCGTCCATGAACACCGTCATCAAAGTCGAAAATCTGGCCAAGCGCTACGAAATGGGGGACATGATTGTCCACGCACTTCGGGATGTCTCGGTGGAGATTCAGGAAGGCGAGTTCGTGGCGATCATGGGGCCGTCGGGTTCGGGCAAGTCCACGTTCATGAACATCCTGGGTTGTCTCGACCGACCGAGTGGCGGGCAGTATTTCTTGGACAACCAAGAGGTCTCTCAGCTCAACGACAACGCCCTAGCGGAGATCCGAAACAAGTACATCGGGTTCGTTTTCCAGAACTACAACCTGCTGCCCCGCACGACCGCCATGAAGAATGTGGAGTTGCCCCTGCTATACGCCGGGGTGAAGGATCGTTCCACGCAAGCGAAGATTGCCCTGGAGCGAGTGGGACTGGGCCAGCGCCTGGACCACAAGCCGAACGAACTCTCCGGGGGCCAGCAGCAGCGGGTCGCCATTGCGCGCGCCATCGTCACGGACCCCGTGATGATCCTGGGCGACGAACCGACCGGGAACCTGGACAGCCGCACGGGCGAGGAGATCATGGCCTTGTTCCAAGAGCTCAACCGCGCGGGCAAGACGGTGGTCATCGTGACGCACGAAGAAGAAGTGGCCCACCACTGTAAGCGGATCCTCCGGTTCCGCGACGGGCGAATCCTGAAGGACGAGACGGTGGAGAACCCGGTGGATGCCCGCGATGTGCTGGCCTCGATGCCGCTTCCGGAAGACGCCGTTCCCGCGTCATAAGCTCGTCATTAGCTCAAAGTACAAGAATTAGCTCATCCCCCGCACAAGTAGGGGGGTAAAGATCGCTATGCGACCTGCCAAATCTCCCAGTAGGGAGCCAATGAGGAAACGGAGTTTGTCTCCCTTACGGGGAGACTACATTGAAGGAAAAGACATTCGAAGACGAGCAACGTCTTGAACTGTTTCGCATCGATGATGCTGACCGACGAGCCTTGCGCAGCCTGCGCGGCCTGATCGGGCGGCGTATGACCGAGATCGTGGATGCGTTCTACGACCACCTGGGCAAGTTTGACGAGGCGATTGACGTCATCGAAAACGCGGGCTCATCGGTTGAGAGACTGAAGAAGACCAACCCGGTCTACTTTGAGACTCTGCTGGAAGGCAAGTTCGACAGAGCCTACTTCGAAAGCCGTTCGCATATCGGGGCGGTGCACGCACGGATTGGACTCTCGCCGCAGTGGTTCTTCGGCGCGATGTCGACTTACTACCAAGTAATCACGCGGCGCATTGTGCAGGCGTATTGGTGGAAGCCGTGGCACCTCAACCGAGCCCTGACGGCGTTGCAGAAGGGGTTCAACCTCGACCAGTCGCTGATTTTGGAAGCGTACGTGAAGTACGGCTTTGTGGCGGAATTCGAAGACGTGGTCGGCAAGAGCACGGACATCAGCGGTGTACTCTCGGCCAGCGGCTCGCAACTGCGCGAGGTCGCGGTGGAGGCCGGCTCGGGTCTGCAAGACCTGGCCTTGGTGACGGAGCAACTGGGCGAAACCGCCACCAATGCCGCCATGGTGGCCAACGAAGCGCAAGAAAGCATGCGGCGCATTTCGCGGTCGGGCGTGAGCCTGGACCAAGGTGCCAAGCGCATGGAAGATGTGGTTCGCACAGCCGTCGTGGCGCTGGAGAACATGGACACCAGCATGAGCCAGATCATCCAGCACGGGGCGATCTGGACCCAGCTGAAGGAGCGCGTGGAAGTGCTGGCGCGGGTGAAGGATGCGGTGCTCTTGACCTCGGAAGGGGTGAAGGAAGTGCACGAGCAGGCCGACAAGGTGAGCGATATTGTGCGCACCATTGAGGAGATTTCGGACCAGACCAACTTGCTGGCGCTGAACGCCGCCATCGAAGCCGCCCGAGCGGGCGAGCACGGCCGAGGATTTGCCGTGGTGGCCGACGAAGTGCGCAAGCTGGCCGAGCACACGGCCCGGCAGACGCAAGAGATTCAGGAGCTGATCGAGGTCATGCTGACCAAGAGTGCGGCGACCCGCAAGGCCATGATGACGACGGAAGACGACGTGCAAGACGTGGCGCATCTGACGGACGAAGCGACCGTGGCACTCTCTAAGATTGCCGACCTGGGCGAAGGCGCCGCGACCCGGCAAACCGAACTGCACGAAGCCATGAGCACCGTGCAGCAAGTGCTGGCGGAGAATCTGGCGCTGATTAGTACGGTCTCGCAAGAGATTTCGTCGGCGGAAAGCTCGCTGGATCACCTCGCCGCGATCGCCGAGGAGAACTCGGCCTCGACGGAAGAGATGAGTGCCTCGGCGCAAGTGCTGAGCGCGCAAGTGCAGCAGGTTTCGGCCAGCGCGATGCTGGTGGAAGACCAGATCGAGAACCTCGGGGAAGTGGTTGTGCTTTCGCGCCGAGTGATCGAAAAAGCCAGCGCCTAGTCATCGCAAATAGTTGGAACGCGGCAATAGCCCTTCGCCGCGTTCCCTCCTCGCGCCGACCCGGGTGGACCTTTCGTAGGAGAGTACGAATATGTCCACCGGGTCGGTCTTGCTTTGGTTCCGTAGTGATTTGCGGGTTCACGATCACGGTTTGCTAGCCCAGGCGGCGGCGAAGGGGCACCCAGTGGTCGCCCTCTTTGTGTGGGAAGAAGCCTGGATGCGCACGACGCGACTGGGTTGGCCGCGGATGGGGTCGCATCGGGTGCGGTTCTTGGCCGAGACCTTGGCGGACCTGCGAGATCAACTGGCGGCGCGGGGCGTGACCTTGCGGGTGCTGTTGGGGGACCCCGAAACCATCGTGGCGGAAGAAGCCGCCCGGTGGGAGGTGCAGCAGGTTTGGGCGCACACGGAGCCCGCCTGGGACGAGGTGCAATTGGAGAAGCGTCTGGCCCTGCGGCTACGGCGGCAAGGGGTTTGGGTGCAGTTTTCCTCGGCCGACACCCTGCATCACCGCGATGATTTGCCCTTTGCGGTGCCGGCACTACCCCGGGTGTTCACGCAGTACCGCTCGCGGGTGGAGAAGTCGGTGCGGGTGCGCCCGGAGGCTGTTCTTGAGACGGGGCTGGTGGGGGTGAAGTGCGAGCCGGCGTGGGAGGTGCCGCTGTTGCCCCGGGAGGCGGCGGGGCGCTATGCGGGTGGTGAACGCGCGGGCCTGGCCCGGCTGAACCATTACCTGTGGCAGACCGACCGGCTGGCGGTTTACAAGCAGACCCGGAACGGCTTGCTGAACGAGGATGACAGCAGCAAGTTCTCGCCGTGGCTGGCGTGCGGGGCGTTGTCGCCGCGCCGGGTATGGCACGAGGTGAAGCGCTACGAGCAGGAGCGCGGGGCGAACGAGAGCACCTACTGGCTGGGGTTTGAACTGCTGTGGCGCGATTTTTTCCACTGGTCGGCGCGGGCGCACGGGCGGGACTTGTTCTTGGACGGGGGGATCCGGCAGGCGCGGGTGGCGTGGCGGCGCGACCGGGATGACTTTGAGCGCTGGCGCACGGGGACCACGGGCTACGCGCTGGTGGATGCGTGCATGCGCGAACTGGCGGCCACGGGCTATATGAGCAACCGGGGGCGGCAGGTGGTGGCCTCGTTCTTGGTGAAGACGCTGGGGGTGGACTGGCGGTGGGGCGCGCGGTGGTTTGAATCCCAACTGGTGGATTGCGACCCGGCGAGCAACTACGGCAACTGGCAGTACGTGGCGGGGATCGGGCACGATCCGGTGCCGTTCCGGGTGTTTGATGTGGAGAAACAGACGCGCACTTACGACCGTGATGGCGCGTTTGTGCGGCGATGGGGGCCGAAGGCGCTGACCCTGCCGATGGTGGATTTTGCCACGGCAACGGCGGAAGTGCGCGAGCGGTATCGGCGCGCCGGCCTGCCGGTGTGAGCCCTCGGGGCGGAGCGGAGTTATCCCCGCGTCTTTTGAAAAATAGTAGATAATAGTCTACTAATCACCAGGCGAGATGCGCATAATAGTAGACGTAAGTCTATATGATAGTCAGCCTCTTTCGCCCGGGCTTTTACGCGGCCGAACATGACCCGGCCGTGCCGACCGTGATCTTTGACGGAGACACGGTGCGCGACGCCACCCCCGCCGCCCTGCAGCGGGGTGTGCAAGTGGGTGGGGGACTGGCCGATGCGAAGGCGATCTTGCGGGAGGATGGCCAATACGTGGCGGTGGATATGGCCCAGGCGCGGCGGCGGGCGGCCACCTGGTGGCGGGCGCTGCTGGCCTACAGTGACCTGATTGTGGTGCGCAGCCCGGCGGAGGCCCTGGTGGACCTGCGCGCCCACCCCGACCCGCGCGAGGTGGCGGGGGAGATGGCGCGGGCGGTGCGGCGGTCGGGGCCGGGGGGCGTGGCCATGGGACTGGCCAGGGCAGCCTGGATGGCGGATGCCGTGCGCGTGGAGGTGCCCCCGGATGCCCTGGACCTGGGGGTTTACGGCGGCGGCGAGGTGGAGGCGAGCGAACTGGCACGCTGGCCCGTGGACTGGCTGACGGAGCTGACGACCGAAGAGCGTGACCGCTTGAAGCTGCTGGGCTACCGGCGGCTGGGGGTGGTGGCGCAACTGCCCCTGCCCGCGCTGACCCGCGCGGTGGGCAAACGCGCCTGGTGGGTGCAACAACTGGCACAGGGGGCGGACCCCGGCGCGCTGAAACCCAACTACCCGCCGGAGGCTTACACCGAAAGGTGGGATTTCGGGGCCGGGTGCGAGGACCGCATGGCGCTGGAACTGGCCGGGGATGAGATGGCGCACCGCCTAGCCCTGCGCCTGGCGCGGCACGACCGCATGGCCAGCACCCTGTGGCTGACGATGACCAACGAGGAGGGGGAGACCGTGACGTACCGGCGGCAACTGGCGAAGCCGGTGGCGCAGGCGCACCCGTTGCGCGTGTTCTACCGGCAAGTGGTGGACCGGGGGCTGCCGTGGCCGCCGGTGCGCGCCACGCTCTCTTTGCCTCGATTGCAGGGGGCGAAGCGGGTGCAGAGGCAACTCGACCAAATGGTGGGTTCATCCGAGCGGCAGGATGCCGCCGAGACGGCCCGGGCGCGGGTGGTGGCGGCGATGGGGGTGGGCACCATCAAGCGGGCGTGCGAGATCGAGATCAGTCGGCGCGAGCGGTGGCTGCGCCAGTGGAGTGACGCGATTGGCTGGTCGTGAGATCCTGGCGCGGTGGCGCGAGGTGGGCGCGTGGTGGGAAGGCGAAGTGCCACGCGAGGTTCTGCGCTGGCGTGACCACCGGGGGCGCGTGCACGAGGACATCACGCCGCTCTCGCGATTGGTAAGCGGGGCGCCGCCGGTGACGCTGGACGTGGACCCTTACGCGCACCGGGAGGATGTGCTGCTGCGCCCGCGCAAAACCCGTGACGAGAAGGTGCGGCGGGCCAACGGGATGATCCGCGAGCCCGTGTATCCGCAGTACCGGAGCGGGGCGACGGACTACACACTGCTGCACGCCGTCTCGGGCTACTCCTTTGGGCGGAGCGTGATGTTTGCCACCGAGATTGCGCGGCGGGCGGCGCAAGTGGGCATCCCTTCGGCGCTGCTGGCCGACCGGATGTCGCTGGCGGGGGTGGTGGAGTTTGCGCGGGATGCGCGGCAGTGCGGGGTGAAGCCGCTGATTGGCACCACGATCGAGATGGTGGAGGGCGGCGACCTGGTGCTGGTGGCGATGACGCCGGCGGGCTATCGCTCGCTTTCGCACCTCGTCACCCACTGCCATTTGCGGCATCCGCGCCTGTATCCGCTGGGTTCGCGGGCGCTCTTGGGGGAATACACGCAGGACGTGCTGGTGCTCACCGGGGGCAGCGCGGGGTGGGTGGACCGGCCCCTGCAGGCCGGCAACTTGCAAGAGGCGGAAGACCGGCTCAACCAATTGGTGAAACTCTACGGGCGGGAGCGGGTGTTTGTGCAAGTGGAGCGCACGTTTGAACCCTGGGAGTGGAACTGCAGTTACCGCCTGCTGCAACTCGCCGAGGCGCTGGGCGTGACGCCGGTGGCGGGCGGGCCGGTGACCCACGCGGAGTTGGACCAGTTTCCGGCGCAGGATGTGGCCCTGTGCAGCGCGACCCTGGCTACGGTGGAAGAGCTCTTCGGGCGCAAGCCTACGCGCCACCCCGACCAGCCGCAACCCCGCCCCCGCCCCCTGCGGGCGCTGAATGCCGAGCGCTACCTGTGCCCGCCGGCCGAGATGCTGACGCGCTATCAGGATCGCCCCGACCTGGTGGCGAACACGCACCGCGTGGCGGAGATGTGCGACGACGACCTGCTGCCCCGGCGCACGGAACTGCCGCCCATGGCCGCCGACGAGAGCCAAGCCCTGCGGGCGGCGGTGATGAGCGGGGCCGCGCTGAGGCACAGCAACCCCACCAAGGCCCTGCACCGGCGGCTGAATGGGGAGCTGGATCGCATCATCCGGCTGGGGTTTGCGGGGCACTTTCTCATGGCCGCCGACCTGGTGCGGTGGGCGGGCGACCAGGGCATCCTGCTCAGCGGGCGGGGGTCGGTGGTGGATTGCGCGGTGGCGTACTGCCTGGGCATCAGCCGCATTGATGCCTTTACGCACCGCTTGCACTTCGACCGCTTTTTGCCGGATGACGGGAGTAAGCGCCCGGATATTGACATGGATTTTGAGGCGCACCGGCGCGATGACGTGCGCAACTACATGATCCACCAGTACGGGGTGGACCACGTGGCGACGGTGGCGGCCTTTGGCGCTTACGGCACGCGTGGCATCCTGCGGGAGGTAGGCAAGGCGCTAGGTTTGCCTACCGATGCCATTGGTTTTATTGCCAAGCGGGTGCACGGGGGGATTGACCCGGAGCGCCTGGCGCGCAACATCAGCGAACGCCCCGAGCTGAGAGACAGTGGCATTTCCACCGAAAGGTTAGAGTGGGTGTTCCGCCTCTCTACGGTGCTGGCGGATGTGCCGCGCAATATCCGGGCGCACTCTTCGGGCGTCATTGTCTCCCGTCGGCCGCTGGCGGATACGGTGCCGGTGCAGTGGTCAGCGGGCGACCAGGAAGACGGCAACCTGCGCATCATCCAGTGGGATAAGCGCAGCGCCAAGCACTACTTCGATAAGTTCGACATCCTGTGCCTGCGCGGGCAAGATGTGCTCTCCGGCACGCAGGAGCGGGTGCGCCTGCAGCACCTAGATTTCCGGGTGGAGAACCTGCCGCTGGATGACCCCCACACCTATCAGGCCATGCGCAGCGGGGAATTGGTGGGCATCCCGCAATCGGCTTCGCCCGCCATGCGGCAAGCCCACATGCGCCTGCAAACGATGAACCTAACGGATGCGAGCCTGGTGCAGGCGGGCATCCGCCCGGGCGTGGGGGGCGCGGTGAAGATCAACGAACTGATTGGCCGTCGCCGGGGCACCAAGAGCTATCAACTCAGCCACCCTGATTTTGAGCGCATCCTGGGCAACACCTACGGCATCTTGGTATTCCAAGAGCAAGTGGACCAACTGCTGCAGGTGTTCTGCGGGTGCACCAGCGGGGAAGCGGAGGAGATCCGGGAGGAGATCCACAAGCGGCGGCGGGAGGATTACGGGCAGGTGCTGCGGCCCCAGCTGATCCAGCGGGCGGTGGACCGGGGCTACACCGAGGCGGTAGCGGCCGAAGCGGTGGATATGGCGGCGGGGTTCCGGGGGTACGGCTTTGCGCAGGGGCACGCGCTGGCCTTCGCCGAGATTTCGGTGCGCTCCATTGCGTGCCAGCAGAACTTCCCCGGACCTTACTTTGCCGCGCTGCTGCAGGCGCAACCGGCGGGCTATTACGGCCCGTGCACCATCGCCAATGAGGCGCGCACGCGGGGCATTCGAATTTTGCCGCTGGATGTGAGCCGCAGCACCGAGGACTACGCGGTGGAGGACATTGTGGCCGAGGATGACCCGAAACTCGGGGTGCCGAGCGGGGGGATTCGGCTGGCGCTGACGGCGCTGAAGGGGCTGAGTGCCCCCGCCCGCGCGGCGATTGTGGCGGGGCAGCCGTACCTCTCGGTGGCGGATTTTGTGCGGCGGGTGGCGCTGAACCGCGATGAATTGGAGACCCTCATCCAGTGCGGCGGGCTGGACGCCCTGCATCCCCACCGCCGGGCGTTGCTGTGCGCGGTGCCGGACTGGTTGGCGTGGCGCGGCGCGGTTTCGGGCGGGTTAGAACTGGATGTGCCACCCCCCACCCTGCCCGAGATGACGGACTTCACGCCGGAGGAGAAGGCGATCCGCGAGCGCGCCTTACTAGGACTGGATGTGCACCAGCACCTCATGGCGTTTGAGCGGGAGCGGGTGAGCGGACGGGGTGGGCTCACCACCTGGGAGGCCCGCCGCCAACCCAATGGTAAGAAAGTGATGGTGGTGGGCAACCCCATTCGGCTGCGCTTCCCGCCCACGCCCAGCGGCAAGCGGGTGGTGTTTTTCGACCTCGAAGACGAGACCGGCCTGCTGAATGTCACCTGCTTTGATGCGGTTTACCGGCGGGATGGCCACGCGATTGTGTGTTCGCCTTACGTCACCATCATCGGGGTGACGCAGGTGCGCGAAGACCACACGGCGTTTTTGGCTCAGCGGGTGTTTGCGTATCAGCCCGAGATCGTCAAGGCGGTGGACCTGGAGCAAACGCTGCCCATCACCACCGCCGACTTCCTCGTGGGCTGAATTTAGCGGCCCTTTTGGATGAACTCAATCGCCCGGGCGAGTTGGTTGTCCGACTTCTCATCGCCCAGCGAACCGCCGGGCTTGAGGTCAAGTTCTAACTCAATATCCGGAGCGAGTCCCCCCGAGATGTACTGCCCGTCGTCATCCACGCGCCGGCTGATGTCGGAGCTCTTGGGCAGGTAGTAGCGCGCGATGGTGACCTTCGCGCCCGAACCACCCCGGATGGGATAGACCTGCTGGACGCTGGCTTTGCCGTAGGTGTGCTCGCCAATGAGCGTGGCGCGGTTGTAATCGTGCAACACGCCGGCAAAAATCTCACTGGCACTGGCGGAGGCCTCGTTGATAAGAATCACGACCGGCATTTCCCAGCGCAGGGAGCGGCCCCGAGGGCTGCGCACCACTTCCGGTTGGCCATCGCGCTTGCGCATGGTCACCACAGTGGCACCTTCCTCAAAGCGGCCCAGCATCTCGGCGGTGCGTTCCAGCAGGCCGCCCGGATTGCCGCGCAGGTCAATCACAATGCCGTCCGGATTCTCGCGGCGCACCCGCTCGATGCTTTCATCAAATTGCTGGCTCACGGCATCGCTGAACTGTGCGATGGAGATGTAGCCCACGGTGCCGTCGGCAATCATCTTGTCCTCCACGTTTGGCACCACCACCCGGCCACGGGGCACGGTGATGGAAAGCGGCTGAGACTCGCCTTCGCGGCTAATGCCCAGGATGACGCGAGTCTTGGCGGGGCCACGCACCTTGCTCACGATGTCGTCCACATTCACGCCGGCGACGGATTCGCCATCCACCGAAATGATGATGTCGCCGCCCTTCACGCCGGCCCGATCGGCCGGACCATCGCGGAACACCGTCACGATCTTGGCCCCCATCGCATTGGGCTGCAGGCGCGCGCCGATCCCTTCAAAGTTGCCGGTGGTTTCGACGGCAAAGTTTTCGGCCAGGCGGGGCTCAAAGAACACGGTGTGCGGGTCGCCGAGCGAGGCCATCATGCCGGCCATCGCGCCGTAGCGCACTTCGTCGTCATTGATGTTGAAGGCGTAATGGTCGCGGATGATGCCGAAGTTTTGGCGGAACACCTCGGTGGGGGCAAAGGTCGCCGCCGCTTGCGTCGGCTGGCCAATGCTATTCATCCGGTCGAACGCCGGGGCGCGTCCGCCCACCACGTCGGACCACACGAAGCCGCCGCTGAACATGGCCGCGCAGCCCACAATGGCGAGCAGGAAACCGGGGACTTTCTTCATGACTTCTTCACCAACGATTTGAGGTCGCCGTAGAGACCCGTGACGAGCGTGTAGCCGCTGCCATCGGCCAGAGTAAACGCCTCGATCCAATGGTCAGGGGCGTCGGGCAGTTGCCCTTCGAGCGTGGCCCCCGCCTTGACGAGAGCCCGGGCGAGAATGGCCTGAGCGCCGTGCAAGTTCTTGTTGGCCCGCACCTTAAAGGCGATGGGCTTCGGCTCGCCCGTTGTCTTCAGTTCCTTGAGTTGGCGACCGCTCTGATTGGTGATGGCCCCCAGGTCTTGCCCCGGTGCCAAAAGCTGCAATACCCCCACAATCTCGCGAGGGTCGCCGCCGATGTTGGTGGTTAGGTCCAGCACTTTGAGCTCGCCGGATTCCAGAGCGAGGGCAAGCTCCTTGCTGGCGCCCGAAATGAGGTTGAGCGACCAGGTGCCGTCGTCGCGGGTGGTCACGGCGGGCAGCTGAATCGCGCCCTTGGGGATGGTGTAGCTGAACGTCTTGGCGGCGTCTGTCCCCCGCTGCACTTCCATCGAAATCTTGCCTTCGCGGCCCGTCATCAGCCACTCGGCGGCCTTGGCGATGCTGGTGGATTCCTCCACTCGGTCCTCCAGACTCTTGCGCATCTTCTCCAGCGCTTCGGCGGCCTTGGGGTCGCCATCGGCTCGCTCCTGCAGGTCGCGCAGGGCCTTCACATCGCCGCCCGAGAGCAGGAACTTGCCATTCACACCGAGGATTCGGTCGCCGGGCTTGAGGCCGGCTTGCTCCGCGGGGCTATCCGGGATGACATCGGCGATCAACAGGTCCGGAATCATCAGGAGCGGATCTCCCGCCTCCTCGTCTTCCTTTTCGGCCGCTTTCTTGACAGCGGGGTTGAGATCGGTGCGGAGGACAACGCCCACGCCTTCAAACTCACCCTTCAGGCGACCCTGGAACCGAGCGAATCCTTCCTTGTCGTAATACTGCGAATCGGGGTCTTCGAGGCGGTTGATCATGCCCCGGACGGCCCCGGCTCCGAGCTCGGATTTGTCCTTCAGCTCGTCCACGTAGACGGTATCGAGCAGGGTGATGAGGTCAAAGAAGCCCTTGGTGTCCGGGGAGACGCCTTTGATTTCGGCGGATGCCAATTGGCCGTCCATGCTCTCGACGAGCGGGCGGCTACTCCCCCACGAACCCATCTCGATGGATTGCCGAACGCGGTGACCCGCCCCCAAGGCCACCAGCATGGCGCAGATGGTGAGGGCAACCGGAAGACTCGAGCGACGCGACGACATGGGTTAGTGGTTCCAACGAGAAGGACGCAATTTTCGTTCCGTTTACGGACCTTCGAGGATTTGCTGAATCGCCGGGAGCAAGGTCTTGACCGGCGTGGCCCGCAGGGTTTCGCGGTCCGCATCCGTCAGGCCCGCTTTGTTGGCCTGTAGCGCTTGCACCACCGCCTGCATCACGTCGGGCACACCCGTTGCGAACAACGGCCGCAATTCCTCCACGGTGGGGTTCTGTTCGGCCGTCAGCAAGGCCTGGAGGGCCGTGACCTGCACCATCGGGTGCGGATCTCGCAGAGCGCGCACAAACTTGTCGCGGTGCTGGCCGACGGTGAGCTGCTTGAGCATGGCGGCGCGCACCGCCGGGCTTTCGTCATTCACACCCGCCAAGCCCTCAGCCACGAGTTCCTCGGTGGGGGCCTTCAGGAGTTGCAGGCGGCTGGCTTCGCGGACGGCCTCGCTGGGGTCATTGACGGCCGCAAAGAGGATGCGTCGCCAGCCCAGGTCGGTGCTGGGCACCCAGCCATCCACGACCGCGTGACGCACGGCGTGGTCAGGGTCTTGGAGCATCACTCCCAGAATCGCGTCGGCGGTGAGGCCGCCCACTTGCTGAATGGCGCGGACCGGCTGATACCGTTCCCACCAGGTGCTTTCGCCCAGGGCCTGGCCCAGTTGCGGGATGTCGGTGGCCGTCCATTGGCCCGCGTAGGTCGCGGCGGCAAAGGATCGGGCGTAGCCCGGGTTGCGCGGGGCGATGAGTGCCCGCATGGCTTCCGCGCTATTCGGCTGCTCCTTGAGGGCCAGGATGGCCATCGTGTGGATGATCGGGTTCGGGTCGGTGGTCTTGCGCCCGATGAGAGCGACGCCGTCATCCAGCGGGAACTGCCGGATGAATTCCAGGGCCCACGGCCAAAGGGTGGCGTCTTGACCTTCTAGGATCGTGCGCACTACGGGTTCCAGTTGGGTTTCGTCCACGCCTTCCCACGGGCGGGCCGGAGGCGCGTAGCGCGGAAGGGCGGCTACGGAGCCATCATCGGGGATGACTACCGGTCGGGTGAATTCGACCACACAGGCACCTTGCGGGCGGGTGTGGAGTTGGCCTTGGGAAGTCGCACCGAGTCGAAGCTCCTTGGCCCCCGGGAACTGGGCAAGCGGAATCTTCACCTCGTGCCACTGGCCGTCGACGGGCACCCGTCGCTCGAAGAGGTTGTACTGAATGGGATCGTTGGCCACCGCCACGAGGTCGCGGCTCATTAGCCCGGTGAGCAGCACTTCGCCCACGAGGTTGCCCTCGCCGTTATAGAGGTGGAGCGCGTAGCGGTCCTCGGGGGTTTCGAACCGCAGGTTAAGGCGGAAAAGACCCTGGTCACCTTCGAGGTTGCCCAACACCACTTCGCCGCGCGGATACGGGTCGGTGCGGGTGATGGTAAAGGCATCGGCAGTGCCGGCCTTCGGTGCCACGGAGAAGTAACCCCAGGCACGGGGCGTGGCTTCGGCGGCCGCCGCCACAGGCTGGGGGGTCAGGCCAAGAATCTCGGCGTCGGTCAGGCCCATGGCCCGCTCAGGGAGCCGGTAGACGATCAGCACGCGATCGGTGCGTTCAAAGTCCTTGATATGACCCACGACGGTGGCATTCGGCCAGCGCGTGGCGACCAAATCTTCGTACCCCGGGCGGGCAAAAAGGAAATGCTGGCCACCCAGCGACATAGCCCCGAATTGGCCGAGCATGCCGGGAAGGCCTTCGCCGGCGAACACAACATCTTCGTCGCCCGCCATCGCGGCGAGGGTGCGCGTGTTGATGCGCGGTCCGGGAAGCGGGAGCGGGGCACTACCCGCCAGGGATGCCCAGCGCTGACCAATGGGGAACGTGGTGCCCAGCGTGGTGGTGGGGGCGTCGCCGTCGAATGGCTCCCAGGCCGGAACTTCAGCCTCGGTGTACGCCATTTTCTGCTGCATAGCAAAGAGGCGTACCAAAGTGGATTCGAACGCGTGCGGGTGCTGGCCGTTGCTGTAGGTGTGATAGGGCAGCGAGGCGACCGGCGTGCCGCGCACGACCCGGAATTCTACGCCCGAGCGCAAGGCCGGATGGATGACCCAGGCGGCGGCATAGGGGCCGGGGGGAACTTGCCCTTCGGTGGGGAACGGCGCAAAGTTCAAGGCCGGGCCGAGTATCGCGTCCAGCCACTCCTTACCAAAGGCTTGGTCTCGCTCCATGCCGTGCCACACGGGGTCCGTCTTGAGATCGAACTGCACCGGGCGACCGTAGAGCCCGCTGAGCATGGCTTGCGCCCGGCTCAGGCCCATCAGAATCGTCGCGAGGTGGGGTTGCTCCAGGTTGCCCCGGCGAACTTCTGCACCGGCGGTGGTGGGCACCAAAACCGATGTGCGGGTGATGACCACCACTCGAATCCGAATGGGGCTCGCGTTGGCGTCTACCGGGCGGGAGGTGGCATCGAGCCACCCCCCGTCTTGGCGGACACGACCCACGATCTGCCCGTCTTGGAAGCGCAAGGTCTCAGCGCCCAGGGTGGCCTGTTGGTTGCCAGGCAGGGGCCAGGCGGCGGCCGGAATGGGGGTGGGCTCCGGCAACACGAGATCGCGGGGCTGCGCGGCGGAGACGGCCATCGCGCTTATAAAGAGACCAAGCGACGCAATCATTCGAAGATTCGGACGTCGAAAGGGCTCTGTGCGTGTCCGTCGCCCCGGGTCCATTGCAGATTTTCTCGATATCCGAACTGACTGAGGTCGGCGGGGAGCGCCTCGATGAACTTGAGGACAACCTGCCGGGCGTTTTCAGCATTCTTTTGGAAGACTTCCAGCACGTTGTGGGCGGTGACCGCTTCGGTATCGGCGACGATGCCCGAGTCGAAGTCGGTGACGAGGCTGAGGTTCACCACGGCCATCCCAAGTTCGTGGCAGAGATACGCCTCGGGGTACTGCGTCATGTTGATGATTTGGAACCCGCTGTCCGTGAACCATTTGCTTTCGGCCTTGGTGCTAAAGCGCGGGCCTTGGATGACAACCACCGCGCCGCCGTTGTGGCAGACGATGCCATGCTCGGTGACGGTCTTCACCATCAGCTCGCGCAACTTGGGGTCATACATCTCGGCCGGGCTGACATGAGCCGTTATGGGGCCGTCGTAGAACGTGTCGGCGCGGCCGTTGGTGCGGTCCACAAACTGATCGGCCACGAGGAAGGAACCCGGCTCGATATGCCGTTGGAGCGAACCCACCGCGCAGGGGCTGACGATGACTTGGCAGCCCATCTTGTGCATGGCCCACACGTTGGCGCGGTAGTTAATCTTATGCGGCGGGATGGTGTGCCGGCGGCCGTGGCGCGGCAAGAAGGCGACGCGCCGGCCCCCTACCGTGGCGAGCATGATGGCATCGCTGGGTGCCCCGTAAGGCGTGTCCACCTTGACCTCCGTGACATCCTCCAGCAGGGAGTAGAACCCTGACCCTCCAAAAACCCCGATTTCGGCGTGCGCCATAGGCTTTGGTTCTACCCGCCCGGGCCGAGCGGAAGGTGTGCCTTAGTTGCCTTGGTTCTTTTTGGCCCACTCCACCACGCGCGAGCCTATCGAGGTAATAAGACGGTCAATGGCGGTGTAGCGGCTCATTTGGGTTTCGTTGATGTCGAAGACGTTTTGGGTCTTGACCGCCGAAACCGGAGCGAGGCGGGGGTCAGCGAGGACCTTATCGGCACCTTCGCCCAGCACAAAGATGATGTCGGGCTGATTTTGTAGCAGCCACTCGACGTTCACGGTTTCGTAGCGGACCGAATCCGGGCCAATGAATTCGCCCTGGGCGTTGCGGATCAGGTCGGCGGCCATGCTCTTGGAGCCGGCCACCATGTAGCCATTGGAAACCAGAAGCAGCGTGACCTTGGGCTTGGCCAGCGTGCCCAAGTTGCCCCGCACCGAAGAGCGGGCACTATCAATCACGTCGAGGTACTCGCTGGCGCTCAGTTCGTTGCCAAACTTCTTGGCCAATTCGTAAGACTTTTCGATATAAGCGTCGAGGCTCTGAACATTGATGTCCACCATCTCCGCGCCGGTCGCCTTGGCGGGGGCCAAGGCTTGCTCGGTCCACAGTTGGCTGTCGTAGACGATGAGGTCCGGCTTCAGGGCGGTGAGGGCCTCGGCGTCGAGCTTGGTGTTCTTGACCACCCGAATCTTGTCCTTCACCAGCGGGCTGTCGTCCACATCGGTGACGCCCTTGAGGACGTTCGCGGCCTGGAAGCGAACCAACAGGAAGTCAGTGGCGCTGGGGGCCAGCGAGACCACCGTGCTGTATTGCTTGGTGCGTTCCTTCCCGCCAATGACAACCTCGTTGGAATTGCATCCGACCAGAATCAAGGCCAGGAGGCATAGCAGAAGCCAGGACGTGAGCCGCGTAAGCACGGCGGGCAGTTTACTTGGTGCGGAGGACCCTTTCGGGGATGTGGGTCCAGGAATCGGTTCCATGTGCCGAGGTAACATAGAGGTTCGCGCAGGGGTGTAGCTCAGTTGGTAGAGCGGCGGTCTCCAAAACCGTAGGTCGCGAGTTCGAATCTTGTCACCCCTGCCATTTCTCCCTTCACTTGCGCTGCGGGCGCATGCCTCCAGCTGCTGAACTCGCTCAGTTCTTAACTTGGCGAAGCTCGTTGCCCAGCGCCATCAGCGTGGACTGATCGTAGGGACCCGTGAGGAGCATGGTCGTTTCGCCTTCGGTCCAGGCCACACATGTGAGCCCGTTCATCTGGCTAATTCGGTAGCAATCGACGGTTTCGCAGTTTTCCATCGCGACTCCACTAGAGGCTACGGCGACCAGTTGCACGGTCGCGCCTTGCGAATCGCGGAAGAGCACCCGCGTAAACGGATGGCGATCGAGGTAGCCCCGCTCGATGCTCCACGGTTGGAGTTGCGGCACGGCCCCAAGGCGGACGGCCCCGCCCATGTTCTCGTTGAGGGCGCGGAAGGCGTCGGCGGCACGGTCGGCATCCACCGATTGGCGTTCGCGGACGGCGGCGCCCCCGGTCATTAGGCTCGCGACTTGGTTGGCCCCCAGGGTGTTGCCGTTTTGGCTCCGATTGAATACCCCGGCGCCAATGATGGCGACGCACAACGCGCCGCAAAGGGCGGGGGCCAGGCGGGTGACGGTGCGCTCGGTGCGCTGCCGGCGGTCCATCTCGCGGACCCGGGACATGCATGTGGAGAAAAGTTCTTCCGGAGCTTCGGTGCGGCACTTCTCGGCCAGCATCTGGCGTGCCACCTGCATCCACAGGATTTCGCGGGCCACTTCCGGTTGCTCGGCCGCCAGCCGCTCGACGTGGGCACGCTCTTCGGGCGTCGCCGTGCCGTCGGCGTAGGCACTTATCAGGTCTCGGATGTCACTCATCGATCGAACTCTTCTTGATGTAACCACGCTCGATGGCGTAGCGTTCCAGCGATTGTCGCAAATGGGCCCGCCCTCGCGCAATTCTTGACCGCACCGTACCGACGGGAACATCCACGATCACGGCGATTTCGTCGTACGAAAGACCTTCAATATCAGCGAGAATCACGGCTTGCCGGAAGGTATCGGGCACGTCGCCCAGGGCCTGTTCGACCTCCTCTTCCAGCATGTCCGAAAAAATTTGTATATCTGGTATTTCTTCGGGGGGAGCGACCGCTTCTTCGACGTGTTCATCCTCCAAAGAGACCTGGCCGGCGGTGCGATACAGCTTTCGGTACTGATTGATATAGAGGTTCGTCATGATCCTCAACATCCAGGCCTTAAAGTTGCGTCCGTCGAACTTGTCGAAGGCTTCGTAGCCTCGAACTGAGGCCTCTTGGACCAAATCGGCAGCCCGATCCGGGTCGCGGGTCATGCGGAGTGCGGTGCCGTACAGGGCGGAGTAGATGGTGCGGAATTCGCGTTCGTACCGGTCCTGTTGTGAGGATGCCCGTCCGAAGCGCATGCCCGGTAATTTACCAGGCCCTCCCCATGAGTGGGCGGCCCCGCCAAATGGGAGACTGGCGGAACAGTGCGGGGATAGCGTAATATCTCACATTACGCGTTTCGGGCAACTGGCCGCGAAAACGTGCTGATTCCAATGCGCAAAGCGTTCACCCTCATCGAACTGCTCGTTGTCATCGCCATCATTGCGATCCTGGCCGCGATCCTCTTCCCGGTCTTCGCAAAGGCGAAAGACGCGGCCAAGAAGACGCAGTCGATCAATAACATGAAGCAGATCGGGACCTCGGTCATGATCTACCTCAGCGATTACGACGACCAGATGCCCATGAGTGCCTACCGCCCGGGCCAAACCGGGTTGACGGTGTTCTCCGTCTACGATGCTCTGGACCCGTACATGAAGAATGTGCAGATCCTCACCAGCCCGTCTGACAACCCGCCGCAAAGCTGGAAGAACCGACTGAACGGTCTGGGCCTCCAGTCCAGCAAGGTAGAGCGCGCCTCTTATGTGGCGAACCTCGGTCTTTTCGCCGAAAACCTCTGCGGTCTGCCGATCAAGTCGGGCTATACCCCGATCTCCAACCACTCCGGTCTGGAAGACGGTACCGGCACGATCATGTTCTTCGATGGCTACATCAAGACGGCCGCTCTGCTGGACTACTACACGTTCTTGGCTCAAGCTCGCCACGCCGAAGGCCTGGTGGTGAACTACGCTGACTCGCACGCCAAGTTCCACAAGTGGAATGGTGTTCCGAACGGTGGCGCGACTCCTCCGGGTAGCCGAGCCGCGACGTACTACTCTTGGCGCAACCCCGAGCCGACCTGCGGGCCGGACCAGCTCTGCGCTACGAACCAAGAGCTCCAAGCGGTCAGCAGCACGGCTACCAACCCGTACAACGACCTGCACGGCGTCCCGGGTTCGACCATCACGGACAGCGAAGACCAGATCCCCTGCCCGTAAGACTCGCCTCCTTCGGGAAGCGCTGGCCTCGGACCAATTTGGTCCGGGGCCAGTTTGTTTTTGGGACCCTTTTCGCATGCCGGGCACTCGGGGGCGGGTTTTGCCTTAGAATAGAGTTGGCAGACAAGCCAACCGCAGGGGGCGCCGCAAGGCTGAGATTCACCGGCAAACGCCGGGTTGTCCCCTAGAACCTGATCCGGGTCATGCCGGCGGAGGGATTGCGGGTCGCGTCGCGGAACCTACGGGCTCCTCTACCGCACCCGAGAGTGCGAGGGGAGTCGGCCAGGACAAAACAGATGCGACGCGCGTTCACACTGATTGAACTTCTTGTAGTCATCGCCATCATTGCTATCTTGGCGGCGATCCTCTTCCCGGTGTTTGCCCGGGCGAAGGAAGCGGCCAAGAACACCGCCGACCTCAGCAATGGGCGGCAAATTGGGATGGCGGTGAAGCTGTACATCGGCGACTACGACGACACTATGCCCATTTTCATGGCGTACCAGACTACGCCCAGCCCGTTCACGGCGGGGCATAAGGGCGTAGCGACCCAAGTGAAGCCGTACACGGGCAACAAGGACATCTTCAAGAGCCCCCTGGACGTGGGCGGCCCGTTTGCCAACCGCACCACGGGCAAGTCTTCGTACTACGAAGCCTATGGCAGTAGCTACCGCTACACCAAGTGCATGTACACCTTTGTGCCGGGGTATTCGGCGAGCTACGACGGCCACGACACCACTGGGCAACCCGGGTGGACGGTGACGGAGACCCAAATGGAGGATCCGGCCGCCAGCCGCATCATGCGCAGCGAGATGTTCCCGTTCTTTGCCCGCAAGAGCGGCATGGAACAGCCGGACTGCTCGCGCTACGGCTATGACTGCGACGGGGTTTTCCCGGATGGCGATTACTACCGGCAGTGGAGCGCCACCGGCGGAACGGTGATCTTTGCCGACGGGCACGCCAAGTTTGTGACCGGCGCCGGGCAGTTTGACCAGACCGTGGTGAACCCGGACGGCAACAAGTCGGGCGACCCGCACCCGACCGACGGCACCTGGTACTGGGCCTGCGACTAACCTAACCTCACGGAAAATCAGCGCGAGGCTTCACAATAGCGTTTGATGGAGCACGCGCTGAAGGTCATCGAGTTCGATGCCATCCTGCAGATGCTGGCGACCGAGTGCGAAACTCCGCTCGGTCGTCAGGCCGCGTTGCGCGTGCGGCCATCTACGGATCCGGCCGAAGTGGCCGACCTGATGGCCCTCACGGCCGAAGCCCTGGCCACGCTGGATGAGGGCCCGCCGAGTTTGGTGGGGGTGCATGATCTCACCGAACCTCTGCAATTGGCGGCCAAGCAGGCCGTGCTGGAAGGGGAAGTGCTGGCCCGGGTGGGGCGCTACCTGGAGATTGCGGACGCGGTGCGGGCCAAGCTGGCCAAGCGCAATGACCGCCCGCTTTTGCGGATTCGAGCGCAGCGCATGCCCGAAGTGCCAACCTTGCGCACCAAGATCGACCGGTGCATCGATGCCGAAGGCCAAGTGAAGGACGAGGCCAGTGTGAAGCTGGGCTCCTTGCGGGCGAGAAGGGCGACCCTGCAGGCGCGGGCGCTGGAGCGCATCCAGAGCTACGTTTCCGGCCCGAACCGGGGGCTTCTCAGCGACCCGATTTACACCCAGCGAGAAGGGCGGTACGTGTTGCCGCTCAAGGCGGAGAACCGAGGGAAGATCAAGGGGATCGTCCACGACTCCAGCGCCAGCGGGCAAACGATTTACCTAGAACCCCAGGACGTGGTGGACATCGGCAACGAACTACGAGCGGTGGAGGGCCAGGTGCGCGAAGAAGAACGCCGGGTGCGAGCCGACGTGAGTGGTGCCGTCGGAGCGGTCGCTGACCCGCTACTGGATGGGCTGGACGCAGTGACGGACCTCGACCTGGCCCTTGCAAAGGCCAGGCTGGGGTCGCGGCAGGGCGGGTGCTTGCCCAAGCCGCTCAAGGGGCCACGCGTGAAGGTGGTTCAGGGTCGTCATCCGCTGATTGATCGCGCGGTGGTGGTGCCGTTTTCTTTGGATTTGGGTGAGGGCACCGATGTGCTGCTCATCACCGGGCCAAACACCGGGGGGAAAACGGTGACGATGAAGGCCCTGGGGTTGGCGGTGGCCATGGGGCAATCCGGCCTGATGCCGTGCGCCGACGAGATGCACCTCGGGTGCTTCTCACAACTGTGGGCGGATATCGGCGATGAGCAGAGCCTTCAACAATCGCTGAGTACGTTTAGCGCCCACATTCGTACCGTGGCCGAGGCGTTGAATGGGTTGAAACCGGGGGCCTTAGTGCTGCTGGACGAAGTGGGCGCGGGCACCGACCCGGCAGAGGGCGCGGCTCTGGCGCGGGCGCTTTTGTTGGCCTTCCAGCGGGGCGGGGCGCGGGTGCTATCCAGCACGCACTACGGCGAATTGAAGCTGTTTGCCACGAACGCGCCGGGGTTCATGAACGCCAGCATGGAGTTCGACCGCAAGACGATGCGGCCGACGTACCGGCTGCTGGTGGGGGTGCCGGGCAGCAGCTACGCCTTCCACATTGCCAAGCGGTACGGGGTGGCGGATGATGTCATCGAGGTGGCGGAGGCGGGGGTGCAACCGGAGTCGCGCGCCATTGCCGAAACCATCACCAAGCTGGAGCAAGCCGAGAAGCAGGCCCGGGCTGCGCAGAGCGAGGCCGACCGCCTGGCCAGCCAACTGAAGAAGCTAGAAGCCTCGCTGGCCGAGCAAGAGGAGCAACTGGAATCCAGTCGCCGGGATGTGCGGCAGCGCCTGGCCAAGGAGCTGGACGAGGTGCTGCGCCAGATTCGTTTGGAAGCGGCCGAGATCTTTGAGGACCTGCGGAAGTCTCCGACCCAAGAAGGGCGAGACAAGGCCCGCGCCAAGCTGCGCGACCTGCAAAACGTGGGCACCAGCTTCGTGCAGGAGATGAAGCCGAAGGCGCCAAAGCTGAAGCCCATCGCTCCGCCGCCCGAGGGCTTGCAGCGGGGGATGACGGTGCGGGTGCGCGGCTTGGGCCAGACCGGCACGATTCTTGAACCTCCCCAAGGAAAGCGGGTGGCCGTGCAGATGGGAGCGATGCGGACCATGGTGGACGTGGGCCACATTGAAGTGATTGGCGGGCCGAAGCCCGAGCCGAAGCGCGCACCTTCCGGAGCGGCAGCCATGATGCGTCACCGTGCCCAGACGGCGCAACGCGAACTCAACCTTCGGCGTTACCGTGCTGACGAAGCCGCGGATATGCTGGATAAGTTCATTGATGAAGCCCTACTGGCCGGCGTGGAACGCGTGCGGATTGTGCACGGGAAAGGCGAAGGTGTTCTAAGAGAGATTGTGCGGCAACGGCTGAAGAATCATCGGGGCGTGAAGTCGTTCGCGCTGGCCTCCGCCGAAGCCGGCGGGGATGGCGTAACTGAAGTGGTGTTTGAATGAGTGAAGATTTGATTGCCAAGGCCCTGGCGGCTCGCGGGCAGGCGTACGCTCCGTATAGCCAGTACCAAGTGGGGGCGGCGGTGCGGATGGCCGACGGGCGCGTGGGTACGGGTTCGAACATAGAGAACATCAGTTTCGGGGCCAGTGTGTGCGCAGAGCGAGTGGCACTGTGGACATTGATTCACGCCCAAGGGGGGCGGTGGACCGAAATGGCGGTGGCCACCGAAGATGGCGGAACGCCCTGCGGGGAATGCCTGGCGGTGATGGCCGAGTTTGTGTCTGATCCCGAGGCGGTGGTGTGGATGGTGGCCGAAGATGGAAATCGCACCAAGTTCACGTTTAAGGATTTAATGCCGCACGCATTTCAGAGTCGTGCCCCGTTTACGCAGGGCCGGACAAACCTGTAGAATCAAAGCAATGCAGCGCCCCGAAGAATCGACGCCTGACGGAAGGGCGATTCAGGAGATGCTCGCGATGGCGAGTCGTCTTCGCAGTGCGGGCGGCACTCTGGATGATGCTTCGATTCTGGCCGTGGCCGAAATGGCGGGGGTCGATCCGGAGATCATCCGCATGCACGCCCAGTTGGCGATGCATTCCCCGAAGGCTTCTCTGTTTGACCGGATGAAGTCCTCGTTCCTGGCCTTTGACCCCAAGATTCGCAACTACGTGGCGGGGGCGTGGCTGGGATTGGCGGCGGGGGTGATGCCGGTGATGGCCTACGCCTTCCGGGATGGTTCCGGGTTGTTTGGCGGTTTAGCCTCGTTGGCGAGCGTGATTGCGCTCTGGAACTGCACCCAGGCCAAGGAAGCCCGCACCGCGATTACCAGTGGCACCATCTCGGCGATCGTTGGGTTCCTTAGCTACACGTTCCCGGTCTTCCTCATCAACTTTCTGCCCGGCATGGACGTGCCGGGGCTGTACGGGGCGGCGATCTTGGCGTTCGCTGCGGGCGGCGCCACCTTTGGGGGGCTGGCCTGGGCGATTCGATCGTCTCTCAGCAAGAAAATGGGTTGGAAGGACCCGACGCAGGAGCGGCAGGAGCTACTTCACCGGTTGCTGGCCATCCAAGAAGAATTGCGCTCAGTGGAGCAGTTCGTCACCTTCCTGAGCATTGACGTCGTGGGTTCCACGCGCATGAAGAAGGAGTCCGATGCCCTCAGCGCGGAGTTCACCTTTACCGAGTACCACCGCTACATCGAGAACATCACGCGGCGGTTCGGCGGGCGTGTGCATAGCACGGCCGGGGACGGGGTGACGGCGGCGTTTGACTTGCCGGGGCCGGCCTTCCAGGCCGCCCGGGCGATGCAGTCGGGTTTGTTTGAGTTCAACGCCTTCCGCAACAAGCTCGAACAAGAGTTTGTGCTACGCATTGGGGTCCACAGCGGCAAGGTGATGGCGCCGGGCCATGACGTGAAGCAAGTGAACTTTGCCAGCGTGATTGACATCGCGGCGCACCTGCAAAAGCTGGCCGAACCGGGCACGGTGGTGATCAGCGAAGAGGCCCTGAACGGGATTCCGAGCCTGGACGCTCCGCTTACCGATGAACGTCTGGACTGCGACGGCGTGGCGGCCCGCATGTGGCGGCAACGCGTTCAGGTCGAAACTCAGATCGTCCCGAACTAACGGGAATCAGAACCCAAACGCGCGGGTTTCGAGCGCGACGTCCGGCACTTCGCCATTGCGGTCGGTTTCGCCGCCGTCATCCTTCTTGTTGGCCCCTACGCTGTAGACCTGATACTCACGGCCCACGGCTCGGTAGATAAATGGACGCCCGGAATAGGGGTCGGTGAGAAGCTCCGTTTCGAGGGCCGGGAGTTGGGCGGGAGCGGTCTTGGCATTGACTACGTGGCGCTGGAGCGCCGCCGCCAGCGCAAACAGGCGCAGCTTGCTTTGGTAGCGCTTCTCGACGGCGGGGAGCACGCGCGGGCCGAGCAAAAGGTGCTGGGTGAGGGGCGACCAGGGGCGCCCGCGGTCCTTTTGCCACCACTCGGTGCGCGGCGGGGTGGGGGCATCGGGGCTGCGCTGGGCGTTGGCTTCGTCCCGGATGCGGGCGGCCTCCGCCGTCATGTTGGTGATCCAGGTGGCGCGTTCGGATTCGCCGGCCTTCAAGAAGGTTTCGACAGCCTGGGCGCCTCGGCTTCCGAGTTGCTCCGTGAGCAGTGGCCCCTGGCCACCCTTGCGCTGGCTAAGGTCGTTGATGAACTGCTGTTGCTGGTTGGCTTCGGCGGCAAAGGCATCATCCAAGTTGGGTGCTTGGCGGTGGGTTTCGCTCAGTTCGTTCTCGATCCTTTGGAGGTCGATGGCGGAGATCTGGGCCAGTTCGGGGGCGAGTTGGCGGCGCACCGTGTCCATCAGGCCAACCCCCAGGGTTGCGCCTTCCAGCCCGGTCTGAGAGAGACGGGCCCCGAAGCGGGTGGCAATCATTGTCCAGGTCACGGCGTCGGCGAGATTGTCCTCGGCGAGGAGACGCTCGATGCGAGCCGACAAAGCGATCGTCAGCAGCCGCCAGCCGTTGTAAACCGGGTCATCCACCCCCAGCGGGCGGGGACGGGCCTCGCTGCGGAAGGACTGCCCATGCCCCGTGCGGAGATTGTCCAAAGTCGGGCTGAGGGCGCGCTCCAGGGCGTCCTTGGTGGTGTTGGTCCAGGTCGTGACCTTGGCCGAATTGGGGGCGCGGACGAGGGCGTCTTGCCCGGCTAGCAGATAAGTGTCGTAAGCGTTGGTGCCGTCGTGGCGGGGGGTGTAGGCCGCCCACGGCGGCGGCGGGGTGGGGGTGACCACGGCCTGGCGCTTGCAGGCACCCTGCGTGCCCGCCAACAACGCCACGAGACCCCAGGTGATGAGCGACGTCCGTGTCACGCCCAGAAGAATACCGGTTCCCGGGGGCATACTCACCAACGGACGAAAGTCGTCATTGAGGCACCCGACATGAAAGGAGTTATTCTTGCCGCTGGCAAAGGTTCGCGTCTTTATCCCGTCACGCGCGTGGTGGCCAAGCCGCTTCTGCCCTTGGCGAACCGGATGACCATGGCCTACGCTTTCGATCAGCTGAAGGCCTGCGGCATCACCGAGATTGCGATTGTGGTGGGTGAGAATGAGCCGGAAATGCGGGCGACCCTGGGTGACGGGGCGGCCTCTGGGGTGCAGCTGAGCTTTGTGCGGCAGCCGGAGCCGCTGGGCTTGGCGCATGCCGTGAGTTTTTGCAAGGACTTTGTGGACGGCGATTCGTTTGTGCTGTACCTGGGCGATGCCATCTACGGGCAATCACTGGCGCCGATTGTGCAGTCGTTCAAAGATGAGCCGTGCGCAAATTTGAACCTGGTAAAGGAGGTGGAAGACCCGCGCCGGTTTGGGGTGGCCAACGTGGTGGACGGGCGCATTGTGAAGCTGGTGGAGAAGCCGCAGAACCCCGAAAGCAACCTGGCGATGGCGGGGATGTACGTGTTTGGCCCGCAGATTTGGTCGGTGTTTGCCGACCTGAAGCCGAGTGCGCGGGGCGAGTACGAGATCACCGATGCCATCCAGATGCTGATTGACCGAGGCGAGGTGGTTCGGGCGGGGGTTTACGAGGGTGAGTGGTTCGATACGGGGACGCTGCCTTCGTTCTTGGAGACCAGTCGGTTCTTGGCGGGTTCGGTGGCGAAGATCGGTGAAGGCGCGACCGTGGAGGCCGAAGTGGGCGAATATGTGGTGATTGGGGATGGGGCCACCGTGCACGCCACCAAGCTGGAGAACTGCGTGATACTGCCCGGTGCCCACGTAGAAACCTCGGGCGAGATTTGCGGCTCGCTACTCGGCGGCGAGATTCGCACCGAAGGCGACCTGGTGGACATGATTCGCCACGGCGACCTGACCGAGTAGAGCAGCGGGTACAAAAATGCCCGGTGGCCTTGAGGGCCGCCGGGCGGTCAGGCGAGGCCGAAGCCTCGCAGGGACAGTGCGATTCTTACGAACCTTCAGCCGGGGCTTCGCCGCCAGGCGTGGTGGCCGGAGCGGCTTCTTCAGCCGGGGCGCTGCCGGAGCAACCGGTCAACACAACGCCGAAAGCGCTGACCAGGGCCAGCATCATCAGGATCTTCTTCATGCTTCTCTTCCTCACTCGCCTCTTTGCCAACGGCACGAAATGCGAGAAACCCCGAGGGGTTCGCGCCGCATGATACAACGTCCTGGGATTTTTCGCAAGCCCTAGCCGAAAACCGAGGGCCCTGCAACCAAAATCACCTTCAAGACGCAATACTGAGAGGTCGGCATGGTGGAGCGAGTTTTCTGGCGCAAATTGGCGGGGGTTTTCTTGGGCCTCCTCGTTCTGCCCGCGACGCATGCGGCCAACGATTTGAACCTGACGGCCACCTCGCTGGCACCCGAAGGTGAGTGGAAGGGGCGTGTGGCCCCCTTGATCATCACGGCCACCAACCCCGGTCCGAACCGCGCGGGCCAGATCGTCGTGCGGTCGAACACCTACCAGATGCGCTACCCGATGGACTTGGCGCAGGGGGCGCAGAAGAAGGTTCAGGTCTGGTTGCCGACGGAACTCGGGAACCGACCGACGGTGGCGTTTGAATCCGCCAACTACCGCGTGCAGATTGAGCCGGATCCGATTGAGTTGGGTTCAAGCTGGGGGGGCAACGACACCCGGCTGATTCTAGGAATCTCGGACAACGAAACGGATATTCGAGCCTGGCGGACGGACAACGTGGTCTCACTCGGTGATGGAGACGCCCCGCCGGCCCCGACCGAACGCACGAACTTGCGCGCGCTCACTCAGGGGGTCAAGCCGGAGGATGCGCCGGATAGTTGGCTGGCCTACCACGGTCTGGATTACGTGGTGCTGGGGGATGGCGCGGACCGGCTGAGCAACGATGCGGTGAAGGCGCTGCAGCAGGCCGTGGTGGCGGGCAAGACTCTGGTGGTGCCCACGGGGGCCTCCGCGCCGATCTTGAGCGATCCGCGCTGGCAAACCTGGTGGCCTGCGACTGCGGGTGAACCGGTGGCGCGCGAGCCCAAATGGGCGGCGAGCTTCGGCCTGCAACCGGGGCCGCTCACCGAGCGACCACTAACGGTGACGAACGGGGAAGAAGTTTTGAACGGCTTTGCCGTGGTGGGCAAGCGCGGCGAAGGGCGCATCTTCTTGCTCGGCAGCAACCCCTTTGAGCCCGGCAACGCGCAGCGTTTCCCCCAGGGCGAGATCATCCGCAAGCTCAATAGCGTGCGAGAAACGGACCGCAACGCGGGTTTTTCGTCACTGGACGATGTCTCGGGGAGCAATATGGAGGTGAAGCCGCCCTCTTTTGCCCTGCTCCTGGGCATCCTGCTGACTTACATCTTCATCGTCGGCCCGCTCAACTTCTTTGTCCTGCACCGGCTCAATCGCCGCGAACTGATCTGGACGACCTCACCGCTGATCAGCCTGCTGTTCGCCGGGTTGCTGTTCGCCCAGATTCGGATGCCGGCCACGGCAGGGACGGCCTCGGTGCTAGTCGGGATGGCGACCGTGGACCCGCTGAGCCAAGAAATGCAGGTGATGGGGCGCCAGCGGCTGTACTTCGGGCAAGCCCAGCAGGGCGATTGGAAGCTGGACGGCATCGAGACGATGTGGCCGGTGCGCTCGGATAACCCGATGGCGGCGTTTATGAACTCGCAATCGGATTTGCCAGCCGAACTCATTGACACGGGCACCCTAGAAGCCAAGGGCGTGACCTCGAATGCGTTGCAGATTCGGCAGTTTGCGTTTGCGCAGACGTTGCCTTGGGATCCGCAGTCGCTGGTCCTCGAGAGGAGCCAGGGTAAGGCCACGCTGGTGAACCGCACCGCCTTTCAACTTGACCGGGTGCAGATTTGGTCGGGCCGGGAATACATGACGCTCACCGATTTGAAGCCGGGTGGACGAGGTGAACTCAAAGTGCGAACGGTGGAAGCTCGCACCCCCACCCAACCCGCGGGTTCGTTCTTGGCCCTGATGACGCCCGACGCCAAAACCTTTGGCGTTGGTGGGGCCACCAGTGTGAAGGGCGAGATCTCCCTAGCTGGTCGGCTGCTGGAGGTGCAAAAGTGAGCCTGTGGATGCGCTGGGAAGAGCGCAACCCGATGCTGGCGGAAACGCGCATCGTGCTTCGCCGGTGGCTGGGGCTGAAGGGCGATAACCTGCAGGCCAAGTTGGTCATCGCGGCGGTGTGCGTGGTGGTGCTGGGCATCATCGGCGCGGTGGCGCGGTACTCGTTTTTGGTGGACACCACCGTGGCCTTTCCGATTGCCTGGGTGCTGCTCGGCTTGGTGAGCATTATCACCCTGCACGGGGCCTTGGCCCGTGAGCGCGAGAAGCGCAGCATGGAGGTTCTGCTGACCACCCCGCTGACGGCCAAGCAGATTGTTTTGGGCAAGCTCACCCGGGCGGTGCCCGCCATCACCGCGATCCTGGTGTGCGTGCCGGTTTTCTTGCTGGCCAGTGGCCTGGGGCGAGCGTTCTTTAAGGAGAATGGCTTGACCTGGGGGGACAATCTGCCGGCGGCGGTGGTGATGGTGGCGTTGCTGGGCTACCTCGTCTCCAGTAGCTTCTTCGCCATGTGCCTGACCATGGCGGTGAGCGCCATGACACAGCGGGTGGCGGCGTCGCTGCTCCTGTCGTTCGCGCTCTGGATCGTGGTTTATCTGATCGTTCCGATCATCCTGAGTTCGATCTTTTGGGGGGATGCGGGCATCAGTATGTGGCACCCCATGGCGGCATTCTTTGCCCTCGTCGGCTTCTCGGAATACTCATCCCTGTCCAGCTTCATTGTGATTGGCTGGCAGCTAGCCCTCGGTGCGGGCTTACTCGTCTTTGCGATCCGGCGCATGAGCCGGGAAACCCAGGCGGCGGGGGCCGCTGTCTCTGGCTAACACCATGCTCGAAGTCCTGAATCTCCACAAGAACTACGGATCGTTTACGGCCGTCACCGACGTGTCCTTTACGCTGGAACCCGGCGATGTGTTCGGGTTCATCGGCAGCAACGGCGCCGGAAAGACGACCACGATCAAAATGCTGGCCACGCTGCTGGAGCCCACCCACGGCACGGCCCGTTTGGATGGCTTCGACATCACCGAGCACCCGCTGGAAGTCCGCAAGCGCATTGGCTACATGCCGGACTTCTTTGGCCTTTACGACGACGTGAAGGTTTGGGAGTATCTGGATTACTTCTCGGCGCTGTATTCGGTGCCAGTGAAGGATCGCCCGGGCGTGATTGACAACGTGCTGGAACTCACCGACCTCACCTTTAAGCGGGACGCGATGGTGGCTTCGCTCAGCCGAGGCATGCAGCAGCGACTGTGCCTGGCCCGGTGCCTGGTGCACGACCCGACCTTGCTGTTGCTGGACGAGCCCGCGAGCGGCCTGGACCCGCGCGCCCGCGCCGAACTGAAGGAACTGCTGGCCGAGCTGGGTCGCATGGGCAAGATCATCTTGGTTTCGTCGCACATCTTGCCGGAGCTGGCCGACTTTTGCAACAAGGTGGGCATCATCGAGCGCGGCAATATGCTGGCCTTTGGCGGGGTGGACGAAATCGCCCGCGGGCTGAAGTCCATCAAGGTCTTGGAGTTCCGGGTGATGGACCGGGCGTCCGAGCTCAGCATGTGGCTCCACGGCAAGCCGAACATCCAAAACACCTATTTGATGGGGGCCACCACGGTGAAGGTGGACTTCGACGGCTCGCATGAGAACCAGGTGGAGCTCGTCCGCGCCATCGTGAACGCCGGCTACCCGGTGATGGAAGTCCGAGAGGAAGGTGTGGACCTGGAAGACGTGTTCCTCAATGTCACCCAAGGAGCGTTGAACTAACATGCTCGGGGCCTGGTGGCAAGATACGGTCAAGACTTACCGGGGCAACGCCATATTTGTGCGCGATTTTCGCAGCCAAATGCGTGGCTGGAAGCCCATGTGGTTTTGGCTGGGCTACCTTGGCCTGATTCTGTTGGTGGTGGGGTCGTTCTACGGCGGGATCATGCGCCGGGGCACGATTGACATTGCCGAACTGCAGAGCATCCTGGTGGGGCTGTTCGTCGGGTTCTCCACCTTGCTGAGCTACCTTGTGTTGCTGGTGGCCCCGGCCCTCACGGCGATATCTATCGTCCAGGAATTCGATCGCAAGAGCATTGACTTGGTGCAAAGCGCGCCGGTGAGCGCCCGGTATCTGCTGGTCGGTCGCTTACTGAGCGCCTACCGGTACGTGTGGATCTTGCTGATGCTGGCGCTGCCCTTCGCGGCGGTGGGCATCCTCATGGGCGGCTTCACGTGGCCCCAGTTGCTGGCTACTTTCTTTGGCATTTCGCTCCAGGGCTTGTTGGTGGCCTCGCTGGGCTTGGTGACCGGGGTGATGACGCGCAAGATCGTGCCGGCGGTTATCCAGGCCTACGCGGCGTTTGTGGTGGTGGGGATCTTCACCGGCATTTTGAGCGCCATGGCGGCGGCGATGGCGTTTGGGCGAGGGGGCGGCGGCGCTCCGGGTTTCGGATTCTGGGGTGTCTTGACGCCGGGCGTAACGCAGTGGGCGGTGCTTGGCACCACCCCGCTGGGCAACTGGCAGGCCCCGAACTTACTGTTGGCCACGGTGACGACACTCTTCGCTTCGCGCTTGATGATGCTGGGGGCGGCCTCGGCCATCGCCCCGACGCTTACGCCCGATATTGGTCGCCTGCGGGCGAACTCGTTGGTGGCGGCCCTGCTCTTTGGCCTGATGGGGGCGTTCTTGGTGGCCAGTCTGCCGGGCGGCATGCGCGGGGGCGGAATTTCGCCCGCGATGATCATGGGCAACACCTTCAACACCCTGATTGGCTTTGGGGCGATCACGGTGGTGAACTACCTGGCGTGCTGGAGTTTCATCGGCGAGCGCAAGTACCAAACGAACGGCCTTTGGAACATCAAGATGCTGTTTAAGGGCACGCCGGCGAGCGTGCTCCCGTTCCTGACGGCTCTCATGCTGGTGGCGACCCTTGGCTTCGTCGGGGGCGTTTTCCTCTCGTCGGGGAGAGTGAGTCCCGAGCTATTGCTTTACATCCCCTGGGGGTGGGGCATCAACTTCTTCCTGGTCGGCTTGTGCTGGTGGGCATCGTTGCTATCCACCGGAAATCTGCCGGGCGCGCGCCGACTTGGGGGTCTCTTCTTTATTCTGGTGATGATCATCTTCTCGGCGGTGATTGGCATCATCACGCGGGGCGAAGGGAACGCGGCGGCGTGGGCGTGGCACCCGGTTCTCGGAGCCTACGGGGAACAGCAGTACGGCCCGGGTGTGTTGGGCCACGGTTTGATCCTTTGGGCATTGGGCGGAATCTTGCTCTTTACCGCCGAGCGTAAACGTAGAAAGATCATCAGAGCGTCTTATGAGTAACACCGGACTGGAACTCACCCGATTTGAAAAGCGGGTACGGCGGCTGCGGGCCACGCAAGGCGCGGCGATGGGGGCCTCGATTGGAGGTCTCGCCGTGGTGGCGTGGGCGTTGGCGGACCGCTTTGGCAGTGCCTATGTCACTTGGCCAGCGGCCACGGCCGTGGTGGGTGGCCTGACCCTGGCGGGCGCGGCGGCGGGCTGGTTCTGGCGCGTGTCTCCCCTGGATTTGGCGCGGAGCATTGACCGGCGTGCGGGGCTGAAGAATCGCCTGGGCACGGCGATGAGCACGCCGGAGAGCGCGTGGGCGGATGCGCAACGCGCGGATGCCGAGCGGAAGTTGGAAGGGCTGGACCCGCAGACGGTTTTCCCTTGGAGCGGCAACCGGGTGCTGACGGGTGCGCTTTGCGCCCTGATCCTCGCGGGGGGTGCCTACGCGTGGGCGCGCAGCGACTTCGGGATGAGCGCGGGTGAGAAGGCGGAGCGCGCCGAGCTGGCGAGCCGGGCCGAGGAAGTGCGTCGCGTGGCCAAGGAGGGGCTGGAGAACACTCCGCGCGAGCTAAGCGCGATGGAGAAGGATCTCCGCACGGATATTGAATCATTTGCCAAGGAACTCGAGCGGGGCAAGCTCGACCGCGAGCAAGCGCTGGTGAAGGCCAACGAACTGGCCAAGCAAGCCGAGACGGCGGCGCAGGATCGGTTTTCGGCGGCCGGGCGAGATTTGGACGAAGCCGGGGAGACTCTGCGTGAAGCCCAGGGCCGCGCCATCGAGGCGGCGGGGCTGAAGAAGGAGCAGGTGGAAGACCTGAACCTGGATTCGAACCAAAAGGAACTGCTGGGCCGCCTGATGGAAGCGGAGAAGTTCGAGAATCCGCCCAGCCGATTCAACAAGCAGACGAAGCAAGCGGCCGGGATGCAAAACGCCGACGACCGCCTGCTGAACATGAGCGACTCTCAGCGCCAGCAACTGCAGCAACGCCTGCAGCAGCAGATGAACCAACTGCAACAGCAGATGCAGTCCGGCGGGATGACGCCCGAGCAGCGCCAGCAGATCGAACAGCGCCAGCAGCAATTGCAGATGACGCCGGAGCAGCGTCAGGCCCTGGAGCAGGCGATGCAGAACCCGGCGGCGGCCCAAGACCCGGCCGTGCGTGAACAGCTGGAGCAGATGGCGCAGCAACCGGATGTCAGCCCGGCGATGAAGGAAGCGCTGGAAGCCCTGATGAACAACCAGGCTCTGCAAGACGCCGCCCAGGAAATGATGAGAGAGGCGCTGGAGCAGGGCAACCTGAACCCTCAGATGATGGAGCAACTGGCCGAGCAGCTTCAGCAGCAAGGCGCCCCCACCCCCGAACAGCAACAGCAGATGCAGCAGCAATTGGAGCAGATGCAGCAGCTGATGCAGGGGCTCCAGAACAGCCAGGCCGCCCAGCAAGCGCTCCAGCAGATGATGAACAACCCCGAGATGCAGGAGGCGATGCGGGCGATGTCGGAACTGCGGCAAGCGCAACAGCAGATGCAGCAAGGGGGGCAGATGTCGCAGGAGCAGCAACAGCAGCTCCAGCAATCCATCGAGCAGGCGATTGAGGGGCTCGACCCCCAAACCCAGGCGCAATTGCAGCGACAGATGCAGGGTGCCCTGCAGCAGATGATGGCGGGTCAGGCCAACCGAGAGACGATCCAGCAACTGATGGACGCCGTGGGCATGCCGCAGCAGAATGCCAACGGCCCCGGCGGTCAACGCGACCCCAACGGCAAGCTCAACCTGCGCGACACGCCGGTGGAGCCGGGTGGCCAAGGCGTGCGCACCGGGGTGACCGGTGAGCGGCGCGAACTGGACGGTACGGAGCAGAGCATTGAGGTGCGCGCCCCCGCCAAGCTGGGGCAAGGGCCGTCGGTGCCGTACGAGCAGGTGCTGCCGCAGTATCGCCAGAACGCCGACAAGGCCGTGAGTGGCAACAAGGTGCCCAAGCAGCACCGAGAACGAGTGAAGAAGTACTTCGATTCCTTACAGAAGAAACCATGAATACCGGGGTAGAAGCCGCGACTTGGTTCAGGGAAACCCTGGGCCGAGTCCGCGAAGAAGTGGGCCGCGTGATTGCGGGGCAGGATGACGTAGTCGAGGGTGTCCTCGTCGGATTGGCGGCGGGGGGCCACGTGCTCCTGGAAGGGATGCCCGGGCTCGGCAAGACCTTGCTGGTCCGTACGCTAGGCGAAGCCCTTGGCTTAGGATTTGCGCGGGTGCAGTTCACCCCCGACCTAATGCCGGCGGACATCACGGGCACGCAGATTCTGCAAGACACCGGCGACGGGCGACGGGAACTGGCGTTCCGGCGCGGGCCGATCTTTACGAACTTGCTCTTGGCCGACGAAATCAACCGTGCCACCCCCAAGACGCAGAGTGCGTTGCTGGAGGCCATGCAGGAGCGATCGGTGACGGTGGGCGGCGAACGCCACCAACTGGATGATCCGTTCCTGGTGATGGCCACCCAAAACCCGGTGGAGCAGGAAGGCACCTACCCGCTGCCGGAAGCGCAACTGGACCGGTTTTTCTTCAAGATTCAAGTGGGCTTCCCCAGCCGCGACACGCTCGGCGAGATTGTGAAGCGCACCACGGGTACGGCGCAGGCGGAAGTGAAGCAGGTGGCCAACAAGGAAGACGTGCTGCGGCTTCGGTCCATTGTGCGGGAAGTGCCGGTGGCGGAAGACGTGATGCAATACGCCCTCTCCTTGGTGCTGGGCACCCACCCGGATGCCCCCGAGGCCAGCGATGACACCAAGAAGTACGTGCGCTACGGCAGCTCGCCGCGCGGCGCGCAGGCATTGGTGACGGCGGGCAAGGTTTACGCCCTGATGGACGGCCGCTATAACCTAGCGGTGGATGACCTGAAGAAGGCGGCTCTGCCGGTGCTGCGCCACCGCATTCTGCTGAACTTTGAAGCGGAGGCGGACGGCGTCAGCGAAGATCGGATTGTGAAAGGCGTGCTGCTGGACGCTGACCTGAGAGACAAGGACCCGCTGCGCGTCTAGTTGCCATCTCGTGGATTTACTCCTCTCTCCCTCGGAACTGCGAGCGGTGCAGGCACTTCGTCTGCAACCGAGGCGCACCGTTGCGGGTCGGCAACGAGGGGAGCGGGTGAGTCGCCGCAAGGGCGTGAGCATCGAATTTGCGGACTACCGTGACTACACCGACGGCGACGACCTGCGCCACCTGGACTGGAACGTGATGGCCCGCCTGGGGCAGGCCGTGATGAAGACCTACCAAGACGAGGAGGACTTGACGGTTTACCTTTTGGTTGACCCAAGCCGCTCTTTGGACTTTGGCGAACCGACGAAGCACCGGGCCGTGCGCCGGGTAGGGTTGGGCTTAGCCATGGCGGCCTTACTGCGCGGGGATGCCGTGCGACCGGTGGTGATTGGCGAAGCGCACCGGGCTACGCGCACGTTTCGGGGTCGGGCGGGCTACACCGCCGTCTCGCAGATGATTGCGAAGGCACCCTATCAGCGGTCACATGATTTGGCGCAAAGCCTTCGGCAGTTTGCCGAGGTGGACCTGCGGAGCGGCGTGGTGATCGTGCTGACGGACGCGATGGACCCGCAGTACACCACGGCCTTGCGGGCTTTGGCGTCGCGGGGGCACGAGGTGTGGACCCTGTGCATGCTTTCCCCGGAAGAGCGCGATCCCGAACTAGAAGGCGACTTGCGGCTGGTGGACGCCGAGACGGGCCCGCCCCGCGAGATCACGGCCAACCGCGCCACGATTGAAGCCTACCGGGCAGCGCTAGACGCGCACCTGAACGAAGTGCGGAAGGTGAGCCTGGCGGTGGGCGGGCGCTTCGCCGAGGTCACGACGGACATGGATTGGCACACCATCTTCCACCGCGTGCTGCGCAAAGAGGGGTGGGTGGCGTGAACTTCGTTTCGCCGGGCACCTGGATGTGGTTCTTGCCGGCGGCGGGGGCCATCGTGCTGCTCTACATGCTGCGGATGCGCCGCAAGGATGTGGTGGTGCCGGCCAGCTTTTTGTGGCCGGAAAAACCGGAGGAGATCCGCGCGAATGCGCCCTTCCAGAAGCTTCGGTTCTCGTGGCTTTTGCTGGTGCAGCTCTTGGCGGCGCTTTTCTTGGTGTTTGCGCTGATGCGGCCGCAGTTGGCGTCGCAGGGGTTGGGCGGCTCGGCGACGGTGATCGTGCTGGATGCCAGCGCCAGCATGGGGGCCACGGATGTGGCGCCGGACCGATTTAGCGAGGCGGTGGCGCGGGCGCGGGAGCTCTTGCGGCGGACGACGCCCTCCGACCAAGTGGCGCTGATCGAAGCGGGGCCGACCCCGCGCGTCATTTTTCCTTTGAGCAACGATTCGGCGAGTCAGCTGCGGGCGCTAGAGGATGTGCGCCGGTATGACATGCCGGTGGATGTGGGCGAAAGCCTGCGCCTGGCGGCCGAACTGGTGGCGGGGCAGAGTAGCTCTCGCATCATCGTGCTGAGCGACGGGGTGTTCCCCGAGGTCAAGGATTTTGCCGCCGGGAGCAGCTCGGTCGAGTTCGAAAAAGTCGGTACGCGCAGCCGCAATGTGGCGATTGAAAGCCTGGGCAGCACGCGCACCAACCAGGGGCGATTGCTTTACGCCGCCGCCCGCAACACGGGCAAAGAGCCGGTGGAGGCGACGCTCACGCTGAAAGCGGATGGGGCCGTGGTGGACAGCATGAAGCAAGCCCTGGCCCCGGGGCAGCTGCTGGAGCGAACGATCAAGGTGCCGGTGGATTCGCAGGCGTTCATGGCGGAATTGGCGGCCACGGATGACCTAGTGGCGGACAATCGCTTGGTCAGCCTGGCCAGCGACCGGCAGATGATCCGGGTGCTGTTGGTGTCGCCGGGCAACCTCTTTCTGGAGCGGGCGGTGGCCCTGGACGCGCGCGTGGTGGCCGATGTGGCGGGCACGGTGCCCGACCAAGAGCGCCGCGAAACTCCCGGTGAGGGGGCTTACGATTTGGTGGTCTTTGATGGCACCCCGGAAGTGCCGGTGAAGGCAAAGGCGGTGCTGGTGTTCGGGGGTAACGGGGAAGGCATTGTCAAGGAACCGCAGTGGGCGGGTCGGGAGGCCTCTCCTTTGCTGGAAGGCGTGGACCTGGACGGGGTTTATGTGGCCGAGGCGGCCCCCCTGGCTCGCGACGCGGGGCGCGTGATTGCGCAGTTTAAGAACGGGGCGGCCATCACCGAGCGGAAGGGCGAACAGTATGTGGTGCGGGTGGGATTTGCGCCGCTGGCCAGCGACTGGCCGCTGACCCCGGGCTTCCCGATCTTCATCGCCAATCTGTTGGATGAAGTGAGCGGCGAGGCGGTGGGGGACCAGTTGGTGGTGTCGCCAGGGCGCACGTTCGGTTTTCCGGCGGGGGAAGCGACGTCGGCGGTGCTCAAGACCGGCACCACCCAAACCACGATCCCGGCGGTGGATGGTCGCATTGTGGTCTCGCAGATTGACCGGGTGGGGGCCAGTACGCTCACCATCGGGAAGAACAACTACGAGATCAGCGCGGTGTTCCGCGACAAGTTTGAGAGCGAGCTTGCCCCCAAGGACGGCCTGGTGATTGCCGGGACGACGGTGGAGAACAAGTCGAATAGCGTGCGTTGGGGCGAAGTCTGGCGGTGGGTGGCCCTGCTGGCCATTAGCTTGTTGGTGCTGGAGTGGTGGCTTTACGGCCGGAAGAGTTAACCATGCGGTGGACTTCTCCCGAGTATCTGCTTTTGCTCCCCGTATTGGCGGGGTTGCTGTGGTGGTCGTGGCGGTTAGTTTCGGGCCTGCAGAGAGGGCGCAAGATCACCGCCTTTGTGCTGCGCGGGCTCCTGGTGCTGACGCTGGTGGCGGCCCTGGCGGGGCCGCAGTCTCGCCGACCCAACCAGGGCGAAGCGGTCATTTTCTTGCTCGACCGGTCAGATTCGATCCAGGAGCAAGAACGGGATCGGGCGCTGAAGTTCATACGTGATTCCATCGCCGCGATGGACCCCGAGGACCGCGCGAGTGTGGTGAGTTTTGGCGGACGTCCGGCGGTGGAAGTGCTACCGACAGGGCGCCCCTTGATTGGTGCGCCCCGCGCGCAACTGGATGCCCGGGCCACCGATATGGCGGCGGCGATCCGGCTAGGAACGGCCCTCATCCCTGAGGGCAAAGCCCCCCGCCTGGTGTTGCTGACCGACGGCAACGAGACGCGGGGCGACGCCCAGCAAGCGGCGCAGGTGGCGGCCACGCAGGGTATCCCGATTGACGTAGTGCGGCTGGGGGTGCAAAGCGGCACCGCCGAAGCCTGGGTGACGGACGTGATTGTCCCCAATGAGCGGCAAGCGGGTGAGCCTTTCCAACTCCGGGTGGAGGTGAATAGCACCGTCCGGCAAGAGGCGATTTTGAGCCTGGACCGGGATGGCAACGTCATTGAACGTAACCGAGTGACGCTGAACGAAGGGCGCACCACGTTTGCATTTGACCAAAAGGTGGATGCGGCCGGGTTCCTGCGCTACCGGGTGACCTTGGAGCCCGTGAAGGACGCCGACGTGCGCAACAACGTCGGGGCGGCGTTTGTCAACGTGCGCGATCGCTCGCGAGTGCTCGTACTGCAAGAGAACACCAGCCGCACGGAACTGGTGACCGCCCTGAAAGAAGCGGGGCTCGATGTGCGCCTGGCGGGGCCAAGCGGGGTACCCACACGGTCGGAAGATATCCAAAACTACGACGCGGTGATCCTGAATGACCAAAACGCGCAGCACTGGTTGCCGGCCCAAATGCAGGCCCTGCAGACGGCGGTGCGGGAGACGGGCGTGGGCCTCATCATGGTGGGGGGTGAGGATTCGTTCCTGAGCGGCGGTTGGTACCGCACGCCCATTGAGGAGGCGCTCCCGGTTTCGCTGGACGTGCGCCAGCGCAAGACCTTCCCGAGCACGACGGTGCTCATCATCGCGGATGCCAGCGGCTCGATGAATGCCGTGGAAGATGGCCTGCGCAAGATTGAGTTGGCGGCCCGCGCCGCCGAAGAAACGGCCAAGCTGCTTTCCGCCGTGGACCGGCTGGGGGTGGCGGGAAGCTCCGACCAGATCGACTTTGTCGCCCCGATGCAAGAGCTGAAGGATCGCAATGCGGTCATCAACAACATCCGGCGGCTGGACACGGGCGGCGGCGGCATCTACATGCAGCCCAGCATGGAATTTGGGGCCGAAAAGCTCCGCGCCGAAGACACCAAGGTCCGCCACCTCATCATCCTGGCCGATGGTAACGACGCCGATGAACACGGCACCACCCTGCAATTGGCGCGGCAACTGCTGAGCGAAAAGATCACGACCACCGTGGTGGCCATTGGCGACGGGAAGGACGTTCAGTACCTGGAGCAGCTGGCCAAAGCGGGTGGGGGCAACTACTACTTCGTCACCCAGGCCCGCAAGTTGCCCGCGATCTTCACCCAAGACGTGGCGATGATGTCGCGTTCGGCGATTGAAGAATTGACCTTTGTGCCGCGCGTGATGCCCGGCGAGGAAGCTCTGAACGGGATTGAGCCGAACCAGATTCCGGCGCTCTTTGCTTACAACCTTGCCGAGCCGCGCCCCCTAGCCCGTACCAGCATGAAAAGCACCAAGGACGACGTGCTGCTGGCCTCGTGGCGCTACGGGTTGGGCACCAGCTACGCCTTTACGAGCGATGCGCAGAGCGCTTGGGCGCGCCGGTGGGTGGGCTGGGATGGCTTTGTGCCGTTCTGGTCGCAGATGGTACGCGCGGCGGTACGGCGTGGTACGACCAACGATTACGACATTCAACTGCGGCAGGATGGCGGCGTGGCGCGGGCGAGGATTTTGGCGCGCACACCAAATGGTGAACCAGCGCCGGTCCAGCCCGAGGACGTGCGTGTGAGTGGCCCGAACGGCACCACGGTCTCGCCCGAAGTCATCCAGGTCGCGCCGGGAGAGTATGAGGCCGTGTTCCCGGCGGCAGATATTGGGAGCTACATTGTTTCGGTGAACGAGCCCACCGCCTCGGGGGCGGCGAGCGTGAGCACCAGCGGTCTGAGCGTGCCTTATCCGGCGGAGTACCGCTCGTTCCGCCCGAACGACCCGTTGCTGGAATCCATCGCTAAGACCACCGACGGCCAGATGCTTTCGGATGCGCGCGGGGCGTTCCGCCCTTCCACCAAGCCGGGAGAATCCATCCGCGACTTGTGGGCGTGGTTCCTCGCATTTGCCCTCGCGCTCTTGCCGATTGACATTGCGGCGCGGCGTTTGGTGGTGCCTTGGAATGAGCTGACGGCATGGTTCCGACGCCAGCGAGGCGAAGAAACGGCCCCCCGCCCGCAAATGGAGCGACTCCGCGCGGCCAAGCAACGAATTACGCCGCAGACCCCCTCGGCACCGCGCCCACAGACCCCGGTGACCCCCACTACCCCGGCGACTCCCAAGGATGAAGGGCCTCGGCCGACCCCACCCGCCACCCCGAGCCGACCCGCCACCCCACCGCCCACGGGGGGCGGCAACCAGGAACTCGCAGAGAGGCTCGCCCAGCGCCGCCGCGAACGGGCCCAACGCCAGCAAAAAGACCAGGACAAACCCTAAAAAAACGATGAATTGAGCCAATGATGAGAAGAGAGCGAGTGGCTCTTGCTCCTCATTGGTGCTTGATGGCGGAACGGCGGCGACAAGAAGTTTGGAATCGAATCAATCGGATTGGAGTTTCATTGCATGAACTCGCCGATGAGATTCAGGCGCTGGCCGCCGAACTGAGAACGGAAGAAGGCGAGGATTTCGCCGAGTTTTCACTAGACGATTTCACGCGGGATTTTGCCCACGCCCTGCAAAAAATGTCGACCGAGGAATCGGTCGGTTGGGGCAGTTCCACGCCGGTGCTTGATGACGAGGACGAAGAGGAAGGGCTGCCGATTGGGCCGAACGAGCAGAATTGGGAGCCGGTGGGCGAGGGTCTCGCCCTTAGCCAAGATGATTTGAGGGCGGCCTTGGCCGGATTGGCTGAGGAAGCCGAAGATGTGGTCGCCGTGGCCGCACCGACCGAGGAAATGGCGGCGCCGGAGCCGGAGGACACTGCGGAACTATCGGGTTATCTCGCGGCCCCGGAGAACGAAACGCGAAGCATTGACGATATCCTGGAGACGTTGAAGCCAACTCCGGCAGAGGAGGAAAGCCCGGCTGAGCCAGCGCCGATTGAGATTGTTGCCGAGGCGGCCGAGATCGCTGAAGTGGCGGAGACCGCGCCGGTGGAACCCCTGGCGGAAGAGGTGCTGAGCGAACTGGACGAAGCGCTGGGTGCAGTAACGGCCGAAGCCGAAGAGACGTGGACTGCCGTGAGCGCGGATGCGCCGATCATGGCACAAGACGAATTGGCCGCGGCCCTGAACTCCTTAGAACTTGAAACGACCGGAGAAGCGATGACTACTGAAGAATCGGTGATCTCGTTGGAGGATGTCTTCGCCGAAGCCGCTCAAGAAGAGGTCGAGGACCCGAAGGAGATCGAGGAAGAGCTTGCGTTCGAGCCCGCTCCCGCCAGGTCGGCGGCACCCGTCCACAGCGATGGAGGGATGATCCTCTCCGAAGACGAAATTACGGCCCTGCTAGCCGAAGCCCAAGCCCGCGCTGAAGACGTGGATGAAGAGCCCATCTTCGTCGAGAGTGGCGAAATGAGCGAAACCGCTCGCTTCATGACCGAGCTTCAAGGAAAGTCTCAGCCAGATTCCGGACCGAGTGTCTCGGCTCCGGAGGTCACGGGCGAGACGAGTGGGATAAACCCGCACGCAGTGCTCAAGGTGCCCGCTTCCTTGGCCCTTTCCGCACTTGCCATGCCGGTGGATATCGAAGGCGACCAAATTGTGTTGCACGCGGCCGTGCCTCTCGATCAGATCGGGATCGCGATGATTGGCCAAGCCACGGGATTGAAGCCCAAGATAATCGAGAAGCCGCTCCCGGAGGTCTTAGACCAGCTTCGGCAGAATTACCAGGATCCGCACGCGCCCGTTGAGGCAGCCCCTCGTCTGACCAATATCTCTTAGTAGGGTTTCACGAGAATGGCTGGTCATTGTTGGGCCGTTACCAGCGGCAAAGGAGGAGTGGGCAAGAGCGTGATTGCGCTTGGGCTGGCTCAGGCATGGCGCAAAGAAGGAAAGCGCGTGCTGCTGGTGGATGCTCACACGGGCATGGCCAACCTGGATGTCCTGATGGGGGTGAATCCCACCGTAGATTTCTTACAGTGGCTGGGCGGAGCGAACGCCCAGACCATCAATGAGGGCCATGACTTTGTCGGCGGGGCATCAGGGTGGCAAGAATGGGGGCATCGACAGCCGGAAGCGCTGCAATCCCAACTGAAAGAGCGAATTGCCAGCCTCGATTACGACATGGTCGTGCTCGATACGGCTTCAGGAGTTCATCCGCTCTCGGTAGCCATTGTCGGCGCGGCGGATACAGCCCTTTTGGTTTTGACCAGTGAACCGACCTGCGTGGTGGACTCGCTGGTGCTGCGACAGGCGGCCTCGGTACCCGAAAACTGGCGGGCGGTGCTGAACATGACCAGCAACCGGATGTTCAGTCCAGCACGATTGAAGGTGAAGCAGGCGTGGGCGCATGCCCTGAATGAAGAATTGGCCGTGATGGGCAACATTCCGCCCGACCCGGGAATGCTTGAGGCGGTGCAGTTCCGCCAGGGCGTGCTGGAGCGCGCCCCCAAGAGTGCGTCGGCTCAGGCCTTGACGCATTTGGCCTCGGTGTTGCCGAGCGAGCCTCGCCGCGCGGATTCGCAGGCGGATCTCATCGCCCACATTCGCGGGGCGAAGTCCGGTGTGCCGGCGGCGGAGACAGCTCCTACGGATCTACCCCAAGCCGCGTGACGCAAGCATTTCAAGAACTAAAGAAGCCCAGGGCGCTTTCCGCGTTTTGGGCTTCCTTGTTGGTCACTTTGATGGCTGGATTTTCTGGCAGTTGGCGCTTTCGGGCGGTTGGTGATCCCGATGAGGTTGCGGCAGCCGCGTGGCGGGCGGCCTCCCTGTAGTGGTTTAGTGCGAATGGATGCCGCGCAGGCGAAAGCCAGGCCGCTCGATTAGGCGGCCTTCTCTTCCAGAACCTTCGCGTGGGTCACGCGATTGCGGCCCGCGTTCTTGGAGGCGTAGAGAGCCTGGTCGGCCAAGTTGACGAATGCGATCCGGTCGTGGCACATGCGTGACTCGCACGTCTCTACACCCACGGAGACCGTAACCTGTTGTTGCGTCCACGGATAGGAGGCGATCGCCTCGCGCGCTTCTTCCAAGATGCTTATCGCATCTGCGCCATTGGTCTCGGGAAGAAGCACAATGAACTCCTCGCCGCCATAGCGGGCCACCGTGCCGCGATCCCCGATCGCATCGCTGAGAATGCGCGCCACCGTGCGCAGGACTTCGTCACCCTCAAGGTGGCCAAACGTGTCGTTGAACTGCTTGAAGTGGTCCACGTCCAACAAGGCCACCGAGACCGGCACGGTCTTAGCCTGCGCCGAGTCGAAGGTCTTCTCCAATTCCTCTTGGAATCGGCGATGGTTCATCAATCCGGTAAGGCCGTCGGTGCTGGCCAGGCGCGTGAGGCGTTCGTTAGCCGTTTCGAGTTCGGCCGAGCGGGCTTCTAGCGCCAACTGCGTCTCGTTCAGCTGCGACATCTGCAGCATGATGAACTCTTCGGCCTGGCGTCGGTCGGTGACATCCATGATGAGGGCCACCGCCGCGTAGGGCTTCTTGGCCTGGGGCAGGAAGATCGGCTCGGCGTTGACTTCCAGCCACTTCACTTGGCCGCCATCCTCGAGACCGATAATAACGTTGTGCACCCCGCGCGCCTCTTGGAGCGCAATGACGGTGGGGAACTCGGAGGGGAGGAAGGGCAGGCCTTCTTCGGTGACTGCATTGGCCAGGATGCCTTCGATGCTTTGGCCCAGCAGCACGGGCAACTCGACATCAAACATATCGGCAGCCTGAGGATTCGACATCCGAATGTTTCCGTTGCTTTCTTGCAGGATAAAGCCTTCGCGAAGGGCGTCAATCGCGGAGCGGAATCGGGCCTCGCTTTCGATCACCTGCTGCTCAGCAACCTTCTGTTCCGTGATGTCGGTGACCATTCCGATCATGCGTAACGGACGACCTTCGAAGTCGCGGGCGACGACTTTGCCCCGGTCGTGGCACCACAGATAGTGCCCGTCGCGGTGGCGCATCCGCACAATAGTGGAGAGCATTTCGGTCTCGCCCTGCAGGTGGGCTTCCAGGTCCGAAAACCAGGCGGCCCGGTCTTCGGGGTGCATGTGCGTTTCCCAGACCTTGAAGTCATCTGGCAGTTCGTCCATGGCGTAGCCCAGGATGTTCTTCCACTGCCGCGAAAGGAACAGAGTGCCGTCGGCAATCTTCCAGTCCCACACCCCGGCACCAGAGCCTTCCAGAGCAAAGTTCCAACGCTGTTCCGATTCGGCCAGGCGCTGCTCGTTGTGCTTGCGGTCGGTGATGTTGGTGAACGTACCGATGAAGCGCCGGGGCTGGGATCGATCGTGGGAATCGATAATTTCCCCGGTGATCATGAACCACTCGTACGTGCCGTCCTTGGTGCGCAGGCGGTGCTCGTGGCGGAAAATGTCGGTGTTGCCCTTCAGGTGATCCTTGAGGTTGCTCTCTAGACCGACCTTGTCCATTGGGTGGACCAGGTTGAGCCAGTATGATTCGCCATCCTCCACCGGGTTCGCCTCGTAACCCAACAAGGTGTTGAAGTCAAACGAGAGATAGAGCTTGTTGTGGGTGAGATCCCAGTCGAATACGGCCGACTGACTACTCTGCAGGGCGACGTTGAGTCGTTCTCGCGACACCACGATCTGTTGCATGATGGTGCGGCGGCTGGTGATGTCATCTTGGATGGCAACCCAGTGCGTGAGTTCGTTCTCTTGGTTAAGCACCGGCGTCATGCTGAAGTCGCTCCAGAACTCGTGGCCGTTGCTCCGCTCCATCTGGAACTCGCCGTAGAACGCCTTCTGCTTGTCCAGCGCGACGTTGAGGTCGCCCCACCCTTCTTGGTCCGGGATGATGAGCGAGGTGAGGAGCTTGCCGTTGGGGCCGGTGAGTTGGTCGGCCCGGAAGCCGGTCATCTCCTCGTAGGCCGGGTTGGCAAAGATGATGCTGCGATCGGGGCGGGCAATGACCACGCCACTGCCGCTTTGGGCGGCCACAACCGAGAGAAGGCGCAGACGCTCTTCGTCGGCGCGCTTGTCAGTGACGTCTTCCGCCGAACCCAAAATCTGGGTGACGTTGCCCCGGTTATCCCGCACAAAGACGGTTTCCTTGGTGCGCACCCAGCGATAGGTGCCGTCAATACGCGCCATGCGGAATTCGATGGTATGGATGTCTTGGTCAGTGCCGACCCGGACCTCCTCGTAGTGCTTGCGCACGTCTTCCAAATCTTCGGTATGAACCAGTTCAAGAAGCGTGGTCCCACGCTCGTTGAGTTCCTTGACTGAGATGTTCAACAATTTGTCAAGCTGACCATTCGCATAACTAATGGAACCGCTGGCCAGATTGAGCACATAGGCAATCTGCGGGCTGCTTTCCATCATGCGCGCAATGAGGTTGCGGCTTTCTTGCAGGCCGAGTTCGGCCTTGCGGCGCTCGGTGAGGTCGGTCATCGCGGTGAGCACCCCGGTGACTTGGCCCTGCATATCCATCATCGGGATGGATTGAACGGTAATCCAAAGGCGCTGACCATCCGGCCCGGAGATTTCGGCTTCCTCTTGCATGGAGGGGTAACCGGCGGCGGCACGATCGAAGTGGCGGCGAATGAGCGCTGCGTCCTCACCATGGAAGATCTGCTCCCACGGCTTGCGGGCGACGGCCTCGGCCTGGGCGTATTCAAAGAGTTTTTCGCAGGCGTGGTTCCACTCGAACACCTCGCCGTTCGGGCGCATGGCAAAGCACGGCACCGGCAGACCCGAGAAGATGGACTGAAACTGATTGGCGTTGGCTTTGTAGAGTCGGGTCAGCTCCTTGAGATCGCGGCGCTGCTCTTCGGCCAGAGCGGTTTGCTCGCGGAGCTTGATGTTTTGGGTTTGGAGTTCCGCTCGCTGGACCTCGACTCGGGATACTGCTAACTCGTGCTCCTGATACACCGCGCTAAGCTTGCGGGCCATTGGGCGGGCAAACAGGAATGTACCGGCCACGGCGGCGAAGGCCGAGCCAATGAGGAGGAGAACGGTGGTGAGTTGCTTTCTCTCTTCCGCTTGGACCAATTTGCCGGTTTCGAACTGGGCGGCTTGGGTGATCTCGTACTGAATGCGGCTGGCATCGTTGATCAGCCACACCCGCATGCGTTCATCCAAGGGTTTGCCGGCTTTCCAATCGGCGCTCCGGCGCATCTTCTCAAGCGTTTGGGTGAGGGTGGAGATGGCCGCCTTGGCCTCGGTGCGCTTTTGCGATCGCTTGAGCGTAGCCAGGCTGCTTTGCAGATCCTTCAGTTGCCGTTCGCGGTTTCCTCGCGAGAGGGCGGGTTTCCCTTGGGTATCGAGGTCGATAAGGGCGGTGATGGACTGATTGATACGAGCCGTGGCCGTGAGAGCACTCTGCTGGGCCAGAATCGTCGACCAACTTTCTTCGGAGTTCGAAGTGGTGAGGTAGCTCATCAACTGCGTGATGGTCACCAAGCCCAAGAGGACACAGAGGGCGTAGACGCTCTTCCACAACAACCTGGTTGCGGACTCTCGCTTCTCTCCCTGCTTCATCCTGGTCTTGCGCGGCATGCGTGTCGAATCACCTGGAGTCTATGCCCCTTAACATTGTCGGCTGGAACTCCCCGTACAATTAGTTCGTGGAAGCAGGGGGAGGAACATCATGACAAGACGCCTGGCCTTCACTCTGATTGAGCTGCTGGTAGTGATTGCGATCATCGCAATCTTGGCCGCGATTTTGTTCCCGGTGTTCCAACGCGCCAAGGCGGCGGCGAAGAAGTCGGAGAGCCTGCAGCAGCTTCGGCAGTGGGGGGTGGCGACCGCGCTGTATCTGGCCGACGAGGATGACCGTTTTCCGGACCGGCGCGACCTCAAATTGAGCCACCCGACGGGGTGGAAGCCGTGGACCGGATGGCCCCCGAGTGACCCCCGGGGGAGCTGGGCGGTGGAGTGCTTTGGCCCCTATCTGGGCAACCGGGAGTTGGGCTGGTTCCGCGCGGCGGGCGATACCTTTGGCAATGCGATACAGGTCCGGCAAGACACGCCCGACGGGCGCCGCACGAACCTGTGGTGGTGGCGATTTGACCAAGCCGGTACGACGGTGGCGCTGGACAACGGATGGGGTAAGAGCCCTGACTCCTTGGTGGCCGACCTGATTGAGGCGAATAACCCGTTCATCGGAGTTCCGGAAGGCGTGGCCGATGTGGAGTTGGCGGTGGAGCCTTACTTCCCGCGCACCACTTCACCGAATCCTTTGACCCTGCGCGGCAAAGCCGTGCACTTTGGCGGGCGGAACCGGCTGTTCCTCGATACGCACGTCAAATTCTTGCGCGACGTGCGCACGAACCCTTAACAACGGTTCCTGTTTACGACGTGCGCTGCGAGATTTCGTCCACGATGAGCGTGGCGGCGGTGGGCTGCGCAAGCGATCTTCCGATCTCACTCATTTTGGTGAGGCGCTCGGGGTTGGCCAGCAGTTCTTGCACGGTTTGCACAAGCTCTTCCGGCGTGCGGCAGATCTTGCCCGCGCCGGTTTCGTCCAGAAATTCGGCGTTACCTTCTTCTTGTCCGGGGATGAGGAGCGGCCAGTAAACAATGAACGGGCAACCCACGGCGAGGGATTCGCAGGTCGTCAGGCCGCCGGCCTTGGCCACCATCATGTCGCACGCTTGCATCAGCGTGGCCATCTCTTCTTGCTCCACGTGGCCTTTCACCACCACGTTGGGCAGCTGCATCTTGTGCAGGCGGCGACGCTTGCCATCGTGGCGTCCGCAGACCGTGATGATCTTCGCGCCGATCTTGCTGAGGGCTTCGGCCGTTTCGACGAGCGGGCCGCCACCAATGCCTCCGCTGGTGAGCAGGATCATTTGGTCATTGGGTGCGAGGCCGAGCTTGGCGCGGGCGGCTTCGCGACCCATGTGTTCGGCAAATAGTCGGTTGATGGGGATGCCGGTGACGACGGTTTGGGATTCGCTGCCGGGCACGCGCTGAGCCAGGATGTCCTTGGTCCATTGCCCGGGGACGAGCCACAGGTCGGGGCGGCCGCGCAGCCACATCTTGTGGGGGTAGAGATCCGTGACGACCACGGCGACTTTGAAACCGAATCGCTTGCGCAGGCGCTTGAGTCGAGGTTGGGCAACACTATGTGTACAAATCACCCAGTCCGGTCGCAATTCATCCAAAACCTTGGCCAGAGGCAGGGTGCAGTAATGGTCTAGGAACGTTTGGACGTAATATTCGCTCGACGGCTTGTCGCTTCGGCGATATAGGTAACCCCAGGTATCCGGACTTTGACGGACCAGCATCTCGTATCCGTTCTTGAACCACTTCCGGAACGCCTTGGGGGTGTGGTCCAGAACGTCGATGACCGGGGCCGTGACCCCTCGGGCTTCGGCTTCTTCTCGGATGGCGTGGGCCGCGCTGATGTGCCCGTTGCCCGTAGCGGCGGTGAGGATGACGATCTTCACGCCATTCCCCCCCGACGGAGGAGGAAGTACGTGCGGGCGCGGTGATAGCGTTGGAGAATCACGAGAAGCATATCGATGGTGAAGATAAGAAAGACGTAAACCGCGCCGTACCAGAGGCCGTGCATCAGCAAGCCGACAATAGGCGGGACATTGAGGAGACCCGAACTGAGGTGAAGGAACTCGCCGGTGCGAGTACCGCGCTCGAACTGAATGAGTGATTCGCGGCTCCCAGGGTCGAGATACTGCACCGGCCCCTCGGACCCTTCTTCTTCCCGAGTCTTCTGAACGTAGGTCTTGGTGAGTTCGCGGATCCGGTCCATACCGAGAGCCTTAAACAGGCGGGGCGTCTCAAACTTGCGGGGCGTGTACCACCAGTGATCCACCACGTCATCTGGGGTGGAGCCGCTGCTCTTGTCAATCCCGGGTTCACCCTGGGCGTCCGGGTCGGGCGTGTGGACGATGCAAAGCGCCCGCTTGTACCGCTCCGTGAGTACGCAAAGGGCGTGGAAGGTGATGAGCGGCACCAAGACGAACGTAGAAAGCCAAACATCGCGCCACAAGCCCAACGTGGCGGGTGGTACATACAGTAATCCCCGGATGAGATTGGCGATTTCGTAGTAGCGGGCGTCGTTCTTGGTGCGGTGCAGCCATTCGCTGGCCACCGCCTGGGGCTGGGTAGCGGGAGGAAGGGGAGCGCCTCCACCCAGGCCCACCAACCAGCGATACATGTGCCGAATGCCCAACCGTTCGTAGAACCGACCGCTCTTTTCAAAGCGCCGGAGCTGAAGGTACCGGTCAATGCGGCTGGCAGGCCGCAGGGCGATGTCGGGCTGGCTCATGGTGTCGTCACGGCGGGCGGGTTCGCACCATTCAGCGTGTCGCTGTATTGCATGATGCGCAGGTTGCCCGCGTCGTCCTCGAGAACAAAAGTGCAGTGGTCGGTCCAGTCGCCCGTGTTGATGTAATAGACCCCGTTTTCGGCAAGTTTAAGGGCCGGAGCATGAATGTGTCCGCACACGACGGCGCTGCAGCCTTTCTCGGCCGCAAACTCCGTGAGCGTCTCTTCGTAGCTTGCCATCTTTTGGGTGATGCGCTTCACCATCTTTTTTAGGCGCCGGGGGAGGTCGTGCGGCGGCCGGTTAGAGAGATTGCGTTTCTCATTGGCCGTGCGTTGCCACACCGTGACCTTTTCGTGAATGAGGGTGCCGAGCAGAGGCAGCACGGTGGACTTGTTGACACTGGAATCGAACTGGTCGCCGTGGATCACCATTACCTTCTGGCCGCCCACCGTCTCGTGGATGATCTGATCTTGGATCAGGATGTTGCCGAGTTCGATGCCGGTGACTCGGCGCAGGAAGGAGTCGTGGTTGCCGGGCAGGTAGTACACCTGCGTGCCGTGGCGGGTTTGCGTGAGGATAGCGCGCAGGACGTTGCTGTGCTCTTGCGTCCACTTGCCCTCGCGGTTGGCCACGTAGCCGTCAATGATGTCCCCGATGAGGTAGAGCTTCTCGCAGCGCAGCCGGGCCAGAAAGTCGAGGATCGCCGTGGCATTGCAGGCCGCCGCTCCAAGGTGAAAATCGGAGACAAAGGCAGCCCGGGCTTCAATCAATCGGTCGCCACGAGGTTCCACCATGAGGGGTAACTATCTATTATGGCGGCCCGGCAAGTTTCAGGGCCGGCTGAGGCGGGTATAGAGGGCCTGCATGCGGGCCTCTTCGGCTTCGGTGGAGCTGGGCGGGCCGAGGTTGGCGAGGCGGCGGGCCATTTTCCGTTCAAGCTCGTAGATGGCGCCATAGCCTAGATTGACGAGGCGAGACTCCAGGCTGCCCCCGCACCGCTCACTGTCGTAGACGCTCTCGGTGACTCGGCCGTAGGGGGTGTCCACGCTCAGGCTGGCCGACACGCTGAAATCGGCCGTGCCACGAGAATCCCACTTGCCGCCATTGATCTCGATGTCGTAGCGGCCAGACTCGCCGGGGGTGTAGCGCACACGATTGCGCTCGCCGAAGGAGCGGAGGGCGTCGTCGAGCCGCCATTCCACACGATCTTCGGTGAGGCGGCTGATGCCCCGGGGCCGGTTGGTGCCGGAGATGCTGACATCCACATCGGTGAAGCCGTAGCGCCCCACGCGATCCCAGCCCGCGCCGGGGTCGGGGACGGGTGACAGGGTAGTGGGCTTGGTGCTGGTGTCTTCCAGTTCCTCCTGCAACCGGTCGGGCCGGACGAGGAACCAAATCGTCGTGTCTTCGCCCGGAGCGTGGTAGCAGAACACCCCGGACTCGGGAAAGACCAGGAGCTGTTTGCCCTCGTAGCGGGTTTTGAAGTAGCGAACTTCGGGCTCGTCGCCGTAGAGGATGCCCATGCGGCGGAGGTCGGGCGGGCTGGTGAGGGCCAGCCGGATACCTTGCGCTTTGGCTTCGCCCCCTCGCCCATCCAGCAGCACGTCGATGACGACGCCCCCTTGAGCCTCCAGGCGGATGGCTTCGGGGCGGAGCGGGCTCTTGCGGGTGGCCCACTTGGCCTTGAGTTCGGCATCGGTGGTCTGCCCAAAGCGGATCTCGCCCCACCCCTGGCCATCAAATCGTTCGATGGGTGGAGCGGTGAACACCGGCGGGGCGGCGGCGATGAACAAGAACGAGGCAAGCACCTTGAAAGAATGGACGAATGAGAGGGCGTTCTCGGTTGCAGGGCGTGAGTATCCTTGGGACATGGAGACCTCTCGCCGCGCATTCTTGGCCGGAGCCGCCGGACTGGGCTTGGCGGGAGTGGGATTGAGCATGGGAAGCGACCCCGTAGCGGAGCCAGACGAAGTGCTGCGCCCGCCCGCCTTGCGCCCCGGGGATCGGATTGCGATTGTATGTCCGGCGGGCCCGGCGGATGACCAGGCGCACCTGGACCGCGCCGCCGAGCGTGTGCGGAGCTTGGGCTTTGAGCCGGTGCTAGGGAAGCGTGCGCTGGCCCGGTGGGGGTATCTGGCCGGGACCGACGCGGAGCGGGCCGAAGACCTGAACGAAGTGATTCGTGACCCTGATGTTCAGGGAGTCTTTTGTTTGCGGGGCGGCTACGGGGCGATGCGGATTCTGCCGCAACTCGATTACGAGGCGATGCGCAAGTCGCCCAAGGTGATCATGGGCTATAGCGACATCACGGCGTTGCACCTGGCGTATCTGGCTCAGTCCGGGGTGGTTTCTTTCCATGGTCCGTGCGCCGAGTCAAGTTGGACGGAGTACGCCCGTGGCACCTTGCCCGTGTGCCTAGCGGCCGAGGCCTGGGGGGAAGTGAAGAATGCCGCCAGCACGGAGCCGCGCCGCACGCTGGTGCCGGGAGTGGCCGAAGGCCCGCTGGTGGGAGGCAACCTGACACTGGTGGCCTCGATGTGCGGAACTCCCTATCTGCCCTCGTTGGCCGGGGCGATCGTTTTCCTGGAAGACATCGGCGAGGAGCCGTATCGGGTAGACCGGATGCTGACCCAGCTGATCCTGAACGGCGGGCTCGCCGAGGCGGCGGGGATCGTATTTGGCAACTTCCGCAAGCGACCGCGCCCGGGCGAGGAGCCACCCCCGGACGACCCGACCTTGACCTTCTCGATGGAGCAGGTGCACGAAGAGCGGGCCAAGGCGGCGGGCGTCCCGGCGATGGCCGGTCTCCCGTTTGGGCATGTGGCGGATAACCACATCATGCCCCTCGGGGTGCGGGCGCGCCTGGATGCCACGGCGCAAACCCTCACCCTGCTGGAGCCTGCCGTTCGTTAGGGCAGGGCTTAGATTTCCCAGCCCGGAGTGCGAGCGGGGTTCACCAAGTCCTCGTAGCCGCGCAGGTCGGCGCGGCCGATCTGGCCGTTCAAGTGAGTCGGTTTGCCCGTCAAGATTGCCAGGTTGCCTAACAATAAGAGTTCCGTAAGGGGCGCGCCGGCATGGACGATGTCCGAATAGGGACGGTCGCCGCCTTGCATCCCGTCGAACCACTCCTTCATATGCCCGGGAGACTTCGTAAAGGAGATGTCCGGGATGGGGTTGCCGCTCAACAAGCGAGGTTCGGCGCCGTAGGCATCATCAAAGTAAAGCGTGTCCCGGCTGCCCACAATCAGGCCGCCGTTGCCGCCAATTTCCAGTCCGGCGGGCGGGGTGGGGCGGCGACCGCTTTCGTACCACGTCAGGCCGAAGTCGGCGTAATCGAACTGCACCTGGGCATCGGTGGGGAAGCTGTCCACATCAAAGGTGCCCGTCTCGGCGGTGATGGTGCGCGGGGAGCGCAGGTCCACGCTGTGCCAGAGCAGGTTCATGAGGTGGCAGCCCATGTCGCCCAGGGCGCCGGTGCCAAAGTCGCGGCGGCCGCGCCAGGCAAACGGGTGGTAGCCATCGGCAAAGGGGCGATAGGGGGCCGGGCCGAGCCATAGTCTCCATTCCAGAGATTCGGGGTGCCGCTTGGGCGGGCTGGCGGGGCCACCTTGGGGCCACCACCCCTTGGCGCGGTCGGTCCAGCAGTGCACTTCGCGGATCTCTCCCAGGCCTCCGTCGCGTACGAAATTGACGGCCCGGCGGAAGTTGTCGGCGGCGGCGCCCTGGTTGCCCATCTGGGTCACGCAGCGGTTGGTGCGGGCGAGTTGAGCCAGGCGGCGGGCTTCGCCGATGGTGCGGGTGAGCGGCTTTTCGCAATACACGTGCAGGCCTCGTGCCAGGGCCAGGGCGGCGGCGGCGGCGTGGGTGTGGTCCGGGGTGGAGACCACGACGGCATCCAAATTGAGGCTGCGATCGGTGATCATGGCCCGGAAATCCACGAAGCGCTCGGCTTCGGGGTGGTCGGCGGCGGCCTGCGCCAGGCGGGTGTGGTCTACATCGCAGATGGCGGCGATAGTGCCGAACTGAGCGGCGGCTTTGCGGTTGCTTTCACCTTTGCCGTGGGTGCCCACGATGCCGATCCGTAACGGGGTTGTTCCTTGCCCGAAGGAGAGGGAGGACAGAGAGAGCACGGTCGCGCTTCCGGCGGCCAGTTTGAGCAATTCGCGCCGACTGATGGACATCGGGTCCGTTTTACCGCAGTCCTAGTCCCCGTAATTTTGGCAGTAGAGCCTTAACAGAGAGTCCGAGCATAATGGGTTCGGCTAAGTTCCGTGCCCCGTGCGCGTACAGAAGCCATAGGGAACAACAAATGAAGAATTTTGCTTTGCTTGCCATGCTGGCAGTCGCGGCGGCCTCGCAGGCTCAGGTGACGGCGGCTCCGCTCGGAACTTGGGGCGGCGACGGCTGGTGGGCTCCGGGTGAGAACGGCATCTCCTACCTGACCTCCAGCGACAGCAACCAGCGCTCGATCGCTTTTAACCCGGCCACCGGCAACGTTTTGCTGGTCAACGGCACCGGCGTGAGCATCCTCGATGGCTCGACCGGCGCGCGCACGGGCTTTTTCAACATGGCGGGCGTCTCGCTTGGAACCCGGACGTTCAACACGGTGATGGCCACGACCGACGGTCAGATCTTCGGAACCAACCTGTCGGCTTCGGCGACCTCGGGCTCTCCGTTCAAGGTTTATCGCTGGGCCAACGAAGCCGCGGGCATTGCTGGCACGCTTTCGCACACGTTCAGCGTCTCCACGACGACGGCGACGCGACTGGGCGACGCCAGTGACATCACCGGCAGCGGGAACTCGGTGTCCTTCGTGTCCGGAAAGGGCGGTGCGGCTCCGAACGATCTGGTGGGCTACTACAGCTTCGCCTTCGATGGCACGAATTTGACTCCGACCAACAACACGGTGGCGGGTGCAGGCAACGGTTCGTTCCGACTCGGCATTGCTTACGACACCAACGGCAACGTGGTGGGCAAGCAAACCGGTGGCACGGCGGCGACGAGCCCCTACCGCATTGCGAACGGCAGTACGCTGAGTGCGAGCTGGACGCCGGTCTCGGGTGGCGAAGCGGCGGTTGACTTTATCAGCCTGAACGGCTTCACGCTGATGGCCACGATCGATGCGAACAGCAGCGCCGTGCGCATCTACGACGTGACGGGCCTGAGCGGAACCCAAACTCTGACTCCGATCCTGACGCTAAACAACACCACGGGTGCTGCGAACAGCAACGGCAACGCGACCAGCGACCTTGCCTTCGGCTCCATCACGGGTAACTCGGTGAACCTCTACGCTCTGAACACCAACAACGGGATTCAGGCGTTCACCATCACCGCCGTGCCGGAACCGGCCAGCATGATCGCTCTGGGTGCGGGCCTTCTCGCCCTGGCGCGACGCCGCCGCAGCAAGTAAGCCTCGCGGTTGACCTGCTAAAGCAAAAACCCCCGACTCCCGCACTGGGAATCGGGGGTTTCTCTTTGTGTTTTTGCCCGGGTTATTCGCTCTGCAGGAACGGGTAGCGATAGTCGGTGGGCGGCACGAAGGTTTCCTTAATCGTGCGGGCGCTGAGCCACCGGTAGAGGTTCAGCATCGCCCCGGCCTTGTCGTTGGTGCCGCTGCCGCGCGCACCACCGAACGGCTGCTGGCCCACCACCGCGCCGGTCGGCTTATCGTTGATGTAGAAGTTGCCGGCGGCGTGGCGGAGGGTGTTCACCGCTTCTTCCACCGAACCGCGATCCTGGCTGATGACGGCCCCGGTGAGGGCATACGGCGAGGTGTTGTCCACCAGGCGCAGCGTGTCACTCCACTTGTCGTCTTCGTACACGTACATGGTCAGCACCGGGCCGAAGATCTCCTCGCACATGGTGCGATAGTCGGGAGTCTTGGCTTCCAGCAGGGTCGGCTCCACAAAGTAGCCCACCGACTTATCGCCCTTGCCGCCCACCAGCACTCTCACGTCGGCATCGGTGTGGGCCGCATTGATGTAGCCCATGATGCTGTCGAACGACTTCTCGTCAATCACAGCATTGATGAAGTTGCCGAAGTCTTCGGTGGTGCCCATCTTGAAGCTCGCCATGCCGTCGGCCATCTTGGTGCGGATGGTCTCGGCCATCGAGCGCGGGATGTAGCAGCGGGAGGCCGCCGAACACTTCTGACCTTGGTATTCAAAGGCGCCGCGCAGCAGGGCCGTCGCCACCACATCGGGGTCGGCACTCGGGTGGGCGACGACGAAGTCCTTGCCGCCCGTCTCGCCCACGATGCGCGGGTAGCTGCGGTAGTTATCCAGGTTGGAGCCGATGGCGTGCCACAGGTGATTGAAGGTGCCGGTAGAACCCGTGAAGTGCAGGCCGGCGAAATCGCGGTGGGCCAGGCACTGCTCGCCGACCACCGGGCCGCGCGCGTAAACCAGGTTGATCACGCCATCCGGCAGGCCGGCTTCTTGCATGATGCGCATGAACATCTGCGCGCTGTAGATTTGCGTGTCGGCGCACTTCCACACCACGGTGTTGCCGCAGAGCGCAGGAGCCGTGGGGAGGTTGCCACCGATGGCGGTGAAGTTGAACGGGGTGATGGCCAGGACGAAGCCTTCGAGCGGGCGGTACTCGACGCGGTTGTGCACGCCGGGGCCGCTGATGGGCTGCTGCTTATAGATCTCGCTGAGGAAGTGGACGTTGAAGCGGAGGAAATCCACGATTTCACAGGCGGAGTCAATTTCGGCTTGGTAGACGTTCTTGCTTTGCCCCAGCATCGTGGTGCCGTTCATATAGGGGCGGTACTTGGTGGCAATGAGCTCGGCCGCACGCAGGAAGATGGCGGCGCGATTCTCGAAGCTCAGACTTTGCCAGTGGGCGCGGGCGGCCAGGGCGGCATCAATGGCCTGCTTAACGTGCTCGGCACCACCCCGGTGGGCATGGCCGAGGGTGTGGGCATGCTCGTGGGGCGGGGCGAGGCGGAGGAGTTCGCCGGTGCGGACTTCTTGGCCGCCGATGTACATCGGCACGTCCACCGCCTGGCCCTTCAGCTCCTTGAGCACCTCGATCTGGCGCTTGCGCTCGGCCGAGCCGGGGGCGTAGTTCAGGACGGGTTCGTTGACGGGCGTCGGGTAAGGAAAGTTACCGAACTTCATGCCGTGAGTCTACCGATGCTTTGCCCGGATGGTTGGGTGGGGTAAGACCACGGGCATGAAGTGGGAAGCCACCGACCAATTCGGCAACATGTACATTGGGCAGTGCGAGGACGTGAGCACGGACAGCCTGCGAGCGGCGGTGCGATCCTTGGTGGATGAGCTTTTGGCCCGCCACGAGGGCGACCTGGTGCTGACGCTGGACGTGGACTTTGGGGATATCAACGGCCCGCACCCGGACCGGGTGAGCCACGTCGTGCAAGCCCCCGCTTTGCCCGACCGGGTGGCCGCCGAAGGGGTGGATGCGCTGATGGCCGAGATCCGGGCCAGCCTGCCTGAGAGCCCGGATCGTCGGATTGAGATTCAGCTGGCCTAAGCGCCGTAGGGCACCCAGATATTCTTGACCTGAGTGGACCTTCTCAACCATTCGGTGGAGGGCGTGGTGTGCCAATCCAGGGGCCCGCTGGGCGTCCACATCTGCTTGAGGTTGCCCGCGCTCTCGAGTTCTGCTTTGGCCTGCGCAGCGCTTTCGCCAAAGTGCCAGAGGGCCATCACGCCGTCGTGGCCGGCGAGGGTGGATTCAAGCTCTTCCGGGAGGCCCGTGACGATGTTCCAGACGCCGGCGGGGATATCCGAGGCCTCGATGATGCGGAACAGTTCCAGGGCCGGGAGCGGGTTGTGCGCACTGGGCACGGCCACCATGGCGTTGCCCATGGCAATGGCCGGCAGGCAAGCCCCGATGAACCCAAGCAGGGCGGGGGCGGCGGGGTTGATGATGCCCACGACGCCGAGCGGCTCGGGGCGCGTGTAGACCATGGCCCGCAGGGGCGGCTGGTGTACCGTGCCCTCGTACTTATCTGCCCAGGCCGCCCAGTGCAGCACGCGGTGAATGGTGGCATCGAACTCCTTTTCGGCGCTCTGCTGGCCTCGGGCGGTGAGCGATTCCACCAATTGGTGGCGGGCGCCCTGCATGTTTTCGGCGAGGTAGTAGAGGATCTGGGCGCGGGTGAAGGCCGTGGTGCTGGCCCAGCCGGCGGCAGCGGCTTCGGCGGCTTCCACGGCATTGCGGATGTCCTTGCGGTTGCCGCGCGAGATATCGGCCATGCCACCCGTGGCGAGGGGCAGCGAGAGGGAATAACCACTATCCGTGCGCACCTGCTTGCCGCCAATGTAGAGCTTGTGGGTGCGGTCGATGTCGGGGTCGACATCGGGCAGCGGGTCGATGACCGGCAGGCGGGGTGCCTCGGCGGTGGGGAGGTCGCGGACGAGATACTCTTCCAGTCCTTCGCGGCCGCCCTCGCGGCCGAAGCCGCTTTCTTTGTAGCCGCCAAAGCCGACGCTGGCATCAAAGAAGTTGGTGCCGTTGATCCAGATGACGCCCGCCTTGATCTGCGCGGCGACGTCGTGGGCGATATCGAGGTTCTGCGAAAAGATCGTTCCGGCCAGTCCGTAAATGGTGTTGTTGGCCAGGGCCACGGCCTCGCTGGGAGTGCGGAAGGTCATTGCCACCAGCACCGGACCGAAAATCTCCACTTGCGCCACTGTGCTGGCGGGTTCCACCCCGGTGAGCAGCGTGGGCGGATAGAAGCACCCCTGCGCGGGCAGGGTGCACTCGGGTTGGAACTTCTCCGCCCCTTCGGCCACGCCTTGCTCCACCAGTTGGTGAATTCGTTCCAGTTGCGTAGTGTCCACCACCGCGCCGATGTCGGTGGCCTTATCCAGCGGATCCCCTACGCGGAGCTGCGCCATGCGCCGCCGCACGCGGGCATAGAACTCTTCGGCGATGCTCTCTTGCACCAGCAGGCGCGAACCCGCGCAGCACACCTGGCCCTGATTGAACCAAATGGCGTCCACCAGCCCTTCCACGGCGGCGTCCATGTCGGCGTCGTCAAAAACGATGTAGGGCGACTTGCCGCCCAGTTCCAGGCTCAGCTTTTTGTGCGAACCGGCGGTGCTGCGCCGGATGTGCTTGCCCACTTCAGTGCTGCCCGTGAAGGCGATCTTGTCGACGTTCGGGTGCGCCACCAGGGCCTTGCCGGTTTCGCCGTCGCCGGTGATGATGTTCACCACGCCCTTGGGGACACCCACGCGCTGGCAGATCTCGGCAAAGAGTAGCGCCGTGAGGGAAGTGAACTCGGCGGGTTTCAGCACCACCGTGTTGCCCATGGCCAGGGCGGGCGCGATCTTCCACGCCAGCATCAGCAGCGGGAAGTTCCACGGGATGATCTGCCCGCACACGCCCACGGGGCCGTGGTGCGGATACTCTTCCTCGGCCAGGGTGGCCCACCCGGCGTGGTAGTAGAAGTGCCGCGCCACCAGGGGCACGTCCACATCGCGGGTTTCACGGATGGGCTTGCCGTTGTCCATGCTCTCCAGCACCGCAAAGAGGCGCGCATGCTTTTGAATCTGGCGGGCAATGGCGTAGAGATACTTGGCGCGCTCGGCCCCGGGGAGGGAATTCCAGGTGCCGAAAGCAACACCCGCCGCTTCCACCGCTTGGTTAACCGTGGCTTCGGTACCTTGACCGATTTGGGCGAGTTCGGTGCCCGTGGCGGGATTGATGGTGGCGAAGGTGGTGTCAGCGGCCACCCACTGCCCGCCGATGTAGTGCCCAAAGGTGCGCCCGTGCTCGTTCAGCCAGTCATCGGCCAATTGGGCAGATTCCGGCGCAACGCCGTAATCGAGGTTCTGGAGGATATCGGTGACTTGACTCATTGCATTTAGCCCATGGCGTGGCGGTGGTAAGCGGAATACCGGCCGGTGGCGAAGTGTTCCAGTTGGCGTTCGATGTCCGAAAGGAGCGTGCTGGCCCCCAGGCGGAAGAGGTCCGGGTGCGTCCAGGGGTCGCCCAGTTCTTCCTTCATCAGCATCAAAAAGTCGAGGGATTGCTTGGCGGTGCGGATGCCCCCGGCGGGCTTAAATCCCACCTTCACGCCCGTCTGCGCTTCGTATTGCCGGATCATGCGGCACATCACCAGGGCCACGGGGAGGGTGGCGTTCACCGGCTCTTTGCCCGTGCTGGTCTTGATGAAATCGGCACCGGCCTGCATGCACACCATACTGGCGCGGGCCACGTTGGTGAGGGTGCCAAGTTCGCCGGTGGCCAGAATCGCCTTGACGTGCGCTTCGCCGCAGGCCTCGCGGAAGGCCGCCATCTCGTCGTAAAGGGCGTTCCATTCGCCGCGCAGCACGTGGGCGCGAGTGATGACGATATCAATCTCAGCGGCACCGTCTTCCACCGAACGGTGGATTTCTTCGATGCGTTGTTCGAACGGGGAGAGACCAGCGGGGAAGCCCGTGCTGACGGCGGCCACCGGGATGCCCGTGCCCTCCAGGGCGCGCACGCACTCTTTCACGTATTGGTGATACACGCACACGGCCCCGGTGTGGATTTGCTCCACGCCGAGCTGCTCCAGCAGGTCGCGGCGGACGGGCTGGCGGGCCTTGCCGCACAGGCGCTGCACATTGCTGGGGCTGTCATCGCCGCTCAGCGTCGTGAGGTCCATGCACTGGATGGCGCGGAGCAGCCAGGCGGCTTGCCACTGCTTTTTAACGGTGCGGCGACCGGGGAGGGTGGCGGCGCGGCGCTCGGCGGCGCTGCGGTTCACCACAATGTCCTCGATCAGTTCCCGTTGCAGGGGGGTTCCGGGATTTCGAATCCCAGCGGCGGTCATGGCCTATTATGCGGCAGGATGGCGGGTGCGGGGCGGGAAAGCGATTATTCATACCGCCTCATCGAGGCACTTCATCGGTCCGGCATTGCCGATACCCGAACATTGCACACAGTTCAGCGTGCGAGCCACAGCCCCGGAGGGTTCAGTGGCATTACCCGCATGTCTTGTTCAAAGTAGAACAACCACACGGGAAAGAACAAGTATCCACCGCAGTGCAGTACTAAGTCAGCTCCGGAAGTTGGCTTGACTACATCTACTGCAGTCGGCACACGCCCCCTCTCTGGCATACCGACTCTACGATTTGCTTGGCGACTATCGAGAACAGCGAGACTTCTGATCACACCAGCAAGTCCCTTAACACAAAATGGCCCACACGGGTCGAGCTCATTCGCAGGCTTCAAGGCCGCGACTAATTCATCAAAAAGACTCGGCATCGAGTTGTACTCTTGACGATACAGCCCACTCTTGGCATCCCCTCTTAAAAGATATTCAAGTTCATGTTGATATGGCAGCCTGGCGCCCTGGCTCTTTGCGTAGATTTCTGCTTCAGTGTGAGTGAGACCAACAATAGGTGCATCCATTGAATAGTCAGAAATCTTGAAGACTTCTTCCCAGTACTTTCTATCTTCATCCGACGGAGCGAGCTCAAGGCTGTCGCCTGAGTACCAAAACTCTGCAAATTCAGATTTCGTAACAGGCCGCTCACTAACTGAGAAGGAATCGATATCAAGCCTCATTGCAGGACATTCTTCTCGAGCCATTTCAGCGCGTTCGTGTCCTATCGCTTGTGCCATTTGCATGGCGTCAACTTCGGAAATGCCAATGTGGGTATTTGTTGCGCTCGGGATGTCAATGAAATTCATGCTGGTAGTTGCGCCAAGGATAGAAACGAAACGGAACCAGTGGATTCTGGCGGATTGGAGGGGTCGCTTTTGTTGGCCAACATTACTAGTTCAGTTTGACTCAATTTTCTGCTTTGACAATAATGCCAAGACGAGGGCTACGGACAAGCCGAAAACAGTGAAGCCGACCCATCGGTATGGCGAGGCGGGGCCGATTCCGAGCACTTCGGAATTCAAATACAGAATCGCGAAGAGAACAGCCGATGCGATGAGAAACTTCAATGCGGATGCCGTTCGGATCGACTTCATTGCCGGTTAGTCCGTGCCCCAGGTGTTTCCAGGTTGAGTTCAGATGCCATCGGAGCCACCAAACTGGATCAAGCGCTGGATTGTATCTTCATCATACACGACTTCGTTAAATCCATACGCCACCAAAGACGCCGCAAGCCTCGTGAGAAGTGCGCTCGTCGTGGACAGGGGGGCAGTGACGTAGCACAGCAGACCAATCTCATCGATGAGGCTCGTCATGAAGAGATGATCAACTGTCTCTCCTGCATCTCCTGAGGTTGTGTGATACACCGCCAAGTCCCACAGAGCAAACGGGTCGGCCTCGAAGGACTTGATGAAGGGTTCTCGTTGCGAGGCGGGCACCAGGGTCAGCGCATCCATGTTGCCTGGGGTGGAATAGGAGCCGGCAGTGACGCGGCAATGGAGGTCTCCCGCGGGAAAGAGCGCATCAAGATAAGGGAAGAGCAGGTTGCTTTGATTGAGTTCGGTGTGCCACCAATGAGGGACTTCACTCGATGGGTCGTGGAAGATGATGGCGCTTAGGGACTGAGGGACGATTGGATGTGGGATGCCAAGGAGCTTGGCGCTGACATGGTGTCCCCCAACATGCCGCTCCTTTGCACAAAGCCCGAGCTGCTGGAAGGATGTCGCCACCAATTGGCTGGGGTTTGCGGGTTCACTGAGCAAGAATACGCGTCGCATTTCAATCCTTGTTCGTCAATGAGTAACCATTCATGGGTATCCGCAGTGGGTCATTCGCGTCGTTCCCCGATAGGATCAACGTAGCCTAACATGGGGCCGTGAAGAGACTTCCACAAAAATACTATTCAAAGGAGATTGCAACTAGCTTAGAGTCGAAGGATGCGTCCAGAAAGAGAGCCAGAATGCTACCCAAGGCGCCAATGCCCATCAAAATTCGGGTAACCAGTTTGGCGCGTGATCGAGATGCCCACATGCTGGCGAACAGGCCTACCATTCCAAGGGTTACGGCAAAAAAGGACACCATCCCCACGGTGTCGTGCGGGATCATCGTGTCACTCCAAAATCTCCGCTTTGAAAGTCATGGGCCAGAGATCTCCTCGGTCGTCAGGACACAATTCCACTTCAAGCAGGCCACCGTGGACGTTATCTCCGCCTCCCGTTGCCCCGCGCCCGTGTCCCCAGAGCGAGTGAGTGGTACCTTCACGTCCTCCTCCCCATCATACAGCGGATATAGCCTCGATGATGACGAGAGGTTGCATTCAGCATTCTTGCCGCGCCCCCAGGGCCCACCACCGGTCCTCTTTGCAGCGTCCTTGGCAACCCCCAGCGGTCAGACGCGGTATCAAGCGGTATGACCGGCCCGCGAAGCCTCATCCTCCTTGCCGCCCTGGCCCTGGCGCCTCTCTCCTTCGCCCAAATTGAGCGCGGCGAACCCCTGCTCCGCCGCCCGGCCCTGGGCATGCAGATACGCCCGCTCACGCTCGAAACCGCGCAGAACGCCGGCCTCACCGAAGCCAAAGGCGTCCTCATCGGCACCGTTACCGAGGGGCTCAGTGCCCAAAAGTGGGGCCTGCAGCCCGGGGACATCTTGACCAAGCTGGCCGGGGAGCCCGTGGCCGCCGCCGCCGACGTCACCCGCATCCTGGCCACGCTCAAAACGGGCCAAGAGGTCGCGATAGAGTACATCCGGGGCCGCGATATCCGCACCGCCCGCGCCCCGCTGGCCCCGCGCGCCTATATGAAGGCGGACGGGTTCCGCGTGCATTACGACCAGGTGGTGAGCCAGGGCAAGCGCATCCGCGTGATTGCCACGCACCCCACCGCGCCCGGCCCGCACCCCACGATCTTCATGATCGGCGGCATTGGCCAGTATTCGATTGACGGCGACTACGCCACCACCGCCTACGGCAACGTGCTGGCCTCCTTTGCCGACCGCTACACCATTATCCGGGTGGATAAGCCCGGCCAGGGTGACAGCGAAGGCCCGGCCTACGGTGAGCTCGGCTTTGGGCAAGAGGAAGACGCCTACCTGCAGGCCCTGCGCCTGGCCAAGACCTTCGAATTCGTAGACCCGCAGCGCATTGCCATCTTCGGGCACAGCATGGGGGGCTGCTTCGGCCCGTTTGTGGCCTCGCAAGAGAAGGTGGCGGGCGTGGCCGTTTACGGCACGCTCACCAAGACCTATACGGAGTATCTGCTGGAGAACTCGCGCCGCCAGATGGCTATGGGCGGGGGTGCCCCGGGGGATGTGAACAACGCCCTGCGCGACCTGGCCCAGGTTTCGCACCATATCTTCATTGAAGGGCTGAGCCCGCAGCAAGTGATTGAGCGGCGCCCGGAACTGGCCGATGCCGTGCGGGGCAACATCCCCGATGGCCGCACCTTCAGCGGGGTGGGGTTGGGGTTCTGGCGGGAGCTGGCCGCCCGCAACCTCTCCGGCGCGTGGCTGAATGTGGACGCCAAAGTTCTGGCGATGTGGGGCGAAAATGAGTTCATTGCCACCCAGTGGGATCACGAAGAGATCGCGCGGATTGTGAACGGGGTGCGCCCCGGCACCGCCGAATACAAGATGGTGGAAGGCAGCGACCACGGCTTCTTTAAGACCACATCGGCGCTGGACAGCATGACCCGGTGGGGGCAGGGGGCGGAATTCAACCCCGAAGTCATCCGCGTGCTGGACGAGTGGCTGAAGCGGACGCTGGCCGGCGCGTAACCTACTAGTTGCCAACGCAATGAGAGGGGGCGTAGAATGCGACTTACAATGAAGGCGCCGCGCTACGCCCTGACTCTTTTGGCCACCGTGAGCCTGGCGACCTTGGGGCTGAGCAAGCCTGAGTTTCTGGAACAGCTCGAGAAACTGCCCCAAATGGAGCCCGCCAAGCGCGCCAAGGCCGAGGGGTGCAGCCTGTGCCACACCAATCCGCCGCGCCGCAATGCCTTTGGCCGGGCCGTGCACGATGCGATGGAGGCCGCCGGCAAGGAAGAAGTAAACGCCGCCCTGCTGGCCGCCCTGGCCAATGGGGACGCCGACGGCGACGGGGTGAGCAACGGGGAAGAGTTCCGGGAGGACACCCTGCCCAACGACCCCGCCAGCAAGCCCGGGCAACCGGACGCGATAGCACCGCCCGAACGCCGCACAGGCGTGGTAGGGGCGCGTGCGGTAGACGAGGGCTCCCTGGGTGCGGCTGAAGCCAAGACCGAACCCGACGAGGAAGAAAAGGAGCAAGGGGAGATGATCCCGGACCACCGGTTCCACCCGGCCATTGTCCACTTCCCGATTGCGCTGTTTCTCTTTGGGGCGTTGCTGGATTGGCAGGGGTCCAAGCGTAAGAATTCGGTGTGGCGCGAGGCGGGCTGGCTGGCGCTGGCGGCCGGGACGATCATGACCATCCCCGCCATGGCCACCGGCTGGGCGGCCTACCTGGCCAACGGCTATGGGTGGGAAGGCGACGCCTTCCGGCACTTGGTGATGGGGCACATCGCCTTCTTGCTGATGGTGGGCACCACCCTGATGCGGCGGCAGCGCACGCCGGAGAGCATCCCCTACTGGGCGCTGCTGGCGCTGGCGGCCGTGGCGGTGGGCGTAACCGGGCACCTGGGTTCCATTCTGGTGTTCGGCTAAGGCCCCGGGGCTTGGGCTTAGTTGGGTTAGGATAGGCGTAGGAACGACTATGACCACGACCCTCAGCATCACCGGAATGTCTTGCCAGAACTGTGTGCGCCACGCCCGCGAGGCCCTGGAAGCCGTGGCGGGAGTGACCGCCGTGACCGTGACCCTGGAACCCGGCCAAGCCCAGATTGAACACGAAGGGGTAGCGGTGGACACCCTGATTGCCGCCGTGAACGAAGAAGGCTACACGGCCACTCCGGCTTGATTTAGCCCGCCTAAAGGTGCTCGGGCGTGGACCGGAACTTGCGCGGTGAGGTTCCGGTTTCGGCCCGGATGAGCTTGTTGAACTGCGCCAGGTCCGGCACGCCCACCGCCCCCGCAATGGATTTGATGGTGCGGCTGGTGGTGCTCAGCAGGCGGCACGCCTCTTGCACCCGCTTGGCGCGGATGAACTCCTGCACCGTCATCCGGTGCTCATCCCGGAAGATGCGCAGCAGCTGGCGCGGCGACACCCCCGCGTGCTCGGCAATTTGCGGCACGCGCAGCGGGTCGGCGAGGTGGTTGAGGATGAAACTCTCGGCGGCGTAGAGCGCCTCGTGCTCGCGCAGCACGTATTCGCCCTCGGCGATGGCAAAGAGGAACCCCCAGATGAAGGCGCGCGGGTGGTCCAGGTCTTGGCTGACGCCTTGGCAGGCCTTTTCCAGAGCGGGCAGGTAGGCGCGGGCGTCCTCGATCTGCACCGGGATGGCGTAGCGGCGGCCGGTGGTGGCGGGGAGGTTGAAAGAGCAGTAGATGTGGCTGGTTTCGCCGTCAATGAGGGTGTGGCCCGCGCGGCACCCGGGCGGGAAGATGCACATCGAATCCGGCGGCGCGAGGAAGGCGCGCTGGTTGAGATAGACCGTGTTTTGGTGGTGATAGTAGATGACGGTCCAGAGCGTGGGGGCCTGGATCCACTCGCGCCGGTTTTCGCGGAACTCCCCGTCCCCGGCGTAGATCACCGTGGGCGGGGCACCGAGCAGGGCGGGGGAGTAGAGCTTCATGGGCGGGGCCAGGCGGAGTGGATGTTACCGCTGAGGGCGATGCGGTGGGCATTCAAAATGCAGCCAGGGCTACGCCACTTTGTACGCAGTAGTTGAATTCTTTATCAAAGTCAATTGCGATTGCATGCGGTTCTCGCGGTCATAGGCGTAGGTGGTCTTGGTGCCGCTCACATCTTCAACCGTCATGTTGCCATTGTTGTCGTAGTATGGGCGGATGTCAAGGTAATGAAGCTATTCCTCCATCTTCGGCTTGCCAAGGAGCAATCTAAAGATGATGTGAAATGCATAGATTCCAATAACCGCCAAGAAAAGAAATAGGATGAAAGTTAATGGAAGCCACTCGTATCCGCCTCTCAAGATGCCTGTCTCGGCCTCAACAACAGCAATCGACTTGAACCCGATAAAGGTCATCGATAGCGATGATGTGATTGCGCTTAAGGCATACACTGCCCATCCGGGACGAGGATATGCACTGTAGAGAGCAAACAAAGGTGCTGGCAATGCACCGAATTTGAAAAGCAAGTCTGCCAAGACCAGAGATTCCCGTGTGTTATCTAATGCTGCGAAGGCGTAGGCCAAGCAGAAGAGGTGGCCAATACAACAACAGAGAAATAGGCGGAGACTTTCCTTTGGATGCTTGTATAGTGAGGGGACCATGAGCTAGTTATGTTAATCAGGCACTGCTACGCAATAATGCTGCGGCAAACATTGATATCAACGTTCCAAGGTATCTGATAGCTTCGCAGGGTGCTTCAATGTGGTATGCGCATCCTGTCTGAACTGGCGATTTTGTACTATGCTGATCAAAGTTCATTAACCCACTAGAAACATCACAATGCTCACTAGGTGATAATGAATCGCCCCCTATTCCCATACACACTCACAGGTGACTGGGTGAAGATGAGAGCCTGTAGGGCAAATCCTTCCACCACACCTGGGAGGAGGTGGCGGTAGTGGAGGCACGGGGTTGTTTCCGATGAAGCCCACTGGGCAAATAACTGCGAACGCAGCAATGAGTTCCTTTGTTGCACGGCAATGACCAGAAATGCTATCGTTCCTGCAATACAAGAGGTAGCATACCATCGCGTCATGCAGTAGTTTGCAATTGCACGACGTGCCAGGTGGCTTCCAATAATTGTTGCCACCCGATTTGTTCGCTTTGTGAAGACACTCATCGTGTTCTTTGCAGGCTTCGTCGAGACACGAGATCCCCGGAGGAAGTTCACATGGTTTCGCCTTGATCCAGTTTCTCTGCCCGCAATAGTTACCATAGTTCCACCAAAGTGGATTACCAGGCAAATGGGGTTCGCCTGTTCCTAAGTCTGGCCCTGTTTCGTACATTCCACTCCGATCAATGAGAGTAGTCGGCGTGGTTCGCACGTAATTATATGCATCTTTAGATGGCCAAAGCGGATCGAGTGTCAGCCACCTGGAGGTATCCGCTCGGAAGTGCCTAGCGCGCACGTACATCCGAGACACGGCATCCGAAACGTAGCCCCACACGCCACAGAAACCCCATGGGCTCGGGTTCGTTCCCGTTTGCAAACGCACTTCCCCAAAGGGCCAGTACGTGGTGGTCGAGGTCACATTGCCTGAGGTGTCCGTGGTCTTAATCACACTCCCCAGGGTGTCACCGAGATAGCGTGTTGTAACTCCGCCGCGCGTTTCTTCTCGCAAGCGGCCGTGCACAGTCACGTAGGTTACAGACATTGCCATCAGCTGATTTCTCCTAGATAGTCGCTATCTTCTCAAATACTCCGAATGCTAAGGTTTGGCCGCCAGTGTTTTTCGACTCCCTGAGACCGGATCAAAGTAGTTGAAGTCGATCAATGTGCCGCTCTCGAACGTGATATCAAGCCCATCAGATCGCATGTCCATGGGTCCACGCAGGTAGCTGTACTTTACGCGATTTCCAGGTTGATTTGCTGTAAGGGAGGGTGATCCGCAGAGTTGTTTCACCTTGGACTCGGAATCTCCCAACTTCAGTTTATCTGCGCAAAGCGAAAAGTCTGCACTTGGGGCTGACTTGCAACCGATTACCAGCAGAATGCCGGATAGCGCTACAATGGCAATGTGTTTCATTTCATTCAATGGCTCCAACAACTTCGAGCTTCGGCCTTTCCCTGTGACTGCTTGACGGAGGATCTGGAAGCTCAAAGGAGAAGCAGTTGATGTCCCAATCACCTGTCGATTCATGCTCGTTGCAACACATGGCACACTTCAGAAGTTTACCATAGTTGCTGCCCAAGCAAATAGTCAGGCGAGCCTGGCAGAAATAGGGAATATAGCCGAATCGTTTCATGCACTGGCCATAAGCCCGGGCGCAATTGGCTTTGTCTATTGCATCCTTGAGGCGACACCAGTCGTCACAGCTGTATCCAGGATCAAATGGCAAGGGTACGACTAGGGCGTTGTCATGACGATGTGGAGTTCGAGGGCAACTCTTTGTGGCAGCCAAGCCCGTAAAATCGATCATCAGAATAGGACTGGAACTTGCATACTTGTAAGCCGATTGCCGTGGCCACAGGGGATCCACTGACAACCACCGAGACATATCCGCCCGGTAATGCCGGGCACGCACATACTTCCGCGAAACGGCATCCGTAAGATAGCCCCACACGCCACAGAAGCCCCACGGGCTCGGGTTCGTTCCTGTTTGCGACCGCACTTCCCCAAAGGGCCAGTAGGTGGTGGTCGAGGTCACATTGCCTGAGGTGTCCGTGGTCTTAATCACACTCCCCAGGGTGTCCCCGAGATAGCGTGTTGTAACTCCGCCGCGCGTTTCTTCTCGCAAGCGGCCGTGCACAGTGACGTAGGTTACAGACATTGCCATCAGCTGATTTCTCCTAGATAGTCGCTCCCATCCCTGATAAGAGTGGTTGTACCCGAAGCCGTTTGCTTGGTTCTTCGCTGTTTCCCCCTCACGGCAGCGGCGGCCCAAACCCCCGAGTCACCGGCGTAGGCAGCAGCCACACATTGCGGAACATCACCCCGCCCTCCGCCTCGGTCTGGTGGTCTTGCAGCAGCAGGGGCGCCAGGCCGGGGGCTTCCTCCTCGCTCAGCCCGGTCTTGGCCGTGATCTCCACATCCCGGTGCACCAGCACCCCGTTCCAATAGACCGTGGCGCGGGCATTGGCCACTTTGCGGCCGCCTTCCCAGCGCGGCGCGGTGAACCAGATATCGTAGCTCTGCCACACCCCGGCCCCGTAGCTGGGGTTGAACGCCGGCGCGGTCTGCCGGTAGATGGAGCCCGCCTCGTTGAACTTGGCGGCGGGCTGCGCCAGGTCCACAATGCCGGGGGCGTTCATAATCTGAATCTCGTAGCGGCTCATCAATTTCAGGCCGCTATTGCCGTTGGTTTGGGTTTCCACCCGGCCACCCGGGGGGCTCAGCCACTCCACGTGGATCAAGGCATCGCCGTGGGGCTGGCCGCTCACGTGGTCCGATCCGCCGATGTCCGCGCTCGGGTCGTGTTGCACCACCAGCGCGTCGCCCACCGTCGGCCACTTGGCCACGCCCGGGCGCAGAGGTTTGAGATCGCCCTGGCCGCCCTTGCCGATGAGGATCTGCGCCCCGGCGGGGGGCTCGGCAAACATCTCCCGGCGGCGCGGGGTCTCTTTGATATCCCCGGGCAGGCGCTGCAGCGTGTACCACACCTCGGGGCTCCACAGGAACTCGTCGTTCGGCCCCTTCAGGTCGCCCAGGTGCAGATACACCACAGTGCCGGCCTGCAGCCCCTCGATATCTAACCAAAGGGTGCGGCGGTCGGGGCTCAGGCGCGTTTGGGTGATGGGGAGATGTTTCTCGTCCACCTTGGGGCCGCCGTAGGCAATGGTGGCTTCGTAGCGCCAGCTCTTGGCCTTGATTTTGCCAAGCAGATCTTCCATGCCCGGGGCCAGCGGGTGGGTGAATTGCACCTGGAACCCGCCCTGGCGCACACCCACTTCCAGCATCTCAAACGGCACTTTGCCGGTAGGGCGCAGGCGTTCTAGCCCGAACTTGTGGCCCAGGTGGTTCCAGTTGCCGTTGCTGCCTATCCCCCCGGCGTAGAGCGCACCATCCGGCCCCCACACCAAACGGTTGATTCCGGCTTCCAGCCCCTGGCTGTGCCGATACACGGCGCCTTGGTATTGCCCGTTCACTTTCTCCAACTGCAGGCGCTTCAGGCCGCCGTGGGTCACGTCGCCAATCAGCATTTGCCCCCGGTAGGGGCCATCCGGAATCAGGATCATCTGCGCGGGGCTGTTGCCAATCTCGCCGTGCGGGAACCACACCGCCACCGAACTCTCATCGGCATCACCATAAGGTTGTTCTTGGTGCAGATAGCGCGCGCCGGGGCGGATGTGATAGAGCGGGCTTGCGGGCAGCCACGACCCCTGGTTGTCGGCCACAAACATCTGGCCATCCACGCCCAGGTTCATGCCGTTGGGGGTGCGCAGGCCGCGCGCCACCGCTTCCCACTGGCCGGTGGCGGGGTCGATCTTATAGAGGTTGCCCGGGCCTTCGGGGGTGGAATAGGCGGGCTCGCCCGGCTTCTGTGAAGGGGTGTAGTTGGTGTGGCCGCCGCGCAGGGGCACGCTAGAGCTGATGTAGAACGAGCCCTGGAACGGCAACAGATTGAACGTGAACTCGTGGTAATTGGGGCTGACCCCCCAGCCGGAGGCCACCACGTCGTTTTCATCCGCGCGGTCGTCGCCGTTGGTGTCGCGCAGGCGCGTGATCTCGCCCTTCTGCGTCACGTAGAGGTCGCCCTTCCAATAGGCGATGCCCAGCGGCTCGCCCAGCCCTTCGGCAAAGAGATGGGCTTTGGCCCGGCCCGGCTTGTCCAGGTCGCTCAGCAGATACACCGCGCCGCGCTCATCCCAAGTGCACACGGCCAGCCGGCCATCGGGCAAGAAAACCATGCCCCCCACGGCCGGGCGGAAATCTTCGCCGCGAATGTCTTCCCGCGCAAAGCTGGGGTGGACGGCCGTAAGCGGGCGGCGGTCGCCGGGGCGCGTGGTGGGGGCGCCCAGGGTGGCCCGCTTGGGGCCGGGGTTCACCACAAAGGTCTGGCCGGGGTCGGTGGTCAGCAGTTCGGGGGCCAGGGCGCGATATTCGGTTTCGTCGGTGCGCTTCCAGCGGATATCCAGGCTGAAATCGCCCTCGTTGTGCATGATGAAGGCCTTCAGGTTGGTGCGCCCCACGGGCAGGCGATATTGCCCGCGCCACACCCCGGTCTCGCGGCGGAAGGTGCCGTCGGTGGTGTTCAGCATCGTCTCCCCGGAGAGAGACATGCGCACCAGCGAGGTAGTGCGGACCTCAAAGTCGTAGGTGGCGGCGCGGTCCACCTGCAGGCGGGTGGTCACCTCGGCGTAGAAGTTCTGGGCCACGGGGGCGTCATCGGTTTTGAAGGGACCGGTGAGCGGGAACGAAGGCGTGACGAAGTAAGCGTTGGGCACCTGCCCCTGCACCAGCTGCGGGATTCCACCAAACGGTTGCTCCAGTTGCCAGGCCATCACGGTCATGCCGGGGGCGGTGGCTTGGGGGGTGGCCAGCAGCAGGGCTAGCAGGGCGGTGGTCATCGTCGCACCTCCACGGTGGCCTCGGCGGCCTCGCCCAGGGTGGGGTCGGGCAGGTTGGGTTGATAGGTGCGCAGGGTCATCGCGGGGCCGGCGGCAGTGGCGCGGTAGCGCATGATGAGGAGGGAGCCTTCCATGGTCATGGTGAGTTCAATCGGTCGGGCATCGGCGGTGAACCGAATGGTGGTTTTGTCGCCGTCGCGGTGGTAGCCCCGGAACTGCACGGGCACCGGAGTTTCCCCCCGGAACCATGCCAGTCGGTCGCCGAACAGGCGGGCGCGGCGCACATCCTTGGGGGCCTTCAGGGTGGGGGCGGAGATGCGGATTTGGCCCTGGAAACGGCCGGGCAGGGCGGGCATCTGCTTGTAGTTCCACTGCCACACGTTGGGGCCGCTGATGGTGTTGGACGAGAGGTATTGGTAGACGGGCTGGCGGCGGGCGTCGGAGAGCTCGATGGCCACCGAGTCGGTGTCGCCGCGCTCTTCAAAGGCAAAGTAGAGCGGCCCCCAGTTCTCGAGGTTGAAGGGGCGGGATTCCACGGCGTGACCCACCTGGGTGAAGCGCCAGACGGGGTCGACCGCCGAAGAGGGCTGGCCGAAATCGGTGGGGCCGAGCACCTGGCTGGGAACCTCGTAGAGGCTGCGCCCCTCGCCGAAGGAGTTCTCCTGGCTGAAATCGTAGACCTTGCCCCGGTAGTTGATGCGGCCATGCCACACCCGGCGCACCGCGCACACATCGGGGGAGAACACGGCGTAGATGCCCCCGTCGCCGGGCTCATTGAGGAGGCGGACGATGAGCTGGCGGGGACGGTCTTCGAACACCGCCCGGAAGGCGGCCGGCTCTTGCGGCGGGGCGAGCAACGCGATCAACCCAATCACGCCCGCAGAGTACCGCCCTTCCCCGTTGATGCAGGCTGAAACCGAGTGGTAATGTTTGTTCATCACCATGCGAACATCTCACCTCCTAGCCGCCCTGGCGCTCCCGCTCGGCCTGGCCGTGGCCTGCCAATCCCAAACCGTCGGCCAAGCGCCGCTGGAAGACGACCCCGTGTTCGTCGGCGCGGAAAAGACCGTGGTGAGCCCGGTGGGCGAGCCCTGGACGATGTTCTACTTTGCCAACGAAACCCAGGATTCGCTGAAGGACAAGCTCGCGGGCGCGGCCTTCTTTTCCAGCCTGGGGTTCGAGCCGTTTGAGAAGCTGGCGACGGGTGAGTTCAAGTCCAGCCGCAACGGGCGCTCCGCCGCCGAGAAGACCCTGATGATCACGGTTTACGTGGGCAAGCGCAACCCCGCCGACAACAGCCAGGCCAGCCCGGACGGGGCCACGGCCCTGATTGTGCAATAAGCGCGCTTACTTAAACTCTGATACAGACAATCGGTTTGCGTTTACCTGCGATCAGATCATCTGGACGATCTCCGCATTGGGGAAGAGAGCCTCCATCTCCGCCTTGTACCGGGTTTGATGCTCAGAAAGGTACAAATGACGAACCGATGTCAATGCTGTCGGGTAAGTCCTGGCACGAAGTCTGCAAGACTCCAAACTTAAAGTACTCAAACTCCGAAAGCGACTCAGTTCGGTTAGTAGACGGCTTGTTAAGTCAATCCGAGGGAGTGACAATTCTTCAATGTCCTCGATCCGGTCTAGTAGAGCAAGAAGGACCGAGCCATCAGTCGTACAATCACTGAAGCCCAAACTACGCACTGGGATTCTCCCGAGCCTCCTTCCTGATTTGCTGGACTCAATCGAACATTGATTCAGACTTATGTAGCTAGGGTGCGATTTGAGAATGACATCCAGATCATCTAGTGTGAGGGTGATGCCGTTTCCAACAAATGTGAACAATGTTTGTGGTATAGGAACGGCTGTTATGTGAATCTCGTCAATGCCATTGGTGCCATCGATGAAGAGATTCATTGTCGATGCGGGCAAACACTTGAGCAGACTCATGTCATAGGGAGCTTCCAGTGTTAGTGCTGCCGTACGAATGGGAATGATCCTTTCGGCATTACCGACGCATTGCTTGATTCTCACCGACCAGAGGTTTGAATTCACATTCATCTTTAGTTCCGAGAGGTCGAGTTGAATGAGGTTGAGATGTCTTAAGATTGTGGTAAATGACAGGATTGAATTGTAGGTTGACGAGGGGCAACCAACGAACTCAATGCTCTCGACCACGGAAAGTGCCGACTTTATGGACTCGACAAGCTGCGGTGAAACATGCCCGTGTACTCGTACAGATTTGATTCGCTCAATGAGGCGGCAGATTCTCTGGAAATCTGCTGTAGGCGCGTAGTAGGGGCGTATCCGCCCGGTATGTACGAACGCTTTAAGGCACCCAGATGCCTCGTCCGCAATCAACTCGACGACCCTTTCGCGAAACATGATGGAGATGTCCCGAGACTGGATTTCCCCGGGACGCCATTCTACGCTAGAAGCATCTCGAATCCCACCAAGCTCGTTATCTTCTACTTTAACTCCGTCTTAAACTCGTCCCACAGTTCGTCGGCCGTCTTGCCGGTCATTTCCTTGAACACCGGCATGGGGTCCTTGCCCAGGCGCATGTGGTGGTCCAGCGTGGGCACCAGCCGCCGGTCGTACTTCTGCTCGATGTAGGCCAGCCACACGGCGGTGGTGCGGTAGGCATCGGTGTATTTGGCGCGGCTGAAATCCGGCACCGTGCGCCCGCGCGTGGCGTGCAGTTGGGGTTCGTAGCGCCACCACCGGATGTAATCCGAGATCCCTTCGGTCAGCCAGCCCGCGTCGATTTCGTTGCGCGGATACTGCTGGATGGCGTGGCTGAGCTCGTGGATGACCATGCCCAGGTCATCGGGGCGCTGGGCGATCCATTCGCCATTGATGGTGATGGTGCCGCCGCTGCAATAGGCGGGTACGTTCAGCGTCTTTTTGAACACCAGGGTGATGCGGGCGGGCGGCTGGAACTTGCGGCCGGTGGGCTGCCCGGTGACGGGGTGGCGGCCATCGGTGGCCATCATTTGGGTGAGGGGGCCGTACCACTCGCGGACCAGGGCGGCGGCTTGCTCCGCCCACACCTTGCTCTCGGGGGAATCGGTGACGTCGATCTCCACCGGCGGGCAGGGGAGGCTGGGGGCCAGCGGGTAGACGTAGCGGGCCAGGTTCGGGGTGGGGGTTTGGGTGGTGGTTTGCGCGGGGCTGTGCGCGGCCAGCAAAAAGGCGAGGGAAGTGAGCATGGTCCGCAGGGAAGTTACCGGATGGGGCGGCGCGGGGGTTCCTTGCGGGGGTTTGGGTTGGATAAAGATAATCCCCTCCTCCCGAGAAGGGGAAGAGGGGAATTCTCAGGCTTCGGTGCGAGCTTAGCGCGCGCGGCGGCGGCGCGCCAGTGCGGCCAGGCCGCCGGCCAAGGCCAGCATGCTGAACGGCTCGGGCACGGCAAAGATCTGCTGAGTGAAACCACCCGCCGCACTGCTTTGATCGCCTTCCCAAAAACCGAACTTGGTGGAAGATCCAAACTGTCCATCTCCAAAGGTAAGGCCCCCGTTTGAGCGCTGGACCGCATCAATGTTGAGGAAGTATTGGACGCTGGTCACTCGATTTAGCGAACCGGATTCCAGGACGGAAAAGCTTCGGGTCGGCATCGCAAGGTTCGGCACATTGCCATAGGGTGTGGTGAAGTTGCCTTCTTCGGGCGATCCATTTTGGCTAAAGCCATTCCAAACCGAATACTGACGCACTCGACCACGATTGGCATTCGTTTCCGGACTCATGTAGGATGAGGTGTCCCCGATATCGTGGCTAAAGTAGCCGTCATTGGCTCCGAAACTCGATGCAGCAAAGATGTTGTTTCCGCCAGCATCGCGGTGAAAGAAGAATGTGGTGGCACGGGTCGTACCCGTGTATCGCAGTCCAATGCCAAGAATACGGTCTCCAGCCTGCCAGGAGCCGGTGAATAGACTTGACGACGTATCTCCTGTATAGTCGATGCCGTTCCCTGCGGCCCCGCTGCTGAGCCGATTGCCGCCAACAGTTTGACCGCTACCGAGTACGAAAATGGTTCGGTGGATATCAAAGGTCCGACTCGTTGATCCTTTGACCCAAGTGCCCGACATCTGGGAGTCGCCGACGTAATCCCAGCCTGACCAGGACGTACCACCGTTGATATCTACGGCTTGTGCCGACAAGGGGACTGCGAGCGCGGTAAGGAGAGCTGAATAGCGTCCTAGTATAACACAGTGAACACGAATATTCATCATAGACGATTGTATCTAGCTTGTATCCCCGCGTGCGGAAATATAGTTCAACCATAGTATATATACGTGGGAAAAACTGGCACATCTGCCAGAAATGATCGATGCACAGATGATGTTTTGGGAAACCCATGAAGCATCCCTCTTTAAATGGTGCCTAATGATGGGGTGTGAATTTGCATTTCCTCATTCCAAATACTTTCCACCCATAGCGATCGCTGTCTCGGTAAAGCAAGGCCCGATGCTCCAGTGGTTTTGAAGCGCTAGGATGTACCGAGCTGTAGAGGCAGGATCGACGATAAGTATCAAGGACTATTGTCCTAAGCAAACTTGCGGATATATGATCACAAATGCAGGCAGATATCGATCATTGTGCCTCAGTAAGTTCAACGAAATACTGTAAGAAATACTGGTATTCATGTCAGCGCATAATCGTCCCTGTGGCTTGTGGGTAAGATCCCTCGTAGCCTTGTTGACGCGAGCCACATGTGTGGCTCCAAAAAACTCGATAGCAAGGCGAGAGGGATCATGAATAAATTCGTTACCGCATTTGCGCTGTGCGCAATGGTCGGCTCAGCCCATGCACTGTCACTAGTCCAAGTGGGCCCGAACCCGACCGGGAGTTCGACCCTGTTCCGCGGCACCGGCACCGCCAACACGGGCAACCAAAAAGCTCGACTAGAGTTGGCAGGTCTCTCCACCATTCAAGGTGGTAACCCTGGTAACGGTTGGTTTTACGGCAACAATCCGCGATCGTGGGAAATGAGCTGGAACAACACCAACAAGACCGTGTCTTGGAAGCTGTTCTCCAGTAGCGATTGGACGGGACCGGAGGCCACCAATGGCCTGATGAATGGGGCGCCCGTGTTCCAGTCCGGGAATGACCTCGTCGGTCTCGCCTTCGGCCGCTCGCTTGCCACCGACACGTCGTTGAACCTCGACAACATCATGTTCAACGCGGGGTCGGGCTGGGTGGATATCAACTCGGAAGAAGGGCTGTTCACCGGCGGCGGATTCACCAAGACGTACTACGCCTTCAACGGCACGATGACCGACTGGGTGCTGCGCGGCACGGCCAACTTCCCGGCGGGCACCACCTCGAGCGACAGCATGCGATTCTTTGTGGAAGGGGTGCAAGCGGTGCCGGAGCCGGGCACGATGGTGGCCCTTGGGCTTGGCCTGGCGGCTATGGCCCGACGCAAGCGGAAGGCACAAGTCCGCTAAGCATCATCAACTTGCGATAAAGAAACCACCCTCCGTGAGTGCACGGGGGGTGGTTTTGTTTCTTTGCTAATCGGTTCGGGTTCAGTTGGTCAGCCCGAAGCTACTTGGGGCGTCGGCCTTCACGCCGGGCGCGAATGGCCGCGCGATCAGCGCGCATGAGGGCGCGCTCTTTCTTGGCTTCCTCCCATGTATATGTTCTTTCTTGACTCTGAAATTGACCGACCACAGATCCGGCCGTTGCCTTTATTTGGTGGGGAAAGAAGACTTCATCTCCCCACTTTACAGGCGCAGAAATGCGCACGGAGCCTGTTTTCCACTGCATCGTGCCAAGTATGACGGCACCATTGAATGCTGCGAGTCCAAAGATGAAGGCGAAACTTGGCGATTTATAAAGAGAAAGTAAGATCGCTTGCACAATCCAGAAGGCAACCCATCTATAGAGAAACTCTTCGTACGTGTTTTCAGAGGCCCGATATCGAATGCCCGGGGCGATCATCAATTCAAAGCGACTTTCATATATTGATATCCAAGATCGGACAGATCGATTGAGTAGGAACATGTAGACGAGCATCGGAGCCATCATCCCTCCTATGGTCAATGCGAATCGCAGGTCAGTCGATAGGCCTGGATTGTCAGCGACTATACGGTTCACGAGCGGGAAGCCAATCAATGTCACCCAAATGAATCCAAGCACCCACCATCCGTCCATGCGCACATGCGCAAGCATCAGCGCTTCAATTTCCGCGTCGGTGGCCCCCGCCGCCTTCATCGCCTCGCGGAAGTCCGTGCGGGGATGAACAATCTCGTCGGTCTTCGCTGGCTCACTCACCTGGCCGCCCCCCACTGCCATACTTCAATCTTCGTTCTGCTCCCACCAAAACCAAATCGCAAAGGCGATCAATCCAAACACAAGCGCCGCCCCCAGGTGCATCCACCCCGCTTGCACGGCTTGCTCCCCCTCCAGATACTGACCCACTCGGCGCCCGCTTCCGGTGGCCCCTTGCTGCAAAACGAGCCCCTGATACGCCTTGAAGAGCTGAACCCCCGCATTGACAATGGCGAGCCATTTGAAGAAGGTCGAGAACATCATGGCCGGGGCTACTTCTTAGTATTTCAACAAGCCGCTCAAGGTTGCAACGGCCAGCCCCCTCACCGACTCCGCGCCGCCACCATCGCCCGCATCTCGGCCACCACATTCGGGTGCTGGGCTGCCACATTGCGGCTCTCGCTAGGGTCCACCTCCAGGTCATAGAGCAAGGGCGGCACATCCGCCTGAACCACGTGGACGACCTGGATGACTACGTGCGCGGCCTGGTGCAACAGGCGGTGGCGATGGCCAAAGGCGCCGGCACCCCGGTGGAACCCCGCACGATCATCCGCGTGATGGAAGGCCCCAAGCGCCGCCCGAAGCCGGGGACTTAGTCGCCTGGGGCGGCGCCCAGCTGCTTGCCCAAAATCAACTGGATCTCGTCCGGGAGCTCGGGATAGGCACCAGGATTCACGCTCAGGAGCTCGCAGCCCATCCGGGCGTAGAAGCGGCACGCGGGCGCATTGATGTCCTGCGATTCCACTCTCAGTTCGCTGACTCCGTGGGCGCGGCACCATGCTTCGACGTGTTGCCAAAGCCGCCGCCCGACGCCCTCCCCGCGAAACTGGGGATCGACCCGGATATCCCAAACATGGGCTAGGTCGGGGCGGTCTTCAAGGAGGTCTACGCCGGGCGTGTCTCGGCAAATGGCGGCACCCCCGATCACCTTGTCCTCGAACCGGGCAACCAAGAACCCCCAGCGGGCGAGATCGAAATGGAGATGCCAATCTTGCGGGCGGTTGCCGGGTGCGTCGTACTCCTTCTCCCATGGGTTGGCCACAGGCACAAAACCGGTGGGCGTCCATCGCTCCCGAACCCAAAATCTGATGGGAACCTGGCCGTATGAAGCGAGCTCGGCCGGGGTTACTTCCTCTATCTCCATCTCTTGCAAGTTTGATCTGATCGAGACGAATAAGAAGGATCTCTTTGAATCAAATGGGGGTCATGCCGCTGCCAGGAGCCGGGAGCGAGAGTGCCTCGCTGGCCGCCGTGAGCCACGGAAAAAGTGGCTGCCGCAGTAGGACTCGAACCTACGACCCGCTGATTAACAGTTGGCGGGAATCGTGTTCTTGAACGTGCGTTTGCTTTCGTCTCGAGAAGCAAATTGAGGCTAAATGCGGTGCAGATGTTCGCCCGTGTGTGTCAGAATTCTTCCCAGAAACCTTCCCAATAAACCCCGCTGGGAAGGTTTTTCGGAGACACCACATGGCAAGGAATGGACGACGCCCCAACGGCGACGGTTGGCTCTTCAAAGACGGGGACGGATACCGCGTCAAGCTGGCCGTCGGCATCGACCCCAGCACCGGAGCGACCAAGTACCGGTCCGCCCGTGTCAAGAGCCACGAAGAGGCCCGCAAGAAGCTCCGGCAAATGCAGGCCGAGTTCCAACAGGGTCGCCTGGTGCCATCCACCAAGGGCAACCTCGCCACCTACCTGGAGAAGTGGCTCGAGCAGCACATCCGCGCCAGCCGGTCTCCCAATACCTACCGGCAATACGTATGGCTGGTCCGCCAGCACATCACGCCCATCCTCGGCACCAAGCGCGTGGAAGACATCAAGCGGGCCGACATCAAGAACCTCATTGCCCTCAAGGCAAAGCAAACGGTCACCCCGCGCGGACCAAGCTCGGAGCCTGGCGAGACCCTCCTCTCTCGCAACACGCTCCGGCTCATCCGGGCCGTCATCCATGCCGCGTTCGAGGATGCCATTCAGGAGGGGCTCATCAACCTGAATCCCGCCAGCAAGGTGGAACTCCCCAAGGCTCCGGCCAAAGAGGCTGTTTTCCTCAAGCCAGAGGAGGCCGCTCGGCTCTTCAAGGCCGCTCAAGACGACGATCTGGCCGAGTTCTGGATGTTCATGCTCACCACCGGCGCTCGCATCGGTGAAGCCAGTGGCATCCGCTGGCAGGATATCGACTTCAAGGCCGAGACCGTCACGATCCGCGGGCAACTCCAGCGCATTGAGGGCCAACTTCAATATCGCGCCACCACCAAGACCAATCAGGTGCGTGTCTTGCCCCTCTCTAGCGACCTGGCCGCTCGGCTGAGGGAGTTACAGGGTCGGGATTTGATCGCCTATCAGCCCGACCCGGACGGCATCGTCTTCCTCAATCCCGCCGGTCGTCGGCTCGACCCCAAGTACGTCCGCACTAAGCTCATGCGGCTGTGTGAGCAAGCCGGAGTTCAGCCGGTCAGCCCGCACAAACTGAGGCATACCGCCGCGACCCTGGCTTTGGCCGAGACCGGCGACCTTCATGCCGTCCAGAAGATGCTGGGGCACTCGCAGATCGCTTTGACGGCCAACATCTATGGTCATGCCGTGGATGCCTCTCAGAAGCGGGTCGCCAGCGCCGTAGAACGCGCTCTCCGGGGAAGTCCTTAGCGGCCAACCAATTCGGCAGGGAGTGGCCAGATGCGCGCCGTCTTGTCAAAGGACGAAGTAACAAGCTCCTTCCCATTTGGAGAGAACGATGCGCTAGCGACCAAGTCCGTGTGCCCTGCGAAGACGTAAAGCTGCCGCCCTGTGGCAGTTTCCCAGAGTCGCGCCGTCTTATCCCAAGACGCAGTAACGACCATTTTCCCGTCGGGAGAAAACGCTGCGCGCAGTAATCCGGACGTTTGCCCTCTTAGGGTGCGAAGCTCTTTCCCAGTGGCACTTTCCCAAAGCCGTGCCGTTCCATCCAATGATGCGGTTACGACCATCGTTCCGTCCGGTGAGAACCCTGCACTCCTGACATCAAGCGTGTGCCCTTTTAGAACGCAGATATCCCTCCCGGTGGAAGTGTCCCATAGCCGCGCCGTATGGTCCCCGGACGCAGTAACGACAGTCTTTCCATTTGGGGAGAAGCTTGCACTAAAGACCGCGAGAGCGTGCCCCGTGACGAAGCGAAGCTGCCGCCCATTAGCTGAATCCCATAGCCGCGTCGTATTGTCCTGGGACGCAGTGACGACCATCTTCCCGTCGGGGGAGAACGCCGCGCTGGTGACTTTGCCCGAATGCCCAATCAAGATGAGTAGCTGTCGTCCGGTTGCAGCGTCCCATATTATCGCCGTCTTGTCTTCAGATGCGGTAATTATCATCTTCCCGTTCGGGGAGAACGCCACGCTTGTGACGAAGTCCGAGTGCCCAGAAAGAGCACGAAGTTCCCTCCCGGTAGCAGCATCCCACACCCGCGCGTCATTGCTTGAAGCAGTAACGATCGCCTTGCCATCCGGAGAAAACTCTGCGCACTTAACATAGTTCGAGTGGCTCAAGAGAGTCCGGGCAGTCGGGAGCGAAGGCCGGTTATAGGTTGAGGGTTGGCTCCCAATTTCCTGTGGTCGGGAGCTTTCTGTCGCCGTTTTCATCTGCGAGGCGTACCAGGCCTTGACGGCGAAATTGAGGTTCTGGGAATCACGGAGCAGAAAGACACAAACGCCGATAACGTTCCCTTTGGCGTCCAAGAGTGGCCCGCCGCTGTTGCCTGGGTTGGTGGGAGCGGAGTACTGGATCAGCTTCGTCCCGTCGAGCCGCCGGATCTGGTTGACGATTCCCTCGCTGATCGAGAACTCCAGGCCCTCGGGTGCGCCAAGCAGGTAAACGCGAGACCCGACCGGAGGGTCGTCAGACGCAATCCGGAGAAGTGGGCGCGAGCCAGAATCCGCCAGTTCCAACACGGCGAGGTCTCGTTCCTCGTCCTTATCCAGGATGCGCGTTACGACTGTCTCTCGGCCATCCGAGAACCGGGCTTTAATGCGACGGGCGTCGCTCACGACATGCCAGGCCGTAACCGCCACCCCACGGCGGAGGGCGAGGAACGCAGTGCCTCCTGTTCTCTGACCCGTCGTCGTCTCCACTTCGAGCGTCATCACGGAACGGACTGCACCCTTGTACACCGACTCGCCATCCGGGGCTACCACGGGCCAGGCGTGCAGGCTGATCATCAGCAAGAGGACAAGCGCCAGAACCGCAGGACGCATCCTACAAGGTTACCTGGCAAGGTTCGGAGAAGAAGCTAGCGATCTCGGTGCTTGCGAAACCAGTCAACTAGCGGCGGGTCGTGACCAAGCCTTGAACTACGAACTGTCTAGAGCGAAAAGGCTTAAGCGCTTTGGCTTCGTTGGTGCAATCCGTATGGGGGCTCCTTCGCTAGGGCGAACTGAGTCGCGCTCTCTCCGCCTGCCTTTGCCGGAGCAGGCGTCGTCGCTCATTCCGGGCGGCAACCCGGCGCTCATGTTTTTGGGCCAACTCATCCTCCTTCAAGACCCGCAAGACCGCCCGCCCACTGACGCCCGCAGAGAAGCCAATGATGGCCGCGACCCGGTCGAACGCGTGCGACTCTTGGCAAGACCGGTAAGTGAGGCCAAGGCACTCTCGGCACCGCAGACCGTACGCGAAGTAGAGCGCCCGCCGCAATTGCCGACATCCCGGGCACACCGCAAAGGCCTGGAACCCCCCGTTTGGCATGGGTCGGTGATGGAGCCGGATGCTCCCGACCTTCCCCTTTGGTCCCTCCCAAACATTAAGAACCGTTAACACGGCGGGGAACTGTCCATGCCATTCCATGAGCCCAACGAAGCGGCCAAACTGGACAAGTCCCCGGCCATAAGAGAGTGCGCGTGGAGTGGTGTCACCCACCGGCCATTGCGCCAGTACCGGGGCAATCCGTAGCACCAGCAAATCATCAACGGTGGCCCTACTCAAGTTCAAAACCCCCTCTTCGTCCGGCTGATTTTCCTAAATCCATATACCAAAGGACGGCCCTCGCGTGAATCTTGTTACTTATTTTGGAGATGCTATTGTCTTGGTCCGCAACATAATGGCCCCCAATCAGTTTCCACGAGGATTCCCCAACGATTGACCACTTCCACTAGTACTCTTTGCCCTTTTGGGGCCCCTAGATCGATAAACTCCAAACGTACCGCAACGAACGTGGCCGTAAGGTGAAGGTTAGACCTGAATTGACAGGTGAGGACGGTCCGCTGTAGGAAGGCAAGCCCAGAGGAGACTCATGGAATGCCGCGGTGCAAAGGAGAATAAAAGTGACTCTAGTTACCTTCAACGAAGCGATGAAGATCCTCACCATCAAGCGCACTGCTCTCTACCACCTGATCAAGGCGAAGAAGCTGCGAGTCCATCACATTGGGGGAAGCAAGCGCCTCACCCTAGAGGAAATCCACGAGTACATCATGCGCGACGAAGACTAGCCAATGGAGGCTACAACCTCGTCGTCGGTGGAGGCCGGGCTGGACACAGTCCGGCTCTTCACCCCCCTAGGGAGCTATCCCCTGAAACGCCAGTACTGGTTTTCCGAAAAGTCGCAGTTTTGGCTGGAGGATGGCGTTCAAGTGAACGTGTGCCGGAAGGGAATCCCTGGCATCTCCGTAAATGGCTCGTTGCCCCGGTTGATCCGTGGCGACAACGCTCGCCCAGCCAATCAAATAGATGCCCTGCAAGGGGCCATCGCCTTGGTCCGGAGCGCCGACCACCTCTTTGATAACCCCCCGCCGCTGGAGAATTGGCACTTCACGCGCATGGACGTGGCGTTTGACTTTGCCATCCCCTTCGATTCCCTTTCCCTTGAGCAGATCGGCTGGTACGCCCTTCCGAAGGGAAAGCAGAAGGTCCGCAAGATTGGCGGAGAGCAGTTCTCGCTCTACTTCCAGGCCGACAGATACAAGCCCAATGCATCCGTGGCCACACTGGCCTATGTCCGGGATGTTGAGGGCCGCGAACCCTACTTACGCCTGGAGACTCGGTTCCGCAGCCGAGCCATCAAGGGCTTAACCCCCGACCGAGGTCTGCTCAAACTCGTCTCCGTTGGCCAGTGCCACATCAACTCCGCGTGGGAACGCCACCGGGACCGCTGGCTTCCATTCCTTTGGGCTGAATCCACCGAGGAGGGCAAGCCCTCCATCATCGGGTACCGCCGTGAGCGCCTGGAGGAATATGCCGCCGCACTGGAGGAGATGCCCATTTGGAAGCTACGCGCCCTCTGGCCGTTCGGCAACATGAAGACTTACCGGGACGACATCCGCAAGGGAATTCACTCCGGCATCATTCAGCTACCGCTACTCACAAACTGTTCGCAGGCGTTCGTCCGCGTTCTCCGCGGACGAGTTCCGCCTGCATGGTCACCTTATTAGGGCCTTCAACTGAGCATCAACGAGATCCCAACGGTTCTCGTATGGCAATAAGACCTCGAGCTTGATTGCGGTGTGGAGCGAGCCAGGCTTTCGCGGTCGTACGCCCCCAGTCCGATCAATCCAGTTCCTGAAGTAAGTGACGATAGCCGTGAAAAACTCTCGCTCAGTGAGGACGAAGAAACGGTCTGCCTCACCGTTCTTGCCCAACGAAACGTAGACCCGAATCAAGTCCGGATACTTGGGAGTCAGGGTTTCGCCCAAGACCAGGCGCTGCCCGTCTTTCTTAACTTCCACGTACTTCGTAAGGGCACCCGTGATCCACTGAGAGCCGCTTGAGGTCTTGACCTGGATAGGGAGGCAGTTCAGCTTGTCATCCACAACGAGAACGTCAAAGCCAGGAACGTTCCCCGCGAACGGAGTCGCAATAAGGCCACGCTTACCAAGGACGGCACAGACAGCGTACTCGCCGACCTGCCCAACCACCATGTTTGCACGCCCTGATCGCATACCGAGATTCTACCGATGCATTTCCGAAGCGTGGTTTGAGTCTTTACGGCTACCTGGCAGGAAAATGCCTCGGCACCAGTGTGGGAAGTTCGTTGCATGGAGGATGTTGGTGTCCTTGGTGTTCTGAGCGAGGGATGCCGCGACGATCTCCTCTCGGCAAAATGAAAACCTGCTTGAGCGACATTCAAAAGGGCATCAACTTCGGCATCATCCAGCTACCACCCCTGACAAACATTGCCCAGGCGTTCGTCCGTGATTTTCAAAACGATCTTCCGGCTGCTTGGTATCCTTGTTGGGGGTCCTTAATCCTCCGGAAGGATAGACAGCAACCCAACATCTATGAGTCCTTGGAAGTAACCACACACGCTGAGCCCAAAAGCTCTGTCTGAAAACAGAACTCCCAGCTCAACATTTGAATCAAGTGCCGCCTCAGTTAGATTTGCAGAAGTGATAAACGTCCACCTCTCATCTACGACGACTGCTTTCGCATGAAGGACCCCGCGAGGCCCATCTGGATCGACTGATCTCGGATCATAGAAGACCGTAGGACGGATTGCACCTGGCCACTCATGCTCCCAGAAATGCTCGGTGAAGCGGCGGACAACATTGGTGCCGCTTGAAGTGTCTCCACGCCTCCTCTGTATATTGACGAGCAGCCGAACTTTTAGGTTTGGCTTCGCTTCCATAGAATCGGCTAGGACTTTGAAAGCACGCGGGCCATCGTAGAAGGCGAATGTGCTGGCCCAGATTGTACTTTGAGCTGAAGAAAGGAGCTCTTCGTAAACTTGCCGAGTATTCCGGGCGTGCAGCCCTTGCACTGGAGGACCAGACCACACCAAATCAGGTCGTTCGGGTCTCCCAATCGCCTCATCCAAAACTCGGAGCCAGGCTCCCGCTGCACGCCCTTCAATGCCGAGCTTTGAAAGAGCTTGAAGACCCAGAATGACTTCTTCAGCGTAGCTACCATTTCCGACGGCCGCAATGGCCACGCCTCTGGGCGATGAGGCCGAAAGATGACCAGCCTCAAGTGCTTCAGAGACTCTGATCCTGATATGCGAAGGGAGCTTGCCCAGTGAAGAGATCATGTAATCCGCCCAAAGAAGGCCGCGTCGCTTATTCCAAGAACAGGCACAACCAGTGCACGATCGAGGTAATCGTTCCTCATCTCACACGAGGTTTCTGCCAACAAAGCGCAGCCGTGGCACGATGCGCCCTGTAACCACCTCCTTTCAAGGCTCTTTGAGGGTACGTGACTTGAGCATATGGGATCATTTGAGCAAAGAGCCCCTGTCGTGAGCGCATCGGCTAAGTGGCTCTCGATGTAGCGACCCTGTTGAACGAGCCCGCCCAGAGTTCCCTCAGAGTCAGGACTTCCGGTGTAAAGCAAGATTCCAAACTGGTTGATTTCTGGATTCGCGTAGATTCGTTCGCGGATCGCGCTCGCGGGATACCCACACTTCATCGACATCGATTGAACCAACAAGTGGGACAACGTATGCAGGAGGATGTAGGGTCCGCCCGGGAACAGTCTTGTGATCTTGCGCTCCGAGGCCCAAAGCTCGTGCCCGTTCTTCAGCGAGTCTAACCGGTTCTTCACACCATCGCGAGCCAACCAATCTGCAATCGCACTTGCTCGGAGTTGAATGAAAATCCCCTCTCCCCGATTCTCAACTGCTGGAAGCCATTCCGCTTCACGGCTCAAACTTGCACGTGCGACGTCGGTCTCAAATTCGCCGTTGATATCAGGTGCGTAGGCTTCAAATCGAGTGAAGCCCACGAGAGCAAGCACCTCTCGCAGACGATGAACTTGTATTACCGCCTCAATCGGCTGACTAAGCTCTGGACGATTCCTCCAAATGTGTTCCGGTAGGCGTCTCGCATGAAAGTTCTGATTGATGGGCACGTCATCGCCGAAGCCTTCCGGAACCGATAAGATTGCGTCCAGTTCGGCGTGCTTGACGGGCTTACTTTCAGCTACCCCGTGCTTCACTCGCTTGATGGCTTCCAACACGTTGTCGAGATCGACGCCCACGAGTCGGGCCGCGATGCTTGGCTTACGCTTTATGAAGTTGAGCCCTTCGAGATCATCGACGATCTGAAGGTCATCCCAGAGCTCTCGTACGAGGCCATCAAGGTCGCCGCCGAGATCCGGAAGCGAAAGAACACTGATGACTTGCGGGAAGTAGGCGTTTGAAGCAGTGCGAGTGAGCAGACGGCTGATTTCCTTGCACTCTTCATTGGCGTGTGTACCGAGCCACGGTCGACTACCTTGGCATAATCCTAAGGGTCGGGCCTCAACCTGAGTCGCCTCATACAGACTACGCTGCTTTCCGCACTCACAACGAACGTATAAGTCTGCTAGGTCACCGCCTGTACCCCGTTCGTCGAGCCACAATTGCTTGGTACGTGGGCAGCCTGAATCGGGGCCGTGAACAAAACCGTGCCAGTCCACATCGTCGACATGACCCTTCGGGCAAGCGCGAACGAAACGAGTTGCGATGACAGCTCGACCGTCGAACCTTCCTTTATCGTCGAGGGCACGGCGAGGAACAAGTCTTCGCGACCTCTCCCGTTGATCTGGATCGGACGCCTCCTGAACCAAGAACCACTCCGGAAACTGATAAGCCACGATCCCCAGGTCGGGCTTTGTCGGATCATTGTTCTCTGCCGGCGGCGCGTAGAGTCTTGGACTTTGGATACCCGTCAAGATTCGAAGCTTGCTAGTAAGCCGAGGCTCTACGATCTCTTCAAGGAGCGAAGTATTGGGCCATTGTTCCAAACCAGCGACGATGGCCGAGTAGCGAGGAAGATCGATCAGTGCCCCGGGGCCGTATGTCGTGATGATCTGACTTTGCCGAAGCTGCCCGTTGCCTTTCACGATGCACCTCCAGTGGGTCGTCCGCCAAGAGTTTTGAGGAATAGGGTCACATCGGGCTCGACGTCTCGCAGGGATCGATTTGCGCGGAACTGCCAGTCATCGGGGGCCTTCTTGTCCAGGACGTCCCTAAGCAACGGTTGAGGTGTCTTCAACTCATATCTCTGATATTGCATCTGCACCCCATCCGCGTGAAAATCGTCCAAGACACGCTTCCAGCTATCTAGCAGACTCACGACCCGATTTTGAACGCTACGCTGGCGTTCCTCTAACTCATCCTGAGTAGCGAATGGAGACACATTCACTCGCGACGAGAAGATATCCAGCAACTCACTTTCAAGTTTGGAGCGCAAAGCTGGGATACCTTCGGCACCCTGCGGAGGCGTTAGGCTCGGCTCCAAATGTCTTGAGAGTCCAACAAGAACCCCGGCAAAACCGCGATCCAAAGCCCTCGCGGAGAACGGAGTCACGCTCGAAGCTTCGACGGCACGATAGAAGGTCTCGTGATAATGTCGGAACCTCTCATAGTGCGAGCGATCTCGCGGCTTATGGATGTTGAGCAGGGTCACAACGAGCCCAGGTTTCGAGTCGGTTCGACCGACGCGGCTCGTTGCCTGGATGTACTCTGAGTGGGTCTTCGGCTGGCCCATGACCACCATCAATCCGAGGCGAGGGATGTCGAGACCGACAGAGATCATGTTCGTCGCGATTGCACAATCGACTCGAAACTTGTCCTCGCCAAAAGCAAGCCCAAGTCGTGTTCGGGCTTCCGAAACTTTGTCGGTGGTCACACGGGACGTGAGCTCGACGACCTCGGAGAAGGTACGGCGATCTGCGAAGAGCGAATGCTCCTCGCCGAGTCTCTTTCTCTTTCCGTAAGCTTTGATTGTGTTCTGGACCTCTTCTTCCAAGATTCGGCGGCCTCCCCCGAGCTCTTTGAGACTGTTGAAGTAGCCCAGTACCGTCATATAAGGATCTGCCGGATTGTCCTTGTTTCTCCCGCCGCCTGCATCACGATAAGCCTTCTGCGCGGCTCCCATCAGCGCGAGCCACGCTCGGCGCATGACCACTTTCGGGTTCCGCCCCTGTGCCGCAATTCCTAAATACAACCGGGCCGGAACTTCGGACGGAGGAACGATTCGAGCAAAAAATGAGTCCGTTACGGATGGACCTGGAGGCGGAAAGACCGCCGTGCACGAACGCCCGAACAGTGACTGCACTTGTTCTTGGGCTCTTCGAACTGTGGCGGTCGACGCGACGATCTTTGGCCCGACTTTACGGTCGCCGATCTGCCGAGCAGAAAGTGCACCAATCGCGGTCTCATAAAGCCCCATCATCGTTCCAAGCGGTCCCGAGATCAAGTGAAGTTCATCTTGAATGATGAGGTCGGGTGGTAACAGGGGGTTGGCTAATGGGGTCCCTCTTCCGGGCTCCGCAGCTCCATAAAATCCAGCTAAGTCGTGCCGCTTGGCTCCTCCCAAGAGGCTTCCCGATTGTCCAACCCACGGTAAGGAAGCAAACTTGTCGACGGTACCGACAAGAAATGCAGGAAGACGCCGATAGATAGGCTCATCCACCGCCACAATTGGCAAGGCACGGTCGCGTGTAAAATCGCATTCGAAGTTCGCGCAGACGATTCGTAGCTCGTTAGGATTATCTGCGTCCGGAAGCAATTGGAACGAATCCGCCTTGAACTTCTCTCCGCACCACGGGCAACTGTCGAGCGGGATAGGTGCGGGATTGCTTCTTGGGTCAGCCTTGAATCTAGTCACCAAGGTACGGGCACTATCTGATCGTCCGTCCCCCTTGTATCCCATAACATTGGGAGTGCCTGCCTTACCGACCCAAAGCCCAATCTCAAATGGCCACGTACCCAAACGCTCTTCGTTTGCCGAACGCTCCAGCTCGAGAGCGCAGATCAGGCCCGAGGCACGGACCAACTGGTCAAGGGTCAGCAGACGCAAGGTGTAGCGCATGATGACGCTGACTCCTGCGCCAGCCTTGCCGCCTTCTCCAGGGTTTCTCAGACGGCGAAGCACAATCGCAAAAGCCGCAAGCCCCAAGTAAGCTTCCGTCTTCCCACCACCGGTGGGGAAGAAGAGGAGATCTACCGTATGGCGGTTCCGATCAAGTGGATCCGCGATTCCCGGCAGATTGAGCAAGAGGAACGCCAGCTGGAACGCGCGCCACTTGGGATCCTTGATCTCATTCGGTTTGTCTTTGAACCGTTTCTTCAACGCCCTCGACACCGCACGGTTGGCGATACGGAAGGCGTCGAGTGCGTCGGCATCCGTCTCAAGAACCGCAATGCCTTCCTCGAGCCGATCTGCCGCCGTCCGCGCATTCGCGATCAGCCCCTCGGCCGTCTCCCGCTGGCGACTTTGAAGCCGATCCAACCGCGCTTCCTGTTTAGCGATCCAAAGGCGGTATTGCTCGACTAGAGGCGCGAGCATGGCTCGTGCGGCAACTCCGTCCTCGAGGGCTCCCAAAGCGTCGAGACGCACTTCCAGCCCCTCAAACTCCACCGTCGCCGTCTTCTCAACCTCAGCCGAGGGAATCCAAGTGGTGCGGATGGTGTGGCATCGGCCGTCGGTCAATTCCCAATCGGCAGATATCGCGTGTCCGGTCGCATATTCAGGCCGCGTGGAGTAGTGAAGGTCTGCAACAAGTTCGTCCCAGTGTTCGGCAATCGTTCCCCTAAGGTCAGCACGGGGGACGAAGCCGGGTTCGCAAAAGACCTCAATTTCGGCTTGAAAGGCGCAGATGTCATCTCCTCGCTCCTTCTTGGGTTCGCGGTGGTTGACCAAGAAGATTGAGACCGAGCGAGTCCCGGCAGGCAAGTGCTCCTCAAGCCCTGGTGCGTCGATGACACGCTCCACGACGTGAAGCTGCAGGCCGTTCGAATCCGGAACATTATGGCGAACCGGATCTTCAGCACCGGTTAATGAAACCGTCACCGTCTCTCGGCGAGGGATGCGCTGCCAGTGCGAGTACCGGCTTGCGTCATTCGATGACTCCTGGCCCTCAATGGACTCTTCGGGTTCTTCTTGATTGTCTCCTTTCGAGCCCTTGCGATATTCATAATCGCCCCAGGAGACCGTGACTTGGAGTTCCTGAACCTGGGCGGGGGTCAGAAAGCTCAACCCCATCGATGAAGGGAAGAAGCCCTTCTTCGCGGCCTTCTTGTCCTCCGTTGACTCGCCCGGCTGGCCGGAGGGTTCCGCTGCCAATTCAAAGTCCTCATCTTCGTCGGCATCGGCGGCCTGCTCCGGGGGCGTTCCGGTCGGAATCAAGAACCCGGTGAGGTACCAGTTCGAGGGGCGCTCCCATCCTCGTAGTCGTTCATGGGCGTCGCCTAACCCAGGCCCGGGCCCGATGAGGTCAAGCCGCACTGCGTCCATGAGGTAGCGGCGGACCAGTTCTGATGTTGAGTCCGGACTGGGGTATATCATTTGCTGAACTCCGGTCAGAATACCGGAACATTGGGTTGACAACGAGCAATACTCGTGTTATACTAGTATATGGATGTCTACTTCTTCTTGCCGAATCGTAGAAGCCTTGAAACCCGTCCTTACCGTGTGTGGGTGTCATGGCTGTAACGATTGACCCGAAGGCAGCTTGGGTCAGCGTTATCTTGCGGGAGTTGGGAGTTCCAATCAGCGTTAGCTCGAAAGGAGCCCGGATCGCCATGCAGAAGGCGGTCTATTTGGCCCAGACTCAAGGAGCTGATCTTGGATATCGTTTCAGCTGGTACCTCAACGGTCCCTATTCAAGTTCTCTTGCTGACACCTACTATCTGATTGACGAGGATCCGGCTCCATACGAAGGCTTTTCAGCGAATCAGGAATTCAAGGATCAACTTGCTACCGTTAAGCAACTCATTGCGTCAAAACCGGCCCAAGCTAACCTGTCTGACTGGCTTGAAGCTGTGGGCTCTCTTGACTTTATGGTCAGAGTGATGGCGAGACCTCTCGCAGATGCAATTGATCGGTGCAAGGCTGATAAGCCACACCTCGCCGCCCTCTTTGAACCCGCCAAAGGGGCGCTCATTGCCCACGGGTTCCAAAGTGCCGCTTGAGTTCAAGAAGTCGATCAGTGACCCAATCTATGGCACGGTTCCCCTAACGGAACTCGAGCTAAAGATCATTGACACTCAGGTCTTTCAGAGACTCCGCCATGTCGGGCAGCTTGGCCTTGCCAGTTACGTATTCCCAAGCGCAGACTACAGCCGATTTGCACACTCTATCGGCGCTTGCCACACCATGGGGCAGATTCTCAGTCGCCTTGAAGAACAGAAAGCTCAGGGTGATCGCCTCGCGGACGACGAATTCCAGTTTCGCAGGGTCGCAATGCTCTTGCACGATATTGGCCACTACTTCATGTCTCACGCGGCTGAATATGCGCTAGAAGCCTATCAGGACTCGCTTGCGGCTGCCTCGCTTAAACCCGGCGTGACGAGTCTTGGAAAACCCACAACCTTCGACTACATAGATCACGAACAAGTAGGCAAGCTTATCTTGGAGAGTGATCCTGAGCTTTCGCCTATCATCAGGAGCCTCCAGTCCGATGGTAAGGCGGCAGATCGTTTGGCCGCCATGTTCAAAGGTGCCTTCGACCAAACCTACTGGTCACTGGTTTCTTCGGAGCTAGACGCGGATCGATTAGACTACTTGATGCGATCGTCTCAAGCAACTGGCCTTCCGTATGGTCACTTCGACAGGGACTACATCATTCAAAACCTGGTGACCGACAAGAAAGGACGGGTTTGTCTTCACGCAAAGGCGATCAGAGCCGCCGACCACTACGTGATGTGTCGAAGCTTCGACTACCTACAAGTGATTTTTCATAAGACCATCGTCGGCTTTGAGGAAATGCTCAAGCGGTGTATCCGTCACCTGCTTGAAACCGGAACGCTCAGGCTAGGAAGGGGCGACTTGGAAGCATCTGTGAAGTCGAGTGATTGGCTTGGTTACACGGACGCTTGGTTGATGGACCAAATCCGGAACATATCGGCAGCAGATTCAATCGTCCTTGCCATGAGGGACAGACTGATCAAACGCAATCCTGCTCCGATGATGTGGTCGCACGAGGAACTGATCGGAACCCGGAAAGAAGAGGCTAAATTGACGTGGCATCGCCAACTCGGCCATTACTTTGATGATGGCGGTCCGGCCTGGGCGAAAAATTGCATCTATTGGTTCAAGCATTTCCGGCCTACGGATGCATCCCCATTTCAAACGACTTTCAAGAAGGAAGCAAAGGACGACGAGAACAAGGAAAAGTCGATCCATATCCTCGGCAGGACAGGTTCAGCGAAGCCGCTGACCGAATGGAAAGAGAGCTTCACCCGCCACCTGAGCAACCAGGCTTACGTCATGGTAAGGGTCTATTACGTCGGGCCGCCAAGTGACGAAGCAGCCACCAAGGTCGAGTTCGAAAAGCTCATGAAGTCCCTCAAATTTGGCGATGGACTCCGCTAGTCGAAGTCGATGAGAGATCTCTGATCGTCGGAACTGGCATTCTTCAACTTTGCTTTGGCCTTGTTCTTCCCTTTGCCTTTGGCGTGGAGGCCGAGGCGGACTTCTTCTTCGTAGCGTTCCTTGTTCAGCTCGAGGAGACGGGCGAGGACTTCGTCGCGGACGTCGTCGGGCCAGCGGTATCGCCAGGGCTTCTTCTTCTTGCGCTTGCCGCCACCTTCCTCCTCCTCATCTTCGTAGTCGAGGATGAACTCGCATTCGGTGGGGATGTCGGTCCAGCCGTAGGCGCCGAGGACGGCGCGATCCATCTCTGCGTGGAGTTCGCGTAGTCGGAGGATGTCGGGGCTGGTCTCCTCGGGGTCGTGGAAGCGATTGTAAGTCTTGGTCAATCCTTCATTGTTCCGAACCATCAGGTCGGCGCGGAACTCGAAGTAGGCTCGGCCGACAGCCTCGAGTGTCGAGTCAGTCTCCCAGCCCATGGGGAAGGGGCATGTCTCAAGGCAGTCCGTGGGAGCATACGCCAGATCGTCCTTAAGAGTTGAGCTGAAGAACCTTGCCCACACCTCGTGAGGTCTTGAGCTTAGGGTCGCAAACGGAGCATAGGAGGAGAAGGATGTGACATTGATCTTGTTTGTAAAGACTTGCTGGCTCGGCAAGAGAGTGAAGGATAAGTAAGGGCCATAGAGGGCGTTTGCGACAACCCGGTCCAGGCCCGCAGTGGCTGCAACGAGACCGGGACGCTTCTCTGCATACTGCCACCACCTCTCACGGAGGGCGTTGCGGTTCTGTACGTCCCGCTCGGGCTTGACCCTTGCCTCCACGATATTCATGAGGTCAGGCCAGTTCCTGCGGCACTCAGCTTCATCACGGTCGAAGAAGTTGATCACATAGCGGTGATGTTGGTGGGTTGGGTGGGTGTTCACTTCCTCCCCGCCGACGTAGGGGAAGATCACCTCTTGATTGCGTGGGGAATCGGCGACGAGCCGCCGCATGTCGGCCAGCGAGTTGGCTACCCCCTTGGTGTCGGTGTCGTCAAACGTGAACCCCATCCCCAGGACAATGCTGCCCTGAAAGCTCTTTCCAGCATTTGCGGCTAGTTGGGCGGGGTCGCTGTTGCCGCCCCGGTGGAAGAGAAAAGCCGTAATGCGTTCGACTGGCCTTCCGTCGAGCAAAGGAACTCGTGTCGGCTTGCCCCGCATAACATGGACGACGCTCACGATCACCGCGGCCAAGCCAGGCCACTTCACACGACGTCGCGCCTCGAAGACCTCTCCCCCGTGCTCGCATATCCATCGCAATCCGGTAGAGCGGGTATCGCCCTGCCCTATCGTATTGGTCGCAATCAACCCAAACGATCCGTCCTTGCGAAGGAGGTTATAGCAGCGACGGAAGAAGTGCGCGACGAGGTCGGCGTTACCGTGGCTTTCGGTATGCACTTCTTGAAGCCATGATAGGTATCCAGAAGGATTGGAGTCGATGATGCTGTTCTTTCCAGCAAACGGTGGGTTCCCAACAAAGGCATCGAAACCGACATTGGTCCTGAAGAACACCTCTGGGAACTCGAATTCCCAGTGAAACGGCCTTAGAAACATCTCGATTTCGTAGGTCGACTTGCCCCGTTCCCAGACGTTGTACTCGTGGTTCTCGGGGTCAAGACAGGCAGAGATCCACTGGGCGGCGTCCTGGCGGTGCGCTTCACGCTGTGCCGGGGTCTTGCCTTTGAAGTAGGCGGCCACCAAGGCATCGGCAAAGGCGATGAGTTCTGCAGAGACCGTCTCTGACTTGGCCAGCTTAGCCTCAAGCGCGTCGTAGTCAAGCTCTCCATCGCCCGCGATTTCTTGCCGGAGCTTAACGGCAGTTGCGATGCGTTCGAAAAGCTCGCGGTCACCGAGCTTTTTCTGCCCCCTTTTCCAGTGGAGTCCGGCCAGCTGTTCCCGGTCCAATCCGACGAGAGAGTCGCCGCACTTGAGGGAGTGATCGAGGAACGTGAAAGCGTGGTTCCGCGCCAGCGTCACGAGCCACAGCGAGACCTTGGCGAGGTCGACCGCCATCGGGTTCTTGTCGACCCCGTAAAGGCATCGCTGAGCGACCATTCGGCGCGCGAAGATGACCTCGTCCTCATCAGCGGGAATCTCGGGCCGTCCGCCGTGCACCCGCCACGCCTCAATGAGAGCCTCGGCCAACTGACGGCACGCTTCAACCAAGAACGCTCCCGATCCCATCGCCGGGTCGCACACCTTGAGGTCAAGAATTTGTTCCGGCTTCGGTGTCCCGTTCTCGTCTCCTGTCGCTTCTTTCGCAAGACGCATGAAGATCGGCTCGAATGTCTTCTGCACGATCGGTTCGGTGAGCGAACGAGGCGTATAGTGCGATCCAGATTTCCGCCGCGCTTCGCTCGGCTGCAGGATGAGCGAGCCGGGGGGAACGATATCGGGCGTCGCTCGTTTGTCGACGACCTTCAGGAGGGCAGCATGGAGGTCCTCGAGGCTCGTCGCATCTTTGACTCCCTTCTTGACCGTATCGGAGAGCTTGCGACCGGATTTTTCCTGCAGCCACTTCTCCCGCTTCGCGTTCGACTCCGCGAGGAGATCCTCCAAGTTGATCGTAGTCGGGGCCCCGTGCTTCTTCTCCGCCCGGATCGCGATCGAACGGCCGGTGGCGGTGTCCACCCGGAAGCCCATCATCGTCTCGTAAACCGAGCCGATCTGCTCAACATCAAGCGCCCGATAGGAAAGGCGCTCACCATCAAGGACGAGAAGCTTCTCGAGGACTCGGTAGATCGTGCCATCCGGGACAAGAGGGACTTCGAACCGTTCACCCGGCTTGCGCGGCTCCGTTCGTCCTTCCAGAAACGGGAATCGCTCGGGATCAAAGAGGTCGCCGTGCCGTTTGGGCAGCTTTCCGCCCGGATAATCCGCCCCGTCATAGACCATGCGGAAAAGAACTACGAGCTGCGCCCACGCCCCAAACCGCTGGTCCATCGTGTCGGGGTTGAGGGCGGCATCCTCTCGAAGCCGCTCGTGGAGTCCCGCTACTGAGTAGTAACGGATGAAGGTCTCGTCTTGGGGCAGCATGTCCCGCTCCTCGGCGTAGAGCAGGAACACCATGCGCAAGATGACGGTGAGCAGGGCGCGATAGACGACGTCCGGGTCATCTTCGAGGACTTCCTTGAGCAACTCGCCTTTGCTTGCATCGTGGGCGGCCTGGAAGCCCCGGAGGAACTCATAGAGTCCTTCAAGCACCTGCTCGGCGAGTCGTTCGCTGACTTCGTTCTGGAACTTGCGACTGTCATCAAGCAGGGCAGGGAGGCGCTTGGACTTGGGAAGCGAGAGAAGCCGCTCCTGACTAAGCAGCATCCGCATGGCGGCGCAGATGGGGCGGCCTGCGGTGGATGCCATGTCGGCGATGCTGAAGTCGATCCAGCCCGAGCTTTCGCCTCGGGGAGCCGAAATCAGGCGGAGCGATTTGCCATTAAACAGGAGCCCAGCGGAAACCCCGGTCTTCCGGAGGAGCCGCTCCATTCGCCCTTGCGGCGAGAGCTCGATATGATTCCTGGATTCAATAACCTTATCGAACTCTGTTCCTGGCTCGAGGACTTGAACCAGAAGCTGCCAGGGCGACGCTCCTTCTTTGGGTTCGAGCTCTCGGACCGCGAAATCAGGTGCGAGGGCCGGGCCACCCTCGCTCAGCTGCGTGCTGAGGTCTTCAGGAACTGGACTGTCAGCGGTTCCGGCAAAGCCCTTCGGCGAGAAGCTCCAGCCAAGAACCTTTCTCGCCAACGGCTCGAAATCGAGGGCGACGTCCTCTCCTCCCGACTTGGTCTCGAGCATCCGTTGCTCAATCAATTCACGAAGAGCGCATTGGCCCTCAGTATCCCGACGGTTGAGGATCGCACCGGCCCGGACGAGCGCGGGGGCGGAGACGACCAAGCCAACGGGCTTGACGAAACCAAGCCATTCGAGATGGTCGAGGATGCCCGGGTCGATCTTGTTCTTCCTCATCAATTCGACTCCGGCCAGAGATAGACAAGGCCCACCGGCTCGATGCGTGTGGCGCGGACTTGATAGAAGCTTTTGATGCGGTCGGGTTCCGACTCAAGGTCGTGATCGAACTGTTGGAGGCGGATGGTCCAAGCTCGGGCGTCGGCCTTGAGCTGGCGGAGTTCGTCATCATTGAAATCACTTCCGAAGTCGAGCTTGCCCTGGGTGGCTTCCTTTTCGTACTTTGCCAAGCGCTCTTGGACTCGTGCTCGCTGTGTCTTCAGGGTTGCGGTCAGATCGCTCGCTTCCTTATCCCCACGCTCGATCAGCTTCTTCTTGGCGATTTCAGCGGCTTCCTCGGCTCGCTGAGTGAGTTGGGCCAGTAGTTGCTCGATATCGAGCGGGGCGGACTCCAGAAGACGTTGCTTCACGGTTGCCGAAATTGATCCAGGGTTTGCCTTTCGAAGCGTGGAATCCAGCAGCTCCAGCGTCTTGGTTTCAGTGTCGGCGGCGTAAGGCTTGAGTGGTTCCTTCCTTTGCGATGGTTCGATCCACCGGGCCGTGATCGGTACCAACTCTTCGTGGAGTCGCTCGGCCGATTGACCATAGAGCGATAGACGAGCCAGCAGGATCACTCGGGGAATGGAGTCGGTTGACTGTCCGAGACATGCTCGGCTGAGATCGTGATGGACGAATCCTTGAGAGCGGAAACGGGCGAGCAGTCGTTGGGCAACCCTTTGCTCGAGGTGGAGCTGGACAAGCTCCTCGGTCAGCACACCAGCATCTTCGAAGATCACCGGGCGAATCGGAGATTCCTTCCGCCACTCGGCAACGGTTTGGTTTGCCTTTCGTGGCTCTCGGAGAGTGTCTAGGGTAGAAGCCCAACTTGGGTCGGTGATCGCTTTATGATCGAGCTGTGGGAACTCGAAAACAGTTCGACCATCGTGATCGATGTCTTGCCGAAGTGGTTCCGAGTTCATCAGCTCAAGGGAGCAAGAGAGAGCGTTTCGGAAGGGCTCCGGATCGAATCCTGTCCACCTCCGTGAGGCGTCGAGTATTGAGCGGCAACGATCGATCTGAGCTTTGAGATCCTCCTGCCGCTCTCGAATCTCCTCAAGTTCTTCCGCGGTACTTTGCTTGAGCTTCTCGTCGAGATCGGCAGCCTCAATTTCGCGACGCAGTGCTTCGGCGTCCTTATGCCGGATACCTCCAGATAGTTTCTTCTCGATGTCGCCATCGATCACCTTGGAAAGGCTTCCGAGTTCTCGCTTGATGGTCTCGGTTTTCTTCACCAAGACCTCCAGGACGCGGTCCTCGACCCGTTGCGGAAGGACGAAGTAGTGACACCTCACAGTGTCGGCGGGTTGGAGTTTACGGTCAATGCGTCCGTTTCGTTGTTCGATTCGTCCGGGGTTCCACGGCAAATCGAAATGGAAGAGGTCAGCGCAATGCGCCTGGAAGTTTAGACCCTCCCGAGCGGCATCGGTTGCGATTAGAATCCTCAGCGGATCTCGCGTTGGATCGGTATTGAACCTCCGTTGTATCTCTTTCCGGTTTTGACTGCTGGTGAGGCCATCTATCACCTCGATTCGGTCTTCGGCGCGATCGCTCGACTCGATGGCTTGCTCAAGTAGAGACTTAAGATAGCGTTTCGTACCCTCTCGGTTCTCGGTGAAGATGATGACTCGGCGGTCGTTCCATTTCGGAGAACCACCTTGCACTTTCATCCCGAATGGAGGCAATTCGGGGCACATGTTCGCGCGGATCCAATCGATCAGGGCATGTAGCTTGGCGTCCGGGTGGTGACGCGCTTCCTCGGCAATCTTCTGCATTTCATCCAGGAGTTGCTGCTCTTTGAGCCAAAGCTCGTTCGAGCTCGGGTCCTCAGACAAGAGACCTTCAGCCGTCAATGTTGCCGACTCGATCTGGGCGGCTTCTTCGGCTTCGAGATCCTCCTCATCCCACTCGGCCCGGTCATCGTCCGCATCAGGGGCATGAAGGAACAGGTTTGGATCCAACCGATCGGCATCGGAAAGTCCGATCTCTTTCCGCCGTTGTCGCTCCGCGGTGCTTCGGTGAACTTTCAAGCTTCGAGAGAAGGCTTCAATCGAAGAAAGGAGACGCTGTTGAAGGCCGACGATCAGAAGCCCAGCAGCAACCTGGGCACGTTTGTTTGCGCCCGAGAATCGCAGCTCACGAATGGTGCGGTACTCGTCGAGAAGCCGAGACAGTTGGAGTTCTGGTGAGTTCTCGGGAAGTCCGTCGACTGAAACCCGGACGATGTTTCGGAAAGGAAACCCGCCTTGGATCGCTCGGATGTCTTCCTTCAGCCGACGAACCATGATCTCGTCGAGAGCTTTCTTTCCTTGAACTGGGACGCCGCGAGTGAATCGATACGGGTCCAGAAGCTCAAGTAGAGTCGAGAAGCTGTTCGAGTGGCCGTTATGGGGGGTAGCGGAAAGGAAGAGGCGATGTTCGAACCGCGGGGCAAGGTCTCGGATGGCCCTCGTGAATTTCGATTCGATTCCGTACTTCCCGCCGCTAGAAGGTGCGGCATGGTGGGCTTCATCTAGGATGAAGAGGGAGCCGGGCTGAAGATCGCCAAGCCATTCTTCGAGAGTCTGGACGTAAGCCGGATCGATGAGAAGGTTGTGTGAAATGAGGAAGCGACTGTGGGTCCTCCACGGATTGACCCAAAAACCCCGTTCTCGACGCATTCGGGTCAGATAGGCGCGGTCGAGAATCTCAAAGACGAGTCCGAATCGTTCCTCAAGTTCGGCTTTCCATTGCTCGAGGACGGAGGGGGGAGTGGCGATGACGATCGTCTTTGCTTTCTTGCGGAGCAGGAGCTCCCGTGCAATGAGACCTGCCTCAATTGTCTTTCCAAGCCCTGTGTCGTCAGCAATGAAGAGATTCACTCGCGGAAGCCGGAGAGCCTTGCGAAGCGGCTCCATCTGATAGGCGTCGATTTTGATGCCAGCTCGGAAAGGTGATTGTAGTAGAGATGGATCCGTCGCAGTTACGCAGTTCCAGCGTAACGTATGTAGGAAGGCGGCGAAGAACTTTGGCTCATCGAATCCTTGGCTGGCGAGCTCTTTCCATGCTTCCTGCTCAATGACTCGTGCATCTATCTCGTAATCCCAAAGAACTTCTAGAATCTGTCCCTGGGCGTCATCGTCTGCACAAGATAGCCTTACGATCGGAGTTTGACAGCCGTCGCCAGGAACTACATCATCCACAAGCCACCTTCTGGAGCGGACCAGCACTAGGTCCCCAACGATTGGCAGCTTGCCCTGACTCTGGGTTGTCTGCATCTGACCGATCATTGACCCGACTCCTGAATTTGACCTTTGGGAGCCCGAGCGGCGCGTGCGATCACTCTGCCAAAAGGGATTGTCTGTTTGAAGTAATTTTCGAACATACGGAGATTACGGCGTCGTTTGAAGACCTGAACTGCGGCGGACGGACCAGCGTAACCATCAGCCTGCTGATCCGCTGGCTGATTGGGCATATGCCCCCTCCCCGCACGATCCTACCCGCTGGATGCATCATGGGTTGCATGAACCGCAAGAACTCGAACAGTGCGGTTTGGTCCTTGCAAAGCGCTGCCAGTACCGGCGGACCTGGCTTACTATGAGGCGGGAACTGCTTGCCTCTGGAATCTCTTCCGACGCCACTTGCTTCGTTCTGACCCAGGTGCCCGTTGAGGCCCCCTGCGCCTACAATTCTTCCCAGAAACCTTCCCAATCCGGATGGCGGGCAAGAAAAAAGCCGCCCCGTGGACGACTTTTGAACCTAGAAAGTGGCTGCCGCAGTAGGACTCGAACCTACGACCCGCTGATTAACAGTCAGCTGCTCTACCTGCTGAGCTATGCGGCAACGCGAGACACGATAATACCCCTCAGTATTGGCGCCATGAGTCACGGGACTTAGGTCAAGGAAACAAAATCCGGGCAAGTTGGCACGGGACGTGCCGGTATCCTCTCAACCATGCCTCGAACCAACGATGCTTCGGTGCCCACGGACGGCTACAGCAGTAGCGACTTTCTCCGCCTGACCGAAGCCGCCGCTCTCGCCGCCGCCAAGTGGGTGGGCAAGGGCATGAGAGACGAAGCCGACCAGGCCAGCTGCGACGCCATGCGCCGGGCCATGGACAGCATGCCGATTGACGCCACCATCGTCATCGGCGAAGGCGAGCGTGACGAAGCCCCCATGCTCTACATCGGCGAAAAGCTCGGCCGGGGCGGCCCCAAGATTCAGATCGCCGTGGACCCGCTGGAAGGCACCAACCTGTGCGCCAACGGCACCCCGAACTCCATCAGCGTTCTGGCCGCCGCCGCCGAAGGCGAAGGCTGGCTGATGCACGCCCCCGACACCTACATGGAAAAGCTCGTGGTCGGCGCCGAATGCAAAGGCATTGTCGATATCACCCTGCCCCCGCGCGTCAACGTGCGCTTGATGGCCAAGGCGCTGGGCAAGGATGTCGAAGAACTCATCATCGGCTGCCTCGATCGTCCCCGGCACGAGGCGCTCATCAGCGAACTCCGCGAAACCGGTTGCCGCGTGCAATTGGTGCCGGATGGTGACCTTTCGGTGGCCATTGCTGCGCTAGACCAAGACAGTGGGATTGACGGCCTGATGGGCATCGGCGGCGCGCCGGAAGGCGTCATCACGGCGGCTGCCGTGCTGTGCGTCGGCGGCGACATGCAGGCTCGGCTCAAGTTCCGCAGTGAGGAAGACCGCGAGCGGGCCAGCACCATGATGAACGGCGACCCCGACCGGGTGCTGGTGACGGAAGACATGGCACGGGGCAGCGTGGTATTTGCCGCCACGGGCATCACCACCGGTGACCTGCTCAAGGGCGTGCGTTACGGCCGAGGATTTGCCAAGACGGAAAGCATTGTCATGCGCTCCGCCGTCCGCCAGATTCGGCGGATCGAAACCACCCACCTGGATAGCCTCGATCGCGATTAAGTTTCGCGTTTTGGCGCAGGGCTGAGGTAGAAGGGCTAGCGTGACGGCGCTTCTCCTTGCCTCCCTCGCTGCGGTGCAAGCCACCGAGCTGAAACTCTCTTCTCTCTTCTCCGATGGCGCGGTGCTGCAACAGCAAACGCGTTCGGCCGTGTGGGGTTGGGCGCCGCCGGGGACGACGGTGGAAGTGCAGGGAAGCTGGGCCGAGGGTGCCCGGGCGACAGCGCGGGCGGGCGCCAGCGGCTATTGGATGACCAAGGTGCCGACCGGCAAGGCGGGCGGACCTTTCAAGCTGACGGTGACCCAAGCGGGGAAGACCCTACAACGCGAGGTGTATCTCGGCGAAGTCTGGATATGCAGTGGCCAAAGCAACATGCAGTGGACGCTGGCGCAGTGTGATGGCGGTCGGCCGGGCGGAAACATGGCCGAGGTGCAGGGCAACAATCCCATGTTGCGCCGCTACTTTGTGCCGCTGCGGCACAGCAATGTGCCGGTGGCGGATGTGGACCGGCCGTGGGAGGCCGCGGGGGGCGCTGGCATGGCCGAGTGGTCGGCCGTAGCCTATTGGTTCGGGCGGCGTTTGCAAGAGGAACTTGGCGTCCCGGTGGGGCTCATCACCACCAGCTACGGCGGCACCGAAGTGGAGCGCTGGACGAGCCCCGCGGCGGTAATGAGCAAGCTTTCACCGAATGGTCAAATGCCGCTGGATGGCAATGGTAACTGGCGGGGTTCTACGCTCTATAACGCGATGATCCAACCGGTGCTGCCGTTCAGTGCGCGGGGCTTCTTGTGGTACCAGGGAGAGAGCAACGTGGGGCGAGCGGAGCAGTACCAGATATCGTTCCCGCTGATGATAGAAGACTGGCGAAGGTGGTGGAAGAACGACGACATGTCGTTCTACTTCGTCCAGATTGCGCCCCATAACTACGATGGCAGTGCGAAGTCGGCCGAGCTGCGCGAGGCGCAACGGCTAGCCCTCTCCGTCCCTAAGACGGGCATGGTGGTGACCACCGACCTGGTGGACAACCTCGCCGATATCCACCCGCGCGACAAGTTCAACGTGGGGCGGCGCCTGGCGGCGTGGGCCTTGGCCAAGGACTACGGCATGGGCATGGCGTACTCGGGTCCGCTTTACCAAAAGGTGGAAACGCTCGCGGGCGCAGTGCGGGTTCACTTTGCCCATGCCCAGGGGCTGAAGGCCGGACCGAAGGGGTTGACTGGATTCCAAATTGCCGAAGCCGGTGGTGATTTCAAGGATGCCACCGCGCGCATCGAGGGCGAAACCGTGGTCCTGACGGCATCCGGGGTGCAACGCCCGACCGAAGTGCGTTACGGTTGGTCAGCCATTCCGGAGGCCTCGCTGTTTAATGGCGCGGGCCTGCCGGCCTCTCCTTTCCGGACGGATCAGCGACCGCTGCTTACGGCCGGGGTGCGCTGGTAGGGGCGCCCATCGGGCGCCATTCCGGCCACTCTTGCATCAGGCTCGCGCGGGCGGCATCCAGGGGTTCCGCCCCCGGGGGCACGGGTACGCCTGCTGGGGCGGCTGCCACCCATTCTTGGGCGAAGGAGCCGTCCTCGATCTCATTGAGAAGTCGCTTCATTTCGGTGCGGGTCTGGTCATTCACCAATCGGTGAAATGCCCGCTGCCCGCCGTAGGCGGCGGTGGGGGAGATGGCCCGCCGCATCCCTGCTAGCCCCTGCGCCAGCATCAAATCCACAATGAGCTTGGCTTCGTAAACGCACTCCAGATAGGCGTCTTCGGGTTCGTAGCCCGCATCCACCAGCGTTTCGTATCCGGCTTGGATGAGCGCCGGGATCCCGCCGCACAGCACGGCCTGCTCGCCAAATAGATCGGTGATGGTCTCGGCCCGGAAGGTGGTTGTGCGCGTCCCCACCCGGGTCGCCCCAATGCCTTCGGCGTAATCCAAGGCGCGAGCCAAGGCGTGGCCCGTGGCGTCTTGGTGCACCGCCACCAATGCCGGCAGCCCGCTCCCCGCCTCGTACATCGCCCGCACCCATTTGCCTGCACCTTTTGGTGAAACCAGCGCCACATCCATCCCCGCCAGAGGCTGAATCAACCCAAAGTGGATAGCAAAACCGTGGGCAAACATCAGCATCTGTCCGTCCCGGGCCACTGGGGCCACGTGGTCACGCCACACCTCGCCCATGCGCTCATCGGGCAGCAGCAGCGCCACCACATCGCACCGGGCGGCTGCTTCCAGGCTCACCGCGCGCAGCCCGTCTTCTCGCACGCGTTCTGCACTCGGGCTCCCCTCGCGCAGGCCCACCACCACGTCCCGGCCGCTGTCGCGCAGGTTCAGGGCATGGGGTCGCCCTTGGTTGCCGTAGCCGATGATGCCAATGGTTTCCGAACCCGGCGCGTAAGACATGCAGATATTGTGTCATTGTGAGCCAGGCGGGCCCATAGTCACGTTAGATAGTTGCGCGCGCAACTATCTAAGCGCAAGGAGAGTTGAACAAAGCATGAGCATTCTTGGTATCCACCACATCACCGCCATGAGCGGCGACCCGCAGCGCAACGTAGACTTCTACGCGTGCCTCTTGGGGCTCCGGCTGGTCAAGGTCACCGTCAACCAAGACGACCCTGGCACCTACCACCTTTATTACGGCGACGGCGCCGGCACGCCGGGCAGCATCCTCACGTTCTTCCCGTGGCCGCAGGCGTTCCACGGCCGCAATGGCATCTTCGCCGTCGGTGCCACGGCGTTCACCGTGCGGCCGGGCTCCCTGGACTTCTGGGAAGAGCGGCTGATCAAAGCCGAAGTACCAACTATGCGTTCGGTTCGGTTTGGCGAGAACGTGCTTCATCTCACCGACCCCGACGGACTCAACATTGAGCTGATCGAAAGCACGCCGGACCCGCGCTTTGTGCCGCACGTCTCGGATGTGCCGGCGGAGTACGCATTGCTGGGCTTCCACAGTGCCACAGAGTGGCTGAAGAACATGCCCCAGCCCGAAGCGTTCCTCACCGAACGGTGGGGTTACCGCCGCGTGGGTGAAGAGGATGGACGCGTGCGGCTGGCCGTGCAAGAAGGTCTCCCGCATCAGCTGATTGACCTCACCACGCCGAACCTGGAAGCCACCAAGACCGGCCCCGGGGCGGTGCACCACATCGCTTTCCGCGTCGCGGACGCTCAGCAAGAACTCCAGGCCCGCAACGAGGCCCTTGCCTTTGGTCTTCAGCCCACCGAGCCGATTGACCGCTTCTACTTCAAGAGTGTGTACTTCCGGTCGCCGGGAAGCGTGCTGTACGAAATCGCCACCGACGGCCCCGGCTGGACGGTGGACGAGGCGCCGGATGCCCTGGCCCACAAGCTGGTGTTGCCGCCGTGGCTGGAGCAGCATCGCCCGCAGATCGAATTGCGCCTGCCCAAGATTCGCACGCCGCACGGGGTGACCTTGCCGTGAGTTGGCCGCACGTGATGCTGCCTGGCACCGGCACCCCCTGGCTCCTGCTGCACGGGACGGGTGCGGACGAGCACGACCTGGTGCCGGTGGCCCGCGAACTTGTGCCCACGGCCCCCATCATCAGCCCCCGGGGGCGGGTGCTGGAGAACGGCATGGCCCGGTGGTTCGAGCGGTATCCGCAAGGCGGATTCAACCTCGCGGACTACCACTTTCGCGCTGCCGAGCTTATCGAGTGGATCGAAGAAATCCAGCATGAACTGCCCGGCCCCTGGGCCATGTTGGGCTATAGCAACGGGGCGAACATTGCTACCCAGCTCCTGCGGTTGCGACCGGATCTCTTCGCCGGAGCAGTGCTGTGGCGGGCCATGCTCATCGACCCGTTGGCGAAGGTGGCCCAGCCCATTGCACGGCCGGTGCTTCTCACGTCCGGTGAGTTCGATCCGATTCTGCCGATCGAAGGGGCCATTGAACTCGAAGCCTCTCTCCGGCGCGATGGGGCCGAGGTGGAGTTCGCGCGGTTTGATGCGGGGCATGGTCTCACCCCCGGTGATCTCATGGTCACGCAGGGGTGGATCGCGCGGAATCTGGGTTCAGAATAATCCTCGCGGGTAACCGCCCCGGTAATCCGCGCGAGATTGACCCTAAAAGTGCAACGAAAGAAGGCATTTTCGTGCCCGGAAGGGAGCAATTTGTCATGAGTTTCTTCTAAGATAATCGAGTGGGAACTATCGACCCCCGTGGTAAACGGGGTCCGAAGCGCTCGAGTGTTGAGACGAGATTGCAACGTCTGCGCGAGCGTATTGAAGCAAAAGTGAAATGGGATGAAGAGACAGACTGCTGGGTGTGGACCGGCCGTCTCTCCGCTCCCGGGCGTCAGGGCCGTCCGCATCGCGAGGGCCTGATCAAGACTTTCGATCCGATCGAATCGAACGATCTCAAGCGGATTTCGGTGGCGCGGGCGTCATACATGGCCTATGTCGGGGCGATACCCGAGGGCATGTGCGTGACGCGCGAGTGCGCCAATCCGTTGTGCATCAACCCGGAGCACCTGGTGTTGCGCACGCGGTCGGAGCACGCCCAGCGCAAGCGCAAGCGGCGCCCGATCATCAAGTCCGACGAGGATTGATCTAGATTTCGAGGACCGACCGAAATCCGCGGGCGGCGTAATACGAGTCCGCACCGTTGTGGTAGATGAAGGTCCGGCCAAAGCGGTGGTCGCCAAAAATCGCACCACCCATCTGTCGGACTTCGGGTTCCGTCGCCAACCAGCTGGAGGTTTTAAGGTCCACCGGGTGCAGGGCCTGCAGTCGGAAGTATTCCGCTTCGGTCATCAGCCGCACGCCCATGTTTTCGGCCATGCTGAGCGCGTTTCCAGCCGGGCGATTGGCCTTGCGGGCTTCCCACGCGGCGTGGTCGTAGCAAAGGCTCCGGCGGCCAGCCGGGCTTTCGGTGGATCCGTCCCCAATGAGGATGCGGCCGGCCTCAGTTCCCAGCACGCAGGGCTCACCCCCACTCGCTTCCATGGCTTCGAGTGCCCGGAAGTGTTGCGCGTTGCCCCGGAGCTTTGCCTCCACTTCCTCCCAGGCGATGTCCGGGTGCCAAGCTTCTTGAGCGCGGAATCGACTTTGGAGCGTAAGCAGCATATCTTCAGGCATTCGGTTGGTTGTCGCGGATTCGATCGAAGAAGCAGGCGCGGTTCACGTCAATCAAAAGCCGCTCTCGCTCCGTGACGCCCAGTTGCATGAGAGCGGCGAAGTAAATCGCGGGGGACTCCTGATTGGCTTTCCAATCCATTTCCTTGCGCAGCATCGGCATCATGCCGTAGAAGTTGATCGTCTTACCCCCCAGTTCCGCGCGGCCGAAATCCGGGCCGAAGAGGTCGCCGCGATCCAGCAACATACCGGTGAATTGCGTACCTGGGAACTCCTCCGCCGGGTCGCCGTTGGGGATGCTGATGCCAGGATAGACCGGAATCTTGTTGTAGATCGGCATGCGGGCCATGGTCTTCATGAAGCCCAGTGGCCAGTAGCCTTCGTCGGTTTGCAGATTGTTGCCCACTACCCACTCTTTCGGCAGCACCACAAAGAGCTCGGCAAACTGCCATTCGGGCTCAATCCGGGGCATGGGCAGGGCGCTCATTCCGGTGGTGAAAACCACCGCGCAGTCGTGGCCCGGCACGTCGGGGATCACGTGGAGGTCAATGTGCAGGGCGTCCGAGACGATCTCGTGAAGCACCATGTCTCGCACCGGCCCCACATGCTTGGCGAAGTGACCGGTAATGGCGTCAATCTCCTCATTGGAGAGGTAGTGGGTGCGGTTCTTACCCGGGAATAGGCGCTTGAGAAAACCCATGGCGTGCTGGCCTCAGGCGTAGCATAGCCCAAATCGGGGAGGGGGAGAGAATGGCTGCCGGACTAGGATTCGAACCTAGACGTGCGGCACCAAAAACCGCTGTCCTGCCATTAGACGATCCGGCAACTCGGTCTCAAACTATACCCCGCGCACCGCCAGCCCCGGGCGGGCTGGGACCCCTTGAACCGATTCCGCCCCCGCCACCCCTCTAGAGACATGACACTGACGCTTGCTCTCCTCGCCCTCGCACCTCCCTTGACCGAAACTCAAGCCCTCGACCTCGCCTTGCTGGACGAGTACCGGGCCACCAGCACCTACGAAGCCGTTCTGGACCGTTGGGGGGCCAACACCATGCCCTTCCGCAACATCGTCCGGGCGGAACGCCAACACGCACAGATGGTCATCCAGCGCATGGAGCAGATCGGTCACAAGCCCACCGCCAACCCTTTCGCTCTCCAAGAAAAGGAAGCCAAGACCGACTGGTATCGCCGATTGGAAATGCCCGCGACCCTCAATGAGATGTACAAGGACGCCTACCAAGCCGAAGTGGATAACATCAAGTTGTACGATGGTTTCTTGACGCAAGGTTATCCTGAGGCCACGAACCGCTTGTTCAGCAAGCTGCGAGCGGATTCCAAGGATCGGCACCTGCCGGCCTTTGCCCGCAAGGCCGGGCTACCGGTGAACCCCGGGTTCTAGTCGACACGCGCCGGCCGCCCTCGCCCATAATGAGGGCGGCATGAATCAGGATCGATTGGCCCGCGTGCAGGCTCGAATGGCGGAAGTGGGGGTGGATGCCGTCGCCCTCACTTCGCCCGTGAAGGTGGACTACCTCACCGGATTTGCAGAGGGCACCTACGAGCGTTTCCTCAGCCTCACCGTGTTCCGCGAGGGCACTCCCGTCCTGGTGTGTCCGGCCCTGACCGAGAACCAGGCCCGCCGCCACGGTATCGAGGACATCCACCCCTGGCGCGATGGCGAGAACCCGTACGCTCTTCTCCACGGGCTGCTGGCCAAGCGAAGCGCCCTGCGCGTGGCCGTGGATGATGAGTACTGGGCCAAGCACCTGCTCGCGCTGCAGCACGAGTGCCCGGGTTGCCACTTCAGTTTGGCCAGCGATGTGGTGGACTACGTGATGCGGGCTAAGGCTCCCGATGAACTTGCCAAGCTGCGGGCGGCGGGCAAGATTGTGGACGACGCCTTTGCTGAACTCCTGACCGTTATCCGGGCGGGGCAAACCGAACTAGAAGTCCAAGCGACCCTACAAGGCATGGTGGCCGCCCGGGGAGGGAAGCCCACCTTTTGCCAGGTGGCCGCCGGTCCCGCTGGGGCCGAACCGCACCACCAGAACGACGACCGTCCGCTCACCAAAGGTGACGTGGTGGTCATCGACTTTGGCTGCGAAGTTGAGGGCTATCAGGCTGACATCACCCGCACCATTGGCGTGCAAGAGGTGAGCGACCGCGCCCGCGAAGTTTACGACGTGGTGTATCGCGCCCACATGGCGGGGCGAAATGCCATCCGCGCCGGGGTGACCGGTGGCCACGTGGACCACGCCACGCGCCAGGTGATTGAGGATGCGGGGTTCGGGAAATTTTTTAACCACCGCACCGGGCACGGCATCGGCCGTCGAGTGCACGAAGCCCCCGAAATTGGCCCCGGGAGCGGGGATGTGCTGATGCCGGGAGACTGCTTCAGCGTGGAGCCAGGGATCTATCTGCCGCTCGAACTCGGCGTGCGCATCGAGAACATCGTGAGCGCCACCACCGAGGGGCACGAGTGCCTGAACGCCGAGCCCTCGCCCATACTCATCACCATCTCCTAGGGCCGATAAAGAAAAACCCCGCGCTCTCCGTAGAGGAAAGCGCGGGGCCAGGTTAGGATAGTCGCTTGTTTTACTTGGCGGTGCGGCGGCGTCGCATGGCAGCGGCGGCCAGCGCCCCACCCATCACGATCATCGTGGTCGGTTCCGGCACCGGGTTCTCGCCACCGCGATTGTTGCGGCTCAGGATGAAGCCACCGGCCAACGGAATCAAGGAAAGGAAGCCAAAACTGCTCGAAGATCGCACGAGACCCGGAGCTTCGGGGGCCATCGACATGAACTCCATCGGCGAGGCTTCCGGTACGCCTGGCAGCACCACGTCGGCTTCGTTCGTCATGATGATCGTTTCGCCTAGTTCGCCGGAAAGCGGTCGAACCACTTCCGTTGAGGTCGGGGCAATCGTAGTCGTCAGAGGGTTGGAGCCGTCATCGGTGCCGCGCATCATCGGGTTGGCGCAGCTCACCTTCAGCAGGGGGCGACCCATCGAGTCCACCCAAACCAGCGTGCCCTTCTTGTAGAACATCACGCGGGCTCGGATTTCTTCCTGCGGGCTCACGTTGTAAACCAAGTAGACGCCGTCTTGCGGCAGGCGGGCCATCTGCAGGTTGCTGGCCATGGCCAACACCTCTTGGCGCGTCATGCCAAAGTGCCGCATAAAGCGGTCCATGACTTGCTCGTCCTCGGCCAACTGCTTCATCAACGCCGGGTGGCTGTTGGCGGGGCGGTTCAAGAACGAATTCGGTTCGGTGCGAGCCATCGCCGTGCTGGCCAAAGCCAAACCCACAATGCCCACCAGAACGGTCTTGTTCGTCAACGTCATTTTTTAATGATTCTCCTAACCTGAGCGAGGCAAGCCGCAAGACCCGCACACGCTGACATGGACTATTGTGAACAATATCCGTGCTAGAAACGATGAAATAGGCAAATAACTGGACAAGTTGCCAGCCTCGTTACGTCAGAAGTCCCCAGCAACCTGGTGAATTTGCTTGGCTACTTCGCGGGCTCGTTGAGTTCGTTCGATGGCTTCCAAGGCTTCCCGAGCGGCGGCTTGCTCAGCCTCCTTCTTGGTTCGTCCGGTGCCTTCGCCAATGATTTCGTCGTCAAAGAGTACCTGAACAACAAATCTCCGCTCGTGGTGCGCCCCGGATTCTCGCGCCACCCGATAGTTCGGGCTGATGCGCCAGATCGCCTGGGCACTCTCTTGGAGCTTCGACTTGAAGTCGTGGGGGTTTACATCTCCTTGCCCAATTTGAAGAAGGAAGCCGTGCAGTTGTTCCAGCACAAACCATCGGGCCTTCTCCATCCCCGATTCCAGATAGATCGCTCCGATAACAGCTTCAAAGATATCGCAAAGCACGGAGGGGCGTTGTCGTCCCCCTGTCATTTCTTCACCCACACTCAATTCCAGGAACTCGTCGAGCTTGAGTTTCTTGGCGATCTCGCACAGCGTGACCTCTTGCACGGCACTGCTCCGTGCTTTGCTCATAAAGCCCTGATCCCAATCTGGGTGATGTTCGTAGAGATACTCCGCCACCACCAGGCTCAAAACCGCATCGCCCAGGTATTCCAGCCGCTCGTAACTGTCGCCCACCGGGTCCTTGGTGGCGCTGGTGTGGCGCATCGCCAAGCGGAAGAGGTTTTCGTCCTTGAGGGGGATGGGCTTCGGAATCATGTTACTTATCGCGTCAGGGCCTCGCCAATCCGTGCCACGCCCCGTTCAATTTCATCGGGCGACACAGCGTAGCTGAGGCGGATATGCCCCGGCCCGGAGAAAACGGAACCCGGAACGGTGGCCACACCGGCTTCTTCCAGCAATTTGTTGACCAATTGCACGTCGTCGCACGATTCCGAGAGGAACGCACTGAAATCGGGGAACGCGTAGAAGGCTCCCGCCGGAACATCCACCGAGACGCCCGGGATCTGCCGCAGTGCCTTCACCATCAGGTCGCGGCGCACGCGGAACGATTCGCGCATGGCGGCGATCTCCTCGGCCGAAGTTAGCAGAGCCTGCAAGGCCCCGTACTGCGCAAAAGACGTGGGGTTGCTGGTCACTTGGTCTTGCAAGTTGGAAAGAGCGGTGGCCACCGGCTTGGGGGCATGGGCGTAGCCCACGCGCCACCCCGTCATGCTGTACGTCTTGCTAAAGCCGCTGATGGTGATGGTCTGCTCGGCGATCTCCTTGCCCAGCGCAGCCATGCTGGTGCGCTCGCCCTCGTAGATCAGGTGCTCGTAAATCTCGTCGCTGATCACCCACAGGCCGTGCCGCAGCGCCACGGCCGCGATCTCCTTCATCACCTGGCGCGAATACACGCCGCCGGTGGGGTTGCTGGGCGAATTGACGATGATCGCGCGGGTGCGGTCGGTAATAGCGGCGCGCAGGTCATCAATTGAGGGCGCAAAACCGTTGGCGGCACTGGTGGCGACTTCGACCACAGTGCCCCCGGCCAGGTTCACCTGGTCGCGATACGTCATCCAGTAGGGCGCAAAGAGGATGACCTCGTCGCCCGGATTGATGAGGACTTGCAGGGTTTGATAGACCGACTGCTTAGCCCCGCAGGAGACGATGACCTCGCTGGGGTCGGCGGCGATGCCGTTGAAACTGCGCAGGTGCTCGGCAATGGCGGCGCGGAGCTCGGGGATGCCCGCGCTGGCCGTGTACTTGGTGTGCCCCTTGCGAATGGCGGCAATGGCGGCCTCGCAGATCGGATCCGGCGTATTGAAGTCGGGTTCACCCACGCTGAGGGTGATGACATCGATTCCGGAGGCTTTCATGGCCTTGGCGCGCGCGGAAATCGAGAGGGTCGGAGAGGGACCCAAACATTCGGTGCGGAGAGCCAGGGCACGAGTCGGCACGAATCCGATTGTACCGGTATCCTGCTCACGTGAACCCCCGTCCGGCACGGTTGAGCCCTTGGGCCGGACTCCTGCTTTTCACCCTCTTGGCCATGGGTCTGCATCTGGCCTGGGGCGGGTCATTGGCAATGACTTCGTCCGAGTTTTTCGCGGCTCTCCAGCGGGGTCCGAACGGCATCGGCGATGACACGGTGGCCACAGTGCTTTGGCAAATCCGTATGCCCCGTGGGCTAGCCGGCCTGCTGGTGGGCATGGCACTGGGGGCGGCGGGCGCGGCTCTGCAGGTCACTTTGCGCAACCCCCTGGCCGAGCCCTTTGTGCTGGGCGTCAGCGGGGGCGCGGCGGCGGCCGGCACCCTCGGCATCCTCCTCGGTTGGTCGGGTCTCGTTCTCATGGGCCTGGCCACGGCGGGAGGGGTAGGGGCGCTGGTGCTGGCCCTTCTGCTGGTAGGGCGGCGGGCGGCGGGCCGCACCGAGCGGCTGTTGGTGGCCGGGGTGGTGATTGGGGCGCTGCTCAGTGCCCTCACCACGCTGAATTTGAGCCTGGCGGGGCAGGACGCTGGGCGAATCCTGATGTGGCTCTTGGGCAGCCTCGCCAACATCGAATGGGCGCGAGTGGGGGTGCTGGCCGTAATCTCTCTGGGGTGCCTGGTCGGGCTGCTAGCCCTGGGGCGACCGATGGACGTGATGGCCCTGGGCGATGATGTCGCCCACACCACGGGCCTGGCCGCCGGACGCTATCGCCAGGTTGTGCTGTTGCTGGCGGCGCTGGCTACGGCGTCGGCGGTGGGTACGGCTGGCATTATCGGCTTCCTCGGCTTGGTGGGGCCACACTTGGCGGCGCTCACTTTGGGCGGGCGGGCACGGACGCGCATCCTGGGGGGTGCGCTTTATGGGGGCGCATTGCTGGTCCTGGCCGACCTGCTGGCCCAGCGCATTCGCCCGGGCCTCGAGGTGCCGGTCGGCATCGTCACCGCCCTGTTGGGTGCCCCCGCCCTTCTATGGGTGATGCGCCGCGCGCAGACCTGAGCCTTAAGCGAAAATCGTCTTGAGGTTCGGCGATACGGTGTAGTTTGCGGCCGTCTTGCTGCGCACTTCCTCTTCTGTTACGCCCTCGGCGAGTTCGATCAGGGTCAGACCCTGGCCCCGCGCCACATCAAACACCGCCAAATCCGTGATGATCAAATCCACGCAGGCTTGGCCTGTTAAGGGCAGGTCGCACTTCGGCAGAATCTTGCTTTCGCCGGCCTTGTTGGTGTGCTCCATCACCACCACCACGCGCGGCACGCCCGCCACCAGATCCATGGCGCCGCCCATGCCTTTCACCATCTTGCCGGGGATCATCCAGTTGGCCAGGTCGCCCTTTTCGCTCACTTCCATCGCGCCCAGGATGCTGAGCTGAATGTGGCCGCCGCGAATCATCGCAAAACTTTCGGCGCTGGAAAAGTAGGCCGTGCCCGGAATCTCGGTGATCGTCTGCTTGCCTGCGTTGATCAGGTCGGGGTCTTCTTCGCCTTCAAACGGGAACGGCCCCATGCCCAGCATCCCGTTCTCGCTCTGCAGCACCACTTCCACCCCCTCGGGGATGAAGTTAGCCACCAGGGTTGGGATCCCGATCCCCAGGTTCACATAGTATCCATCGCGGAGCTCTTGGGCGGCGCGCTTGGCCAGTTCGTCGCGGGTGAGGGGCATGGCGAAAACTTACCCCAGTTGTGCGTAGGAACCTATGTGACTCTTCTTCCGTTTGTCGCCGCCCTCGCCATGGTGCCTCCGATTGAAACTCCGCTGACCTACAAAGACGCCGACGGCGCGGAGTGCAAAGGCATTTTTGTTCGCCCCGCTACCCGCAACATCGTGCCCGTGATGATCATCGTCCACGACTGGAACGGCCCGGACAGTTACGAACTCACCCGCGCCCGCATGGTGGCCGAACAGTGGGGCATGGGAGCCCTGGTGGCCGACATCTACGGCGGCGCCCGACCGACGACCCCCGCCGAAAACGGGGCCGAAGCCCGCAAGTATTACAGTGACAACGCGCTGTTCCGTAAGCGCCTGCAGGCCGCCGTGGACGCCGTGAAGGCCCGGGGCGATGTGGATGCCAATAGCATCGGGGCGATGGGTTACTGCTTCGGTGGCACGGCCGTGCTGGAGATGGCCCGCATGGGCGCGGATGTGAAGGCCGTGGTCTCCTTCCACGGAGGGCTGAGTGCAACGAACCCCGCCGCGGGCTCGATTGGTACCAAGATCATGCTGCACCACGCGGCCGACGACCCGGCGGTGCCGAAGGATCAACTGGTGGGATTCCTCGCCGAGATGACGGCGGCCAAGGCCGACTACCGCATGGTGATTTACAACCTAGCCGTCCACCCGTTCACGGTCATTGGCGGCTCCAGCTACAATGAGCAGGCGGACAAGCGAAGTTGGGAAACCACCACCGCATTCTTGAAAGAAGTGGGGCTGGCGCGCTAATCGCGCTGGCGGTTCTGGGTTCGGGGTGCCGCGCAGGGACCCCCGAGCCTGGCTCCCTTGTGTCTGACCACTCGCCCGAGCCTGTGATGTCCGAAGCGCAAACGCCCCCGCCCGTTGAGTACCACGAATCCGGGGACCGAGTCGCTCGGGCGCGAGAGCGCGTGGGGGACGATGTCCGTGCCGCCTTGGCCGCGAAGGGAGTTTCCTCCCCGGCGGCGTTTGTGTTCTTGCGCGCATTCAAGGCGGAGCAGGAGCTCGAGCTCTGGGCCGGGGATAGCCCGGGCGGGCTGGCCTTGATCAAGACCTACCCCGTGGCGGCGGCCAGTGGCGGTCCGGGGCCGAAGCGACGCGAGGGCGACCGGCAGGTGCCCGAAGGGATTTATCACATCGACCGATTCAATCCGCAGTCGAGCTTTCATTTGTCTTTGGGGCTGAACTATCCGAACGAGAGCGACCGGGTGCGGAGCGACCGCGACCGACCGGGCAGTGACATCTTTATCCACGGACGGGCGGTGAGCATTGGCTGCCTGGCCATGACGGACCCCGTGATTGAGTTCATTTATGTGCTGGCCGACGGGGCGCGAGCGGCTGGCCAGCGGCAGATCCCGGTGCATATCTTCCCGGCCCGGCCGGGGACGGCCGCGTGGGATGACCTGATGGAGCGCCACCCCGAGCACCGCGCGTTCTGGCGGGAGATTGAGCCTGCTTATGAGCTCTTTGAGACCACGCGGACCCTGCCGATTGTGGCGGTGGGGCCGGATGGACGCTATATCATCGGCTCGCGCCGCTGAGGGTTGTTGGGCTTCGTTTAGCGGCCCTCGTGGCACCTGAAAAGGAGGGCTAGCTTGCGGCCTTCCTCGGCCGCGGCCATGACTTCTTTGAAGAGTTCTGGACTCCCGTGCCTTTCCAAGAACTCAAGTCCTTCATCGGGAATGAGTGGGCGATTCAAAAAGTAAGGGCGCAGTTGATCGTAGAGAACTCGATCTTTCCAGACGATCGCCTGCGTTGACACTGCGGCTAGATCGGTACTAATGAGGCAGAGGTACTTCCCCGGTTCTTGCTCGTAGTAAACGAACTCATCTTCTAGCCTCTTTGCGATGGCGTCAAGACGGAGGTGATAATTCTTTAAGCGTCGGACCCTCTCGCGGTCAGTTCCAAAGAGGAACATGCGATTGGGCCAGGTGCGTCCTCGCTCGGAGAGCTTTTCGAGTTGATCGTGAGGAATGAGGGACTGTTCCTTATCGTGTTTCCAGTTCTTGGCATCGTCGAGGGAGATTCTCACGAGACCATACGCGAGAACGAGGCCAGCCAGTAACGCCTGGTGAGGAAACTGCCAAGGGAAGAAGAGGGCGGCCGCAAAAAATACAAGCGCACTTAAGTGGCCAAGGTGCGTCATCTCACGAAAGTAGTAGCTAACCCTCTGTGAGACGCCGATCTTCGTGCCCACTATGGCCATGCCAGTCATCACCAGAATCGTGGCCAGGACACCGAGGAGGAAAATGCCCCCAGGGGAGTCGAATTGGATTAAACCCATACGGGAACGGGGGCACCCGCTGGATTCTCCCGATCCAGCAGAATCTCATCCAAAGTATAGAGCATTTCCATGTAAAGGACGTAGCTCGGAACCGCTCTGTCGTAGGCACTTGTTAACTCTTTTGATTCAGTAGGAATGGAAAGATATGTCATCGCCATACCTAGCCGATCAACTCGCTCGCTAAACTGGGCAAGAATTGTCGATTTTAGCTCTTGCGAATATACGTGGTATAGAGCACGTTCTAAAGAGTCTTTCGAGAAATCACAATGTTTTGCGTACTCTGCGCAGCGGCTCAAGTGGTGAGAACACTGAACTAAGAACTTCACACAGACGCTCACTGGGTTCTGAATCTGGCGTCGAAGATAGCTGGAAATGATGGGAGACTCTTTTTTGAGTTGAATCAGGAATTGAAGGGAGTGAATCTGAGCTTTTCTATCTTCCGGATCACGCATAATATCATTTCGTTGTTTCTCCAGGTACAAGTTGATCAGTCGAAGCTCTTCTTCAATGGCTTCTTGGAAGCCGGGGAAATGGCCGTGCTCCTCCAGTTGTCCTTGGATGTCCTTGGCGATACTCTCAACGAGCGCAAACGTGTGCTCAACGTCTTCGTACCTCATTGACTTCCTCCACCTTTCCCTTGCAACGCGTTTGTCCAGGATGTGTTGAGCCACGCTGGACGGCCTGGACTAAACATACCCCTGCTGCGAGAGGTGCTGCAATAGTTCCGTCGCTCTCTCTTCCTCAAACAAACGCTTGGCCACATAGTATCCCGGGTAGATCACCGGACCCGAACTGCAAAGTCCCACGTACACAGACCCGATTCGTAGTGCCCGGATCGTATGCGTTTCGCAATCCTGAATGTTGATAGTCCATAGAAACACGGCAAACAAAATTGCGCATAGGAACAAATCAGAGTCCTCCTCCCAGGAGCCTAATCCTAACGCGATCCTCTGCCAAGTGCCATATGCCATGGCAAGTGGAATAAGGATGCCGGCGGCGATACGGGCCACCTTGAGCGTTGGCGTCAATGGCCGGGGCGTGCGTAGTTCGTTCTTTCGATCACCCACTCCGTGCCTCCAACTGAGCTGAGCCCCCGCTCAGCCCTCATGAAATCAACGCGAAAAAGCGCTCAGCCGTTGCGGGCCGTGACCGTGCGGCGTTCGATCCGCTTTTCGTAGGCCGTGCCGCGCAGAATTCGGTCCACAAACACCCCAGGCGTGTGAATCTGGTCCGCATCCAGCTGCCCAATCTCCACCAGCTCTTCCACCTCGGCGATGCAGACTTTGCCCGCCGTCGCCATCATCGGGTTGAAGTTGCGAGCCGTGCGCCGGAACTGCAGGTTCCCCCAGCGGTCGCCGCGCTGCGCCTTCACAATCGAGAGGTCCGCGCGCAGGGCCGTTTCCATCACATAGGTTTCGCCGTTGAACTCGCGCGTCTCCTTGCCCTCGGCCACCAGCGTGCCCACGCCGGTCTTCACGTAGAACGCGGGAATGCCGGCGCCCCCGGCGCGGATGCGCTCGGCCAGCGTGCCCTGCGGGTTGAACTCAAGCTCCAGTTCGCCGCTCAAAAACTGCCGCTCAAACTCCGCGTTTTCGCCCACGTAGGAGCTGATCATCTTCTTGATCTGGCGAGTTTGCAGCAGCAGGCCCATGCCAAAGTCGTCCACCCCGCAGTTGTTGCTCACCACGGTGATGTCCTTTACGCCGGAATCGCGCAGCGCAAGAATCAGGTGCTCGGGGATGCCGCAGAGCCCGAAGCCCCCGGCCATGATGGTCATGCCGTCAAAAAGGTAGCCCTGCAGGGCCTCGGCGGCGCTCGCAACGACCTTGTCCATGCTCTGATCTTACTCCGTTGCGTCGGGCAGGGAAATCGCCAGCGCCGGCACCTGGGCCAAGAGCTTCGGCAGCTTGTTGGCGATCTCGCTATTGGTGGCCACGTAGTGGCATCCCCACTCATTGCCCAGCTTGTGCAGCGGCTTCTCCTTGTGCCCCGCGTGGCCCAGCACGTAGGTGCCTTGCGCCTTGAGAGCCTGGATGAGCGGCGCCAAGGCCTCGGGGGCGTCGCCCAGGTTGACGATGGCCACCACGGCGGGTTCGGGCTGGTGGTGGTCGCGCACGGCCACGGGCACCCCCAGGGTCGCCACCGCGTTGCGCAGGCGCACGCCCCACATCAAGTTCCGCTCGTAAATCACCACGCTCATGGGTTCTCTATTCTACGTCCCGCACCCGGGGAGGTCCCGCGCGGTATCCCAGAGGACATGTTGCGGCCGTTTGAGTGGAAATCGGATCACTTGCTTCTGCTGGACCAAAGGCATTTGCCCGGCCAAGAGGTGTGGCTGCAGCTGGAAACCGTAGAGCAAGTCGCCGAGGCGATTGTGGATATGGCCGTGCGGGGCGCCCCCGCGATGGGCATGGCCGCCGCTTACGGCTTGGTGCTGGCCGCCCAGCGGGGCCACGACCGGCCCGCCGCCGACGCGCTGCTCCGCGCGAGCCGCCCCACAGCGGTGAACCTGTTTTGGGCGCTTGATCGCATGGCCCGGGTGCCGTGGGATGCCCCCGCGCTCTTGCAAGAAGCCGTCACCATCGAGGAAGAGGACCGCGCCATGAACCAGGCGATGGGGCGCTGGGGGCTCGATTGCCTGCCCGAAGTGGCCAACGTGATGACCATTTGCAACACCGGGGGCATTGCCACCAGCGGGTGGGGCACGGCCCTGGGCGTCATCCGCACCGCCTACGAAAACGGGCGCATCCGCCACGTTTACGCCTGCGAAACCCGCCCCCGCATGCAGGGTTTGCGCCTCACGGCGTGGGAGCTGATGCAGGAGGGCATCCCTTTCCACATGATCGTGGATAGCGCCGCCACCAGCATCCTGGCCCGGGGCGAGATTGACGCCATCTTCGTCGGGGCGGACCGCATTGCCGCCAATGGCGACACCGCCAACAAGATCGGCACCTTTATGCTGGCGGTGGCGGCGGAGCGCTTTGGCGTGCCGTTCTACGTGGTCGCGCCGAGTTCGACGATTGACCCCCAAACTCTGCACGGCCGCGATATCCCGATTGAGGAGCGCGCGGCGGAGGAGATCACCGAGATTGAAGGCGTGCGCATTGCCCCTGAGGGGTGCCCGGTTTTCAACCCCGCCTTTGATGTGACCCCGCACGAGTTCATCACCGGCATCATCACCGAGCGCGGCCTGCACCGCCCGCCTTACGTCTTCACGGCGGCGGACCTCGCATGAACTTTGTCGAAATCATTGCCCGCCGGCGGGATGGGCTGGCTTCTTTGCCTGGCGACCTCGCGGCGGTGGCCCAGGGCGCGGCGGATGGGACGGTGCCGGATTACCAACTCGCGGCGTGGCTGATGGCGGCTTTCTTGAACCCGCTGAACACCCAAGAGACGGCCGAACTCACCCTCGCCATGGCGCAGAGCGGGGAAGTGCTGGATCGCTCTGGCTTGCCGCATCCGTGGTTCGATAAACACAGCACCGGCGGCGTGGGCGACAAGACCACGATTGCCCTCCTGCCCATCCTGGTGGCTTGCGGGATGACGGTGGTGAAGATGTCCGGGCGCGGCCTGGGGATGACCGGCGGCACCATTGACAAGCTGGAAGCGGTGCCGGGTTTCCGTACCGATTTGGAACCCGAAGCCATGCTGGACCTCGCCCGCCGCACCGGCCTGGCCCTGAGCGGGCAAACCCCCCGCCTGGCCCCCGCCGACAAGGCGCTCTACGCGCTGCGCGACGTGACGGGCACGGTGGCCAATGTGCCGCTCATCACGGCTAGCATCCTCAGCAAGAAGATTGCTGCCGGGGCCGAGTGCGTGGTGCTGGATGTGAAGTGCGGTAGCGGTGCCTTCATGAGCGACCTCCAGGCCGCCCAAACCCTCCGGCAGAGCCTGGTGCAGACCGGGGAAGCGGCAGGCCTGCGCGTGGTGGCGCGGGTGACCGACATGGACCAGCCGCTGGGCGCGGCCGTGGGTAACGCGCTGGAAGTGAAGGAGGCCATCCGGGTGGTGCAGGGGGCCGAATTGAGCCCGACCGAGGCGCGATTCCGGGATCTGCTGCTGGAGTTCGCGCGGGATAGCCTGGCCGTGGCCGGCATTGACGCCGACCCGGCAGCGGCCATTGCCAGTGGCCGCGCGGCGGAGGTGATGCGCCAGTGGTTTGCCGAGCAAGGCGGCGATGGGTCCGTTTTTGAGGGCGAAGACTGGGCGGTGGCCCCAGTGCAGCGCACCATGGTGGCCGAGCGAGCGGGCACGGTGGAGGAGGTTTCGGCGCACGGGGTGGGGCATGCCGTGCTCAATCTTGGCGCGGGCCGCCGCACTAAAGAGGACACCATCGACCCGAGCGTGGGCGCTACTGTGCACGTGGCGGTTGGCACCCGGGTGCAAGCCGGGGAGCCCCTCGTTACGATCCACGCCGCAAGCGAGGCGGATGCCGATGCCGCCGCAGCCACGCTCCGTCAGGCCATTCAGGTGGGAGAAGGGGATGTCGCCCCTCGCCCCTTGTTCCTGGATGAGAACTGATTAGTCGTTCCGAATCCGGAAACCGAAACTGGGCGGCTCGACCGTAATCGTGCCGCTCATCTTTACGTTGTTGTTGCTGCTGTCCATCTTCACGGTCACGCCGTTGCGCTCCATGCGTTCCAGGCTGTCCGCAATGCGCTTGAGTTGCTGGTCGCTGGCCGAGCTCTGAGCCGCCGCGCCCCCGGCGCGGGCGAGGGTGCCCATGAGACCGCCGCCGATGACAATGCCCAGGGCCAAAACAAAGAATGTGCGGGATCGCTCCATTCCTAAACGTTACTTGCTGGGTGTGCCACCATTCTATGCATGAGCTTTCGGTTACGACCCAACGTGTTGCGCATGCGGCCCTACGTGCCGGGTCGCCCGATTGATGAGGTCAAGCGCGAACTCGGCCTGGCCGACGTGGTGAAGCTGGCCAGCAACGAGAACCCGCTCGGCCCCTCGCCCTTGGCGCAACAAGCCGTGGCCGATGCGGCCCGCAACATGCATCTCTACCCGGACGCCTCCGCGCACGAGCTGCGGCACGGCCTGGCGCGGCACCTGGGCGTGGAACCCAATATGCTTGCCTTCGGCAACGGGAGCGATGAGCTGATTCACCTCTTGGGCTTGGTGTTTTTGGGCCAGCCGCAAGACAACGTGGTGGTGGGCGACCCCTCCTTTGTGCGCTACGACGCCGCCGCCCAACTCTCCGATGTCCGACTGACTAAGGTGGCGGTGGACGAACATTGGCGACTGAATCTGGACGCCATGGCCGAGGCTTGCGACGCCCAAACCCGCCTCGTCTTTGTGGCTAACCCCAACAACCCCACCGGCACCCTGGTGGACCACGCGACGGTCACGCGGTTGTTGGACCGCATGCCCCCCGGGGCGGCGCTGGTGCTGGACGAAGCCTATCGCGAATACGCCGCCGATGTGCCGGGCTACCCGGATGGCCTGAGCCTGATTGCCGAGGGCCGACCGGTGGTGGTGATGCGCACCTTTAGCAAGGCTTACGGGCTGGCGGGTCTGCGCTTGGGCTACCTGGTGGCCGCGCCGGAGCTGATTGACGCCCTGGAACGGGCGCGTGAGCCGTTTAACGTGAACTCGCTCGCCCAAGTGGCGGCGCTTGCCGCATTGCAAGATCACGACCACCTGCAACGCAGCAAGGATGTGAACAAAGAAGGGCTGGCGCGTATCAGCGCGGCGGCGGCCGGGCTGGGGCTGGAAGTGCTGCCGAGCTACGCCAACTTCGCCTGCGTGAAGGTGGGCGATGCCAAGGCGGTGTACGAAGCGCTGCTACGCCAGGGTGTGATTGTGCGTCCGGGCACCGGCGTGGGGATGCCGGAGTTCATCCGGGTGAGCATTGGCACGCCGGCCGAGGTCAGCCGCTTCCTCGAAGCCCTGCCCATCGCCTTGGGTTCGGTCACTTCGTCCTCCTAAAGCAACCCGGGGCGGGCGGAGGCGTAAGCTGAGGTTAGGTAGCCTTCGCCACGCCCATGGACGCTTTTCAAGAGATCGAGACCCTTATTCGCTCCAAGTACCCGATTGTTTGGGTCACGACCTGGGAAGAGCGCCGCGTGGAGCGTGGCATGGCCGAACTGGCCACCAAGCTCAATCGCTCTTTGCACACCTGGAGCGTGACGCAGGGCCTGAAACCCGGCCTGAGCACGGGCAAAACCGGCAATCTGCCCGCCGAACTGGAGGTGCTGGCCCAGATGCACGAGGCCCCAGAATACACGGTGTTCTTGGTCAAGGACTTCCACCCCTACATGCGGGATAACCGCGTGGTGCGTCTACTGCGCGACCTGAGTGGCCGCTTGCGCACCCGGGCGCAAACGCTCATCCTCACCTCCCCGATGCTGACCCTGCCCCCGGAACTGGAAAAGGACGTGACGGTAATCGAGTTCCCGATGCCGGACACAACGGTCATCAATGCGCAGCTGGATTCGATCATCAGCAGCCTGGCCGGCAACGACAAGGTGGATTTGAACCTGGAGCCTGAAGAGCGCGAGCTGATTGTGAACGCGGCCCAGGGGCTCACTGCCGACGAAATCGAGAGTGCGCTCGCCCGCAGCTTGGTCATTGAGAAGCGGCTTTCGCCTTCGCTCATCGTGGAGGAGAAGAAGCAGATCGTCCGCAAGTCGGGGATTCTGGAGTTCTATCCGGTGCAGCAGGGCATGAAGGATGTCGGCGGCCTGGAATTGCTGAAGGAGTGGCTGGATAAACGCAAGGGAAGCCTGACTCAAGCTGCGCGCGACTTCGGCATCCCGTATCCCAAGGGGGTTTTGCTGATGGGGGTGCAAGGGTGTGGGAAATCCTTGGTCGCCAAGGCCATCGCCAACGCCTATCGCCTGCCCATTCTCAAGATGGACGTGGGCCGGATTTTTGGGGGTTTGGTTGGGCAAAGTGAGGAAAATATGCGCAAAGCGATCCGTATTGCGGAGAGCTTGGCCCCCTGCGTTTTGTGGATTGACGAGCTGGAAAAGGGCTTTGCGGGCACGGGCTCTAGTGGAGTGAGTGATAGCGGCACGACGGCGCGCGTTTTCTCCACCTTTTTGACGTGGATGCAGGATAAAACGAAGCCTGTGTTCTTGGTGGCAACGGCCAACGACGTGACGGCACTGCCGCCTGAGCTTCTCCGAAAGGGACGGTTTGATGAAGTGTTCTTCATCGACCTCCCTGCCGCCAAGGACCGCGCCCTCATTTTCAAGATTCACTTAGAGAAGCGAGGACGTAAAGGGAGTAAGTTTAAGCACAAAACTCTGGCCGAAGCTACGCGCGGATTCAGCGGCGCGGAAATCGAGCAAGTGGTCATCGGGGGCTTGCACCACGCCTTTGATGAAGGGCGAGAGCTGACCATGAAGGACTTGCTGGACGAGGCGGCGGCCCAAGTGCCGCTGAGCCGTATGATGGCCGAGGACATCGCTCTGCTGCGAAGTTGGGCAAAAATGCGCGCCCGGCCCAGTGCGGCGGAAACTGTGGAATCGGATTAATTGTTGAATCCGGACATGGCCAAGGCGCTTTTGCTGGTGGGGTTGGGGCTCGGTTGGGGATGTAGCCCCGCACCGAGCGAGCCCAGTCCCGCTCCGTCCACCACGACCGCCGCGCGGACGGCAAACCCCGACACGCGCCGGGTGGTGGTGGTGATCAACACCAAGAGCCCGGATAGCCAGGCCGTGGGGGCCTACTACATGGATAAGCGCGGCATCCCCGCCGATGCGGCCATCCATATCGCGTGCCCGCCCGGGGAGGAGATCTCGAGGACCGATTTTGATGTCCTTATCGCCACTCCGGTCCGGGAGAAGATCAAGCAACTCGGGCGGCGCACCGACTTCGTCGTGCTTACCCAGGGTGTGCCTATCCGCATTGGCGACAAGTGGGGGCCCTCGGTGGATTCCATGCTCGCCGGGGTGCCATCCCCGATCAAGCCGATCACCACGATCAACGCGGAGAATGTGAACGGGGCCGTCCACCCCTACTTCCAGGCCGACGAGCCGTTCAATAGCGAGAAGTACTCGATGTGGCTGGTGACGCGCCTCACCGGGCCGACCGTGGCCGATGCGAAGGCCTTAGTGGATAGATCGCTGAAGGCCGAAGCGGGCAAGGGACCGTTCCTTTTCGATCAAGCCGCCAATCGAAATACCGAAGACTACGCCCGCCTGCAAACCCGGATGTCCGAAGCCGTCGCCAACCTCAACCGGCGGGGTTTCCAGGCCGAACTGGATGAAAAGCCGGCCTTCGCGGCCCCCGGCCAGCCCTTGATGGGCTACGTGAGCTGGGGGAGCAACGATGGCGCCTTCCGCGCCGATGTCTACCGGCAAATCAAGTTCAAACCGGGTGCCATTGCGGAAACCTTTGTCAGCACCAGCGCCCGCACTTTCGGCCCCGCGCAAGGCGGGCAGTCGCTGATTGCCGACCTCATCCGAGGTGGCGTCACGGGCGTGAAGGGGTACGTCAGCGAGCCTTACACGTTTGCCATGGCCGATCCGCAGGTGCTCTTTGATCGCTACACCCGGGGCTACACACTGGCGGAATCGTTCTACGCCGCCAGCCCCATCCTGAAATGGAAAGATCTCGTGATCGGCGACCCGATCTGCCGTCCCTACCCGCAGAAGCCTAGCGAAACAGGTTCTTGAGGTCTTGCTTCAGGCGCCCGGTGGGGAGGCCGATGACGGTGTTGATGTCGCCTTCGAGCCTCTCGATGAACGCCTTGGCCCCGCCCTGATAGCCATAGGCCCCGGCCTTGTCCATCGGTTCGCCACCGGCGACGTAGGCTTGGATTTCGGCCTGGGAGAGAGTCCGGAATGTCACGCGGGCCGTCTCGGTGAAGGCGGCCATGCCCCCGGGCCAGCGCATCGCCACGCCCGTTACCACCACGTGCGTCTGGCCGCTCAGCGTCCCCAATATGCGGCATGCGTCGGCCTCGTCCACTGGCTTGGCGTATTGCACCCACCCGTTGGCACCCTCAAGCGCCACCACGGTGTCCGCCCCAATCACCAGTGAATCGGGATGCGCCGCAAATACAGCGGAAGCCTTCTCCCGGGCCAGGCGTTGCGCCGTCACCCAGGGGTCGGGGTCGCCCAGGGCTTCCTCATCGAGGTCGGCGGGATGCACCGAAAACTCGCCCACAATCGGCCCCAGGAGATCCTGGCGGCGCGGGGAAGCACTCGCCAGGACGACCGGGTAGGGGAGCTTCATTTAGGCCGTAACGCTTTGGCGGGCCAGGAGCCGCTGGATCACGTAATCCGCTTGCTCATCCGAAAGGTGGTGCCCCACCGGCAGGCTAAAGCACTGCTTGCTCACGCGCTCCGTCACCGGCAGGCTGCCGGCCCCGCCGCCGAAGTGGGCGTACGGTTCGTGCAGGTGCAGCGGCACCGGGTAGTAAATCGCGGAGTCAATCCCGTCTTCCTTCAGTCCGGCCATGATCGCGTCGCGGTCATCGTGCCGCACCGTGTATTGGTGCCAGGTGCACTCGTTGTTCAGGCGGATGTAGGGGATGCCGTAGCTGCTATCGGCCAGGGCGGCTTGGTAGCGCTCGGCAATCTCGGCCCGGCGTTCATTCCAGGCGTCCAGGCGGGTCAGCTTGGCGCATAGCACGGCGGCTTGCAGTTCGGCCATGCGGCTGGTGTAGCCAATCTCGTCGTAGTAGTAGCGCTCGCGGCCCATGCCGTGCACGCGCAGGCTCTTGCTGCGGCGCGCCACTTCGTCGTCGTTGGTCAGCAGCAGGCCGCCGTCACCGGCTGCCCCCAGGTTCTTGGTGACGTAGAAGCTCACGCCCGCGCAAATGCCAAATCCCCCGGCCATCACGCCGTCTTGGCTGGTGACAATGGCCTGGGCGGCATCCTCCAGCACCATCAGGTTGTGACGCCGGGCGATGTCCATAATGGCCGGCATATCGCAGAGCTGGCCGAAGAGATGGATGGGAAGAATCGCCTTGGTGCGAGGTGTAATGGCCGCTTCAATCAGGTCCGGGTCGATGTCGAACGTGTTTTCGATCACGTCCACAAACACCGGCACCGCCCCGACCTGCACGATCGTTTCGACCGTGGCCACAAAGGTGAACGCGGTGGTGATGACCTCATCGCCCGGGCCGATACCTGCCGCCTGCATGCCGATGCGCAGGGCATCGGTGCCGCTATTGAGGGCAATGCCGTGCTTCACGCCGTGGCGCTGGGCCAGTTCGGTTTCCAGTTGCGTGTTCCATTTGCCCAGAACATAGGCCCCCGTTTCCATGATTTCGGCAATGGCGGGGTCAATCAGGTGGCGTACTTCTTTGTACTGGCCAGGAATGTCCAAGAACGGGACACGCATGGTTGCAGTTTAGCGACTTTCGGGGGGGCGCCGCGCGGGCGGGGAGACTATCGGGTCCGGGTCAGGAGACCGCCGCCGTCCTTCTTCCAGGTGTCGCCTTCTTTGAACTCCAAGATGAACTCCATCTTGTCGCCCTCGGCCTTCGCCAGCGTGCTGCGGCTCACCATGGTCATCCCCATCACTTCCCAGGGGTCACTCACGGTCACCAGCTTGTCATCCTTGTAGTCACCGGCCTCGGTGCGGGCGGGCCCGCCCCAACTGGCAAACGCCCAGATGCGGAACTTGCTCATCTTGGGGTCATAGGTGAGATAGACCACTTCGTCCATGGTCATGTCGCCCAGGGTGTTCTTGGAATTGAACTGATAGTAGTGGCCACCCATCGCCGGTTGGATGTCCATTACGGTTTTGATGTCGCCCATGGTGGAGCTCATCGTGCCGCTCCATTGGCCCACCATCCACTTGATTTGGTCAAGTTCCTTGGGCGGGGCGGTGAGCGGGGATTCCTGGGCGTTAAGGGCAGGGACGAGGCCCGCAACAAGCATCAAACCGGCAACGAGGCGACGAGTCATGATGCGCGAGAGTACCCAAGGAGGGGGCGGCTGCGAGGCAAGATTGAACGGTGGCAAGCGGCAGAATCTGGATAGCCCGGCACGGGGAAACGGACTGGAACCGCGAGGGCCGCGCCCAGGGCCAATCCGATATCGCCCTCAATGCCCGGGGCCGAGCGCAGGCCGAGGGTTTAGCCCGCCTGCTGGCTGAAGCCCCCATCGCCCACATCTGGAGCAGCGACCTGAGCCGCGCCCGCGAAACCGCCGCCGCTGTGGCCGCCGCCCGGGATTTGCCCATCCAAGAAGACTCCCGCCTGCGGGAACGGGGCTTTGGCGACTGGGAAGGGCTGCACTTCGATCTCCTGCGCCAGCAACTGCACGATCTGACCCACCCCGATGACCCTTACGCGCTGCACGCCACGCCCCCTAATGGCGAGTCAGCACTGATGGTGCGGGAGCGGGCGGAGACGTTCCTCAATGAGTTGCCGCACCACCAGGATGTCCTCATCGTTACGCACGGCATGACCGGCGCGATGTTGGTGTCGGCCCTGCTCCAGGCCCCCGCCCACCTGGGGCTCTCCTTCCGATTTGGCAATGCCGCGTTCTCCGAATTCGAGCGGAACGCTCGCACCCCGTGGCGGCTGGTCCGCTACAATCAAGAACCCCATGTCGAAGCCGCCGCGCCCGTTCTCCCCTAGCGCGGGGGCGGCCCTCTCGGCCGTGTTGCTCGTGCTGGCGTTCCCGCCGTTCGATCTGCGGTGGCTGGTGTTCGTGGCGTTGGTGCCTTGGCTGGTCAGCATTCGGGGGCAAGAAGCCCGCCCGGTGCGCCGCAGTGGCCTGGTTTTCGGGGCGATTTCCTACGGCTACCAAATGTGGTGGGTGGTGCCGTTTGTCTATAAATGGACCGGCAGCCTAGTGAGCGGGCTCGTGCCGTGGGTGGTCACGGTGCCGATTGCCATGGGCTACTTTTGGCTGCAGGCCAGCTGGATGGGCGCGGCGGAACGCCAGGGCCGGGCATGGGCCATCCCCCTGCTGTGGGTGGCCATGGAATTCATCCGCAGCTACATCCCCGGCCTCGCCTTCCCGTGGGGGCACATGGCCACTCCGCTTTGGCCGTTCCCGGCGGTGTTGCAGTCGGCGGCGCTGGGCGGCATCTTCCTGGTGGGCGCCTGGGTGGTGCTGGTCAATCAGTGGCTGGCCGAGTGGCGTTGGCCCCGGGCCGATGGCGCGATGAACCGGTGGCGCACGGGAGCGGCCGTGGTTATCGTCGCTTTGTTTGGCTATTCCTGGTGGCGGGCCAGCACGCCCCCCGAAGGCAACTGGCACGTGGTCGCTGCCGCCCAACCGGGGGTGGACCAAGCCTTCACTCCGGTGGACGAGGAGCGCATCCGTCTGGATGGGGCCGGGCCGGAACTGATGGCCGACGCCGAACGGGCCGGAGCCGAACTGGTGGTGTTCCCCGAAGGTTTCGCCTCCCCCAGCGAGTCGGTGGTGCCTACGGCGGTGCTGGGCTACCCCCCGGCGGTGCCTGTCATCCTGGGCGGCAACCTGGTGCAGGGTGGCAAGCGTTACCAAACCGCGTACTCCTGGGACGGCATGCAGTGGAAGCACGCCAACAAAACCCGCCTGGTGGTGTTCGGCGAATACGTGCCCGGGCGAGACGTGTTGCCGTTCCTCAAGAACTTCAACCTCCCGGCGGGGGACCTGACCCCCGGCGATCGCGTGCAGAGCCTGCCGGTGGGGCCGTTCCAGGCGGGGCCGTTGCTGTGCTTCGAGGGGCTCTTCCCCGATCTCGCGTTGGCGCAGCAGCAGGCCGGGGCGCAACTGCTGACGGTGCAGGCCATTGACGATTGGTACGCCGCCACCCCCGCGTGGGAGCAGCTGTATCCGGGGGCGGTTTTCCGGAGCATCGAGGCGGGCCTGCCGGTGGTGCGCGCCGGGAGCAAGGGGCGGAGCTACATCACCGATGCGCGCGGGAACATCGTGGCGTGGCTGCCGCACCGCGACCAGGGCCTGCTGACGGCGCGGGTGCGCGTGCCCGCCGGAGGCGATGGCTGGACGGGGCGGATGATGTTCCCGTGGCTGTGCCTGGCGGTGGCGCTAGCGGTAATGATCGCGAATGTGGTGGCGTCGGTGAAATCGTGGAGATTTGTTGGATAGGCAACTTCACTTGCAGTACAAATGAGTGCCTACCCGACAAGTCACTCAGGGGCTTATAGGTATAGGAGCTGGTTTAGGTGGTTTGATGCCACCGTTACCACTTCCAACTGGATTAGGCATTACTGGTTCCGTCGGCGGAATCACCTCGGGAAATCTTCCGATGCACGGATCACCATTGCACTTGCGATTGAGCACTTCGGGCGTTTGAGCGGGAAATTCCTCAATGCACCAGCCAGAAAAAGTGCAATCTGGATTGTCGCGATTTGCAACATTGGAGCCACATACCCACGCTTTGCAACAGAGCACTTCCGTTCCGATAGCCACAGATTTGGTCATCACATTGCAAAGCCCTTCCTGAGATTCGCAATTGTCGTTTTGAGCGTTGCATGAATAGACGTGGAGCAACACGCCCGTTTCACCCGCACAGTACGAGTACACACCGTCGCCGTCTGCACCGCATCCAGTACCTTGGATGTCCTGACTAGGATCAGGGCAAAGCCAGAGTTCATCGGCACAGGCTTGATTTGCTACGGCCATTGTCATGAAGCAAAGTAGAAGCACGAGGCATACATGTGGAATAAGCTTCGATACTGCTTTCATGGATTTGACCTCCTAGAACCGCTGTTGTAGGCCAGGCATTGGTTGCTAAACTCGTTGTTTAGCGGCGCTGGTTGAATCCTTCCATCCATGAATGCACTGAGGTGCAAAGAACTTGATGTTCGGACAGTTTGGTACTCGAAACGAGCATCAGGACTTTCCAAATTCTGCGTGATCATGCCTGAGCTGACCCCACTTGCCGCCGTGCTGAGTACCCAGTACTGTTCTGGGTCCCAATCATGCTTAAAGTGACCGGAGCGAAGACCGTTCAAACAGGATCCCGCAAAAATGTAGACGTAGCTACTCTTGGTCGTGGGGCGATCCAAGTTGTAACCCTTTGGCATCCGGATGTCTACGCCACTGAGCTTGCGTAACGAGTTGGGGTAGTCCCCGTGGGGCTCCACGTAGACGTTAAGGGCATTCACCAGGGTTCTCATGCTTGCCCGAGCCTCTGCGTCCTTTTGGACTCGGTCTCGCTGTGGGACGATAAAAGCAAGAGCAGCCGCGATCAGCCCCATGCCCAAGAGTGCACCCAAAATCGTGGGGCCCGGCTTCCAGGAATTGCTCATGACTTCAGAACCTCCAAAGAAGCCTTAGCATTCTTGGCCGCCGGGCACATGGAAGCTTTCTCCGGGGCCGGAGCGGCCCGGTGCAACACTGATTCAAGCTTCGATTCGATGGGAGTGTGGCGAGCATAGGCCATGCCCCCTCCCACAAAGCTCAGGACGGCGGCCGAGACGAATCCAATGGCCGACAGGGAGCGAAGCGGCTTGACCGCCAAGCAAAGGGTCACGAGGCTAAGCCCCACAAGAGCGAGGCCCACGGCACGGGGTTCGTGCGAGGCTAGGATGCCCCCCCTATTGCGAGCACTCCGGATGCGGAACACCAGAGAGCGGAACGAGTAGAAATTTGTTCCATCCATTTACTATAAAGGTGACGAAAGGCAAACCCCAAACAGCACTAGGTATTTATACCTAAAACGAACCTATGGATCTTGACTCGCAACTGTCCCCCTAATTCCATAGACTTACACTTCGTAATGCTTAAGTCATTGCGACCGCAATGAATGGCGGAGGAGGTGGGATTCGAACCCACGGTCCCTTGCGAGACGACGGTTTTCAAGACCGTTGCAATCGACCACTCTGCCACCCCTCCGCAGGGCCGACCCGCATTCTACCGACCCGGTAGCATGAACCCATGGACTTGGGAATTGCGGGCCGCGTGGCCCTGGTGGCCGCGGGCACGAAGGGGATCGGTCGCGCCCTGGCCGAGGGCTTGCAGGCCGAAGGCTGCCGCGTCGCCGTCTGTGCCCGCACGCCCGTGGACCTTCCCGATGGCATGCGGTTTGACCCCGTGGACGTGAGCCAGCCCGCCGACCTGGAGCGCTGGGTGGCGGACGTGACCACGCACCTCGGCCCGCCGGACATCCTGATCACCAACACCGGCGGGCCGCCCGCCGGGCCGTGGACGGAGATGACCGACGCGCAATGGCAAAGCGGGGTGGAGAGCACCCTGATGAACGTGGTGCGCCTGGTGCGGCTGGTGGCCCCGGGGATGCAGGAGCGCGGCTGGGGCCGCATTGTCCACGTCACCAGCCTGGTGGCCAAACAGCCGGAGCCGCTCTTGCCCATCAGCAGCACCCTGCGGGCCGGATTGCGGGCGCTGGTGCGCCTGCAGGCGCGAGAACTGGCCCCCCACGGGGTGACGGTGAACGGTCTGCTGCCCGGCCATACCCTCACCGACCGTCAGCGGCACCTGGCGCAGGTGCGGGCCGAGCGGGCGGGCACGGATGAAGAGCAAGAGCTGGTGAAAGCCGGCCTAAGCATCCCCATTGGCCGTCTGGCAACCCCGGAAGAAGTGTCGGCGGCGGGCCTCTTCTTGTGCAGCCAGCCCGCGTCCTACATCACCGGGGTTAACCTGACGGTGGATGGCGGGGCGCTCCTCAGCATTGACTGAGCGGCCTTACATTTGGGCGCGATAAAGATTCATGCGCTGCTGAATCTCGTAGGCCGTGTCTTGGTTGCCATTGGTGAACCCCTCGGCCTGATAAAGCGCCTCGATGGCGCGATCAAACCGTCCGGCCTGGGCGCCCATTTCCGCCGCCCCTATGTAAACGCTGGCGGCCTGCGCGAAAACGATGTCCATGCCCTCCGGGTTGCTCATGCCGACAGCCACAAAGGCCTGGCTGCTCTGGCTCCACAGCTGGGCGCGACGGGCGGGGTTCGGCTCATCCATCGCCGCCGCGACCAATCCCACGGCATCTTGTAGCGTGGGTCCGGAAGTGGCTTCTTCACGGGCTTCGGGCGGGGGAGCAATGATCCGTTCCGCACGCTCGCGGGCGGCATCCAGGCTGGGCTCCAATCGGGCTTGCGCTTGCTGGGGCGTGGTGGGGATGGATTGCGCCGCGCCGGGGTTGCGGTCCATCGTCTCCGTCAGCGCCCCGATGCCGTAAATCACAATCGCAAACAGCAGCCCGATGATGGCGACGGCCCACACAAACCGGCCCATGCACGAGCGGGTTTCGGGCGAAATGGTGATGGGACGCGGCGGCGGAGGATAGTAAATTGGCACCGGCACGTAGGTAGGGGTCTGGCCGTAAGGTTGGCCATAGCCTTGTCCGTAGGGGGCAGATTGCGGAGCGGGGCTGGCCGCGGTTTGCCCGTAAGCCTGGCCGTAAACCTGATTCATCAGCTGCGCCTGTGCGGGCGTGAGACCGGCCGTGGAGATCGGCGGCGGCACCAAATGGGCAGTGGCGGGGTTTTGGTGCGGCCCGGCGAGTATGTGGCTGGACGCCGACACCGGCGGCGGCACCACGGGCTGGTTCAGAGAGCCCTCGGCGGCCTTGAGATCGCGGAGCATCTCCTCCGCCCCCCGGTAGCGCAGGGCGCTGGTCTTTTGCAGCGCCTTTTCGATCACGCGCCACAGCGCGGGCGGGCAATCGGCCGGCATGGGCGGGTTCGCGTTGGCAATCGCATAGGCAATCGCCACCACGTTGTCGCCGGCGAAGGGCTTGCGCCCGCTCACCATCTCGTAGAGGATGATGGCGAGGCTAAAGAGGTCGCTGGAAACGTCCAAATCACCGCCGTGGATCTGCTCCGGCGACATGTAGCTGGGCGTGCCGAACACCTGCCCGTCCATCGTGATGTTGGGTTCGAAAGTCAGGCGCGCAATCCCGAAGTCGGTGATGACCACCCGGTTGCCCGGCAGAATTTGGATGTTGTCCGGCTTGATGTCGCGGTGGATGACCCCGCGCCCGTGAGCAAAGGCCAATCCTTCCAGCACTTGCTCTGCCAGGTGGACGGCGTCCTTCGGCTTCATCGCCCCGCTGGAATCAATGAGGTTGCGGAGGGTTTGCCCCTCCAGGTACTCCATCGCGATGAAGTGGCGGCCGCTGGCATCTTGCCCAACCTCGTACACCGTGACGATGTGGGGGTGCTGCAACGAACCCGCCGCGCGGGCCTCGCGCAAAAACCGCTGGAGCCGCTCTTGCCGCTGGGTGTCGGTGGCGCCAGGCACCATCGCCAGCTCCTTCACGGCCACACGACGATTCATGGCGGGGTCGTACGCTTCGTAAACGATATCGTTCGAGCGGGCGATTTCCCGGATGATTTGGTACTTACCAATCGTCGTGGGAGGGCTTTGGCTCACTTGGGCTTATATTCCAAACGAATCGTCGGTACGTTTCGTGGCAGGAATTACCATCCGGTGCCGGTTGCACCTTCAAACATCGGGAAGGGGGCGGGCATGTCGCCGCGCTTCCGCTGGGCTTCCCGCGCCTGGCGCAGTTGCCGCAGCAGGTCGGGCCGAGTGTGGGGCGCGGTGGCCGGATGCCGGAATCCTTGCTCGAAGTATGGCCAGAACTTATCAATGTTGTGGCTGAGATCGAAGATCATGATGCCCTGGGAGGTGGCGGCGGCGGCTTGCAACGCGGCGGGGAGATCCTGCGGGCGCGCATCGAAGTTGCTGAGCATGATGCCCGCGTACGTCCAGGTGTCGCCATCGGCCAGCCGGTTGCTCATGAGCGAGGCGGCCTCGACGGTGTGCCCGGTGGGGCGGCCGCGCATCATGGCCTCGTAAATCGTGCCGACGCGGTAGTAGCAACCCGTAATCAGAAAATCGAGGTGCCGGGCAAAGCCGGTGGCCTGGTAATCGCGGGTAAGGAACGGGAAGCCGGCCTGGAGCTTATCGCTGCCGTAATTCACGCCGACCTTCGGGTAATCGCCGTACCAACTGCCAACGTAGGTGGCGAACTGGATGCCACTGCCGGGGGTGGCGACTTCGTTCCGGACGCGCAACACGAACTTGGTCATCTCCTCGGCGCGCCATGCGAGCCAAGCATCGTAGAACCGGCCCGGCTGAACTCCGCGCGTGAGATCGGCATTGAAGGTGACGGTGTAGATGTCTTGCGGCCACCGCACCGGTTGCCCGATGCGCGCTTCGAACTGGGCTTTGGCTTCGTCGCTAAAGTCGCCCTCAATTCCATTGAACCGCAGGCGATCGTCGTAGATCAGGCCATCAATATCGTACTTATCCGCAAGTTCTTTGAGGAAGGAAATGGCGCGATCTTGGTTGGCTTTCAGGTGCGGATTCATCATCAGCGGCACCTGGTTATCGGCTTCCCCGGTGCGCATGAATTCAGCCTCGCTACCGAGACTGAGGTTCGCGCCGGGCGCGAGGGACGCGATGAAACCGTGGCCGGCGGCCCGCCCCACCAGGAGGCGCTGGCCCGCCGCGAGAGTGGCCGGGAGACCCTCTTGGGTGGCAATCACCCTAAGGTTGGCATCCACGGTGGCCGTCGGACCCGTAATGTTTTGAGACGGAATCTTGGCAAAAAGCGCGAGCGGGGTGTCCCAGGCGGCCGGATCCACCGAGGGGTGAAGCCGCAACCCGCCGAGGGTGGGGTAGGCCACATAGATGACGCTCTGGAGTTCGGGGTGGCGATACCCCCAGCCCGGGTCACCGAAGGGCGAGTTCGGCCCCGCTTGTTGCTTGGCAAACAGGTGACCCTCAGAGAACGCGTTGAGCGCTACATAAAGCCCAAGGCCCCGCGCCCGCGCCGTCTTTACAAACTCCGGCATGGGGTCAAAGTTGGGATCCATGCGGGCCTCGCGCCAGGCGGTCAGGCGGTCGCCGAGCGCGCTGGGATAAGTGGTCCGCCCGACAATCGGCTTCACGTCGTAGACCACGGTGTTGAACCCGGCATCCGCGATCTTGTTGACCAAGGTGTCGATCTTCTCGGCCGAATTCACCCGATCCAGGTTCGCAGTGGCGTCAATCCACAGCATCCGGGCCTGCAAGTTTTGTTGCGCCGCCATCTCTTGCGCCACGCCGTACTTGGCCATGCGCGTATCCACCCGTACGGGCGGCAGCGCCAGCGGGGCCACGAGTTGAAAGCGGGAGGGCAGAGTAGCCGTCGCAAGCAGCGCCGAGATCATAGGCTTAGATTAGCCTATACGTTTGCGGCGGCTTCCGCGTGCCGGACTTGGGTTTGGATGAGGCGGAGCGTATTCATCAAGCCCATGGTCTTGCCCATGCTGAGGCTGGCCCCGAAGAGGTCGTTGATGAGCGTCTCCGGCACCGCGAGGATGGCCTCGGCCTTCTCTCCGTCCAGGCCGGTTTTGAGGGCGTAGCTCAGCGCCATGGCCGAGAGCCCCTGGCGGCTGAGCACATCAAACTCCAATTGATAGGTGCCATCGGGCTGCCGGAACGCCCACGCAAACGCCTCGCTTTCGCACCCCGGCACGCGCTTGGCCTCGTCGTAGGGGCGCTCCGCCAGTTCCGGCGGGATGGGCCGGAACTGTTCACTCAGCGAGATCAGGGCCTCGATGCGGTCACTGCGGTCGGTGAAGAACGCGAGGTCGTCCAGGATCTCTTGCAGGCGCGGCGGCAACATGATTACGGGCGTTCGATGGGCAAGCCCACGGCGTTGCCCCACTCGGTCCAGCTGCCGTCGTAGTTGCGCACCTGCGGGTGACCCAGCAGGTACTTGAGCACGAACCAGGTGTGGCTGCTGCGTTCGCCGATGCGGCAATAGGCGATGGTCGGCTCTTGCGGCTTCAGGCCAATTTCCCCTTCGTAAAGCGCCTTGAGCTCGTCTGTATTCAGGAACGTGCCGTCGTCCGGGCGGATGGCGCGCGCCCAGGGCACATTCTTGGCCCCTGTGATGTGGCCACCGCGCAGGGCACCCTCGTTCGGGTAGTCCGGCATATGCAGGCGCTCGCCGGTGAATTCTTGCGGGCTGCGCACGTCCACCAGTTGGCCGCCAGCGCGGACGTGGGCCAGTACGTCATCGCGGAAAGCGCGCTCCTGGGCGTCGTTGCGCGGCTGCGCCACGTAGTCGCTCGGGGTAGGGTTGGGGACTTCCTTCGTAATCGGGCGATCTTCGTTCACCCACTTGATGCGTCCGCCGTTCATCACCGAGCACTTGGTGTGGCCGAACAGCGTAAAAATCCAGAAGGCGTAGCACGCCCACCAGTTGTTGCGGTCGCCGTAGAACACGATGTGGCTATCCGCCGTGGCGCCGAGGCGGCTCATGAGCGCTTGGAAACCGTCTTGGTCCAGGTAGTCGCGGATGATGGGGTCGTTCAGGTCGCGGGTCCAGTCCACCTCGTGTGCCCCCGGGATGTGGCCGGAAGGGTAGAGCAACGGATCCTCATTGCTCTCCACCAAAATCACGCCCGGTTGCGAGCCGTTTTCCGCCACCCAGTCGGTGCTCACCAGCACGTGCGGGTGGGCGTAGCCGCGAGAAATGAACTCACTCATCATCAACCTCCTTCTATCTTGAACTATATGTCAAGATTCAGCCGAGCATTGGGATGGTGGGGACGAATGGGCCCTTGCTAGGGGGCCAATCAGTCGTCTATGCGGCCGACCATGATGTGCGCATTCATGGCGCGCAGGCGACCAGCCAGGATGCGGGCCAAGTTTTCCATCAGTTGCGCCTTCATCTTGGGGTCGCCATCCAGCAGGGCGTGGAGCGTCTTGCGGTGGATCACGTTCAGGCGCGTCATGCCCTGGCTCAGCACGGTGGCGCTGGCCGGCATTTCGTCCACGATGGAGACTTCGCCGAAAACGCTGCCCTGGCCCATGGTGGCCAGTACGTCGCCGGTGGCGGTGCGGACTTCCACACCGCCTTCCGCCACGATGAAGAGGTCCGGGTTGGTCTCGGTGATGCGAATGACCGGGTCGCGGTCGCGGTAGATCCGCTCATCGCTCAGGTCCAGCAGGATGCCCACCTGTTCGGCCGTCATGTCCCGGAAGATGGGTTGTCGGAGTAGGTCTGCAGTCACGCGCATGTCTACAGTGTAGCGACCGAAAGCCCCTGGTGTCCAGATGTCCGGCAGAATCTCACGCTAGGCTAAGGGGTAATGACCTGGGCCAAGATTAGCGGCACCGCCGAAGACATGGGCAACTTTCAGCAGACGCTGGTGCTCATGTCCATTGGGGGCACCATCGTTCTCATTGCCCTGTTGGTGATTTGGAATGTGGTCACGAATCGCGCCGGGGCCACGGGTGATGGACGCGTGGACGCGAGCGCCCATCTGCCCGCGGAGGACAACCTTTCCGAGACTCCCACCGCGGAGAGCGGGGAAGGGTCATCCGCCGATTCCGGATCACATCCCTGAGAACGTGATGGTGTAGAAGACGGCGCCTTCGGCGTCCTTTTGCACGCAGATGCGGCCCACGGTCGGCACATCAAACGGCTCCATGATGGCGTCGCCGCCGGCGGCCTTCACCTTGGCCAGCGTGTCGTCCACGTTGGGCGAACTGAAGTAGACGCCCCAGTGCGGCGGCACTTCCGGCATGGCCATCACGCCCGCGAAGTTGCGGCCGTCCACGCTGAGCATGGTGTAGTCCATCTCGGTGCTGTGCTCGGTGCCCCAGCCCATTACTTGGGTGTAGAAGTCGATCGCGCCCTGCTTATCGCCGGCGTAGAGTTCCATCCAGGCGACCGGATCTTCCGGCGACTCTTCCGGCTTCGGATTGACGCTCTTGAAGAGGTAACAGACCGCTCCGTAGGGGTCTTGGATGAGGGCCGTGCGTCCCACGCCTTCAATATCAAAGGCCGGGGCCAGAATTTGCCCACCGAGGCTGGCAGCCTTGGCGGCGGCGGCATCCACGTCGTCCACGTTGAAATAGATGGCCCAATGCGGGGGAACCCCCTCGGCGTGCGGCCCTTCGAGCGGCATGACACCCGCCCATGCGTGGTTGTTGTGGCTAAGCATGGTGTAGTTGCCCATCTCCGGCCCCATGTCCATGATTTCCGTGCCCCAGCCAAAGAGTTCGGTGTAGAACTTGGTCGCGGCATCGGGCGTGCGGGTCGCAATTTCTAGCCACGCATGGGCGCGGCCCGGGATTTGGTCACTCATTTCAATCTCTCCATCCAGCCCCTCAGGGCTTGATGTAACGGATGCTACCACCGGAAATAGACGCATGTCTACATATCCATTGTCAAAATGGGGTTAAAATGAGGACGTGGATTTGATCTCGGCGATTGTGGGGGCACTGATTGGTTTGCTACTGGGGGCGGGCGCGATCCTCCTGACCTTGCGCCCGAAGCTGGCCAAGCTGGAAACAGAGATGGGGCTGGCGAACCAAGCGGCCGAGGCGGCCCGCACGGACCTGGCACGGCGCACCGAAGAATTGCAGGCGGTCCAGATCCAGGGCGCGGCGCTGAAAGAGCGCGTCCGGCAGGCGGACGCAATGATGGCGAAGCTTGCGCAACTGGAAACGGATCTGCGGGCCGAGGCCGACATGCGATTGCAGCGGGAAACCGAGATTGCCCGCCTGACCAGTACCCAAGAGGAGCGGGAGCGCAGCTTCGAGGAGCAGAAGCAGGGGTTGCTGGAGGCCAAGCAGGCCCTGGAGGATCGATTCAAGGCCCTCAGCGAGGAGATCCTTAAGCAGAACACCACCGAGATGGTGCGCCAGGCCGAGGAACTGCTGAAGCGCTTCAAGGACAACGCCGACGGCGACCTGAAGGTGCGGCAAGAGGCCATCAAGGAGACGATGGAGCCCTTCCAACTCCGCCTGAAGCAGTTGGAAGAACTCAATCGCTCCCTGGACGAGAACCGGACCAAGGACAAGACGGAGATCACCGAGCAGATTCGTCAGATGAACGATCTATATGGTGACCTAAATAAAAATACAACACGCTTGGTGACCGCGCTGCGCGACCCCGGCACGGCGGGGAACTGGGGTGAATTGGCTCTGCAACGAGTGCTGGAGATCGCGGGGCTGGCGGAGCATGTGGACTACGAAACTCAGGTGCACATTCCGGGCGAAGACAAAAATAGTCGTCCCGATGTCATTGTCACGCTGCCCGGGGAACGCCGCATTGTCATCGACGCGAAAACCCCGCTGGACGCCTACCTGCAGGCCATGGAAGTCAACGACGAACAGCAGCGCCGCGCTTTGCTCGTCACCTTCGCGGAGAAGGTCATGGGACATGGCAAGGCCCTGGCCAAACGAGACTACGGCAAGTCCGTGGAAGGGTTAGAGCTAGTCGGGCTTTTCTTGCCGAGCGAAAGCGCCTACCGAGCGGCCCTGGATGTGCGCCCCAATCTCGTCGAGGACATGCTGGCTCTCAACATCATGCTCATCTCGCCACAAAACTCATTAGGTTTCCTAAGGGCTGTCGCGTTCGGCTGGAAGCAAGATCGCCTCGCCAAAGAAGCAAAGGAAGTGCACAACGCCGCCAGCCAGCTTTACGATTCGATCCAGGTTCTCATTGGCCATTACCTTGACATGGGCAAGGGACTCAACACCGCCGTCAAGGCCTACAACAACATGGAGGGCAACTTGCGCACTCGCCTGATTCCTCGGGTGCGCAAGATGGCGGAGTTGGGTGCGGAGCACGCCAAGGAGATTGCCGAGCCGACCCTCGTGCAAGACCCGGTGGAGGCATCATTCCAACTGCCCGAAGTGCTCTCCAAGTCGCTCCCCGCCCCCACGGCGGAGGGCGAGGGCCTTTTCGCCGTGGTGAGCGAGGAACCGAGAGAACCGGAAGCCTAAGCGAAGCGCGCCAGCAGTTCAGCCTCGCGTTCGGGGGTTAACCCGTTCTTCGGCTTGGCTTCGCCGCGCGTCTCGTTCCACCAGGTGAGCGTATCGTGGACGCTCTCGGCCACGGGACGATAACGTAGCCCGTGCGCCTGGGCGCGGTCGCTGTTCACTTGCATGATGCCCGCCCGGCCCGCGCCGGCAAACCAGAACGGCAGGTCCGCCCCGCCCAGCTCCGCCGCGATCAGGTCCGCTTCGGGCACCATGACCAGATTCGCCGAGGGGTTCACTACGTCGCGGGTGGCCTTCACCAGGTCCGGCAGGGTCGTAAAGTCGTACGGCCCCACGGCATTGAACGGCCCGGTGGCATCCGTGCTCAGCAGGTCCAGCATCCAGCCGGTCAGGTCGCGCGCGTCCACCCACTGGATGGGCTGGCGGGTTTCCGGTACCAGTACGTCTCCACCGCGCTGCATGCGCCACGGCCAATAGGGGTAGCGCTCCGTGGCGTCGTGGCTCCCAATGATCAATCCCGGGCGGACGATCTGCACCGGGCCGTTCCAGGCGTCCAGCGCGTCCTCGCAGGCCGTCTTGAGAGCGCCGTAAGTCATTGGTGTGATCTCCTCGGTGGGCGGCTCGGGGGCCGGCACGCGGGGTGCATTCTCGTCCATCAGGCCGGTGAACTCGGGCTCATAAACACTGATCGTGCTTACAAACTGGTAGGTGCTCGCCCGTCCGGCCAGCTGGCTCATCATCATGTCCACCGCGCGGGGCACATAGGCGCTCACGTCTACCACCGCGTCCCAGGTGCCGGTGAGGGCGCTCACATCTTCCAGGCGGTCGCCCAAGATGTGTTCGGCTTCCGGGAACAGGTCCGCATTGGTGCGGCCCCGATGAAATAGAGAAACCTCATGGCCGCGCCGAAGCGCTTCGGCCACCAGATGTCGCCCCACAAACTGGGTGCCGCCGAGAACGAGGAGTCGCATGCGCTCCATCTTACGCCGAATGCGCTCAGGATTAGCGCGACCGACGGTCGCGGCCTGGCAGCTTGCGCTTCTCTTGCCCAATGCGGCCATCGCTCAGGCCCATCAGCTTGCGCAGCTCAGAGATCTCATCGCGCACTGCCGCTGCTTTCTCAAACTCCATCGCCCGGGCCAGGTCCTTCATGTCCTTTTCCAGCCGGTCAATGAGGATGGGGATGTCTTCAATGCGCAAAGACTGCCCCTCGCCCAGGGCGTCGCGGGTGTCGGTGCTGTATTGCGCCGAGAGTTCCTTCACCGTGTCGTAGACGCGCACCGTCTCGCGCACTTCCTTCACCACCGTCATGGGCTGCACGTTGTTGCGCACGTTGTATTCGTGCTGAATCTCGCGCCGTCGGTTGGTCTCGTCAATGGCGTATTGCATCGAGTCGGTCACCCGGTCGGCGTAGAGAATCACGCGGCCGCCGGCGTTTCGGGCGGCGCGGCCGATGGTCTGGATGAGCGAGGTGCCGGAGCGGAGGAAGCCCTCCTTGTCAGCATCCAGAATGGCCACCAGCGTGACCTCAGGAAGGTCGAGACCCTCGCGGAGGAGGTTCACCCCCACAATCACGTCGTAGACCCCTAGCCGCAGGTCACGCAGGATTTCAGGCCGCTCCAGCGAGTGCACGTTGCTGTGCACGTAGTTCACTTTCACCCCGGCGTCCTGGAGGTAGTTGGTCAGGTCCTCGGCCATCTTCTTGGTCAGGGTGGTCACCAAGGCACGCTCGCTCCGCTTCACTCGCTCCTGAATCTCGTAGATCAGGTCGTCAATCTGGTTCTGCGTGGGGCGGATATCTACTTCGGGGTCAATAACGTAAGTAGGCCGAATAATCTGCTCCGCCCGCTGGCTTTCGTTTTCGATCTCAAATGGGCCAGGGGTGGCGCTGACAAACACCACCTGCGGCGTGCGTTCCAGGAACTCTTCGAACTTGAGCGGGCGGTTGTCCAGGGCGCTGGGCAGGCGGAACCCGTAGTCCACTAGCACGCTCTTGCGCTGCCGGTCGCCGTTGTACATCGCCCGGATTTGCGGCAGGGTTTGGTGGCTTTCGTCAATGAACACCACCGCATCCTTGGGCAAGAAGTCAATCAGCGTAAAGGGCGGGTCGCCGGGCTGGCGGCCATCAAAGTAGCGGCTGTAGTTCTCAATCCCGTTGCAATAGCCGACTTCGCGGATCATCTCGATGTCGAATTCAGTGCGCTGCTTCAGGCGTTGGGCTTCCAGGAGCTTGCCCTGCGCCTCAAACCACGCCACCTGCCGGTCGCGCTCCTCGATGATTTGGTCTAGCACCTGGTCGATCTTCTCGAACGGGGTGACGTAGTGGGTGGCGGGGAAGATCGAGCACTTGCTGGGTTCATCCAGTGTCTGTTGGGTGAGCGGATCTACCAGCCGGATGCGCTCCACGGTGTCGCCAAAGAACTCCACCCGCGTCACGATCTCCTCGTCCTTCGGTTGAATTTCCAGCGTGTCGCCCCGCACCCGGAACGTACCGCGCTCCAGCACCATGTCGTTGCGCGTGAACTGCATTTGGATCATGCGCTTGATGGCCTGATCCATGGGGAAATCCACGTCTTTCTCGAACGTGATGACGCTCTCGGCGTAGAGGTCGGGCGAACCCAAGCCGTAAATGCACGACACCGACGCCACCACAATCACATCGCGCCGCTCCAGTAGGCTCTGGGTGGCCGCGTGGCGCAGGCGCTCAATCTCTTCGTTAACCGAACTATCTTTCTCGATGTAGAGGTCGCTTTGGGGGACGTAGGCTTCCGGCTGGTAGTAATCGTAGTAGCTGATGAAGTACTCGACCGCGTTATCGGGGAAGAACGCCCGGAACTCTTGGCACAGCTGGGCGGCCAGCGTCTTGTTGTGGGCAATGATCAGCGCGGGGCGCTGCATCTGCGCAATCACGCTGGCCATGGTGTAGGTTTTCCCCGTGCCGGTGGCCCCCAGCAGGGTTTGGTAGCGGTAGCCGCTGTCTAGTCCATCGCACAGGGTCGCGATCGCCGTGGCCTGGTCGCCCTTGGGCGAGAAATCCTTGCTCAGGGCCAGCGGCGTATCGTACTGAACGATCGACATACCCCTATTATACGTAGACAAACGTACGCAGGGTGGCGGCCGCTAGACCATCTTGCGGCTATCCCTTATCCCGCCCAAGTCTCGATCCATGAAGCCGGCCAAGGGGGAGCCTTTCCCATTGGCGAAAACAAGAAACCGGTGACGATCGTGAACCATTCGCGGTAAAAGCGGGAGATGCGCGCATCTTTCCTTGCCTTAGCGCTGGTGGCCGCCGGCGTGGCCCAGGCTCAGGTGGACTACACCGTTTCCTACGGGAACCCCGCCGAAAAGCTGTCGGTCACCCTCGAATTCGCGGCTTCCCCCAATGGCACCGCCGTCCGCATGCCCAATTGGGCGCCCGGCGCCTACGTTCTCCGCGACAACTTTGCGGCCGTCCAAAACCTTAATGTGACCGTGGATGGCCAAGCCGTGCAGGCCACCAATGACAAGGATCGCTGGGCGATCCCGGCCCGGAACGGTCAGCGCGTGCGTGTCACCTACGCCGTGCCGACGAGCAAGGATGTGACCGGGGTGCTGCACTGGAGCGGCCCCAGCACCTACCTATACGTGGAAGGGCGCACCCAAGAGCGCTGCACGTTGCGGATCAACGTTCCGGCGGGGGATCGCATCTCGCACGGCCTGCCTGATGTGCCGGCGGGCCAACCCTGGCGCGCCCCCACCTATGACGTGCTCGCCGACAACCCGGTGAGCGCCGGCGACCTGCAGATGCTGACCTACACCGCCCGAGGAGTGAAACACGAAATCGCCCTCCGTGGGGTGGGCCGCAAGTTTGTGGATGCCGAGGCCCTGATCGCCTCCTGTAAGCAGATGAGCGAGTACCAAATCGACTTCTTCGGTGGCTACCCGGACACCAAGTACGTGTGGCACTTCAACGTGAACAACGCCCACGACGGCGCAGGCGGCCTGGAACACCTGAGTAGCACCCAAATCAGCTACGGCGCGGGCATGGGCAAGGGCGCGGTCGGTGTGTTCAGCCACGAATACTTCCACCTCTGGAACGTAAAGCGCATCCGCAGCGCAGTCCTCGGCCCGTTCGATTACACCAAGCTCCCGGTGACGGGGGCCCTGTGGTGGCTAGAAGGCGTGACCGACTACTACGCCCACTTGCTTCTCACCCGCAGCGGCCAGCACAACGACCAAGACATGTACAACCGCATCATCAGCAATACCAACGCGGTGCGGCGCAACGAGAACTGGGGCAAGGTCAGCCCGGATGAATCGAGCCGGCGCGTGGGCGAAACCAACAACGGGCGCGGGAATAGTAACGGTTTCGGCATTAGTTATTATAACTATGGATTCGCGGCGGGCTTTTGCCTGGATGCCGAAATCCGCCACCGCACCGGCAACAAGTACTCGCTGGACGACGTGATGTTGGAGCTGTGGCGCATGAACCGCAATGACCAGCCCGGATTTGCCGAAGACGCCATCCGGACCATCACCATCAGGCTGGCGGGGCCGGATATTGCCCCGTTCTACGACAAGCTGATCCACGGCCCGGGCTACCTGCCGGTGGAAGAGCAGCTCCAAAAGCTGGGCCTGGCGTGGACGGAAACCGAGCGCCGCTCCCTGGATATTGGCTTCGTTTACTTGGCGCAGCCGGATAAGGGCGGCCTGCAAGTACGCAATGTGCGCCCCCTAGCCGAAGGCAAGCTCAACCAGGATGACGTCATCACCCAGATTGGCGGCACCAAGTTCGACCAAGACACCATGCGCGACCAGCTGGACGCAGTGGAGCACCTCATGGAAGACATCCGGGTAGGCGACACGCTGAACCTGGTGGTGAAGGGCGCGGACGGCCAAACCCGCAACGTGAGCCTGACCGTGGGCGAAACGGTAGCCCCGGGCGCGGAAATCCGGCGCCAACGTGGCACCGCCAACCACGTGGTGCGGATGCGCCTCAACTGGCTCAACGGCCGCGCGTAGTTAGCGCGCGGGAGCTTCGGGATCGAACCGGTCTAACCACAGGCCGGTTCGAGATCGGGGCGGCACCATCTGCCGGGGATACACCAGGTAGCAGGTGCGCGCACTGTGCGCCCAGGCCCGCTCAAAGTCGGCGCGCTTGTACGTCATGCGCACCACATTGCGGCCCGGGTCGTTAAAGATCGGGTCACCGTCCGGGGTGAACCCCACCAGTACCACCAGGTGCCCATCGTTGGGGCGGCGCTGCTCCTCGCCCTTCAGCAGGGAATAGCTCACCGAGGTCACCACCGGCCAGCCGTGGGCAATCCAGTCTTCCAGTTCGGGCAGAGCGCTGAGGCGGGCTACGTAAGCGCGGAAACCGGGCTTCGAACCCGCAAAGGCGGCATTGAAAGACCAGTTGCCGGTGCCTTCCCACCCCGGATCGTAGACCCCCTCGCAGGTAGCGGGCACGTCGCTGCGCAGGTCCTCGCGGCCCAGCTTAACGGCCCAAAAGTTCATCACCATCGTCAGGGCGGTGGGGCTGCAGATCACGTTGCCGTTGGGGTAGTTCATCTGCGCCAAGCGAGGGGCTTCAATGACGCGGCCCCAGGCTCGGCGGTTGGGTTCGAGCTCGGTTTGCGGGGCGTTGGGCGAGGTCAGCGCGACGCTAGAAAACTTAATCTTTGCCCCGCCGGAGACCGTGGCGCGGATGGTCACGGCGGTGGCGGGTTGGTTCAGCACCAGAGTGTCGGTGTAGACCGCGCCGAAGTCGTCCTTCTGCCCGTTGGTGCTGCCCCGGCCTTGGTCGGCGCTCTCGGCCCAGGTGCCCAGGTGGTAGGGCTGCGGCGCGCCCGGCACCTCGGCGTACCAATCAATCCGCGCGCCCGGCTCCAGGGTGGCGTTCCAGCTCAGCACCAGCTCCGTCCAGGGGCGGCCCGGGTTCAGGGTGCGCACGTAGGCATCGCCCTGGGTGTCCCACTTCGTCCAGGCGGCAAAGGAGGGGCCGGGGAGGGTTTCGGGGCGCGGGGTTTCCAGGGGGTTGTCCATGGGAGTGCTAAAGAGGATCGAGGCGAGGGCCAGGGCAGTCATGGGGTTCGTCCTGCGGGCTTAGGGCCAGTTCCCTCGGCTCACCTTTTCGGGGCTGGCGGCGCTGATCTTGCCGGTGGCCTCGTTGGCAGAGAGCGTGAGGGCGGGGTTCTCGTTAGGGTGATTCAGGGTGATGATCCCGCCGTCTTCGGTGGCCTCCAGGTGCAGGCCGGAGTACGACTTCTTATTGAAGAGGACGAGCTCGCTGCCCTTGTCGCACGCGCCCATGTAGCCCACGAGTTGGCCGTCGTCGTTGCGTATGGAGAGGGTGCGGACCTCAATGTCCTTGGGGCCGTCGCCCGCGCCGATCATGGCCACGCTGGCTCCGCCGACGAGCAGGGCCACCACCAGGCCGGTGAGCACGCGGTTCTGGCGTTCCAGCCGGGCGAGTCTTTGTTCCAGAGAAATCACACCCGTAGTTTACTGGGGTGAGGGCTCCCCTGGGTCCCTCAAGGGCGCTGGTGTAGACTTGGGGACATACGGATCGGCAGGGCAAGGAGGCCCTCTATGCAAGGACGCTGACGTGCCGAGCCTCGTAGAAAGATTGGCGAACGGACCACCAACCGAATCATGAGCGCAACGACGGAGTACCCGAACTACAGCCCCGGCCTGCAGGGTGTCATTGCCGGCATCACGACGATTTCCCATATCGACGTGGAAACGAGCAGCCTGACCTACCGAGGCATCAACGTCCACGAGCTGGCCGAGCACGGTAGCTTTGAAGAAACGGCCTACCTGCTGCTGCACGGCGACCTGCCGACGCAAGCGCAACTGGACGCCTTCCGCGCCACCCTGGCCGCCGAACGCGAACTCCCGGGTGCCGTCATTGATGCCCTCCGCGCTTGCCCCAAGAACATGCACCCGATGGACCAGGTCAAGGTGGCCTACAGCGTCCTCGGTGCGTTCGACGCCGACTACGATGCCGAGCCGACCGACCACGATGCCAACGTCCGCAAGGCCGTCCGCATCATCGCCAAGGCCGCCACGGCCGTGACGGCGGGTTACCGCCTCTCGCAAGGCAAGGAGCCGGTGGCCCCCGATGCCAACCTGAACACCGCCGCCAACTTCCTTTACATGCTGCACGGTGAGAAGGCCGACGACTACACCGTGAAGGTGATGGACGCCAGCCTGACCCTGTACGCCGAGCACACCTTTAACGCCAGCGCCTTTGCCGCGCGCGTGACGGTGGCCACCCTCAGCGACCTCTACAGTGGGATCGCGACGGGCATCGGCACTCTCAAGGGCCCCCTCCACGGCGGCGCCAACGAGGAAGCCATGCACATGCTCATGCAGTTCAACTCGCCGGAAGAGGCCGAAGCCTGGACCCGCGACGCACTGGCCACCAAGAAGAAGATCATGGGCTTTGGCCACCGCGAATATCGCAAGAGCGACAGCCGCGCGGGCTACCTCACCAAGATCGCCAAGGAAATCGGCGTGCGCATGGGCAACACCAAGTGGGGCGAAATTGCCGACGCGATGGAAAAGGTGATGTGGGACGAGAAGCAACTGTTCCCGAACGTGGACTTCCCGGCCGCCTACGCCTACTACCTGCTGGGCATCCCCATCCCTCTCTACACCCCGATCTTCGTGATCGCTCGCACCAGCGGCTGGTGCGCTCACATGATCGAGCAGCTGGACAACAACCGTCTCATCCGCCCCTCGTGCATCTACGAAGGCAAGGGTGTGACGAACTACGTGCCCATCGCTCAGCGCTAAGCTGGCCACTGGCTAGCAAAGCAAACCCCCAGGCCCTTATCGGGTGCTGGGGGTTTTTCTTTTGGTTTGCCGTGAATGTTAGGCGGCGAGGGCTTGCGCCACGGCCTGGCCTTCCCATCCCCGGTCGTTGGGGAGGTCCAGCAGCTTGGCAATGGTGGGGGCGCTATCAAAAATGCGCACCGGGCCCTGAATCGGGCCGGGCTTCACGCCCAGTCCGTGCAGAATCCAGGGGATCGTCATGTCTTCCGGCAGGCCGGTGCCGTGCTGGCGCTCGTGTCCGCCGTGGTCGCTCACTACCAGGGTGGTGTGCATCAGTCCGTAGCTGTCCACGTCTTCCATCCAGTCGCCAATCAGGTGGTCGGCTTGCTCCAGGGCGGCAATCTGTTGGGCGCTGCCCCAGCCGTGCATCTGCCCCATGGCCTTCATATGCCCCAGGTAGATCATGGCCAGTTCCAGCGGCGCTTCTTCCATGCTTCGCTTGGCGGCGGCGATGATGTGTCCATCGCTGGCCGGGTTCTCGCAGTCGCGGCGGAGATAGGCTTCGGTCACGCCCGGCGATTGGAACGCATCCCGGAAGGCCGGGCCATTGATAAAGAATCCGCAGCGGCGGCGGAAGCGTCCCATCGCGTCCACCAGGCTGTGGCCGTTCTTCACCGGGGCTTCGGGTTCCTCACTGCGCAGGCCGTGCTTGTTCACGTCTACCCCGTGCATCAGGCTGGTCAGAGCGGGCAAGGTGAGGCTGGGCACCACCGTGCGAGCCTCCATGGTCCACGCGCCCTGCGCAATTAGGCGATCCAAAACCGGGGTGCGGGCTGCGCGCAACACATCCGGCCGGCATCCTCCCAAAACAATCACAGAAACCGTGTACGACATGGTAGTTCTCATGACATTGTCGGCAGAGAACGGGGGAGGCACCACGGTAATCTCCCGGAAAGTCATGAGCGAAGGCATGTTTGTGGGATTGGGCGAAGGCCCGGTGGAGTTGCTGCCCAAGTTGGCCAACCGCCACGGTTTGATTGCGGGTGCCACGGGAACGGGGAAGACTGTGACCCTGCAGATTCTGGCGGAGCAGTTTAGCGCCATCGGCGTGCCGGTGTTCATGGCCGATGTGAAGGGCGACCTGAGCGGCATGAGCCAGCCCGGCGGCGGCAAGCCGAAGCTGGAAGAGCGGGCCACCCAAATCGGCCTGGGCACGCTGACGTACGCCGCTTCGCCGACGATTTTCTGGGATCTCTACGGCGAGCAAGGCCACCGCGTGCGGACGACCATCAGCGAGATGGGGCCGCTCCTCCTCAGCCGCCTGTTGGACCTGAACGAAACCCAAGAGGGCGTGCTGAACATCGCCTTCCGCGTAGCGGACGATGACGGCCTGCTGCTGCTGGACCTGAAGGATTTGCGCGCGATCTTACAGTTCCTCAGCGAGAACGCCAAGGAAATCCAAGCCGAATACGGCAACGTCAGCGGGGCGACCGTGGGGGCGATCCAGCGGCAGTTGCTGGTGCTGGAACAGGAAGGGGCAGACATGTTCTTTGGCGAACCCGCGCTGGACATCCGCGACCTGCTGCGCACCTCGCCGGATGGACGAGGGATGATCCACATCCTGGCCGCCGACAAGCTGATGAACAACCGGCGCACTTACGCCACGTTCTTGCTGTGGCTGCTGAGCGAGCTGTTTGAAGAACTCCCGGAAGTGGGCGACCTGGACAAGCCGAAGTTGGTCTTTTTCTTTGATGAAGCGCACTTGCTCTTCACCGATGCCCCCAAGGCGCTGGTGGAAAAGGTCGAGCAGGTAGTGCGCCTAATCCGCAGTAAGGGCGTGGGGGTGTACTTCGTGACGCAGAACCCGCTCGACATCCCGGATGCGGTGCTGGGGCAGCTGGGCAACCGGGTGCAGCACGCCCTGCGCGCCTTCACCCCACGAGACCAGAAGGCGGTGCGGAGCGCGGCGGACACCTTCCGCCCGAACCCGAACTTCAAGACTGAGGAGGTGATCACCGAGCTTGGGGTGGGGGAAGCGCTGGTCTCGACGCTCGATGCCAAGGGCACGCCCAACATCGTGCAGCGCACGCTCATTCGGCCGCCGCATTCGCGCCTTGGACCGGCCACGCCGGAAGAACGCAAGCAGGTGATGAACACCAGCCCCGTAGGTGCCACTTATGACCGCGAGATTGACCCCGAATCCGCTTTCGAGGTGCTGAGCAAGCGCGCCAACGAAGCCGCCCAAGCCGCTGAAGAAGAAGCCCAGCGCGTGGCCGCGATGAAGGAAGAAGAGAAGCGCCGGAAGGAAGAGGAACGCCTGATGCGCCAGCGATCCAGCGGCACTACCCGCCGGCGATCTGATGACCCGCTCCAGGCCGCGCTCAAGAGCACGATGCGCGCCGCCGGCAGCCAAATTGGCCGCCAAGTGGTGCGTGGCATCCTGGGCGGCCTGTTCAAGGGGCGCTAAGCCGGGGGTTCACCCGCCAGAGCCGTCGGGGCCGTGAGGGCCTCGGCGGCTCTTTGGTTCATCAGCTGGCCGTAGAGGAAGAAGCCCAGCGCCACCCCGGCCAGGCCGATGGAGACGCCGATGGACCAGTTGAACCGCTCCTTCAGGATGACAATGGCCAGAAAGATGGACGTGGTCAGCATCGCCAACATGCCGTAGAGCGCGTAGAACGACGCCCCGAACTTGCTGTACAGGATGTAGAACCCCACGTAGGTGATGGCAGTGCCGATACCCGCCCACAGCGCCGGCCCCATGTTGACCTTGGTAAAGGCCACCGGGTCGCGGGGCGGCTGGAACGCCATCAGCGCGGCCATCGCCGCCGCTGAGATGAGGAACGTGAGGAGCACAAAGCCGAAGGGCGAATCTTCCGCGCGGGCGGTTTTGTTACCGTAGGTGAAAATGGCATTGCCGATGGCGGCCAGCAGGGCGGCCAAGAAGGCCCCAACGAGTGGTGGCATGTTGCCGCTAGTTTAGAACAGCGAGCGCTCGCCGGATTCGTGGGCCAGCAATCGGGCCTTGCGGTCCAGGCCGTAGGCGTAGCCCGTCAGGCCACCCGATTTGCCAATCACGCGGTGGCACGGCACCAGCACGGCCACGGGGTTGGCGCCATTGGCGGCGCCCACCGCGCGGCTGAGGTTTCGGTCCCCCAATTGCAAAGCAAGCTCTCCATACGTGCGGGTTTGTCCGTATGGGATATCACAAACCAAAGCCCACACGCGCCGTTGAAACTCGGTGCCCACCAGCTCAAGGGGGACATCAAAGTCGCGCAGGGAGCCTTCCCAATAGGCGTTCCACTGGGCGGACAAGTCCGCCATCTCCGCAGGCACCGGGGTCACTTCTTCATCCGTCCAGGCCAGACTCCGCAGGCCTTGCACCCCCCAGGTCACCCGCACCGGGCCGAGCGGAGAAGGGAGTACGGCAAACAGAAATGCACCCCCACCCGCAGAGGGTAGAGGTGCATCTCCGGACGACGTTCCGGTCAAGAAACCGTCGCGACTTCCGTCGCGAGGAACGTGGAAAGGTGACCGATGAACTCGATATCGTGGGCCAGCACCAGCGAGAGGTACTCGCCAATGGTGAAGGCTTCGCGACCCGTGAACTGGATCTCTTTGTCGAAGTCAGCGGGGGAGAGACCACGTAGGTAAGCCAGCGTCATTTGGCGGCGGCTTTCAAAGACCTCCGCTTCGTGGAACACGTTCTTATCATCGAAGTGGTGCTCGTCCTTGCGAGATTCGGCATCGTACCATTCCATGATGGTGCCGGGTTTGTTGTGCGCCGCACGAATACGATCCAGGATCACCTGTTCCGCGTCCGCCAGCATGGCCACCGCCTGTCGCGGAGAGAAATCCGCCACGGGGATCTTGTCGTCCAGACGATCGGTTGGGAAAACCCGCAGCATGCGTTCCACGATGCGGGGCGAGTGACTAAGAGCCTCAAAGATATCTTCCGTCATGGCCTACTTTCATGCTACACCCAAGATGCCCCAGATGTGGCTTGATTCTTAGGGTTTTTTCCACAATTCGTCTGGCCCTGAAAGAAGAGGGCCTGAAGAAGGGCTCGTTCCTGCGGATTACCGTAGAATGGCGGCGTAGGAACCCTTATGGCAGTGAAACTTGTGACCGTGCCCGAAGCCCATGCGGCCAAGGTGTATTCGACCGAACGAGTGGGGATCAGTAAGGCCACCCACGACGCCCACTTGGCCCTGTGGCAGGGTTACGCCCGGAAGACGAACGAGATTCGCACGAAGCTCCCCGAAATGGACATCGATCCGGCGACCGCGAACCAGATTTACAGCGAAATGCGCGCCCTGAAGGTGAACTACGCGTTTGCCTACGGCGGTTACATCAACCACAACGTCTACTTTGAAACCATTGGCGGCGAAGGCGGCCCGGCCACCGGTGCGGTGGGCGACCTGATCAACGATGCTTACGGCAACTTCGATCACTGGCTGAATGATTGGAAGGCGACGGGCATGGCCGGTCGCGGTTGGGTGTTCTTGGGCTACGACCACGATGAAGAGCGGGTCCACACCTACATTGGCGACAGCCAAGACACGTTCCCGGCCTGGAACCACACCTTGCTCCTGGCGATGGACGTGTATGAGCACGCCTACTTCCTGGACTTCAAGACGGCCCGCCTGAAGTACATCGAGGCCTACGTCCAGGTCATTGACTGGGACGCCGTCAACGCCCGGCTGCCCAAGTAAGCCGACCGAAATCAGAAGCAGGCGCCCGTCTCGCGTTAGTCACGCGGGGCGGGCGTCATGGCATCCAGCACGCGCTGCGCCGAGGGTCCGCTGATAATGCTGCCCACAAAGCCGATTTCCACGTTGTTTGCGCGGCGATAGACCATCGTCATGGTGCCGTCGTTCGGGATTTCGAAGGTTTTGAGCTTCAGCACTTGCCGCACCGATTGCTCAGTCGTTAGGGCGCCGCTGCGCGTCGTCTGGATGATGTCAAACGAATTGCGGGCAGTGGGGTTGGTGAAGTGAAGGTGAAGCACCGCGCGGCGGCCACCCTGGGCTTGGGCGTCGCCCACATAGGTCATGTCGGCCTTGCGGAATTCATAGCCCAAGGCATAAGCACCCAGGCGATAGGAAGTGAATGGCACCTGCCGCACGTAGGTTTCGCGCTCCAGCGGAATCAAGACGCCGTTGGGGGCATTCGGAGCCGTGGGCGACGGGGCGAGAAGGGCACAAGCCACAAGACACAGAGGGTTCATCTCAGTTTCTCCACGCGGGGTGTAGAGACGATTGTGGGCAAGTTCTATGCCAGGAGGGGGGAGGTGAAGAAAAGAAATGACAGGTGGTGCGTCCGTGCACCGTCCTCCGTTACCACCGGCCGTGGTGTCCTGCCGTATTCAGCATAGACCCTAGAATCCTGCCGCAATCGGCATCGGGTCTATTCGCCTAGGGCTTCCCGGTAGATTCGCGTGAGTCGTTCGGCGCTGGCGTTCAGTTCGTAGCGGTGGCTGGCTTCGCGTAGGGCGGCCCGGCCGTAGACATCGGCTTGCTCGGGGCGGCTGGCAATGGTCAGCATGGTGTCGGTCCAGTCGCTAATGGGGTCGTGGCGCCACCCGTTTACGCCCACCAACACCATGTCTTCCAGGCCGCTCTCGTTGGGTACCGCCACCGGCCGGGACATCATCATGGCCTCGGCGGCCGGCCAACTGTAGCCCTGGATTTCGCTGGCCACCACCAGCACCTGGCTGGCGGCGTAAGCCGCCCACCGGGCTTCAAAGTCTTCTTCGATGAGGATCTGCGGACCGTAATCGGGGGCAAGTCGATGAAGGTAGCGGGCATCCGGCCCTTCGCCGCAAATCAAAAGGTAACTGTCGGGCTCGGCCACGCGCACCCCGCGCCACGATTCGATGATGCGGGCCATGCCCCGCTCGCGGGCCAATCGCCCAACCATCGTGAAGACAAAGGCATTCTCCGGTATTCCAAAGCGCGCCCGGGCCAGCGCTCGGTCCTTGGGGGCATCCTCCGGTGCGGCCGGCACCCCCGGCGTGACCACGGTGAGGTTCAGCGCATCGGCGCTATCCAGCGACTTGCGCACCACCCGGCTACTGCAAAGGCCCGCGCGGGCGGCGTTCAGGCGGTCAATAAACTCACTGTGCAGGGTGGCGGGCACATCGTAGGCGGTGTACACCCATGGGCTTCGGATGTAGAACGCCTCGGCACACGCCCACGCCACGCGATAGGAGAGCGCGTGCACCAGGTCGTAGCCCTTGGCGCGCTCCTTCAGTTGCTTGCTCACCGCCTTGTCCACCTTGCGGCCGGTTTCTTCGGGCATCCATTCCGAAACGTCGAGGAGGTCCAGGGTTACGCCGTGCGTGGCCAGAGCGGCCTGCCAAGCCTGAGCCATCATGACGGCTCCACCGTGTCGGCGATAGGGGGCAAGAACGCGCATAGATTCGAGCGTTAGCGCGGCACCGGCTGGGCGTCAATGAGAGAGCGCAACACCGTCTCGACGCCGATGCCTTCCACTTCGGCTTCAGGTCGCAGGAGCACGCGATGCCGGAGGATAGGAATGGCCAGGGTCTTTACATCGTCTGGAATCACGAAGTCGCGCCCGCGCAGGGCCGCCATCGCCTTGCTCGCGGCCACCAGGGCCAGGCTGGCACGCGGGGAGGCCCCCACTTGCACTTGCCGGCTGCCGCGCGTGGCGCTGACGATGCTGTAGATGTAGTCGAAAATCTTGTCCTCGATCACCACGGCGTTCACTTGGTCGCGCAGGGCGGCGAGGTCATTCGGGCCAATGACGGGGGTGAGCCCGGCGTCTTCCAGCCGCGTGGCGCGGAAGCCCGTGTGGAACCGCCGCATCACCGCCAATTCGTCCGCCTGCTCGGGGTAACCCATCACGACCTTGAACAGGAAGCGATCTTGCTGGGCCTCGGGCAAGGGGTAGGTGCCCTCAAAGTCGATGGGGTTTTGAGTGGCAAAGACGAGGAACGGCTCGGGGAGCGGGTGGCGCTCACCGTCAATCGTCACCGCACGTTCTTCCATGGCCTCGAGCAAGGCCGATTGCGTCTTCGGTGGGGTGCGGTTGATTTCGTCGGCCAGCAGAATGCCGCAGAAGATTGGCCCCTTGCGCAGGGTGAACTCCACCGTGCGCGGGTCGAAAACGTTGCCGCCCAAGACGTCGCTGGGCATCAGGTCGGGCGTGAACTGCACGCGGCCAAACTCGAAGTTGAGCGTAAGGGCCAGAGACCGCACGAGCAAGGTCTTGGCGAGGCCGGGAAGGCCTTCTAAGAGGATGTGGCCGTTGGCCAAAAGCGCGACCAAAGCAAGATCGACCGCGTCCTCTTGCCCCACTACGGCTTTGGCGAGTTCCGCCCTGACTTTCTGGCCAAACTCCTCGACCCGCATCGCCCCCTAATGCTACCTTGCGCCCCGCCCCGGACCGGGCGTCTGCCAACGTCCGCGAGGGGAACCCACCGGGCCGGTAAAATGTTGAACTCTCGAGAGTTGGTATGAAAGCGAAAACGCCTGCCTTGGTCCTTGGATTTCTCGCCGTTGTCGGCGTGGGCTACGGGGGTTGGCGCGCCTTCGGCGAGTACCAGCTGCGCAACCTGACCATGGACCCCATCAAGCCGGGGCATGTCAACATCGTCGCCGTCAATCCGGGCTCGGGTTTCGGGATCATCGTCAGCAACCAAGTGGCACAGCTGGCCGAATTCAGCGACTCGGACCTCGACTCCCCGGAGATGAACGAAGACGATGTCATCACCAAGAAGAAGCTCCTCATCCGCGAGTTTCTCGGGGCATTGCAAGGCAATGGAGAGTCCCTGGGCAAGCTCGTAATGAGCCTGAACGACGTGAATGAAGGTGAGTTTCCGGCCCAGGCGGAGATCTGGACGAAGGATCAAATCGAACGCGCGCTCAAAGGGGACGCGAATCTGAAGCCGAAGCTGGAACGAGCCCTATCGATGACGTTGGATGGGCAACCGTTGCCTACGCTCGACCTCGACCGCTTGATTGACGGCATCATCATCGAGATTCCGTTCCAGATGGAATACAACGTGGGCGGCACGGTCACCAAAGTGGACGCGATCTATCGCGAGTCCTTCAACAGCCAGTTTGCCACCCGCGCGGGGCGCCGCCTCACGGAGAAGTTCCTCACCGATGCGGCCATGCAGGCCACGTACAACGAGGAGATCAAGCGGTCGCGAGGCGAACTCACGGACAAGGACGGGAACCCCCTGCCGGCCCAAAAGGAAAACCTGGCCACTTCTTTGGCCAGCCGGTTTAGCGAGACCCGCCTGAAAGAACTCACGGCCAAGCCGTACCGGGTGCTGGAAAACGCCTTTGTGGTGGTGAACGACGAAATGATCACCGGGGCTTCCAAGTCCACCTATGAGGGCAACAACAACCAGCTGGTAACCGACATCCGGCTCAACCTCACCGAAGAGGGACGTTTGCGGCTGTGGAAGTTCAGCCGGGAACATCCTCGCTTCCAATTGCTGTTTATGGTGAACAGTGTGGCGCTGGCCGCTCCGCGCATTGGCACGGAACTTGCCGAGAAGAGCGTTACCATTCGTGGCGTTGGCGCGGAACAACTGGCCGCCGACGCGGTTGACGACATCAACCGTTTGACATCAACGCGAACTACACAACCCTCGGAATCAAAATGACGATCGCACGCCTTGCTTCTCCCCTCTTTGTTGTCGTGGCTCTCGGACTTGTCGGATGCGGCAACCGAAGCTCCGGATACACGCCGAAACCCGCCGAGGAGGTCAAGCCTGTTGACCTCGCGTCCGTGGACAAGGCCAACGTTTTCCCGTTGAAGGAAGGAAATTCCTGGACCTTTGAAAGCCAGGTGGCGATAACGCTTCCCAACGGCCAGAGCCAGACCAACACCGAGGACATCACGCTTCGGGTGGAACGCATCGCGACGGACGGCGGCGAAACCCGCGCCGAGATCCATGTCATCCGCGAGGCCGATCTCGATCCTGAAACGGGCCAACTGACCGAAGCCGCCAGCCAGCAAAAGGCCGACCGCAGCGGTTGGATGGTGAACTCGGAAGGGATCTACCAAACCGCCGGTTCGCGTGATTTGCTGAACTACTCGCCCGCTCTGCCCTCGCTCTTGTTTGCCCTCAAGCAGGGAGAAGAGCAGGAGTTTGTGACCACGGGTCCGCTCCCGGCCGGTAGCGCCGATAACAACACCATCCCGGTGCGCCGCATGATTGTCCGGCACACGGCTCTGGGGCCGCAACAGGTGGACACGGAGCGCGGCACGCTGCCGGCCTTCAGCACGCAGACGATTCTGCTTTACCCGGCTCAGGGTGACGATGTGGAAGCGCTGGGCGCCGCCCTCGCCAAGCTCCGCGAAGCCGGGGTGACGGACGTGACCAGCGCGGCCAGCGGCACGCCGACGGAACCCGCTTCGGGTTCGGGTGAAGCGGAAGGCACCGAAGGCACGAGCGGCACCGAAGGTACGACCGGAGAAGCAACTTCGACCGAATCTTCCAGCAACGATAGTGCCTCCACGGAAGCCCCGAGCGGCGACTCCGCCACGGCGCTCTCCTCCAGCCTGCCGACGGTTCCCCCGTTTGTGGCCAGCACCAGCACGGTCTTTTGGTCTCCCGGCGTGGGCATGGTGCGATTCCGCCAGGTGGTCGTTCAGCCTTCTGGCATCCGAATCGTGCAAACCCTGCGCCTGAAGGACTATGATTTGAAGTCATGAAGCGCATTCAAAGTTGGACGCTCTTGATCGCCCTTGGCCTCCTCATTGGGGGATGCCAAAACTCGACGCCGGCGCCGGCGACGGATACCGGCACCGAGGAACCCAGCAAGGAATCTTCATCCACCTCGACGGACACTTCCACGGAACTGGAAGCGTCTGTCGAACTTCCGGCTGAACTCAAGACCGCCGCGGCCGAATATTACGGCATGACGGGCAGCCGAGAATCGGTGTTCGAAACCAACTGGGGCGAGGACAAGAAGGGCGAAGGCACCGAGCGCGTCCGCATCCTCAACGTGGAGAACGGTGAAGCCCGCGTGGACGTGGTCCGTGCCGGTGAACTGGCGCAACTGGGCAGCGAGACCGTGGTCATCCGCAAGGATGGGATCTACACCGAATCGGTGGGTCGCGGCGAGCTTTCCAAGCCGGCTCTGCAACTGCCGAGCGACGTGGCCCCGGGCAAGAAGTGGAACTCCAGCTTCGACCTCAAGATGCCGGACGGCTCCGTAGTCAAGGCTGAAATGAACGGGGAAGCCCTCGCCATCGAGAAGATCAAGCTTTCGGACGGCAAGGAATACGATGCGCTGGTCATCGTGAACAAGTACACGATGAAGAGCACCCCTGCCAGTGGCGCGGGCTCCACCGTGACCGGTGAAGCGAAGTCTTGGCTTGTGAAGGGACTGGGCATGGTCAAGCTGGACATGCCGAACCCGAACGAGGCCAACGCCCGCATGGTGATGAACCTCATCCTGCCGAAGTCATGATCTCCTTCGTCCTCGCTGCGTCGTTGTCGTCCGCTCTCGTTTCCGCTCCGGCGGCCGAGCGGGCGACCGACTATTTCCCCCTCCAAAAGGGCACCTCTTGGTCGTACACCGATACGGCCGAGCGGCTAAACCTGCAAGTGGAAGACCGCGCCGAGGGCGAATACGAAGTCAAGAAAGAAGGCTCCGAGGAGCCGGGGCGCATGCTGCCGACCATCGGCACCTACGACACGCGTTCGGGCTTCATGGGTCGCACGTTCTACATCGTCAGCGACAAGGACATTCGAGTGGGCGCCCTCTCGCGCTCGGAACCGATTGTCGAGCCCTATCCCATCATGGTGCTGCCCCTGGGGGACACCGAAAAGTTTGGCTACGACGGCTTAGTGCCGATGTCCGGCACCACCGAGCGGCTGGTGCTCGACGGCACCGCCAAGCGATTGGCCTCGGTGAAGGTGCTGGGTAACGAGTATCCCGGCATCGAAATCACCATGGATATGAAGATCGGCCAGGGTGACCTGCTCCTCCGCGTGACCCAAGTGGCGGTTTATGCGAGGGGAATCGGACTGGTTTCGATGCAAGAAACGGTGCGCACCGAACGCGATGTGACCCGAAGATCAAGGACACTGACGGCATTTAAGGCCGGCCCGACGTAAAGAACACCATGAACGGACGGGCGGCACTTGGTTTTGGCGTATTGGCGTTTTTGGCGTCATTCGCAGGTACGTGCCAGCCCCAAGCCAGCGGCCAAGACCCGGCGGCCTTTTCCATCACCGATAGTCGAGAGCTCGGCTTTGAAGAATTCAAGGAGAAGGAGGCCACGTTGGTGCTGGCCGGCACCCCCATCCCGGTGGAAACCAAGTTCATCAAGGAAGGTGACATTCGTCGCCTCGTGTTCATCGTGCACGGGCAAGAAGTGGACGAAGAGCGCTACCGTGTGGGCGTGGACGGGCTGGCCTTTATGGGCACGCGCGCCGAAAGTTTCGAGCCGCCGATCCCGCTGGTGAGCTTGCCGTTTGCCGCGCCGAAGTCCAGCGAATGGAAAGGGAAGTGGAAAACCGGCCCCACCGAAGTGGAAGGCGAAGCCAAGATTGAGGCCACGCCCGAGCGCATCAATACTGTGGGCGGCCAATTTGATGCCGCTCGCATCGAAATTAAGCTCACCATGAAGGTGGACGACCAGGACCGCCGCGAGCGTACGCTCAAGTTTTGGCTGGTCCGCGACCACGGCATTGTCCGCCGTGAACTAGGGGTCGATTCGGCCCGCGAGCCCGCTGCCAAGAAGTCTCCATGAGCACCACCGCCCTGCCCGGCATGCGCCAAGGCACTCTGGGAACAGAGGATGGCCCTCGGCCGTTGCGGCGCTGGGTGATGGGCTTTGCTTTTGTCGTACTGCTGTTTGGTCTGGTTTGCCTCTTTGCCATCCAGCATCATCGCGTTGCCATCCAGCATCATCGCGGCGATCAGGTCTTCAGCAAGCAGCTCCTCTTCTTGGCTGTGGGGACGGTGGCCTTTGTGGGTTGCCGGCGGTTGCGGCTGGACGCGATTCCGCAGTTTGTGCCGGTGCTCTACGGCATCAACCTGCTCAACCTCGTTTCGATCTTCTTTATGGGGGAAGAACGCAACGGGGCCACGCGCTGGATTGACATTGGGCCGCTTCAATTTCAGCCATCTGAGATGGCCAAAATTCTCTTTATCTTGACGCTCTCGGCGTACTGGGCGCGGGCGGATCGGGACCCCAAGCAACTCTCCAGTGTGCTGGGCTCCCTGGCGCACACCCTGCCCGTGGCGGCGCTGATCTTCTTGCAACCCCACCTGGGCGGGGCGACCTCTATCATGGTCATTTGGGCGGTCATCACGGTGGCGGCCGGGGCCAAGTGGCGTCATATTGTGCTGATCTTTGTGGGGCTTGTAATGGTGGCCAGCACTTTGCTGTTGGGGTACCAGAAGGATCGCTTGCTCGCCATGGTCAACCCCGATGAAGGGGGCAACAAGTATCAACAAACCCAAGCCGCGATCGCCTTTGCCAACGGGGGTGTTTTGGGCGAGGGCTTCCTGCGCGGAGAGCAAACGAAGGGCGGATATGTGCCGTTCCAAGATACGGACTTTATCTATAGCGCGGTGGGCGAGCAGTTTGGCTTGTTCGGGGCGGCCTTGGTGCTCATCGCCTTCTTGGGCATGTTCTTCACCATGCTGCTGATCGCCCGGTCGGCGCAGAGCCCGATGGCCAAGAACGTGGCCATGGGGGTTTTGGGGGTGTTGGCCTTCCACACCATTGCCAATATCGGCATGGTCATTGGCGTTACGCCCGTGGTCGGCCTATGGCTTCCGCTCATGAGCTACGGGGGCACCGCGCTCATCATCTGCATGGCCATGCTGGGCTTGGTAATGGCGGTTCGTTAAACGCTCACCTCAACCAACCTGGTAAAATGGACGTATGCCCAAGGAAGGGCAGGTTTTGCGAAAAGGTCCAACACGGAAGGGAACACCCACAAAGGCGGCCGTCAAGATGGCCCCGGCGGCACCCGCACCATCTCCCCGCTCGATTGATGCCTGGGGACTCGGCATGGTGGGGGGCGGCGTCATTGTCGGCATCGCACTCGGTTTAGGTTCTTCCGGCATTCTTGGCGATACTCTGGCGGGTGGCCTGCGTGTGATGCTCGGCCCCGTGGCTTGGGTGGTGCCCGCCCTGCTGGTGATTGGCGGTATCCGCCTCATCCTCGGCAAAACCCATGTGGCTCACCCACGCCTGGCCTGGGGGCTTGGCATCCTGTTGGTGGGCGTCACCGGGCTGATGGCTCGCCCGATCCAGGGTGACTACTTCGACCCCGAAGCCACCACCACCACCGGCGGCTATGTCGGCGCCATCGGCGGGTGGATGTTTAGCACTTTGTTCGGCCAAGGGGGCACGGTGGCATTGGTTACGCTTTGCCTTATCGGTCTGCTCTTGGTCGTGGACCTCCCGGTGAAGGATTTGCTCATGCGACCGCGCCCTGAGCCGGAGGAAGCCGAAGAAGACGAACCCATCGAAGCCCCGCGCCGCCGGCGTACGGCAGAATTGCCGATTGAAACCACCGCCCGCCCGCGTCGCCCCATCCCCGAAGCGATGGACGAAGAGGAAGAGGCCCCGCGCCCGTCGCGTGCCCGCCGCCCAGTGCCCGCCCCGCAGGATGCCGAAGCGCTGCCCCAGCTGGCGGATGAAGCCCCCATGCCCAAGGAAGGCTACGTGCTACCCAGCATGGGCCTGCTGACGGAGCCCTCGGCCAAGGCCAAGCGCGACCCCAAGGAAGTCCAGCGCAACATCGAAGTGCTGGAAAGCACCCTGGAGCAATTCGGGGTGGACGCGCAGGTGATGGAGGTGGCCACCGGCCCGACGGTCACCCGCTACGAACTCGGCGTCGGCCCCGGCATCCGCGTCAATCGCGTGACGAACCTGAGCGACAACCTGGCGATGAGCCTGGCCGCCCCCAGCATTCGCGTGGAGGCCCCCATCCCCGGCAAGAACGCCATCGGCATCGAGGTGCCCAACAAGAATCGCCAGCCCGTGACCCTGCGCGAGATGTGCGAGAGCCTGGAGTTTCACGACCAGGAGAAGAAGCTCTTGGTGGCACTGGGCAAGGACGTGGCCGGGGCGCCGCTCTATGCCGACCTCACCCGCATGCCGCACATGCTGGTGGGCGGGGCCACCAATAGCGGGAAGTCCATCGGGCTCGCCACGCTCATCATGTCGCTCATCTTGCGCAATACGCCCAAGGATTGCCGGCTGGTGCTGATTGACCCCAAGCAGGTGGAACTGAGCCTGTTTGACGGGCTGCCGCATCTCATGTGCCCGGTGGTGACCGACGTGAAGGAGGCGGCCGGGGTGCTGCGCGCCTTGGTGCGCGAGATGGAGCGCCGCTACCTGCAGTTCAAGGAAGCCGGCGTGCGTAATATTGACGGCTGGAACGAGAAGGCCCCCACCTATCAGGATCGCTTGCCGTACATCGTGCTGGTGATTGACGAGCTGGCCGACCTGATGATGCAGGTGGCCAACGAAGTCGAAGCCAGCATTTGCCGTCTTGGCCAGTTGGCCCGCGCCACCGGCATCCACATGGTCATTGCCACCCAGCGCCCCAGCGTGGACGTGATTACCGGCCTCATCAAGGCCAATATCCCCTCGCGCATTGCCTTTGCGGTGAGCAGCGCCATTGACAGCCGCACGATTTTGGATAGCAGCGGTGCCGAAGACCTGATTGGGCGTGGCGACATGTTGTTCCGCCCCATTGGCGCCCATAAGCCGATGCGCATTCAGGGCTGCTACGTTAGCGAGAGCGAGATTTCGGCGGTGTGCCGCCACTGGCGCGAGCAGGAAGGCCCGCGCTACGTGCTGGAACCCATTGCGGTGGCCGAAGGCGGGAGCGAACGCGGCGGCGAAGCCGGCGGCGGCGGGGGCATGGATGACGATCCGCTGTGGGCCGAAGCCGTGACCTGGGTGGTGGAGCGCAATGCCGCCAGCACGAGCATGCTGCAGCGTAAGTTCCGGGTGGGATTCCAGCGCGCCTCGCGCCTGCTGGATGCTATGGAAGAGCGCGGCATTGTCGGCCCGAAGGATGGCTCGCGCCCCCGCGAGATTCTGGTGGACGAAGGGCAGGTGCAGGCCATGCTGGGCAACGACGAATACATGACGCCGATGCCCGACGATGCGATGTTCCGCGACGACGAAGAGGACTTAACGTAAGAGGACTTAACGTAAGTCGCGCCAGGCGGCGTCGGAGCGTTCGTACTCCTCGTAGTTGACCAACTTGTAAAGGTCCGCACGGGTCATCATGCGCTCCATCCATTCGGCTTGCGTGCCTTGCGCCAGCAGATCTTGGTAGAAGCACTCCACCGCAAACAACGTGACCCGCAGGGCCGAGACAGGGAAGATCACCATCTGGTAACCCCAATCCGAGAACTGCTGGACACTGAAAAGGGGTGTTCGTCCAAACTCGGTCATATTAGCAAGGAGCGGGGTGCTACCCAGCGCCGCTCGCACCGTCTCGAAATCCTTTTCCGAACTTAAACCCTCAGGGAAGATGGCGTCCGCACCGGCTTCGACATAAGCCTGGGCGCGGCGGATGGTGCCCTCGATCCCCTCGACGCCGTAGGCATCCGTCCGGGCGATCAGCACAAAATCAGGGTTGCGGCGGGCCGCCACAGCCGCCCGAACCTTCTCGCTCATCGCCTCGGTTTCGAGGACTTGCTTGCCGCCGAGGTGGCCACAGCGCTTGGGCGAGACTTGATCTTCAAGGTGCAAACCGGCCAGCCCCGCGCGCTCAAACTCGATGATGGTGCGGCGCACGTTCCACACCTCACCGAAGCCCGTGTCGCCATCGCAAATCAGCGGGATGGGCGCGGCCTGGCAGGCCTGCGCGGCCGTGCGACTGACCTCATCCAGCGTGGTAAGGGCGATATCGGGGGCTCCCAGCAGGGCATTGGCCATGGCCCCGCCGCTCAGGTAGCCCGCTTTGGCTCCGCACTGCCAGGCCAAACGCGCGGTGAGGGCATTGTAGGCACCGGGCATCACCACCGTGCCCGACGCCATGAGGTCGCGCAGGATTCGGCCCGGATTCGGCAACGGCGGTTGAAGCATGGATTCACTGTATCCGAAAACAAATCGTCCCCGTCTGGAATCAGGTCCAGAGCGGGGACGAAGGTGAAGGGATCGGGTCGGGTTTACGGGATGAGGAGCTTGGCGGAGATGCCGACGCGGTCCATCACGTAGTTGAACGTTTCGTTCGCCGAGCCGAACGGCTGGAAGGCGCGAATCCCGATCTTGATGTGGCCGTTGCCGTCAATGTAGCGGGCCGCATTGCTGATCTTGGCTTCGTTGTCCACGCTGGCCGAGAGGGTGCTGACCGGGAAGGCCCGGAGGAAGCGCCATCGGTTCAGGCTCGGATCCCAAACGTAGATCATTTGCGTCACGCGGTTGGCATTCACGAAGGCGTTCAGGGTGACCTTCAGCTCTTCGATCTGGCTGGCATCAGCGCTCACGTCGTAGGTGAGAGCCGTGAAAGCCGCCGGGCTGCGCATGGTCTGCTGCTTGGTTGCCGCGAACATCGCCACGCTGCTATCCAATGTGGAAAGGTCGGGGCCGGCGCCCGCCGTGTGAGTGCCCATCAGGGTTTCCATGCCCACAATGCCGTAGTTGCGATCTTGGAACTTCGGCACCAGTTGCAGCGACTTCAGGGCATTGACGCGACCATGCTTGATAAAGTCGCCGATGTTGTCCGCGCCGCGCTTGATGTAGTCAATGACCTGGGCATTGGTGGTGCCGGTAGGTGAGTAGCCCAAGACCAAACTCGCTACTCCCGCAGCCACGGGGCTAGACATTGAGGTGCCGCTGGGGCTACTGTAGCCCGAGCCGAGTGCGGTGCAGAGCGTCGCGACTCCCGGTGCGGCCACCTCGACCCAGTCGCCATAGTTGGTGAATCCAGCCTGAATGTCGTTATCGTCACTGGCCCCGACCGCAAGGACGTTGTCCAAACCTGCCGGATAAAACACGACGTCTTTGATGCCGTTGTTGCCCGCGCCGCCCACCGGAATCACGTTGCGGGCAAACGCATAGTTGACGGCGTCTTGCTCAGCTTGGCTTCGCCCAAACCCACCGTAAGACATGTTGATGACATTGCAACCGTTATCGGCGGCGTAGAGAATGCCCTCGACGGAGTGCGAGATTCCGCCCCCCATATTGATCTTGAGTGGCATGAGCAGGGCGTTCCAGTCCGTGCCGGCCACGCCGATACCGTTGTCGGTATCCGCGCCCACAAGGCCCGCCACCAGGGTGCCGTGACCGTTGTCGTCGGAGGGGTCACCGTCCAGCGTCACGAGGTCTTCACCCGGGACGAGTTTGTTCTCCAGGTCCGGGTGATCCAGTTGCACACCCGTATCGAGGATGCCGACGACAATGCTATTACTGCCCTTGAACAGATCCCAAGCCGCTTGAGCTTGGATTGGCCGGAGCCACTTTTGCTGGGTGAACAGCGGGTCGTTGGGCGTGGCCACGACTTGGCGCATAAACACCGGCTCGGCGTCGCGCACGTAGCGCTCCTTCTCCAGGGTGGCCACGGCGGCTTCCACCTTGCCACGCGCATTGAGCTTCACGCGGCTCCATCCGATTTGCGGATAGAAGGCCATTTCTTGGGCGCCGACCTTGCTGAGGATGAACTTCTTCATCGTGCCGCTGAGCGGTCGCCCGTTCGCGTAATTGGCGAACTTGATGTAGATTTCGTCTTCGACGTAGCTTCCTTGCAGGCCAAAGGCGCTGGCCACGCCCAAGGTGAGCATAGCGGTCAAAAGCAGATTCTTCATGTGAGTGATCCCTAAACCAGATGGGCCGCGTGCACGCACAAAGGACCCAATGCCCCCAATCATACCAAGAACCTGCCCCAAGACGGCAACGCGCGGAGGCAAACGAAAACCCCCAGCTTGCGTATCGCGGCAAGCCGGGGGTTAATGCCTGAGCGGCGGGTCGATTAGTTGATGAGCAGCTTGGCGCTGATCATGGCGCGGTCGATCACGAAGTTGAAGGACTCGTTGACCGAACCGAACGGCTGGAACGCCCGCACGCCAATGCGGATGTGGCCGTTGCCATCAATGTAGCTCTGCGCGTTGCTGATCTTGGCTTCGTTGTCCACGCTGGCCGAGAGGGTGCTGACCGGGAAGGCCCGGACGAAGCGCCATCGGTCCAGGCTCGGATCCCAAACGTAGATCATCTGCGTGACGCGGTTGGCGTTCACGAACGCGTTCAGCGTCACCTTAAGCTCGTCGATCTGGCTGGCATCCGCGCTGACGTCAAAGTCGAGAGCGGTGAAGGTCGCCGGACTGCGCATGGTTTGCTGCTTGGCGGCGGCAAACATGGCCACGCTGCTATCCAGGTTGGTGAGGTCCGAAGCCGTGCCCGCCGTGTTGGTCCCGAACAGCATTTCCATGCCGACGATGGCGTAGTCACGATCTTCAAACTTCGGCACCAGTTGCAGGGAGCGCAGAGCGTTCACGCGGCCATGCATGATCCAGTCTCCGATGTCATCGCAGCCTTGCTTCACCCAATCAATGACTTGGGTGTTGGTGGTGCCCGACGGAGCGTAGCCACGCACCAACGAGGCCACACCGGCGGCGGCCGGGCCGGCGGCTGAAGTGCCACCGAAGCCACCGTATTTCTTACCAATGGCCGTCGTGAGTGTATTCACGCCCGGCGCGGCAATGTCCACCCAGTCACCGTAGTTGGAGAAGTCAGCGCGCTTGTCAAAGTCATCGCTGGCGCCAACGGAGACCACGTTATCCAGACCGGCCGGATAGAATCGTACGTCCTTTAAGTTGCTGTTCCCGGCCGAGGCGATGGGAATGACATTCCGTGCATAGGCATAGTTGATGGCGTCTTGCTCGGCTTGTTGGAGGAAACCACCACCATAGGACATGTTGATGATTTCGCAGCCGGCATCGGCAGCATAGAGAATGCCTTCGATCGAGTGGGTAATGCCCACGTCGCCCACGCGGATCGGCATGAGAAGCGTGTTCCAGCCCGGACCCGCGACCCCAATACCGTTATCGGTATCGGCAGCGGCCATCCCGGCCGAACCGGTCCCGTGGCCGTTGGTGTCCGACGGGTCACCGTCCAGGTCCACCATGTCTTCGCCCGGCACGAGCTTGTTTTCCAAGTCCGGGTGGTCCAGTTCCGTACCGGAGTCGAGGATGCCCACGATCACTTGGTCAGAACCCTTGAACAGGTCCCAAGCCGGCGCGACGTTGATGGGGAGGAGCCACTTCTGGTTCACGTAGAGCGGGTCGTTGGGCGTCGCGTTGAATTCGCGAATGAACACCGGCTCGGCGTCGCGTACGTAGCGTTCCTTATCCAGAGTCGCCACGGCGGCTTCCACGTTGCCGCGGGCGTTGAGCTTGACGCGGCTCCACCCGATCTGCGGATAGAAAGCCGTTTCTTGGGCGCCTACCTTGCTCAGGATGAACTTCTTCATCGTCGGGCTGAGCGGACGACCGTTGGCGTAGTTGGCGAACTTGACGTAAATCTCGTCCGCGACGTACGATCCTTGAATCCCGAAGGCACTCGCGACCCCAAGAGTCGCCAGCGCGCTGATCAATAATTTTTTCATTGCGATACTATGACCTTTCCGTTGGCCTGGTATCGAACCGTAGCGGCTCGCCACCACGATGACAATACCCTGTCAACCCTGAAAATTGCCGGAGTCATGCCCCGATATGTGCAGGACGTGGCCACCCTTGCGAATGGTTCGCCCTACTTTGAGAACGAGGCGAGCCGCCAAACTAGTTCCATGCGTTGGGTGGGTGTCGGTGCCGTGGTGGTGGCTCTGGGCATCGCCCTGGGTGCTTTTGGGGCCCACGAGCTCAAAGAAACCCTCACTGCCAACGCTCTCGCCCAGTGGCACACGGCACAGACGTACCAGATGTGGGGCGGTCTGGGCCTCGTTTTCTGCGGCATTTTGAGTTCAAAACTCGATCTCCGTTGGGCGCCTGCGCTAATGTTGACGGGAGTCATCGTCTTCGCCGGAACCGTGTACGGATTGGCCCTAGGTGGCCCGCGCCGGCTCGGGGCGATTACCCCCATTGGGGGTGTACTTTTGATTACAAGTTGGGCCTTAGTGGCTTGGCATGCCTTCCGGGCGGAGCCTAACGCTTGACGCCGGGTGCTTCCACCAACCTAAACACCCCTCTCTTGGCGCGGCTGTTTACGCCCCTGGCGCTTTCATGGGTGTTCATGGCTTTGGAGCAGCCCGCGCTCAACCGCATCCTCAATGGTTTGCCGGATTTCGAGCTCGCGAAGGCGGCTCTCTATCTGGTGATGGCGCTGGCGCTATTCTTCGAGAGTCCGGTCATCGATCTCCTCAGCACGTCCACGGCGCTCAGCCGCAATTCCGCCAACGTCGTCCGGCTTCGCCAGTTTTGCCTCCTCACCATGGGGGTGACCATTGTGCTGAACGGGTTGGTGGGGTTCACCCCGCTGTTCGACATCATTGCCATGCAGTGGCTCTCGCAGCCGGCCGCGGTGGTGGAAGCCTCGCGCACCCCCTTCCAGATCATGCTGTTCTGGGCGGCCTTCATCGGTTGGCGGCGGTGCCACCACGGGTTCATGATCCGGTCCGGACTCACCCGCGCCATCGGCGTGGGCACCGTGCTGCGCATTGTCGTCCTCATTGCGGTGGGGGCGGGAGGCGCCTATGGGCTTGGCTTGCCGGGGCTGCATGCCGTGGCGTGGGCGCTTCTCATCTCGGTCATCGCCGAAACCGCCTTTACCCACTGGGCGGCGCGACCGGCCGTGGCGCAATTGATGCGGCAGGAACCCACAGGTCCGGCGCTCTCATTCGGAGAAATCGCCCGGTTCCACGCCCCCCAAACCGCCACTACGCTGGTCATCATGCTCTCGGCCCCCGCCATCAGCATGGCGCTCGGTCGCAGCGCCGACCCGGTGGCCAATCAAAGCGCCTGGACGCTGGCTTTCAACCTCATTTGGCTCATGCGCGCCGCGACTTATGCACTCCCCGAACTCGTCATTGCCCACGGTGACCGCGCCGAAGACGCCCCCGTGCTGTGGCGCTTCTGCCTCACAGTGGGGTTGTCGCTTTCGCTGGGTCTGGCGATTCTCAGCGTGCCGCCCATTGGCCACGCCGTGTTCCAGGGCATTCTGGGGTCGTCGCCCGAGGAGTCGGCGCGGGCATTGCCAGTTATCCTCATGGCTACCCTCTTGCCCTTGTTGAACGGGGTGATGAGCTTCTACCGGGGGATGCTAACCCGGGTGGGGCGGACTATGTCGCGGCTCTATGCCATCTTCGCCGGGGTCACCTCGATGTTGGTGTTCCTCATCACCAGCATTTGGCTGCAGTGGCCGGGTTTGGTGGGGGCGTCGGTCGCCATTCTGGCGGGGCAGATCTTTGAAGCCGCTGTGCTGGCCTGGGCCTGGCATCGCGCGGAGCGTGGTCCGTCACGGCCCCGCGTCACCGCCGCCGGATAAACTAGCTCCTCAGATGAGCAAGGAACTCGGGATAACTCCCCGCGACGAGAACTACAGCGAGTGGTACAACGACCTCGTCAAGCGGTCGGGCCTGGCGGATAACTCCGTCGTTAGAGGCTGCATGGTCATCCGCCCGCATGGTTACGCGATTTGGGAACTCATGCAGCGCGCGTTGGACGATATGTTCAAGGCGACCGGCCACGTGAACGCCTACTTCCCGATGCTCATCCCGAAGTCGTTCCTCAGCCGCGAAGCCGAGCACGTGGATGGCTTTGCCAAGGAGTGCGCGGTGGTGACCCACCACCGCCTGAAGGATTCCGAGAACGGGGTGATCGTGGACCCCGACGCCCGGCTGGAAGAAGAGCTCATCATCCGCCCGACCAGCGAAACGATCATCTGGAATAGCTACAAGAACTGGATTCAGAGCTACCGCGATCTCCCCCTGCTGATCAACCAGTGGGCGAACGTGATGCGCTGGGAACTGCGCCCCCGCCTGTTCCTGCGCACCGCTGAGTTTCTGTGGCAAGAAGGGCACACCGCCCACGCCACCTATGAGGAGGCGGAACAGGAAAGTCTGACCATCCTCGATGTCTATCGCACCTTCGCCGAGGACTGGATGGCGGTGCCGGTGATTGCGGGCATCAAGAGCGACGGCGAGAAGTTCGCCGGTGCGGACCACACCTACACCATCGAGGCGATGACGCAAGACCTGCGCGCGATCCAGGCCGGCACCAGCCACCACCTGGGCCAGAACTTTGCCAAGGCGTTCGATGTGACCTTCCAGAACAAGGAAGGGAAGCTGGAGTACGTTTACGCCACCTCATGGGGCGTGAGCACCCGCCTGATTGGCACGCTGCTGATGGTGCATAGCGATGACCGGGGCCTGGTGTTGCCGCCCAAGCTCGCGCCCGTGCAAGTCGTGATCATTCCCATCGGTCGCGGCGAACAGCGCGAGGCCGTGCTGCAAGCCGCCGACCAACTGGCCGGTGACCTGAAGGCGCAGGGCGTGCGCGTGAAGGTGGATGACCGTGAAAAGGAATCTCCGGGCTTCAAGTTCAACGACTGGGAGCTCAAGGGCGCCTGTGTGCGAGTGGAAATGGGTCCCCGCGACCTCGAGGCCGGGCACGTCATCACCGCCCGCCGCGATCAGGACGAAAAGGTGAACGTGGCCGTGGGCGACGCCGCCGCGAATATCGTGGCGCAACTGGCCGCCATGCAGGTTGCCCTGCTGGATAAGGCCCGCGCCATGCGCGATGCCAACATCCACCGCGTGGACACCTGGGATGAGTTCTCCGCGCAGTTCTCGGGCGAAGGCGGGGGCGGATTCGTGCTGGCCCACTGGGACGGCACGCAGGAATCCGAAGACCGCATCAGCGAAATGACGAAGGCGACGATCCGGTGCATTCCGCAGGTGCCGCTGGACCCCGCCGACGAAACGCCGGGCACATGCGTGCTCACGGGCGCGCCCAGTGCCCGCCGCGTGATCTTCGCGAAGGCTTATTAAGCCTTAGCAAAGGCTTATCCCACCGCATTCAGACGCCGCGCCAGCTCGAAGTCCATCTCCGAGATCTGGTTGCCTGCGTCATGGGTGGTGGTGCTCACCGTCACCCGGCAATAGCCGATGAGGATGTCCGGGTGGTGGTTCAGCGCCTCGGCGAATTCGCCCACGCGCACCGCCCAGTCCGGCCCTTGCGGGTAGCTCTCAAACGTCCAGGTGCGGACGAGTTTGTTGCCTTCCACGGCCCAGCCGGGCACGCCGGCCAGGGCCTCGGCGATGGCTTCGGGGGAGAGGGCTTGGTACGAAAACTGGCTCATGGCCCATTTTGTCTCAAGCGGTGGGGAAGGGTTCGCCTAAACTCGAATCTGTATGAGCACCCGCATCGAAAAGGACAGTCTGGGCGACGTTCACGTCTCCTCCGACGCGTATTGGGGAAGCCAGGCCGAGCGCAGCCGCCAGCTTTTCCGCATCAGCGGACTGACCGAGCACCCGCGCATGATCGAAGCCTTTGTGCACGTGAAGCGGGCGGCGGCGGTGGCCAACACGGACCTGGGCTTGCTGGACGCCGAAGTGGGTCGCGCGATCATCCAGGCGGCCGATGAAGTCCTGGCGGGTCAGCTCCGAGACCAGTTCCCGGTGGACGTCTTCCACATGGGTGCGGGCACCAGCTTTAACATGAATGTGAACGAGGTGTTGGCCAACCGCGCGGAAGAGATCCTCGGCGGCACCAAGGGCGCCTACAGCAAGGTGAACCCGAACGACCACGTGAACTACGGGCAGAGCACCAACGACACCTTCCCGACCAGCATGCGCGTGATGTCGCGGATGCTGCTGGGCGAGCTGATCCCGCAGGTGAACCGCCTGGCGGACGCTTTTGCCGCCAAGGGCAAGGAGTTCGACCACATCCTCAAGTCGGCCCGCACCCACCTGCAAGATGCAGTGCCCATCCGCTTGGGCCAGGAGTTCACGGCCTATGCGGTGAGCATGCGCCGCTGTGTGGGCGCGCTGGAGAACGCCGCCCGAGACCTGGAAGAACTCGGCATTGGCGGCAGCGCCGCTGGTACGGGCCTGAACACGCACCCGGACTACCGCTTCCAACTCGTCAAGTCGCTGAACGAGAAGACCGGCATCAACTTCCGGTGCACCGACGACCTGCGCGAGGCGATGCAAAGCCAATACTGCATGGGTTCGCTTTCGGCCGGCCTGCGCCTGCTGTGCCTGGAACTCACCCGCATCACCAACGACCTACGCCTGTTGTGCAGCGGGCCGCTGACGGGCCTCGCCGAAATCGTGCTCCCGGCCGTGCAGCCGGGCTCCAGCATCATGCCGGGCAAGGTGAACCCCAGCATGGCCGAGAACATGAACCTGGTGCTATTCCAGGTGCTGGGCCAGTGCCACGCCATTGATATGTGCGTGCAGGCGGGCCAGCTGGAACTGAACGTGATGATGCCGAGCATGGCCTTTAGCGCGCAGTTCGCTCTGCAGATCCTGACGAACACGATTGACACGTTTGTGGACAACTGCGTGGTGGGCATCACCGCCAACGAAGACCGCTGCCGCCACTACGCGGAGATTTCGCCGTCGCTGGCCACCGCGCTCAACGCCTATGTGGGCTACAAGGTGGCCGCCGATGTGGTGAAGACGGCGCTGAAGGAAGGGAAGTCCATCCCGGATGTGGTGCGCGAGCAGGGCTTGCTGGATGAGGCGACCTTGGCCAAGGTTCTGGACCCGGCGTTGCTGACCGAACCCGGCATCCCCGGCAAGGCGTAAGTTAAAGGCAGATCCCAGAGAGGGTTGAAGTCATCGAAGGATGGCTTCGACCCTCATTTGCTTTACGGCGGGCGGAACGCTGAGATGAAATAAGACAATTTCGTCAACATTTCATTCTTCGAGTTCGAATCGTTATAGTAGGGCCGTGTCTGACGTAACGCGACGCGAACTTTTAGCCGGGGCCGGGATTGCGGCGGGCTCCCTTGCATTCGGTTTCCCGGGGCGCGAACTCTTTGCCCTGCAAGAAAACGGCGTGCTCCCTGCCCCCAACCGCCCCGCGCTGGGCGCGGCGCCTCGCCCCTGCACGGCCATCATCCTGGGCCACGGCGGGCGCGGCGGACTCTACGGCTACTACGCCGGGCAGATGCCCGACACGCTCAAGATTGTGGGCGTCGCCGAGCCGCTGGAATACCGACGCACCGCTTGCGTGAACAACCACAAGATCGAAGCGGCCAACACCTTTACGACGTGGGAGCACGTGTTCGACCGGCCCAAGTTTGCCGATGCCGTCATCGTCACCACCCAAGATCGCATGCACTACGAACCCACCATGCGCGCGCTGGAAATGGGTTACGACGTTCTGCTGGAGAAGCCGATTGCTCCCAGCTGGAAGGAGTGCAACGACATCCTCAAGCTTGCGCAGGCCAAGGGCCGCATCGTGGGCGTGTGCCACGTGCTGCGCTATAGCCCTTTCAACGTGCAGATCAAGGCTGTGATCGAAAGCGGCATGATCGGCGACGTGGTGAGCGTGCAGCACATCGAGCCGATCTGGCACCTTCACTTCTCGCACTCCTATGTGCGTGGCCCGTGGCGGCGCGAAGACCTGGCCACGCCCAGCCTGCTGGCCAAGAGCTGCCACGACCTCGACCTGATCAACTGGTGGATGGATGAGCCGGTGAAGGCCGTCAGCTCCTTTGGGGGCCTGCGCACGTTCCACAAGCGAAATGCCCCGGCGGGCGCGCCGCGCTTCTGCATGGATGGATGTCCGCATCGGGAATCGTGCATCTATCACGCCGAGGATGTTTACGTCAACAAGAAACGGTGGAGCACCCACCACATCGAAACCCCGGACCGTAGCGAAGAATCGATCCGGTCCAAACTGCGCCGAGGCCAATACGGCCAGTGCGTCTACCAGGCCGACAACACGGTGAACGACCACCAAGTCGTGAACATGCTTTACCGAAGTGGAGCCACGGCGGCCTTCAGCATGGAAGCCATGACGAGCTACGGCGGCCGCCGCACGCGCATCATGGGCACCAAGGGCGACATCGTGGGCGACGAGCGCTACTTGGACGTGGCGACCTTCAACGACGAGAAGCGCATCCGCTGGGACGTGGAAGCCACGGGCCAAGACCTGAGCGGCCACGGCGGCGGCGACCAACGCATGACGGCCGACTGGGCGCAAGCGGTGGTCCGCAATGACCCCTCGTTCCTGGTGACCAAGCTCGAAGACGCGATGGAAAGCCACCGCGTGGGTTACGCGGCCGTCACCAGCAGCAAGGAAGGGGGCCGACTCGTCACTCTCTAAGTCCGTCGTTTGAAGTTCCCCCCGGAAACTTTGGCGAATATGGCAACGAAATGACCGCGCCACGCATAATGAGCTTATGCGTGGCGTGATTGCATCCGCAGTTGCCTTGTTGGCAGCGTTTTCATCGGCTCAGAGCCTCGGCCCGGGCGTTCAAGCTCCGCCGATCAAAGTTGCTGAATTTGTGAAGGGTCAGACCGTCACGGATCTCTCGAAGGGAGTGTTCGTGGTCGAGTTCTGGGCGACCTGGTGCGGACCGTGTATTGTCAGCATTCCGCACATCTCCGAGCTTGCCAAGAAGCACCAAGGCAAGGTCACCGTGGTGGGCGTGAGCGTGTGGGAGCGCGGCGACGACATTGCGGGCATGGTCAAGAAGTTTGTGGACGGCCAGGGCGACAAGATGAGCTACAACGTGGCTCGCGATGAAGGCATGACCATGGCTGAAACCTGGATGCAGGCCGCCGGTCAAAACGGCATCCCCGCCGCGTTCATCATCAAGGATGGCGTGGTGCAGTGGATCGGTCACCCGATGACCATGGATGAGCCCCTGGCGCAAGTCGTGGCGGGTACGTTCGATCTCGAAGCCTCCAAGGCCGCCTTTAAGGCCGAAATGGAAGCCGAAGCCAAGATGGCTGCCTTTATGGGGGCTGTCCAAGCCGGGGCGAAGGCCTACCGCGAGGGCAACATGGAAGCTGGTCGCACGCAGATCATGGACGCCGATAGTGGCGGCGATGCGGGCCTGAACCTGCAACGCAACATGACATTGCTGGGCCTGTATGTGAACTCCGAGCCGCTGCGTTTCCGCCGTCTGGCCAACGAAATGTTTGCCGAAGGTGGTTCGGCTCGCCTGAACCTCGCCTTCTTCTGCTACAACACTTCCCGCCAAGCCAACAGCAACAAGGCGCTGCTGGGCAAGATCGCTGAGCGCATTGCCGGAGAAAGCAGCGAGACCAATGCGATTGCGCTGTACTACGCGGGCATGGCGCTGGTGGCGAGCGAGAACGCCGAAGCGGCATTACGGTCTTTCGAGCGAGCTCAAGGCTATGCGGCCGCTGGTGAGTATCCGCCCGCCTTCGTCACGGACTTGAACAAAGCCGCTGACGACGCTCGTAGCAAAGTCAAGCCCGCTTGGTAAGTGCCTGACCGTCAGAGAAGTGCCTCGGCCCGATTTGGGTCGGGGCACTATCATGTTCCAGGGGCACTATATTCACGTTTATCAATTTCCATAGGTCAAATAAAGTGGCCTTTGCCCCTTATAATGTGGATATGCGTGCAGTGATCGCATCCGCTATCGCCTTATTGGCAGCGTTTTCTTCGGCCCAAGGCCTCGGCCCGGGTGAACCGGCACCGCCGATCAAGGTGGCCGAATTTGTGAAGGGCAAGGCCGTGACGGACCTCTCGAAGGGCGTGTTCGTGGTCGAGTTCTGGGCGACCTGGTGCAGCCCTTGTATCCAAAGCATGCCTCACATCTCCTCACTGGCAAAGAAGTACGAGGGCAAGGTCACGGTGATTGGGGTCAGCGTTTGGGAACAAGGCGATGATATTGCCGGTTTGGTTAAGAAGTTTGTGGAGGGCCAAGGCGACCGGATGAGCTACAACGTGGCCCTCGATGAAGGAATGACCATGGCGGAAACCTGGATGAAGGCCGCAGACCAACGTGGTATTCCGGCGACCTTTATTCTCAATGACGGAGTTGTTCAATGGATTGGCCATCCGATGAGCATGGATGAACCCTTGGAGCAAATCGTCAGAGGAACCTTTGACTTGGCTACTGCCCAGACTGCCTTCGCGGCGGAACGCGCACGGACGGCCAAGTTCGATGCCTTTATGGCCGTGGTGAAACGGGGGGCAGAACTTTATCGAAGCGGTGATCGTGAAGCTGGCCGATCCCAGATTGAGAGTGCCGACAGCGGAGGCGATACCGAACTCAACATCCAACGCAAGTCAACGCTTCTCGAACTTTACATCGACGCTGAACCGCTGAGATTCCGGCGCACTGTGAACGAATTGTTTGAGCTGGGCCGCGAAGGACGCACGAACTTGGCTTTCTTTTGCCTCAATGCGGTCCATGCGCCAGGAGCCAACAAGGCCATGATCGGCCAGATCGTGGCGCGTATTGCCAGCGACACAGGTGAAATCGATCCGCTCGGCCTCTACATTGCGGGCCTCGCCTTGATGGAGTGTGAGAACCCTGAGGGCGCCGTGAAGGCACTAGAGCGGTGCGTAAAGATGATCAAGGAGCAGAATGTGTCGCGTGAACTCTTGGCCGAAGTCACTGAGTCCCTAAAGGTGGCTCGGGAAAGGGCGGCGGCTAGCTCATAAGGGCCCTAGGTCTCGGAAACACGGCCCCCTTCCGACATGGGAGGGGGCATTTCCACGTTTGGCACGGGGTGTATTCGCATATGCCAATTGCCATAGGTCATAGAAAGTCACCTTTGCCCCATGTAATGTGGATATGCGTGCATTGATCGCATCCGCAGTTGCCATCCTGGCAGCGTTGTCTTCGGCTCAAGGACATGATCGGCAAGATCGCGGCGCGCATTGCCAACGAGGCGGGCGATGCGGACCCGTTTAGCCTGTACTTTGCGGGGATGGCCCTGATGGAGTGCGATAACGCGGCGGGTGCCGTCAAGGCGCTGGAACGCTCCGTGGCCCTGCTGAAGGGAATGGACCTCCCGGCGGAACTCATCGAAGAGATCAATAACGCTCTGAAGATGGCCCGCGAGAAGGCGGCCGCTGGCTCCTAAGCGGTATGAGGATCATCCGAACCCGCCCTCTGCCCCGGTGGCAGGGGGCTTTTTCATGCCCCATTGGTGGGCTCGCGGTACATTCGGGAGCGGCCCCCGCTATGCCTGTCCACTACGAACTTTTGGCCACATGCCCGCACACCGGGGCTCGGCGCGGCCGCCTGCACACCTCGCACGGGACAGTGGAGACGCCCTGCTTTATGCCCGTGGGCACGGTGGGCACGGTCAAGACGCTTCAAGCAGAGGACGTAGAAGCGCTGGGTTATTCGCTCATCCTGGCCAACACCTACCACCTGGCCCTGCGGCCGGGCGAAGAGGTGGTGAAGGAGCTGGGCGGGCTGGGCAAGTTCATGGGGTGGCGCGGGGCCATCCTCACCGATAGCGGCGGCTACCAGGTGATGTCGCTCAGCCACCAGCGGCAACTCTCGGACGAGGGTGTGACGTTCCGCTCGCACCTGGATGGCAGCGAAATGCGAATGTCGCCCGAGCGGAGCATCGAGATTCAGGCTGCCTTGGGGGTGGACATCAGCATGGCGCTGGACGTGTGCCCACCCTACCCCTGCACCCGAGAGGAAGCGGTGGAGGCGATGCGCCTGACGCACCTGTGGGCACCTCGCAACCTGGATGCCCGGGGTCCGAACCAGTCCATTTTTGGGATTGTGCAGGGCGGGGTGCACCCGGACCTGCGCGAAGAAAGCCTGCGTACCATCACGTCATTGCCCTTCGATGGATTTGCCATTGGCGGGGTGAGTGTGGGCGAGCCCACGGAAATGCAGCGACCCGTGGTGGCGGCCAATGCGCCGCGCCTGCCGGTGGATAAGCCCCGCTACCTGATGGGCGTTGGGCACCCGGGAGACATCCTGCATGCCGTCAGTTCCGGCATGGACATGTTTGACTGCGTGCTGCCGACCCGCATGGCCCGGCACCACTGCCTTTACACGCTTGAGGGCCGCATCAACATTGCCGGCAAGAAGTACGAACGCCTAGACGCCCCGGCTGATCCGGCGAGCGTGTTCCCGGCCACCGAGCGGTACACGGCCGCATACATGCGGCATCTGTTTAAAGCCAAGGAGCCGCTCGGCCCGCGCCTGGCCACTCTGCACAATTTGGCGTTCTATGCCCGCCTGATGGAAGAGATTCGAGAAGCCATCGAGCGCGGGACGTGGCCCGCGCTCATGGAACGTTATGCGCGGGCTTAGCCCTTCTTCTCGGTGCCGGCGGTGATGCCGATGCGCGTGCCCGCGTCTTCCTTTTGGATCATGATGACCGCGCTGGCCCCGGTGGAGGTCTTGCCGGCCACCATGCCGCCGTTGGCGTCCTTCACCTCGGACTTGTCGGCCGTGAGCTGGGAACCGTAGAACTCAAAAACCTTGGCCGGGTCATCCTTGGTCCAGTAGATCATCGTGGCTTGCTCACCTTCGGGCGTGGTGATGACCATGCCGCCCGCATCGTCCTTGTTATCGAACGTTGAGGGGTACGCCTTTAGGCCGTACTTGGTGATATCCACCTGCTCTTTGGTGTCGAAAGTCGCCGTACCTTTGTCCGTGGTGACCGACATGGACGTGTTGTCCTTGTCGTTGTTGTTCGTGACTTCCACCTTGCCTTCGGGCGTGTTGATGGTCGTTTTGTTGCCGTCCTGCTGGACGGACGGGCCGCCACAACCGATGACGAGGAGAGCGAAGGCCGAAGCCGGAATCCAGAGCCGCATGGTTCTATTATAGAGGGGATTCAACTAGGTTCCCAACCATCGGCACCGCCCTTGAGCAGGTCGAACGCGGGCCACACGGGGCAGAAGTCATCGCCCGGGCCGAACGGGGTGACCCCGGTGCGCACGACGGCACCATCCGCTCCTCGATGGAAAGCCGACATTCCGGGCCATCGGTGACCGTCCTTCATCATCCCCATGGCTTTGGTGAATTCGCCTGATGTATCCGTGACGCAGCGCACCCGCCACCCACGCTTGGCGGACTGAGCTTGCTGCATGGCGGGGGAGTCGCCACTCACCAGCACCACACTGGCCTTTTGCTCCAGCATCGGCATGTATCCGTGCAGGACATCCGCCCAAAGGGTGCAGTAATCACACGATTCTCCCATGTTGTGGATGAGGAAGAGGTGCTCCTTGTCGCCGAAGAGGTCCGCCCAGGTGACGTCGCCGGTGGCGGTTTGGAAGGTGTAGTCGGCGACGGGTTCCGGCGTGGCCTCCGTTCGGAGTTTGGAGAGTTGCTGCTTCAGCTCGTAAATCTCCATTTCGAGCTTGCGGATGGCTTCGTTCATGATGAACTCCGCGCTAGGTGTACCCCTTTCTGTAACGACCGTTGAAGGTTTACTCGTTGGAATCCATGCGGGCTTGGCGATCTCTTTTTCATCCCGCCCTGTTGTTCGTGGTCTTCGCGTGGGGATTCAATTTCACCGTCATTAAGCTGCTTTACGAGGCGTTCGAGCCGGTGCTCGACCCCGCCCGCGCCCCCGCCGCGCTCACGGTGCTGCGCTATCTCATCATGTGGCCCCTCTTTGCGATTGCCGCATGGCACGAGAGCCGCTTCCGCATCTCGCGCCCGATGCTGTGGAAGAGCATGCTCGCCCAATTTGTGGCCAGCGGTATCTATATGGTGCTATTCATGGAAGGGATGCGCATGGCCGGGGCGGGGCCGGCCTCGGTCATCATCTCGTTCTCGCCCTTGGTGGCGATCTTACTGGCGTGGGGGCTGAAGCTCGAAAAGGGTTCCCCTCGGCTGGTGGCCGGCCTCACGATTGCCAGCATCGGGGTGGCCCTGGTGGGCGTGAATGCGCTCAGTGAAGGCCACGGAAGCCTCCTGGGCATTCTCCTCTTGCTGGCCAGTGCCTTGAGCTGGGGCGTGAGCGTCGTGATGTCTAAGCCCGTGCTGGGCGAGGTTGGCCCCTTCACCATGCTGGCGGTGGGCATCCCGGCCGCCATGCTCCTGGTGGTGCCCTACGGCTGGGACGACATGATGGCGATCCAGTGGCAACGCATTGATTTCACGGGTTGGTGGACGTTGGGTTACCTGGCCCTGGTGGCAGGGTTCGGCGCGTTCTGGGCGTACTACAAGGGTCTCGCCGATGTCGGTCCGACCCGCACCGGACTGACGCAATATCTCATCCCGCCGGTGGCCTCGATTTTGGGCTGGCTGGTGCTGGGCGAGCGCATGGGGGCGGGGGAGTGGATTGGGCTAGTGTGCGTGCTGGCCGGGCTGGCCCTGGCCCGTCCGCCGCGCCTGGATGACCCGGCCCCGTCCGAAGGCGGCCCCACCAAAGAAAACGAGACCCCGGCCGAAACCGGGATCTCGTGAGATTGTCGCCCTTGCGAGCTTAGAGGCCGAACTTCGCGGCGTTGGCCACGAACTTGGCGTGCAGGTCGTGGGCTTGGCGATCGTAGGCGTCCTTGTCGGCCCACGTCTCGCGCGGCATCAGCACCTCGTTCGGCACACCCGGCACGGAGGTCGGCACTTCCAGCTGGAAAACCGGCTCGCGCTCAAACCGAACGTTGTCCAGTTGCCCGGCCAGGGCCGCCGTGATCATGGCGCGCGTGTACTTCAGGTCCATGCGCTTGCCCACACCGTAGGGGCCGCCGGTCCAGCCGGTATTCACCAGCCACACCTTGCTGCCGTGCTCGGCAATCTTGGCGCGGAGCAGGTCGGCGTACACTTTCGGGTGAAGGGTCATAAACGGCGCGCCGAAGCAGGTGCTAAACGTCATCTGCGGCTCGGTGACGCCGGCTTCCGTGCCCGCAACCTTGGCCGTGTAGCCGTTGAGGAAGTGCACCATGGCTTCTTCCGGGCTCAGGCGGCTGATCGGGGGGAGAACGCCGAAAGCGTCGGCGGTCAGGAAGATGATGTTCTTCGGGTGGCCACCCACGCTCGGGAACACGGCATTGCTGATGTGCTCCAGCGGGTAGGCGCAGCGCGTGTTTTCGGTGTACTTCTTGCTTTCGTACATCGGTACGCGGGCATCGGTCATCTCGACGTTTTCCAGCACCGCGCCAAAGCGGATGGCATCCCAGATGTCCGGTTCCTTTTCGCGGCTGAGGTCAATGCACTTGGCGTAGCATCCGCCTTCCACGTTGAAAACACCGTTGTCGTCCCAGCCGTGCTCGTCGTCGCCAATGAGGAATCGATCGGGGTCGGCGCTGAGGGTCGTCTTGCCGGTGCCGCTCAGGCCAAAGAACAGGGCGGTGTCGCCATCCTTGCCGATATTAGCGGAGCAGTGCATGCTCATCACGCCCTTCAGCGGCAGGATGTAATTCATGATGCTGAACACCGACTTCTTCATTTCGCCGGCGTAGAGCGTGCCCATGATGATGACCATGCGGCGGCTGAAATCAATCGCAATCACCGCATCGCGGTCGGTGCCATCCACCGTGCGCTCGTACTTCACGGTGCCGAGGTCCACCACTGTCCAATCCGGCTCGAAGTCGGCCAGTTGCTCGGCCGTCGGGCGGATCAACATCTGGCGGATGAACAGCGCGTGGTACGGGCTTTCCACCAAGAAGCGCACCTTCAGTTGGTGCTCAGCGGCGGCGCCGCCGATGGTGTCCACCACGTCAATGGTGCGGCCGGCCAGCTTCTCCTGGGCGAGCTGGACCAAACCATCGAATTCTTCTGGCGACATCGCCTGGTTGTTCTCCCACCACACGTGCGGCTCGGAGTTGGCATCGCGCACCACATGCTTGTCCTTGGGGGTGCGACCGGTGTACTTGCCGGTGTAGGCCACCAGGGCCCCGTTGTGCGCCAGCACGCCGATCTCGCGGCGCAGGGCATCTTCCACGAGCACGGGAACAGGACGGTTAAAGTGAACGGTAGCGGCGCTCAGGTCGAGCGGTTTAGCGGAGGGCGTCGTTGGCATCTCGCGTTCCTAAGGGGAGCGTACCCAAGGCCCCCCGAAGGGCTCCGGGGCGGAGGGGAAGGGAGGCAGGGACTCTCGGGCATCGGTCCCAAGGCGAAAGCGTGGTTCTGGCCAAAGAAAAGCCCCGGAGTCCTTTCGACAAGGAACTCCGGAGCGCAGAGAGCGGCCGCTTAGCCTTGCGCCATGCGCTTGGCAAAGCGCGAGAACGCGCCGCGACCCGCATAGATGGCCGACATGCCGAGATTCTCTTCGATGCGGAGAAGCTCGTTGTACTTGGCCACGCGGTCGGTGCGGTTGGGGGCGCCGGTCTTGATTTGCCCGCAGTTGGTGGCCACGGCCAGGTGGGCAATGGTCACGTCTTCGGTTTCGCCGCTGCGGTGGCTCATCACCGCCGAATAACCGGCCCGGTGCGCCATTTCCACGGCGTTGAGGGTTTCAGTGAGGGTGCCGATTTGGTTGACCTTGACCAGGATCGAATTGGCGGTTTGCTCAGCAATGCCGCGGCCTAGGCGCGAAACGTTGGTGACGAACAGGTCGTCGCCCACCAGTTGGCAGCGGTCGCCAATGGCGTCAGTGAGGGCCTTCCAGCTGTCCCAGTCGTCCTCGGCAATGCCGTCTTCGATACTGAGAATCGGATACTTATCCACCAGCGCGGTCAGGTACTCCACCTGCTCCGCCCCGGAGAGGGAGCGACCGTCCTTGTAGACGTATTTGCCATCCTTGTAGAACTCGGTGGCGGCGGCGTCAATGCCCAGCCACACGTTGTCGCCGGCCTTATAGCCCGCGCGATCGATGGCCTCGATCAGCAGATCGAAGGCGATATCTTGGGATTCTAGGTTGGGGGCAAAGCCACCCTCGTCGCCCACGCCGGTGTTCAGGCCCTTGCTCTTCAGCACCTTCTTGAGGTTGTGGAAGATTTCGGCGCCCATCTGCACAGCTTCGTTGAAGGATTCCGCGCCCACCGGCAGCACCATGAATTCTTGGAAGTCCACGTTGCTATCGGCGTGCTGGCCCCCGTTGAGGATGTTCAGCATCGGCACCGGCAATACGCGGGCACTCACGCCCCCCACGTAGCGGAAGAGCGGCAGGTCCGCGCTGACTGCCGCTGCTTTCGCTACTGCCAGGCTCACACCCAGGATGGCGTTGGCACCCAGGTTGCCCTTGTTGTCGGTGCCGTCGGCATTGAGCATGATGCCGTCAATCTGTTCTTGTTCGGTGGCGTCCAGGTTTTCCAGCGCCGGAGCGATGGTTTCCATCACGTTCTCTACGGCTTGCAGGACACCTTTGCCCAGGTAGCGACCTTCATCTTCGTCGCGGAGTTCGACGGCTTCAAACGCGCCGGTGCTCGCCCCGCTGGGGACGGCGGCACGGCCAATCGAACCGTCTTCGAGAACAACATCAACTTCAACCGTGGGGTTTCCTCGGCTGTCAAGAATCTCGCGGGCAGTGATTTCGATAATCGCGGACATCGCCCGGATGTTACCGGTAGCACGACGGGGTGGCCGGGGGCGTCCTGAACCCACGCTGACCACTGCCGCATATCTGAGTAGAATCAACAAGGACGGCATGCGCGAAAACTACACGCTGCACAAGCTTCATTCGCTCACAGGGGTGATCCCGGTGGGCTTCTATCTGATTCAGCACCTCACGCTGAACTCTTTCTCGCTGGCGGGGCCGCAATACTTCAACGGAGTCATACACTTCTTTGAAAGCATTCCGGTCCACGTGTTTTGGGTGCTGAAGTACGGCGTGATCTGGGGGTCCATCATCTTCCACGCGCTGTACGGGTTCGTGATTGCCTCGCGGGGTGAACTGACGAATTACGTCGGGCAGAACCGCAAGTACCGCGAGAACCGCTACTACCAACTCCAGCGCATCTCCGGCATCGTGGCCATGCTGTTCTTGATCTACCACGTGGCTTCCACCTCGGTGCTCGGCACCATCAAGGGCCAGGAGTCGGTCAACTACTATCACAACTGGGCCGACAAGCTGGCGGGGCCGACGTTCGGCATTCCGTACCTCATCTTGGCGGTGTACGTCATCGGCATTCTGGCCAGTGCCTATCACTTCGCCTACGGCCTGTGGAACTTCTGCATCCGGTGGGGCATCACGGTGAGCGAAAGCAGCCAGAATGCTATGGCCAAGGTCGCTAAGATTGCGTTCCCGGCGATCAGCCTCATTGGGATTGCCGCGCTCTTCGGCTTCTTCCTCCACGAGGATCCGAAGCACCCCAAGACGGGTAGCTACTCAGAATCGGGCCTTAGCCGTCAGCAAAGCCCGGCCCTCGAAGGCGAACAGCAGTTCTAATCCAGCCTTCTCCGGCAAAGAAAAACCCCCGGTGCCTTGCGGCCCCGGGGGTTTCTTGTTACCCGTTGCGGGATTAGCTCAGGGTGCGGCGGATGGCATCCACCACGCGGTCCGTATCCGGCAGCGCCGCGTATTCGTAGATCGGGTTGTAGCCGATGTGCACATCCTCGCGGCTCACCAGTTGCGGCGAGGCGAGCAGCAGGTTGAAGGTGTCGGGGTTGCCCGTCACTTCGCTGATGATGCTCTGGCCGAAGCCACAGGTCTTGACGTCCTCTTGGATGACCACCAGGCGCCCAGTCTTTTCGAGCGACTGAGCAATGGTGGCGTAATCGCACGGCACCACGGTGCGCAGGTCGATGATCTCGATGCTCGCTTCGCTGGCCAGCTTGTCCGCGGCCTCGTGGGCGAGTTCCAGCGTGTTGCCGTAGGTGACGATGGTGACATCGCTACCTTCGCGCACCACCTTGGCCTTGCCAAACGGGATCGGCTCCACGTTGGTCACATCCACGCGCTTGCGGAAGATGTGCTTGGGCACCAAGATGATGTTGGTTTCGTCGTTGTGGATGGCCGTCCAGAACAGGCCCGCCGCATCTTCCGGCGTGCTCGGGATAGCGATCTTGAGGCCTGGCACGTGGGCGAGTCCGCCCTCCATGCTCTGGCTGTGCCACAGCGAGCCGCCCGGCAGGTAAGCGCCGTACGGAGCGTAAAGCGTCATCGGGCACTTCTGCTTGCCAAACGTGCGCCAGCGCAGGGTGCTCACGTTGGACATCAGCTGGTTCCAGGCCGGCGTGATGAAGTCAATGAACTGAATCTCGAACACCGGTCGCTTGCCGTAGGTGGCCAAGCCGACGGCCACGCCCATGATGGTGGCTTCGGCCAGCGGCGAGTTGAAGACTTGCTTCGGATACTTGTCGCTCAGGCTCTTGGTGAGGCCGAACACGCCACCCTTGGGGTCTTCGATGTCTTCGCCAAAGAAGATGATGTCCTGGTCGGCGTTGAGGGCTTGATCGAACGTGCGAACAATGGCTTCCACCATGGTTTGCGGACCCATTTCCATCGGCGGGCGGGTGGGGGTCACCGGGTCGCCGTCCATGTGGAGCATGTACTCCTCGGGGCGCGGGTCTTCGGCCACTTCGGCGCGGCGGTAGTCCGCGTCCACGCTCTCGATGATCTCTTGCTGCAGGGCCTCGAACGCTTCCAGCGTGAGGGCGCCTTCGCGGATGAGGTCATCGCGCAGGAGCTTAATCGGGTCGCGGTCGGCCATGGCGGCGATGTCGTCGGCGTCGCGGTACACGCGGTGGTCGTCCGAACTGGTGTGGCTGCTCAGGCGGTCCAGGTCGGCCCAAATCATCACGGGGCCTCCACCGTTGCGCACCTGGCGGATGATCTCGCCGCCCTCTTGGTACACCTTGTCAAAGTGACGGGCGTCAATCTTGCGCACCCGGTCGTGGCTCAGGATGCCGTCAATGTTCAGCGCCATGAACTTCTCGGTCGGGGTGCTGATGCCGTACTTGTTGTCCTCGATGATGAGGATGAGCGGGAGGTTCTCTTGCACCGCAAACGCCCAGGCTTCGTAGAATTCGCCCTGGCGCATGGCGGCGTCGCCTACCGTCGCAATGACCACGCTGTCCTTGCCATCGAGTTGCACACCCCAGGCCGTACCGGCCGCGGGGATGAGGCCGCCCCCGGTGGGGGTGCAAACGCTGACCACGTTGTGCTCGGTGCTGCTGTAGTGGCCGGGCATTTGGCGGCCGCCGCTGCTGCTATCGCGCTTGGCGAAGTAGGCGAGGGCCAAATCGTAGGTGCTAAGCCCGCGGGCCAGCATCAGACCGCGGTCGCGGTAATAGGGGTAGATCCAGTCGTCCTCGCGGAGATGGAGCGCCAAGGCCCCCACCGCTTCGTGTCCCATGCCACTGACTTGGAACCAGCCTTTGCTCTGCCGGAGCAAAATGCCTTCACGGCGGTCGCCTTCGCGGCTGGTCATCATCAGCCGAAGGAAATCGAGACGGGTTTTGGTATCTGCGCTTGGAATTACCGACATCGGTCCACCTGTAGGGTACGTCATCGGACCCCACGCGGGTGATTATGGCTGGTCTGGAGTGGGGATAACGGGTCGCACCTGCCCATCCACACAAATGCCTAAGCCCTCGGGCCGGGCATCTTGCGCCGGGTCGCCGACCGCGTTCCGTTGGTTCTGCTGACTTTGGTAGAGCACCACCGTGTCACCGGGGAGATCTTCAAAGTGCTTGCCGCTGATCGCCTTATTGAAGGCAAATCCGTACTTGCTCTCGCCCGCGCTGGGGTCGTGGAGCTTCTTCTCGGCCTCGCCTTCCTTGAGGTCGGCGGTGCGGAGGCGGGGCTCGATGGCGTCAATCCACCCCTCTCCGGCGGGGAGCTGGCTCTCCGAATCCATATACAGGCGAAGCGCGGTGTGTAGGGCTTCCAGGTTGCCGCGCACGTCGGAGTCCCATTCCGTCTTGCTGGTCTTCTCGAAGAAACCGGCCTTGCGGAAGTCGTTCGCCGTCTGCACGATCGGCAAGCCCCAGATGAAGAATGCTGCGGCCAGGGGCACCCCAATGAAGATCCACAGGCGACCGCGATTCCGTTTCATGCTACTAATGCTAACGCACGTAGAATAGGAAGGCAATGATTCCGTCCCGATTTGAACTCTGTTGCCTGCCCACGCCCTGCCACCGGTTGCCCCGGGCCAGTGCGCGGCTGGGGGTGGATCTATGGATCAAGCGGGACGACCTGACGGGCTTTGCCGGTGGGGGCAACAAGGGGCGGAAGCTGGAGTATCTGGTGCCCGAGATCCAGGCGAGCGGGGCCGAGGTGGTGGTGACCTGCGGCAGCACCCAGAGCAACTTTGTGCGTCAACTGGCGGCGGCGTGCCGGATGATCGGGGTGCGGTGTGAGGCCGTGATGATGCACCTGCCCTACGAGCCGGAATACGGCAAACCCGCTTCACCGGGGCCGCACGGGGGCGGGAATATGGTGCTGAACGAGCTCTTTGGGCTGGTGTCGCATGTGATGCCCGATGGCAGTTGGGATGACCTCTTTGCGGCGGCGGATGAGCGGGCTTTGAGGCTGCGCCACGCTGGGCAGCAGGTGTGTCAGGTGGCGATTGGCGGGAGTTCGCCGCAGGGGGCGTACGCGTTTTGGCAAGCGGCGCAGGAACTCGACATGTCCTTTGACAATGTGGTGACGGCGACGAGCAGCGGGTCTACCCTGGCGGGGTTGGCCACGGCTCTGCAGGGCACGGGTTGCCGGGTGATTGGCATCTCTTGTGACCCCGAGGAAGAGAATCGGGTCGATGTCTTGCGGCTCTCGCGGGGTTTGGCGGATACCTTTGGGGTGGCTCCGGTTTTGACCGACGTGGATATCCGGTTTGAGTTCGCGGGGGAAGGCTACGGAGTGCCGAGCGCCGTAGGGGAACGAGCGCGGCGCACCTTGGCCGCCGAGGAGGCGATTCTCTTGGATTCGATCTATTCCGCTAAAGCCTTTGCTGGGTTAGAGGCACTGGTGGCGGCGGGCGAAATCCAAGGGCGGACGCTCTTTTGGCACACCGGGGGCACGCCCTCGATCTTTGCCCACTGAGGGTTAGAGCAGGGCGCCCTGGCCCGGGTACTTCACCAAGAAGAACCGGATGACGCCATAGATGACCAGGCTGAAAAGCGACAGCGCGAACATCACCGCCACCGGCCGGTACCGGTCATTGAAGCGGCGCTGAGTGAGGTAGCCCACCAGGCACGCAAACGCCGAGAAGGTGAACACCAGGTAAAGCAGGGTGCCGAGGGCGTGCGCACGGAACGCCGTATCGAGCTGCCCATGCAGGGTGGCCGTCCAACTGGTGGTGAGGCCGCAGCCGGGGCAAGGCCGCCCGAAGAATGCCACCGACCCGCACGCCGGCAAGCCGAGCTGAGTGTGGGTGCCGTGGCCTTCGGGGCTCGGTTTGAGCACGAAAACGGCGAGCAGGGTAACCCCCAGCCACGCCAGCCACCATCCCAGGTGACCCTTTAACTCCTTACGGGATTCGACGGGCTCAAAGAGACTCAGATTCGAGTTCGTAGAGGGCGTCGAAGGGGATGACGATTTCCGGATGGACAAGTTCCCCGTGGACACGTCCCACGCCCACCACCATACCGTCAGGATCGGCCAGAGCCACGTGCGTGTAGCTCGGCGTCTCCCGGAGTCGGGCGGGCTGTCCGTGTTGGATGTGGCGGAGTTGTCCTTCATTGAGTTTCACCACCGGCATCGGGGGCAAGGCTTGGTCGAGCGACCACAAGTCTTCCGGACCGAAATCGTCGATGACCCGTGCTTCTTCTACACTAAATTTACCGATTCGGGTTCGTCGGAGGGCCGATAGGTGCGCTCCGCACCCCACGGCTTGGCCGAGGTCGTGGGCGAGGCTACGCACGTAGGTGCCGCCGGAACAGACGATCCTTACGTCCACATGGGGGCTGTCGATCTTGACGATATCGTAGGTGTCGATGACCACGCGGCGCTCGGCCCGCTCCACTTCTTCGCCTTTGCGGGCGTAGGTGTAAAGCGGCTTACCCGCCTTCTTCACCGCGCTAAACATGGGCGGAAGTTGGCTGATTTCGCCCCGGAACTTGGGCAGATGCTCTTGGATCAGCTCTTCCAAGTTGGCGGGCACGGGCTGGGTGTCCGTGACTTCGCCTTCGGCATCAAACGAGTTGGTGGTGACGCCAAAGGTGATGGTGCCGAGGTACTCCTTGGGCTCCAGCGGCAGATATTGCAAGAACCGCGTTGCTGGACCGACAGCCAGTACGAGGAGACCGGTGGCCTGGGGGTCCAGCGTGCCCGCGTGGCCGACGCGCTTGGTGCTGAACACCCGCCGCGCCCGGCTGACGACATCGTGGCTGGTGAGCCCGATCGGCTTATCTACGAGGAGGATGCCAAGCACGCTTGCGCGGCCTCCACGAGTTGGGCTTCGGCGTCTTGGAGCGAGCCTTCGAAGGTCACGCCGGCCGCATTGCGGTGGCCGCCGCCCCCAAACTGGTTGGCAATAGCCGCGACATCTAGGTTGCCCCGCGAGCGGAGGCTGCCGCGAATCACGCCGGGCTTGCGTTCGCGCAGCACAAAGGCGATGCGGGCGTGGCGGGTGCTGAGGAGTTCGTTGACAATGCCTTCGGTGTCTTGCTCGCGGGCACCGAGCTCTTGGTAGACCGAGAGCGGCAAACTGACATACACCAGGTCCTCGTTCGGCGTGGCTTTGAGGTTGGTAATGGCCCAGCCGAGCAGGCGCAAGGCCGGCAGGGGCACGCAGTGGTAGATTTGCTCCGCCATATTGGGCAGATTTGCGCCCAATTCAATCAGCTGCGCGGCCAGGTTCAGGCAGTGCGGGGTGGTGTTAGGGAAGCGAAAGTTGCCGGTATCGGTAAGGATTCCGGCCAATAGATTATCCGCAACCTGGGCGTTTACTTTGCCGGTGGGGATGAGGAGATCAGCCAGAATCGCCGCCGTCGCGGGGGCTTCCTCCATCACAATGCGCATGTGGCCGGGGCGCACCTTGGGCACGTGGTGGTCCACCACAATCATCCGGTCTGCCGCCTCCAGATAGGGCGCCACGCGCCCCATGCGCGAGGGCTCATCAAGGTCCAGCACGATGGCGAGGTCGGCGTCGGGGTTCTCCGGGGCTTGGCGTACCCGGTCGGTGCCGGGGAGGAAGAGGAGGTTATCCGGCACGGGGTCGTGGTTCAGCACCTCGTGGCTCACCCCCAATTGGTCCAAAAAGAACGAAAGGGCGAGGGAAGAGCCGATGGCGTCGCCGTCGGGATTGAGGTGGCTGGCCACCAGCACATGGCGGGCCGAAGCCAAAGTCTCCACGAACTGCGGCTGCACTTGCTCGAGTTCGTGGAGACTCTTCAGCTCGTGGATCATTGATCCATTCTAGCGGTTAGCCCTTCGCGCCAACCGTGACGTACTCAAACCCCGCTCGCTCGATTTGGTAGGGCGTGAACACCCGGCGACCATCAAAAATGAGCTTGCGGCGCATGATCTGGCCGAGGCGGGTGAGGTCCAGAGATTTGAACTCGTTCCACTCCGTGACCAGGATGATCGCGTCGGCGTCTTGGCCGGTTTCCAGCGCCGAATTTACATAAGTGATGTCCGGGTGGATCGCGCGCACGTTCTCAGCGGCGGCGGGATCATAGGCGCGGATCGTCGCGCCTTCCGCCTTCAGCATTTCGATGATTTCCAGCGACTTCGCATCGCGAATATCGTCGGTGTTGGGCTTGAACGCCAGGCCAAGCAAGCCGATGGTCTTGCCTTGGAATCCGCCAATGCGGTCCGACAAACGTTGCACAAAGTGGCGGGTTTGCTGCTCGTTCACTTCGTCGGCGGCTTGCAGCATCTTAAAGTCGTAACCCAGGTCGGCGGCGATCTTGTTCAGGGCGGCCACGTCCTTGGGCAGGCAGCTACCACCCCAGCCGAGGCCAGCCTGCAGGAACTTGTTGCCAATGCGCGGGTCGGAACCCATGCCCCGGGCGACGGCAGAGACATCGGCGCCGCACTCTTCGCACATTCGGCTGATGGCATTAATAAAGGAGATCTTGATCGCCAGGAAGGTGTTGCTGGCGTACTTGATGAGCTCACTGCTACGGCGGTCGGTGATGATGACCGGGGCTTCCAACGGCGCAAAGAGCTCCATAAGCTTGTGGGCGGCGGCTTGGTTGTCGGCGCCAATCACGATGCGGTCCGGGTTTTGGGCGTCGGGGAGGGCCGTACCTTCGCGCAAGAATTCGGGGTTGCTTACCACATCGAACATGGAGCGGTCCACGCCAGCATCCACCAGGATCTGCTCAATTCGGTCGCCGGTGCCGACGGGCACGGTGGACTTGGTGACAATGATGGTGTAGTGGCAGATGTACTTAGCGATATCTCGCGCCACGGCCCATACGGCGCTCAGGTCGGCTTCGCCGTCATCGCCCTGCGGCGTACCCACGGCAATGAAAACGACTTCGCCGTGCTGCATGCCTTCATCCGTGCTGGGCGTGACCTTAAAGAGGCCGTCGTCCAGGGAGCGGCGGAGCAGGGCTTCCACGCCCGGTTCGTAAATCGGCACCTGGCCGGCCCGGAGCATCGCTACCTTGGCTTCATCCTTGTCTACACACAGCACGTCGTTGCCGAGGTCGGCGAAAACGAGAGCGGTGGGCAAACCAACGTAGCCTGTACCGATGACCGTGACTTTCATAAAACTTCCTGTACTCCGCAGGGGGTTACCCTACCTTTGACTCCAATAACGGCAAGTTATGGGCCAACCGAAAGGCCTGAGGGACTGCCGGGCGCGACCCCCGTGCTGAGGGCCCAGGCAGCGCACACGATGAAGCCGACCACCGTGAGGATGATTGCGGGGTCCCGGAGCAGGACTTCTTCCGGCTCTTCGCCGACCTCTTGGCCGAACACCAAGAGCAGGTATCGCCCAATCCCAAACAACACGAAGGGGGTGGTGGCCATGAGCATCGGGTGCTGCTGGCCGGTGGGGCTCTCCAGCGCGTAAATCCCGTAGGCCAGGGCGGCGAGGGTGGCACTGAACACGACGAGCGAATCCAGGGCCTTCTCGGAATACCCCTTCAGCACCGCCCGGGTGAGGTGGCCCTTTTCGCTGCGGAATTCCTGACGCCGCTTAGCCGTGCCGAGCATGAGCGCGAGTGCACCCGTGCAGAACAGGAGCCATCCGGATACCGGCGCCGAGATGGCCGTGCCCCCCGCAATGGCACGGATGACAAACCCCGACGCCACCACAAAGACATCGAGGAGGGCCACCGTTTTCAGCTTATAGACATAGGCGAACTGAAGCAGAAGGTAGCTCGCCACGGCCGCGAGCGTCGCGGAATTGATACTAAACCCCAGCGCCAAGGCCCCCACCACCAAGACTGCCGCTAGCACCAGGGCCGTGCCCGGGCTCACCAGTCCACTGGCGACGGGGCGGTGGCGCTTCTTCTCATGCTCGGCGTCGGCGTGGCGGTCGCGCACATCGTTGATGGCGTACACGCTGGCGCTGGCAAAAATGAACGCCACAAAAGTGAGGCCCGCCGCTTGCCAGGCGGCAGCGCTTCCCGTCTGACCCGCGAAAAGAATGGCCGCGAACACCAGGAGGTTCTTGGTCCACTGGCGCGGTCGAGTCAGACGAAACAGGGCGGAGGCTTTGTTCACGGGCGGTTAAGAGCGCGATTCCTTACGAAATGGAAGCAGGCCCCGCTAGTATAATCGGTGAACAAGCGTCCAACAATTTCCGTCTACAGAAGGTGGCGCTTTTCCCCGAAAACCAGGTTGGACGGTTTTCGAGGTTCATTTGATTTGAGATCAGGGCACCAACAGAAGAGGGAAACCGTGATTCCGATAGACAAGGCAAGCGCAGCGGGCATGACTCCGCCCGAACGCCTGCCCCGGTATGAAGAACCTTCGTATCGGTTCATGAAGCGCGGCCTGGACATTGTCCTCGGCGTTATAGGGTTGATCGTCCTTTTCCCCGTCTTCCTTTTGGCTTCTCTGGCCGTCGTCACCGGAGATGGCTTCCCGATCTTCTATTGGTCCGAGCGCGTGGGCCTCAATGGCAAGCGCTTCCGGATGCTCAAGTTCCGCACGATGGTGCGCAACGCCGACGAGGTGCTGCGGCGCGACCCTGAGCTATTCGCTGAGTACCAAAAGAACCTCAAACTCAAGAACGATCCGCGCCTCATCCGCTTCGGCGACAAGATGCGCAGCCTGAGCATTGACGAATTGCCCCAACTGCTGAACGTGGTGAAGGGCGAAATGAGCCTGGTGGGGCCGCGCCCCATCCTGCCGCCGGAATGGGATCGCTACGGCGACAGCATTGAGTTCTATCTGCGAATGAAGCCCTCGTGCGCGGGACTCTGGCAGTGCGAAGGGCGCAGTGAACTTGAGTTTGAAGAGCGCGTACGGCTGGATCGCCAGTATTATTACGAGGCATCGATCCGGCAAGATCTGCGCATTATTGGCCGCACCCTCGGGGCCATCCTCAAACGTAAGGGTGCTTACTAAGGCTTGGGTCACTTGCCGGGAACCTTCTGTTTGGCACGAAGGTTGAAGGAGAGGCACTGAACTATGGATACCGAGGCCGTACTGAACGAAGTCCAGACGACCACCCCACCGGTGGACGCTGATGAGCGCCGCCTATCGCTAGATGAGGTGCTTGCTTGGGGACGTAACCCCCAATTCCAACTCGTCATGCTGGCCATTGGCGCGCTGATTTTTGCGTTCCTGCCGTTCTTCAAGCTGGTTTGGCGGCAGTGGATGGACATGGACAGCCACTATGCCCACGGCCTGCTGGTACCCCTTTGTTCCGGCTTCTTGGTTTGGACCATGTGGCCGAAGATCAAGGACATCCCGGTGAAAGGCACGTGGGTGGCCCTGGTGGGCCTGGTACCGATCTTGGGTGCCGCCGCCATGAGCATGCGCCTGGAGCAGCCGTTCATCCAGAGCGTGCTGTGTATTGCGGCGATTTGGCTTTCGGTGGTGCTGGTCGCAGGCTGGCGCTGGGCGTGGGCGCTCGCCCCAGCCATTGCCTACCTCATCCTCGGTTTCCCGATTCTGGACCGCATCATCGACCGCGCGACCCTGCCGCTCCAGCAAGTGAGCACGGAGGTTGCCTACCAAATTTTGGATGTGCTGGGCTACAAGCCGTTCCGCACCGACTCGGTGACGATCAACCTCGATAAGTTCACTTTGTTCGTAGCGGCAGCCTGTAGCGGCCTCAAAACGACCATCGCCATCAGCGCGGCCGTGGTGTTCTTTATGATCATCTCGCGGTTGCAGTTCTTTGCCAACTTGATCCTGGCCACCATCGCCATTCCGCTTTCCGTGTTCATCAACGGCGTTCGCATCGCCATGATAGGCATGGTGGGGAATGAATACGGCGAGAAGGCGGGCCACGATTTCCACGACTACAGCGGTTACATTGCCCTGGCCTTGTGCTTCTACCTGCTGTATCTCATCACCAAGGGCCTGGAGTTTAAGAAGAAGTCATGAAGCAGAAGATCTTTGTCGTCATCGCCCTGTTCTTGGCCGTGGGGGCCTTGGCCAATTTCCGGTCAACCTTGACCGGTTACGTCCGGCCGACGGAAGACCAAGTTGAAGAAATGATGCCGAAGGATGAAATCCTGGGCTATCGATTCGTCAAGAGCGACTCCGACCCGAATCAGTCTTACAAGATGGACGAGGTCACCTACGAGATGCTGAAGCCGTTTGGCATCGTCTCCCGGGTGTATGAGAACAACGCCGGCCAACGCATTGATGCGGTGCTGATTGCCAGCGACGACAGCGACTCGTTCCACGACCAGCAGTGGTGCTTCCAGGGCCAGGGCTGGGAAATGAAGCACATCGAACTGCGGACGATTGAAACCAAGTCGTTCGGCAAGATTCCGGTGAAGTACATCGAGATGGACCACAAGGAGCGAGGACCGGCGATCTCGCTGTTCACCTTCAAGGGTCCGGACAAGAAGTTCTACGATTCTTTCGATGCCATGTGGTGGGATTTCATCACCCGTGAGTTCCGAAGCGGTAAGCCGCAGGCCGGTTCGTTCTATCGATTCATCTCGCTCTACGATGTTTCCAAGGAAGACTTGGACGCCTTTGCCGCTGCCTACATCGACGAAGTGGAGCGGACCAGTCAAGGCAAAATCTAAACCTGAGAGACGCGGAGGAGGCCAGCTGTCTGCTGGTATTCTCCGCCCGCAGGGTTATGGGATGCGCGTGGCGTCCCGATCTGACAATTAGGCCAACGATGATGAGGGAAAAAACGTCTGCGATTCGCCCTCGAGTCGTTGTGAGCACATCCGGCAAGTTTCACTACATACACGCCGCACAGATGTTGCACGAGCGCGGGCTCCTGGAGCGGCTCTTTGCGGGCTACCCACGCGCGAAGCTAGGCTGGAGTGACTTTCCCGTCGACCGCGTAACCACCTATCCGTATTGGCGGGTACCTTACGTTGCGCACGATCTTCTGGGACAGCCACTGACGGGATTTCATTTCTTGCTGGAGTTTCTCTCGTCATCTTGTTTTGACCGATTTGTCGCAAAGCGTTTGCCGGATGCCGACGTCGTGATGGCCATGTCATCTGCGGGAGTGAAGACAGGAGCGCAGGCCAAGAAAAAGGGAATGAAGTACGTCTGCGACCGGCCCTGTTCTCATATCCGGACGCAATACGAACTCATCCAACGGGAGTACGACGACCATGGCATTCGTCGGCAGGCCGTTGACCCCCGGATCATAGCGCGTGAGGAGGCAGAGTACGCCCAGGCCGACTTGATCATGACGCCATCGAGCTTTGCGCGCAACTCATTTCTCGAACGCGGATTTGCGCCGGAGCGCGTGGCTTGCGTGCCCCTGGGAGTCAATCTCAAGGATTTCTTTCCGGAGGGTAAGCCCCGAGACGATGAGTTCCGGATTGCGTTCGCCGGACAGATCTCGTATCGCAAGGGGATTCCTCATCTGCTCAAAGCCTTTGACAAACTCGATGTGCCAGGGAAGCAGCTGCACATGGTGGGTTCGGTCCGCAAGGATATCCGTCCGCTCATTGCCCAGTACGAGGGACGTCCCGATGTCCACATACGCGGAAAAGTGAATGTTGCTGACCTAAGGAAGCTTTTTTCAACGAGTCACTTGCTCGTCTTGCCGAGTGTCGAGGATGGGTTTGGGATGGTCTTGGCCGAGGCCATGGCTTGCGGTTGCCCGGTGCTCGCCACCACCAACACGGGTGCCTTTGACCTGATTGACGAAGGTGACGAAGGATTTCTGGTACCGATCCGCGACCCCGACAGTCTTTGTGACAAAATGACCTTGTTGGCCAACGATCGTGCTCGTCAAGCCCAAATGTCCGAGAAATCCCTGGCCCGGGTTCAGCGACTTGCGGGTTGGCAGTCATACGGTGACCAACTCGCCGTAGCACTCACCAAGCTCTGGAAAGAGTCGTGAGACGAACAGAAAGCACCGAGAATAGAATTCATTGAGCACGACTGTCATCCGAGATATGCCGCTGAGAAGTGAATCCACGGCCATGCGTTGGTTCTGGCCGATTCACCTCATTTTGCTGTCTCTGGTGCTCATCGGTCAGCTCGCCACCGGCACGTCCCTGGAGTTTTCCCTGTGGATGAGCCTCCTTTGGCTTCAGTTTGGAGTCGTGTTCTCCCGAACCAAGGGCGTCGCGTCGGTTCTTGGCTGCTGCCTGCTCCTTTTCTTCATTCAGCACGTGGGAGCGGCCATGGTCATGAAGGTATTGCATTGGCAACCCGCAGACGAGATCATGTACGTGCCGATTCAGACGCTGCAGGTCTACAACGTTGGCTTCTTGGGACTGATTTTGGGAAGCTTGTTCCTTGATTTCCTCCGCATAGGCAAGGCGAAGCCGCTCATCGTGCTGAAGCCAACTGAAGATCGGCTGTTCATTCTTGCCGTGATTCTGCTCGTGATTTCGGCGGTGCGGTGGTACGCGGTCAACCGGTTTGGGGTTGCCGATGAAGGTGGCCTCTATGTTGGTGGGGTAATTGGTCCGCTACGCCAGTTCCACTTTATTCAGTACCTCCCAATTGTGTTGGGCACGGCATACGCCATCGTCAAGAGTAACGGTAAGAAATGGTTGCACTGGACGAACATCACCAGCGTGCTCATTTCCATTGCCGGGGGGATCGTCTTTGCTGTGCGGCAAGAGATGGTGTGGGCGGTTGTCACTCTCGTGCTCTCGGCGCACATGTTTGGCTTCCAGTTCAAGTTCAAACAGTACGGCTTGATCATTGGCCTTGCCCTGTTCTTCCAGTTGGTGCTGTCTCCGTACGCGCTCTACGCTCGAAACGAGGTGCGAACCGGAACGCAGACCGAGCGTTTAACGACGATGGCTAAGGTCTTCACCGAGGTCATCACCGAGCCTGAGAAGTTCCGAAAGAAAGAAGTCGAGGACGCCCAGGTTGTGACCGAAGATGAGCGCCGTACGCACTATTTCCGCGAGGCCAGTAACCTCAAAGAACGGCACGCGCTCATCAACTGGGTTTCCAGTGTTATCTATCGCACGAACCTCGAGGGCTACGATGGCGGGGGCCGGATCTACCATGGGTGGGCCATGGTCATCCCGCGCTTTGCCAACAACCCGAATAAGCCTGTCATCGGGACGGCCAATGACCTCGGGCAAAAGGCGATCGGCTTGGTCGGCCCTACCGACTTCACCACGCAGATCACGTTGGGCTTCTTTGCCGATGCCTTCAACGCCTACGGGTGGTGGTGCGTCTTCCTCACCGCTTTCTTGACTCTGGTGGCGTACGGGCTGTTCATCAGCCTCCTGTTTGGCGACGGACTCTCACGCAACATCCTGGGCTTAGGAATCATCTACCAAGCCACGCAGGTGTTTGCGGAGCGCACAATCGCGGCCCAGATTGTGTTTCTGTTCCAAGACCTCATTGTCTATGCGATCTTCTCGGCGGTGATAGTGTTCTTTGCCAATACGATGACTCGGCGCACTCGTGAGGCTCCGTATGCCTACGAGAGACCGCGCGGGATGGGACGTGTCGTTTCGCCCGATACGCGCCCATGAAAATCCTCCATGTCATCCGGTCGGCCGACCCCGAGGAAGGGGGACCGATCGAGGGCATCTTACAGCGTGGTCAACGCCTGCAGGAGCTAGGCCACGAGGTGACCGTGGTGGCGCTGGACGGCCCGAACCCTGCCTACGCCGACGGCTTCCCGTTGCAACTTGTCAGCCTCGGTCCGGGGCAAGGCATTTATGGGCACTGCGCTGATCTTGCGCCTTGGCTGGCGGCACATGCGGACGAGTTCGACTTTATCAGCGGCCACGGGATTTGGCAGCAAGGGGTGGCGGCGATGGGGCCGGGGCTCAAGAATTCTCGCACCCCCTATGTGGTGTGGACGCACGGGATGCTCGATCCTTGGTTCGATGAGAACAAGCTCAAGCGCCTGAAGAAGATGATCTACTGGCCGCGCTTCTTAGCGCCCGTGCTAGAACGCGCCCACGCGGTGATGTTCACCACCGAGGAAGAGCGCCGCTTGGCCGAGAATCGGTTCCGTCCTTATCGGTTCCGCCAGCAAGTGGTGGCCTATGGCACCCGGGGGATCGTGGGTGACGCCGAGGCCATGCGGGCGGCGTTCTTGCAAGAGTTTCCTGAGCTGCAGGGCAAGCGAGTGCTCCTGTTCCTCAGCCGGGTTCATCCGAAGAAGGGGTGTGACCTGCTGGTGCGGGCGTTCGGCGAGGTCTATGGTCAGAACCCCGACGTGATGCTAGTGGTTGCCGGCCCGGACCAAGTGAATTGGATCGAAACCCTGCGCAGTGAAGCTCAGGCGGCGGGCGTGGCGGACCGTATTGTGTGGCCGGGAATGCTGAAGGGTGAACGCAAATGGGGTGCCTTTGCCGCCGCCGAGGCCTTCGTTTTGCCTAGCCACCAAGAGAACTTTGGCATTGTGGTGGCTGAGGCCTTGTCCGCCGGCAAACCCACGCTGATCAGCGACAAGGTCAATATCTGGCGCGAGGTCATCGCGGCGAAAGCGGGCATTGTGGCCCTCGATACGCAAGCGGGAGCCACCCAACTTCTACGCGAATGGGAAGGCCTGGGGGCAGAAGGACGCGAAGCCATGAGCCAGCAAGCGCGGCCGTGCTTCAAGGAGCACTTTAGTGTTGAGGGTTCCGTTCGGGATTTCTTAGCGGTGGCCGAAGACGCTATTAAGGCGAAACGCTAAATTGTCGCCCGAAATCCGCATCAATCTGCGCCATGATCCGGGTCAATCGCGCGCGGTAACTGTATCCATCTCTCACACAGCGTTCGTGTCCGGCGCGGGCAATCGCCGCGCGCTCATCTTCATGCGCCAAGTAGTAGCGGGCTTTGTCGACTAATTCTTCGTCCGAGTCAAAGTAAGCGGCTTCTTTGCCTTCGGCGAACAAGGCTTCGTGCTCGTCGGACCGCTCGGCCAGCATAAATACGCCGCAAGCCGGGATCTCGACAGATCGCGTGGTTTGGGTGTCTTGGTTGATGTGGCGCAAGAACCCGAGCTGAATCTTGGAGCCACAGATGGCCTTCGCGTAATCGTCACCCCACACCCGCTCGAAGGAGTACCGAAAGTTCTCGTGCTGGCGGCAACCCTGCCAGGCCCCAATGACCAGGCCATTGAGTCCGGCTTCGCCGAGGCGGTAGATGGAGATTTCGCGCTGCCATTCGTGCTCGCCCACAAAGCTGAGGTCCGCGCCGAAGCGCCGCTGTTCATTCGCCGTGAGAGTCACGGGGCGATGGGTGCCCATGTGATAGCAGTTGTCCATAAAGTACGTCCGCTTCACGCCCCGAAACTCGTAGAAAGGCACTTCGAACGACTTATTGGTAATCATCACATCATAGGCCGGGAGCGCCTGGGTGAAGACCCGCGTCTGGTTGTGCGGCATCGTCATGGCGTCCAGCACCAAGCCCACTACGAGCAGATCGGGTCGTACGCGCTTTGCCTCTTCTAAGGTTTCTCGGGCAATGAGAATGCCCTTGTCGACCCACAGAATCTCAAAGGGGTCGGAGCGCAAGGCCGAGAGAATCTGCCGTGAGAAATCCGGGACGAGGCCGGGAATCCGCTTTGACCGTCCTTGCCGGTGCAAAAACTGCGTGATGTCGTAGGCCCGCCGGACCAGCCCGGATGCCCCTTCGGGCGGGGACGTGGAGATGTTGCGGACGCGATGGCCCAAACCTTCAAGCACATTCTTCCGTTGGCGACTGGTAGATCCCACCGCGTCGGGGCCAACGTAGAGAATGTTTGCCATCGGTTTGAGTCTACCTACCGCAAGACTGAGGCCAATTTAAGGGAAGGTAGATAAACTAAGGCGTGCGTTGGGGCCTTGTGGGGATTTTCCCCGGTGAGCGGACATGAGTCCAGCCCCCCGCCGTGCGTTCCGGTCCGGTTTGCTGGCCAATGGCGCCAGCCAATTTTCCCAGATCGTCATCCAGTTGGCGCAGTTGCCGTTGCTCCGGCACTGGTTCGGCGAAGACTCCATGAGCATCTGGAATCAGATGATCGCCATCAATATGGTGCTCAGTCTGCAGGCGCTGAACGTGCAGCAATCGGTGGGCAACGAAATGCTGATGGCCGAAGGTCGGGGCGAACGCGAGCGCACGGTCTCCCTCTACAACTCCGGTTGGAATCTGCTGTGGCTGGTGACGGTGCCGTGGCTTCTGGTGTTGCTAGGGGTGGTGCAGGTGGTGTCGTGGCAAGCCTTTGTGCAGAGCGATCTGGTGGCGGCCCGTGATCTCACCATCATGGCCAGTGGCTTGGTTCTGGCGGCCTTCTTTGCGCAGCATACGGGGATGATGGATGCGGGGTATCGCGCCGGCGACAAGTACGCATACGGGCTCATCGTTATCACGTTCCTCAACATCGTTGAGGTCGCTTGCGGCCTCGCCATGGCGCATTTCACGCAGTCGGTGGCCATGTACGGCGTGGGCTACGCTCTGGGCAAGCTCTTTAGCTTGGTGTTCACCTATTTCAACCTCCGGGCGGTGGTGCCCTGGATTCCCAAGGCTCCTTCCTTCCAGTTCCGCGAGTTACCCTGGCCGTTGCTCAAGGAAGGGCTAGGCTACAGCGCGGCCGTGGGGAGCCAGGTCGTGGCGAATGATGGGACCAAGTCCACTATCACGCAGGCGATGGCGTCGGCCACCATTGCCACGAATTACTCCTCCATGCGGACGCTGGCCCGGTTTGCGTCGCAGATTTCCCGGGCGTTCTCCAACATCCTTTGGGTGGAACTGGCCCGAATGTTGGGCCGGGGGGAAATCAAAGAGTCTCGTCTACTCCACCGCAAGGCAAGCCGGGTTTCCTTTTGGATCACCCTCTTGGTCACGGGGGCCATGGCGTTGGCCGCGCCAACGGTGTATCGCCTCTGGCTCCAAGGGGACAAGCTCCAGTTCCAGCCTTACGTGTACGCTCTCATCGCGGGCTCTATCGTGCTGAACAGCATCTGGAGCATGAGCTACATCGTGCCTATGAGCATCAACAAGGGTTCGCGCTTAGGCACGATTGTGTTTGGCTTCCAGGCGTTCATGTTGGTGGCCGTGTTTTTGGCCTCCCGGCAGTGGGGGCTGGAGGGGGCGGCCGCTGCCTGGTTCCTGAACGAATTGGTGCTGTGCCTTTACGTCACGTCGCGGGCGTTCCGGGTCATCGATGAATCGCCCATCGAATTCTGGCGGGCACTACTTTCCCCAAGGGCCTTTTATGAGAGCCTCAAAAATATCAAAAACCGCCGGGGCCCGGGAGCCCCGACGGTTGATGATGCGAGCTAAGGTCGCTTTACCAGCCGAAGCGCGCCGTTGAGCGCATGGTCGCGGTGCTGTCCGTAAGCCCGGCTTCATTCGGGGCCACCGGGTTGAATCCGAGTTCCGCGGCCGGCGTCCCGGCGCGGGGCCGGAAGTCGTTGGCAAAGGCATTCTCGAACATGCTGGCATCTCGCGTGGTCAGCATCCCGGTCACCTGGTTTTCATTCGTGGCCGTCACGGACGGCGTGATGAGGACCGGGTTATCCCACCAAGACTTGCCAGTCAGCAGGGAGCCGCGTCGGGATTGGAAGGTCACGAAGTTGCGAACCACGTTATTGCGCGGGATCATCAACTCGCTGTCCGGGCGGGCTAGCAGGGCACTCAGGCCCGGGAAGGTGGTTTGCCAAACCGAACTGCTATAGGGGGCGCGGCTCGCCAGCGTTCGCCAACCGGCCAAGTAGGCCTGGGGATTGGATGACTCGAAGGCGTAGATCAGGAGGCTCGCGTAGCAGTCGGAGGCCACATTGTCCACGATCGTGTTGTTGTGGCCGCCCAGAACGAAGACACCCACGTCGCAGCTCTTGAAGACATTGCCCTTGATCGTCCAGCCCGAAGAGGCGCCGTCGAGGTAGATGGCCGGGTTGAAGAAGGCCGAGTCCATGCGGCGGGCGTGGCCCTCGATCACGTTGTATTCCACGCGGGTGCCCCACTCCGTCCAGTCATGGTTGGCATAGATGGCCCCCGTGTCGGTGGCATCTTGGCCCGTGTTGCGGATCACGTTCTTTTCGATCAAATGGAGATTTCCGTCGAACGTGATGGCCGAGTGCGGGAGGTCGCTGATGTAGTTGTTACGTGCGATCAAACCTACACCCTTGAGGTGAATCGCGGGGCGCCAGAAGCGTTGCACCCGGCCCGTGCGGCTGATTTCGCTTTGTTCGACCACAACGTTCCCGTTGCGCAGAGTGGTGCGGTCCCCGCTCTCCACATGGACCCCGGTGCCGCCGACTTCAGTGATGTTTGCTCGTCGCACGACACTGTCGGAGGTGGCCAGCATACGTACGCCAGCCGCGCCGACATTGTTGATGGTCACATCTTCAACCGTGATGTTGCGGCTATCGGTCACGCGCACGCCATCGTGGCGACCACGCTGAAGCACCAGACCCTTAACGGTCACGTGGGAGGCGTTGTCAATGCTGACGATGCCACCTTGCAGCAGAGAGATCGCCACATTACGGCGATTGTCCGGGTTGTTCAACCAGACAAAAATCTTTCGGTTGGTGCGGTCGATGTAGAACTCACCCGGGCTATCCAACTCATAGAGGGAGTTGACAAATCGAACACGTGATACATAGTTCGGGTGCGTTTCCGGATACTGGTTCTCCGGATGGCGAGAGCCAAACCACCTGTCCGGGCCGGTAAGGTCGTAAACCACTTCGCCGGTCTGCGGATTCCAGCTAGATACGCGCTCCATGTTTTCGTGAAAGCTACGCTTGGTGAAGTCGCCGACCGTCCACACGTCGGGCGTACCAGACGGCGTGCGGAACCCCGCGAGATCAGCCGTGATGGCCGGGACGTCCTTGGTGTTGTTCGGACTGACACCTGTGACGGCCGTTCCAGTGCCGGCATTCGGCCACTGGGCCAGGCGCATTCGCTCGTTGCCCTCGAAGACCTCGGGGGCCGTCGGAAGACGATTCGTACTGAGTTCATTTTGCGCTTGCCACGCTTCTAGCTGACCCAGGTTGGGAAAGACGCGCGCGTCCAAGAGCCCAACGTACACTTTTTGACGTGCTTCTGGAGTTAAGATCGCAAGATCGCTTCGCGCCGGCCGAATCCATCGAGTCACCCTGTGCGCACCGTCCAGAATCGCCGTGCCGGGCACTTCCGCGCGGATGATCAGCGGGGCATTGACCGTACCACTATCGGCGGCCGTGATGTCCACCCGGTCCTCGCGGAGGTTGTAGGTACCCGGGCGAACCACGATTTCGGCGCCTTCGGCCGCCAATCGGTTGGTTTGTCGCAGGTTGCGAATCTCGGCCAGGGCCGAGTTAATCGTACGCTTCGGGCCACTCGCTCCCGTATACGTAGCCGAACGCCCGTTGTACGAGTCGTTGCCCGAAGGAGAGACATAGAAAACGGTTCGGGCCGGGGACATCGCCATCACCCCCGCCAACACAGTGGAAAGGGCGACCGTTCGAGCCACCGCCCGTGAGATCGTTTCGCCATAGACGCGGTTCACCATGCTTCCCACCTTCCATATCATCTGACGCATGGCCCATCGTGGATATACGGGGAAGTAAGACCTTGCGACGTTTGGATTGCGTCGTGCGTCCCTGATGACGTAGGTAGACTATGCCGAGTATGGGAAAGGGGTATCCGTGCCTGCGGCATGGCGACCTTCCCGTGAAATCTGGACGAGAAACATGAGACGAGAACGGCCACTGACCGCGAGCCTGAGCGACCTGACGTTTCAGGACCTGTTAGGCGTTTTTAAGCGCCAAAAGTGGTGGGTCTTGGGGATGCTGCTCCTGGGCTTGATTGCCGCCGGGCTGTACACCATGAGCCAGCGGCCGGGTTACCTCTCCTTTGCGCAAATGCGCCTCGAAGGGACGACGCAGGCCACCCGAGGCGTAAACCCCAACAGTGCGGTGAACCAAATCACCGACCCGGTGGTGGACCTCGACGTTCTCACCCAGATGCAGCTCCTGCAAGGGGCCAAGATATTCTATCGGGCGCTCGACCAAGCCGGCCTCCCCGCCCCGCAGACGGCGGCAGACCTGGACAAGCTTCCGGAAGTCCGCGTGAACCAGGTGGGCACCACTCAGATCGTTCAGCTGAGCGTGGTCGCCGAGCGCGAGGACAAGGCCGTTCAATTGACGAACGCCTTCCTTGAGCAGTATCGCCTTTACCGAGAAACGGAACAGCGCGACCGCATCAGCCGCTCCTTGCAGTTTGTGAATGCGCGACTGGCGGATGAAGCCCGACTGGTGGCCAAGCTCGAAACAGATCTCAGCACAGCCCGCAGCCAATCCGGCGTGGTGGACCTGAGCACGGAAGCCGGGGTGCGTTCGCAGACCAAGGCTACTGCCGAAAACCGACTTAACGACCTCATTGGTGCGCTGAACGGCGCCCGCAACCGACTCTCCGCTCTGCAGCAGGCCGCTTCGGCCGAGGGCAGTGGGAATCGGGTGACCACGACGACTACCACTAACATCGAGCAGCGACTGGCCGAAGAAAAGGAACTGGACACGCTGAAGGCGCAACGCGATGCGCTGCTGGTGACCTTCTTTGAAGATGCCCCGCAAGTGCGCGCGATTGACGAGCGCATTCGCGAGCAAGAAGAGCGCGTGAACGCCCTGAAGAGCGAGTTCGTCCGCCGCGAAGACACCCGCAACCCGAACGTGGACTACTGGAAGCAGCAAGTCGCGCTGGCGCAAGGTGAAGTCCGTTCGCTGGAAGCTCAAGTCAGTCAAGCGCAGTCCGCCGTTTCACAACGGTCGTCGTCGTTGGATCAGCTCACGCCGCTGGTTGCCAAGATCAGTGAACTCGGTCGCCAACTGGCGGAGCGCCAGGAAAGTCTGCGCCGCCTCACGGCCACCCGCGACGAGCTTCAGCTGCGCAACAACGAACTCTCCACTCCGGTGGAAGTCATCACGTCGGCGCAGCCGGCCCGCAAGATCCGACCGAACATCCCGGTCAACCTGCTCCTGGGCGCTGTGCTCGGGCTGGTGCTGGGCGCGCTGATCGGTATCTCGATTGATATCGCTCAGGACAAGGTCAACACGGCCGACAACGCCACCTACGTGACGGAGAAGGACGTGCTGGCGCGCATCCCGATTCGAGCTCGATCGGCCTCGCCGGTCATCTCGGACCCGGCCCGTGCCCGTGCCTTTGAGAACTACCGGCTCTTAAGGTCAAGTGTCTTGCTGGCCACGGCGGAGGAGAACGTCGGGGCCTTTGTGGTGGCGAGTGCGCGACCGAAGGAAGGGAAGTCCGTCATTGCGTCGAACTTCGCCGTGGCGCTGGCCTTGGAAGGCAAGCGGGTCATCCTGGTCGACGCCAACCTCCGCGCCCCGGCTTTGCACAAGATGTTCAACCTGAAGGATGAGAAGGGCCTCTCGGAAGCCGCCCTCAACCCAACGATCTTGGACGAAGTGCTGCAAGAAACGGCCACTCCGGGTCTGCAAGTACTGACCGCCGGCGAGCGGGTAACGAACCCGACCGAACTGCTGGGCTCGGCCAACATGGGCAAACTGATCGAAGTGCTGAAGTCCAAGGCGGACTTCTTGGTCTTCGATACGGCTCCGGGCTTTGTGTACGCCGACGCTCAGTCGCTCGTCACGCACGTGCCGACGGTGCTCTTTGTTACCGACCTGGTGTCGCCAAGCAAGAGCGACCTACGCGAATCGGTCGCGATGTTGGACTACGCTCATGCTAACGTGCTGGGCTTGGTCATCAACAAGGACCGCAGCGCCGGCGCGCGATTGGCAAAGGGCTAAGCCCTCGAGCAACCCCATGCATGCCGCTGATACCAACCGGTATCGGCGGCATGTTCGTTTTGCCCATTGCGCTTGCGACGGGCCGCGATTTGGGCGTCCCGCTGGGCCCCTGCGGCCCGCTGCCTTCTTAGACCGGGATGGCGTGTTGAATGTGGACTTTGGCTACGTGCGCCATGTCCATGACTGGCAATGGATGCACGGGGCAAGGGCGGGCATTGAATGGCTGAAGGCGCAGGGCTACTGGGTGATCGTCGTCACCAACCAATCCGCCATTGCGCGGGAACTTGCAACGGAGCCGCAGGTACTAGCCCTGCACGACTGGGTGCTCGCCCACGCCCGGGTGGATGCCATCTATCACTGCCGCCATTTGCCGCATGACCCCTGCCCGGCCCGCAAGCCCCAGCCCGGCATGCTGCAAGTAGCAGGGCAAGATTTTGCCATTGATTGGGGGCGCTCCTTTCTGGTCGGTGACCGCGATACGGATATCGAGGCGGCCCAAAACGCAAACATCCCCGGGCTGTTGAGCGCCGGGGATGACTGGCGGGGCTTGGTGCGCGATTACGTGAGTCGGCGAACGTCCTGACTGCGGTCGCGGGGGCAGAGAAGGATTTCGTCTTCCGTGACCACCATGACCATATCTTCCACGCCCAGCAGGTTCACCCGCAGGCCTTCCACTTCGTTGTAGATCACGTTGCCGTTGGACTCCACGGCCCGAATGCGGCCCACGCCTACGTTGTCGGCATCATCGCTGGGCAGACTTCGGTTGATGCTATCCCAGGAGCCCAGGTCATCCCAATCGAACTGTGCCTTCACCACGGCCACGGTGCGGCAGTGCTCCACCAGCGCGATGTCCACGGGGTCGTTGCCGATCTCGCTGAAGATGGCCACGGCCTCGGCGTGGTTGTCGGCCCGCAGGGCTTGCACGATGCGGTGAAGGGCCATGTGCAGGCTCTGGTCCGCCTGCTCGAGGGCTCGGTCAAAGGTGTCCAGCGTCCAGAAGAACATGCCGGAGTTCCACAGGAACCCGCCTTGCTTCAAGAATCCCACGGCGGTGTCGCGGTTGGGCTTCTCGCGGAAGCGCTTGACCATGTAGCCCGGGGCGACCTCTTGGCCGACCTCGATGTAGCCGAAGCCCGTATCGGGGCGGCTGGGCTCAATGCCAATGGTGACAATGGCCTTGTGCTCGCGGGCCATCACAAAGGCATCTTCGACGGTCTTGAGGAAGCCATCCAGCGGGTCAATCCGGTGGTCAGCGGTCAGCACGGCCATCTCGATGCCGCGCCAGTTGTCTTCGCTCTGGGAGATCAGCCGCGCCACGGCCCACAGGATCGCGCCCATGGTGTTGCGCTGGATGGGCTCGGAGTCCACTTGCTCGTGGGCCAACTCGGGGAGTTCGCGGCGGCTGGGAATCACCAGGCCCGGCGTGGTCTGCACCACAAAGTTGCCGGGGCCGGCAATCGCTTCCGCGCGTTCCACCGCTTGCTGGAGGAGTGACTTCTCCGGGTCGGCCAGGCGCAAAAACTGCTTCGGCCGTTCGGGGCGAGAGACCGGCCAGAACCGTTGGCCCGATCCACCCGCCATGATGACGCACTTGCGATTTCCCATAATATGCGTTTCTGTGGGGGGTAAGTTCAGCCTGTGGCCGGACAAAAATCTCCCTTACGCAACGGTAAGGGTACCCGCCAGGCATCGGGGGCACCTGACGTCCGGGCCCTGGTGAAAACCCTGGAAACGCAGTACGGCTGGCCGCGCTATGTCAATCGCTTTGACCCGGTGGACGAACTCATCTGCTGCATTCTCAGCCAGCATTCGGCGGATGCCAACAGTTTCCCGGCCTTTACCTTGCTCCGTTCCACTTTGCCGGAATGGGAAGATGTAGTGCAAGCGGGGCCAGAGCGTGTGGCGGAGATTGTTAAAGGCGCGGGGCTGGCCAACCAGAAGGGCAAGTTCATTGTGGGGAGCTTGAAGGCACTGAACGAGGCCTTTGGGGATTACACACTCGATCCTCTGCGGGTGATGCCCGTGCCTGAGGCCATGGCCTGGCTACAGACCTTGCCTGGGGTCGGGCCAAAAACGGCCGCAATTGTGCTGTGCTTTGGCTTTGGTAAGGGCGTGATTCCGGTGGACACGCACGTGCACCGCGTGAGCATGCGCCTGGGCTTGATTGGCCCGAAAACCACCGCCAACCAAGCCCACGATGACCTGCTGAAGGTGGTTCCGGCGGAGTTGGCTTTCGCGTATCACTCGTTATTGATCCAGCACGGGCGCATGGTGTGCCGCGCCCCGCGACCCCGGTGTGCCGAATGCGTGGTGGCGGCCCCGTGCCCGCGCCAGGGGGTGGGATGATCACGCTGGACGACGCGATCCGCCCGGATGAGTGGGAGCGTTGGGCTCCCGATCCGGTGGCAGCGCGGGTGCGTCTGGACCGGTGGCTTCGGTCGCAATCTCAGCCGGAACTGACGCTGCAGAGCCTCCAGTCCTTTGCGCTGGGGCGCGAGGCGGTGGTGCGCCTGCTGGGGGCCAGCGAATACTGGACGCAAGTCTTCGTTCAGAACCCTGAACTCGGCACCCTGGTGCTCTCGCCGGAGGAATGGATGTTCCCCATTACTGCCGAGGATGCGCAGGCGACGGCCCGTCGGTTGGTGGCCGGGAGCGTATCGTATTCGCACCAATTGGACCGACTGCGCTACGTCAAGCAGCGCGGGGTGCTCCGGTGCCTGGTGCATGACCTCACCGGCATGTGGACGCCGGACCAAGTGTGGGCAGCCCTGAGCGAACTGGCCGTGGGATTGGTGCGCAGCGCGACCGAGGTGGTGTGGGCCGAGACCAGCCAGCGGCACGGTGCGAGTGGGGCATTCCCGGCCACGATCGTCGCTTACGGCAAGCTGGGCGGCCATGAGCTGAACCTATCTAGCGACATTGACTTGGTTTATGTGTTGCCGGATGACACGGATGAGGCCACGGAAAGCCTGGTGACCAAAGCCCTGATCGCCTTGGGGCGCGCCCTCAGCGACCGTATGGGCCGGGGGGCGCTTTACCGGGTGGATACGCGCTTGCGGCCGTTTGGGAGCAGTGGTCCCCTGGCCATGCGCTGGCGGGCGGTGGAGGCTTACTTCAAGAATCATGCCGAGCCTTGGGAGCAACTGGCCATGATCCGGAGCCGCGTCATCGTGGGTCCTGAGAGTGATGCGCAGCGGTGGCAAGAGCTACGCGGGCGCGTGGTGTTCCGTCCGGCGCGTGGCGAATGGGTGATTGACGGCCTGCGCCAAATGCGCACGCAATTGGATAACTTTAAGGGTGAGGATGACCTGAAACGGTCGCCCGGGGGGATCCGCGACATTGAGTTTGCCGCTCAAATCTTGCAGCTTTTGCACGGTCACGATCAGCCCGACTTGCAGGGCTTTTCCACGCTGGATGTATTGGCGGCCCTGAGCCAGCACGGGTGGTTGCAAGCGGCGGAAGCGCAACGGCTGCGGGAGGCCTACTTATTCTTCCGGCAAGTGGAACACCGGCTGCAATTAGGCGACGACCTGCAAACGCACCAATTGCCCTCTCGGGCCGAGGACTGGACGGCCCTGGCCAAGAGCATGGGCGAGCCGGACGGGGAGGTGTTCCGTGAAGGGCTGGAGCGCACACGCCGGGAGGTGCGAGAACTCTACACCGCAATCCTGGGGCGCCGCAGCGAAGAAAGCACAGCGAGTGTCTGGCCGAAGGCGGCCGACCCGTGGCTGGGGGCCCTGCCCGGCGAGGGCTGGGCGGAATCTCTGCGCGAGAACCGTGACTCCCTAGCGAGAGTGACATGGCTTTCCCGGGCGGCCCCGGCGCTGATGCCGTACCTGGGGCAAGACCCAGTGGTGACGGAGTGGCTGCTGAGCGGCGAATTTGAGGACATGGTGCCGCAGGTGCGGGATGGCTCGGCCCCCGCCCTGCGCCGGGCCTGGCTACTGGCGGCCGTGCGGGCCTTGCTGACGGAAAGTGCCTTTGGGGAGGAGTGGAGCCGGGTGCTGGATGAGTGGTTCCACATGAACCGGCAAGGTTTAGAGATTGTTTGTCTGGGTAGCTATGCGGGCCGAAACCTGGGCATGACCTCCGACTGTGACCTGTGGGTGTGGGGCAGTGAGGCCGAGGCAGAGCAACTGGTGGCGCGGGTGCAGGCCGTGCGCCAAGCAGGGGCGCCCCTGACGATGGACCTGCGCTTGCGGCCGGAGGGGCGGAGCGGACCCCTGGCCACCAACGCGGCTTCCTTCCGCAAATACCGCGCCGAGCGCTTGGAAACTTGGGAGCGCATGGCCATTTCGCGCTCGAGAGTGCTGGGGGATGCCCCGACGGCACGCCCCGAGATTGAAGACTTGCTGGCCCAGCCGCTGAGCGGGGAAGAGTTTGAAGAACTCCTCGCGATGAAGCACCGGATTGAGACAGAGCGGGTGCCGGCGCACCACTGGAAGCGTCAGATTCGGCACTCGCCCGGGGGCACGGAAGATGTGGAGTGGCTGATCCACCTGGCCTTAATGAAGGTGCCCGCGTGGCGACCGCCGGTGGCCGATGGACTGCGCGCGGAATTAAACACCCTAGAAAACTCGCGCATCTTGCCCGCGGAGGATGTGGGCACCCTGCGCCAAACGTATCAGCTATGGCAGCGCATGAGATTGGCGCTTGCCGTGTTGGCCTTTGATGCCGATGTCGTGCCGGAGAACCCAGATAAACTAGACGCCTTGGCCGAAGTTCTGAAGTACGAAACCGGGAACGACCTGCTGCGAGCCATCCAGCAGGGGCAAGCGGACGTACGCAGGATTTTTGACAAGGGCGTGCGGAGGCTGCAAGAATGGTGACCTATCTGGGAGTGTTGCTGGGGGCGTACCTCATTGGGGCCTTGCCGTTTAGCGTGTGGATGGGGCTGGCCTTTGGGGTGGACATCCGCAAGATGGGCAGCGGAAACCCGGGCGCCACAAACGTAGTCCGCAATGTGGGATGGGGGCCGGGCATCATGGCATTTCTCCTCGATGTGGCCAAGGGCAGTGCACCGGCACTGGCGGCCAAGTATCTCGCGGATCAGCAGGGCTTTGGCTACGTGCCCGGCCTGTTGCCGCAGGACCACGCACTTTATGCCGGCTTAATGGCGATTGTTGGCCATACCCTGAGTCCGTTCCTGAAGTTCAAGGGGGGCAAGGGGGTGGCGACTGGCTTGGGGGCCTTGCTCGGGACGGCCTGGCTGGGAGGCGTGATTGGCTTTGGGATGTTCCTGGTTTGCCTGGCCCTGACCCGCTACGTCAGTGTTTCCAGTGTGGTGGGGGCGGCAAGCGCGGCCGTCGCGGCCCTGATGCTGGGTTTGTCGCCGGCCGTCTCGGCCGCTTATGTGCTGGTGGCGATCTACATCATCGTGAAGCACCGCGCCAACTTTGAGCGATTGCGCAAGGGCGAAGAGCCGAAGATTGGCAAGAAGGCTGCGCCGCCGCCATGATGGACCTGGAGTTGCTGGGGTTCCTGACCCGGGTTCAGGCCAATCCGAACGCCTTTGCCTCCGCCATTTTTGTGTGGCCGGTGGCGTTGGCATGGGTGCTGTTTGGTGTCCGCTCGGGGATTGATGGCGAGCTCGATCCGCCGGTTGCGTTTGGCCTGATCTTCGCCGGGATCGGACTCGGTCACTTTGTGACGACGGCGGCGAACCCCACTCTCTCCGTCATCGTCTTTGGGGCAATGGTGCTCCTCACGATCGCTTTTCCAGTGGTGCGGATCGTGCAGGGAGCCACCGAGCACTCGCAGCTGAACGTTGACCTTTTGGAGAACGCTTATGACCATCTTGGCCGCAATCCTACGAATCCCGTGATGCAGTTTAAGGTGGCGGAATGTGCGTACGCTTGTAACCTAAAGGGGCACGCGGTGGCGCTGGCGGATAAAGCATTAGCGGGTCGGGCAAAAGATCAGTTTCGCTGGGAGATTGCCGCGATTACGAAGTGGAAAGAATCGGGGATTCATCCTCGCTACTTCGCCGAGATTGCCTGCCGAAGCTGCGGCCAGATGGTCGGCTTGGGCGGCGCCTTTTGCCCGGGTTGCGGGGCGCCCTATTTGGCTCTGGCCGCTCGGGGGGCGTTCAACCCGAACCTAAAACTGAACCGTTGGGTGACCACATGGCTGGCCGGGGTGGTGGTGGTTCTTCTCATTCCCATTACGGCGGGGGCGGCGTTGCCGGTGCCGGTGGTGGTGGGGCTTGTGGTGCTAGAAATCGCCGCGGGAGTTTATTTCTTAATGCGTGCCTTTCGTTTGGGCGGGGAGTCCAAATGAGGAAGCTCGATCGCTACATTTGGCGGGAGATGGGCGTGCCGCTTTTCTCGGGGGTAATTGTCATTGCCATGCTCTTTATGGCCAATGATGTCATTGCCATTTTTAAAGAGCTGAATGTCGCCAATATCCCGCAGGTGATGGTGGCCCAACTGGTGTTGCTCAAGTTGCCGGGCTGGCTGAGCCTGACATTGCCGGTGGGGGTGACGCTAGGGGTGTCATTGGCTCTGTCTCGCCTAACGCGTGAAAATGAGATCACGGCCATGCGCGCGGCGGGGGTGCCGGTGCGCCGGGTGCTGTGGCCGGTGGTGGTGGTGGGATTGCTGACCACCGTGGCGAACTGGATGGTGGTGGAGCGGCTCATCCCGTGGTCCGCCGAGCGCTACCGCGAAGTGCAGGCGCAGGTAGGCGTGCTGGGCACAGCTCCGGAATTCACCAGCAACGTGATGATGAAGCTGGATCGATACACGGTTCAGGTTGAGTCTGTCATCCGCCAGCCCGATGGCTCGGTCCAGCTTCGTAACATCTTGGCCATCGAACGGCCGAACCCGAATGAGGAGTGGACTTACCGGAGCAAGGTGGGGAGCTACGCCCGCGGGGTGTGGACATTACAAGAGCCGGAAGTGCGCATCTTTGATGGCGATAGAATTCACGTATTAGAGAGCAAGGACCCGCTGCGGATCAACGAACCGATCCGCATTGCCGACCTCTTTGGCGCGCCGATGGCCGAGGAGATGAACGCGGAGGATCTCCGCCTGGCCATCACGCAGGCACGGGAGCGGGGTGATACCACACGGCTGCTGGAGGTGGCCTATCACGTCAAGTTCAGCCTGCCCGCCAGCTGTTTGATTTTTGCCATCACCGGCGCGGTGACTTCCATTCGTTTTGCGCGCATGGGTGCCTTTAGCGGGGTGCTGATAAGTTTCGGTTTGGTCCTGGCTTATTACAACATTTATGTGATTTGCAAGGACATCGTGGGGCGGAATGGGTGGGCGTCGCCCATTGTCTCCGCGTGGCTGCCCAATGCGATCTTCCTATTGATTGCGGTGTTAGTTTCGAGGCGGAACGAGTGAGGAAGCTTGCTCTTATCGTCGCCTTGCTTGGGGTTTGCTTGGGGTCGGCCGTGGACTACGGCACGGCGCTAAGTGCCGCCATTCGCAGTCTGCCGCCCAAGACAGAAGGGGAAGTGACTCCCACTCTCCCTTCGGGCACACCTCCCATCCGAATCGAGCGGGCGGGCTCGGTGGACCGCAGCGGCAAGGTGATCCGCCTGACGAACGGCGCGGCGGTCAAGATTGGCGAGCGGAACATCACCGGGGAGACGGCCATTATTGACGAGGCCAACGACCGCGTGGAAGTGAGTGGTGGGGCGAGTGTCATCGGGGCCGGGGATGACATTCAGGCCGAGCGAATTTCGGCGGACTTGCGATTCCAGCGCACGAGTCTAACGGACGCTCGGTTCCGGCTGGGGCCGAGTTGGTTTGACGGGCGGGTGACGGATGATCTTTACGTCCGCGCGGGCGAAGCCAACGGCAATGAGCGCGGTTACTTTATCGTCTCTGGCAGATGCACAACGTGTGGAGAGTCGCATCCTCACTATCACTTAGGGGCCGACCGGATTGAGATATTTCCCTCCGATCGCATCATTCTGCGCGGGGCGAGAATCAACATCCTTGGCTCCACCATTCTCAAGCTTCCCGCGCTGACCATCCCGCTCTTAGAAAACAGCAATCCTCGCTACTTACCGCTCATCGGCCAAAGCCGCGACGAAGGTTATTTTATCAAGTCTCGATTTGCCACGCCGGTAGGGAGCCGCGAGGTAGTTGATATCCTGGCCGATGCCATGAGCAGGCTGGGCTTCGGGGTAGGGGCGGAGTATACGAACAATAGTGGCACGAGCCGAATCTACTCACTGTTTGGTAATAGCCCCTCGCTCACGGCCAGCCAAAACTATAACGGCAAGTTGGGCGGGGGAAATCTGAGTTTTGATGGTATCTTCTTGCGGAACAACTATGCCTTTGCCCCGGAGACCACAACCACGAGTCTGCGTGCCAACTATGCCGAGGGTGGATTCAATCTCTCTGGCTACCGGACGGGCACGTCAACTTCGGGGTTTAGCTCCGTGGCCGAGTCCGTTTCTCTTCGAGATCGCCGCACATGGGGTGTTGGTAACTCACGCCGGGATCAGCGCACGCTGGGTGGCCGCGGCCTCATTACCGACATCAACCTGACCTGGAACCGAAGCCAGAGCCGCGGGGTCTCAAGTGCCGTGGAGAGCGAGCGTATGGACCTGCGCTTCCTCGCTCAGCAGAATCTGGGTGCCGTGGATGCGGAACTCCTCTACGAACGAAGCATCCCCATCAGCGAGTCAAGAAATTTCAACAACAATCGGGATCGTACGCCAATTCTCAGCTTCAAGTCAGATGGCGACCGACTGGGATGGTTTCCTACCAAGCCAGGCCTAAGATTTGATATCCAGGGAAGTCTGGGTGAATGGCGAGACCCGGTGCGCCAACGGCCGATCTCGAGATTCTTCTTGGATTCGGGAATTTCGGGTTCTCGCCGGGTGGGCGCGCTCAGCACTTCTTATCAAACGCGTCTCCAACAAGGAATCTATAGTGACGACACGGCGCAATACGTTCTGCGCTCAGATATCCGTAGTTCGTATCAGTTTGGGCCACAGTCGAGCCTGAATCTGACCTACCGATATCTCAAGCCCGTGGGCTTTACTCCCATCCAGGCCGACCGCACCGGACGAGCAGACTCCCTTAGTCTGGATGCGAGCTATCAAATTGATCCCCGCACCTCTTTGGGCGTACAAACGGGTTACGACTTCTACTCGGGTTTCCGGGGAGTTACGCCTTGGCAACAGGTCGGGATTCGCGCGGAGTATCTCGCCCCTCCGGGGCTTACCGCCCGGCTGTTTATTGACTACGATACGTTCTCATCCGTTTGGAACCAGGGTCGCCTCGATGCGATCATCCAGCAAGGTGATTTGCGCCTGACTCTTGGCACCCGGTACGACGCACGAAGGTCGGTATGGGGTGGGGTGAATGCGATTATTGAAGGATTCCGTGCGGGGCAGATCACGGCGGCCGCCCTCTTCGACTACAACGGTTACACCAAGCAACTGGATTCGCAGCAATGGCAGCTGATCTACGACCTGCACTGCGCGGAGATGGTGTTTGAGTTCTCGGATTCGCGGGTGGGGTTCCGCAGCGGCCGGCAGGTCGGCCTATTCCTGCGTATCAAGGCGCTTCCGGGCGGCAGCCCGTTCGGCCAAGGGACGCGTGGCCAGTCGCTGATTGGCCTCGGCGGCTAACTGCTGGCGCTCGAATACGCCCGCAACGCGTGCCGCCAAAAGAGGCGTGAGCCCACAAACAACGCCAAAGCCCACGCCAAGCTTAGAGTGAGGTCATGCACGGTGGCGCCGCGGGTGAGCTGCCGGGCCGGTACGGTGCCCAGCAAAGCGATAGGAAGGACGTATAAGAAGAACCTTTGCGCCACCAGCCCATAGATATCCACCGGGTTCCGGGCAATGGTCATCATCGTGTCGCCCAAGACCCACAGGTTGTCCACGCGGACAAAGTAGATCCCCAGCGTCATCATCGCGAAGTCGATGGAATAGTAGATGATGCCGGCACAAAACAGGGAGAAAGCGAACGCCGCCCAGTCGCCCGGGGCAGGCTGGATTCCATCCACGTTCAGGCCGTAAATCAGCATGCCGATCCCCGCCAGGATCGCCCCGATCTCGTTGAAGTTAAATCGCCGTAGGCTCACCCAAAACTGGCTATCCACAGGGCGCACCGCAATAAAGTCCAGGGTGCCCCGGCGGACATGCTCAGGGATCTCCTTGACCGAGGAAAACAAAGCGTTGAAAGTGGCAATGAGTAAGAACGCGGCACTGCTTAGCACAAAGCCCTCGCCCTTCGTCCACCCGGCAATGCTCTTGGTGTGCGAATAGAGGATGCTGACGACGATGGCGAAAAACACGGCCCACACCACGTTTTCCAGCATCTTGGCGTAGAAGTTCGCCTTGAATTCGAGCTCGCGCACCAGGCTGCTTCGCCAGAACACTTGGTAGATCCGCGCGAGTCGCCCCATGGCTTTCAGGCTACCGTATACTGGCCGGGATGGCGGGCGTGATTCTGATGGGGCTGCTTTGGGTGCTGGCCGGATGGGCGGTGGGCGCCCGACTGCACGCCAAGGCCAATCACCTCGATCCGGCCGAAATCTGGGGGCTCGGCGCCCTCCTCGGGATGGGCATTGTGGGCACGCTGGTGTTCCTGGTTGGGCACCTGGGCGGCGTCGCACTTGCCCCGTGGATCGCCATCATTTTGCTGGCAGCCGGGGTCATTTCCGCCGCCAAAACTCCCCCCCCATTCAGCATCACCAAACCAGAAGGAATGAGCTTTTTCGCCATGATTGTGGCGGCATTATTGTTTGTTTTGGCGCTGTTCAGTGTGTTGGCCCCCACGACCGAATGGGATTCGCTGGCGTACCACTTGGCCGTCCCGAAGTTGTGGATATCCGAGGGCCGCATCGCGCCCATTCCTTTCATTCACCACTCTTATTTCCCATTTGCTGCCGATAGCCTTTATCTCATCGGGTGGCCGTTAGGAGAGGCCGGTGCCAAGGCCCACATGCTTTGGGGCACGGTGGCGGGGGCGATCTCCCTCTTCGGGCTCTTAAGGCGCACTGCCAATCCCAACGCCGCGTGGCTGGGCGTTCTCCTCTGGATGGGCGCGCCGGTGGTGGCGTGGGAGGCAGGCACCGCTTACATCGATGGTCTGCACGGGGCGTGGGCGGGTCTTGGCCTCGTTTATCTCATGCTCCACTTCTTCGCCAAGGAAGAAGATCGAGCGCCCTGGTGGGTGGCCGCCGCACTGCTTGGGCTGGGTCTGGCCAGCAAATACACGGGCCTCCAGGTGGCCCTGGCGGGTGCCGTCGTCGCTCTCGTGGCCGCCGCTCGCCAAAAGCGGATCAAAGAAGCCCTGCTCATCGGGGCCGTGGCCCTTGCTTTCGCCCTGCCGGTCTTCATCCGCAATGCCGCCCTCACCGGTAACCCGGTGTTCCCGTTCTTCTACTCGGCGTTCGGCGGACGCGGTTGGGATCAGTGGCGCGCGGACATCTACGCCAATGAGCAAGCCTCGTTCGGAGTGGGCAAGCAGCCCACCGCGCTGGGCCACGCCACGCTCGGCCTGGCGTACCAGCCCGGCCGCTACACCAACCCCCGGCAAACCGAGGGCGGAGGCTTCCCGACCGGGGCCGTCGGCTTCGCCATCATCCTGTTGGCCGTGGCCGCCTGGGCGAGTGGCCGCACGGATAAACCGGGCCGGGCCGCGCTCGCCGCTGTCGCCATCCTCATGCTGGGCTGGTTTGCGCTCAGTCAGCAAAGCCGCTACCTCGCCTTTCTCATCCCGCCCATTGCCCTGGCCGCCGCGCCACTCCTCAGAGACCGCAAGTGGCAGCCGGTGCTAGCGGCCGCCCTCTTCGGGCAGGCCATCTACACGATGGGGATGATCTGGAACATGCAGGGGCAGGATCAACTGCGCGTGGTCAGCGGGCAGATTTCGCCCACCGACTACCGGCAGGCCCTGGTGCCGTTTGCCGCCGATGCCCCCGCCCTCAATCAGCTCCCGGCGGACTCCAAAATCGCGCTCTACGATGAGGTGTTTGGGTTCTTGCTAGACCGCGACTACATGTGGGCCAACCCCGGCCACAGCATGCTCATCAATCACGAGAAAGTCCAAACCGGCCCCGAATATCGGCAAACCCTGCGCGACAACCAGGTCACCCACGTCTATGTGGCCCTGCGGTTTTGGGCCCGCGAGGACCGCGAGCGGTGGTTGCAGGCGGCCGGATTGATCGAAGGGGGTATGCCGTATTCGGCCGAGGAATCCGCGGCGATGAACGAGAATCTGGATTTGAAGTGGAGGCGTTTGTTGGCAGATTCCCTTCGCTCGGGAGACCTCCGGGTGGTCGGTCAATTCCGGTCCGCGCTCCTTCTCGAAGTCCCCTCTTCCTAGTTCAACCCGCCCCGCTTCGGTAACCTCGGGGCATGGAATATCGGCGGCTCGGTCGGAGCGGCGTACGGGTAAGTGAAGTGGGCCTCGGCGGGTGGCTGACCCACGGACGCACCATCTCGGATGACACCACGGCTTCGATCGTGAGGCGTGCGTTCGATCTCGGGGTGAATTTCTTCGATACCGCCGATGTCTACAACCGGGGCGAAGCCGAGATTTCTTTGGGCAAGGCCGTGAAAGGGATCCGCCGCGAGGACCTCTTTGTGGCCACCAAGTGCTTCTGGCCGATGTCGGATGGCGTGAACGACCGGGGCCTCAGCCGCAAGCACATTGTCGAATCGGTCAATGCCAGCCTCAAGCGCCTGCAGATGGATTACGTGGACCTGATGCAGTTCCACCGCTACGATCCGGACACCCCGATGGAGGAGATGGTGCGCGCCATTGATGACCTGGTGCGCCAGGGCAAGGTGCACTACTGGGGCGTGAGCGTGTGGTCGGCCGACCAGATTCAAGATGTCGTCCGCACCAGCCGAGAGTGGCTGTGCACGTTGCCGGTGAGCAACCAGCCGCCCTACAACATGTTCGCCCGCGATATTGAGGCCGACGTGATCCCCACCAGCGAGAAGCTGGGGCTGGGGCAGGTGGTGTTCAGCCCGCTCGCCCAGGGCATCCTGACGGGCAAATACAAGCCCGGCCAGGGCGCACCGGCGGGGAGCCGAGGCGCGGACGAAACCAGCAACCAGTTCATGGCGAACCTGATGCGCGATGAAGTGCTGAGCAAGGTGGAGCAACTCGCTCCCTTGGCGGCCCAAGTGGACTTGACGCTGGGGCAGTTTGCGCTGGCCTGGTGCCTGCGCCAGCCGAACGTGAGCAGCGTCATTGTGGGGGCCACCCGCATCGAGCAACTGGAAGAGAACGTCGGTGCCGCGGGCCGCGAAGTGCCCGCCGAAATCTGGACTGAAGTGGAACGAATCCTGGCGAGCTGAATTGAGCGACTTCACCCCAATCTCCGAACCCCTGCGCCGCGACTACTCGTTCGGCGATGAAGTGCCCCTGCTGGCGGGGGAAACCGAGTTTGAAAAGCCGCGCGGCATCCACCGGGTCGAGGTCCGGCCGGGGCTGGTGCGGGTCCACATCTCGCAGCTCACGGGCGGGCTGGCCGAGTCACGCCGCCGCGTGTTGGCTTACATCGCCGATGCCGGCGTGAGCATTGACTTTCTCAAGCTGACCCCGACGGGGCTCTCATTTGTGGTCTCGGAGAGCCGCGCGGTGGCCGTAGAGCAGTGCCTGACGCCGCACGGCTACCACACCAGCTTCCATGCCGAACGCAGCCTCCTGATCATCCACGCGGTGAACATGCGCGATGAGGAAGGCCTGATCTCGCGAGTGCTGGCGGAAGTCATCCGCTCGGGTGTCGAGCTCGAGCACCTGGGCGATTCTCATGACCGCCTCCTCATCGTGGTGCCGGACTCGGAAGCCGAAGCCCTCGCGGCGCGACTGCGAGACCTGGGCGAAGCCAATCCGGGAGGCGCGGCGTGAAGTACGTGGTCCTCAAGTTCGGTGGTACCAGCGTGCGCACCAAGGAAGCGCGCAATGCGGCGGCCCTGCGGGTCATCAGTTGCAAGGAACAGGGCTACCAGCCCGTGGTGGTGGTGAGTGCCATTGGCCGGCGCGGCGAACCCTACGCCACCGACACCCTGGTGCAGCTCCTGCGCGAGATTGACCCGGTGGTGGAGCCGGACGTACGCGAACTCGACCTGATGATGGCCTGCGGTGAGATTCTCTCGTCGGTGATCTTTGCGCATACGCTCAAGAGCCTGGGGCACCCGGCGATGGCGATGCGCGGCGGGCAGGCGGGCATCCGCACCGACGGCCAGTACGGCCGGGCGCGCATCTTGGGCGTGAACCCCATCGGCTTGATGGAAGTGAGCCGCCGGGGCGCGATCCCGGTGGTGTGCGGCTTCCAGGGCGTATGGACGGATGGCAAGCTTCCGGGGGCGGAACTGACCACCCTGGGGCGGGGCGGCAGCGACACGACGGCGGCAGCCCTGGGCGCGGCCCTGCGGGCCGAGCGCGTGGAGATATACACCGATGTGGACGGGGTGAAGTCGGCGGACCCGGATTTCGTGCCGGGCGCGCCCACCCTGGGCCGCGTGAGCTACGACGAAGTGGCCGAGATCGCCCACTTGGGCGCTAAGGTGCTACACCCCCGCGCGGCGGAGATTGCCATGCGTTTCGGCATCCCCCTATGGGTGAAGAACACCTTTAGCGACCACCCGGGCACCGAGATCACCACCAGCGACCATGCCGAGACGGCGGCGGTGACGGGCGTGACGCACTCGGGCAAATTGGTGTATTTGCAAGCGGACTTGCAAGACCTGCCGGAGTCGGCGCGGCGCCAGCTGATGCAGGTGATGTATGACACTCTTGGTCGTCAATCCTTTAATCTTTATATGACCAACTTGAGCCCGTCGAGCTTCGGCTTTGCCGTGCCACGCGAGCAGTATGGGTTGTTCATGTTGCTGTTCGATGGCTTGGTCATCCCGCTCCAAGGCGAGACGAACGAGATTGCGATCCTACAAGTCGGCGACGAGCCGAGCCACGAGACACAGACCCAGGTGGAGCTCCTCAAGCCGCTGGGTGAAACGCGCGTGATCCGGCTGGCGAGCATTGAAGGCTGCACGATGGTGAGCGTGGTGGGGCGGGAAGCCCTGGCCCAGCCGGGCCTGTTCCGCACGGTGCTGGACACCCTGGCCGAGGAGCAAGTGCCGGTGTTGCAGACCGGCGACGCGGACTTCTCGCTGAGTGTGTTGATCCCAGAATCGGAACTGCGGCGCACGGTTTCGGCGTTGCACGCCCGCTTTGGGCTGGCCACCAAGGGAGCCTAACCTCGTGTTGCCCGAAGGCCGCCCGGCGCTGATGGGGATCCTGAACGTCACCCCTGATTCGTTCAGCGATGGGGGTTTGCATCTCGACCCCGAGCTGGCAGTGGCGGCGGGGCGGCAGATGGTGGCCGACGGGGCGGACCTGGTGGACGTGGGCGGCGAAAGCACCCGCCCCGGGGCCGAGCCCGTAACCGAAGCCGAAGAACTTCGCCGCGTGGTGCCGGTGGTGCAGGCGCTGTGCGCCGAGGGCATCCGGGTGAGCATTGACACGACCAAGCCGGTGGTGGCCGAGGCCTGCCTGGCCGCCGGGGCGGTGGTTCTGAATGATGTGACGGGGTTCCAGAACCCCGAACTGCGCGAGGTGTGCGCCCGGTTCGGGGCCACCGCGTGCATCATGCATATGCAGGGCGAGCCCCGCACCATGCAAAGCAACCCGAGCTACGACGACGTGGTGGGCGAAGTCGCGGCCTATCTTGGTGCGCAGGCCCAACTCGTGCAAGCGGCCGGGGTGCGAAAGGTGTGGGTGGACCCGGGCATTGGATTTGGCAAGACCACCGCTCACAACCTCGCTTTGCTTCGCCACATGGGCGCACTTACAGCCTTGGGCTACCCCGTGCTGATTGGCCTCAGCCGCAAGGCCTTCTTGGGCCGAATCCTGGGCACCGAAGCCGAACCCTTGCCGACGAGCGAGAGGGAAGAGGCGACCCTGGCTGCCAATCTTTTTGCGGCGGCCCACGGGGCACGAATCTTGCGGGTTCACAATGTGCGGGGGCATGCCCGTTCCCTCCGGGCTTGGCGGGCCTTGACTGACTGATGCGAATTCTAATCCACGACTTTAGCGGCCACGCGTTTACCTCCACCCTCAGCCGCGAACTGGCCCGCCGGGGCCACGAGGTCGCCCACGTCTTCTCTTCGAGCTTCTTGACGCCCCAAGGCCCGAACGAACGCCGCGCCGATGACCCGGACAACCTCCAACTGATTTCCATCAAGCTCGACCAGCCGATTGACAAGGGCAACCTGCGCAAGCGCCGGGCCGGTGAAATTGAGCACGGCCGCCGCGCCACCCAGGTCATCCGCGAGTTCAAACCCGACCTCGTCCTGAGCGGCAACACGCCTCTGGACGCCCAGCGCATGTTCTTGGATCACTGCGAGCAGGCGGGCATCCCGTTCCTGTTTTGGGTGCAAGACCTGATCGGCCAAGCGGCGGTGCGCATCCTGCGCCGCAAGGTGCCCGTAGTGGGTGGCACGATCGGCAAGTACTACCAGAGCATGGAGAACCGCCTGCTGGAGCGGAGCCGCAAGGTGGTGGTGATTAGCGAAGATTTCCGGCCGCACTTGCCCGCCGGCGTGATGCCTGAGAACATCCACGTGGTGGAGAACTGGGCGGTGCTGGATGAGATCAGCGTGAAGCCGCGCCAGAACGAATGGGCGGCGGCGCAGGGGGCCAGCGAGGGGCTGACTTACGTTTACAGCGGCACCCTGGGCATGAAGCACAACCCCGAGTTGCTGGTGCAGATGGCGAAGTCCCTGCAGAGCGTGCCGGGAGCGCAGGTGATCGTGATCAGTGGCGGGGCGGGGCTGGAATTTGTGGCCCAGCGCGTGCAAGAGCTGAACCTCGGCAACCTCAAGACGTTGCCGTTCCAGCCCTTTGAACAATTGGAGAACGTGCTCGGCACGGCGGACGTCCTGATGGCTATTTTGGAGCCGGATGCGGGGGTTTTCAGCGTCCCCAGCAAGGTGCTGAGCTACTTGTGTGCAGGGCGGGCGCTGCTGCTGGCCGTGCCGCCGGAGAACTTGGCTGCACGCATTGTGGCGGGGCGGGAAGCGGGCATCGTGGTGCCGCCCACCGATACGGACGCCTTTGTGCGCGCCGGGATGGAACTGGCGCAGGATGCCGACCGCCGCGAGCAGATGGGCCGGAACGCGCGCGCCTACGCCGAAGAGACGTTCGACATCCGCCGCATTACGGATCGGTTCCTTGAGATTTTCGAGTCGGCGTTAGCCAAGTAAGGCGTCACACGCGGGCGGCTTGCCAGGCGCCTTGCTTCCACTGATACATCGCCATCAGCCCGTTCAGCGTTTGCGAAACGGACATGGCCCACCACACCCCTGTGGCGCCTAGCGCCCAGCCCGGCATGCCTGGGATCCAGCCAGCGGGTAAGGCCAGGCAAGCGGCCAGCGGCAGGCGCACTCCCCACAGCGTGATGACGGTCTGCCAGAAGGGGCGCACCATGTCGCCCGCGCCCTGCATCGCCCCCACCAACACCATGCCGTAGGAGAACAGCACCTCGGTGGCCAGGATGATGTAGGTGTACATCACGGCGATGTGAATGACTTCTTGGCTTTGGCCTTCAAGCATCGCGTTCGCGACCTGCGGGGCAAAAGCCGCCAACAGGATGGAGACGAACCCAACCACGGCGGCTGAGTGGTGCGCACACAGCCAGCCTAAACGGCGAGCGCGATCGGGGTCCTTCATTCCGAGGGATTGGCCGACCAGGGCCTGCGCCGAAATCATGAGGCCGAACGCGGGCATAAAGGCGACGGCCTCAATATTGATGCCCACCCGCATGGCGCCCAGGGCGTGCTCCGCGTTCGGCACCTGCTTGAGAATCATGAGAAGCAGCGCAAACGAGCCCACGCGCACCACGGCCATGCCGCAGGCTGGCCCGGCGAGGCGCAAGAGGCGCTTGACCCAGGGCAGTTCCGGCCACTCGGGTCGCTTGATCTCTAGGGGGCTGCGGGCGGCAAAGATGAGGTATGCCACCGCCGCGATCCAGGCACTGGTGGCCATGGAAGCGGCCGCTCCGGTGACTCCCCAACCCAAACCGGGCAACGTGATGCCGTTCCAGCTACGGGTGGGGAAGATCATGAAAACGTTGAAGATGACGTGCAAGGCAATCTGCACGCTGGAGATGTAAAGCGGGCTCTTGGCGTCGCCAATCGCGCGGAACGCCCCGGCGATGGTCTGGATGACGTAGAGAGCCGGCAGGCTGAGGGCAAACACGCTGAGGTACTGCACCATCACCTCGCCCACGCGGGGGGCGTCGGCGGGGGCAAACCAATTGCGGGCCACGGGGGCCACCAGTAGGGCCAAGCCCACCGCAATCAACCCTAAAAGCAGCGAAAAGCCAACGCTTTTTCGGGAAGCGAGCTTGACTTCATCGTGGTCACCGGCGCCAAAGGCCCGTGAGACAATGGCGGTCGGTGCCGTGCCGAGGGCAAATCCTACCGAGAAAAACAGGAAGATGAGGGCGCTGGCGGAGGCCACCCCGGCCAATGCCGCCTCGTCGGGCTTGCCCTGATATTGGATGCGTGCCAGGAAAGAAGTGTCTAAGAAACCGTTGATGGTTTGGAGAATGTTGAGCAACACGGCGGGGCCGGCCAGCTTCCATACCACCCGGTGCTCATTCTCAAGTTTTGGTTTCTCTTCCTCCTCTGGGGATTGCACTTCACTTCACTCTACAAGAATTGCGAGTGCAACGATTTGCAGTCCTAGTTGAAAAGGGTCTCATGAACGGAGATAATGACAACGACATGAACTACGAAATCATGCACGGGCCGAGCTTTGCCGTCGCCCGAGTTTTGTTGCAGCAAGGCGAGGGCGTGCGGGCGGAGAGCGGGGCCATGGCCTCGATGTCGCCGTCGGTGGAAATGCAATCGCAATCGGGAGGATTGGGCAAGATGTTTGGTCGCATTCTCAGTGGGGAATCGGCCTTCCAGACCATGTTCACGGCCACGCACGGGCCGGGCGAAGTGGTGCTGGCTCCCAAGACGCCGGGCGAAGTCCGAGCACTGACCCTGCAGGGCAAGGCGTGGATGATCACCAGCGGTGCCTATCTGGCCAGTGACCCGAGCGTGGAACTCGGCACGGCCGCCAACATGAAGAACTTCTTTGGCGGCGAGGGCGTGTTCATGGTGCGGGCCTCGGGTGTGGGCACGGTGCTGGTCAACAGCTTCGGCGCGATCCGCGAAATCGAACTCCAAGCGGGGCAGAGCTACATCATCGATACCGGTCACCTGGTGGCCTTTGAAGATGGCATGGGCTACCAACTGCAGAAGGCCGCGAAATCCTTGTTGGGATCGTTCACCTCCGGTGAAGGCATTGTCGCCGTGATGTCCGGTCCGGGTCGCGTGCTGATGCAAACCCACCAACCGCAGGGTCTGGCGCAGACGCTGGCGGCCTTCATTCCGCGCAGCGGATGAGGTGGCGCGCCCCCTATGAGCCCCGGGTTCTGACTCCCTTCCCCAGTGAAGGGGGGCAGCCCTGGCTGTGGGTGGACGGAGCCAAAGGCTTCCACGATGCCGAAATTTGGGAGCGGCTGGCCCCCGGGCGGTGGCAGTGGCGGGTGGCCGGTCTTACCGAGTCCGAGTGGCAGGCGGCTTTGCCTCCTTCTCGTCACGCCCGGGTGGTATCCGCGGCCGTGGAATTGACGACTCAGATTCGCGAGTTAGGCGGTGCAGGGCGGGCGGCGGCGTGGGCCGGCGAGTGCCTGGTGATCGGTCCCCCCACGGAAGAGGTGTGGGAGGATATGGAGCGGCGGCTCGGTTAGCCGCGTTCGGACGTCACGGCCTGCGATCCCACCGGCGGGCGGAACACGAAGCTCGTGTCATCAAAGATTTCGCCGGTCCAGACTTGGATTCGCCAATCGTCGCGGCGGCGACCGTTGTCTGCGATGTGCAGGATCTCGCTGAGCCGCTGGAGTTCGGTATCAACCTTGCGGAAGACATAGGTTGTGCGGCTGGGCACCGGGGTGGTGGCATCGGCGCGCACGACCAGCGGATCCATGGGGTCCAGGCTCAGGCTGGCGGTGGGCATGATCGGTTGCCACTTCACGGCCCCTCGAATGTACATGTCCTCGGCGATTTGGGCGAGCGCGCCCATTCCTTCGGATGAATTGCGACGCAAGGCTTGGCAGAGCCGGGACACGTGGTCCGGGCGCTGGGCGAGCGTATCCAACGAGCCGTAGGGCACCGAGACGTAGCGATTGCGCGCCACATCGTAGGCAAAGAAGTATTGGCCGTCACCCACCACGCGCTGGACTTGCACCCCGTTTTCGTAGTAGTTGCTCTCGACCTGAGCCGTGAATCGCCCATCCCGCTCAATGATGCGGAAGGCCAGCGTGCCGTACAGGTTCACCACATTGGAACCCACGGTGCGGGTGCCGGTGAGGCGCAGCGCCAGGCCCCCGGTGTTGGCGCGAACGTAATCGTCCATCAGCCAGGACCGCACGTCGGACTGAATGTCCGCCGAACTCATTGCCGGGAATGCCGCCACCAGGCAGGCGAGGGCCATCAGTTTGGGTTGAGGCACGGTTGATAAGACGAACCCGGGGCGGGCTCGGTTCCAGCGGTATCCTTGGGGTTCATTCTCCAAGCTCATGTCGTACGAAGAATCTTATCTCTATCGCCTCCGCCATAGTGCAGCGCACCTCATGGCCCAGGCGATTACGGAACTCTATCCGGGCGTCAAGCTCGCGATCGGCCCGCCGATTGAGAACGGCTTCTATTACGACGTGGAAACGACGACTAGCATCCGCGAGGAAGATCTCAAGAAGATCGAGCAGCGCATGCGCGAGTTGGCGAAGCTGAACCAGCCCATCGTGGCGGTGAGCGCCAAAGACCGCGAGGATGCCCGCCGCATCATCTTGGAAGAGACGACGCTGGGGAGCGGCCCCGAAGTGGCGGAATACAAGTTGCAACTGCTGGACGCCATCCCCGAGGGCGACCCGATCACGTTTTACGACCAGCAGGGCACGGACAAGCAGGGCAACGCCCACCGCTTTATTGACCTGTGCCGGGGCCCGCACGTGGAAGCCACGGGCGAGATCAAGCATTTCCAGCTGATGTCTATCGCCGGGGCGTATTGGCGCGGCGACGTGAAGAACAAGCAGCTCACGCGCATTTACGGTACGGCCTTTGAGACCAAGGACGGCCTGCACCAGTACCTGCACAACCTGGAAGAAGCCAAGAAGCGCGACCACCGCAAGCTGGGCCGCGAGCTGGGCTTGTTCATCTTTAGCGACAAGGTGGGGCCGGGCCTGCCGCTGTGGTTGCCCAAGGGCGCCACGCTGCGTGAGACGCTGAACGACTTTCTGCGCGACGAGCAGCGCCGCCGGGGCTACCTGCCGGTGGTGACGCCCAACATCGCCAGCCAGCGGCTTTATGAGAAGTCGGGCCACATCCTGACCTACCGCGACAAGATGTTCCCGTTCATGCAGGACGACGAGAACGAGGTGTTCATCCTCAAGCCGATGAACTGCCCGTTCCACATCGAAATCTATGCGAGCGACCTGCGCAGCTACCGCGACCTGCCGGTGCGCCTGGCCGAATTCGGGACGGTGTACCGCTACGAGCAGAGCGGGGAACTGGCGGGGATGCTGCGGGTGCGCGGCTTCACGCAGGATGACGCCCACCTCTTTGTGACCCCGAGCCAATTGGGCGACGAGTTCAAGGGCGTGGTGGACCTGATGATGGTGGTGCTGCGGCAACTGGGCCTAAGCGAATACCGCGTGCGTGTGGGGACGCGCGACCCGGAAAGCACCAAATACGTGGGCAGCGACGAGAACTGGGTGGCGGCCGAGAAGGCGATTGTGGATGCCTGCAATGATCTGGGCCTGGAGTTCGAAGTCAGCCCGGGGGATGCCGCGTTCTACGGCCCCAAGCTGGACCTCATCATCAAGGACGCCCTGGGCCGCGAGTGGCAGATGGGCACCGTGCAGGTGGACTACAACCTGCCTGAGCGCTTTGAGCTGGAATACGTGGGCGAGGATGGCCAGCGCCACCGCCCGATCATGATCCACCGCGCGCCGTTTGGTTCGTTGGAGCGCATGATTGGCCTGCTGACCGAGCAATACGCCGGGGCTTTCCCGTTCTGGCTGGCGCCGGTGCAGGTGAACATCCTGCCGATTGCCGACCGCCACAACGGCTACGCCTATGCGATTGCCGAGGCCCTGCAAGGCTTTGTCCCGGCCCGCGAAATGACCGAGGATGAACTGGAATTCGCCCCGGTGACCGTGGAGTCCGTGCCCAAGTGGCGCGTGGAAGTGGATGCCCGCCGCGAAACGCTGGGCAAGAAGATCCGCGAGAGCCAGAAGCAGAAGGTGCCCTACATGATTGTGGTGGGCGACCAAGATGTGGAGAACGGCACCATCAGCGTGCGCAGCCGCGAGGATGGCGACCTCGGCGCCATGACCCTGGCGGAATTTGTGGCGAAGGCCGGCGACCCGAACTCTTAGGGTCGCCTGTCAATCTTTCTCATGACCCCTAACGGGGGATACATCAGCAACCAATAGATATAAGGTTGCTGGTTCATCGTCAGTTCAAGAAGAGAGGATTTACGCTGATCGAGGTCATGATTGTGGTCTTGGTCATCAGCATCTTGGCGATGGTGGCCGTGCCCGCCTGGCAATACGCCCGCCAACGCACCCAAGAGCGCGCCTGCGAAGCGAACCGGACCAAGATGAACGACGCGAAGGCGCAGTGGATGGCGGCGACCGGCGCGGTTCCGGCGGATGTGCCAACCATGGCCGACCTCGTACCGACCTACATTAAGGAAATCCCCCGGTGCCCGCGCAACGGCACCTACACCATTGGCAACGGGAACACGCGCGTCTCGTGCAGCGTGCACGGCCAGTAACTTAGAGGTTTCTTAGGCTAACGACCGGATCTTGGTTGGCCGCTCGACGCGCCGGCCACGCCCCGAAGATCGCGCCCACCCCGACGCCCACCCCGAACGCCAGCGCCACGGTGCCCCATGTCATGAGCGGCTTGATGCTGGTAGTGGCAGCGAGCACAGAGTTGACGAGGGCGCTGACGACCAGCCCCGCGAACGACCCCGCGAGACCGATGAGCACGGCCTCGATGAGGAACTGCCGGAAGATATCTTTGCGGGTGGCCCCGCAGGCCTGGCGGATGCCGATTTCGACCCGGCGCTCGTTGACGGACATGAGCATGACGGTCATGATGCCAACCCCGCCGACAAAGAGCGCGATGCTGGTGAGGCCGACCACCAGGGTGCCCAGGATGCCCATCACCTTATAGATGAGGCCGAGCAGGTCCTCTTGGGTCAGCACGCTGTACTGCTGGTAGTCCAGCCGTTCGCCGAGGGTTTTTTCGAGGGCAGGGACCAATGTTTTGGGGTCCGTGGCGGGGTCGAACTGCACCATGATCCGGTCGATCTGCGCGTCCGGGTGGTTCGCCTTCCAGGTATCGAAGGGAACGTAGGCCACGTTGGCGAAGGACTGCATGCTGAACATGCTCTCGCTGTCGCCTTCGTCCTTGAGGATGCCCACGACCTCGAACTCTTCGTCGTTGAGGCGCACCTTTTTGCCGAGAGCGTCTTCGGTGCCGAAGAGGGTTTCCTTGGCGATGGCCCCGAGGACGATGGGATTCTTGACCTCGCTGGTGGCGCTGAAGAACTGGCCCTCCGCGATCTTGGCGTCGTGCATGGCAAACCAGGCCGGAGTGGCGGCGATGGTGAGGGGATAGGCGGATTTCTCACCGACCTTGAGGCCCCCGCCGGCGAAAGTGAGCATGGCGGTTTCGCGGACGCCGGGGATGGTGGCGATGCGGTTGGCGTCTTCCGGGCTGAGGAAGCTCTGGCCGCCGAAATTGGGGTTGAAGTTCATGCTGCCCAGCTCGACACGGGCGGGGAGCACGATGAGGATGTTGACGCCAAGGTCTTCGACCTGGGCGGAGATGTCCTTCTGCACGCCGAGGCCGATGCTGACCAGGAGGAGGATGGCGATGCTGGCGATGGCGACGCCCACCGCGCTGAGAATGGACTGTCGCCAGTTCTCACGCAGGCTAGTTAGGGCAGCGGCAAGGGCCATCTCCTGAGCCTACGCGAGGCGGGCCTTGGGGATTGCGCCAAGTGGGCCCTTTCGAGTTGGGCGTGTGTAGGCAAGAAGCAGGGTGAGGTAGCAGGTTGAAGTAAAATGGTGTGATATGAGAAAAATGTTGCTTGGTGCTAGTGCGAGAACAAAAGCCGAATGTCATGGTTTCAAATGCGTAACTTGGCAGAAGTATGAAGCGAAAGAAAACATTTCGGAGCACAGTGTTGTTGTGATACGATTCGAAGGAGTTTCATCCGATACTCGTGACCTGAACATCCTTTGGAATTCGATTGCTGATCTGTTCGATTCGAGAAGATTGGTCGGAGGACTAAGTAAGGGGTTGATTGTGATTCTCATTGGTGATCCGCACAAGTGTGAATTCTTCGAAGTGAAAGGTCTTCCGTTTACACATGCGACTGGCGTGCACTGTGCGTTTGACAATCAGACCTCGACTACAGTTCGTGCTCTCGATTCAAGATTCGAAAAGATTGTGAACATGAATTTTGGTGAGTCTCGCGCAACAACAAATGAGCCATGTCCGCATACTGACTTAACAAATGTGGCTAAGGGACTGGGTCTTTCATTTGAACTGCACCCAATCGCTTGTAATCGAATGGATGACATGACTGCTTGGAATCTCGAGTTGGTTAAAGTAGATTTAAGGGTGGTAAACAGAATAGAAACTTCTGGCCAGGGCTTTCCATATCAGAATTCTGAGATTGAAAAGTCATATGAGAAGTATGGTCAAATTGTCTTCTTGCCTGAATCTTCATTGGACGATGAAGATCTGCTGCGTATTATTAGTTCAGATGTGTTGAAAGAGAAAATTGTTGAGCCTGATTGGATTGCAGCATTTAAGATGCCAGGAGAAGAGGAGTGTCTCAGGAATATGGCGGAAATCGACGAGGAGAATTCAAGACATCAGATACTCAGGCAGAATCAGGTTGAGCTACTACAACGCATGCGATTGCCATTGAAGCTGTTGTATTCAACTGACAAACGACTGGAAGTTGAGGTGCGTGATGCTTTCAGGGAATTAGGGTGTAATGTAACTGATCCTTTGGGAGATGATGACGACGGATTGCTGGATTTTGATGGTCTAAAGTTTGCATTGGAAGTAAAGAGTTCTGCAAATAAGCTATGTGACACAACCGCCATAAAACAAGCTGCTCTGTGGAAAGCGAAGTTTATTGAAGAGCTGGAGAGTGAGGTGCAGGGTTTAGTTGTGGTCAATCCAATGGCCTCTAAGGTTCCAAGTTCCAGGGCTAAGCCGTTCGATGATAACCACTTGCGATTTGCAGCATTGCAAAAGGTTGCCTTGATGACTTCTGTTGATCTGTTTAGGCTTGTTGTAGCGAATCGGTTGGGGGCATTAGACAGCAAACAACTCTTCAACGAGCTATTTTCACTTCACAATAGGCTGGATGTAAGCAAGTACTCTTCGGCAGAGGTGGATGGAATTCTTGACTAGTTTGTAGATGTCTTTGCTCGGGGTGGTGCTTCCCGCCTCATACTCAGGTCAAAATTGGCTCGGCAGTTATGCATTTTCAAATGCAGAGATTTCTGGATATGCATATGTCTTTTCGCAAGTTGTACAACTACCGCCGCCGGGTATGCGTTGGGGAAAAACTTGATAGCGAGACATGTTTCTTCAAGACCCAAACGCTCTGCTTGTTCGGGCCGAGAGAACTCGTCCCACTGGCTTGTACTCCGGAGATAAGCGTTGTGACCACGAAGCTTCGCGACCAGTTAACTGTGCACATCGGTTAGGTCGAACTTGGATGCCGCAAAATTTTCTCTAACGTTCGACCTTTGGCTAGTTCGTCCACGAGTTTATCGAGGTAGCGCACTTGTCGGGTGAGTTCGTTGGTGATTTCTTCGACGCGATACCCACAGATTGTGCCCGTGATGAGATGGGAGTTGGGGTTGAGCTGAGCGCCGGCGAAAAACGCCTCGAACGTTGTGTCTTGATCGAGGTGGTGCTGGAGGGCGGCCTCGTCGTAGCCCGTGAGCCATTGAATTACCTCGTGCAACTCCGCCAAGGTGCGCCCCTTGGATTCAACCTTCTTGACATAGTGCGGGTAGACAGAGCGGAACACCATCCGGGCGATCTTGGCATCGTGATGAGACGTGTCGTTCATGAGCTTGCTTCTTTAGATACCCGGTTTGAAGTTCAAACAGGCCCCTGCCCATCAATGGAAGTGTGCGACTTGAGGCGGGCTTGGCCCGGCCGAGAGGACTCGAACCTCCGACTTCTTACTCCGGAGGGAAGCGCTCTATCCACTGAGCTACGGCCGGGAACGGACCCGAAGGCTACCCGATGAGTTTTTCGATCACCTGGCCCCGTGCACGTCGGGCAGGCGGAAGTCGCGCCCCAGGTGGGTGTTGGTCGGTTCGACGTGGGGCGCGCAATGAAGGGTCAAGCCGATGCTCAGTACGATCAAGAGATTAGGATTCACGTGGCCGCATTAGGATTGCCGAAACCTTTGGCAATACGGCACTTGGTGACAGCCGAACCAATAGCCGAAGAAGCTGATTTGTTAAGCCTGGTACGATGAGCCTCTTTCCACGCAACATGCCTGATACTCCGGCTATGGCGACCTTGTCTGCGTCCAACATTGTAATCCTAGAGAGTAGCGAGCGATCGGACGAGGCACGGGCGTGGAATGGCGTTGCCGTCGGGCCTGGACAAAGGGTACAGACATGAACCCCCGTCCCGAGAAGTTCTTCATTGATTGCTTGATCGAGATTCAGGATCATTGACTTTGAAGAGCCATACAGGGCGAAATAGGGGGTTGGTTGAAAGGCTGCGGTTGAAGATACATTCATCACCCGACCCGAACCCTGTGACCGGAATCGGTTAGAAAAGAAGTGAGTAATCCTGACAACGGCGCGCACGTTGAGTTCGATCATCTCGTCAAGAGAGGAAGGGTCGCAGTCAATAAACGGTGTGGTGTCGCCGAATCCAGCATTATTCACTGCATACTCTATGCGACCCGGGAAAGCCTCAAACTGCGCGAGCAAGTGATTGACCGACGCACGGTCACTCAAATCGGCACTCATGGTTACAGGTTCAAGCTTGTATGTATCGAGGATCTCGCTGGCGACGGCGGCAAGGTTTTTTTCGTCACGTGCGATAAGGATGGGCACGATGCCGCGCCTTGCGAACTCAAGTGCTATGCTTCGTCCGATACCTTGCGATGCTCCGGTTACAACGGCAAACACTGTTTGCAATGAACTTCCAGTGTTATCAGTTGACAAGTGAGTTGATTTCGGATGTGTAGTCATTTAATGATTTTGACTCGGTGCGTGTACTTGCGAGTTTTGCTTCGCATGAACAATAACAAGGCGCCCTTGAAGTTTCTCACGTTCAAGCCTCTCATGCCCCCTGCGGATTTCCTCGAGTTCAATTCTCTCGGCAATCTTTGGCTTTAACTTGCCTGCTTCAAGTATCCTATAAAGGGAGGACAGATCCTCTCTGAATTCGCCTGGTTTCTCGCGTTTTCGATCTGCGATACTATAGATTGCGACTGTGCGTGGCTGTCGAACTTTAAGTAGCATACCTGTGAAGAAGTGCTTAAGAATGGAGAGTTTGTCTCGCAGATGGGTATTCCGATCAGCCGCATCTCGATGCCACAGTGCTCGCATACCTAGAAGCACCAAGACTCCACCTTCCCTAAGTCTACGTCGTGAGGTTCTTGGAGGGTCTGCGCCAGAGAGATCAAGGATGAGGTCAAAGCCAGTTTTAGATTCAAGTTCGAGTTGTGCAGTACCTTCCTGGGAATCGTAGACAATGGGCGTTCCCCCTGACGACTCTATGGCGGGGCGTTGTGGCATCGAGCAAGTGCCGTACCACGTAAGCCCCATTTCTGTGCAAAGTTGCCCAGCAAGATGACCTACTGCTCCAGCTGCACCTGTGATAAGAACCCTCTGACCTCGCTCCATTGTTCGATAACGGGTAAGGGCCTGATACGCGGTCATGCCGCTCAAGACTAAAGTTTCGGCTTCGGCAGCGTCCAGAGTTTTCGGTACTCGGACCAAGGTGTCTGGACTTCTGAGAACATAGTCAGCGTTTGAACCCGTTTGAGTGAGGTCTGCGACTCGTTCACCAGGCTGGACGGTGGTGACTCCCAAGCCTACTGCAATTACATGGCCCACAAAGGAGTATCCGAGCACAAAGGGAGGCTTCTTTCGCAACATCGGATACATATTTCTGCGGATTAGAAGATCCGTAAAGACAAGGCTGGATGACTCAACCTGGATTAGCACTTGATTTCGCGATGGATTAGGAATATCAACAGTGAGGACCTCGATGGATTCGGCCCCGCCGAATGTCTTTAGCATGGCAACACGATTCTTCGCGATCGCAACCTCTCTCATGCTGTTCCCCTTTGTACCATGCCTTCAGCTAGTCCTTTGAGCGCCGCGACGACTGCTTCGGGCGCTTCGAGTGGCGCCAGGTGTCCGCAAGACGGGACGACCTGGAAAGTCGAGTTCGGCGCAAGCGCCGCGAACGGACGCATGCTCTCCACTGGGTAAAGCCGGTCTTCGGCTCCAACTAGGATCGTGGTTGGCACCGCGAGACGTGGCAGCACCTCGCCGAGCCCTGCGAATCGGGTTAGCACGGTACGCGCGGTGACAGCGGCCGCGGCCTTGTCGAAGCTCGTGAACGCGGAGGCGAAGGCCTCGAACCGCTCGGGATACGTCTGCCGCGACGCGGGAGAGAACATCGAGCGCGCGACGCCGCCGCCCCAGAACTTGGTTGAACCGAGCCACAGCGTTCCCCACACCTCGAACGAATGTCCGCCGAGGCTCGGTCCGAGAGGCGCGTTCATCATCAGTACGCCGCGCACACGGTCCGGCGCCTTCACTCCGATGTGCGCGGCGATCTGGCCGCCCCAGGAGCAGCCGGCGAAGAAGACCTGTTCAAGGCCGAGCGCATCGAGCAGGTCGACTACGGCCTCGGCATAGACGTCCGGCTGTACGTCGCCGCGTGGCGCATCGCTCTGACCGAAGCCGGGGCCGTCGATGCGGATCGTACGCCAATCTTTGCTAAGCATGGGCATCAGGGGCGCGTACAAGCGGTGGTCGCTGAACAGTGATGGCCACAGTACGACCGGCGTCCCCGCACCTTCATCGACGAACGCAAGGGTGCCGACGCGGGTCGAGATTCGGCGGAGATGTGCTGGGGTTCTCATGTGTGAACCTCAGTTACTGATGCTTGGGGCCGAGCGGATCCACTCGGGCGAACTGACCTGTTGCAGAAGAAAGCGAGCAGTTGACGAGGCGGTGATCGATAGGCCGATGCCTCGGCCATCATTGCTGATTCGCAGCGGCTTCTCCGGGCCTTCCACGATGTTTGGCAAGCGTACGGACACCCACTCGACGGAGCTCGCACGGAGCGCGGCCTCCATACGGTCCTTGTCTTCAATGATCGGCAGTAGCCACCGGATGAAGAGCGGGAGCACGATGCGGTTCGCGAACCACGTCCCGCTACCGCCAGCCCCGACATTCGACATACACACGATGCGTGGAACGCCTTGGTTCATCATTGACTTTAGGACGACATTAACGGAGTCAGATATGAGCGTGGTGGACTTACCGTCGCCCCTGCCGCCGATGCCAAGGCAATGGATGACGACCTCAGCGGCGCTAACGCAGCGCTCGACATCGTCCGGCTTTATGGGACTTCCTCCAAGAACGGTAAGCCGCGGATGGCTAAGCGATACTCGGCTCGGATCACGAACCAGCACAGTGACCTCGTGGCCTTGCTCAAGCGCCTGAGCGAGCACGAGTCCACCCGTGAGGCCGGTTGCACCGAAGAGGGTGAGCTTCATGGCACCCTCTTCAGGCGGCGCTTGGTAGCGACGTCCACGATGCACTGGATGACGCAGATCGCATGCTCGTGCAACAGCGCGGCGACCGCGTCGAGCTTCGCGGGACCGAGGATCCACACGAGCGTCGGTGGGTAACCAAGCGCCTGCAGCCCGATCATCCTTGTCGGTTGCTGAGCGAGTTTAAAGACGGCGGCCCCCGCAACCAGGATGGCGGTGACACATGGAAAGAGGCCTTCCAGCTTCAATAGCTTACCCGGGGCACTCAGGCTACCGGCCGGCGGAATGGCATCTGCCGCCTGTGCATGACCCAGGAAAGGTAGGTGGTCTGCGAGGGTATGACGCTTTGGTGTCGCGGCGATGCCGTAGGCTCGAGCGATCATCGAGCTGTCGACGCATTTCATGATGATTTCCCTCGACGAACCATCAGGATCCCGAACGCAATGAGCCAGAAGTGGAACAGAGTGCCTGTCAGCATGAGGACCGGACCAAGATCAAATCCGAATAGCTCGATGACAGGAATCAACATGAAAGCTGCCAACAGGAAAGTCATTCGAGTGAGGAAAACGGGCACAATTGGGTTACGACGGGCCGCAGTTCCAATCCTGTAAACCCATATCGCCGCAAAGATGCTGACGCCGAGAGCTTCGCCGACTCCACCGCCATAACTATTGATGGCATCGAAAATGGCGGCAATTTGAGCTCGCTGTGAATCTTCAGCGTTGGAGTACGCGTACGCCAATGATGGTGCCGCAGTAAGCCAGCGAAGAATGCCGAGACATCGCGCAAGAGTCGAGATGCCTACTGCTCCAAGACCAATCCAATCAGGTTCCTCCCGAATTGCCCGTAGCGCGGCACAACCAGTGAAAAAGAAGAGGAGTGAATATGCAAGATAGCCGCCATATCCTATACGAATTGAAGTAAGATTCTCCAATACGAGCGGAAGCATTTTTGAGCCCGGGTCTCCGGTAGTAGCTGGCCATCCGGTGGCTCCACTCATGGTCAAGAACGGGATGGCGATCAGCGCAACCTGCGCAAGCATCAGCCATCCGGCGGTGCGGTATCTGTCCTGGACGTTAGATTCTCTCGTGCTTGACACTGTCAAGTAAGAAGATAGCACCTCAAGCCGGACATTGTCAAGTCACTGTTGCTGTCATCATGTCATCATGACAAAATGAACTCAGATGGCCGGTCATTGCGTGAGGAACTCGTAACAACGGCAGTCGCAATGCTCGAGTCTGAGACGCAACAGCTACTCTCTCTCCGGGCGGTCGCTAGGCGTTGCGGCGTGAGTCATAACGCCCCGTACCACTATTTTTCTGACAAGGACGAGCTCTTGGCTGCCGTGGCAAGCGTGGGTTTTCGAATGCTAGCCCAGATTATTCGAGAGGAGGGTGTGACGGTGCCAGGTCTTAGTCGCGCATACATTCGATTCGCTCAGGGAAGTCCGGAAATGGTTCGCTTGATGTTTGGTCCATGCGATTTCATCGCTCAAGGTGCCTTGGAGTTTGAAGAGGCATCTCGCGATGCCTTCTCGCTCCTTCTGGAAGGCACTCGGGCAGCCTACCCTGTTGTCGATGAACATGAGCTTATCCGGCGCGCAGTCGAACTGTGGTCTCTCTTGCATGGCTTCGTTTCGCTACTTCAGGGAAACGCTCTATCGCATGTACCCAGAGATGCCATGCCGACTCCCGAATCGATGTCAGCGTTGTTCGCTTCGCGTCTCGGGCATAGTGTTCCAAGTTCCGAGACGAGCGAGGATTAGATCGCAGAAGTTGGCCCGGCCGAGAGGACTCGAACCTCCGACTTCTTCCTCCGGAGGGAGTCGGAGGCAGGCACGTTGAACTGAGCCGATGGCGGATTCTGCCAATTCAGAGCTGCTTGACCTGGTAATTGTACGGTGCGTACCCCAGGTTCCTCGGGGTAACGGGGGTACCGGTGCGGGCTTGTGCTGGGAGCCGAACCAGCGGCGGACCAACATACTCCTGCAAGGGCCCGATCACTTCTTCATATCGTGGTATCATGATATGAGGTGAACGACATCGTGCTTCTCGGAAAGGCGCTTTCGGATCCGACGAGAGTCCGCATCTTGCATGCTTTGCTCCGCTCAGATCTGTGTGTCTGCGAGATGGTTGATGCACTTGAATTGGGGCAGAGCACTCTTAGTGCTCACCTCCAAACCATCCGACAGGCGGTGATTGTTGAAACCTCCCGTCGCCACAAAATGGTGAGTTACGCCTTGACGATGGATGCGAAGCGCCTGGTTGAGCCGATTTTCCAGGCACACGAAGACGCCCTCTCTGTGGATCATCGACTGACTCGAGATCGTGCACGCATACAAGAAAGGCTCAATTTGAGAAGTCAAGGCCAATGTGTTTTTGGCCCGGGCCAACTTGACCGAGCCGAGGACACCAAAAAATGAACAACGAAACCTGCCCCTGTTGCCAAGAAGGCAAGTGCGCCTGCCCGCCCTGCCAAGATGGAGTTTGCAAGTGCCCCTGCTGTGCCAACGGCAATTGCCCGTGCCCCGAAAACTGCCCCCATTGCGATTGCTGCTAAGCCATTGCCGCCGCTAACTTTGTCGCCCGCGTGAACCGTTTCCAAAGCCTCCTGCGAGTCTTGCTCCTGCACCTTGTGTCAGGGGCATTGCTCCTCGGGCAACTTCATGTGTGCGCTCAAGTCTTCCAACACGCTGATGGGGCCGTCTGTGTGGATACGCATGACTCTGGAAACAGCGTTTCTGTTCATGCTCCCGATCATCATCACGAGAGAACCTGTGAACTCCGGCCTTGCCACGATGAGGTCGTCGAGAAGGTCTTCGTCAAAGAATCTAAGCGAGATGATTTCTCCGACGCGGCAAATCTATCGTCTCATTTGCCGGCGGTTGTTTGGCCTTATGTAGCCAAAAGCGGCAGCATAGATCAGAAATTGGCGGCAAGCCCGCCTACTGTTCCTCCGGCTTCCCGGACATCCCGAGCCCCACCCGTTTTCCTTCAATCCGCTTAGTCGTTTGGGCGAGCGTGCCTCGCCCCTGACCTTGCCTTGAAGGAAACATGAACACACACACACGCTGGAATCGCGCTTGGTCCGGCCTCGCTATTTTCATCGCGAGTTTCGGAGCCACAACGTCGTTTGCCTCGCCCACGATGCCGGAAATCTCCGTGAGAGAGTCGGCTGAGGACCTCATTTCACCGGTCGAAGCGGTGCGTTTGGCCACGCAAAACCGCCCCGTCGTGGCCGCCGCCCAATTGGAAATTGCCGCCCTCGAGCTGAAGGCGAGGGCCGCTCGAACTTCGGACCCTCTGCGGTTGTGGATCGGGAGGGGAAGTGACGCGGCTCCGGGCGCCACGGATAATGACCTGGCCTTTGTTCAACCCATCGACTGGTTTGGCCGGAATCGACTTGCCGGTACGGTCGTGGAGGCTGAGATGCAAGTGGCTCGTGCCAACCTCCGTCAAATCAAACTTGACGTTCAATCTGAAGTGCTTAGGCACTTTAATGAAGTCGTGGCGCTTGAACGACGAGTTGAGATTGCCCGGGATCTGTTGGAAATCGCAACTCGATTTCGCGACGCGGCTAAGCGCCGAGTCGACGCCGGTCAAGTGCCAGAAGTACAGCTGCTACGAGCGACGATCGAATGCGAGCGAGCGACTCAGGTCTTGGCTCTGAGGGAATCTGAGCTCGTGTCTTCTCGAACGCGACTCTTTGGAGTCGTAGGAGTCCCTGGCAAGTCGACAAGCGGCATCTTTGCCCAGAGAACGCCTCGAGAACCAGACTTTGGCCTGCGCGTGCCTCGTAGCCTTGTCTTCGATGCGGAACTCAAAGTGATTGAGGCCCGGATTAAGCAGGAGCGCCACTCCATGCGCCCCGATGTGGAGGTTCAGCTACGACGGTCTCCATGGATGGAGGACGCTCAATTTGGATTCCGAGTTCAGGTGTCTATGCCTCTGACGGATTACGGCCGCAGCCGCAGAAACTCGGAAGCCCTGCTCAAGAATCGTGCGGCCATCGAGCAAAGGAAGGCCGACACGTTGCGCTTAGCTGAGTCCGAGTTTCGAGCTCTCTTGCAAGAGAGAATGGGAGCCGAGCGACTGCTGGGCCAGCTAAAGGATTTAGTTGAGGAAGCCAATGAATTGCTGCAGATTAGCGAACAAGGCTTTGAGGCTGGGGCGCTAACTCTTTTGGAGAGCCTCGAGGCCGCGCGGTCGCTTCGCGAGATTGAGGAGGCACTCCTTGATGCTCGATTCCGCCTCGCGACCTTGGATGTGAACCTCTTAGAAGCTGAGGGCGTGCTCCTGGAGGAAGGCGCGTGAGAAGCAGCCTAGCGCTGGTTGTGGCGTTGCTTGCCCTCTTTGCCTGGGCCGGCCCCGGCCATGACCACGGTGAACAGTCAGCCACCCCGAGCGCATCCGCTCTTGACGTCGAGCTCAACCTGAAGATCACGGACCCCCAAGGTAATCCGGTCTCGGGCGTCAACGACCAGGTCAAAGTGTCGCTAAAGGAAGGTGAGGAGATCTTCCGCGATGCGACTTCCCACGCAGAGGAGGATCCAGGTGTCTTTCACCTCGATCACTCGTTTGAGCACGAAGGAAAATATTTGGCCGAATGGTCGGTGCCGGCGAACGGCAAGAATCTAACTGCCGCCTTTGAAGTGGTGGTTGGGCATGAAGAAGAGAAGGCGGCGACCGGAGTATCCCTTCCCCTTCTCATCGGCGGGGGTGCGCTCGCCCTTATCCTTGCCTTCTTCATCGGTCGGTCCTCGGGGCGAGGCAAGGCCGCTGGGGCAGCGGTCATGTGCTTCGCACTCATGCTTTCCTCGACGCCTCTCGCCCTGGGCCAGGACGAGCACGGCCACGATCATGGGAGTGAATCAGGTTTGACGGATGAGCCGCTGCAAATTGGCATAGGCAGAGTCGGTGTGATGTCGGCGTCAAAGACTATAGATGGGTACACGATGACCTTCACGATCATCGTCATTCCCCCTGACCCGAATCTAGTTCGAATTACCGACGAACAGCGTGAACTCCTTGGTCTCAAAACCGAAGCCGTTGGCCGTGGTGCGTTTGGGAAAGGTGTTCGCGCAACAGGTCAAGTTCAGGCCGACCCGAGTCGCATCGCTAACATTTCCGCCCCCGCGGCGGGCCGCTTGGAGCAGGTATCGGCCAACTTAGGAGATCGAGTCAAGAAGGGCCAGGTCCTTGCCATTGTGTTGGCCCCCGAAGCCGCCGGTGCGCAGGCGGAGGTCGCGGCGGCTCAGGCCATCGTTTACCAAGCTCAAGCGAATCGCCAGCGTGCGGTTCGCGCACTAGAGTTGGCTCGGCAAAGTCTAGCACGTCAGGAAGAGTTCGCCCGAACTGGGGCGTTCAGCCAGCCCAGCCTTCAGGCCGCTCGAACAGAGGTGGCAGCTGCCCAAAGTGAACTCGCTGAATCCCAAAGCGCCATTCGTCAAGCCAAGGCGGAGCAAGCGACTCATGCCCGAGAACTCGAACGGATCAAGCAACTGTATGATAGCAAGCTTGCAAGCCGCCGGGAGGTGGAAGCAGCTGAGTTGGAAGCTAGCCTCGACGCTGAACGAGTTCAACAAGCCGTAGCCAGAGTGACGCAAGCGGATTCTCGGGTCAAGAATGCCCGAGAAACGCTGACTCGGGAGGAGAGAATCCAGGAAGAAGGACTCTACAATCGACGTGAGATTGAGACCGCCAAGGCGGAGGTAAGGAGAGCCGAAGGCGAACTGAATGCCGCCGAAACGGAACTGAAAGGGGCCCAGGCGACGGTTCAGGCTGCACGCGGCCGAGTGGGAGCCTACGGCGGAAGCGGACGAATTGCCCTGACCGCACCCATTGACGGCACCGTGACCACCCGCAAAGTCAATCGAGGCGAATCGGTGGAGCAGGGACGAAACCTCTTTACGATTCTCGATACAAGTGAGGTTTGGGTGCAAGCCGATCTCTTTGAAAGCGACCTGGCTCGAGTTGAAGTTGGAATGCAGGTCGAAGTCAAGATGGACGGTAGTGAACGGGACATCCTCTTTGGCAAAGTCGCGCAGGTTGGCAAAGTAGTTGATCCCGAAAAGAGGACTGCCCCGGTTCGCATTAGGGTGAGTAACCGTGAAGCACAGCTGCGTCAGAACGAGTTTGCCCAGATCCTTCTTCTTACCGATGAAGAGAGTTCCGTATTGAGCGTTCCCGAGAGCGCCATCCAAGAGATCGGCGGGCTCCCGGTTGTTTTCGTGGAGACATCAACAGGGTTTGTACGCCGTAGCGTGACCCTGGGTCCGAGTGCGAACCGCCGACGGCAAGTGAGTTCTGGAATCGAGCCTGGTGAGCGAGTGGCAACCCAAGGCTCCTACCAACTGCGGATGATGGCCACCGCCCAGTGAGAGAAGCCATGAATTCCTTCATCCGAATCCCCCATTGGTTCTCCACGATTGGCTTGCTAAGGGAGGTGCCCTGTGCTGAATAAGCTGATTGCCTGGTCGCTTCAGCACCGCATCGTGGTGGTCGCCGTATCTCTCTTTCTCGTGGCCTATGGCGTTTACACGAGCACGCGTCTACCCGTTGACGTCTTGCCCGATTTGAACCGCCCAACGGTCACGATTTTCACGGAGTCTAGTGGCATGGCTCCCGAAGAAGTCGAGACCCTGGTTTCGTTTCCTATTGAGACCGCCATGAACGGTGCCCCCGGTGTGACCCGCGTGCGCAGTGCCAGCGGGGTGGGATTGAGCCTCGTTTACGTTGAGTTCGACTGGTCGCAAGACATCTACCGAGCCCGGCAAATCGTTAATGAGCGGCTGCAAATTGTGAAGGAGCGCATGCCGGACGGCGTGAACCCCACGATGGGGCCAATCAGTGGCATCATGGGCGAGATCATCCAGATCGGCATGTTCAGCAAGGATCGACCTAGCTACGAGGTGCGTTCCATGGCGGATTGGGTCGTGAGGCCGCGGCTGCTGAGCATTCCCGGAGTCGCTCAAGTGAGCGTGATCGGGGGCGGAGCCATGCAGTACCAGGTGCTTGCCAACCCGGCAAAGCTTCGTCAATTCAACGTGAGCGTCATCGAGTTGAACCAAGCCGTGAGCCAGGCGAATATGAACTCAGGGGGCGGATACTTGATGAACCCGAATCAGGAGATCATCATCCGAAACGTTGGCCGAGTTCAGAGCCTAGCCGACGTCGAGAATTCGGTCATCAAAGTTGTGGGTGGCACGCCGATTACGGTGAAGCAAGTGGCAGAAGTGAGGTTTGGGCGGCCCGTGCTTCGAGGCGACGCAAGCGTGCAGGGGAATCCGGGAGTGATTTTTAGTGTCCAAAAGGCACCGGGAGCGGACACCATTCGCATGACTGAGGAAGTTCTTCAAGCACTAGAAGAGGTTCGGCCCAGCTTGCCCAAGGATATCGAGGTGCGGGACGACCTGTTTCGGGCCACGACCTTTATTGACACCTCGATTGCGACCGTCGAGCATGCGATGCGGGATGCGTTCATCCTCGTCTCTATTGTTCTCTTCTTGTTCTTGCTCAATTTCCGGACGACATTCATTTCTCTCACGGCCATCCCTGTTTCTCTGGTCATTGCGGCGATTACATTTAGCTTCTTTGGAATGAGTGTGAACACAATGACGCTGGGGGGGTTGGCTGTCGCCATCGGTGTGCTGGTAGATGACGCCATTATTGACGTGGAGAACGTTTACCGGAGGCTAAAGGAGAATCGTCATCTCGGCAATCCCGTACCTACTTTGCGGGTGATCTACAACGCAAGTCGGGAGGTGAGAGGAAGTATTGTCTTTGCCACGATCATCATTGCTCTTGTCTTTTTGCCGCTGTTTGCATTGAGCGGCATCGAGGGCAAGATTTTTACTCCCCTCGCGATCGCGTTTATCGTTTCGCTCTTTGCGTCGCTCTTAGTCTCGCTGACTCTGACCCCCGTATTGTGCTCCTACTTACTTCCCAAGATGAAGCAGATGGAGCACGCCGAGGATCCCCGCTTTGTGCAGTGGCTTAAGCGCATGAATGAGCCGTTGGTCAACTGGTCGATGCGCAGCAGTGGGCTTGTCATTACGCTCGGGGTGGTTACAGTGGGAATTGCCGCCGCAATCGGCAGCACCATGGGCACAACCTTTTTGCCGCCATTTAATGAAGGAAGCTACAACGTGAAGCTCATCCTTCCGCCGGGAACTTCATTGCAAGAAACGAATCGAGTCGGAGCGATCGCCGAGAGCCTCATGCTCAAGATGCCAGAGGTCGAAAGCGTGAGCCGACGCACCGGTCGAGCTGAGCTCGACGACCATGCCGAGGGAGTGAACACGACGGAGATGGAACTACGTCCGAAAAAGGGGACACAGCAGGCCATCTTTGAGGAGGAAATGCGGGCAGAACTTGCGAAGCTCCCCGGAGTGAGTGCGAGTATTGGTCAGCCGATCAGTCACCGCATAGACCACATGCTCAGCGGGGTACGAGCCCAGATTGCCCTCAAGATCTTCGGTGACGACCTTGCTACCCTTCGACGATTGGCCAAACAGGTTGAAGGCCAATTGCGTCAGGTTCCAGGCGTTGTGGACTTGAACGTGGAGCGGCAAGTGGAGATTCCCCAGATCAAGATCAGCATTGACCGGGAAGCAGCGGCGCGGTATGGATTGACCATTCAGGAAGTGGCCGAGACACTGGAGACGGCCTTCAATGGTCACCCCGTTAGCCAGGTCATTGAGGGGCAGAGAATTTATGACCTTGTGGTCTGGTTTGACGAGTCTAGCCGGAACGACCTCGATGCCATTCGCTCGACATTGGTGAAGACGCCCAGCGGATCGATGATTCCGGTTCGCCAACTGGCTGAAATATCGGAAAGCACCGGGCCAAACACTATCTATCGGGAGAACGCCCAGCGCCGGATCACGGTTAGCGCCAACGTTAGCGGTCGAGACCTTGGCAAGGTGATCAAGGAGATTGAATCCCGGATCGACAACAACTTGGAGATGGAAGATGGCTACTTTGTGACCTACGGAGGTCAGTTCGAGAGTCAGCAAGCGGCAAGTCAAGTGATAAACGTTCTTGGCCTCGTGGTAATCGTCGCGATCTTCCTGCTTCTCTACATGGCGCTCAAGTCTTGGCGAATGGCGCTCCAGGTCATGGTCAATCTCCCGCTTGCCTTCGTGGGGGGAGTCGTCGCGCTCAAGTTGACCGGCTTAGACTTGAGTATTGCGGCGATGGTGGGGTTCATCACTCTTTTCGGGATTGCGACCCGAAATGGGATCATGATGCTGACTCATTACGTCCACCTCATGCGAGAAGAGGGCGAATCCTTTGGGCAAGCCATGATTTTGCGCGGGACCCAAGAGCGACTGTCACCCGTGCTTATGACAGCCATTTCGGCAGCTCTCGGCATGGTTCCCTTTGCTTTAGCCGGAAATACCCCGGGCAAAGAGATCATGCACCCTGTAGCCGTTGTTCTCTTAGGGGGCTTAGTGACCTCAACGGTCCTTGACCAAGTGGTAACCCCGGCGTTGTTTTGGCGATTTGGGCGCGCTGAGTGGCAAGGTCTGAGGTCGGGTTCGGACGAGAACTCCGCGGACGACTTGGGGGTACTTGGAGCATAATCGCGCCAAGTTGGAGGTACGGGTCTTGGAGAAGGGAGCTTGGGGTACAGGAAATCAGGGTGCCGAAGTAAATCGGCTCATTTGAACCTGAAAAGTGGCCCGGCCGAGAGGACTCGAACCTCCGACTTCTTCCTCCGGAGGGAGTCGGAGGTTAATGCTCTGAACTCAACGAATGGCGGATTCTGCCAATTCAGAGCTGCTTGACCTGGTAATTGTACGGTGCGTACCCCAGGTTCCTCGGGGTAACGGGGTACACACCTGAAGTCCTCAACTCAACCTCGAGTCTAAGTTGGGTTCCGTGCGAACACCAAGGATCAACAGCACCTGGTTACGGTTGAACGCTTCGTCTAGAGCGCGCGTGGACGCATCTTCGCTCCTTCTGAGCAGGCTGCCTTGATGCGAGGCTTCGGTCACTTGCTCAACCTGCTCCCGATCGTAGATCTACTATCCCTCGCATGCAGAGGTGGGGTATCAAAGAAATGTTTGATTTGCGGGGCGGAGATATGATGCTGGATCTACGACAGGTGTTCACGCTGACGGACTTCTTGAGGAACCACAAGGAGATGGTCGCGAGGCTGAACGAAAACCACAAGCCGGTGGTTCTGACCGTCAAAGGCAGGCCCGCGCTCGTCATTCAGGAGGCCGATAGCTATCAAGATCTCCTCGATCGGCTGAGAAAAGCGGAGAGCAAAGAGCAATGACAACCCACGAACTTGGCTGGATTACAAACTTTATTTGGGGTATCGCAGACGATGTACTTCGAGACGTCTATGTTCGGGGCAAGTATCGCGACGTAATTCTTCCAATGGTTGTCATTCGCCGCCTTGACGCCGTACTAGAGCCGACCAAGCAAGCCGTCCTTGAAATGAAAATGAATCTCGATGCGGCCGGCATCGCAAACCAGTCTGTGGCGCTCAAGCAGGCCGCCGGGCAAGCGTTCTACAACTCCTCGCCCTTCACCCTCCGCGACCTTCGATCACGCACCAAGGCCAGTCAGCTAAAGTCCGACTTTGAAGCCTACTTGGATGGCTTCTCAGCCAACGTCCAGGAGATCCTAGAGAAGTTCAAGTTCCGCAATCAAATCCAGACCCTCGTGGATGCCGACATCCTTGGGGCACTCATTGAGAAGTTTCTCGATCCTCGGGTCAACCTTACGCCCCAGCCTATTCTCGACAACGACGGCAAGGAGCGTCTTCCAGCCCTCGATAACCACGCGATGGGAACGATCTTCGAGGAGCTGATCCGACGCTTCAACGAAGAGAACAACGAGGAAGCCGGAGAGCACTTCACACCGCGCGACGTGGTCAAACTCATGGCCGAACTCATCTTTCGACCCATCGCCGATGACATCCGAGACGGAACCTACACCGTCTACGATGCCGCTTGCGGAACCGGAGGCATGCTCACCGTAGCTGAAGACCGACTCCGCGACCTTGCCAAAGAACACGGCAAGCAAGTCTCCGTCCACCTCTTTGGTCAGGAAGTCCAGCCCGAAACATACGCCATCACCAAGGCTGACCTTCTTCTCAAAGGTGAAGGCGAAGAGGCGGAGAACTTCACCTACGGCTCAACCCTTTCCGCCGATGGATTCCCGGCGCGGGAGTTCGACTTCATGCTCTCCAACCCGCCTTACGGCAAGAGCTGGAAGAACGACCTCGATAAGTTGGGCGGCAAGGGCGACATGCGCGATCCGCGCTTTGCCATCTCGCACAACGGCGAGGACATGTCCCTCATCACGCGCAGCAGCGATGGCCAGCTTATGTTCCTGGTGAACAAGCTCGCCAAGATGAAGCAGAACACCCCGCTCGGCAGCCGCATCGCCGAGGTTCACAACGGAAGCGCCCTCTTCACCGGGGACGCGGGGCAGGGTGAGAGCAACATCCGCCGCTGGATTCTGGAGAACGACTGGCTGGAGGCAATCATTGCCCTCCCGCTCAACATGTTCTACAACACCGGCATCGCCACCTATGTGTGGGTGCTCACCAACCGCAAACCCGAGCACCGCAAGGGCAAGGTGCAGCTCATCGATGCGACGCCGTGGTTCAAGCCGCTCCGTAAGAACTTAGGCAAGAAGAACTGCGAACTCGCGCCGGAGCACATCCAGGCCATCGTGGACGCCTTCCAAAAATTCGAGGAAACCGAGCAGTCCAAGATCTTCCCGAATGAGGCGTTCGGCTATTGGAAGGTAATCGTCGAGCGACCCCTCAAGCTGAAAGGCATTGACCCCGACCGAGCCTACTCTGCCAAGGAGATCAAGGTGCTGAAGGAGAAGTGCGAGCGGTCTGAAGACGGCATCCCCGTCATCAAGAAGATTCACAAGGGCAACGTCGCGCCCGATCCGTTGAGCGGTCTGTTCGAGGTCACCATCGCAGGCAAGCAATGTGTGGTGGAATACGAGCCTGACAGTGATCTGCGCGACACCGAGAACGTACCTTTACTCGAAGAGGGCGGAATCGAGGCGTTCATCCTGCGCGAAGTGTTGCCTCACGTGCCCGACGTTTGGATCGTTGCCGACAAGGTTCAGGTGGGCTACGAGATCAGCTTCACGCGCTACTTCTACAAACCCAAGCCGGTGCGGACGCTGGAGGAGATTCGGCGGGACATAGAAGCGCTGGAAAAGGAAACCGAAGGCTTGCTCGATGAGGTTCTAGTGGAGGTCGAGACGTGAGCAGCGTCTTAGCACCAATAACAAAGGAAGTGCTGGTATGGGCTCGCAAAGCCGCTCTTCGAACTGAAGAAGAGTTAGCTCAGGTTGCTGACGTTTCAGTCGAGAGATATCGGGAGTGGGAATCTGGTGTTTCATTTCCGACTCTTCGCCAGATTGAAAGGATAGCGAACAAGGTCAAACGCCCCTGCATTGTCTTCTTCATGCCCCAGGAACCTTCGGAACCCAAGCCCCTACTGGATTACAGGACGGTGGGCAACCGAAGCAAAGGTAGCTTCTCAGCAGACCTAGTTCTCGATATTCGTCGAGCACGTTATCTCCAGTCGCGATTGGAGGAGGACTGGGAAGATGTCTTTCCCGAGTGGACTTCAAACCTGCCCGCTTTCCAAATCAATGACGACCCAGTAGTGCGAGCGGACGAAGTGCGAGCTTCCTTGGGCGTAACACTTGCTCAGCAAAAAAAATTCAAACTCGAAAATCGAGGTCTCCGGGAGTGGAGGCATGCTCTCTTCTTGTCCGGCGTGCTCACCTTCGGATTCAGAGTTGAGCGGGAGCAGGCCTTGGGGTTTGCAATTTGGCACTCCCGCTTCCCCTTGGTTGGATTCAACTTGGATGGCTACAAATCTCAGCAGGTCTTTACTCTCTTCCATGAATTGGCGCACTTATGCCTGCGCCAGTCGGTGGTTTCGGACTTAGGAGCCGACCGATTGCAGTCGGGTCGGGATGCAGTGAAACGAACCGAGACGTTCTGCAACGGGTTTGCCTCAGCGCTCCTTTTGCCACCAGGGGCAAAGGAGGTTCAAGATGCCGTGGCTGACATCTCGAAAGAAGGTGCGACGGACGCTGGGCTAGTGGACAAGTATGCAAAGAAATTCCGGGTCAGCAAATACGTTTTGCTTCACAGACTCATCGAATCAGGCAAAGTCCCTAAGTCCAAATCCACCGCTGTGTTCTCAGCTTGGCGAAAAATCGACGAAGAAGAGTCCGAACTGCGTGAGGCGAAGCAGAAGGCTAGAGAGGAAAAGAACAAGCTGCTTGGCAAGGAACGAAAAGGAGCATCGCCCGTTGCCGACTCCCTTTCCGCTCGTGGCGAGACCCTGACCCGACGGGTGCTTCAGGCAATGTCTTCGGGCACGCTCGAATTCTCCGATGCGCAAGACCTTCTTGGTCTGAGGGATTACCAGTTCGAAGCGCTTGAACTTGAGCTTAGTCGGCGCAAGGTGGTGGACTGATGGAAGCCATCTTCTACTGGGATGCGAATATCATCATCACGCTCAACGAGCAGTTCCCATCAACAATAATCCCCAAGATTCACGAACTTGCCGAATCCCAGGTCAATGCTGGGCGCATACGAGTATGTGAGCATGTCTTCCGGGAGATGAAAGGCGGTGTCGCTAAGGAGTGGGCTGACCAGTATAAAGAGCAGTGCTTTGAGCCAGTTACAAACGAGACTATGAAGGTCATCCGGGAAGTCGCTGCCATCCCGGACTTTGTTGACGCCACCAAGACCGAATCTGTCGATGCCGACCACTTCCTAGTTGCCACGGCACTTGCCCATCATCGGAATCCGAGTCAAGACCTCTTTATTGGCGAAGCCATTGTCGTCACGATGGAGAAGCGTAAGAAGCCAGAAAAGCAGCGTTTGAAGGTGCCTGATGCTTGTGACCACCTTGGAGTCAAGTGCGTTGACTTCTACGGTTGGCTGAACGAGAGCGGCTACAAGCTCGACATCGTGCCCAAGGAAAGCTGAGCTTTGAGGTTCGTCCGATGAAGATTGATTACGCAGCCCTCAGTGAAGAGAACCTCCGTCGCTACGGCACGGATGTCGGCGAATGGGCTCCTGAACTGCTCGCCAACCTGTACCACGAACGAACTCACTTCGTCTTCGAGCTTCTCCAAAATGCCGAGGACGCAATTCGAAAGCGAGCCAGCACTGGCTCACGCTCTGTTCGGTTCGATCTAAGTCGTGAGGGGCTCAGAGTCTCCCACAAGGGAAAGCCGTTCGACGAAGCAGATGTTCGAGGAATCTGCGGCATCAACAAGAGCACCAAGAAGGATGAGCTGACTGCCATCGGGCGATTTGGCATTGGTTTCAAGTCGGTCTATGCCGTCACCGACCGACCAGAGATTCGCTCATCAGGACAGCAATTCGCCATCAAAGACTATGTTCACCCAATCGAACTGGAGTCATGTGATCAGCCAGACGGCGAGACGAGTTTCTGGTTCCCTTTTCGTCCTGAAGACAGTTCAGCTTTCGGGGAAATCAGTGTAGGGCTGGAGAGCCTGGATGCGAAAACCCTGCTGTTTCTCCGTCACGTCGAGGAAGTGGATTGGCGCATCGAGGGTGGGGCAAGTGGCACCTATTGCCGCGAGTCAGTAGTGCTGCAGCCGGGATTGAGGCGAGTCACTCTCATCGGCACTTCCAACGATGGTGCTGACCTCTCGGAAGAGCAATGGCTCGTGTTCTCTCGACCGGTCGAATCGGAAGGCAAGGAAGTCGGTGCGGTCGAGATTGCCTACGCGGTGGATTTGTCCTCGCCACCGGGCGAGTTGAAACTGAAACCAGTGTCCGATTCACGGCTGGCAGCCTTCTTTCCAACGAGTGTTCAAACCGATCTCGGGGTCGTACTCCAAGCTCCTTATCGAACCACTCCGGCTCGCGACAACGTGCCGCCGAAAGCCGCCTGGAATCAACATCTGGTTAAGGAAACCGCATCGCTGCTCGTCGAATCGCTCTGCGTGCTTCGTGATATGGACGCCCTCTCCGTCGAAGTCCTCTGCGGGATGCCCATAGACGAGGATGACTTCCAGGAAGGGTCGATGTTCCGCCCTCTCTACGATGAGGTCGCCGAAGCCTTCCGAACTCAGGAGCTTCTGCCACAGAACGGTCGTGGGTGGATGTCGAGTTCTCGGGCTGCCCTCGCCCGTGGACAGGAGCTTTGTGACCTCTTGGACTCCGCACAGCTCTCAGCGCTCTTTGCGTCAGATGAACCCTTGCAATGGCTAAGTGATGCCATCACCATCGACCGAACGCCAAAGCTTCGCACCTACTTGATGGGTGAGCACAGCATCCGAGAGATTCAGCCGCAGACCTTCGTGAGCAGGGTGACGAAGGAGTTTCTAGCGGCTCAAAAGGATGAATGGGTCGCCAAGCTCTATGAGTTCCTAGCCGGACAATCCTATCTGTGGAAGACAGCGAGCTACCTGCGCATTCCGTGGGTGCGGCTGGAGGACGGGAGCCATGTTGCATCTCACTCGGGAGAGCTGCCAAACGCCTATTTGCCTTCCAAAGCTACCTCTGGCTTCGCAACGGTTCGCCCGACGGTTTGTCAGTCCGAAGATGCGCTCGGATTCCTTAAAGGCACCCTGAAACTCACCGAGCCCGACCCGGTGGATGATGTCATCGTGAACATCATGCCTCTCTACGAAGAGGGCATGGAACATGACAATCTCGACCTCTATCGAGAGCATCTCCGAGCCATTGAGTCCGCCTATGAGAACCGCAACACCAGGGACAAACTGGTCACGGTTCTCAAGTCCAAGCACTGGATTCCGTCTATCGACAACGAAGGCAACAAGGACTGGCTGACGCCTTGCGATTGCTATCTTCCCACGGAACGCTTGAAGCAGCTCTTCGAAGGTGTTCCTGATGTCAACTTTGTCGATGACTCGGTCGCCGGTCTCCAGGGCGAGACAATGCGAAACATCCTCATTGCATGCGGGTCGGAGAGGTATCTCGACACGGTTCCTCCGACGGTTGGGCTTTCTCCCGACGAGCGCCTAAAGCTCCGGCAGAGCTATGGCGACCCAGGTTGCACCGGTGGCGAAACCGAGGATGACCGAACACTTCACGGTCTCGATGGTATCTTGACGCGAATCACAGAACTTCCGCTTGATGAGGCTGGGGTTAGGAGCCAACTACTCTGGGATGCACTTGCAGACGTTGTCCAAGACAAGAGGCAGGGTGTCGTTACGGCGACCTATTCCTGGGACTACTACAAGACCAGAAGCATGCCCTTCGATGCGGCGTTCATCCGAACTCTGAAGACCTCAGCATGGATTCCGATTTCCGGTGGGAAGTTGGTCACCCCCGACGAAGCGGTCTTCGAGCAAATCGAGCCCGCTTGGACGCCAAATGCTGTGCTCCAAGCCGCCCTGAAGTTCCGACCCTCAGCTTTGGCTCAACTCGCAGAAGCGACTGGTTTCAGCCTGGATTTCCTGAGGAAAGTCAAGAAGAGCGGACTCAGCGACGAAGAAGTGCTTCGGCGCCTTGGGCTCGTCACTGGGGCTGACGAAGGGGAGAACGAAGTGGACGAAAGCGACGACCAAGGCTACGACAGCAACCAAAGTGATAACGGCAACGGCGATGATGCTGATGGTGGTGAGGAGGGTTCAGAAGGTGGCGGAGGAGGACGGTCAAGCTCGCATGGCTTTAGTTCGGGCGGGTCAAGCTCCTCCTGTTCATCAGGCGGTGGAGGGTCTAGCTCATCGACCAGCAAGAACTCCCATGCCGGGCGGACTGAGTTCTTCTCCTATCTGAGGACCCATCCAGTTGAGGTCGAGGGCGATGAGTTTTCTGATTCCGAGACGCATGAACAGCGAATGAAGGTCGAGGCGGTTGCCATTGACCACATCCTCACGCTCGAATCAGACCTGCAGCGGACGCCACCAGGCAACAAAGGCTACGACCTTTTCGGCACGGACGAGGACGGTCATACGAACCGCTGGATTGAGGTCAAGGCGATGGTCGGCACTCTAGCGAACCACCCGGTCGGGATGTCGAAGGCGCAGTTTGAGATGGCGCTTGAGAAGGGGTACCGATACTGGCTCTACATTGTCGAGAACGCCACCTCCGAAGAGCCTCGAATTCTGAAAATCCAAGACCCCGCCGGGAACGCTCGAACCTTCACGTTTGATGCTGGTTGGAGCGAGATTGCGATGGTCAGCCAGGTCAATGTCGAAACGGGCGAGGTGAAGGTATGAGCACAGCTTTTCGGTCGCCCTCCAGCATGAAAGACACAGGGCTCAGTTGGATTCCAAACATCCCTTCTCACTGGGATGTTAAGCGGGCGAAGCTAATTCTTCGTGAAGTCGATTCACGCTCAGCTAATGGGGATGAGGTGCTCCTGAGCGTTTCTCAATACACTGGAGTAACGCCTCGCCGAACCAGGGACAATAGCGACGAGCAGGACACCCGCTCGGAGAGATTGGTCGGCTACAAAAAAGTCGCAGCAGGAGACCTTGTGGTCAACATCATGCTGGCTTGGAACGGTTCGCTCGGAGCATCGAAATTCGATGGCGTCGTTAGCCCTGCTTACTGCGTCTACCGATTCGAAGGCGACAATCAACCTGACTATTACCATCATCTTCTGCGAACTGATGCGTACAACGGGCGAATCAAGGTTGACTCCAGAGGCGTCGTCGATAGTCGCCTGAGGCTCTATTCAGAGAACCTTTTCAGAGTTGAGCTTCCAGTTCCGCCTCCCGATGAGCAGGCGCAGATTGTGCGCTTTATCCGCCACCTCGACCAGCGGGTGAATCGGCTTATCAAGACCAAGCGGCGGCTTATCGAACTGCTGAACGAGCAGAAGCAAGCCATCATCCACCGTGCTGTCACCCGAGGTCTCGACCCCACCGTCCCCCTCAAACCCTCCGGCATCGACTGGCTGGGCGACGTGCCTGAGCACTGGACGATTCGGAAGGTCTCTCGGACGTTCAGGACGACGGGCAGTGGTACGACCCCGTCAACGGGCAACCGGACATACTATGACGAGGGCGAGATTCCCTGGGTTATCACAGGTGACCTGAAGAACTGTGAGCTTCACACCACGAGCAAGTTCGTCACTCCGCATGCACTCCAAGACTGCAGCGCACTGAAGATGTTTCCGGCTGGCAGCGTCATCGTCGCAATGTACGGAGCGACCATCGGCAAGGTGGGCTTGCTGAGGATTCCAGCTTGTGTCAACCAGGCATGCTGTGTTCTAGCCAACAGTCCGTTCATGTCACCTGAATACGCTGCTCAGCTATTCATTGCCTTCAGGGACGACATTGTGCGGCTGGGAGTAGGTGGCGGACAGCCCAACATCAGCCAGGACATCATCAAGCAACTCAGATTGCCTGTGCCGCCTCTTCAAGAACAGGACGATATTCTGAAGGTCGTGGGCGAGTCAACTCATGGATTTGACCAAGCCATTAGCAAGGCAAGCTCCGAAATCGACTTCATCCGTGAATACCGAACCCGCCTCGTCGCTGACGTGGTGACCGGCCAACTCGACGTTCGGCCGCACCCGTGGGCGAACACCGAGATCGGGGAATCAACCGAGGCTATTACCCACGACGCCGAACTTGAAGACGACCTTGAAGAAACCGATGATGTTTTGGAGGAGGCAGGAGTCTAAGTATGCCGCGCCCCGAATCCCCCAAGCTATATCACATCGTCCATATGGACAAGCTTCCGTTCATCGCAAGTGACGGGTTCTTGTTTTCGGATGCGGTGATGCAGGATCTGGCTGAGGAACGGGGAACAGTGGTTGGAATGAACACGATCAAGCAGCGACGCCTGACCAGTGAACTCGAATGTCAGCCCGGCCTGATGGTCGGAGCGTGCGTCCCGTTCTACTACTGCCCACGATCTGTCATGTTCTACCTACTTCACATGGGCAACCACGTGGATGTGACGTACAAAGGCGGTCAGCGCCCCATCGTTCACCTTGTCTTTGATCTTCAAAGCGTTGTGGCATGGGCCGGGACAGGGGGCACGCGGTGGGCTATCACGCTGAGCAATGCAGGCTCTTCCTTCTTTGAGTCGAGAAACGAGTTGAGCGGATTGGATGAATTGAACTGGGATGCTATAGGTAATACCGACTTTCGAGATCGAGACGTCAAGGAAGGAAAGCAGGCCGAGTTCCTGGTAGAGCGGCAAGTGCCCTGGACTTTGGTCGAACGAATTGGCGTGATTGACGCCCGTACTCAAGGTGCAGTCCAGCGCATCCTCACCAGTTGCGAACACCGCCCTCAAGTTGACATTGAGCAGGATTGGTACTATTAATGGAACTAAGTGAGGCTATGATCCACCCAACCAAAGGCAACATTCTTCATGCCGACGTCGAGGCAATGGTCAATACAGTGAATTGCGTCGGGATCATGGGACGCGGAGTCGCGGCACAGTTTAAGGATGCTTTCCCGGCAAACTTCAAGGAGTACAAGGCAGCCTGTGATCAAGGAGAAGTCCAGCCGGGCCGAATGTTCGTCCACCAGACCGGATCACTTACGAATCCCAGACTGATCATCAACTTTCCGACAAAGAGGCACTGGAAGGGCAAGAGCCGGATTGAAGATATTGTGTCTGGTTTGGCGGACTTGAGGAATGTCATCAAAGAATATGATATTCGATCAATCGCAATTCCGCCTCTCGGTAGTGGTCTGGGTGGGCTGAACTGGTCTGAAGTGAGACCGTTGATTGTGGAAGCCCTAAGTGATATGAACGATCTTGACGTATGGCTATATGAGCCGACGTCAGCGCCCGCTGAAAAATCGACAACCATGAATCATCAACAACCCAACTGGACAGTGGGTCGTGCGCTTATGGTTGTCTTGATGAATCGCTATCAAATGGCGATCCTTGATCCCTTCTTGTCGCTTCTGGAAGTTCATAAGCTCCTTTACCTAGCCCAGGCTGCAGGTCTGCCGTTGCGGCTCACATTCAACAAGGCTCTTTATGGACCATATGGCAAGAATGTTCGCCATGTTCTGAAGAAAACCGAGGGGTATTTCACGTCAGGCTTCGATGGTGAGGCAGATAATCCGAACAAGCAGATATCGATAGTGCCTGGGACGATTCACGATGCTAATGAGTTTTTGAGCCATCACGAGTCTGTCCAAGAAGTGCTTGAGCGAGTGTCGCGTCTAGTTGAGGGTTGGGAGACACCACACGGGCTGGAGCTCCTCGCAACTGTACACTGGGTGGTTGTTAACGAGAACGCAACCGGACTGGATGATGTTGTCGAGAAGACATACGCTTGGAACGATCGCAAGAAGAGATTCTCCCAACGACAGATTCGACTCGCGTATGATCAACTCTTGAGAACTGGATGGATTGGTGAAGCGGGTCAGGTATGATCACTGATACAAGTGAGAAGGGGCTAGAGCTTCTGATAATGCGCTCGTTGACAGGTTTGTCCAACGAGCAGATTTTGTCATTCGGTCAATCTAGCGTCGTTACTGAATCTCCGACTGGCTATGCCGGGGCCGGTTACCTGCTTGGCCACACGAATGACTACGATAAGGATCACGCCGTTGATCTACGCCATCTGCTGGCATTTATCCAATCCACTCAACCACTGGCCTTTGAGCAGCTCGGTCTGGCGACGGAAGGCAACGCCCGTCTTCAGTTCTTGAATCGCCTTCAAGGTGAGATCGCCAAGCGGGGCATCGTCGACGTCTTGCGAAAGGGCGTTTCGCACGGGCCGGTAACCGTTCAACTCTGTTACGGAACCCCCTCTAAGGGCAACGCGAAGGCTACTGAACAATGGAACTCAAACCTGTTCAGCATCACTCGGCAACTTCAGTTCAGCAAGGACAATTCGCAGCTCGCGCTTGATCTTTGTCTCTTCTTAAACGGGCTTCCTATTGCGACGTTTGAGCTCAAGAACCGACTCACCAGGCAGACCGTTGAAGACGCCGTCCAGCAGTACAAGCGGGATCGAGACCCTCGTGAACTTCTTTTCCAATTCCCTCGATGTCTGGTGCATTTTGCCGTTGATGACCAGCAGGTCATGTTCTGCACGAAGTTGGCAGGCAAAGACTCCTGGTTCCTTCCGTTCAATAAAGGCTGGAACGACGGGGCCGGGAATCCACCGAACCCAGATGGAATGAAGACCGACTATCTCTGGAAGGAGATTCTCACCAAAGAAGGTCTGGTCGACATTCTGGAGAACTACGCTCAGCTCGTCGAGACCAAAGACGACAAGACCGGCAAGAAGAAGCAGACACTCATCTTCCCGCGCTACCACCAGCGTGACGTGGTAAGGAATCTTCTTGCTGATGCGAAGACCAGGGGTGCGGGGCAACGGTACTTGATCCAGCACTCAGCGGGGAGCGGGAAGTCCAACTCGATTGCATGGCTCTCTCACCAGCTTGTGGGTCTCGAAGATGGCTCGGTTCCGATTTTTGACTCAGTGATCGTGGTAACCGACCGCGTGATCTTGGACAAGCAGATTCGAGATACGATCAAGCAGTTCGCCCAAGTTGGGAGCATCGTCGGCCACGCCGAACGATCTGGTCAACTCAAGGAGTTTTTGAAGGCTGGAAAGAAGATCGTCGTCACCACGGTCCAGAAGTTTCCGTTTGTGCTCGATGATATTGGGAACGAGCACCGCGACCGCAAGTTCGCCATCTTGATTGACGAAGCCCACTCCAGCCAAGGCGGGCGCACGGCAGCCAAGATGAATATTGCCCTCTCCGAGGTCGGAGGCGCAGAAGACGACGAGGATTTGGAGGACGAGATCAACCGGATCATGGCGGCGCGAAAGGTGCTCCCGAACGCAAGCTACTTTGCCTTCACTGCGACACCGAAAAACAAGACCCTTGAGGTCTTCGGAGTACCTGATCCTCAGTCTGATGGGTCAGTAAAGCACCATCCGTTCCATAGCTACACGATGAAGCAGGCCATTCAGGAAGGCTTCATCCTCGACGTTCTCGCAAACTACACGCCTTACCAGAGCTACTACAACCTCGTGGTCACCGTCGAGGATGATCCAGAGTTCGACAAGAAGAAGGCTCAGCGCAAGCTCAAGGCGTACGTCGAGGGGAATCCTCACGCCATCCGCCAGAAAGCTGAGATCATGGTTGATCACTTCCACGATCAAGTGCTCGCGAAGCAGAAGATCGGAGGTCAGGCGCGAGCCATGGTGGTTACCGGCAGTATTCGCCGGGCGATGGAGTATTTTCAGGCGTTCCAAGCCTACTTGATCGAGCGGAAGAGCCCCTATCGTGCCATCGTTGCCTTTTCAGGTGAGCACGAGTTTGGTGGCCAGAAGAAGGTCACCGAAGCCACAATGAACGGCTTTCCAAGCTCGAAGATTCCGGAGTACATCCAGGAAGAGCCTTATCGATTCCTGATTTGCGCAGACAAGTTCCAGACCGGCTACGACGAGCCATTGCTGCACACGATGTACGTTGACAAGGCACTCTCCGGAATCAAGGCAGTGCAAACCCTCTCACGTCTCAACCGGGCGCATCCGAAGAAGCACGACACTTTTGTTCTCGACTTCTCGAATGATTTGGACGTTATCCAGGCATCCTTTGAGCCTTACTACCGAACGACGATTTTGGCTCGGGAGACCGATCCGAACAAGCTGCATGACCTCAAGGCGGATTTGGACGGCTATCAGGTCTACGACTCCGAGGCAGTTGATCGCCTCGTTGAGCTTTACCTTTCGGGAGCGGAACGCGACAAGCTTGAGCCGACCCTCGAATTCTGTGTTGCGACGTACGTCGAGAATCTGGACGAGGATCAGCAAGTGGACTTCAAGGGCAAGGCGAAGGCGTTCATCCGAACCTATGGATTCCTCGCGGCCATCTTGCCGTACTCAAACGCTAGCTGGGAAAAGCTCAGCATCTTCCTGAACTTCCTTGTGCCGAAGCTCCCCGCACCGATAGAGCCCGACCTTGCGAAGGGTGTGCTCGAAAGCATAGACATGGAGAGCTACAGAGTGGAAGCACGCTCAACAATGGCGATTGCCCTAGCTGATGAGGATAAGGAGATTGATCCAGTTCCCGGCACTGGGGGCGGCAAGCTTCCCGAACCCGAACTCGATCAACTCAGCAACATCGTTAAGACGTTCAACGAGCAGTTCGGCAATATCGAGTGGGAAGACAAGGATAAGATTCGCCAAGTCATCACCGAAGAGATCCCGCAGAAGGTCGCTCAGAACCAGGCTTACCAAAATGCCATCAAGAACAACGACAAGCAAAACGCCCGCCTGGAGCACGACAAGGTTCTCGGGCAGGTCATTGCAGGCATGATGAAAGATCATATGGAGCTGTTTCGGCAGTTCTCCGATAATCCCTCGTTCCGGAAATGGCTTGGAGACAGCAACTTTAATACCACCTACAACGAGCGGTAGAGTGCGAAGTAAACCTAATCAGAAAGGTCTGCCGTCTTCATCAAGGGCGAGTGGTTTCTTGCATGGATGATAAAGTATCAGGTGGAGAATAACTTCCAAATAGCCACCTGCAATTGTGTGTAGCATCCCTGAATGATTGCTTTCAATGTCGAGTGTAAGAAGCTGCTGAATAGAGTGTTTTTTCCGATGAACTCATTGAAATTGTAATGTTCGGCAATGATGATGTGTTGAGGTGAAGCGATTGCGGCAAAAAGCTTTCGATAGGACCTGTGCGGAATCTCGATGAAGTCACACTTTATGACCAGCTTTCATGATTCATGGCCTACGCGTTTACCTCGAGCGTAGCTTGACTAGCGTAGGCCTTTCCGACTTATACGATGGGTGGCAAATTACAAAAAAACAATTTCGGTAACCTGCACCAAGGACCGGAGTGATAGCCCTGCTACTTACCGGCGCCTGGACGTGTAGCGGCCAGCAAAGTGAACCTACAGAAGGAACCGGGCAGTGACGGCTGTGCGGAGCAAGCCCACCACCAGCGCCAAGATCAACCTGTCACCGATGTACGGAACTTGCAAAAGAGTGCTGGGGAATGACGGCTAGCTCATGACTGGAGCGCACTGATGCCTGGTTGGTGAGAGTGATCCTCACCATGATGCGATTGAAGCAGATCCACTAGATCTTTGGCTGGCCATGGATCTGGCAGTTGCTTTTCCAATCCGACTCGACCAGCTGAAAATTGACATGCGTCAACAAGCAAGGAGTGGGGTGCTCAACCGAAAGGCAGGGTGGGAGGTTAGGGATGTCCATTCGATTTCCAAGCATGGTGAATGCCGAGAAGCGGCACCTGGCACGTTCGAGTGACGGGTGGAATGACGGAAAAGTGACGGGACATAGAGCCAGCCAAGGGCAGGAAATTGAACCTAAAGGTGACGGGAGTGACGGGAGTGACGGATAAACACAACAATACACATAACGCACATACAGGCACAGATGCATGCGCCTACATGCACATGCTACGCAAGAACCAAGAAAAACCCGTCACCGTCACGGAACGCGTCAATGTTGAGCACATCGGTCAGGAATTTGAACCTGGCCGCAGGTGGCCAGGGACGCGTAGCACGTCCAGTAAACCCGTCACCAACGCCAAGTTAAACTCGTCACAAATCGCCGAAATGTGCACGAATGTGCAGAAGAATGGGGGCTACTTGCTGGAGCCCGCAGGCCCGTATGTTCGGCGGGGTGAAACTCAGGTTGGTACCGCTGATGCAGACCCACCCAGTCGTCGACCGAGTAGTGAATCAAAAATTGGTCTGGCATTCCGCTTCGATCATGCTGTGACCGACCCTGTCCATTGATCCCGAACGCAGATGCCCAATTCCGGTTGATGTTTCAGGTGTGCCCAGTGCTCTTCAAGCCTAGTGGCTATCCAAGCTCAACCTGATTCGTGTCGAGCTAGTGTCGGGTTAGTGTCAGGTGGTCAGGCGACCTGGACATCCAATTTCAACCTAAGAGTGTCGGCAGTGTCGGGAGTGTCGGGTTTTTCCAACATAACACGTAACGAACATGCAGACGCAGGGACATGCACCTGTACATGCAGGTTACGCAAGATCACAAAAAAAGCCGACACTTCGGACACTCGAGCCCCTCAGTGGCCTGCGAATTGAACCTACCGACGGTCGGTTACCTGGTGTCGATCTCGACACTCGGAGTCGACACTGGCGAAATTCCGAGCCGACACCGATGTTCAAAATTTGCACGAAAGTGCAGAAAAAAGTCTGGTGGGGTTGACATGCGGGTGGGTCGGCTGGTAATTCGGCGGCGTGAATCTGGGCCGGCCTTTTGCATTCAAGCAGACTTGGGATGGGAGCTACCTCGCGTGGCTTTGCGTGCCTAGCTCGAGCCATTGGCCCGGAGTGAAAGCGGATTCGCGAAACGAAACTCACGTCCAGACGCGCACATGGGTTCGGTCTTGCACAACGGTCGCCGCGAGCCAAGGCGGCCGGGCCCGGTGCTTGGAGATTCACCGCTTCCAGTGTCAGCGGGGCGCGAGTGACAGCCGATGCGAGCGAAGTCACGGACAGCACGATGCTTGCCTGTGCTCAGGCCATTCCCACCGATTTGGCTCGGAGAGGGCATGATGTCGTCGCAGCCTCTCCCACGCCTGGCGGTATCGGTGTCGAACGCGGCCACCATACTGGGAGTTTCCAAGGAGGCTCTGCAAGGGCTGATCGACGCAGGCAAATTGAAGCCGCTCCCTTATCTCGGCACGGTGGCCGTGTCCGATTTAGAGGGATTGATTCATCAACTGAAGACAGAACAAAACTGCACCAATGGAACGCAACTACAGAGGGATCCGGATCACGGGGAGAGTTCACGCCAAGGGGAAGATCGAGGCCCGCTGGACATTCGAAAAGAAGCGGAGCTCTTGTTACGGAGAAACGTGGGAGACGGCCGTCGAGAGCGCCATCCTTCGGTTGAAGCCATTGCTCGCGGTTCGAGAGGCCGAGGGGCAAACCCGTCGTAGCCGCCTGGTCATCATCTGGTTTGCCAGCGAACTCAGCGAGCTCTATGCAGACAGTTCGCCCGCGACCAGAGAGCAAGCGGCTTGGGCAATCCAAACTCTTTGCGACTGCACGCCCACTGACTTATCGATTGATGACTTGACCCTCGGTGCCGTGCTGGGAATATGGCGAGAAGCCTGCCGCCGATACGCAAAGCCCAACACACGTCGAACGATTCGAAAGTTCTTGGTGAGGGCATGTGGAATTTGGGCTCGAACCGGCACGACACCTTACGACTACACCAGGGAAATCAAGGCACCAGCAGCGACCAGGAAGGAAATCGTGCCGACCGCTGAAGAAGCCATGCGTCTCTGGCTGGATCACCGTGATCACTACCTTGGTCCGTTGCTCTTCTGTGAGTTCGTGCTCGGGATGCGCTCGAGCGAGGCCCGCTCCATCACGCTCGACATGCTAGGCGAAGATACGCTCCTCGTCCCTGGTACGAAGACCAAGGCAGCACACCGAACCTTGGCGCTCTCCCCGGGGATCAGCGAAGTGCTCCACGAGTACGCTAGCAAGCAGACTCGGTACCTCTGTGCCAATTCCCAGGGCGGATTCTTGCGCGATAACATCACGCGAGACCTGAGGCCGCTCTATGCCGCTTCAGACGTACCCTATGCGGCTCAACACGGCCTGCGCCATGCCTTTGCGACGGGAGCAGAGCTCTTGGGAATGCCGCGATCAGTTCGTATGGCCATCATGGGGCAATCCGTGACCCACGAGATTGGCGATCTCTACGTACACCCCACCCCGGTAAATATACGGGATTGGCTCACAAAATGGGAAGCCTCAATCGGGCTTGAATCACAGGCCTCGTGGGGTACCAGTGGGGTACAGGAAATCAGGGTGCCGAAGTAATTCGGCTGATTTGAACCTGAAATGTGGCCCGGCCGAGAGGACTCGAACCTCCGACTTCTTCCTCCGGAGGGAAGCGCTCTATCCACTGAGCTACGGCCGGGAACGAACCCGAAGGCTACCCGATGAGTTTTTCGATCACCTGGCCGTGCACGTCGGTCAAGCGGAACTCGCGCCCCAGGTGGTTGTAGGTCAGCCGCTCGTGGTTCATGCCCATCAGGTGCAAGATCGTGGCATTGATATCATGCACGTGCACGGGGTCTTCCACCACGTTGTAGCCTAGTTCGTCGGTCTGCCCCAGCGAGAGTCCGGCCTTGACGCCGCCCCCCGCCATCCAGATCGTGAACGCGCGCGGGTGGTGGTCGCGGCCCAAGAACGTCGAGCCATCGCGCTCCTCATTCATGGGCGTGCGGCCAAATTCGCCGCCCCAAATCACCAGCGTGTCGTCCAGCATGCCGCGCTGCTTCAGGTCGGCAATCAGGGCCGCGCAGGCTTGGTCCACCTGCCGGCAGCGCTCGGGCAGGCTGGTCATGATGTCGTCGCCGGGGTTGGTGCCGTGGCTATCCCATCCCCAGTGGTAGAGCTGAATGAAGCGGCATCCGCGCTCGGCCATGCGGCGCGCCAGCAGGCAGTTGTTGGCAAAGCTCACCGCGCCGGGTTCGGTGCCGTACATGGCGTGGGTTTCCGGCGATTCGTCGCTCAGGTCGGTCAGTTCGGGCACGCTGGCTTGCATGCGGAATGCCATCTCGTAGCTGGCAATGCGGGTGGCGATTTCGGGGTCGCCGTGATCGCTCAGCTTGAGGGCATTCATCTCGCGCAGGGCATCCAGCATGTGCCGGCGGGAGGTGCGGTCCACCCCATCGGGGTCGGTGACGTACAGCACGGGGTCGCCCTTGCTCCGGAACTCCACGCCCTGATAGTGCGAGGGCAAGAAGCCGCTACTCCAGCAGGCCTTGCCGCCATCGGGATTGTTCTGGCCGCTCACCAGCACCACAAAGCCGGGGAGGTCTTGGCTCTCGGTGCCGAGACCGTAGAGCAGCCACGAGCCGATGCTCGGGCGGCCCGGGAGCTGGTGCCCGGTGTTGAAGAAGATCTGCGCCGGGGCGTGGTTGAACTGGTCGGTCTGAACGCTGTGGATGAACGCCAGGTCGTCCGCCACGCGGGCGGTGTGCGGCATCAGGCTGCTGATCCAGTGGCCGCTTTGCCCGTGCTGCTTGAACTCATACGGGGAGGCCAAAAGCTTCGGCGTGCCCTTGATGAAGGCGAAACGCTCGCCCTCGATGATCTCTTCCGGGATCGGCTGGCGGTCGTACTCGTTCAGTTTGGGTTTAGGGTCAAAGAGGTCGAGCTGAGAAGGTGCCCCGGCCATGAAGAGGAAGATGACGCGCTTGGCCTTGGGGGCAAAGTGGGGCGCCCGCGCGGCGAAGGGATTGGTGGCCACGGGCGGGGCGGCCAAGGCCGCCGGATTGAGCAGCGAACCCAGCGCCAAGGTGCCGATGCCGTACGACGTCATGCGGAAGAAGTGCCGCCGCGTGATGTCCTTCAAGATGATTTCGTCGAGTTCGTTCTGGTTCACGGTCTTGGGTTCCTGGGGGCGTTTATTCGCGGGTGATGGCCTCGTCGAGGTTGAGGAGAAGGCTGGCTAGCATGCGCCACGAGGCTTCTTCAGCATCCTCGCGCTGGGCAGCGGCAAAGACCTTGGCTTGCAGAGCTTGGTAGTTCTTGAGAACTTCGAACTCTTCCTTGCTAGGTGTGCGGGCAAGGACGAGACGGAAACCTTCTTGGATACGATCCTCCGGCTTCTCGCCATCCATCCGGGCGGCCAGGGCCGCGGCGGCTTCCAGATAAACGGGGTCGTTCATCAGCACCAGCGCCTGCAGGGGCGTATTGGTGCGCACACGCACGTCGGTACACGCCTCGCGGCTAGTGGCGTCGAAGGTGAGGAAGCTGGGGTACGGGGCCGTGCGCTTCCAGAATGTATAGATCCCGCGCCGTTTCTTATCTTTAGTGGGGTCGGTGATCCACTGGTCGCCGCTATAGGGGTTATCCCAAATGCCGTCAGGTTGCGGGGGGAACACGCTCGGTCCGCCCGTCGAGAGATCCAGCAAACCGCTCACGAAGAGGGCGTTGTCGCGGATCATCTCGGCTTCCATGCGGTAGCGCGGGGCACGGCCGAGGTAGCGGTTGTCGGGGTCCCAGGCGCGCATGGCGTCGGTCACCGCACTGGACTGCCGGTAGGTGCGGCTGGTCACGATGGTGCGGATCAGCTTTTTGAGGCTCCAGCCTTGATCTCGGAAATCCACGGCCAGATAGTCGAGGAGTTCGGGGTGAGAGGGCGCCTCGGACTGGGTGCCAAAGTCGCCAGGCGTCTTGACGATGCCGAGGCCGAAGATCAATTCCCAAATTCGGTTGACCGTGACGCGGGCGGTCAGGGGGTTATCCCGATGGGTGAGCCACTGCGCCAGGCCCAGGCGATTAAGAGGCATTTCTGGCTGCCACGGGGCCAGGTTTTCCGGCACTCCGGCGGGGACCACCTCGCCCGGAGCCAGGTAAACCCCGCCCTCGCGGATGGGGGTCTCGGGCTTGCGCTCTTTGGATTCCTGCAGAACAAGGGTGGTCGCTTTCTCCAGCGATTCTTGCTCATTCTTAATCTTTTCGAGCGCCGCTTTGCGTGCATCGCTTTCGGGCGAAGACAGCAAGAACTCCTCGCGCTTCTTGATCCGCTCCACGTAGGGGCTTACTTCTTCCGGGGTCAGGGCGAGCAGCGGTTCGTCCGCGCTCTCCCAAAAGGCCAGGGTTTCGTAGAAATCCTTCTGCGAAATCGGATCAAATTTGTGATCGTGGCACTGGGCGCACCCGGTGCTGCTGGCCATCCACACGGTGCCCGTCACTGCGGCCCGGTCCACCAGCACTTGCCAGCGCTGCTCTTGCGGGTCGGTGCCACCCTCCTCATTCAGCATGGTATTGCGGTGGAAACCCGTCGCAATCAGTTGCTCGCGAGTGGGCGTGTCCAGCAGGTCTCCGGCAATCTGCTCAGTGGTGAATTGGTCAAACGGCTTGTCGGCGTTGAACGACTTGATGACATAATCGCGCCACGCCCAGTTCTGGCGACCGAGGTCCTTTTCGTAGCCATTGCTGTCGGCGTAGCGGGCGAGGTCCAGCCACATGCGGGCCAGGCGTTCGCCGTATTGCGGCGAGGCCAGCAGACGATCTACCACGCGCTCGTAGGCATCGGGGCGGGTGTCAGCTAAGAAAGCATCCACTTCCTCGGGGGTCGGGGGGAGTCCGGTGAGGTCCAGCGAAAGCCGCCGAATCAGCGTGGTGCGTGAGGCCTCGGGAGAGAAAGAGTGGCCTTTTTCGGCCAGCTTCTTGCCCACAAAGTAGTCGATAGGGTGGGCGCCTTCCGGAACGCTCGGCTTCTGCGGAGAGATGTACGCCCAGTGTCGCAGGTCCACACCCTCAGGGGTCGGCTTGGCCCCGGCCTTGATCCAGGCGCGGATCGTCTCGGTCTTCTCCGGACTCAGCGGGGCAAAGCCCAGGGGCATCTGCGGCTTGCCGCCATGGCCCAGGATGCGGCGCATAAGGTTGCTGGCCTCGGGGTCACCGGCTACCACGTTGTTGTCGGCCTGGCCGCCCTCCATCGTGGTCTCATAGGTGGTCAAGTCGAGGAAGGCGCTGCTGGTATCCGGGTTGTGGCAGGCGGTGCAGTGGCCCTTGAGAATGGGCAACACATCTTTTTCAAAGGTCGGAATCTCCTCGCGCGACGCAACCACCGGGGCAGGCGCGGCCTGCAACCAGGTCTGGCTGACAAACGGGGCCGCCGCCACCAGCCACAGCAAGTGCCGATTCCAACCTTTGAAGTTCATAGACTCAGCGCCGGTTTAGCCCTTCTTGGCTCCGTCTTGGATCCACTTGCGGATGGTGTTTTCCTTGGCAGCGCTGAGGGGAGCCTGGCCCTTGGGCATGCGCGGCTTGTTATCCAGGCCCTTGATGCGGCGGAGCATCACGCTCTCATCCGGCTTGCCGGCCACCACATGCTTAGGCGTCACGCCGCCCTTCATGGTGCTCTCGTAGGTGCTCAGGTCCAGGCCACCCTTGGCGTTGCCTTGGCGGTGGCAGCCTACGCAGCTTTGCTGGAGGATGGGCTTGACGTTGGCGTTGAAGGTGGTTACCGTTTGGCGGTCAACCGGCGGTTGCGAAGAACTCGGGATGGCGAAGGCCAGTGCCAGCGGCAGTGCGCTGAGGCTGAGCATAAGAGGCAGTTGTCGGCGGCCCATGAGCCCTATGATACGATGATCCTTCCCCCAGATGCACTTTTTTGCACGGGGGAAGGATGAAACGAAGGTCAGACCGCGGAGAAGGCGCGTTGCGCCCAGCGCGGGGCCATGGCGCGGGCTTCGGGCGTATCCACCATGCTGCGACCGTTCTTGATGAAGTACTCGAACTCCTCGGGGAACTTCTTGATCGCACCGGCCACCGGCCAAGCGGCGGCGTCGCCCAGTCCGCAGAAGCTGCGGCCATCAATCTGCTTGGTGATTTCCATCAGCAGGTCCATGTCGCCGGGTTGCCCGTTGCCGCGCAGGATACGCTCCAAAATCTGCAGCATCCACTTGGTGCCTTCTCGGCACGGGGTGCACTTGCCGCAGCTCTCCATCGCGTAGAACTGGGCGGTGCGCCAGGTGTAGCTAACGATGCAGGTGTGCTCATTGAGGAACATACAACCGCCGCTACCCACCATGGAGCCGGTTTCCCATAGCTCTTCGTAGGCAAGGATGGCGTTTTGGCAGTCCTCGGCGTTTAGCATCGGCACGCTCGATCCGCCCGGCACACAGGCCTTGAGGGCGCCGCCCTTCATGCCTCCGGCCAGGTCCAGCAATTCCATGAGCGGGGTGCCGAACTCGATTTCGTAGTTGCCCGGCTTGTTCACGTGGGCGCTGACGCTAAAGATCTTGGTGCCCCGGCTGTTCTTGGTGTTGGCGCCCAGGGTGACGTACCATTCTCCGCCCTTGGCCAAGATCGGCACGGCGGCGGCGTAGGTTTCCACGTTGTTGATGATGGTGGGCTGATCCCACACCCCGGCCACCGTCGGCAGGGGCGCGTGCGGGAACTTGAGGCGGGGCATGCCGCGCTCGCCCATCAGGCTGCTCATCAGGGCGCTTTCTTCGCCGCATTCGTAGCTACCCGCCCCCATGTGAATGTAGAGGTCGAAATTGAGGCCTGTGCCCAGGATGTTCTGGCCGAGATAGCCGTGGGCATAGGCTTCGTCGATAGCGGCGCGGAGAGACTTGGCCGCATCCACAAACTCGCCCCGGATGTAGATGTAGCCCGCATCGGCCTGGGTGGCCAGCGCGGCAATGGTCATCCCTTCAATCACCAAGAAGGGCGTGGTTTCCATCAGCTGCTTGTCTTTGAAAGTGCCGGGCTCGCCTTCGTCGGCGTTGCAAATCAGGTAGTGCGGGCGGGTCTTTTCCTTCTCAATGCCGTTCCACTTGATCCAGGTAGGGAAGCCCGCGCCCCCTCGGCCGCGCAGGCCGCTGGTCTTGATTTCGTCAATGATGGCCTGGCGTTCCATGCCCTTGGCGCGGTTGAGCGCGGCGTAGCCGCCCCGGGCCAGGTAGCCGTGGAGGGTGCGAAATTCGGGTTCGTGCGAGTGTTCGAGAAGGAGCTTGTATTCGGCCATGGTTACTTTGCACGCTCCGTATCGCGGAGGTGGACTTGGACAATGCTATCGGCGAGCTGCACCACGGCGGAACTGTCCTCGTTGCGCAGGCGGTCCAGCAGGGCGTCAATATCGGCTTCGGTCACCGGGCCGACGTATTCATCGCCGACTTGCAGCACCGGGGCGCGGTCGCAGGCGTCCAGGCACTCCACTTCGTGGATGGTGAAGACGCCGTCGGGGGTGGTTTCGCCCAGCTTCACGCCGAGCTTGGCTTCCAGGTAATCGGCAATGCGATAAGCGCCGCACATGTGGCAGCTCAGGCAGGTGCACACTTCGATCATGTGGCGGCCCGGCTGGTGGGCCGTGGTGTACATGGAATAGAACGTGGCCACGCCTTCGACTTCGGCATAACTACGGTGGAGCCGGTGAGCGACTTCGGCGATGGCGGCGGGACTGAGATAGCCGTCGTATTCGCGCTGGGCAATCCAGAGTCCGGGCAGGATGCAGGCCTTCTCGGTGGGGTAGTGGGTCCGCAGGGCGTCCAGTTCGGCGATGGCCTTGTCCGAGAAACGTAACTCCAGTTGGTCGGGGGCCGGGGCCTTGGGGCGCTGCGCACCCAACTGAATCAACTCGCTCACGCTTCTATTCTACGCAGTTCGGGGGCCGGAATTGGGGGCACCGGCCCGATGGAGGAAATCAAGTCCGGCTAATCACTAGCATGAAAGTTTGTGATGCGAGAGTCTATGGTAGATGTATGTCTGCTTTTTTTTTTTTAGTAGGAGCATCAGACTCGTTCTATGAAAGATAGGTGGCCAACACTACTTTCCTTAGCGGCAATCGTGCTCCTTGGCAGCGCGGTTTTCGCGGGTACGGCAGAGTACAAGCGGAAGAATCAGAGTGATACATCGTGTTCATCTCACGCACGCCTTGCTGTGGATGAAGGTCCACGTAAGAACTGCAAGACGCACCATTCGAATGGTGAAAGAACAAGTTGTGGAAATGCCTGCTGGAAGTGGAACAATCCTCCTTTGCAATCGGGATACGAGGCCGACTGTCAGATCTGTTGTGGCGAACTTCGACTTCCCAGGTTTGAGTTGGACGCCTGCTTAATGGCGTGCTTGGATCAAATGGCACCACCTTGCCGTTGCCCGCAAGTAGTACCCCCGCTATAGTGAAGATAATGGAACGAAGAACTACGCTCCTTTTCGTTTTTGTAATTGTGGTTTCAACGCTTGGTTGTGGACCATCTCAGAAGTCCAATTCGATGGAGTCTCCTCCGACAGTAGGAGGTGGCCCGGTTCATACGGATGAGCAGATTGCCCAAATGCGCGAGGATACGGCGAAGCTTAATGCTGCCTTGGAGCGGGCCGTGGCAAAGGGCAAGCTGGAAGGGGAAGATCGAGACTTAGTGACCAGCTATCTTCGCGGGCCGGGACGTGACCAGTGGGAGCTGGGAGGAGCGACCTTGGTGAGTTTCGCTCGAGTTTCACCGCAAAATGCAAAGGAAGCTCTGGAGCTTTTCAAGCGCGAAGTGCCTCAGCGAGCTTACGGAGAGAGTCCGGTTGTTGTGCATACGCTGAAACGACTTGAAGAACTCGCCGCCGCCAAGCCAGCGTCGCCCTAGCTCGGAAGGGTAACTGAAAAACCAAAACCCCTCCCGGACAAGGTCCGACAGGGGTTTGTGGTTTCAGGCGAGCGGGGCCTTATTGACCGCGCTGCAGGGCTTCGATGCGCTTTTCCAGCGGCGGGTGCGTGCTGAAGGCTTGCATCCAGGCCGGAACGTTCGCGATCTTCATCGTGGCCATAGCGGGGTGACGCGTATCAATCGCCTGGCTGTTGCGCTGCAGGGCGCGCAGGGCGGCAATCATCTTGTCGCGGCCCGCGATATTGCCCGCGAAGGCGTCGGCCTTGTATTCGCGGTAGCGGCTGAACGCGTTGACGATAAGTCCTCCCAAGAATCCAAACGCAATCTGCAAAGCCATATTAACGAGGAAAAAGACCATGATGTTGCCGTTCGGATTATTCGAATCGCCGGAACTAGTAGCAGTGGCAACCATCCGCGCAATGATGCGAGCCAAGAAGATGACGAAGGTGTTGATGACGCCTTGAATCAAGGTTTGAGTAACCATGTCGCCATTGGCGATATGGCCGACCTCGTGCGCCGAAACTGCCTCCACTTCGTCTTGGCTCATCTTCGAGAGCAAGCCCGAACTAAATGCAACTATAGAGTTGCTCTTGCTCGGACCTGTAGCGAAGGCGTTGACTTCGGGCGACATGTAGATCCCCACCTCAGGCATCTTCTTGAGGCCCGCCGCCTGAGCTTGGGCATGGACGGTCTCGAGTAACCATCGGTCGTAGCCGCTGAGTTCAGCGTTCGGGTCGAGAACCTTCACTCCCATGAATGTCTTGGCCGCCCACTTGCTCATAAGTAAGCTCACAAACGCACCTGAAAACCCGAAGAACAGGGCGATGCCGGCATCAAACGCCAGGTTTTGCGGCACGATGACGCCCATGGACTGCAGGAGGAGCAAGACCATGGTGAACATGATCATGACGGCAATGTTCACGATAGCGAACAAAGCAATACGCTTGAGCAACTGCATCCTAGTCAGATCATACGGACAAAGGGACCGAACTGTGCAGTCCGATCCATCCTAATGCCCAAAAAAGTACAGATTGATGACAGGGCTCAGCGGTCGATCTCACCAAGCACGATATCAATCGAGCCGATGATGGCGATGACGTCCGCAATCAGGCGTCCTTCGGCCATCACTTCCAGCGACTTGAGGTTCATGAAAGAACTGGGTCGCTCGTGCCATCGGTAGGGGCGATTGGTGCCGTCGCTGACGATGTAGAAGCCAAGTTCACCCTTCGAACCTTCCACGCAACCGTAGGCTTCGCCCACCGGCGGCCGGAAGCCTTCGGTGTAGAGCTTAAAGTGGTGGATGACGGCTTCCATACTCGTATCGAGTTCGCTACGGGTCGGCGGGGACACCTTGCGATCGAGCGTGTTATAGGGGCCGGAGGGAAGTCCGTCAATCGCCTGACGAAGAATCTTGCAGGACTCCTTCATTTCGGCAATGCGGACCAGGAAGCGGTCGTACACGTCGCCGTGCTGGCCGACCGGGATCAAGAAATCAAAGTCTTCGTAGCTGCAATACGGGTTGCTCTTGCGCAGGTCCCAAGCCACGCCGCTGGCGCGCGCGATCGGGCCGCTACAACCGAGGGCGAGGGCCTCGGGGCCGGTGAGCACACCCACGCCGGTGCTGCGCTCCTTCCAAATCGGGTTGTTGACGAGGAGATCTTCGACCACGCCGAGTTCCTTGGGGAATTCTTCGAGGAAGTTGCGGAGCTTGACTTCAAAGCCATCGGGGATGTCGCCGCGCAGGCCGCCGGGGACAATCCAACTCGGCATCATGCGCACACCCGAGAACATCTCGAACATGTCCAGCACCATTTCGCGCTGCTGCATGATGTAGAAGAACGGCGTCATCGCGCCCATATCCAAAGCGTGCGTACCGAGCCATACACAGTGGCTGGCCAGGCGGCTCAGCTCGGCCAAAATGACGCGCAGGTACTGGCCGCGCTTGGGAACTTCGATCCCCAGAAGCTTCTCCACCGCCAGGGCGTGCGCCAGGTTGTTGCCGTTCGCATTCAGGTAATCCATGCGGTCGGTCATCACCACGCACTTGTGGTAGGTCTGGTATTCGGCCTCCTTCTCCATGCCTGTGTGGAGGTAGCCGATGACACATTTGGCCTTCACGATGGTTTCGCCATCCAGTTCGCAGATGACGCGGAGGACGCCGTGGGTGCTGGGGTGTTGGGGCCCCATATTCACGATCATCGTGCCTTCGCTCTCCTGGGTGAAGATCGTCTCCGTGCTGGGCATAAAGAGGTCGCTACTCATGGCCTTGTGTGCTGGGTTCTAGGGTACCGGAAAAGAGAAAGCCCCGCCCCGACTTTGTCGGAGCAGGGCCTTTGGAACCTAACTTAGAGTTAGATGCCGGTCGGGTTGAGACCCTTGATCACGAAGATCGTCGAGTTATTCGTGCTCGCGGTCGGGTTGTAGAAGTGCTGGCGGAAGTTCACGCTCTTGGCGCTGGAGTCCGTCGCGGTGTAGGTGGTGCGACCCTGCGGAATCGCACAGGTGAAGCCACCATGTCGCAGACCACTTCGATTGTTTTCCGTCTTGGTGGTCGTGGTGATCGGGTAGCTGAAGGCCGTACCGTTGGCGCTGAAGTTGGACGGGTTCCAGCGGACGCAGCTGCTGAGCGGGCCCGAGGTGGCGCTCCAAGCGAGGAGCGTGAACCAACCATCCCAGTTCGAACCTTCCACGATCAGCGCGGTGTTCGAGATGTCTTCGACTTGCGTGGTGCTGTAGGACGGGGCACCAACGGAAGCCACCCACTGAGAGGCGGACGGGCTCCAACCAGCAACACCTTCGTAGCGGGTGGCCGAACCCACGTGCGTACCTTGGTAGTAGCCTTGGGTCTGGATCGCAGTGGAAGCGGACGAAGCGGCGCGAGCCGGCATGGCGAAGTGCTGAAGTCGCTTGAACTCGATTTCGTCAACGGTGCCGGCCGGCTTGTCGCGCTTCGGGTTTTCCACGATTTGCAGGTTCTTCATGTACGGCTGGGTGGTGAACTGCCAGCCGATCTTGTCGTCCAGGTCACCTTGGTAGCCGGCACCGTCACCCATGGTGGGGAGCAGGTCATCGTAGTCCGCGCTGTAGATGTTGGCGGCCACACCCATCTGCTTCACGTTGTTGAGCAGGGCGGTGTTCTTGGCGGCTTCCTTCGCC